>Ga0310810_10000025_pt1 | contig 193864 bp, 172 predicted proteins | sample NCmetagenome_FD_207641 | JGI IMG/M metagenome (GOLD analysis project Ga0310810, IMG submission 207641) | Soil microbial communities from experimental microcosm in Duke University, North Carolina, United States - NC | ecosystem: Engineered > Artificial ecosystem > Soil microcosm > Unclassified...
CCTACGCTCGTAATCTACCTCTTCACTTTGCTCGTCATGCGACCGGACCATCTCGCGTCGCTTACGGGATTCTGCGTAGCCGTCATTGCAAGCCTATGCTTTTTCACAGGGCTTACCTTCGCCGGGAGTGCACTGGCTGCAATAGTTCTTGCTTCTCTGGCTTCTACCAAGCTGGCCGAGTTGTGGTCTAACAGGTCGTTCAAGGCGGACGGCTTCGCCGCCGCTTAACTCCAGCGTTAGGCTTCATGACCAACTCAGCGGATTTTCGTGTGCTTAAAGCGTCTTTGCTCGCTGCTGCTCGCGGGCCGTTCTTCCCTGACTGGGAGTTTGACACTCTATTTGGTTTGCAGCGGGCAGAGGTCGAGGCCATCGCCTACGGGTTCTCACCTTCTACGCCCATCGCTGGCGACGTTGCGCTAGCCCTGCACAATACTGTCATCAATCTGCTTGATTACCCTCACAAGCAAGAAGCAGCATGGCATCAGTGGTTGACGGTCTCGCCATCTGAGCTCAAGGCCGTTTACGACAAATTACGGGGCTCTACGCGGTGAGCCCTAACCCATCATCCAAGCGGACGGCTTCGCCGCCGCTTAATTCCAGCGTTAGGCGCTAAAGTGCTGCTCCGCCGACGTGACGGAATTGGTAGACGTATCGCTACAGCGATCCTGTGAGGATTATCTTCGCGGGTGCAGGTTCAATCCCTGCCGTCGGCGCCCTTTGGGAGCACGTGTTCGTCGCCCAGCCAGGTCACGAGCGCAGCTGTTGCAAAACTGCTAGTTTCAGCTGCCAAGGGCTCAACTCACGTTGGCACAGCCAGCTCGCAGGCCCTAACTGTTCGTCCAAGCGGACGCCGTACCGGCGCCGCTTAACTCCAGCGTTAGGCCTCTGATGGACGTTTACTACAATACGCAAGCATTCCGTTTTGAGGCATCCCCTGGCGATCCCATGGTTGGTCGTTTGCTGCTAGATCGTGAGCAACGGGCGCTACTAAGTACCTTGCTAGACGCAGAGGATGAGAGTTGGACATTAGACCGTAACGGTGAGCGACTGCCTGCTGACCAACTGTTTGCGCTCTCTCCATGGAGCGCTCAGACACAGAATGGCCCGCTCAAAATCCTTTGTCGGCTCATCAACCTTCAAAATGGCGCTGTCACCTTCTCCACCCGAGAGAGCTATCCAGGAGATACTTCAACTTGGACTCGGGCAGGTGAGCGGTAGCACGCAGCCTAACAATTCGTTCAAGGCGGACGGCTTCGCCGCCGCTCAACTCAAGCGTTAGGCGTTTATCTACATGATCCTTCCAATGATGGGCCTGCTATTCACCATCTTGGCTGCCGGGACTGCGGGCGGCGTCATTCTCTGCCTCGTTCGCTCTTTGCGCCGGTTCGCTCCCTTCGCTCTTGTCCCTATCCTGGCCGCAGTTGGTTCGCTCCTCTTTTGCTGGGGCCTCGCGATTGGCTTGGAGCGCCTCTTTGCTTCCCAGCAGGCGGGCGGCATCGGCTTCTTCGGTGGCTATGTTTTGGGCGCGTTGCTCGGCGCTGGCGTTGGCACATGGTTGGCCTTGGTGCTCACACGCCGCTTCGGGCCGCCTAACATCTCGTTCGAGGCGGACGGCTCCGCCGCCGCTCAACTCCAGCGTTAGGCCCTAGCCGATGGACCGCCAGAGTTACCTGAACCTGATGCAGTTTCCACCCGAATGGCAAGACTGGGGCATGCTGCCCATTGACTTCGTAGACGCACAACGCGCCGGATACGAGGCAGGCCATGAACATGGATCAGAGCATGATAGGCACAGCGTCTTTCAATGGTGGCTCAAGCAGGCCGCAAGCGCAGAGCAGCTGACTCTTCTTGTTCGCCTCACCTGGTTAGATCCAGATCAAGTGATGGCTGGCTATGTACGAGACTTCATCGCCAAGAAGTCCCAGCTCACCCCCAATGTGGTCGCGGCACTTGCAACGCCTTACCATCGGGCCTAACCAGTCATTCAAGGCGGACGGCTTCGCCGCCGCTTAACTCCAGCGTTAGGCCTCGGAGGCAGCATTGGTCAAGCTCGTGGATTGGTCCGGTGAATGGGCCGCAGCAATCGGCAAAGCTTTTGTTGCATTTGGCGGCATTGAACACGTTTCAGTGGCATGCCTGCGTTCCATACCGCGAGACAACTTGCAGAAGAGCACGAAATCCCTTCGTCTCGGGCAGCGCATCGATCTCCTTACCGAAATCCTTGAGGGGTACGAAGAAGAGCCTTACCGGCTTCTTTCGCAGCACCTCGGCCGAGCAAAGGTACTAGCCGAGACGCGCAACCTCATTGCACACAACCCGCTGCTTCTGGAGTTCTATGAACGGCCGGACGGGACTCTCTATCACCAAGAGGTGATCGCCGCTCTGCATAGAGACAAGAAGGTAACTCTAGTGGAACTAAAGGCATTCGCAGACGAGGCGGAAGCGTTGGCCAACGCGTTGTATGCTGCTAGTTCAGAGGTGTTTCGGCTGCGCGCATCGCTGGCCGGCGCCTAACAATTCGTCCAAGCGGACGGCTACGCCGCCGCTTAACTCAAGCGTTAGGTCTCACAGGAGACATCACGATGTCTGAGAAAGAGCAAGAAGCTACGTCCTTCGTCATTGAGCAGCGCGACAAGATTGAAATTTATGCCGGGGAGCACGGTCACGTTGTGATTAAACAGGACTCTTACACGGGGGAAGAGAGCGTTGTCTTAATTCACCCCGATGACGTTGAACTTGTCATCCGGCACATACTGGCAGCAAGAGATGAGGCCTACGAAATCCGTGCAACCAGCAAAACCTAACATTTCGTTTGAGGCGGACGGCTACGCCGCCGCTCAACTCCAGCGTTAGGCCGTATGGGAGAAGGTATTGAACAAGTCTGTTGCTAGCTCATTGCTCGCTATGCACGCCCTCGGTAACGTTGCCGCGTTCATGTCCAACCCCGACTATTATCTATGGGCATCGTTCTCTATCGTTTCCCTGGTAGTTTGCTGTTTTCTGGTCGACCAGCAAACCGCCAAGCTGCTTGCGCTCTCGTATCTCGTAATCGGCCTGTATAGCTTCCTCGTTGGCCTTGCCTTCTTTACCCATGGTCAGCTCAGCGGCGTCGGCGTCACAGCAATCGTTCTGGTTTTTCCCGCAGTGCTCTACGTGGTTTACCGTGTTTACTCATCCAGGCCACGCGCAGGTAGCGTAACCTCCGGCATGGCCTAATATCTCGTTCAAGGCGGACGGCTTCGCCGCCGCTTAACTCTAGCGGTAGACGGGACGCGCGGCATGCACCGGTCGCCACCGCGCTGAGGTGCAGCTATCGCATCGGCGATGGGCTGCGCTCGGTTGCTGGATCAGGGAAAGTGCGCTGGCCCGGGTGGCCGCATAGCGCAATGAAATGCAATGCCGCGTGCTGGAGCATCTGCACACTCAAGTCCGCTAGCGGTTCGCGGGATGTTGGTCCCGTGCCGCGCGCTTCAAGGCGACCGGACGGCGTGGAAGAACGCCAAGCGCCGCCGGCCGCGTTCGTGTCCTTGTCAGTCCACCCGTTGCAGCTCCGGGAGAGCACCATGCACATCGCGCAGAAAAGCCTGGTTGTTCTGAGCGGCCTGGCCGCCCTGGCCTTATCCACGCCCTTCGTCGCACGCTCCGCCTCGGAGCCGGCCCCCGACAAGAACTCGGTCAAGGTCGAGGGAGGGCTGGGCTTCAGCGAGTTCAAAGGTTACGAGGGCTGGCAGGTCATTTCCGTCAGCCAGCACAACAACGTCATCGCCGCGGTGCTGGGCAATCCGCAGATGATCCGCGCGTTCCAGGCAGGCATCCCCGGTAACGGCCAGCCGTTCCCCGACGGTGCCCGGATGGCGAAGATCCACTGGGTGGCGACGACGAGCGCGACGGCGCCCACCCCGACCACCGTGTCGGGCGATCTGCATGACGTGGGTTTCATGGTGAAGGACAGCAAGCGCTTCGCCGACGGCGCCGGGTGGGGATGGGCTGCTTTCCAGTACGACGCCGCGACCCGTGCATTCAGGCCGAGCTCGCAGGAAGACCATCCGCCGCAGGATCACGACGCCAAGTGCGGTCTCGCCTGCCACACGATCGTGAAGAACAGGGACTACGTCTTCTCTCAGTACGGGGAGCGTTAGGGCATCACGCTCGGGGCCATCCACAGCGCCTGCCATCGCGCGGGAATCGCGCCGGGCGAAGGCCGGGGTCGGCGTGTCGTTGTTCCTTTAGGCGGGCTCCCAGCTCCGATGTTTCCACCACGAGCATCTGTGCAAGCGGCGCTGACTAACCCCGCCAGTTCGCGTGCGCATCCCAGAACGCCGCCGCGTGCCGATACGCCTCGCGATCCAGCGGCACGCCGGAGCCGCCTTCTTCCACGCCCAGCGCGTTGCGCAGCATGGTGATGGGCAGCATCGGGATTTCTTCCGGCTCCATGGTGTAGAGGCAGCCGACTACGCCCCAGTCGGCGGTGATCGGCTCGCCTTCCCTGGCCAGCTGCTCGCGGCTGTAGAGGATGGGCAGCAGGTAGTGGGCGACCGGCGGATCGACGTCTTCGAACCAGCGCACCAGCACCGGCAGTTCCTGCTTGGTACGGGCCTCGTAGGCCGAGCGCAGCAGGTGGCGGTTGGCGTCGGTGATCGGCACGGCCATGCAACGCGTGGAGGTCCAGTTGTGGTGCACGTGCAGGCGGCAGAACGGCGCGTAGCCTTGCAGCACCTGCAGCGGTGGTTCGTCGTTGAGGCGCTGCTCGAACGCTTCGGCGCTGCAGTCCTGGATGGTGTTGCGACGCGATTCGCGGGGGAACAGGCGGGCGCGGGCGAACGGGGTGAGCACGATGGACATGACGGGTCTCGGGCGTTCCGGGTTTCAGCTGACGGTGTGATGGGCGGCCATTGCCGGGTGGATCATTTTTTATCTGCCGCGCTGCTGTGTCTGCGCAAAAAACCGGCCGCGGACGTTCAACGCTTGCCAGGGTTTCCGCTCGATGGCGTGCGCTCAGGGGAGTCGACCGCCTGACGCGAGCGGCCCTGATGGGCTGTACGTCGGCAGATGGATCAGGCGGCCATCGACGGTCGCTGCGCCATCGCCGCGCGCCATCGCAGCAGGTGCGGCAGGCTGTCGTCGGGTTTCAGTCGGACGACCCGCGCAAAGTCCACGGTCACCACCGCGGTGATGTCGGCAATGCTGAACTGGTCGGCGGCGATGAAATCCCGTCCGGCCAGTTGCTCGTTGAGGGTGACGAAGAACTGCCGGGCCCGGGCCAGGCCGCGCTGGGCCAGATCGGGAATCTGCGGGTAGTCCACCGGGCCGGGCAGGGCGCGGTTGGCCATGGCCGGGTTGCTGTTGCGCAGCGCGTCGGCCACTGCCATCAGGCCGTCGAACTCGCAGCGCCACTGCCAGCTGGCGATGGCCGCCTTGTCCTGCGGCGTGCGGCCCAGCAGCGGCGGCTCCGGATAGCGCGCTTCGAGGTAGGCGGCGATGGCGGCGTTGTCGGTGAGCAGCACGCCTTCGTCCGTCTGCAGCGCGGGCACGGTGCATTGCGGGTTGATCTGGCGATAGGCCTCGCCCATCTGCTCGGCGCTGCGCAAGTCGATCGGCACCGTGGCATGCGGCACGCCTTTTTCCACCAGCAGGATGCGCGCGCGGCGGGGGCTGGGCGCGGTGGCGCAGTCGTAGAGCGCGATCACGCGGCGTCGCCGGCCGGCGGGGCGAGCTTGTCCTGGGTGCGGGTATCGAAGTCGCCGGCGTCGTGGCGCTCGTGCAGCTGGCTGGACGGCTCGCCCCAAGTTCGATTGACCTTGCGCCCGCGCTGCACGGCGGGACGCGCGGCGATCTCGTCGGCCCAGCGCAGCACATGCTTGTAGTCCTGCACGGAGAGGAACTCGCCGGCCTCGTACAGCTGGCCCTTCACCAGCGCGCCGTACCAGGGCCACACCGCCATGTCGGCGATGGTGTAGTCGTCGCCGGCAAGGAAGCGGTGCTCGGCCAGGCGGCGGTCCAGCACATCGAGCTGGCGCTTGACCTCCATCGCGTAGCGGTTGATCGGATATTCGAACTTGGCCGGCGCGTAGGCGTAGAAATGGCCGAAGCCGCCGCCCAGAAACGGCCCGCTGCCCATCTGCCAGAACAGCCAGGACAGGCATTCAGCGCGCGCGGCGCCGGCGGTGGGCAGGAACGCGCCGAATTTCTCTGCCAGGTACTGCAGGATGGCGCCGGACTCGAACACCCGCACCGGCGTGGCGCCGCTGTGATCCATCAGGGCCGGGATCTTGGAGTTGGGGTTGACGTCGACAAAGCCGCTGCCGAACTGATCGCCGTCGTTGATGTTGATCAGCCACGCGTCGTACTCGGCGCCGCGGTGGCCCAGCGCCAGCAGCTCCTCGAGCATGACGGTGACCTTGACCCCGTTGGGCGTGGCCAGCGAGTAGAGCTGCAGCGGGTGGCGTCCCACCGGCAGCGCCTTGTCGTGCGTGGCGCCGGCGATCGGACGGTTGATGCTGGCGAACTTGCCGCCGCTCTGCTGATCCCAGGTCCAGACCTTGGGCGGGGTGTAGTCGGTTGCGTCGCTCATAAGGTGTGCTCCGTTGCCTTGCGCCGATAGCGGCGCCTGAATTGATCGATGGGGCGGGCGTCTGTCGCGGCGCGTTGTTCAGCCGCTGCGCCTAGGTGCTACGTCGGGCTGTCGTGGCCGGCGGCCACCGTCCTCACGCCACGAACTGCAGCCGCGCCAGCTCCGCGTACAGGCCGCCTTCGGCCAGCAAGCTCTCGTGCGTGCCCTGCGCCACGATGCGGCCGCCGTCCATCACCACGATGCGGTCGGCGCGCTGCACGGTGGCCAGGCGGTGGGCGATGACCAGCGTGGTGCGGCCTTTTTCCAGTCGCTCCAGCGCCTGCTGGATGGCCGCCTCGGATTGGGCATCGAGCGCGGAGGTGGCTTCGTCCAGCAGCAGCAGCGGGGCGTCGCGCAGGATGGCGCGGGCAATCGCCACACGCTGGCGCTGGCCGCCGGACAGGCGCACGCCACGCTCGCCCATCTCGGCGTCGTAGCCGTTATCCAGTGCGCTGATGAACTCGTGCGCCTCGGCGGCCTTGGCCGCTTCGCGCACGTCGGCGTCGCTGGCGTCCTGGCGGCCGAAGCGGATGTTGTCCGCCGCGGTGCCGCTGAAGATGATCGTCTCCTGCGGCACCAGCGCGATGGCGCCGCGCAGGTCGGGCAGGGTGAGCGCGCGCAGGTCCACGCCGTCCAGCGTGATGGTGCCGGACTGCGGGTCGTAGAAGCGCAGCAGCATCGAGAACACGGTGCTCTTGCCGGCGCCGGAGGGCCCCACCAGCGCCACCGTCTCGCCCGGATTGACGGTAAGCGTGAAGCCTTCCAGCGCGGCGTTGTTCGCGCGGGTCGGGTAGTGGAAGGTGATGTCGCTGAACTGCAGCGCGCCGCGGGTCGGCCGGGGCAGCGGCTGCGGATGGGCCGGCGCGGTGATCTCCGGCTGCTCGGCCATCAGCTCGCCGATGCGCTCCATGGCGCCGGCGGCACGCAGCACGTCGCCCCACACTTCGGACAGGCCGGCCACCGAGCCGGCGGCGAACACCGCGTACAACACGAACTGGCCGAGCACGCCGGCGTCCATGGTGCCGGCGAGCACGTGGCGCGCGCCGGCCCACAGCACCAGCGTGATGGCGCCGAACACCAGCACGATCACCGCCATGGTGAGCAGCGAGCGCATGCCGATACGCCGGCGCGCGGTGGCCAGCGCGAGGTAGATGGCCTTGGCGTAGCGGCTGCTCTCGATGCTTTCGCGCGCGTACGCCTTCACCGCGGTGGAGGCATTGAGGGTTTCGTTGGCGATGGCGGCGGCATCGGCGAGGCGGTCCTGGCTGGCGCGCGAGAGCTTCTGCACGCGGCGGCCGAACACCAGGATCGGCAGCATCACCGCGGGAATCACCAGCGCCGTGAGGCCGGCCAGCGAGGGCGCGGTCCACACCATGGCGATGGCCGCGCCCACCAGCATCACCGCGCTGCGCAGCGCCACCGACACGCCCGAGCCAACCAGCGCCTGCACCACTTCGGTGTCGGCACTGAGGCGCGAGGTGAGTTCGCCCACGCGGCTCTTTTCGAAGAAGCCCACGTCCAGCCGGATCACGTGCGCATACAGCGCGTCGCGCAGCGAGGCGAGCGAGCGCTCGCTGAGCAGGGTGATGCAGAAGTAGCGCGCGGCGGTGGCGAAGGCGAGCACCAGCGCCACGCCGAACAGCGCCAGGAAGGTCTCGTTGATCACCGCCAGGCTGGAGTTGCCGAAGCCCTGGTCGATGATGTGGCGGAACGCCATCGGCAGCGCCAGCGAGGCGCCGGAGGACAGTCCCAAAAACAGCAGCCAGCCGAACGCCAGCCCCTTGTGCGGTGTGATGAAGGGCCACAGCGCGCGCAGGGCGCCGATGCGGCGGGCAGGGCGGGGCGTCTCGGCGGTGGCGTCGCTCATGGGATCTCGCTTGCGGCTTAGGGGCGGCGCGCTCGACGCACCATCGCATCAGGTGGGGCGATACGCGGGCGATTCAATGCGCCGCGGGTGCTGGCGCGCGACCGAAGGACGCATCCGGCCGCGGTTCGCAGCAACTTGCGCGGCCGCACGGCGATTTCGCCGCGGGCCGCGGGCGGCGGTGCGGCCTCAGCCCGCCGCGGGTGCGTGCGACTCGCAGCCCCAGCCGTCGTTCTGGCCATGGAACGCTTCGGCCGCCTCGGCCAGCAGCTGCTCGAAGCCGTCGACGTTGTCGTGGGTGAGCAGCATGTAGGGGTGCACCAGGACCTGCCAGGGCAGCTCGTCGTGCTCCTCGTAGGCGGAGCAGGACACCTTCTGGTCGTTGCGCAGCAGGTGCACGGCGAACTTCAGCGCGTCGTCCTCGCTGGGGAACAGCACGGCGAAATCCACTTCGCGCGGAATCGAAAGATCGTCGCCCTGCTCGACCATGCTCCAGAGGGCATCGCCGTTGTGGTCGTCGGGAAAGGCAGCGGGGTCACGGGTCATGGCGGGCTCGCAGGGGGAGGGGAAGCGGTCAGTGTGGCGCTTTCGTCGGTACGCTGCGCGACGCTGCGCCCGCGCGTGATGTCGCCGATGCGCTCGCGCGCTTCGTCCACGCGGGCCGCGGGCAGGCGCAGCTGCAGGTCGGCGCCGTCGGCGTGGAAGGTCTCCTGCTCGACCGTGACATCCAGCTCGGGCAGCCGCGCCTTGAGCAGCGCGAGGTCGGCAAAGTCGCAGCGCAGCGCGAGCGTGGCCATGGCGATGATCGGCACCCGCTCGGCCTGGCGCAGGCACTCGGCCGCAGTGCCGCCATAGGCGCGCACCAGCCCGCCCACGCCGAGCTTGGTGCCGCCGTACCAGCGCGTGACCAGCACCACGGCCTGGTCGATGCCCTGGCCTTCGATCGCCTGCAGGATCGGCCGGCCGCCGGTGCCGGTGACTTCGCCGTCGTCGTTGAAGCGGTACGCCTGCCCGATGCGATACGCCCAGCAGTTGTGCGTGGCGGTGGGGTCGCTCGACGCCTGCACGAACGCGAGCGCTTCTTCCGGCGTGGCGACCGGTGCGGCCAGGGCGAGGAAGCGGCTCTTCTTGATCTCCTGCTCGTACTGGCTGCGGCCGGCGAGGGTTTGCAGCGTGTCGCTCACGTGCGGCACGACCGGGCGGAAATTTTATTCATTGCCGCGATGCGCTGTGCGGGTGAGTCGGCGGCAATGAAGCCGGATGAGCGGCAGTCGCTGTTGAAACGCTCTCGCGGCGCGCGCCGGGGTGACGGGCTGAGGGTGTCTCGCGGGTGGCTCATGGCGTTTTTGTTCGGGCGCAAGTGCGGGCGGTGCCGTCACGATGGCCTCCATGACGCGGCATCTCGGCGAACGCGGCAGCCCCGCGCCCCTCGTGTGCGTGAGTTGCCGAGTTGCTGGACGCCGATGTTCGCCGGGATGACGAGCCGGGGATGTCTCGCGGGAGGGTCACGGCGTGCGGTCCAGCCGTTTGCGCAGATCCTCGGGCAGCGGCCACAGCGGGTAGTTCCGGTGGAATGTGTCGAGTCGTTTGCGTGCGGCGTCGTCCTGGCCGCTGGCGTAGAGCGCGCGGATGGCGTCCAGCTCGGCGGCGGGGGCGTCTGCGGTGGCGGGAGCGACATCCAGCATGGGCGAGGGGGCGGCCATGAGCGTGGGCGTGATGCTGCTCGGCGGTGCCGGTGGCGATGGCGGTGCCGGAGGGTCCGGTGGTGGTGCGGGCGGTGTCAGCCGGCCTGCGGCGCCGGTCGGCTCGACCCGCTCTGCGGGTGCTTGCGACGCGGCCTCGATTACTAGTGCGGGAGCAGGTGCCGCTTCTTCCAGCGTGTTGGCGTTTGTGGGTGCCGGTGCCGGCGCCGGTGCCGGCGCGGGTGCGGGCGCGAAGCGATCGGCGTCGGTCGTCTGCATTCGCGCGGCGGGCTGGCGCTGTGGGGCGGGTGCGCGCGGCGTCGGTGCGGCTTTGCGCTGTGCCGGTTCGGCGGGCGTCACCGGCATCGGCCGCGCCGCTGCCGGTGCGTCGATGCGCTTGGCGGCCGCGGCTTGTGCGGTCGGCTCGGACTGTCGGGCGGATGCCGCGGCCAGGGTTTCGGCGTTGGCGCGGCGTGCGCGGGAGTCCTGCTCGTCGCGCAGGCGCTGCGCGTCGGCCGCCCTCGCTTCGGCGGCGGGGGTGGAGGCCGAGGCTGGCGCGCGCGAGGGGACCGGCTCGGTCGGCAGCGTGCGCATCTGCCAGGCGAGCCCGGCGGCGAGCACCAGCGTGGCCGCCGTGCCCAGCGCGATCGGCCAGCGCGGGCGGCGCGAGGACGCGGCCGGTGCGGCGGTGACGGCGCCTGCCGCCATGCGGCGCACGGCAGCATCCAGCGCGGGCGGCGGCTCGGGCTGCGGCAGGCGCGCGTACAGCGCCTTCAGCTCCGCCTCGCCGGGCAGCGCGTCGTCGTCATCGTGGGGCGGCTGGGGTGGCAGCGGCGTGGTCATGGGCTCAGTACATCGCGCAGTTTGGTCATGGCGTAGCGCAGGCGGGACTTCACCGTCTCGCGGCCGACGTCGGTGATCTGGGCGATCTCCTCCAGGCTCAGGTCGTGTTCCAGTCGCAGCAGCACGGCGACACGCTGGTCGTCGGGCAGCTGCTCGATGGCACGTTGCAGCCCGCGACGGCGTTCGAAGTCGGACAGCGCATGCTCAGGTTGTTCGTGCTCGGGTGCGGGGTGGGCGGCCAGCGCAAGCTCGGCCTCGTCGCCCTCGGCCAGCGGCCGCTTGCGCCGATAACTGTCGATGATCAGGTGATGCGCGATCTGCAGCAGCCAGGTGCTGAATTTGGCCTGCGGCTGGTAGCGGGTCCGTGAGGCGATCACGCGGCTCCAGGTGTCCTGGAACACTTCGTCGGCCAGCGAGCGGTCGCGCACGCTGCGCAGCACGAAGCGGTAGAGCGTGCCGCGATGCTTCGCGTACAGCGCATCGAACGCGGCGAGGTCGCCGCGGCCGTAGGCCAGCATCAGCTGCGCATCGGGGTCGACCGCCACATCCATGGGCGGCGAGGGTACGCGATTTGCCCCGTGCGGATAAGGCGCATCCAGAGGGCAGGGAGTCCCGGCCGGCGCGCGGCGATGGGGGAAGGATGCGGGGGCATCCGTTATCGCCGCGGCCGCGCCGGTCGGAGACAGGTCGCGCATGGCGCCAGGTTCAGCGCAGGCCGATGCCGGGTGCGGTGGGCATCGGGCCGGCGTCGAGCGTCGGCTTGCCCGCGCCGGCGCCGTGCGTGCTCAGGCCGTCGGCGAGGTTCACCAGCTGCACGAAACCGGCGCGGTAGCCGTCCGCGTCATCGCCGCGGGCGTCGCGCGCCAGTGCGGAAATCCGGGCGTAGTCGTAGCCATCGAGGTAGCGCCCGCCGCGCAGGGCCTCGGCAAAGGCGGCGACCGAGGCGGCAAAGCGCAGCCGCGCGCTGGCCTCGCGTTCCGGTGTTGCCGCGATCGGTCGCTCGATCAGCGTGCTGGCGTCGTGACCGGGCAGCTTGTAGCGCAGTCGCAGGAAGGCCAGCTCGCCGCTGCGATCGCTACGCGCGTCGTGCTTGCCGTAGCGCAGCGGATCGACGCGCGTGGCGTCCGAGCCGGCCGGGGTGATCTCGTAGATCGCGGTGACGTTGGCGCCCGCGCCGATGTCGCCGGCATCGACCGCGTCGTTGTTGAAATCCTCACGCCGGAGCTGGCGCTTCTCGTAGCCGATCAGGCGGTATTCCTTCACCTGGGCGGGGTTGAACTCCACCTGCACCTTCACGTCCTTGGCGATGGTGAGCAACGTGGCGGACAGCTCGTCCACCAGCACGCGGCGGCCTTCCTGCAGGCTGTCGATGTAGTGGTGGCTGCCGTTGCCGGCATCGGCCAGCATCACCGCCATGGCGTCGTTGTAGTTGCCTTCGCCGAAGCCCAGCGTGGTGAGCGCGACACCGCTCTTGCGGTGATCCTCGATCTTGGTCTTCAGCGCCTGCTCGCTCACCGTGCCCACGTTGAAGTCGCCGTCGGTGGCGAGGATCACCCGGTTCACGCCGCCGGTGATGAAACCCTGCTCGGCCTGCGCGTACGCCAGGTCGATGCCGGCATCGCCGTTGGTGGAGCCGTTGGCGCCAAGGCTGTCAATCGCCGCGTCGATGGTGGCGTGCCGGTCGCCCGCGGTGGAGGGCAGCGCCACGCCCGCGCTGCCGGCGTAGGTGACGATGGCCACGCGATCCTGCTCGCGCAGCTTGCCGACCAGTTGCTTGAGCGAGGCCTTGAGCAGCGGCAGCTTGTCCGGCTCGTCCATCGAGCCGGAGGTGTCGATGAGGAACACCAGGTTGGCGGCGGGAATCGCACTGGCCGGCACGCGGTAACCCTGCACGCCGACCAGCAGCAGCTGGCGCTGCGGATTCCACGGCGCCGGCGCCAGCTCGGTGGTGACGCTGAACGGCTGGCTCTGATCGGCCGGCGGCGTGTAGCCATAGTCGAAGTAGTTGATGAACTCCTCCGCGCGCACCGCATCGGCCGGCGGCAGCTGGCCGGCCTCCAGCATGCGGCGCACGTTGGTGTAGGAGCCGGTGTCCACGTCCAGCCCGAAGGTGGACACGGGCTGCTCGCTGGCCAGCTGTACCGGGTTGCTGTCTCGGTGGGTGTAGTGCTCGGTGTTTACCGCATGGGACCCGGACCAGGGCGCGGGTGCCACCAGCTGGGGGACGGCCATCAACGTGGGCGCGTAGGCCATGCGCCGGGAAGCATCCGCCGTCTCGGCGAGCTTGGCTTCGGCACGCCTGGCTTCGGCAAGCGGCGCGGCGGCGACCGGTACTGACGGCGGCGCGGGCGGGGCAGGCACGGCGGCAGGCGGCGGCGCGGAATGCCCGGCCGTATGGGCACCCGTCGCCGCGCGTGGCTTGGTTGCGGCGGCAGCGGACGGCGTCGGGGTAGCGGCGGTGTCGCCCATGGGGCGGGACGTGCCGCAGACACTCAGGGCCAGGGCAAGGGCGACGGGCAGGACGCGCAGCAGCAGCGGTTTGGCGGACATCGGGGCAGCCTCCTCGGTGGGGTGTGGAGGTTGAAACGCGACGGTGCCGGAAACGGGGTTGGACCTCGCCACGACGAAGGCGAGGTCGACCGCTGCCGCGTCGGCACCGCCGCGCCGGGCACGGCATGACGCCGGTTAACGAGGTGCCCGGCCACGGCTCGCGCGGCCGCGGCGCGGTAGCATGGGCGTTTCCCCGCACGCATCGACGCCCGCCATGCTCCACAACGACATCCTCCGCGCCATCCGCTACATGCTCGACCTGAGCGACGCCAAGGTGGTGGACATCGTCAAACTGGCCGACCCGGCCTACCTGCTGGAGAAGGAAGACGTGCAGGCGATGCTGCTGCGCGAGGACGACCCGGCCTACCAGACCTGCAGCAACACCATGCTGGCGCGCTTCCTCGACGGGCTGGTGATCTACCGCCGCGGGCGCGACGAGAGCCGGCCGGCGCGGCCGCCGGAAAAGCGCATCGACAACAACGTGGTGCTGAAGAAGCTGCGCGTGGCATTCGAGTTGAAGGACGTGGACATGCACGCGATCTTCGACGCCGCCGGCATGCCGGTGTCCAAGCCCGAGCTCAGCGCGTTGTTCCGCCAGCCCGGCCACAAGAACTACCGCCCGTGTGGCGACCAGCTGCTGCGCAACTTCCTCAAGGGTTTGACCCTGCGGCTGCGCGGCGCAGGCTGATCGCCGCGGCCGCAGGCTGTGTGATGATTGACGGCTGTTTCCAGGGGGTCACTCATGTCCGACATCCAGCAACTTGTGTACGCCAGCCGCGCCACGTTCCAGTCGGCCGACAACGGTGGCGGCGTGGAGCCCGAGGTGGCCCGCATCCTGATGCAGTCGCGGCGCAACAACCCGCGCCGCGGCCTGGTGGGCGCGCTCTATTACGGTGACGGCTGCTTCTTCCAGTGCCTGGAAGGCCCGCAGGCCGAGATCGACACGCTCTACGGGCAGCTGATGAAGGACGCGCGCCACCGCGACCTCAAGGTGCTGCGTCGCCAGTTCATCACGGGCACCTCGTTTGCCGGCTGGTCGATGAAGTACGTGCCCGCCGCCAGCGACGTGCAGACCCTGCTCGCGCTGCACGGCAAGGAGCGGTTCGACCCCTACGCGTTCGACAACGAGCTGCTCGACGCGATGGTGACGCTGCTGCACCACCGCGCCGAAGAAGGCCTCAACCCGATGCCGCCGGCAGCGGGCAGGGCCCGCGCCGGCACGCCGGTGCCGGCAGTGCAGCCGGCCCCTGCGCCGCGCCGCAGCCTGGGCGTGCGGCTGGCCTGGGTGGCGGCAGCGATCGTGGTGGTGGCGCTGGCGGTACTCGCCCTGCGTTGATCGCTTCGGGCCGCACGCGCTGCGGCCCGAAGGCAGCCAAGCTCGGATTGCCATACAGCGCCCGAGACCCGGGTGCGCCATGTGACCTGCCAGATGCAACGTGGCTGCCGAAATCCGCTTGTCGCCACGCCGTGTCGCTGCGCCGGCACCTGCGGGGGCAGCCGCTCAGCCGATCACGTCGCCCGGCGGCAGATGCCGGAAATCTTCCGGCGCCAGGTGCTGGGTCAGCCGGAACAGGCCCTCGTGGATCTTGCGCGGCAGTACCACGTCCAGCACGGTGGTCTGGTGCGGCCCCAGCGCGGTGAGCAGATCCTCCCCCGGAGCCGTGCTCGCCAGTGCGTGATGCACCAGCCCGGTCAGGTCGACCGGCTGCACGTTGGCGCCGTAGGGACGATGGGCGATCACCGCATCGCGCAGCGTCTTGCGCGGGTTGCGCGGATCGGGCACGCGGGCATCGCCGGCGAGCAGCGCGTAGTTGAGGAACAGCGACACCGTGCTGCGCTGGCGCGGGTTGGCCTGGCGGTCGATCAGGAACCCCGGCGGCAGCAGGTCCGGGCTGGCCTGCGGCCCGGCGGTGAGCAGGAAGCCGGCGCCGGTGAGCGGCTCGCCGGCCTCGTCGGTGAGTCGCAGGATCAGCAGGCTGCGCGGATCGTGGATGTGCACGCGCGGCGCGAACGGCCCGGCCGGCTCCAGCTCCACCTTGTCGGCATCGCGCGCGGCGTTCTCCTGCGCGAAGGCGTCGCACACCGCGGCGTAGTCGGCCGGGCTGCGCACCGCCAGGCAGCGCACGATGGCGTCGATGGTGGCCGGCGCGGCGCTGGCGAGGATGCCGTGATCCTCGCCGCTGTGTGCGATCCCGGCGAGCAGCTTGAACGCGCAGCGCGGTCCCCGGCTGAGGAACAGCGACAGCGGATCGACCAGGTTGCCGCGGCCGGCCTGCGTGCTCAGCACGGCGTGTTGCGCGTTGAGGTTGGCGGCGGCCAGGCGCACCACGCCGTCCGAACCGTCCTCGCCGGTGTAGCTGTTGAGGTGGTCGTACAGCGAGCGGTCGGGGCGATCGCCGATCAGCACGAACAGGAACTGCCCGCGCGAGGCGGGATCGGCGCTGTGGATGCGGTCCAGGTTGAGCGACAGCGATTCGGGGCTGCCCAGCTGTAGCCAGTCGAGAATGCGCTGGCCCGGTTCCACCCCGTTGAACCACGCCTTGATGCGACTGATCACGCCCTTGCCCAGCTGCGCCAGCGCGGAGCCGAAATTGGCCGGCGCGAGCATCACCAGATGGGTGAGCCGGATCGTGCTGAAGCTGCCGGGCTTGTCGCGCTGGGCGCGCAGCCACTCGCGCACGATCGGTCCGCCGGTGGAGTGGGTAATGCATGCCACGCTCGGCTCGAGCAGGTGCAGGTCGCGCAGTGCGTGGTCGAACGCCCGCACCAGGTCGGCCATGGTCACGGCATCGTCGAAGCTCACGTACTCGCTCAGCCAGATATCACGCAGGGCCAGGCTCAGGCCCTGCGCCGCCGCCTGCTGTTGCAGCCGTTGCGGCATCTGGCCGTAGGTGGCGGTGTTGGTGACGCTCCAGCCGTGGATGAAGACCAGGGTGCTCATGGCTCGGCTCCATGTCGTGCCCATGCGGCGCCTGTGCGGCGCGGACGCTCACGATGGTACGCCGCAGGCCTGCTGCCGATGTGACGACGTGGCTGGTGACGACAGGGATAGTGACGAGATGCGCAGTGACGACGCGGCGTGGCGCCGCCGCGCCGCGCCCTCGCCGGAAGGGCGGTTAATCCGACGCCAGCTGCGAGCGCGGGTCGGCGGCGGGCAGGTGCCCCGGCCCGACCAGTTCCAGCGTCTGGCCCCACGGCGCGATCACGTCCACATGCACCAGCCCGGCGCGGCTGCCGGCATCAGGCGCCCGGGTGCCGAGCACCGGCACCTGGCGCTGGCGCAGCCAGCGCAGCGCACCGTCCACCCGCTCGGTGCGCAGCCGCACCGCGGGGGCGTCGGCTGCGGCCGCGGTGCCGGCCACCACTTCGATCACGCTGCCCTGCGCGCACTCCAGCAGCACGCGGCTGGCGCCTGGCCGCACCGGATCGAGCGAGGCGCAGCCCATCACGTCACGCAGGAACGCGGCGGCCTGCGTCACATCCGGTGCGCTGATGCGCGCGTAGTCGCTGTCGCCGGTCTGGGCCGCGGCCGGCACACCGGCCACCATCGCCAGCAACAGCCCCAGCGCCAGCACGACAGCTCGCGCGCGGTGGCGCGGCCGGGGCAGGGCGTGGGCTGGTCGGTAGCTGGATGCGGGGTGGGACACGACACGTCACTCGTTGCGATGTGACCGTCAGATGGGTGCCGCCGGAGCCGTTACCAGCATGCATTTCGCGGCCGCTGCGTTTCCCGGCGCGAACAGTCCGGTAGGCTGCGCGTTTTGCCGGAGGAGGCTGCCATGGGTCTGGCCGTGCTGGGAATGCTGCTGCTGGCCGCGCTGGTGCTGGGGTGGCGCGGCCGCCGCCGCGGTGCGCAGGCACTGCTGCTGGCCGCGCTCGGCGTGCTGCTGGCGATCGGCACCGGGCCGCTGCCGCAGACCCTGCTCGATGCGCTGCAGTCGCCCTACGACTCGCGGGTGGAAGGCCCTTGGGCGCAGCGCAACGCGATCGTGCTGCTCGGCGCCGGCACCGCGGTGCCGCCCGATGCGCCGCTGGAACCCACCGTGTATGCGTATGGCCGGATCGCCCGTGCCGCAGCGCTGTATCGCCAGTGCAAGGCGGCGGCGCCGGACTGCAAGCTGCTGGTGACTGGCGGCGATCCGCTGCATCACGGACGCAGCGAGGCTGCGGTGTATGCCGATCTGCTGACCCGGCTCGGCGTGCCGGCGGCGGACCTGATGCTGGAGCCGCGCAGCCTGAGCACCTGGCAGAACGCCCAGTTCAGCCGGCCGCTGCTGCTCGCCTACGCGCCGCAGCGCGTGCTGCTGGTGAGCTCGGCCCTGCACCTGCGCCGCGCGCTGGTGTACTTCGCGCACTTCGGCATCCACCCCGAGCCGGTGCGCGCCGACCTGCTGCGCGCCGCACCGTCGTGGCTGCCGGTGGGGTGGAACGTGACCGTGTTCGACAGCGCCGTGCACGAGTTGCTCGGGCTGGCGCGCTACCGCATCTACAACACGCTGGGCTGGAACGCGCTGCCGGTGGCGTCGCCGGCGATACCGGCAACGCGGTGAGCGTGGCTCAGCCCTCGCGCATCACCATCAGGCGGGTCTCGCTCATGTCCTCGATGGCATAGCGCACGCCCTCGCGTCCCAGCCCGGACAACTTCACGCCGCCGTAGGGCATGTTGTCCACGCGGAAGCTGGGCACGTCGTTGACCACCACGCCGCCTTGTTCCAGTTCGTCCCACGCGCGCATGGCGTGGTCGAGGCGGTTGGTGAAGATGCCCGCCTGCAGGCCGAAATCGGAGTCGTTGACCATCGCCGCCGCCTCGTCGAACGTGCGGAACGGGGCGAGCAGGGCGAACGGGCCGAAGGCCTCCATGCGGTTGGCCTTGGCCTCGTGCGGCACGTTCTCCATCAGCGTCGCCTCCAGCATGGCGCCGTCGCGCTTGCCGCCGCACAGGACCTTGCCGCCGGCCTGGCGCGCTTCCTCGATCCAGCCGTGCAGGCGCTCGGCGGCGGCCTCGTCGATCATCGGGCCGAGGAACACGCCTTTCTTTTTTGGATCGCCGGCCTTGAGCTTCTTCACCGCCGCGACGAGTTTTTTCTTCAGCGCGTCGTAGATGTCTGCATGGGCATAGATGCGCTGCACGCTGATGCAGCTCTGGCCGGACTGATAGAACGCGCCGAACACCAGCCGCTCCACCACGTGGTCGAGCCGGTCGCCCTGGTCGGCGTCGACGATGCACGCGGCATTGCCGCCCAGTTCCAGGGTCACCTTCTTGCGGCCTGCGCGGGCCTTGAGCTCCCAGCCGATCTGCCCGCCGGTGAACGAGAGCAGCTTGAAGCGGTCGTCCTCCACCAGCGGCGCGGCGTGCCTGCCGTCGATCGGCAGGATCGAGAACGCGCCGCGGGGCAGGTCCGTCTGCGCCAGCACCTCGCCGATGATCAGCGCGCCGATCGGGGTCTTCTCCGCCGGCTTCAGCACGAACGGGCAGCCGGCGGCGATCGCCGGCGCCACCTTGTGCGCCACCAGGTTGAGCGGGAAATTGAACGGCGTGATGAAACTCACCGGGCCGATCGGCACCTGCCGGGTGTAGCCGCGGTAGCCGTCCAGCCGTCCGGCCAGCTCCAGGTTGATCGTCTCGCCGTTGATGCGCACGGCCTCTTCGGCGGCGATCTGGAAGGTCTCGATCAGCCGGGTGACTTCGCCGGCGGCATCATGGATCGGCTTGCCCGCTTCCACGCACAGCGCATGGGCAAGCTCGTCGCGGCGGGCGCTGAACTGCTCCACGCAGTGCAGCAGCACCGCCTGCCGCTGCCACGGCTTGAATGCGCGCATCGGCGCGGCGGCCTTCACCGCGGCGACGATCGCCTTCTCGATCGCGCGCGCATCCGGTACTGCCACACGGGTCGCCACGCGGCCGCTGTACTTGTCGCGCACCTCGAGCATCTGGCGCGAGGTCTGCGGGCGATTGGCGAGGTAGTACGGGTAGGTCTTCTCGAGCATGGCAATTCCCGGGGACGAGCCGGCCGCAAAGGGGAGCCGGCAGTGTGGTGACGCGCGCGTGGTGCGCGCGTGGACGGCGCGCGCTCAGTCGCCGGCGCGGGCCGGCAGCTCGCCGTCGGCGAGGCGGATCAGCAGGGCGTCGCCCGGGTTGATCTGTTCCGGCGAGCGCAGCACCTTGCCGTGCGCGTCGAACACGATGGCGTAGCCGCGCTCCAGCGTGGCCAGCGGGCTGACCGCGTGCAGCGTGCGCCCGGCCTGGGCCAGCGCGTGGCGTCGGCGTTCGAGCAGCTGCGCCAGCGCCCGGCGCAGGCGCGGATCGAGTTCACCCAGCCGCCGCGCCAGCAGCGCCAGCCGGTGCCGCGGATGTTGCGCGAGCAGGCGCGCGTGGGCCTGCTCCAGCCGACGGTCGCGTCGCGCGCTGGTACTGGCGATGCTGGCCAGCAGGCGGCGTTGCAGGTGCATCAGCCGCTCGCGGTCGCGCGCCAGCCGCGCCTGCGGACGCTGCGACTGCAGCCGTGCCAGCAGATGATCCAGCCGCTGCGCGAGGGTGTGCTGGCGGCGATGCTGCACGGCGGCGATGCGCTGGCTGAGCTGCTGCAACTGGCAGCCCATGGCCGCGGCATCGGGCACCAGCAGCTCCGCCGCGGCGGAGGGCGTGGGCGCACGCAGGTCGGCGACGAAGTCGGCGATGCTGAAGTCCACCTCGTGGCCAACCGCACACACCACCGGCACCGCGCTGGCATGCACCGCGCGCGCCACACGCTCGTCGTTGAACGCCCACAGGTCTTCCAGCGAGCCACCGCCGCGGGTCAGCAGCAGCGCGTCGTAGCGCCCCGCCGCCGACGCCTTGCGCAGCATCGCCTCGATCGCTGGCGGCGCCTCCTTGCCCTGCACCGGCACCGGCAGCACGTCCACTTCGAGCAGCGGCCAGCGCCGGGCCAGCACGCTGAGCACGTCGCGGATCGCCGCGCCGGTGGCCGAGGTGATCACGCCGAGGCGGCGCACGTAGCGGGGCAGCGGGCGCTTGCGCGCGGGATCGAACAGGCCTTCGGCATCCAGCCGCGCCTTCAGCTCATCGAACGCGCGCCGCAGCGCGCCCTCGCCGGCCGGCTCCATGCTTTCGGCCACCAACTGGAACTCGCCGCGCGGCTCGTACAGGCCGACCCTGGCCCGCACCAGCACCTGCATGCCGTCGACCGGCTTGAAGGCGAGGCGGCTGCTCTTGAGCTTGAACATGGCGCAGCGCACCTGGGCGCCGGCGTCTTTCAGCGTGAAGTACAGATGGCCAGAGGCGGGGCGGGCCACGTTGGACAGCTCGCCCTCGATCCAGACCATCGGCAGCGCGTCCTCGAGCAGCCCCCGCACCAGCCGGTTGAGCGTGCTGGGAGTGAGGATGCGGCGGCTGCTGCCACCGTCGGCATCGACGGGCGGGGCAGGGCGCGGAAAGGGATCGAACGCGGACATGAGCGCGGCAGATTATCACGAAGGTTCTTTGCAACATGTGGTTGCCGCGAATCCCGCAGGCGGATTCTCAACCCCATGCTGCAAGTAACTGACGGATATGACGATGACCGCAACCGCGATGGGTCAATGCTCGCCGTGATCCTCGGCGGTGCGCCGCTGGCGTCGCTGCTGCTGGTTGCGCCAGGCGCGGATCGCCAGGTTCACGGTGAACCACGCGCAGATCAGGCTGACCGGCCAGGCAACGACCGCCGGCCACAGCGCGGCCACCAGCGCCAGCACCGCGAGCACCACGATGCCGGCCAGCAGCGGCGTGGCGTCGGTGTCGCCCAGCACGCGCCGATCGGTGAGCACCGCGCCGACCGAGTTGGCCAGCCGCAAGGCACTGGCGGCGGCCCGACCGGAACTGCCGTTGCCGCCACGGGCGCGTCGACCGCGCGGCGGCGAATCGGCCTGCTCGCTGCGCTGCACCCGATCGCCGCGCCGGCGCCGGCGCGGGGCCAGCACGATCTCCGTGGCATTGCCCAGATCGGTCTCGTACTGCGCCGCCAGCTGCCCGGCGAAGCCTTCGTCTTCCACCGCCACGTCGATCTCGCGGTTGCCCAGCCAGCTGGCGATGTTGAGATTGGACGAGCCCACCCGCGCCCACAGGCCATCGGCCACCGCGGTCTTGGCGTGGATCATCGAGCCGTTCCATTCGAACACGCGCACGCCGGCCTGCAGCAGCGGCCGGTAACCGGCCCGCGACATGCCTGCCACCACCGGGATGTCGCTGCTGCCGGGCACCAGCAGGCGCACGTCGACGCCGTCGCGCGCGGCGGCGGCCAAGGCCTGCACGTAGGGCGCCACGCCGACGAAATAGGCGTCGGTGAGCCACAGCGTCTTGCTGGCCATGGCGGCGATCTGCTGGTCCAGGCGGTACAGCCCGGCGGTGGAGGGCTCGGTGGCGATCAATCGCAGCGCCACCGAGCCCACGGGTGCGTCGGCCTGGTCGCGCGGCCAGGCCGGCAGTGGCGCGCCCATGCTGGCCCAGCTGCGCCCGAACGCGGCCTCCACCTCGGCCACCGCCGGCCCGCGCAGCGCCACGCCGGTGTCGCGCCAGGGCGCCACGCCCCGCGCCGGATCACCCAGCCATTTCTCGCTGATGCACACGCCGGACAGGAAACCCAGCTCGCCATCGGCCACCAGCACCTTGCGGTGATCGCGGCTGACCCAGCCGAACGGCCGGCCCAGCTGCGGCGGATTGAACACGCGGACCTGGCCACCCGCGTCGCGCAGCGGCTTCCAGAACGACGAACGCGACTGCCCCAGGCAGCCGACCCAGTCGCAGATCACGGCCACGAACACACCGGCCAGCGCGCGCTCCACCAGCGCATCGCGAAAGGCCCGGCCGACGCTGTCGTCGCGGATGATGTAGTTCTCCAGCAGCACCCGCTGGCGGGCGTTGCGGATCGCCGCGAGCCAGCGCTGGTAGTGCACGCTGGCATCGATCAGCAGCTCCAGCGCGTTGCCGGTGATCAGCGGCGCGCCCGCGGCGCGGCCGAGCGCCTGCGCCGCCATCAGGCGGTCGTTGCGCGAGCGGTCGAGCGGGGAGGCGGCCATCGCCGAAGTCTAGGGCATGCCTGGTGAAAGAGCGTTCTGGCATGATCCGCGCATGCCGCTCCAGAACCGTTACACCGACACGTCTGCCTGTGCGCAGGTGATCGCCGACCGGCTCGGACCGGATCTTCGTGTGGCCGCGCCGCTGGGGCTGGGCAAGCCGCACGGCCTGCTCAACGCGATCTACGCGCTGATCGCGGCGCATCCGGGCCGCTCGCTTACCCTCTATACGGCGCTGTCGCTGACCCGGCCACAGCCGCGGCCGGGCCTGGAGGCGCGTTTCCTGAAGCCGTTCCTGGAGCGCCACTTCGGCGCGAACTGCGTCGACCCGCAGTACGCGCTGGACCAGGCGCGCGACGCGCTGCCGCCGAACGTGGCGGTGCACGAGTTCTACGTGCAGTCCGGCGCCATGCTGCACTCGGGCAGCGCGCAGCGCAGCTACATCAGCCAGAACTACACGCACGTGGCGCGCGACCTGGCGGTGCAGGAGATCAACCTGCTGGTGCAGCTGGTGGCCCGGCGCGAAACGCCGGAGGGCGTGCGCTACAGCCTGTCGTGCAACCCCGACCTGACGCTGGACTTCCTCGACCGCGTGCGCGCCGCCGGCAAGCCTCGTCCGCTGTGCGTGGCGGTGGTACATCCGGACCTGCCGTACCTCAGCGGCCATGCGGAGGTGCCGCAGGATTACTTCGATCTGGAGCTCGCGCCGCCGCACTCGCCGCCGCTGTTCGCGCTGCCGCGGCAGCCGGTGAACACCGCCGAGTACGCGATCGGCCTGCACGCCAGTGCGCTGGTGCGCGACGGCGGCTGCCTGCAGATCGGCATCGGCGCGCTGTCCGACGCACTGGTGCAGTCGCTGCTGCTGCGCCAGTGCCACAACCTGGCCTGGCGGCAGGCGCTGGAGGCGATCGACGGCGGCTATGTCAGCCATCCGCTGGCGCTGCAGATCGGCGGCATGGAACCGTTCCAGGAAGGGCTCTACGGCGCCAGCGAGATGGTGATGGACGGCTTCATGCACCTGCAGCGCGCGGGCATCCTGAAGCGCCGCTCGTGGGACACGCTGGCGCTGGAGCGGGCCGCGGCGGTCGGCCGGCTGCCGGAGGGCACGCCGGGCGGGCATTACCTGCGCGGCGCGTTCTTCCTGGGCACCCGCGAGCTCTATCGCTGGCTGCACGAGACCGAGGCGGCGGACCCGGATGCAATCGACATGTGCCGCGTGTCCAACGTCAACCAGCTGTACGGCGACCACCAGGTGCTGGCCGCGCTGCAGCGTCGCGGGGCACGCTTCTTCAACACCGGCATGATGGCCACGCTGTTCGGCGCGGCCGTCTCCGACGGGCTGGAAGACGGCCACGTGGTGAGCGGCGTCGGTGGCCAGTACAACTTCGTGGCGATGGCGCACGAGCTGCCGGACGGCCGCTCGGTGCTGCTGCTGCGCGCCACCCGCGCCGGTCCGCACGGGCCGCAGACGAATATCCGCTTCAACTACGGCGCGAGCACCATCCCCCGGCACCTGCGCGACATCTTCATCACCGAGTACGGCGTGGCCGACCTGCGCGGCAAGACCGACGCCGAGTGCGTGGAGGCGATGCTGGCGATCTGCGACGCGCGCTTCGTCGACGCGCTGGCGGCCGAAGCAAAGGCGCACGGCAAACTGCGGGCGGATTTCGTGGTGCCCGAACGCTGGCGCCAGCACCGACCCGAGATGCTGCACCAGGCGCTGGCGCCGCTGCGTGCACGCGACCTGTTGCCGGACTTTCCCTTCGGCAGCGACTTCACCGAGGTGGAGCAGCGCCTGCTGCCCGCGCTGGGCTGGCTCAAGAGCGTCAGCCGCACCTGGCGCGGCCGCGCCGCCCTGCTGCGTGCGGTGCTGCGTGCCGGCCCCGCGCGGGCAGGTGAGGACGAGGCGCTGGCGCGGATGGGGCTGGAGACCGGCGGTGGCCTGTCCGATCGCCTGCAGCGGCGTCTGCTGCAGGCCGCGCTGCGGCGCGGCGACGGCTGACCGCGCTCGGCGGTCGCCGCGTCGTCGCGGCAAACCTTCGGCTCACCCGGTGCCGGGCGTCTTCGCCAGCGGCACGGTGACGGTGAAGCAGCTGCCATGGCCCGGTCGCGAGCGCACCTGCACCGTGTAGCCAAGCGTGTCCGCCGTGCGCCGCACGATCCACAGCCCGAGGCCCAGGCCCTCGCTGCGGGCGTCGACCTGCTGGAAGGCGCCGAACATCTGCGCGGCCTGGGTTTCGTCCATGCCGATGCCGGTGTCCGCCACGGTGATCACGGCCTGGCCGTTGCGCCGCCGCGCGCCCACCAGCACCGAGCCGGCGTGGGTGTACTTCACCGCGTTGCCGACCAGGTTGCCGACCAGCGCCGAGAGCAGCGCGCGATGGCTGTGCACGATCAGCGAACTGGGCACCGCACGCAGCCGCAGCCCCTTCATCCGGGCCTGGCGCCGCCAGCGCAGCAGCACCGGATGGAGGATGTCCTCCAGCGGCAGGTCGATGGTGGTCGGCAGCGCCGTGACCTCGTCATTGCCCGACAGCGCGGCCAGATCGTCGAAGTCGTTGCCGATCTCGATCAGCGCGTCCTGTGCCAACTGCATCAGGCGCGCCGGCTCCTCGGCATCGCCGCGGCGCAGCTTCTCCAGCGCGTACACGGCGGTACGCAGCGGGGTGTGCAGGTCGTGGCCGGCGATCGCCATGATCCGCCCGCGGTAGTCCCCCGAGGCGCGCGCCAGCGTGAGCGTGCGGCGCAGCTCCAGCTGGCTGACCACCTGGCGGGCCAGCGCGCGCAGGCTGTCGAGCTGATGCGGGCGCAACTGGCGGGGCCGGTGGTCGAGCACGCACAGCGCGCCCAGCGCCACGCCGTCGGGCGAGCGCAGCGTGGCACCGGCGTAGAAACACAACGGCGGGTTGCCGGTGACCAGCGGGTTGTCCACGAAGCGCGCATCCAGGCGGGTATCCGGCACCACCAGCACGTCCTCCTGCAGGATGGTGTGGGCGCAGAAGGACTGGCTGAGCGGCGTCTCGCGACGGCCGAGCCCGCGCTCGCTCATGAACCACTGGCGGTCGTTGTCGACCAGGCTGACCAGCGCGACCGGCGTCTGGCAGACGCTGGCGGCCACCAGCGTGATGTCGTCGAAGCTGGCCTCGGGTATCGCGTCCAGCACGCCGTAGCTGCGCAGCATCTCGATCCGGTGGGAATCGATGACGGACAGCTCGGCTGCGGTTTCGGGAGCAGGTGAATTCGACATGACGGCAAATTATGCCCGCCGATGCGTGCACGACGTGACGTCGGGGGCGCACCCGCAGGCGTGTGCGAACCCGTCGCACGCTGGGGTGCGCGGGAGGGCTTCGGTTATCCTTGACGCTTCGCCGCGACTCCCTGCGGCAGCCGTCATTCCGGTCCCCATGAGCGAACTTTCCCCCTCCGCCCCCCGTCCCGCCGAGCCCGAGCCGCGTCGTCCCAGCGTGGGGGTGCAGATCGGCAAGGTCACCGTCGGTGGCGGCGCGCCGGTGGTGGTGCAGTCGATGACCAACACCGACACCGAGGACGCCGCCAGCACCGCGAAGCAGATTGCAGAGTTGGCCCGCGCCGGCTCCGAGCTGGTGCGCATCACGGTGAACACGCCGGCCGCTGCGGCCGCGGTGCCGAGGATCGTCGAGCGCTTGCAGATGATGGGCGTGGAGGTGCCGCTGATCGGCGACTTCCACTACAACGGCCACCAGTTGCTGGAGGCCGAGCCGGCCTGCGCCGAGCTGCTGGCCAAGTACCGCATCAACCCGGGCAACGTGGGCTTCGGCAGGAAAAAAGACGCCCAGTTCGGCGCGATCATCGAGAAGGCCATCGAGTACGGCAAGCCGGTGCGCATCGGCGCCAACTGGGGTTCGCTGGACCAGGCCATGGTCGCCACGCTGATGGACGAGAACGCGAACCGCGCGCAGCCCTGGGACGCCGCCCACGTGGCGCGCGAGGCGCTGATCCGTTCGGCGCTGGATTCGGCCGCGCTGGCCGAGAAGATCGGGCTGCCGCGCGAGCGCATCATCCTGTCGGCCAAGGTGTCCGGCGTGCAGGAGCTGATCGCGGTCTACCGGGACCTCGCTGCGCGCGGCAACTATGCCCTGCACCTGGGCCTGACCGAGGCCGGGATGGGTTCGAAGGGCATCACCGCTTCGGCCGCCGCACTCGCGGTGCTGCTGCAGGAAGGCATCGGCGACACCATCCGCATCTCGCTCACGCCCGAACCCGGCGGCGCGCGCACCGGCGAGGTGATCGTGGCGCAGGAGCTGCTGCAGACGATGGGCCTGCGTGCGTTCACTCCGCTGGTCACCGCCTGCCCGGGCTGCGGCCGCACCACCAGCGAGTTCTTCCAGGAGTTGGCCAAGACGGTGCAGGCCCACGTGCGCGAACAGATGCCGCTGTGGCGGACCAAGTACGACGGCGTGGAGAACCTGACGCTGGCGGTGATGGGGTGCATCGTCAACGGACCGGGCGAGTCCAAGCACGCCAACATCGGCATCTCGCTGCCGGGCAACGGCGAGGCGCCGGCCGCGCCGGTATTCATCGATGGCGAGAAGGCCACCACGCTGCGCGGCGACAACATCGCCAGCGAGTTCGTGGGCATCGTCGACGACTACGTGCGATCGCACTACCGCGCCCGCGCGGACTGACACCGCGCATGCGCCAGGCCGACGCCAGCGCCGAGCAGGCCATCGTCGAGGCCTGGCACCGCAACGCGGCACCGTGGACGCGGGCGGTTCGCCAAGGTGTCATCGAGAGCCGTCGGCGGGTCACCGATGCCGCCATCGTGGACGCCGTGCTGGCGCGTCGGCCGGGCCACGTGATCGACCTGGGGTGCGGCGAGGGCTGGCTGATGCGCGCCCTGGCCGAACGTGGCGTGGGCGTGCTCGGCGTCGATGCGGTGCCCGAGCTGGTGGCCAGCGCCGCCGGCATCGCCGGGTGCCGTGCGATCACCTGCGACTACGCGGCCGTCGCCGCCGGCGCACTGGAGGCCCGCGCCGACGTGGTGGTGTGCAATTTCTCGCTGATCGGCGGCGATTCCGTCGATGCGCTGTTGCGTGCGATCCCGACGCTGCTGCATCCACGCGGCGCGTTGCTGATCCAGACGCTGCACCCGTGGTCCGCGTGCGGCGAGGCGCCGTATCGCGATGGCTGGCGCGAGGGCTCGTGGGCCGGCTGCGGCGACGGGTTCGCCGCGCCGGCGCCGTGGTACTTCCGCACGATGGGCGGCTGGATGGCGAGCTTTGCGCAGGCCCGGCTGCAGCTGGCCGAGCTGGCCGAGCCGCTGCACCCCGACACGGGCCGCCCGACGTCGGTGCTGTTCACGCTGCTGCCGGAGCCTGCGCCCATGGGTTGATCGCGCGGGCCTGCGTCGCCAGTTTCTGCATTCCCCCTTGCAGGAGCAGCGCATGAATCCGCACGTCCCCATGCTTGATCTCAACGACGGCCGGCAGGTGCCGCAACTGGGTTTCGGCGTCTGGCAGATCGATGACGCCGCCGCCAGCGCCGCCGTCGCCACCGCGCTCGAGTGCGGTTACCGCGCCATCGACACGGCCGCCATCTACGGCAACGAGCGTGGCGTGGGCGAGGGCATTTCCCGCTCGGGCCTGCCGCGCGACGCGGTGCACCTGACCACCAAGCTGTGGAACAGCGAGCAGGGCTTCGACAGCACGCTGCGTGCGTTCGACGAGAGCCTGCGCAAGCTCGGCACCGAGTATGTCGACCTCTACCTGATCCACTGGCCGGTGCCGGCGAAGGACCGCTACGTGGACTCCTGGAAGGCGCTTGAACAGCTGCGCGGGGAAGGCCGCGCGCGCTCGATCGGCGTGTCGAACTTCCAGCCCGCGCATATCGAGCGGTTGCTGGCCGAGACGGGGACGGCGCCGGCAGTGAACCAGATCGAGCTGCACCCGGACTTTGCCCAGCGCGAGTTGGTGGCGTTCAACGCCCGCCACGGCATCGTCAGCGAGGCCTGGAGCCCGCTGGGGCAGGGCGGTGAGCTGCTGCGCCATCCGCTGCTGGTGCAACTGGCCGGCAAGCACGGCAAGAGCGCCGCGCAGATCGCGCTGCGCTGGCATGTCCAGCGCGGCCACATGGTGATTCCGAAGTCGCAGACGCCCAGCCGCATCCGCGAAAACATCGCCGTGTTCGACTTCCAGCTGGACGAGGCCGACATGCACGCACTCGCCGCGCTGGACGGCGATCACCGGATCGGCCCGCACCCCGACCAGCTCAGCTGAGTGCCCGGTCGCCGCTGGCGCGGGCGAGGGAGGGGAGCGCCGGCGGCAGCCGTCAGCTAAGCAGGTCGCAGGCTTGCCACACCTGGGTTGGCGCCCAGGCAGCGGCATCCACCGGCTGGGTCGAGAGCGCGGCCAGTTCGGCGAGGAACTGCGTGCGCGGCATCTCGACCGCACCCAGGCCCAGCAGGTGCGGGTTGCTCACCTGCGCGTCGATCAGCGGTACGCCGAAGCCGTGCAGCTGTCGGGCCAGTGCCAGCAGGGCCACCTTGGAACCGCCGCTCTCGCGGCTGAACATCGATTCGCCGCTGAACAGCCGACCCGACATCACGCCGTAGATGCCGCCCACCAGTCGTCCGTGCTGCCACACCTCCACGCTGTGGGCGTGGCCGAGGCGGTGCAGCGTGTCGTAGGCCTCGATCATGTCGCGGCTGATCCAGGTGCCGGGCTGGCCGTCGCGCGGCTCGGCACAGGCCTGCATCACGGGGCGGAACGCGCGGTCCACGGTGATCGTCCAGTCGCAGCGGGCGAGCAGCCGTCGCAGCGAACGGTGCGGTCGACGCAGCGCGTCGGTGCGGAACACACAGCGCGGGTTGGGCGACCACCACAGGATCGGCTCGCCGTCGTTGAACCAGGGAAAAATCCCCAGCGCATAGGCGGCGCGCAGCCGCAGCGGCGAGAGGTCGCCGCCGAACGCGAGCAGTCCCGGCGGTTCGTCCAGCGCCTGGGCCGGGGCCGGGAAGTGATCCGGCGGCCAGTGGTCGAGCAGCGGCAGCCGGATCATGGCGTGGCGGAAGCCTCGGCCGGGTGCGCATACGGACTGTGCGCGGCCAGCTCGCGGGCGTAGTCGTCCACCGAAGCCGCCTCATGCGCCAGCGCGTCGCGCACGGCGCGTCGGAATTCCGGGTGGGCCAGATAGTGCCGGGATTGCGTGCGCACCGGCAGGAACCCGCGCGCGAGCTTGTGCTCGCCCTGGGCGCCGGGCTCGAAGCACTGCAGGCCATGCCGGATCGCGTGCTCGATGCCGCGGTAGTAGCACAGCTCGAAATGCAGCCCGGGCACCTCCACGCTGGCGCCCCAGTAGCGCCCGTACAACGTGGTGCTGCTCTGGATCAGCAGCGCCATCGCCACGATGGTGTCGCCGTGGCGGGCAAGCACGACGGTGACGGCGTCGCCGAGCGCGTCGCCCAGCGCGAGGAAGAACCCCTCCGTCAGCGCGGCGTGGTTGCCCTTTGCCTCGAAGGTGGCCTCGTACAGCGCGTGCACCCGTCGCCACTCGGCAGCGCCGAGGCTGGCGCCGCCGCGCAGCTCGATCTGAAGTCCGCTGCGGGCCACCTGCGCGCGCTCCTGGCGGATGTTCTTGCGCTTCTTGTGCGTCAGCGCGGCGAGGAAATCGTCGAAGTCCGCATAGCCGCGGTTGTGCCAGTGGAACTGCACGTCCGAGCGCGCGAGCCAGCGGTCGTCGAACGCCGGCAGGTCGTCGGCTAGCAGGAAGTTCGCGTGCACCGACGAGAGCCCGAGTCGATCCACCTCGCCGACGAGGGCACTGGCGAGCGCCTGCTTGCGCGCGGCGCGGACCGGGCCGGCACCTGCCGCCAGCAGCCGCGGCCCGTTCACCGGCGAATAGGGCACCGCGTTGAGCAGCTTGGGGTAGTACTCGCCACCGGCGCGTTCCCATGCGCTTGCCCAGCTCCAGTCGAAGACGAACTCGCCGTGCGAATTGCCTTTGAGGTAGAGCGGCGCCGCCGCCACCAGCGCGCCTTGCTCGTACAGGCCCAGGTGATGTGCCTGCCAGCCCCACGCAGGGCGGATGCAGCCGGTTGTTTCCAGCAGGCGGAGGAACGCGTGGGAGACGAATGGGTTGTCGTCCGGCCGCAGGGCGTCCCAGGCACGCGCGTCGATCTGGTCCACCGCGTCGTGGAAGCGCGCTTCGAGCGTGTGCATCACGGCCGTCATGCGGGCGGCTGGCACCAGCGCGCCAGCGCGCGCAGCCGGTCCATGTCGTTCGCCAGGAGCGCCTTGTCCGCGGCGAACGCCAGCGCGCGTTCGGCGTGCGCCGACGCCGCGCTGCGGTAGGGCGGATAGCCCATCTGCCCCAGCGTGGCGAGCGACTTCTGCAGGCGGATCGAGACCTCCAGCAAGGGAGCGGCATCGCGCGCCAGCGGCGTGAAGATGTCATCGAAGTAGTCGCTCTCCAGCAGCGCCCGCATGAACACGCGGTCGTGGAGGATTTCCTGCTCGCCCCCTTCAAGCCGGTCGCGCGCCCACTGGCTGAGCAGGCGCGTCACCGTGCCGATGATGTCGATCGCGGTGCCCGGGTCGTTGACTGCCGGCGACAGCGCCCGCTGCGCGATCTCGGTCAGCACGATGATGCCGAAGCGCGGGTCCTGCTCGAAGTTGCGGGTGTCGTCGATCACGAACGCCTCGGCCAGCGCGTGGGCGATGTCCTCGTCCACCGGCGCGGCGAGGCGCGCCACCGGCCGGCCGGGCGCCACGAAGCTGCCCGGCGCCACTTCCGCCCATACCTGCAGTTTCTCGCGCTCGGCAACCGACTGCAGCCGCTCCACGTCGATGTAGGCCACGTAGCCGACCTTGCGGCTCTCGACCGCGACCGCGCCCTCCGGCGGCGGCACGTATGGCTGTGCGCCCAGCCACGGCTGCTTGATCATCTTCGCCATCGCCTTGCGGGTGGCGGCCTCGACCCGGTCGATCGTCTCGGTGACGCGACCGAGTCGCGAGAGCTGGTCGATCCAGCGCAGCAGGGTGCCGACGATCATGATGATCACCAGCACCGTGGCGCCGAACAGGATCAGGCGGCCGCTGTCGCCGTAGATGCCGGTGCTCAGGGCGATCAACCCCACGATGCTGAAGAGGAACGCGCCCACGAACGTCGCCAGTGCGCGTTGTGCGGCAGAGTCCTCGATCAGTAGCGTGGCCGCCCGCGGCGTGGCGCTGCTGCTGGCCGCCGCGTACGCGGCAACCATGGTGGAGAGCGAGAACGTGGTGACCGCCAGCATGCTCGAGGCAAGGATGCCAAGGATGTTGCCCACCGCCGAGGCGCCGATCTGCGCGGCGATCCCGTGCGGCAGCAGCGGCTTGGCGACAGCGCCGAGCAGTGCGGTGACCACCGCGCCGGCCCCGTAGAGGGTGGAGCGGAACCACAGCCGCCGCGTGATGCCGACGAGCCAGAGCCGCCAGTGTGCTTTCATGCCGGGCACTCCGTGTTCATCGAACCATTGTGCCCGCCGCCGCCGCCGATGTCCCCGGGCGACGCCGCTGCGGCCGCCGGCGCCATCGACGCAACCCCATAGGCGTTGGCCCGGATCAGGCCAGCTGGTCCAGCCAGCGCTCCGCATCCAGCGCGGCCATGCAGCCGAAGCCGGCCGAGGTGATCGCCTGGCGGTAGACGTGATCGGCCACATCGCCGGCGGCGAATACGCCGGGCACCGAGGTCATCGTTGCCATGCCGTTCTGGCCGCTGTGGGTCTTGATGTAGCCGTCGTGCATCTCCAGCTGGCCCTGGAAGATGCCGGTGTTCGGCGTATGGCCGATGGCGACGAAGAAGCCGGTCGCCTCGATGTCGCGCGTGGCCTCGCCGTCGACCGCCTTCACCCGAACGCCGGTGACGCCGGAGTCGTCGCCCAGCACTTCGTCGATGGTGTGGTTCCAGACCAGCTCGATCTTGCCTGCGGCGGCCTTCTCGAACAGCTTGTCCTGCATGATCTTTTCCGCCCGCAGCGTGTCGCGGCGGTGCACCAGGTAGACCTTGCGGGCGATGTTGGACAGGTACAGCGCCTCTTCCACCGCGGTGTTGCCGCCGCCGACCACTACCACGTCCTGCTCGCGGAAGAAAAAGCCGTCGCAGGTGGCGCAGGCGGACACGCCCTTGCCCTTGAACTTCTCCTCGCTGGCGATCCCCAGGTACTTGGCGGTGGCGCCGGTGGAGATGATCAGCGCGTCGCAGGTGTACTCGCCCGAATCGCCCTTGAGGTGGAACGGGCGCTGCTTGAGGTCCACCACGTGCACGTGGTCGAAGATCATCTCGGTATGAAAGCGCTCGGCATGTTCGGCCATGCGCTGCATCAGCATCGGGCCTTGGAGGCCTTCGACGTCGCCGGGCCAGTTGTCCACGTCGGTAGTGGTCATCAGCTGACCGCCCTGTTGCAGGCCCGTGATCAGGGTCGGCTTGAGGTTGGCGCGGGCGGCGTACACGGCAGCGGTGTAGCCGGCCGGGCCGGAGCCGAGGATCAGCAGGCGGCTGTGCTTGGGCGTTGCGGACATGTGATAATCCTTGGGTTTGCTGAACAGCTTTGATCGCTTTCGATCCCCCCGCCAGAGGCACATGGTCGCGACGGGAACGAAACGGCGGGAGCGGCGCTCCGAATCCGCAAGGATGGGGAAGCACGAGGCCCGATTCAAGCGTTCGGCACCGGCTTCCCAACCCCGCCCTGCGCCGATAGACGCCGGGCAAGACGAACTCCACAGGACTGCTTCCCCATGCGTATCGGTATTCCTTCCGAAACCAAGACCCTCGAGGGTCGTGTTGCCCTGGTGCCCGCCGCTGCCGCCGATCTGGTGCTGCGTGGCCACGAGGTTTTCATCCAGGCGGGCGCCGGCGAGAAGAGCGGTTTCGCCGACGAGGCCTACAGCAAGGCCGGTATCACCGTGGTGCCGGACGCCGCGACGCTGTACGAGAAGGGCGAGCTGATCGTCAAGGTGAAGGAGCCGATCGCCGGTGACCTGGCCCTGCTGAAGAAGCACCACCTGCTGTTCTGCTACTTGCACCTGGCGGCCGAGCCTGAGCTGACCAAGAGCCTGCTCGAGATCGGCCTGACCGGCGTGGCGTTCGAGTCGGTGGAAGAGAACGGCGGCCTGCCGCTGCTGCTGCCGATGTCGGTGATCGCCGGCCGCATCGCCACCCAGATCGGCACCACGCTGCTGCACCGTCCGCAGGGCGGCAAGGGCAAGCTGCTGGGTGGCATGGCCTCGACCTCGCGCGGCAAGGTGGTGGTGCTCGGCGGCGGTGCCGCGGGCAAGGCCGCCGCCTCGCTGGCCGCTGCTGCCGGCGCCCGCGTGGTGGTGTTCGACAAGCGCCAGGATCGCCTGGCCGAGATGATGGAGCTGGGCGCGAACGTCACCGCGCTGTACGCGTACGAGTCGTCGGTGGCCGAGGAAGTGCGCGATGCCGACCTCGTCGTCGGCGCCGTGCTGATCCCCAGCGCAAAGGCGCCGCGCGTGGTCACCGAGGCGATGATCAAGACGATGGAGAAGGGCTCGGTGCTGGTCGACATCTCGATCGACCAGGGCGGCTGCTTCGAGACCTCGCGCCCGACCACCTGGAAGGAGCCGACCTACGACGTGCACGGCGTGACGCACTTCTGCGTGACCAACATGCCCGGTGCGGTGCCGCAGACCTCGTCGGTGGCGATCTCGGCGGCGATCCTGCCGTACGTGCAGCGCCTGGCGGCCGGCAACGAGTGGCGCGACTTCGCTCCCCTGCGGGCCGGCATCAACGTGGACGGCGGTCAGCTGGTGCATCCGGCCCTGCAGGGCTGACCGCTCCGGCGACGGGCAAGTCGCCGCGGCAGGCAAGATCGAGGCCGGGTCGCCACGACCCGGCCTTTTTCATGCGCGCACCGGCGCTTGCCGGCGCGACCTGTCAATCTTCTGCCGCTTTCGCCGCCTGTGTAGACTTGGCTGGAGCATCAATCAGGGAAGCCCCCACCGGTGGCGCGAAGCGCGAACGCAAAGAAAGAAAAGACCCCCAGGCCGGCCCTGAGCGACGAGGTGAAACGCCGTCTGCGCGAGGCGGGCGCGCTGCTGCTGTTGCCGCTGGCGCTGTACCTGCTGGTCTGCCTGTTCAGCTACAACGACCAGGACCCGAGCTGGGGCCACGTCGGCACGGTGGAGCACGCGCACAATTTCGGCGGTGCGGTGGGCGCCAACATCGCCAACCTGCTGCGTTACATCTTCGGGCTGATCGCCTACTGCTTCCCGTTGCTGCTGCTGGTGCTGGGCGTACAGGTGCTGCGCCACCGCGGCGAACGCAACGTGCACCCGTGGGAGCCGTCGCTGCGGCTGATCGGCTTCGTCTTTTTCTTCATTACCGCGCCCGCCCTGGCTTGGTTGAACCTGGGTGACGCGGTGATCCTGCCCGAAGGCGCCGGCGGCATCACCGGACGTTGGGTGGCGCACGGCCTGCTTTCTGCCTTCGGTGCCACCGGCGCGCCGCTGCTGCTGCTGGCGCTGTTTCTGATCGCGGTGACGCTGGCGACCGGGCTGTCCTGGTTCCGCCTGATGGACTGGACCGGACAGGGTGTGCTGCAGCTGGCCGGCTGGCTCAGCGGCAAGATGCGCAAGGCGCCCGAGGTGATGGCAGCGCGTCAGGCCCGCGGCGAACGCGAGGTGGTGAAGAAGGCCGAGGCGATCAAGCAGGCCCGGCGCGAACCGGTGCGCATCGAGGCGCCGCCGACGCCGGTGGTGAAGAGCGATCGTGCCCGGCAGGAAACCCAGATTCCGCTGTTCGTCGGCGCCGCCCAGCCGGGCGAGCTGCCGCCGTTGTCGCTGCTGGACGAAGCGCCGCCGCAAGGCCCCGGCTATTCCGAAGAAACGCTGGAAGTGCTCTCGCGCCAGGTCGAGCTCAAGCTCAAGGATTTCCGCATCGAGGCCAAGGTGGTGGGCGTGTATCCCGGCCCGGTGATCACCCGCTTCGAGCTGGAACCCGCCGCCGGCGTGCGCGGCTCGCAGGTATCGAGCCTGGACAAGGACATCGCCCGCGGCCTCTCCGTGGTGAGCGTGCGCGTGGTCGACGTGATCCCCGGCAAGAACGTGATCGGCCTGGAGATCCCCAACACGCGCAAGCAGATCGTCTACCTCTCCGAGATCCTGCGCTCGGACAAGTACGACCAGATGAAGTCGCCGCTGGCGCTGGCGCTGGGCAAGGACATCGGCGGCAAGCCGGTGGTGGTGGACCTGGCCAAGATGCCGCATCTGCTGGTGGCCGGCACCACCGGCTCGGGCAAGTCGGTGGCCGTGAACGCCATGGTGCTGAGCCTGTTGTACAAGGCCAGCGCCAAAGACGTGCGCATGATCATGATCGACCCCAAGATGCTGGAGCTCTCGGTGTACGAGGGCATCCCGCACCTGCTCGCGCCGGTGGTCACCGACATGAAGGAGGCGGCCAACGCACTGCGCTGGTGCGTGGCCGAGATGGAGCGCCGCTACAAGCTGATGGCCGCCGTGGGCGTGCGCAACCTGGGTGGCTTCAACAAGAAGGTGAAGGACGCCGAGGCCGCCGGCCAGCCGTTGCTGGACCCGCTGTTCCGGCCCAATCCGGAGATGCCGAACCTGGCCGCGGAGCCGCTGGAGCCGCTGCCGTACATCGTGATCATCATCGACGAGTTCGCCGACATGATGATGATCGTCGGCAAGAAGGTCGAAGAGCTGATCGCCCGCCTGGCGCAGAAGGCGCGTGCCGCCGGCGTGCACCTGGTGCTGGCCACCCAGCGCCCGTCGGTGGACGTGATCACCGGCCTGATCAAGGCCAACATCCCCACCCGCATCGCGTTCCAGGTGTCGAGCAAGATCGACTCGCGCACGATTCTCGATCAATCCGGCGCTGAAGCGCTGCTCGGCCACGGCGACATGCTCTACCTGCCGCCGGGCACCGCCACGCCCGAGCGCGTGCACGGCGCGTTCGTCGACGATCACGAGGTGCACCAGGTGGTGGGGTGGCTCAAGTCGCAGGGCGCGCCGCAATACATCGAGGGCGTGCTGGAGGAAGTGCAGGCGACCAGCGACGGCAAGTTCATCAACGACTCCGGGCTGCCGCAGGACGGCGAGGAGGGCGGCGATGCCGATACCCAGCTGTACGACAAGGCCGTGGCCATCGTCACGCAGACGCGGCGCGCCTCGATCTCCGGCGTGCAGCGCCATCTGCGCATCGGCTACAACCGGGCCGCGCGGCTGATCGAGCAGATGGAGGCCGACGGCGTGGTGAGCGGGCCGCAGCACAACGGCAACCGCGAGGTGCTGGCCCCGCCGCCGCCGAAGTGACGGTCGCGCCATCTTGCGTCGCGATTAAGCCGCCGCTCCGCACACTTTCCCGCATTGCCTCCCACGCCTTAGGTTTACCATGAAGCGTCTTGTCTCCACTGTTGTCGCGGTTGTGGCGTTCTCGCTGGCCAGCCTCGTCCACGCGGCCACCGGCCCGGGCCGGGCGCGGCTGGACGCGTTCGCGCACGACCTGCACTCGCTGACCGGCCATTTTTCGCAGAGCCTGACCGACCCCAACGGGCGCAGCGGCAAAGGCAGCGCGGGCACCCTGGCGCTGGAGGCGCCGCGGCAGTTCCGCTGGGAGACGACCACGCCGTACCGTCAGACGATCGTCGCCGACGGCAGTCGCGTGTGGCTGTACGACCCCGAGCTGGAGCAGGTCACGGTGCGCATACAGAGCACCGCCGAGTCGCACAGCCCGCTCACCGTGCTGACCGATCTGAAACAGATGGATCGCGACTTCACCGTGACCGAGCAGGGCGAGCATGACGGCTTGGCCTGGCTGCGGCTGACCTCGAAGGAAAAGGACGCGCAGTTCGACTACGCCGAACTCGGGTTCAACGACCAGGGGCTGGCACGCATGGTGTTTCGCGACCAGCTCGGCTCGACCACCGACATCCGCTTCTCGGACTGGCAGCGCAACCCGTCGATCGCTCCGGATACCTTCAACTTCGTTCCGCCAGAGGGCGCCGACGTGATCGGCGACCTGCCCGTGCTCAGCACCCGGCCGTTGCAGAACTGACCGGCCGATGCTGCGCAAGCTGCCGCCGTGGGCCTGGGTCGGCGGTGGCGTGCTGTCGTTCATTGCCGGCAGCATCAACGCCGTGGGCTTCCTCGGTTTCCGGCACCAGCCGATCACGCACCTGACCGGCACCACCACTGCGCTGGGAGTGGCGGTGGCACAGGGCGATCTGGCCGAGGCGTGGCACTGGCTGGCCGCCATCCTTTCGTTCGTCGCCGGGGCCGTCATCAGCGGGTTCATCGTGCGTCACGAGGTGCTCCGGCTCGGCCGCCGCTACGGCGTGGTGCTGGTGCTGGAATCGCTGCTGCTGCTGACAGCGGTACCGCTGCTGCACGGGCAGAGCGATCTGGGCCTGTACCTGGCCGCCATGGCCTGCGGTCTGCAGAACGCCATGGTCAGTACCTACAGCGGCGCGGTGTTCCGCACCACCCACGTCACCGGCATCTTCACCGACCTGGGCATCTATCTGGGCCAGCGGCTGCGCGGCGAGGCGCTGGATCCGCTGCGTTTGCACCTGTACTTGCTGGTGTCCGGCAGTTTCCTGGCCGGCGTGGTCGCCGGCTCGTTTGGCTACGCGCGCTGGAGCGAACGGACGCTGCTGGGGCCGGCGGTGCTCACCGGCATGGCCGGGCTGGCCTACGCGCTGTACCAGCATCACCGGCTGGTCAGCGCCCGCCGCGAGGCGGCGCAGGCGGACTGAGCCGCTCAGTCAGGGCGCCAGCACCGAACAGTTGCGCCCGCGCCGTTTCGCCTCGTACAGCGCCTCGTCGGCGCGCGTCAGCCATTGTTCGGTGGCCTCGCCGCGGCGGATCGCCGCCACCCCGATGCTGGTCGTCACGCGGATCGCATGGTCGCCGAAGCGCACTTCGGCGACGGCCAGCGCATCGCGGATGCGCTCGGCCGCCTGCTGGCCCTGCGGCGCGGTGCAGTCGGGCATGCAGATCACCAGCTCCTCGCCGCCGTAGCGGCCGACGATGTCGCCGGGGGAGCAGTGGCCGACGATGATGTCGGTGACCGTGCGGATCACCGCGTCGCCGGCCAGGTGCCCGTGGCCGTCGTTGATCAGCTTGAACCGGTCCAGGTCCAGTACCGCCAGGCACGCGTCACCGTCCTCGCTCAGCTCGCGCACGCCCTCGAGCATCTGCAGGAAGCGCCGGCGGTTGTAGACGCCGGTGAGCTCGTCGGTACCGGCAAGCTGGTCCAGGCGGGCGTTCGCGTCCTGCAGGTCCCGCGTACGCTCGTCCACCTGCTGCTGCAGACGCAGCGCCTGGCGGCGCAGGTACAGCGTGCGCAGATGGATCACCGCGGCAAGCACTGCCGCGCCCAGCAACAGCATGAGCGCACGCAGCCAGAGCGACTCGTACCAGCGCGGCTCCACCAGAACCGGCAGCGCAGCCTCGCTGCGAGAGGCGTGCATGCCGCTGGTGCTGGCGCGCAGGCGCAGCGTGTACTGCCCGTGCGGCAGGTTGGTGTACACGGCGCTGGGCGGCGTGCCGGCGGGCACCTCGGTCCAGGCGTCGTCGAAGCCTTCCAGCCGGTAGCTGTAGCGTGTTTCGCTGGCGGCGCGGTAGTCGAGCACGGCGAAACCCAGCCGCAGGCTGCGGCTGCCGCGCTGCAGCCGGATCGTCGTATCGCTGTCGGGCAGGTCGCCGAACGGCTGCGCGACACCGTCGATCCGCGCTTCGGTGACGGTGGGGGCGGGCACCGCCACGGCAGGTGCGCTGGCGCGCGGGTCGCGCACGATCGTGAGGCCGCCGAGGCCGCCGAACAGCAGTGCGCCGTCGGGCGCCCGTGCAGCGGCCACGTAGATGTAGCTGGGGATGTGCAGGCCGTCGCGCGCGCCGAGGTTGTAGACCGTGCCGGTGGCGCTGTCGACCATGGCCACGCCGGTGGACATGCTCACCCAGACGTGGCCGTACGGATCGGGCTGGACGGCATTGATCTTGTCGCTGGCCAGTCCGCTCTCGGTGCCGAACACGCGGAAGCGGTATGGCGGCTCGAGCCGGTGGTTCTCCAGCATCGCCAGCCCGCCGAAGGTCGCCAGCCACAGGCGCCCCTGCGCGTCGGCGGCGATCGAGCCGATAAAGTCCTGCGGCAACGGGGTGCGCTCGGCATCGCGATGGCTGATGTGCTCGAAGCCGGTGTCGTCCTGGGCGCTCCGCGCCACGCTCATGCCGCGCGTGGTGCCGTACCAGATGCGGTCGTCCAGCCGCGCGATCTGGCGCACCGTGTCGCTGGCCAGCGAGCCGGGATCCGTGGCGCTGTGGCTGAAATGCTCCAGCCGGCCGCTGTCGGGGTAGTAGCGGTAGACGCCGTCGTAGGTGCCGGCGAGCAGCATGTCGTCGACCTGCAGCAGGCTCAGCACCGGGTGCGCGAGCAGGCGTGGCTCGACATTGGCGGTGATCGCCAGGGTGTCCGGATCGATGCGCGCCAGCCCCTGCGTGCCTACCCAGATGGTGCCGTCCTCGGCTTCGAGCAGCGCCTGCACGTCGCGCCGACGTTGCGCTCCCTCGATCTGCAGGTGAGTCATGCGGCCGCTGCCCAGATCGATGAGATCGATCCGGCCGTTGCCCAGGCCGAGCCAGATGCGACCGCGGCGATCGACCAGCACGGCATGCACATTGCTGTCGGACAGGCCGTGCGAACGGGTCGGCGAGGGCAGCAGCGAGCACACGGTGCGGGCCAGCGGGTTGGTGTGAGCGATGCCCAGGTTGGTGGCGACCCACAGGTTGCCGGTGGCGTCGTGCAGCAGGCCGCGCACCGAATCGCCCGGCAGCGAGGAGGGCACCGCGGCATCGTGCGTGATGGAGTGCACGTCGCTGTCGCCGGCGCGGTAGGACAGCACGCCGTTGCCATCGGTGCCGATCCACTCCGTGCCGTCGCCGTTCTCGGTCAATGCACGCACCGTGGCGAAGCCGTCCTCGCGCGGCGATCCGCTGTAGCCGGGGACCGCGTGCCAGCGGCCGTCGGTGTCGCGGTAGGCCGCGCCGGCCTGACCACTGCCGATCCAGATCCGGCCGGCCGAATCCTCGTGCAGCGCCCATATCTGGTTGCGCAGCACGATCTGGGCATTGCGGTCGGCGGGCGCGCTCGCGCGCACGAACGTGTGCTGCCCTGCCGCCCGGCGGAACAGGCCGCGATCGTTGCCCAGCCACAGGGTGCCGTGGCGATCCTGCAACACGCTGAAGTTGCGGGCGGCGATCTCTCCGGAGCCGGTGTCCACCCGGGTCAGCACGTCGCTGGCGAAATCGAGGTAGTCCAGCCCCCGGTCGGAGGCCACCCATGCACCACGTTCGCCGTCGGCCGCCAGCGTGTAGATCTTGCCGTCGGCGGTGCCGCCCCGTCCGATCGCGTAGGTATGGAAGCGGTTGGTGCGGGGGTCCAGCCTTGCCAGGCCGCCGGCGTTGGTTCCCACCAGCACGCCGCCGTCGGGCAGGGCCAGCAGGGTGCGCACGTAGGCGTCCGGCAGCTCGCCGGCCGCGCCCTGTGCCTCGAACACCTGCACGCGGTAGCCGTCGAAGCGGGTCAGCCCGCCCATGGTGCCGATCCATACCAGCCCGCGCCGGTCCTGCGCGACGGCCGTGGTGACCGAGTGGGGCAAGCCGTCGGTGGTGCCCACGCGCTCGAACCACGGCGACAGGAACGGCGCCCACGGATCGTAGGACTGGGCCCGCGCTGCGCCGGCACCCAGCATGATCCCGATCACGAGCAGCGCCAGCAGGCAGTGCAGGGCGCGTTGCGTGCCTGCCTTCATGCGGTCGACATGGCCCGGCCCGGCGGCGTGCGCGGGCCCCGTGCGAAAGGCCCGCGGATTGTGGCGTCGTTACGAGCCATGGCGCTCTGAAGAGAGTGGAAAAACGCAAGGCTGACGATCGCCCCCAGCCGTCATCATAGCGGTAGCGACCGGCGCCGGGACCGGCCGGCGCTGCTGCCGCGATGCCTTATCATGGCGGCATGTCCCGTTCCCCCATGACGCCAGGCGGCGGCCTTTTCGCCGAGCCGCAGGCCCTCAAGCCGCTGGCAGAACGCATGCGGCCCCGTACCCTGGATGAAATTGTCGGCCAGCAACGCATCGTCGGTCCCGACAAGGCGCTGCGGCGTGCGCTGGAGGCAGGCAAGATCCACTCGATGGTGCTGTGGGGCCCGCCCGGTTGCGGCAAGACCACGCTGGCGTTGCTGGTGGCGCACTATGCCGACGCCGACTTCAAGGCCATCTCCGCGGTGCTCTCGGGTCTGCCGGATGTGCGCAAGGCGCTGGCCGAGGCCGAAGGCAACTTCGCCCAGGGCCGGCGCACCGTGCTGTTCGTGGACGAGGTGCATCGCTTCAACAAGGCCCAGCAGGATGCGTTCCTGCCGCACATCGAACGGGGCGCGATCATCTTCATCGGTGCCACCACCGAGAACCCCTCGTTCGAGCTGAACTCGGCGCTGCTCTCGCGCTGCCGCGTGCACGTGCTCGAGTCGCTGTCGATCGAGGACATCGTGCAGGCCCTGCGCCGCGCGCTGGCCGATCGCGAGCGGGGGCTGGGCGATCTGCAGCTGGAGGTGCCCGAAGCCTCGCTGCGGATGATCGCCCAGGCTGCCGATGGCGACGTACGCCGCGCGCTGACCCTGCTGGAGATCGCCGCCGAGCTGGCCGACGGTGGCAGCATTGGGGAGGCCACGCTGGAACAGGTGCTGGCCGACCGCACCCGCCGCTTCGACAAGAACGGCGAGCAGTTCTACGACCAGATCTCGGCGCTGCACAAATCCGTGCGCTCGTCCGATCCGGACGCGGCCGTGTACTGGCTGACCCGCATGCTCGATGGCGGAGTTGACCCGCTGTATCTGGCACGCCGGATGACCCGCATGGCGGTGGAGGACATCGGCCTGGCCGAGCCGCGCGCATGGCGCATGGCGCTGGATGCTTGGGATACCTACGAACGCCTGGGCAGCCCCGAGGGCGAGCTGGGCCTGGCGCAGCTGGCGATCTGGCTGGCCATCGCGCCCAAGAGCAACGCCGCCTACATGGCCTACAACAAGGCGCGCGCCGCGGTACGCGAGGGCGGCACGCTGGACGTGCCGATGCACCTTCGCAACGCGCCGACCAAGCTCATGAAAGGCCTGGGCTACGGCAAGAACTACCAGTACGACCACGATGCCGAGGGCGGCGTGGCGCTGGATCAGCAGTGCCTGCCCGACGAGCTCGCCGGTACCGTGTTCTATGACCCGGTCGATCGGGGACTGGAGACCCGGCTGCGCGAGAAGCTGCTGGCGCTGCGCGAGGCGCGCCGCAGGGCACGGGACGATCGCGCCGACTGACCCCTTGCTTGCCGTGACCAGGCGGCAGGCATAGCCTCCGCGAAACGAACGGGAGGGTGGCCATGCGCGTGCTCGTGGCGGGACTGATCGGCGGTCTGGTGATGTTCGTCTGGGGCGTCGCGGCCCACATGGCATTGCCGCTGGGGCAGGTCGGCATGCGCCAGCCGGTGGCGGAGAACGCCGTGCTGGCGGCGCTGCCGCAGGCGCTCGGCGAGCAGCCGGGTATTTTCCTGCTGCCCTCGATCGATCCGGATCGCGCCGGGGATCCGGAAGTTGCCAAGGCATATTCGGCCAAGAGCCTGGCCTCGCCTTTCGCCTTCATCGTCTACCAGCCGCGGGGTACCGATCTGATGGCGATGGGCCCGCAGATCGCGGGCCAGTGGCTGTCCGATACGCTCGCCGCGCTCGCCGCGCTCGCCGCGCTCGCCGCGCTCGCCGCGCTCGCCCTCGCGTTCGTGTTCTCGCTGGCGGGCGGCGGCATGCGCCGCCGGCTCGCGCTGGCCGCGGCCGTGGCGGGGTTCGGCTGGCTCAGCCTGCTGGTGCCTTACTGGAACTGGTATCGGTTTCCGCTGGATTTCACGCTCGCCGCCCTGATCGAGCAGGTGCTCGGCTGGCTGCTCGCGGGCGCCGCGATGGCATGGTGGATCGGGCGGCACGAGCGCGCGCCCGGCCGCTGAGCGCGGCTGCGCCGATGGTGGTGCATTGCGGGTGCTGCATCGCGACAGCGATAATCCGGTGTTTACGCTGATCCCGGACGTCCGCCCATGCTCGATCCCGCCCTGCTGCGCTCGCGCCTCGCCGAAACTGCCGCCGTCCTGCACGACACCCGTGGCTACACTCTCGATGTTGCCGCCGTGGAGTCGCTCGAGAGTGAGCGCAAGCGCCTGGCGACCGAGACCCAGGAGCTGCAGAACCTGCGCAACACCCGCTCCAAGGCCATTGGCCAGGCCAAGGCCAAGGGTGAGGACGTGGCGTCGCTGATGGCCGAGGTCGCCGGTATCGGCGACAAGCTCAAGGCCAACGAAACCGCGCTGGCAGAGGTGCAGGCCAAGCTGGCCGACATCGCGCTGGGTATTCCCAACATTCCTCATGAGTCCGTGCCTCGGGGCAAGGACGAGCACGACAACCGCGAGATCCTGCGCTGGGGCACCCCGCGCAGTTTCGATTTCGCCATCAAGGATCACGTCGACCTCGGTGCCCGTCACGGCTGGCTCGATGCCGACGCCGGCGCCAAACTCTCCGGCGCGCGCTTCACCGTGATGCGCGGCCAGCTGGCGCACCTGCACCGCGCGCTGGCCCAGTTCATGCTCGACCTGCAGACCGGCGAGCACGGCTACCTCGAGTGCAACGTGCCGCTGATCGTCAACGCCGACGCCATGCAGGGCACCGGCCAGTTGCCCAAGTTCGAGGAGGACCTGTTCTCCACGAACGTGGCCGAGACGAAGCGCTACCTGATTCCCACCGCCGAAGTGGCGCTCACCAATCTGGTTCGCGACTCCATCGTCGAGGCCACCGAGCTGCCGATGCGCCTCACCGCGCACTCCATGTGCTTCCGCGCCGAAGCCGGCAGCTACGGCCGCGACACCCGCGGCATGATTCGCCAGCACCAGTTCGAGAAGGTGGAGATGGTGCAGTTGGCTACGCCGGAGCAGTCGTTCGACCAGCTCGAGGAGATGGTCGGCCACGCCGAGGCGGTGCTGCAGAAGCTCGGCCTGCCTTATCGCAAGGTGCTGCTGTGCACCGGCGACATGGGCTTTTCCGCGGTGAAGACCTACGACCTCGAAGTGTGGCTGCCCAGCCAGAACACCTACCGCGAGATCTCCAGCTGCTCCAACTGCGGCGACTTCCAGGCCCGCCGCATGCAGGCGCGCTGGCGCAACCCGGCCACCGGCAAGCCCGAGCTGCTGCACACGCTCAATGGCTCCGGCCTGGCGGTGGGGCGGACGCTGGTCGCGGTGATGGAAAACGGCCAGAACGCCGACGGTTCGATCACGGTGCCCGAGGCGCTGCGCCCCTACCTGCGCGGGCTGGATCTGCTGTCGTGACCACACCGCTCGTCGCAGGCGGCAAGTGGAGCCGGGTCGAGCTGTTCGCCAGTTTCAGTGCGCTGGTGCTGCTGGCCACGGTTCTGGTGACCCGGCTGAGCTTCGCTGGCGTCTGGCAGCTGCCGACCGCCGACCTGGTGCTCAGCTGGGTTGCACTGGCGTGGGTTGGGCTGGCCGTCATGTTCGGCCTGCGCCGTCGCTGGTTGCGTTTCAGCGCGGTTGCTTTTGCCAGCGCGACGCAACTGGTGCCGATGGTGGTGCGCCAGCCCGCACTGCTGGTCCCGCTGGCAGGCGCGGTGGTGCCGGTGGCGATCCTGGTGGTGGCGCTCGCCGCGCTGTCGCGCAAGCAACGCGAGGCCCCGCCACCGCGATCCTGATACCATCGCGCCGCCGCGTCGGAGGGACCAGACCGCATCCACCGCGTCATGACGGTTCACAGCGTGCGGCGACGTTGCAACAACAAGATCTGGAGAGATGGCCGAGTGGTTTAAGGCAGCAGTCTTGAAAACTGCCGTAGGTGCAAGCCTACCGTGGGTTCGAATCCCACTCTCTCCGCCACCTTGCCGAGGCGCCCCAGGGGCGCCTCGTGCTTTTCACGGCCCGAGCCGGTAGCCGCGGGCAGCAGCACGGCCCCCGCGGTCGCGGCGACCACCGTTTTGCTATCCCGCAGATGCGGGCGGACAGGTACACTGGCGGGTGGCGGCAGGGTCCCACGCGCCGCAAACCTGGGGAGAGAACCATGGGCGCCGAAAAGGTGGTCCTGATTGTCGATGACGATCCGTCGGTGCTTGAAACCATGCGCATCCTGCTCGAAGGCAAGGGCGGATTCCGCGTCCACGGCGCGCTTGGTTCCCACAGCGCCCAGCGATTGCTTGGGCTGGTCGCGCCGGATGTACTGATTGCCGATGTGGTGCTGGCGGGCGAGACCACCGGCATCGACGTGTGCGAGGAAGCGCTGCGGATGCAGCCGGAGCTGGCGCTGGTGGTGATTTCGGCCGACTCGCGCGCGGACGCGGCGGTCATGCCCAGAGGCAGCGTCTACCTGCGCAAGCCGTTCGGCGGCGTGGAACTGCTGGGCGCCATCGATGCGGCCGTGCAGCGCGCCCGCGCCCGCAGCGCGAGCGACAGCACCATCTAGCCGCCTGCGAGCTCCGCCGCCAGCGCCACGCAAAGGGCGACGCGGGCGGCGCGCGTCAGTTGGGCGCAGTGGCGGTCACTGGCGCGCGATCCACGTACCCTGTGCCCTTTGCCGGGTGAACTGAACTTCATGTCCCTCGCCATCGTATGGCTGCGCCGCGACCTGCGGCTGGCCGACAACCCCGCACTGCACGCGGCCTGCGCCGCCCACGACCGGATCGTGCCGGTCTACATCCATGCTCCGGACGAGGAGGGCGACTGGCCGCCCGGTGCCGCCAGCCGCTGGTGGCTGCATCATTCGCTCGCGTCGCTCGCGGCGTCGCTGCACGGCCATCACGCCACGCTGCACCTGCGCGCCGGCGACAGCCTCGGCGAGCTGACCACGCTGATCCGCGCTACCGGTGCCGAGGCGGTGTACTGGAACCGCTTGTACGAGCCGGCCGTGATCGAGCGGGACAAACGGGTCAAACAGGCGCTGCGCGAACAAGGGGTGGCCGCCCACAGCTTCAACGCCGCGCTATGGCGCGAACCATGGCAGATCGCCACCAAGACCGGCGACCCGTACCGCGTGTTCACCCCGTACTGGCGCAACCTGCGCACGCAGATCGACGACGCCGACCCGTTGCCGGTGCCGCAGCCGCTGCGCGGGGCGACCGCCGATGGCGGCGTATCGATCGAGTCACTCGAGCTGCTGCCGCGGATCGGCTGGGATGCCGGCATGGCCGCGGCGTGGACGCCCGGGGAGCGTGGTGCGCAGGAATTGCTCGAGCTGTTTGCCGACGATGCGGTGAACGACTACGCCGAGGGCCGCGACATCCCCTCGCGCCACGGCACCTCGCGGCTGTCGCCGCACCTGCACTTCGGCGAAATCTCGCCACGGCAGGCGCAGGCCGGGCTGAAGGCGCTGCTGGACAGGCGCGGCGGCAAGCGGCCGGACGTGGAGCCGTTCCTGCGCGAGCTGGGGTGGCGGGAGTTCGCCCATCACCTGTTGTTCCACTTTCCGGACACGCCCACGGGCAACTTCAACGCCAAGTTCGACCGGTTTCCGTGGGCCGAAGCGGACCAGGCGCTGCTGGAGCGCTGGCAGCGCGGCCGTACCGGCATACCGCTGGTGGATGCCGGCATGCGCGAGTTGTGGCACACCGGCTGGATGCACAACCGCGTGCGCATGGTAGTGGCCAGTTTTCTCACCAAGAACCTGCGCCAGCACTGGCATCACGGCGCGCGCTGGTTCTGGGACACCCTGGTGGATGCCGACCTGGCGAACAACTCCCTGGGCTGGCAATGGGTGGCCGGCTGCGGCGCCGACGCCGCGCCTTACTTCCGCGTATTCAACCCGGTCAGCCAGTCGCACAAGTTCGACGCGAAGGGCGAGTACCTGGCGCGCTGGATTCCCGAGCTGGCGAGCGCCGCACCGGCGCTGCGCCACGAGCCGTGGAAGGATCCCTCGCTGCTGCGACGCTCGGGCTACCCGGCGCCGATGGTCGATCTGGGCGAATCGCGGGCGGCGGCGCTGCAGGCGTACCAGGCGGTGAAGGGCTGAGCGCTGCGCACTGCGGGTAATTGCCCCAACCGCCGTCACGCGGCCGGCGGATCCCGCTTGAGCAGCATGGCCAGCACCGGCGGCGTGACCATCGCGGTCAACAGCGACATCGCCACGATGATCGCGTAGACGCGCTCGTTGAACACGCCCGCGGTCAGGCCCAGTGCCGCAATCACCACGCCCACCTCGCCGCGCGGCACCATGCCGAATCCGACGATGGCGGCACTGCGCCGGCCCAGCGACAGCGCTCCGAGGAAGCCGCCGGCGAACTTGGAGATGATCGCGATGACGGTGACCACGGCCAGCATCACCAGCGCGTCCACGCTGGCCAGCTCGGACAGGTTCACCTTGGCGCCGGTCACCACGAAGAAGAACGGCGTCAGGAACGACAGCAGCGGCATCGTCTGGTGTTCCAGGTCCTCGCGCTGGCGGGTCTCGGAGGCGATCATGCCGGCCAGGAATGCGCCGATGATGGCCGCCAGCCCGAACCGGGTGGACAGCCACGCCAGCCCGAGGCAGATCGCCAGCACCAGGGTCAGCGGCGAGTGCGGGCTGATCGGCTTGTCCAGCCAGGGCGAGCCGCGGCGCATGACCTTGGTGCCGGCCCAGCCGAACACGGCGACGAAGCCGACCGCCCCGGCCAGCGTGAGCAGCAGCGACTGCAGGTTCAATTCGCCGCCGCCCTGCAACGAGGAGACCACGCCGAGCAGCAGCATCGCGAGGATGTCGTCGATCACGGCGGCGCCGAGGATCACCCGGCTTTCCACCCGCGACAGCACGCCCAGCTCCTGCAACACCCGTGCGGTGATACCCGCCGAGGTGGCGACGAAGGCCGCCGCCACGAACAGCGACTTGATCCAGTCGTAGCCTTCGCCATGGGCCCACAGTGCGCCTAGGCCGAACGGCACCACCACGCCCAGCACGCCAACCAGGAAAGCGCTCTTGCCGACTTTCTTCAGGTCGTCCAGGCGGGTCTCCAGGCCGACCGAAAACAGCAGCATCACCACGCCGATCTCGGCCATCACATCCAGCGGCGTGCCCGGCAGGATCTCCGCCGGCGTGAGCCAGCCCAGCAGCGACGGGCCCACCACGCAGCCAGCGGCGATCTCGCCGACCACGCCGGGCAGTTTCATCCGCTGCGCGACCTCCGCGCCGATCTGCGCGGCGATGAAGATGATGAACAGGGTGAGCAGGATGTCGGCGGCGTGGTGCATGCGTCGGTCGCTCTTGCGGGTCGGTCCCGCATGCTACATGGCACGCACGCGGCGCATCAGCCGTTGAACACGTGACTGGCCAGCCAAAGGTGCAGCGCGATGCTGGCGACGTAGCCCAGCGCAATCGCCCAACTCCAGCGCAGGTGGCTCATGAACGTGTAGCGTCCACGCGAGGCGCCCATCAGCGCCACGCCCGCGGCCGAACCGACCGAAAGCAGGCTGCCGCCCACGCCCGCGGTGAGCGTGATCAGCAGCCACTGGGCCTGATCCATCGGCGGATCCATTTTCAGCACCGCGAACATGATCGGGATGTTGTCCACCACCGCCGAGGCCACGCCCATGATCGCGTTGGCGATGGTGAAGCCGAGGTTGCCGTAGAGCTGGTGCGAGGCCAGCTCGAGGTACCCCAGCGCCGCAAGGCCGCCGACGCAGGCGAACACGCCGTAGAAGAACAGCAGCGTGTCCCATTCGGCGTTGGCAATGATCTTGAAGATCGAGTAGCCCTTTTCCTCGGCCCCCTGCGCCAGCGCGTAACTGCGCTCGCGCCGGTCGATGCGGGTGGCGACCATGTTGAGCAACGCCAGCCCGGTCAGCATGCCGTAGGTGGCCGGCATGCCCAGCAGCTGACGCCCGGCGACGGTGATCGCGATGGTCACGCCGAACGTCAGCACGATGCCGATGCCGCCGGCCTTGATCCGGGTGTCGCCGGTGGCGCACTCGGGTTCGCCGCGGGGCAGGGCGAACGCCATCGCGATCGCCGGCACCAGCCAGTTCACCAGCGACGGCGCGAACAGGCGGAAAAAGTCGAAGAAGCCGCTCTTGCCGGCCTGCCACACCATCAGCGTGGTGATGTCGCCAAACGCACTCCACGCACCCCCGGCGTTCGCCGCCACCACCAGGTTGATCATCGCCAGCGTGATGAAACGCTGGTTGCCGCCGCCCACGGCCAGGATCACCGCCGACATCACCAGCGCGGTGGTGAGGTTGTCCAGTACCGGCGACAGGAAGAACGCGATCAGTCCGGTGATCCAGAACAGCGCGCGGAAGCTGTAGCCGCGCCGCGTGAGCACGCCGCGCAAGGCCTCGAAGACGTTGCGCTCGCCCATGGCCGTGACGTAGGTCATCGCCACCACCAGAAAGAAGAAGATCTCCGCGTACTCGAGGAACATCGACTCGAACGCCGCCGCGGCGGGCGATTCACCACCGCCTCCGCCGCCGGTGGCCCACGCGATCAGACCCCAGATCAGGCCGGCCGCCAGCATCACCGGCTTGGACTTGGCCACGTTCAGGCGCTCTTCGAAGATCACCGCCACGTAGGCCAGCACGAACAGCACCAGCGCGCACCAGCCGATCGGGTGGCTGGCCAGGTGGAAGTTCATGTCGGCCGGTTCGGCGACAGCCGGTGCGCTGGCGAGCAGCGCAGCCACAGCAATGATCCAGCGCATCGATAAACCCTTGGCATCCACGTCTTGGCGACTCAAGCGCCGAAGCGTATCAGGCCCTCGCGGCACCCGGCACGCACAGACAGCACGGTGATGAAGTACCAGCGGTGTCGCCTGCGCGCGTCTTGCTGCCGGGTGTGGTCGGGCCGATCAGCGCGCAGCGCGAGCCGGCGCGCGTTCCTGGTTGCGGTCCGGCCGCAGCCGCAGGAACACCAGTGACGCCAGCGCTGTGGTCCCCGCCAGCAGCAGCACCGCGCCATGGAATGCGCCCACATAGGCGCGGGCGACGTGCGGGTCGTCGCCCAGGAACAGCTCCATCAGCAGCGACGCCAGCGCGATGCCAAAACTCATCGACAGGTACTGTGCGGTAGACGCCATCGACGAGGCCATCGACGCGTGACGGATGTCCAGGTCGGTGTAGACCAAGGTGTTCATGGCGGTGTACTGCAGGCCCATGAAGCTCCCGTATACGAACACCAGCACGGCGATCAGCCAGATCGGCGTGGCGTGGTCCAGCAGCGAGAACGAGGCGATCAGCAGCGCCACCATCAGGGTGTTGCCCAGCAGCAACCGGCGATAGCCCAGCCGCGCGAGCAGGCGGTTGATCACCCACTTGGCGCAGATCGAGCCCAGCGCCTGGGGCACCATCATCAGGCCGGCCATGGTCGGCGACCAGCCGCAGCCGACCTGCAGGAACAGCACCAGCAGCAGGAACATGCCGGACACGCCCAGCCGGGTGAACAGGTTGCCGCTTAGGGCCACCCATACGCTGCGCACCCGCAGCAGGGTGAGGTCCGCCACCGGGTACGTCACGCGGCGGCTGTGCCGCACGTACAGCACGGCCAGCACGGCAGCCGCAGTGGCGCATGCCGCGATCAGCCCCCACCGGTGTTGCGGCCCGCCCGCCTGTTCCGACGCCACCAGCAGCAGCGCGGAGGCGGCGGCGAACATCGCGAAGCCGCCGGCATCGAAGCGGCGGGCGTGGTCGAGCCGGTAGTCGGGCATCTCGCGCCGGTTGAGCCACAGCCCGATCAGGCCCACCGGCACGTTGATCAGGAAGATCAGGCGCCAGGTAGTGAACTCCACCAGTGCACCGCCCAGCAGCGGCCCCAGTACTGAGCCGAGCAATCCGAACGTGGCCACCGTGCTCATGGCGCGGATGTAGTCGCGCTTGTCGATCGATCGCACCAGCACGTAGCGCCCCACCGGCATCAGCGAGGCGCCGCCGATGCCCTGCAGCACCCGCGCCGCGACCAGTTGCGGCAGGCTCTGCGCGAGCCCGCACAGCAGCGAGCCGACCCCGAAGGTGGCGATGGCCGCGGCAAACACCCGCCGCGTGCCGAAGCGGTCGCACAGCCACGGACTGGCGGGAATCAGAATCGCCAGCGTCAGCACGTAGCTGGTCAGGGCGCTGCGCATGCCCAACGGTGTCACCGCGAGCGCCCCGGCCATCGCCGGGACGGCGGTATTGACGATGGTGGAGTCAAGCGCCTGCATGAAGAACGCCGCGGCCACCAGCCACAGCAGCCCGCGGTAGCGCGCCCGGGAGGAGACGGTGGCCGCATCGGCGCCTTCGGTCGGGGGCGCCGACGGCGTGGCGGGAAGGGGAGACATCGCCCGCCATGATACTTGCTGCGGCAGCTATCGCATCGGGCCGCGTTACCGCGGGTCAGTGCGCTTTCATCCCGGCACGCGTGTGCCGGGCGCGGTTCGCTAGACTTGCGTGACCCGAAACGCCGGTGACACACGCCCCATGACTTCGCCCCCGGACATCGCCGCCCGCGCCGACACGCTGCGCGCGCAGATCGAACAGGCCAATTACCAGTACCACGTGCTCGACGACCCGCGCATTCCCGACGCCGAATATGACCGGCTGATGCGCGAACTCGAGGCGCTGGAAGCCGCACACCCCGCGCTGGCGACCAGCGACTCGCCCACCCGCACCGTCGGTGCCCGGGCCCAGGGCGGTTTCGCCGAGGTCCGCCACGCGATGCCGATGCTGTCGCTGGGCAATGCGTTCGGCGAGGAGGGCGAGAGCGATCGCGAACGCTTTCGCGAGGTCGCCGAGTTCGAGCGCCGCATCGAGCAGACGCTGGACCGGCGCGGGGCCGACGGCGGCCCGGTGTTTTCGGTGGAGCCGAAGCTGGACGGGCTGGCGATCAGCCTGCGCTACGAACACGGAGTGTTCGTGCAGGGCGCCACCCGCGGCGACGGCGAAACCGGCGAGGACGTCACCGCCAACCTGCGCACCGTGCGTGCGATCCCGCTGCGGCTGCGCGGCACCGGCTGGCCCGAGGTGCTGGAGGTGCGCGGCGAGGTGATCATGCTGCGCAAGGATTTCGAGGCGTTCAACGCCCATGCCCGCGAGCACGACGAGAAGCCCTTGGCCAACCCGCGCAATGGCGCCGCGGGTTCCCTGCGCCAGCTCGACCCGGCCATCACGGCCCGGCGCAAGTTGAGTTTCTTTGCCTATGCGGTAGGCGTGGTGGAGGGCGGCGAGCTTCCGCCCACGCACTCGCAGACGCTGAAGAAGCTGCGCGACTGGGGCTTCCCTGTCTCGCCGGAGGTGTCCACGGCGCAGGGCTTCGACGGCCTGATCGCCTACTACCGGCGCATCGGCGACAAGCGCGACCGCCTGCCGTACGACATCGACGGGGTGGTCTACAAGCTGGACGACTACGAGGGCCAGCGCGCGATGGGCTTCGTCTCGCGCGCGCCGCGCTGGGCGATCGCGCACAAGTTTCCGGCGCAGGAGCAGATGACCCGGCTGCTGGACATCGAGATACAGATCGGCCGCACCGGCGCGGCGACTCCACGCGCACGCATGGAGCCGGTGCAGGTGGCCGGCGTCACGGTGACCTACGCCACGCTGCACAACGCAGACCAGATCGCCCGTCTGGACGTGCGCATCGGCGACACCGTGATCGTGCGCCGGGCCGGCGACGTGATCCCGGAGGTGGTGCGCGTGGTCGAGGAGCAGCGGCCCGCCGGCACCGTCCCGTGGCAGATGCCGGCGCGCTGTCCGATCTGCGATTCGGCGCTGGTGCGCGAGGAAGGGGCCGCGGCGTATCGCTGTTCCGGCGGATTGATCTGCCCGGCGCAGCGCAAGGAGGCGCTGATCCACTTCGCCTCGCGCCGGGCGATGGACATCGACGGGCTGGGCGAGCGCTATGTGGATGCGCTGGTCGAGTTCGACATGGTGCAGACGCCGGCGGATCTTTACCGGCTTGGCGTGGATGACTTTATCGCCATGAAGCGCCGCGCCGACGAGCGCAGCGGCACCACGCCGGAAACCGTCAGGCAGGGCAAGGTCGCCACCAAGTGGGCCGAGAACCTGGTCGAAGCGATCGATGCCAGCAAGCGCACCACGCTGGCCCGTTTCCTCTTCGCGCTCGGCATCATGCACATCGGCGAGAGCACCGCGAAGACGCTGGCGGCGTGGCTGGGGCGGCTGGAGCTGGTCCGCAGCGTGCCGGCGGCGTTGCTGCGCGTATTGCCGGACATCGGCGGCGAAGTGGCCAGCTCGATCGCCGCGTTCTTCGCCCAGCGCGGCAACCAGCAGGTGGTCGACGCGCTGCTGACGGCCGGTATCGTCTTCAGCGACGAGGGCGACCCGTCACCGAGGCTGCGCGAGAAACTCGGGCTCGGCGTGCTGCTGGACATGGCGAACGTCGGCAAGCTCGGGCCCAAGAGCACCGCGTTGCTGGCCTCCCACTACGCCGACCTGAAGGCGCTGCGGGCTGCCGGCGAAGCGCACTGGATCGTCGCCGGGGTGCCACAGGTCGCGGCCAGCAATCTCGCCGCCTACCTCGCCGACGATGCCTTGCGCGAGGAGCTGACGCAGACCGAAGCGGCCATGCGCACACTGCTCGATGCACTGCCCGCGGGCGCGCCGGCGGACGCGGCGCCCCTGGCCGGCTGCACCATCGTGCTTACCGGCACGTTGCAGTCGCTCAGTCGTGACGAGGCCAAGGACAGGCTCGAGGCGCTGGGTGCGAAGGTGTCCGGGTCGGTATCGAAGAAGACCAGCTTCGTGGTGGCCGGCGAGGCGGCCGGTTCCAAGCTGGAGAAGGCCGCCGAGCTCGGGGTGGAAGTGTGGGACGAGGCGCGCCTGCAGGCACTGCTGGCCGCGCATGGAGCGACGCCGTGACGGCGGATCGGCCGCCACCATCGCTGCGTGATCGCCTCGTGCTGCGGGCGCAGCTGTACGCGCTGATTCGCCGCTTCTTCGCCGAACGCGACGTGCTGGAGGTGGAGACGCCCGTGCTCTCCGCCGCCGGCAACACCGATCCTAATATCGAAAGCTTCCATACCCGCTTCAGCGGCCACGTCGACGCTGGCGCAGCGCAGCGCTGGCTGCGCACCTCGCCGGAATTCCCGCTCAAGCGCCTGCTCGCCGCTGGCGTGGGCGATTGCTACGAGCTGGGCCGTGTCTTCCGCAACGGCGAGGCGGGCGGTCGCCACAATCCCGAATTCACCATGCTGGAGTGGTATCGCGTCGGCTGGGACGATCGCCGCCTGACGGACGAGACGGTGGCACTGGTGCAGCGGGCGCTGGCGCTGGTCGATCGCCGCGCCGAGGTGGCCGTGACCAGCTACCGCCAGCTGTTCCTGGACGCTCTGGGCATCGATCCGCTGCGAGATCCGCTCGCCGTGCTGCAGGCACCGCTGGAGGAGTTCGGCATCGGGCCGGCCGGGCTGGAGCGCGACGACTGGCTCGATCTGCTGATGACCCATCGGCTGCAGCCGCACTTTCCGCGCGACCGCATCACGGTGGTCCGCGATTACCCGGCAAGCCAGTGCGCGCTGGCGAAAATCCGGCCCGGCATGGTGCAGGTGGCCGAGCGCTTCGAGCTGTACCTGGGCCGTCACGAGCTGGCCAACGGCTACCACGAGCTCAACGACGCCGCCGAGCAGCGCCGGCGCTTCGAGCACGACAACGCCCGCCGGCGCGCCCGCGGGCTGCCCGAGGTGCCGCTGGACACGCGCCTGCTCGACACGCTCGCGGCACTGCCCGACTGCGCCGGCGTGGCGCTGGGCATCGAGCGCCTGCTGATGTGCCTGGCCGATACCGACGCCATTGCCGACGTGCTGGCCTTCGCCTTCGCCGAAGCCTGAGTAGCCGCAGCCGCGCATGCAGGGCCGCCCGAGGGCGCGGGTATACTCGACGGCGAGGCGTCGCTGCGGTGGCGCCGGGGAATGCCACGCAGCCAGCGTGTGCAGCGTCTGATGACCATCAGGGGGACATCGTGAGCAACACTTTCGTCAAAACGGCATGCCGCATCGGCACGCTGGTCGCATTGTTCTGGGCACCGTGGATGACGACGCAGGCAGCGGACGCCGCGGCCGCCACGCTGCCGGTGACCGACTTCGCCAGGAACGGCTCGTTGAGCCATCCGGCGCTGTCGCCGGACGGGCAGTATCTCGCCCTGTCGCTGCACAACGACCAGGCCAAGTGGGGCGAGCCGGACTATCAACTGGTGGTGCTGCACATGCCGGACCTGGCCTACGTCAGCCGGCTCGACATGGTGCGCAGCTACCAGCCGGCGCAGATCGTGTGGGTGAACAACACCCGCATGGTGGTGCCACTGGCCTACACCAGCAGCGCACTCGAGGCGCCGCAGTCCACTGGCGACATCATCGCGGTGAACTTCGATGGCAGCCAGAAGCAGACGCTCTACAGCCTGCGCCACCGCGGCACGCTGCAGGCGGGCCCGCACTCGATGGACATGCCCAAGGGGTTCCCGTCGATCGCGGGGATGCCGTTTCCGCGCAATGGTCACGTCTACGTGCAGATGAGCGTGCTGCCGGAACGCAACGCGAACGGCGATTGGGACGCCCATCAGAGCCAGATCTACGACGTCGACAGCCTCAACGGCAAGCCTGCGCTGATCGGCAGCATCGACCGGGGCAGCATGTCCTTCGTGGTTCATGACGGAGTGGCCCGGGTTGCCTACGGCTCGAGCGATGCTCTGACAACCGATGTGTTCACCCGCGCCGACGCGTCGTCGCCATGGATCCGTCTCAGCGACGCAATTACCGGCAAGCACCTTACCCCGCTGGCGATCAGCCGCGACGGCCTGACGCTGTGGTCGCTCTTCAGCGATGACGGCGGCCCTGCGTCGCTGATGGAAAGCCGTCTCGACGGCACCGACCTGGTGACCCTGTCCAGCGACAAGTTCGGCTCGGTAAGCGACGTGCTGTGGGATACGCAGACGGGCAAGCCGTACGCCACCATATTCGAGGACGGCAAGCCGCACTTCGACTATCTCGACGACGGTGTGCACGCCAAGGTGCTCAAGGCGCTGAACGACAAGTTCGCCGACCATGTGGTGACCATCGGCGGCATGACCGAGAACGGCAACCGCATGCTGGTGGTGGCGCAGAGCGACCGCGATCCCGGCAGCCTGGCGCTGTTCGACACCGACACCATGAGCCTGCGCCCGCTGTTCCAGTTCGAGCCGTGGATCCACCCGGAGAAGATGGCCTCGCGCAAGCCGTTCCGCTTCAAGGCGAGCGACGGCCTGGAGCTGGACGGATATCTCACGCTCCCCAACGGCACCGACGGCAAGGCGCTGCCCACGATACTGCTGCCGCATGGCGGTCCGATCGGCCCTCGCGACGGCTGGACCTACGACACCGATGCACAGTTCCTGGCCAGCCGCGGCTATGCCGTGGTGCAGGTCAACTACCGCGGCTCGGGCGGGCGCGGGCCCGGGTTCGAGAAGGCCGGCTACACCCACTTCGGCGACCGCATCCAGCAAGACCTGCGGGAGGGCCTGGAGTGGGCGATCGCGCAGGGCTACGCGGACAAGAGCCGGCTGTGCGTCTACGGCGGCAGCTTCGGCGGATATTCCGCGCTGATGCAGCCGATCCTGGCGCCCGGGCTGTACAAGTGTGCGATCGACTATGCCGGCGTTTCCGACTGGAGCATCGGCTTCGAGCGCAGCGACACCTCGCACATGAAGCTCGGGCGCACGTACTTCGCCCAGGCCGTCGGCACCGAGGCCACCGCCAGGGCGATCTCGCCGCTCTACCAGCTGGACAAGTTCAACGTGCCGGTGCTGATCGCCCACGGCGAGGACGACCCGCGCGTGCCGTACCAGAACGCGACGCGCCTGCGCAGCGCGCTGGACAAGGCGAACAAGCCGTACGAGTGGTTGAGCAAGCCAAAGGAAGGACACGGCTTCTACGCGGAGGAAAACCGCGAGGACATGTACCGCCACATGGAAGCGTTCCTGGGCAAGTACCTGGGCAAGTAGCCGCGTCCTGGCGAGGCAAAGCCGGCCGCCCCGCGGGGCGGCCGGCTGATTCCTACGGCTGGGCGAAACGCAGCGCCAGCGCCCTGCGCTCCACCGTGCTCACGGCCGGCTGGTCCTGCAGGCGCAGGTCGCGCAGCTCGTACGGTGCGCTGATACCGGCCAGGCTGGCGGGATCGAAATGCAGCACCAGCGCGCCGTCGCCCGGGGCGACCCAGGCAGCGGACTGCGCATACGCACCCGCAACCAGATGGCCATCGCCCCCGCGTCCGTAAAGCACGCCGGAGACGGCGAACCGGCTGCCGCTGGCGGCGATCAGTCCGAGCGTGATGTCGATGCCGCGATCGGCCGCGCGTCGGGTGCTCGCCAACCCGCTCAGGCGGGCGTCGGGCACTGCCACCGCAAACACGCTGGTGGTGTCGCGTCGCACGGCATGGCCCTGGCCGTCATCACCAACCGTGAAGCTGTGCAGCTCCCACAGGCCAGGCACGCCGCTGGCGTGCAGCGGAACCGCATCCACGCTGAAGTGGCCGGCCCCGTCGTCGCGGTAGTCGAGCACGGTGGTGGTGCCATCGGGCGAACGCAGGAAGCCGCCGGCCGCCTGCAGTGGCCGCGTCCGGTCGCCCTCGCGCAGGCTCACCTCCACGTGCAGGCGCTGGCCGAGCAGCAGGTCGTCCCGATCGGCCAGGGCGGTCACCGTCAGCGCACTGCGAGGCTCGAACACGTGCACCACGTAACGGCCGCTGGCGCCGGCGGCCTGCAGCCGCACGGGACCGGCGCCCAGCTCGGGCCGCAACTGCATCACCAGCGAAGCTTCCGGCACGGTCATGCCAGTGGCGGCGAGCGTCCGCGCGCCGGCGACGGTGCGCGATGCGCGGGTGCCACTGAGCGTGTGGCCGCCGATGCGCAGCTGCACGCCGTCGGCCTGCAGGCGGCCACCGCGCACGTCACTCGGGCTGAGCCGGATCACCGCGCCGGGTGCCGTCAGCGGCAGCTCCACGCCGCGCTGAAGTTCGGTGGCCGAGACATCCGTCCAGTACTCGCGGCTGGGACGGGCGAACGGTTGCGGCACCGGCTGCAGCGCCGAGCCGGCGGGCAGGGCCCAGCTGACGTGCACAGGGCGGCGCTCGATGCGCATGCGCGGCGCGCGTGCGTCCAGGCGACCTGCCGCCGCCGGCTCGCTGGCTAGCAGGTGCGTCGGCACCAGGTCACCGGCGGTCGCCGGAAGCATGGCGCGGTCATCGGCCCGGACTGGACCGGCAACCAGCAGGGCGAGCAGGCTGGCGAGAAGAATCTGCTTTTTCATGGTCATCATTCCCTGATGTCGTTGGCGAGGATCGACGACAGCCCGAAGCAGGCCCGGCGACTCTGGTTGTGGTTCAGTACCGCGCCGCCGCTGGTGCGGCTCCTGTCCTTGAACCACAACGTGCCGGCGGCTTGCGCGCTGGAGCACTCGATGAATCCGTCGGAGCAGCTGCTCAGCCAGTTCTGCGTGATCTCCAGGCCGACACTCTGGGTATAACCGCCGCAGTACGCCTGGCTGCTCCAGATCGCCGACACCACGTCGCTGCCGACCACATCCCGGAAGGCCACCGGCAGGGCGGGGCGACCGCCGGTGCCGAGCAGGTACTGCTGGTTGTATGTGGCCATCCAACCGAGCTGCTGCTGTCGCACCGCGTCGCTCTTGTAGCCGAGCAGCCAGCCCAGCGAGGTCTCGAAGACGTTGCCGGCGATCGCCGCGTCCGCCAGCGGCGTACCGGCACTGGAGGGAGCGATCGCGTCGACCTTGACGATCCGCCGGATGATCTCCGGATAGCGCGCGTCCCAGGTCGGGTTGGACAGGATCCAGCGCATCACGTTGCCGCCGTTGGAGTGCGTGATGACGATCAGCCGATCGATGTTCCGGTTCTGGATGAAGTTGGTGAGCTGCCCGGCGAGGCATCCGGCTGCCCGGTCGTCCCACATGTACTGCTCGAAATCACAGTTCACCACCAGCAGGTTGTTGCGGTCGGCGAGCCCGTTGCGGATGCCCTCGACCATGTCTGCCTGCCAGTAATCGCCATAGGCGTTGGTCTGTTTGCCGGTGCCATGAACCAGCGCCACTCCCGTGGCGGCGTGCACCGTCGCGCTGGCTGCAGCCAGCATCCCCATCAGCATCATGCGTTGCATGGTGTGTCTCCCTCGTGGCGGCCGCGGCCGCGTGCGGGGTCCGCCGGCAGCGCACGAGGCGTTCCACCCTCCATGGCATGGCAGCGTGACCTTCCCTGAGTGCCGCCCCCTCGGCACGGCGTGCACCGCCCGGCTCCCCTCGACCATGCGGTGGCGGATGGAATGTAGCAGCGCCTCCGGCGCGGGTCTTGACGCGCTGCAGCTGGCGCGGCGTCGCGGCGGACGTGGCCGTGGGCTATCGTGTCGCCCCCTGTTCTGCTGGCGTTGTCACCGCATGACCACCACGGCCCCCGCAGCCGCCACACGCACCGACAGGCTCGGCCGGCGTGACGTGCGCACGCTCATGCTCGCCGCGCTGGGCGGCGCGCTCGAGTTTTACGACTTCGTCGTGTTCGTGTTCTTCGCGCTGCCGCTGAGCGAGCTGTTCTTCCCGCCCGGCACCGCCCCTTGGCTGGCGCAGTTGCAGGTCTACGGCATCTTCGCGGCCGGCTATCTGGCGAGGCCGCTCGGCGGCATCGTGATGGCGCACTACGGCGACACGCTGGGGCGCAAGCGCATGTTCACGCTCAGCGTGTTCCTGATGGCGCTGCCCACCCTGTGCATCGGCCTGCTGCCGGTGTATGCGCAAGTGGGCGTGCTGGCGCCCTGCTTGTTGCTCGCGCTGCGCGTGCTGCAGGGCATCGCAGTGGGCGGCGAGGTGCCGGGTGCGTGGGTGTTCGTGGCCGAGCACGTGCCGCCACAACGCATCGGTGTGGCCTGCGCGAGCCTGACCTCCGGGCTCACCATCGGCATCCTGATCGGCTCACTGGTGGCCTCGGCGCTGAACCAGCGGCTGCCGCCTGACGCGTTCATGGCGTGGGGCTGGCGGGTGCCGTTCCTGGCCGGCGGCGCGTTCGGTTTCATCGCTGTGTGGCTGCGGCGCTGGCTCAGCGAGACGCCGGTGTTCCAGGCAATGCATGCGCGCCGGGAGTTGACGGCGGACCTGCCGTTGCGGCGGGTGCTGGTGGCGCATCGTCCGGCCGTGCTGCGCTGCATGCTGGTGACGTGGATGCTGACCGCGGCGATCGTGGTGGTGATCCTGATGACGCCCAGCCTGGTGCAGTCGGTGTTCCACCTGCCCAGGGCGAGGGCGTTGCACGGCAACAATCTGGCGTCGCTGGCGCTGGCGGTCGGATGCCTGGCCTTCGGCTGGCTGGCCGACCGGGCAGGGTATGCGCGCGCATTGATGCTGGGCGCGTTGGGAGTGGCCGCGAGCGTGCTGGTGCTGTACCTCGATCTGCGTGCGGGGGCGGCCTATTTCGACATGCTTTACACGCTGGCCGGGTTCGCGGTGGGCGCCGTCGCGGTGGTGCCTGCGGTGATGGTGACGGCGTTCCCGCCAGCGGTGCGTTTTTCCGGCCTGTCGTTCTCGTACAACGTGGCCTACGCCGTGTTCGGCGGCCTCACCCCGCCATTGATCGCGGCGATGATCCGGGGGATGGGCGTGCTCGCGCCGGCCTACTACGTGGCGTTCACCGGTGCGATTGCGATGGGTGTTGCGCTGCGGCTGCTCCTGACGGGCCGGCGCGCCGACCCGGCCTGAGCCCGGGCCGGGTGTTCAGAACTCCAGCTCCTGCGCAGCGCACAGATAGTCGACCAGCGGCGCGACGCGACGGTAGGTCTCCACCAAGGTCGGCAGCAGGCGCGGGGAGCAAGCCATCGCTTCGTCGAAGTGCTCGCCCACGGCGAAGTCCTTGCGCTTGAGGTCGTCGATCAGTTCGTGCGCCGGGTCGTAGCCCCGCGGCGGGCGCGTCAGTGATTCGCCCCAGAAGGTGAAGCGCTCGCGGAACGCCTTGCTCTGCACCGCTTTCTTCCATGCGGCGGGATTGTCGGCGATGAAGGCGCGGATGCGCTTGAGGTCGTCCGGCTCCGGGTGCCACATGCCACCGCCGGCGAAGCATTCGCCCGGCTGGATCTGCACATAGAACGAGGGCGCGGCGATTTCGTGCCGCCGCTCGTGGAAGAAGCGCGCGCCCTGCCACGACTTGTACGGCTGCTTGTTGTGCGAGAAACGCGTGTCGCGGTGGATGCGGAACAGCGAGCCGCCGGTCTTGCGCGGGTCGGCCCGGTAGTGCGGGCTGATCTTCGCCAGCGGGGCCTGCAGGTCGCCGATCAAGGCAAGGAATGGCTCGCGCACGTGCTGCTCGTAGTCGTGCTTGTGCTCGTGGAACCACTCGCGGCTGTTGTTGCGCTCCAGTGCGCGCAGGAAACGGAACGTGGCGGGCGTGAAGTAGGCGGTGGGCATGTCGGCTCGGAACACTGGGGCGATGGGAAGTGGAAAAGATGCGGGTGCGCGCTGGGCGCGCAAGGCCGGATCGACTTGGTCGGCCTGGTGCAGGCGCCCAGGTTGCGTCAGGCAAGTGGGGTGAGCTCGGCCTGGAGCTCGCGGCCCCATGCCTCCAGCTGGTCGAGCAGCGCCCGCCGGTCGGCCAGCGATGGATCGCTGCGCAACGTGTCGAGCCGGGCGAAATAGTCGTCGAGCGTCAGCCCGGTGAGCGTGGTCGGGCGGGTCAGCCGGTCGCGGCGGAAGGCGTCCCAGCGTTCGCGCTCCGGCGCGTCGAGCGTGTGCGGCCAGTTGCGCGCCCGGTAGCGGAACAGCAACGTGGCGTAGCGCGGATCGCGGAAGACAAACGGGCGACTGGCGAGCCCTTCGGGCGGCGTGCCGCGCACGTCCGCCAGCAGGCGCTTGTCGGCATCGGGCAGAAACCCGTCATACAACGCCAGCTCCGGATCCTCGGCCGGTGGCATGGCGGCGGCATGGCGGAATATTCGCTGCACTTTCTCGCGCAGGCCGGGCGCCTCGCGCAGCGTGTCGGCATGAGCGAGGCAGCGCCCGGGATCAAGCTGGAGTCGCGCCAGGTCGGCGCCGCCGAGCACCGAGAGCGGCGCCAGCGCGGGGGCGCGGTTCGCCCGCACGGTACGCAGCGCGATGCGCTCGATGCCTTCGGGGAGATCGGCGCGGGCGGTGAACACGCGATCGGCGATATCGTCCTCGTCCAGCGCGAGCAGTTCGGACGGGTCGAAGCGCAGGTCGTAGACGATCACTTCGCCGGGCCGCGCGGGATGCAGCGCCAGCGGCGCGACCAGCGTCAGGCAGTGCTGGCTGGCGGGATAACGCGATGACACATGCACCAGCGGCGTCATCGCCGCCACGTCGAGCAATTCGAACACGCGCTGCTTGCGTCGCAGCGCGAAGTGCCAGTCCCACAGCCGCGGCTGCCGCACGCGGATCAACCGGGCCAGGTCGATCAGTGCGTGCACGTCCGACAGCGCATCGTGCGCGCGCTCCTGTTGCAGATGGTTGGCACGGGCCAGGTGCTCCAGCTTGAAGCTCGGCGCGCCGTCTTCGCGCAGTGGCCATGTGATGCCCTCTGGTCGCAGTGCCTCGCACATGCGTACCAGGTCGATCAGATCCCAACGGGAGTTGCCGTTTTCCCACTCGCGCGCGTAAGGGTCGTGGAAGTTGCGGTAGAGCATCTGCCGGGTGAACTCGTCATCGAAGCGCAGCGAGTTGTAGCCCACGCCGCAGGTGCCCGGCTCGGCCAGCTGCTCGTGAACGCGCGCGGCGAACTCGGCTTCTATCAGCCCTTCGCGCTCGGCCTGCTGCGGCGTGATGCCGGTGACCAGGCAGGCTTCCGGGTGCGGCGGCATCTCGCGCGGCGGCCGGCCGAAAAACATCACCGGCTCGCCGATGATCTCCAGCTCCATCGTGGTGCGGATGCCGGCGAACTGCACCGGCCGGTCGCGCCGGGAGTCGGCGCCGAAGGTTTCGTAGTCGTGCCAGAAAAAGGTCTGCATCACCGGATGATCGCATGGTGCTCATCGGCCCTGCTGGTAGACTCCGCCGGCCCAGGAGGACGCATGAGCCAAGCCAACGACAACAACCTGATCTGGATCGATCTGGAGATGACCGGCCTCGACACGGACGCCGATTCCATCCTGGAGATCGCCACCGTCGTCACCGACAGGGACCTCAACATCCTGGCCGAAGGCCCGGTGTTCGCGATCCGCCACGAGCTCGACCGGCTGGAGGCGATGGACAGCTGGAACCGCAACCAGCACAGCCGCTCGGGACTGTGGCAGCAGGTGCTCGACTCGACCACCGACCACGCCGCCGCCGAGCAGGCGACGGTGGAGTTCCTCAAGGCGTGGGTGCCGTCGGGCAAGTCGCCGATGTGCGGCAACTCGATCTGCCAGGACCGGCGCTTCATGCATCGGCAGATGCCGCGGCTGGAGCGCTACTTCCATTACCGCAACCTGGACGTCTCCACCCTCAAGGAACTCGCGCGCCGCTGGGCGCCGCAGGTGGGCAAGGGCTTCAACAAGGACTCGGCCCACACCGCGCTGTCGGACATTCGCGACTCCATCGAGGAGTTGCGTTACTACCGCCAGCACATGGGCGCGCTTGGCGGGCTCGCCTGAGGAGGCACGCATGACCGCTGCGGATCTGTTTGCCACCGTGCTCGACTGCAACGGGCGGCCGCTGACGCTGGACCGGCCGCGCGTGGTCGGCATCCTCAACGTTACCCCCGACTCGTTCTCCGACGGTGGCCGGCACGCCACGCCGGACGCGGCGGTGGCGCGTGCCGTGGAGATGCTGGAGCAGGGTGCCGACATGCTCGACATCGGCGGGGAGTCGACCCGGCCGGGTGCGGCCGATGTCTCCGTCGACGAGGAGTTGTCGCGGGTGATCCCGGTGCTCGAGGCGCTGGCCGCACGCACCGACAAGCCGCTCTCGATCGACACCTCCAAGCCGGAGGTGATGCGTGCCGCGGTGGCTGCCGGCGCCGGCATGATCAACGACGTCTATGCGCTGCGCCGGGACGGCGCGCTGGATGCGGCGGCGGCGCTGGGCGTGCCGGTGTGCCTCATGCACATGCAGGGCGAGCCGCGCAGCATGCAGGACGCACCGGCTTACGACGACGTGGTCGGCGAGGTGCACCGCTTCCTTGCCGATCGCCTGTTCGCCTGCGAGCTGGCCGGCATGGATCGGCGCAAGGTGCTGGTCGACCCGGGCTTCGGCTTCGGCAAGACGCTGGAGCACAACCTGCAGCTGCTGCGCGAGCTGGGGCGCTTTGCCGGTCTCGGCAGTGGCGTCTACGCGGGCCTGTCGCGCAAGTCCATGATCAGCGCCATCACCGGCCGCACGCAGCCGCACGAGCGCACGGCCGGCTCGGTCGCAGCCGCGATGATCGCGGTGCAGAACGGTGCCAGGCTGGTGCGCGTGCACGACGTCGCGGCCACCGTCGACGCGCTTGCGGTGTGGCATGCGGTCGATTCGCAGCGTCCGGCGCGGCGGGTCGAGGCTGCACCGGCCGCGCCGCGCTGGCCCGACGACGATTGATCGCCGGTGCCCGCCGGACCGGCGGGTACGGCATTCGAATGAAGGAATCATCCATGACACAACGCAAGTACTTCGGTACCGACGGCATTCGCGGCCGCGTCGGCCAGTGGCCGATCAGCGCCGACTTCATGTTGCGCCTGGGACGCGCCGCCGGCGCCGTGCTGGCCGGCCAGAGCACGCAGCGGCGTCCCGCCGTGGTGATCGGCAAGGACACGCGGATCTCCGGCTACATGTTCGAATCCGCGCTGGAAGCCGGGCTGGTGGCGGCGGGCGTCGACGTGCGTCTGCTCGGCCCGATCCCGACGCCGGCCGTCGCCTTCCTGACCCGGTCGCTGCGGGCACAGGCGGGGATCGTCATCAGCGCCTCGCACAACCCGTACGACGACAACGGCATCAAGTTCTTCTCCGCCACGGGAGAGAAACTCTCCGACGAAATCGAATCAGCGATCGAGGCCGAGCTGGAACGCGATTTCGCAACCGTACCCTCCGAGCGTCTGGGCAAGGCCAGCCGCGTGGACAACGCCGTGGCCCGCTATGCCGAATCGTGCAAGGCCACCCTGGCGGAGGACTTCAGCCTGCGCGGCATGAAGATCGTGCTCGATTGCGCACACGGCGCCACCTACCAGGTGGCTCCCCAGGTGTTCGCCGAGCTGGGCGCCGACGTGAGCGCCATCGGCGACGAGCCGGACGGCTTCAACATCAATCGTGAGGTCGGCTCGACCCACCCGCAGGCGTTGTGCAAGGCGGTGGTGGAGCAGGGGGCGGATATTGGCATCGCCTTCGACGGTGACGGTGATCGCGTGTTGCTGGTCGATCGCTACGGCGTGCTCGCCGACGGCGACGACATTCTCTACGTGCTGGCGCAGAGCTGGCGTTCGCGCGGATTGCTCAAGGGCCCGGTAGTCGGCACGTTGATGAGCAATTACGGTCTGGAGCAGGCGCTGGAATCGATCCAGGTGCCGCTGATCCGCGCCAACGTGGGCGACCGGTTCGTGCTGCAGCAACTGCGCGCCCACGACGGCGTGCTGGGCGGCGAAACGTCCGGCCACATCCTGTGCCTCGATCGTGGCACCACCGGCGACGGCATCGTCGCTGCCCTGGCCGTGCTGGAGGCGCTGGCGCATGCCGGGCAGGATCTGTCGGAAGCGCGCCGGGAGCTGGCCAAGCTGCCGCAGGTGATGCTGAACGTGTGCGTCAGCGGCAATGCGCGCGAGGTGCTCGAGCATGGTTCGGTCACCGCGGCGTTGAGCGAGGGCCAGCGCCAGCTCGAAGGGCGGGGGCGGGTGTTCCTGCGCGCGTCCGGTACCGAGCCGGTGGTGCGCGTGACGGTCGAATCCGCCGACGCCGCCGAGGTGCAGGCGTTGGCGCAGGCGCTGGCGGACGTCGTAAAATCCGCAGCCGAACGCTCGTGAGCCTGCTGTTGCCGTAACCCAGGTCGCCAAGGATTGGCCCGACGTGCCCCGCCCGCTGCGGTGGCGGATCAAATCGACCGCACGCCAACCTGGAGTTGCCTCATGAAAAACGTTCCCACCCTCGATATCCGTCGCTACGACACCGATCGCGAAGCCTTCGTGGCCGAGCTCGGCGCGGCGTACCGGGAGTTCGGCTTCTGCTGCATCAGCGGGCACGGTATCGACCGGGCGCTGATCGACGGCGCCTACGAGGTGTTCCAGCGCTTCTTCGCGCTGCCGACCGAGACCAAGATGAAGTACCACGTGGCCGGCTCCGGTGGCGCCCGCGGGTATACGCCATTCAAGGTCGAGACCGCCAAGGACAGTGCGCACCCCGACCTGAAGGAGTTCTGGCACATCGGGCGGGAGATTCCGCGCGACTCGACCTTCGCCGACGTGATGCCGCCGAACCTGTGGCCAGCGGAGGTGCCCGACTTCAAGGCCTGCGGCTATGGCCTGTTTGAGGCGCTGGACCAGCTCGGTAGTCGCGTGTTGCGCGCGCTGGCCCTGCATGTGGGACTGCCGGAGAACTACTTCGAGGACAAGACCGACCTCGGCAATTCGATCCTGCGGCCGATCCACTATCCGCCGATCACCCAGGACGATATCCCCAACGTGCGCGCCGGCGCGCACGAGGACATCAACTTCATCACGCTGCTGGTGGGCGCCAGCGCAGAAGGTCTGGAGGTGCTTACCCGCGAGGGCGAGTGGCTTCCGATCACCACGGAAGGCGACGCGATCGTGGTCAACATCGGCGACATGCTGCAGCGGCTGACCAACCACGTGTACCCGTCCACCACTCACCGCGTGGTCAATCCGCAGAACGAGAACGCGCGCAAGCCCCGCTACTCGGTGCCGTACTTCCTGCACCCCAATCCCGACGTCGTGCTCGACCCGGTGCCGGAGTGCATCAGTGCGGAGAACCCGAGTCGCTACGAGAGCTCGATCACGTCGCACGAGTACCTGCTGCAGCGTCTGCGCGAGATCAAGTTGATCTGATCGCGCTCGGGGCGATGCGGCAGGGCCAAGTAGCCGTACACAACCGTCGGTGTGGTGTATGCCGGCGGGCTCTCGCGTTCGTGCCGGCGAGCGCGGACGCTCAGGCCATCCAGAAGAACACCGCGGTCATTCGCTTGGAGGCCATGCCGTCCAGGCCCCAGTAGGCCGATGCGCTGTGGATGATGTTGGCCTTGTAGACCAGCAGTCGGTTGTATCGGTGCGCCACCCGGACGTCCTCCACGAATGCCGTGGGCGCGACGAAGCGGTTGCCCAGCGCGTCGACCAGGTTGCGGTGCGGCGGCATCACCATGTTGCCGCTCAGCTGTCCGTTGGGCATGCGCTGGCGAAAGAAGCTGGTGCCGCAGCGGTCGGGCACGTCCGGGTTCAGATAGAGCACGGCGGCGTAGCGGCACAGGTCGAGCGAATCGGTATGTGGCTTGATCGCTCCCTCCGCGGAACCGACCACCTGCACACAATTGTGGTTCAGATGCTGTCCCTGCGCCGTCTGCCCGACCCACAGCCGCTTCGCCCCGGTCAGCTCGCACACCCGGGCCTCCAGCGGCGTGAGCTCGTCCGCCAACAGCGCCTCCGGTGCGCGCATGCCCGGCCAGACTTCACCGGTAGTGGGATAGCCGTATTCCCATTCGGTCTTGTCCAGGCAGCGCTGGCGCACCTTCGCAGGCTGCGCCAGCACATCGTCGATGACCCAGTAGTCGCGCCCCTCGGTCGGCTTCCGATAGGGCAGGGGGCGCATCGCCGGATGCTGCGGAAACAGGGACATGGGGCACTCGTTTCGGGGCACAGGCGCCACACGTTAGCGCAAGCCTCGTCGGCGGGGCAGCGCCGGCGGCGGGTCAATCCTGCTGATTGCGGTAGCGGGCCGACTCCCGTGCCGACAGCCACAGTGTCAGGCGGTCAGGCATGCACTGCGCCAGCGCCTTGATCACCCGGTTGATCCGACCGGGCACCCAGGTCACGCGGCCGCGCTCCACGGCGTCGATGCCCTGGCGTGCGACCTCGTCGGCGCCAAGCCACATGAAGCGCGGCATCGCGTTCATCTTTTCACGCGTCCCGGTGACGTCGTGGAATTCGGACCACGTGAAGCCCGGGCACAGGGCGCAGACGTGGACACCGGCCGCGCGGTTCTCGAGCGCGAGTGACTGGGACAGCGTGATCAGGTAAGCCTTGGACGCGCCGTAAAGCGTGTGGCCGGCGGTGCCGGGTACATAGCCGGCGAGAGACGCGACGTTGATCACCCGGCCGTAGCCGCGTTCGCGCATGCCCGGCAACAGGTGCCAGGCCAGCTCGGTGGGTGCGGTCATCATCACCTGGACAAACGCCGCATGGGCTGGCCACGGGTTCGCCACCAGCGTGCCGGGCAGGCCGTAGCCGGCATTGTTGATGAGCCAGTCCACTTTCAGTTGGCGCGCGTTGAGTTCTTCCGCGAGCCTGGCTGGCGCGTCGGCATCGGCGAGGTCCGCCGCCAGCACCGTGCAACGGGTTCCATGGGCAAGCAACAGTTCGGCGGCCAGCGTCTCCATGCGCTCTGCCCGCCGCGCAACGAGCACCAGATCGTGTCCCCGCGCGGCGAGTGCCATGGCGAACGCCCGCCCGATGCCGGCAGAGGCACCAGTGACAAGGCTGAGAGGTCGCACGGGCGTCATGGCGTTCACCTTGAAAGAAGACCGCCATCTTGCCGGCGGGTGCCAACGCAGTGCCAGCCCCGATTGCCCGCGGACGGGATGCATCGCTAAGCTCGCATCTTTTTGCGGAGCCCACCATGCGCAAGAAGCTGGTCGCTGGAAACTGGAAAATGCACGGCAGCCGCTCGATGGCCGCGGCCCTGGTGCGGGAGCTGGCGACCCAGCGCCCGGACGACGTGGACGTACTGCTGATGCCGCCGTTTCCCTATCTCGCGCTGGTCGATGAGCTCGCCGGCGGGTCCGGCATCTCACTCGGCGCCCAGGACCTGAGCGAGCACGAAGGGCAGGGCGCGTTCACTGGCGAGGTTTCCGCGGCAATGCTGGCCGACGCCGGCGCCGCCTGGGTGCTGGTGGGCCACTCGGAGCGTCGGCAGTACCACGGTGAGAGCGATGCGCTGGTGGCAAGGAAATTTGCCGCCGCCCGCGCCGGTGGACTCACGCCGATCCTCTGCGTGGGCGAAACGCGGGAAGAACGCGAATCCGGCAGCACCGAGCAGGTTATCCAGCGCCAGCTGACGGCGGTGATCGAGGCGATTGGCATTGCGGCATTCGATACCGCCGTGATCGCCTACGAGCCGGTGTGGGCGATCGGTACCGGGCTAACCGCCAGCCCCGAGCAGGCGCAGCAGGTGCACGCGTTCATTCGTAGCCAACTCGCGAAGTACGATGTTATGATCAGCGGTCTGACTCGCCTGCTTTACGGCGGCAGTGTCAAGGCAGCCAACGCGGCGGATCTGTTCGCGCAGCCGGATGTCGATGGCGGCCTGGTCGGCGGAGCCTGTCTCCAGGCCGGCGAATTTCTGGGTATTTGTGCGGCCGCACACAGAGCGCAACGGAATCCATAAACGATGTTCGTCATCTTCAGCGTCTTTTACATCCTGGTCGCCGCATCGATGATCGTGTTGATCCTGATGCAGCGCGGCGCAGGCGCCGATGCCGGCTCCGGCTTCGGCGGCGGCGCGTCGGCCACGGTGTTCGGCGCCCGCGGCTCCTCCAACTTCATGAGCCGTGCTACCGCGGTGCTGGCCGGGTTGTTTTTCCTGCTCAGCCTCGGCATGGGCATCTATCTCAGCCGTAGTGGTGCGCCGCAGGCCTCCAGCGACGACCTCGGCGTGATGGCGGGGCTTGCCAAGAAGGCGCCGGCAACCCAGAATGCGCAGCCCGCCGCTCCGGTGAACAGTGATGTTCCCCAGGCAGCGAAGCCGGCTGGTAGCGACGTACCTGCCGCACCGGCGGCAAACGATGGCAGCGTGCCGGCAGCGGCGGCTTCCTCGAAGTAGAAAGGCAAGACACCTGCCCAGGTGGCGGAATTGGTAGACGCACTACCTTGAGGTGGTAGCGACTTAGGTCGTGGGGGTTCGAGTCCCCCCTTGGGCACCAACAGACAGCACCCGGCCTCGTGCCGGCGAAAGCCGCCCCATCGGGGCGGTTTTTTTGTGTGCGGCGGGTCGCGATAGCGGCGTCGGACGGTTGTGCAGACGGTGTGAAGGCTTGCTAGGATGCAGGCACGGTCGCGCAGGGGCGTCCGTGGAGAGTTCACATGCAGACATATCTTGCGCAGTCCGCGTTTCGCCGCGGCCTGCGGTTGTTTGCAGGGATGCTGGCCGGCCTTCGGGCGCGACCGTCGACGCATGAAGCGCCTCAACCGGCCAATGACCTGGTGTCCTGGTGCTCGCCCGCGCGTACGCGGCGTGGCGACGAGATGGCGCGGAGCCGTCAGATGGAATCGCTGCACTAGCCGACATTCACTTTGCGGGCAGATGCTGCGGGTAGATCGCCTGCGGCGCGACCTCGTGCCATCCGTTGTCATCGCCGGCCGCGTCGGCGGTCAATGGAGCACGATCACTGTAGGTCGATGCTGACAGCGCGCTATGCTTGCAACTGGCAATCTCCCGGATGCGCTGGTCAGGGAGCACGATCCGGCGCGCCATGCAACGCTGAGATTCGGGATCTTCGCCGGATAGGTCGCAGGAGTCCCGCGACCGCCTGGCGCTCAGCGCCTACACATGCTGCGGCTGCCGGGTACGGCACCGCGCTCATCACCCAAGGAGGGTAGAAGTGATCAATGTCGTGTTGGTGGACGATCACGAGCTGGTTCGAACCGGCTTTCGGATGATTCTGCAACAGCAGCCCGATATCCGGGTTCGTGGCGAGGCCGGTAGCGCTGAGGAAGGGCTGCGCCTGATCCGCACGCTGGCGCCGGACATCGCGCTGGTCGATGTGCACATGCCTGGCATGAGCGGGATCGAGCTGACCGAGCGGGTATGCCGGGCAAAGCTGCACACGCATATCGTGATCGTCACCGTCGTGGACGATGCCCGGTTCCCCAAGCGGCTGCTGGACGCCGGTGCGCTGGGTTATCTCACAAAGGGCTGTTCGGCTGACGAACTGCTGGCGTCGGTACGCCAGGTCGCCAGCGGGCGACGTTATCTTGCCCCCGCGGTGGCCCAGCAGCTGGCGCTGGCCACGCTGGACGGCAGCGAATCGCCGTTCGACACCCTCTCCAGCCGGGAGCTGGAAGTGGCCATGATGCTGGTACGCGGAAAGCCGCTTACGCTGATTGGCGAGCAGTTGAACCTGAGCCCCAAGACCGTCTCCACCTACAAGCAGCGGCTGATGGAGAAGCTCAACGTCGATCACGTGATCAGCCTGGCGCATCTGATGGCAGTGCACGGACTGATCGATACCTCGGCCCAGCGCGCCACCGCCTGAAGCCAAGGCGGAAACAACAAAAAAGCCGGGCGATGCCCGGCTTTTTTGTTGTCCTGGAGAGAGCGGATTACCCCGCGGGGGAGGCGCTGTCCGGCTTTGGCGGATATTCCGCCTCGTCCTTCTCTTCGCCTTCCGTAGCCTGCGGTGCAGCAGGTGCTGGAGCGGGCTTGGCCTGGCCGCCACCGAGCAGGTCGCCCTGCGCTGGTAGGACTTGCGCCGATGCGTTGCTGGACTCCTCCGTCACCTGAGCAACCGGCGTGTGCATCGACTGCATGGGGACCTCGGCATGCGCCACGTCCGCCACCGGCTCCGCTGCTGGTTGGGCCGCCGGGGCCATTGCCGGAGAGGGAGCAGGCGCCGCTTCCTGCACCTGCGCAGCGGCCGGCTGAGCCGCAGCAACCGTGACCGTATCGGCGGTGGACGCGGAGTCCGGGGTCGATTCCGCGCGCGGAATCGGTGGCAGCGTCGGCAGATTGAACGAAGCAGCAGCCACCGTCGCAACGGCCACCGCGGGTGCGGCGGTGATCGGCTGGGCAGGCGTGGCGGGAGCCGCTGCTTCCGCATGGTTTTCGCTTGGCTGGACAGCCGGTGCCGACGTGGGCGCCGAAGCGCGTGGGCTCGCCTCGGCTCCAGCCACGTCACCGTTGCCTTCCGACTCCGACGCTGCGGCAGCGGGGCCGCGAGCGCGCGCCGGGCGTTCGGGGCGCGGGGCGGGCGCTGCCGGATCACGATCCTCGTCATCCAGTGCCTTCGCCTGCTGGGTGGCGTCCTGATCGACGATCGGCGCGCCATTCTCATCGTGACGGCGACGACGGCGGCCGCCGCGGCGTCCACGGCGGCGACGCGACTGGCTGTTCTCACCTTCGGCTGCTGCATCGTGCGCGGCTCCGTCGGGTTTGGCAGCGCTCGGGCCTTCGGTGGCAGCAGCCGTGACGATCTTTGCCTCGTCTTCCGGGCGCTCCTGCGCGACCGGTGTCCGCGGCGCCGGCGCACGCTCCGCACGCGGCGGCTTTGCCTCGTGGGCGGCCGTCTCGGCGCGTGCCGGCTTGTCGGCGGCGGCGTCGCCGCGCTGCGAGGCGCCGTTGCGCGGCTGCCGTTCCGGCCGCGGTGTAGCTGCAGCCTGCGCCTGACGCGGCGTCTGGGCCTTCTCGGTATCACCGCCGCGCTGGCGGTTGCCGCGCGCCTGCGTTGCATTGCTGCCGCGGTTGCCGTTCTGGTTGCCGCTCTGGTCGCGACGCGACGCGTTTCCGCCGCGGTTGCCCGCACTGCCGGAATTTGCCTGGACTGCGCTGGTGCGGGAGCGGTCATCGCGACGTGCAGTCGAGTTCCGCCGTGCGTCGTTCTGTGGCTGGGCAGGTGTCGAGGGTGCCGGTTCGGCTGCGCTGCGGAACCAGCCAAGCAGACGGGAGATGACGCCGCCGGCCGGCGCGGGCGCCGCGGCAGCAGCCACCGGCGCCTGACGGCGGGCGGCGGGGGGCGCGGCCAGCGTCGGCGCAGGCTCCGGCTGTTCGTCGCGAACCGGTGCGGGCGTAGCGGGCACCACGCCGCTGACGGCAGGCTGTTCGCTGCTGCCCAGGGTCTGGCCCATCTTGGGTACGGCAGTTTCCTCGATCGCGGTCAGACGCTCGTAGCTGGGCTTGCTGTGCTCGCCCATCTCCGCTTCCTTGATCCGCTGGATTTCGATGTGCGGCGTTTCCAGCTTGTCATCGGCCACGATGACCACGTGCACCTTGTTGCGCAGTTCGATTTCGACCACGCTGGCACGCTTTTCATTGAGCATGAAGTTGGCCACCGGCGGCGGGGCCTGGACCAGCACCTGCCCGGTGTTGTCCTTCATGGCGTGTTCTTCGATCAGGCGCAGCGTCGACAGCGCCAGTGACTCGACCCCACGGATGTGGCCATGACCCTCGCAGCGGGGGCAGACCACCTGGGTGGCTTCGCCGAGGCTCGGACGCAGGCGCTGGCGCGACATCTCCAGCAGGCCGAAGCGCGAGATGCGCCCGATCTGCACGCGGGCACGGTCCAGCTTCAGCGCGTCCTTGAGCTTTTCCTCCACTTCGCGCTGGTGCCGCGGGCTGTCCATGTCGATGAAGTCGATCACGATCAGGCCACCGGCATCACGGATGCGCAGCTGGCGGGCGATCTCGACCGCTGCTTCGCAATTGGTGTTGAACGCGGTGTCCTCGATGTCCGATCCCTTGGTCGCCTTCGAGGAGTTGATGTCTATCGCGGTCAGGGCTTCGGTCTGGTCCATCACGATGGAGCCGCCGGAGGGCAGCCGTACCTGGCGGTCGAACGCGCTCTCGATCTGCGTTTCGATCTGGTAGCGCGAGAACAGCGGGGTGTCGTCCTTGTACAGCTTGAGCTTGCGCAGGGCGTTGGGCATCACCTGCTGCATGAAATCGCGCGCGTCGTTGTACAGCGATTCCTCGTCGATCAGGATCTCGCCGATGTCGTTGCGCAGGTAGTCGCGCAAGGCGCGGATGAACAGCTTCGATTCCTGGTAGATCAGGAACGGCGCCTTCTGCTTGCTCGCGGCCTCGGAGATCGAGCGCCACAGGGTGAGCAGATAGTCCAGATCCCACTGCAGTTCTTCGGCGTCGCGGCCCATGCCGGCGGTGCGCACGATCAGGCCGACGTCGTCGGGCACGTTCAGGTGGTCCAGCGCTTCCTTCAGCGCCTGTCGATCCTCGCCCTCGATCCGGCGCGAGACGCCGCCAGCCTTCGGGTTGTTCGGCATCAGCACCATGTAGCGGCCGGCGAGGCTGATATAGGTGGTCAGTGCAGCGCCCTTGTTGCCGCGCTCCTCCTTCTCCACCTGGACGACCAGCTCCTGGCCTTCCTTGAGCAGCTCGCGGATGTTCGACTTGTTCGGATCCAACCCCGGCGTGAAGTACTCGCGGGAGATTTCCTTGATCGGCAGGAAGCCGTGGCGCTCTGCGCCGTAGTCGATGAAGCAGGCCTCCAGCGAGGCTTCCACGCGGGTGATGCGTCCCTTGTAGATATTGGACTTCTTCTGCTCGCGGGACGGGATTTCGATATCGAGGTCGTAGAGGGTCTGGCCATCGACGATGGCCACACGCAACTCTTCGCGCTGAGTCGCGTTGATCAACATGCGTTTCATTGGATTGTTTCCTTCAGCCTGCCGCACGTCGCGATGGTCGGTGGCGCCACTTCGGGCGGCCTGCCGGCGATCGCGCCGCTGACGGTCAAGCGGCAAAAGTACGGCACCATTCCGGGTGCCGGCGATGATTCAGGACACTGCGCCGTAGCGAGCCGGACCGTGAAGGGACCGGGCAAACCACTGGCCGAACCGCTACGATGAAAGGGAGCTGCGACCGGCTGCCCGGGGAAGGCGGCCGGCGCAATCCTCGCCGACGAGACGGACGGGCCCTTCCGATCAACCAGAGCGGACGGGGCAAAGCGCCGGCCGAGTATCCTATCGAAGCGGATTTTTTTCAATGCAGACGGTAACTTCCCCCGACGTATCTCAAGGGGTGCGTCAAGTCGAGATCGGCCCGGAGCGGGACGGTCAGCGCATCGACAACGCGCTCATGACCCTGCTCAAGGGCGTCCCCAAGAGCATGATCTACCGCATCCTGCGCACCGGTCAGGTGCGGGTGAACGGCAAGCGCGCGAAACCCGACACGCGCCTGGCGGCGGGAGACATGCTGCGGATCCCCCCGGTTCGCGTCGCAGAGCGGCCGGAGACGCAGGGGCCCAGCCACGGGCAGATGGCGCAGGCGTCCGGGGCGATCATCTTCGAGGACAAGCACTTCCTGGTCATCGACAAGCCCTCGGGCATGGCCAGCCACGGCGGCAGCGGCGTCAGTCATGGAGCGATCGAGCTGATGCGGGCTGCGCGGCCGCAGGACCATCTGGAGCTGGTTCACCGGCTCGATCGCGACACCAGTGGGGTGCTCGTGTTCGCCAAGACCCGTGCCGGACTGACCGGCCTGCAGGCGGCGATCCGCGACAGCCAGGTGGTCAAGCAATACCTCTGCCTCATGGTCGGCCATCCCGCGAAGGCCAAGTTCGACGTCAACGCGCCTCTGGCCAAGTTCGTTCTGCAGGGCGGCGAACGCATGGTAAGAGTTGCCGATAACGGCAAGCCATCGCTCACTTTTTTCCGCGAGATGGACCAGTACCCCGGCGCCCGGCTGATGCAGGCGACGCTCGGTACCGGACGCACCCATCAGATCCGGGTGCACGCCGCGCATATCGGCCATCCGCTGGCGGGCGACCCCAAATACGGTGACCGCGAGGCGAACAAGCATTTCAAGGAGCGTGGCCTGGGCCGCCTCTTCCTGCACGCCGCGCACATGAGCTTCGAGCTGGACGGGCGCTCCTACAGCTTTTCAGCGCCGCTTCCAGAAGACTTGAAGTTGTTCCTGGACAAGCTTGTTTCTAAAAGAAAAAGCGCGCACTGACCTCAAGCGAGCGCAGGCCTTGGCCGACCAGGCCTGCGCCAACCAGCAGGGCGCACGCCGCATGCGCGAGCGCCACCGGCAGCACGCTGCGCGAGCGAATGAAGCACCAGGCCCACCATAATTCGGCGGCGAAACACAGCTGCATCAAGGCGCCGTTGGGCGTGTGGAGCGCGGCGAAGGTCGTGGCCGCCGCGAGTACCGCCCAGCGCGTGGCCGGCAGTAGCCGCTCGAACCGCGGCAGGATGAACGCCAGGATCAACCACTGCTGAAAACCGGCCCAGCCAAGGTAGGTGAGCGCGCGACCGGTCGTCGGTGGTGTCCACGCGTTCCCGGCGAGAATGCACAGCCCGCCCGCCACGGGTACAAGCGCCAGCGGCAACCACCAGGACCACGAATGCCAGGAGCCGATCCAGTGCCACGGGTGGGAGCGCTGCCGCCAACTGGTCCAGGCAGCGAAGCTTGTGCCGGCTGCGAACGCCACTGCGGCAGGAACCGAAGCGTGCAGTCCCCAGCGCAGGCCGGCAATGACCCACAGGGGGCCCGCAAGCGCCATGGCCAAGGTGATTGCCGCTCCCGCCGGACGCCGTGCCAACCAGGCGAGGCCGCACAGATAGCCGGCCAGCGCCATCCACTCGGCAGCTACGGGGACAATGGCGGCGGCCGCGCCCGGACGCGGACCCGCCGGCACGACGCGTGCGGCCGGACGCAGCGCGAGCACGCGATCACGCCAGGCGAGCATCTGCTCGGCGGACGCGCCAGCCGGGGTCTGCAACAGCGGCGACGGTTCGGCGGAAGCGGCCAATGCGGCACGCTGCCGGGGCCAACGCGCGGGATCGAGCAGTACCGCCCGGGATACGCCCGGCTGCGCAACCGCCTGGGGACGTTCCAGCGCCACGTGGCGCAGCACGAGTTCCGATCCGGTTGATGCAGTGATGCGCAACCGCAGCATGTCCGCGCGGGCGGGCAGCGTGCAGTCTTCAGCGGGCGTCGCTTGCCACGACAGCGTTCGAAGGTCGATGCGTGCCACCGGATCGGCCCAGGTTATCGGTTTAGACACGCACGACGGTCGCCCTTCAGCCGACCAGACGATCGACAGCAATACCGGCGTCCCGGGCGCACGCGTGGGCGCAAGAACAGGCCAATGCGCCAGATCGAGCCCTCGGTCGATCGGCCAGCCGAGCTCGAAGGGCTGACCGTCACGGCTGGTCAACCGCAGGCCGTTCATTGCCGTCGTGATTTGCGCGTTGCCGAAGGCCCGCTGGGCGACGAGGTCGTGACGGCTGCGTGGCGACCATTGCCAGGGAGTGCGTCCCGCTTCCAGCGCCGTTTCGATGGCGCCGGCCTGTTGTTCCAGATAGCGCGCGGTGTAGCGAGCAGCCACTTGTCGGCAGGCGAGCAACGCCAGCGCGACCAGCAGGGCGAACCCCACAAGGCCAAGGGCCTTCTCGACGCGCGATGGCAACGTCAGCGCGCCAGCAGCGCCTCCACCCTTGCCGCACAGATGAAGTCGTTGAGGGACAGACCGCCCACATCGTGGGTCGACCACAGTACCTGGCAGTGGCCGTAGCCCGCTTCGAGATCCGGATGGTGATCCTGGTGATTCGCCATGAAACCGACGGCGTTGATGAAGCCGAGGGTGCGATGGAAGTCCTCGAAACGGAAATCCTTGGCGATGGCCTTGCCGTCCGCGCGCAGCGTCCAGCCGGGCAGGGCGGCGAGCAGGTCGTCGACCTGGGCGCGGGTCAGCGCGTGTTCGCTGCCCTTGCGGGGTACGCAGTGCTGGCGGGCCAGTTCGATGGGTGCCATGGGTTCTCCGTGCGGTGTCTGGCGGGGACGCGAAGGGTCGAAGGTGCAGGTGCAAATGTCAAAGCAAGCATTCGACCGGAAACAGGACTAAAATGGTGCTGTTTTCAGTCCGGCGGGTGCCGGCAAGACTTTCGACCATTTCCGTGGAGCGTTCATGATCGATATTTCCGAGCGGGCGCAGCAGCATTTCAGGAAGCTGCTCTCGCAACAGGGTGGCGACGGCCTGGGCATTCGCCTCCGCGTGGTCGACGCCGGCACGCCAGCGGCCAACTGCGAGCTGGAGTTCTGCGAGCCGGTCGACCTGAGCGGCCGCGAATGGACGATCGAGTGCGTCGGCTTCAACTTCTACGTCGACGGCGACAGCGCGCGCTGGCTCGAGGCCGCCACGATCGACTATGAGCCCAACGCCACCGGCGGACAGCTCAACATCCGTGCGCCCGGAATCAAGGGCAAGCAACCCGGCGCCGATGCCGGACTGGTCGAACGCGTGCAGTACGTGCTGGAAGCGGAGATCAATCCACGTCTCGCCTCGCACGGCGGCCGCGTCAGCCTGCGCGAGATCGACGCCGATGGCGTGGTGCTGCTGCAATTCGGCGGCGGCTGCCACGGTTGCGGCATGGCCGACGTCACGCTGAAGCAGGGGGTGGAGAAGACGCTGCGCGAGCGGGTGCCGGAGGTGACGGCGGTGCGCGATGCCACCGATCACGCCACCGGCGCCACCCCTTATTACGACGGCAAGCAGGGGCAATCGGCGCTGGGCTGACCATGGCCAGACGCCGGGCCGCCACATGGCACAAAAAAAGCCCGCCGAAGCGGGCTTTTCTGCATCAGCGGATGCGCCGTCGTTACTTGTTGCTGCCGTCGCCCTGGATATGGCCCTGCAGGGTATCGAGCTTGGTCGGCAGGCTCGAGAAATACGCGGTGATGTCCTCGATGTCCTGATCCGACAGCGTCGCCGCGAAACCCTTCATGATGGCGTTGTTGCGACCGCCATTCTGGTACTCGTGCAGCGCCTGCTGCAGGTAGGCGTTGTACTGGCCGGCCAAGCGCGGGTACTGCGGGTCGACCGCGTTGCCGTCGGCGCCGTGGCAGGCGAAGCAGACCGCCGCCTTGGTCTTGCCGTTCTCGACATTGCCGCTGGCCATCAGCGAGGTGGATGCGAACGCCAGTGCGGCGAACGAAAGCAGGGTGAACGCACGGGTCATGCGGAATCCTCTGTACGGCTTACTTGGCAAGGCTGGAAAGGTAGGCGGCGATGTCTTCGATGTCCTTGTCGGACAGACTCTGCGCCTGCGCCATCATCGTCGGGTGGGTGCGCTCGCCGCTCTGGTAGCCGTGCAGCGCATTGATGATGTACTGCTCGTTCTGGCCGGCAATGCGCGGCACCGGGTAGTCCGGATAAGCGTTGGCGTAGCCTTCCACGCCGTGGCAGCCGTTGCAGGTATAGACGAGCTTGCGGCCAGCGGCCTTGTCGCCCTCGGCGTGCGCGCTTCCAACGGTGAACAGGGCGGCGGCAGCGGCAAAGCCGAGCAGTTGCAATCGAGTCATTGAGTTCTTTCCCACGAGTCGGGCAGTTACATGGCACTGAGTCGCGGAAGTATAGACGTGGCCCCGGGCAGCGACAACCGCGCCACCCGCGGCGCAGCGCCGCTGGCCAGGCATGCGCGGCATCGGCACGGCCTTGCGCGTCAGAACAGGCTCTTGAGGATGTGGATGCCCGCGCTGTATTCGCCCACCAGCGTGCCGATGCTGACCAGAAAGAAGTTGAGCAAGGTGCGCGCCACGCGGTTGCGCCACCAGCCACTCCAGTGCGAGACCTGATCACGCAGGGTTTCGAAGTCGCCCACACGCGGTTTGCGCACCCATGCTTCCGCCATCGCGCTGATGCCGCCGGCCGGGATGCCCGGCCGGAACGGCTTGATCGGCGCGGCGACGAACGCCGCCGCGATGCTCAGCGGATGCCCGCCAGCCAGCAGCGCGCCCAGCGCGGCGAAGCCGCCGGTGAACAGCACCCAGTTGCGCAACGCGTCCGCGCCCAGCGCGGGGTTGCGCACGAAGGCGTACGCGATCAGGGCGAACACCGCCAGCACCAGGCCCAGGGCCAGCCACTTCGGCCAACGCGCCTTCGGCGGCGTGCTGGCGAGCGCCGCCACCGTGGCAGCGGGGTCGTCCTGGCCCTCGCGCAGCGCGGTGGCGAGGCCCTTGAGGTGACCTGCACCAACGACCACGAGCACCTTGCGCGGTGGTGCCGCCGGATCGCGTGCCGCTTCCTCGCGCAGGCGCGCCGCCATATATGCGTCACGCTCGGCGATCAGACTGCGGTACAGCGGCTCGGACTGGCTGGCGAAATCGCTGAAGGCACTCTCGAGCAGGTCGCTCTGCTTGAGCTTTTCGATCTCGTGCTCGGCGATCTGCTCACGATCTAACACACTCGCCAGCAGGCTTCCGAGCAGGCCGAATCGTTGCCAGAAGCCCACGCTCCGCCAAGCCCGCTTGAGCGTGGTGCCGACCTCTCGATCAACCAGCCAGACACGCGTACCGGCATGCTCGGCGCCATCCATCGCTGCCTTCATCTCGGCGCCTGGCTGCACGCCGTACTGATCGCCCAGCCGCTGCTGGAACGAGGAAAGCACCAGGCTCGCCGCAACCATTCCCGCTTTGCCCTGGCGGATGACCTGAAAAAGGTCGGTGCGTCGAAAGGCTTCCGGATCACGCATGCCCTGCGCGCGGCTTTCGCACAGCTCCACCGCCACGGCGTCGAACGCCTCGTGCCCGAGCATGGTGTCGACCGCATCCACGCTCGCGCGCGACACGTGCGCCGTGCCAAGCAGCACGTACTCGGTGCCGTCACGGTGCACTCGTTCGATCGGCTGATCGGCCAGCATCTCGGGCAGGGCGTCACTGGCGATCGGGGCAAGGCTCATGCGCGGGGTGTGTCCATGAAAAGAAACCCAAGCATGGGGACCGTGCGGTCGACCCACAAGCATGCGAGCCGGATCGGTTCAGCCTTGCCGCGCGATCAGTCGCGGAAGCGGCGCAGCAGGTCGCCGTACGCGTCGATGCGGCGGTCGCGCAGGAACGGCCAGATCCGCCGCACCTGCTCGCTACGCGCCATGTCGATGTCCACCACGAGCAGATGGCGACCGTCGCTGCCCGCCTGGCCGAGGAACTCGCCCTGCGGCCCGGCGACGAAACTGGAGCCCCAGAACTCGATGCCGGCACCCACCTGGGTGGGATCCGCCTCGTAGCCGGTGCGGTTGCAGGCGAGCAGCGGCAAGCCGTTGGCGACGGCATGGCCGCGCTGCACGGTGATCCAGGCCTCGCGCTGGCGACCTTTCTCGGCTTGGTCGTCGGTCGGGTCCCAGCCGATTGCGGTGGGGTAGAGCAGGAGTTCGGCGCCGGCCAGCGCCATCAGCCGCGCCGCTTCCGGATACCACTGGTCCCAGCACACCAGCACGCCAAGGCGCCCGATCGAGGTGTCGATGGGATCGAAACCCAGGTCGCCCGGCGTGAAATAGAACTTCTCGTAGAACGCCGGATCGTCGGGGATGTGCATCTTGCGGTACTTGCCGGCGATCGCTGCCGACCGGTCGAACACCACCGCCGTGTTGTGGTACAGCCCGGTTGCGCGCTTCTCGAACAACGAGGCGACCACCACCAGCTTGAGCTCGTCGGCGAGCCTGCCGATGCGCTCGGTACTGTGCCCGGGAATCGTCTCGGCGAGGTCGAACTCGTCCACCGACTCGCGCTGGCAGAAGTACGGGCCGTTGTGCAGCTCCTGCAGCAGCACCAGTTCGGCGCCGGCGGCTGCCGCTTCGCGCAGACCGGCCTCGATCGCGTCCAGGTTGGCGTCGCGGCTGCCGCGGTGGGTTTCCTGCAGCAACGCGACCTTGAGGTTCTTTCGGGTCATGGAGTGTTCCTGTGAGCTTGCGACGCGGCCCGCGCTGCCGCCCGGGCGACGTGTCATGGGGATGCGCGACCGCTCAGGCAAGCAGCCCGGCCGGCAACTGCATCGTGATGCAGTGCAGGCTGCCGTTCTGCCAGATCAGCGGCCGGCAGGGCACCTGCACCACGACGCGGCCCGGATGCGCCGCGCCGATGATCCGCGCCGCTTCGTCATCCGCCGCGTCGCCATAGGCCGGCACCAGCACCGCGCCGTTGACGATCAGATAGTTCGCATAAGAGGCCGCCAGGCGCCGGCCCTCGTCGATGACCGGCCTGGCCCACGGCAGCGCGAACAGCGCATACGGGCGCCCGTCCTCCGTACGCAGCGCGGCCAATTCGTCGGCCATGCGCCGCAGCTCGTCGAAGTGGGGGTCGCTGGCGTCGTCGCAAGCCTGGTAGACGATCCGCTCACCCGGCGCGAACCGCGCCAGCGTGTCGATGTGTGCATCGGTGTCGTCGCCCTCCAGGTAGCCGTGCTCCAGCCACAGGACGCGGCGGGCGTGCAGCCCGTCGCGCAGGATAGCGTCCATCTGCTCGCGCGACTGGTCGGGGTGACGCTGGTGCAGGCAGCGCCACGTGGTCAGTACGGTACCCGCGCCGTCGCTCTCGATACCGCCGCCCTCCAGCGCCCAGTCGATCCGGCGGTGCATGGCGTCACCGAACACGCCGGCATCGACCAACCCGGCGATGACCGCGTCATCCTGTTCGGCGCCGAACTTGCCGCCCCAGCCGGTGAAGCGGAAGTCGGTCAGCTGGAAGCGGCCGGCGGCGTCGCTCAGGGTGATCGGGCCGGAGTCGCGCAGCCAGGTGTCGTCGTAGGGCAAGGCAACAAAGCGCAGTCGCGCCAGATCCGCGCCTGCAGCCCGCACCAAAGCCTCGGCACGGGCGTGTACTGCATCGTCGGGCACCACGATCACCAGCGACTCGAAACGGGTCACCGCAGCGGCGAGCGCGGCATAGGTGGTCTCCACCGCATCCAGTCGCTCGGCCCAGTCGGTGCCGGCGTGCGGCCACGCCACAAGCACCGCAGCCTGCGGTTCCCATTCCGCCGGAAGGCGCAGGGGAGAGTCATTCATCGGGGGACATTCGCACGTCGGCAAAAACAGACCGCGAATTGTAGGACACCGGCGTGGCCGGCGATGCCCCGGGCGAGGCCCGGGGCACGGTGTCAGTTCATCGAGGACGGATCGGTATTGTTGCCGGCCGGCGTGTTGAGCACGGCATGGATCACGTGACTCTTCTCGAAGTACACGATGAACTGTGCGTAATCCCAGCGGTTGATTACCGGGTGCTTCGAACTGTCACCGCCGCGCGGCGCAAGCTTGCGCTCCGGCGCGCCGTACTTCTTTTCCACCTGCGCCATGCTCATGCCGCGGGCGGGCAGGTTCATGCTCTTTTCCTGCTGTACGCGATTGATCAGCAGGTTGTCCGCCTGGGCGGCCATTGGCGCGGCCACGCCGACGGCCAACAGGCCCAGAAACATCAGGCCAAAACGACGATTGCTCATGATCCCCTCTCCCACGAATGCGGTGCCGCGTCGTTGTAGCAGAACCGCAGGCGCTTAGCCACGGCGTTTTGCGGCATATGCGATGGGTTGGGCGTTCGCCAGCGGCTATCATGTCCGGCTGCGGGTGCCCGATCACCCGGCTCAAGGACATCCTTCCTCGCATGATCGCTTTTCGTCACTTCGCCCTGCGCCGCGGCAGCCGCCTGCTGCTGTCCGATATCGACCTGGTCATCCAGAGCGGCTGGCGGCTGGGCGTGATCGGCCGCAACGGCTGCGGCAAGTCCAGCCTGTTTGCCGCCCTGCAGGGCAAGCTCGAGGGCGACGCCGGCGAGCTGGACATGCCCGGCAAGCTGCGTCTGGCCTCGGTGGCACAGGAGACGCCGGCGCTGCCGGACCTGGCGATCGATTACGTGCTGGGCGGCGACGAGGAGCTGGCCGCCGCGCTGGCCGACGAGGCAGACGCGCAGGAGCGCGGCGACATGGAAGCGATGGCCCGCGCGCACCACCGCATCGAAGAGCTGCACGGTTACGACGCCCAGGCGCGCGCCGGTCGGCTGATGCACGGACTGGGCTTTCCGCCGGAAACCCACCATCGCACCGTGCAGGAGTTCTCCGGCGGCTGGCGCGGGCGGCTCAACCTGGCGCGTGCGCTGATGTGCCCGTCCGACCTGCTGCTGCTGGACGAGCCGACCAACCATCTGGATCTCGACGCGGTGCTGTGGCTGGAGGAATGGCTGCGCCGCTACCAGGGCACGCTGCTGATCATCTCGCACGACCGAGAGTTCCTCGACGGCGTGATCACCCACACGCTGCATCTCAACGACGGCAAGGCCAAGCTCTACACCGGCAACTACAGCGCCTTCGAGCGCCTGCGCGCCGAGCAGCTGCGCCAGCAGCAGATCAGCCACGAGCGCGAGCAGGCCGAGCGCGCCCACCTGCAGTCCTTCATCGACCGCTTCAAGGCCAAGGCGACCAAGGCCAAGCAGGCGCAGTCGCGAATGAAGCGGCTGGAGAAGCTCGCCGGCACCGAAGCGGTGCGCGCCGAGCGCCCCTTCAGTTTCCAGTTCCCCCAGCCCGATCGCGTGCCGGACGCAATGCTGCAGCTCAACGAGATCGAGGCTGGCTATCCCAGCGAGGATGGCCACGGCTTCACCACCATCCTGGCCGACGTCGGCTTCAGTCTCGAGGCGGGCGAGCGCATCGGCCTGCTCGGCCCGAACGGCGCGGGCAAGTCGACCCTGGTCAAGACGCTGGTGGGCGAGCTCGAGCCGATGGCCGGCGAGCGCAAGTTCCACAAGGATCTGAAGATCGGCTACTTCGCCCAGCACACGGTCGAGAGCCTGCGCGAGGGAGCCAGCCCGCTGGACCACCTGCAGGACAAGGTGCCCGGCGTCGCCAACCAGGTGATGCGTGATTTCCTCGGCACCTGGAATTTCGCCGGCGATCGCGCATTCGAGTCGGTCGACGGCTTCTCCGGCGGCGAGCGGGCGCGCCTCGCGCTGGCGCTGATCGCCTGGGACAAGCCCAACCTGCTGCTGCTGGATGAGCCGACCAACCATCTGGACCTGGAGATGCGCGAGGCGCTGGCCGACGCGCTGTCCGATTTCGACGGCGCGCTGGTGCTGGTCTCGCACGACCGTCATCTGCTCGGCATGGTCTGCGACAGCTTCTGGCGCGTCGCCGACGGCGTGGTGGAAGCATTCGACGGCGATCTCGACGATTACGCCAAGTGGCTGCGCTCGCGCGGTTCAGCCAACAAGAAGGCCGGCAAGAAAGGCGCTGCGGCTAAACCGGTCGCACCGGTGGAGACGCCGGAAGCGCGCCGGCGTCAGTCCGCGGCCCAGCGCGAAGGCGACAAGACCACCCGCTCGCGGGTAAAGAAGATCGAAACCCGGGTGGCCGCGATCGAAGGCGATCTGGCCAGGCTGGAGGCGCGACTGGCCGATCCGGCCACCTACAACGGCCCGACCGCCGAGATGATGAAGCTGAGCCAGCAGCAGGCCGATCTGCGGCGGGAAAAAGAGACCCTGGAAGTGGAGTGGCTTGAACTCTATGAACAGCTGGAAGCCTGAGGCGACCGCGTGAGTGCCGGCCTGCCGCTCGAACTGTGGTTGCCGGCGCACCAGCGATTCTCGCCGGCACACCCGCTGCAGCGCCTGCTGGCGCGCGCGGACCGGCTCGATCATGGGCCGCGGGGGTATCTCGCGGGCCTGCAGCATTACTTTTCCTGCACCGGCGCCCAGCTGCCGGCAGCTGCGCTGACGCGGCAGCAACTTGCCGGCGACGCCGACGACGCGCTGTGGCTGAGCGCCGATCCGTGCTGGGTGCAGGCGGAGATGAACGGCGCTCGGCTGCTCGCCTGCGGTCAGCTGGGGCTGGACATGGAGCAGGCGCAGGCGCTCGCACAGCCGCTGCGGCCCGTGTTCGGCGATGCCGGCATGCAGCTGGAGCTGTCCTCGCCCGATCGCTGGCACCTGCGCCTGCCCGGCGGCAGCCCGATCCCGACCTTCGCCGCGCCGGAACAGGCGCTGGGTGAAGATCTCTTCCAGCATCTGCCGCAGGGCCCGAAAGGTCGACGCTGGCGGGTGCTCATCAACGAGATCCAGGTGCTGCTGCACCAGCACCCGCTCAACTCCGACCGTCGCGCCCAGGGCCTGCCGCCGGTCAACAGCCTCTGGCTGTGGGGTGGCGGCGTGCTGCCGCATCAGGTGTCGACCCGGTGGGCGAGCGTGGTCAGCGACGACCTGCTGCTGCAGGCGCTGGCGCGGAAGGCCGGCGTGGCCTGCCAGTCACGCTCGGCGGATGCGGTCCGCGCGGCGCAAGCCGGCACGCTGGTCGACCTGCAGGATCTGCCGGTGGCGCAGATCGAACAGGACTGGTGGCCGACGCTGGATGAACTCCTGCGGCGCCAGCCGGTCACGCTCGCTTTCGCCGACGGCGGGCGCTGGCGGCACGGGCCATGGCACCGGCTGCGCTTCTGGCGCGCCGGCCGCGCCCGTTGAGCGCGCAACGCCTGCGCCGGCGCGCTCCACTGGGGCCGCCGCAGGGATGGCCTGCGACGGTGCCGCCACTGCTGCAGGCCATCTACGCAGCGCGCGGCGTGTTCGGGCCAGCGCAGGCCGAGCACCGCCTGGCGCGCCTGCTGTCGCCGGCCGATCTCGGCGGCATGGCCGCGGCGGTCGATTTGCTGGTGGAGGCAATCACCGGCCACTGGTCGATCGTGATCGCCGGCGACTACGACTGCGATGGCGCCACCGGCACGGCCGTGGCAATACGCGGCTTGCGGCTGCTGGGAGCCGAGCGCGTCAGCTACGCCATTCCGAATCGCTTCATCCACGGCTACGGCCTCAGCGCCGCGCTGGTCGAGTCGCTGCAGCCCACGCCGCAACTGATCATCACCGTCGACAACGGCGTGGCCAGCGTGGCGGGCGTGGCGGCGGCCCGCGCCCGCGGTATCCGCGTACTGATCACCGACCACCATCTGCCCGGCGAGCAGTTGCCCGCCGCCGATGCCATGGTCAATCCGAACCTTGCCGGCGACGCCTTCGAGAGCAAGGCGCTGGCCGGAGTCGGCGTGATGTTCTACCTGCTGCTGGCGACCCGCGCGCGGCTTCGCGACCAGGGACATTTCGCCGCCGGCCGCGAGCCGGATCTCTCGGCGCTGCTGGATCTGGTCGCGCTGGGCACCGTGGCCGACCTGGTGCCGCTGGACTTCAACAACCGCGTGCTGGTGGAGGCGGGGCTCAGGCGCATCCGCAGCGGGCGTGCCTGTCCCGGCATCACCGCGCTGATCGAGGCGGGCAAGCGGCAGGTGACCACCGTCTGCGCCAGCGACCTGGGCTACGCGGTGGGTCCGCGGCTCAATGCCGCCGGCCGGCTTGAGGACATGTCGCTAGGCGTGGAGTGCCTGCTCACCGACGATCCGGGGCAGGCCGCCGTGCTGGCCGACCGCCTCAACAGCATCAACCTCGAGCGGCGCGAGCTGCAGGCGGCGATGGTGGCCGAAGCCGAGCAGATGGTCGCGCAGGCGCGCACCGACATCGACGCGGTCGGCGTGGCGCTGTTCGAGCCGAGCTGGCATGCCGGCGTGATCGGGCTGGTTGCCTCGAAGCTGAAAGAGCAGCTGCATCGCCCGGTGATCGCCTTCGCGCCGGCCAGCGAGGACACCCCCGGCGACCTGCGTGGCTCGGCCCGATCGATCGCCGGGTTTCACATCCGTGATGCGCTGGCCGCGGTCGACGCGCGCCATCCGGGCCTGATCGAACGCTTCGGCGGCCATGCGATGGCGGCGGGACTGAGCCTGCGCCTGGCCGATGTCGATCGATTCGCCGCCGCATTCGATGCGGTGGCACGCGAGTGGTTGCAGCCCGAGCAGCTGCAGGCCGAGCTGGTGACCGATGGTGAACTCCCTGCGGAGGCTTTCACGCTGGAGCTCGCGCGCCTGCTGCGTCACGCCGCGCCCTGGGGTCAGGCGTTTCCCGAGCCGCTGTTCGACAACCCGTTCGAGTGCACCAGCTGGCGCGTGATGGGTGAGCGCCACCTGCGCCTGGACCTGCGTGACCCGCGCGACGGCCGCACGCACGAGGCGGTGATGTTCAACGCCTATCGCGGCGAGCCACCGCCGCCGGTGCTGCGGGCGGCATTCGAGTTGAGCGTAAACGACTGGCAGGGTCGCGAGAGCCTGCGCCTGCTGTTGCGGCACATCGAGCCGGCCTGAGCGGGCGCGGCCATCCTTCACACAGTGCTGCTTGCGCCCGCCGGCAGGACGCGGTGCGATGCGGGCTCATCGACAGGAGGGTGCCATGATCGAGCAAATCACCGACTTGCCCGCCGGCGTATTGGGTTTCCGCGCACGTGGCCGGGTGACGGCCGCCGACTACGAAAACGTGCTGGTGCCGGATGTCGAGGCCGCATTCGCGCTCAAGCCGAAGCTGCGCCTGCTCTATCACGCCGGCGAAGACTTCAGCGGGTTCGATCCCGGTGCCATGTGGGACGATGCGAAGCTCAGCATGCGGCACGTCAGCGGCTGGGATCGCGTGGCGCTGGTCACCGATGTTGGCTGGCTGCGGGCGGCGGCGAAGGCCATGGGATTCGCGATGCCCGGCGAGTTCCGGCTGTTCGGCAATGCGGAACTGGCACAGGCGCGGCAGTGGTTGATATCCCCTTGAGCGGCGGCGCACGGAGTGCGCGAAAAAGTTCTTGCACTGCATCAATCGCCGTGATCTAGTCGAAGCCATGTTCTTTACCGCAGCCACCGCCCGCTCGCCGATCGTCGACGCCCTCGCGTCGGCAACCCTGCGCGTGGCCGCTGAGCTGAACAACCGCAATGGCAATAACGCCGGCTCGACCGGGTGGGCCATCGCGTAGACGCAGCAAGCCGTCCTACCTACGCGAAGAAGGCCCGCCCCGTGCGGGCCTTCTTCGTTTCTGGCGCCACCAACGGCCGGTGTGGCGCCAGCCCGACGTGGTTTCCGGCCGCTCATCGACAAGGGGTGCGTCATGTGTTCGATCTTCGGAATGTTCGACCTGCAGCCGGGTGACGACCTGCCCGCACTGCGGCGCCAGGCGCTGGAACTGTCGCAGCGGCAGCGGCACCGCGGTCCGGACTGGAGCGGTGTCTACGTCGATGCGGGGGTGATCCTGGTGCACGAGCGCCTCGCCATCGTCGATCCCGCCAGCGGCTCGCAGCCGCTGCGCTCGCGTGACGGCGCGCTCGCGCTGGCGGTCAACGGCGAGATCTACAACCACCGCGAGCTGCGCGCGGCGACGAGCGGAAGCGTCGTCGACGGGCGAGGCGAAACCTCGGCGGGGCGAGCAACCGCGGTGGGCGATTTGCCAGCCCACGGCGGTGGTACCACAGGCCAGGCGCAGGCCGCGGCGGAAGGCGGGCAGCTGGTTTCGCCGGCCGCGTCGATCGGCGATACGCCGGCCCGCGGCTACGACTTCACCACCGGTTCGGACTGCGAGGTGATCAACGCGCTCTACCACGCGCTCGGTGCCGAGGCTTTCGCGAGAGAGGGCGTGGCCCGGCTCAACGGCATCTTCGCCTTCGCCTTGTGGGACGGCGCCTCGCGCCGCTACCTGATCGCCCGCGACCCGATCGGTGTCTGCCCGCTCTACTGGGGCCACGACGGTGCCGGACGCTTGTGCGTGGCTTCCGAGATGAAGGCGCTGGTCGGCGTGTGCGCCGATGTCTCGGCGTTCCCGCCGGGGCACGTCTATGACAGCGCCACCGGCGCGTTGACGAGCTACTACGCCAAACCGTGGCGCGACTATGCAGCCACCAGGGGACACGAGAGCGCACCGGGAGAACTGCGCGCCGCGTTCGAGCAGGCCGTGCACCGGCAGTTGATGACGGATGTGCCGTACGGCGTACTGCTGTCCGGCGGCCTGGACTCGTCGCTGGTTGCCGCCTGTGCGGCCCGGTTCGCGCGGCAGCGGGTCGAAGACGACGACCACAGCGAGGCGTGGTGGCCGCGACTGCACTCATTCGCCATCGGCCTGGAAGGCTCGCCCGATCTGGCTGCCGCACAGATCGCGGCCGACGCACTGGGCACGGTGCACCACGGCTTCGTCTATACCTTCTGGGAAGGGCTCGACGCGCTGCCGGAGGTGATCCGGCACATCGAGACCTACGACGTCACCACCATCCGTGCAGCCACGCCGATGTACCTGCTGGCGCGGCGGATCAAGGCGATGGGAGTGAAGATGGTGCTCTCCGGCGAGGGCTCGGACGAGCTGTTCGGCGGCTATCTCTATTTCCACAAGGCGCCCTCGGCCGAGGCCTTCCACGAGGAGACCGTGCGCAAGCTCGATGCGCTGCACAGCTACGACTGCCTGCGCGCCAACAAGGCGATGATGGCCTGGGGCGTGGAGGCACGGGTGCCGTTCCTGGATCTCGAGTTCATCGACGTGGCGATGTCGATGGACGCGGCGCACAAGATGGCAGGGCAGGGCAGGATCGAGAAGCACGTGCTGCGCGACGCCTTCGATGGCGCCTTGCCGGCGCAGATCCTGTGGCGGCAGAAGGAACAATTCAGCGACGGCGTCGGCTACGGCTGGATCGACGGTCTCAAGGCGCACGCCGAGCAGGCGGTGACCGACCGTGAATTCGCGGCAGCGGCATCGCGCTTCCCGTTGAACACCCCGGCGACGAAGGAGGCGTATGTCTATCGCCGCATCTTCGAGCAGCACTTTCCGGGCGAGGCCTGTGCCGCCACCGTGCCGGGCGGCAAGTCGATCGCCTGTTCCTCGCCCGCCGCGCTGGCGTGGGACCCGGCTTTCGCGGCGGCGGCCGATCCATCCGGACGCGCCGTGCGCGGAGTGCACAGTCAGGCGCTGGGCTAACCAGGGCAACGCCGTGAAGCCTGCCTCAAGGAAAACCTGTGCCCGCTAGGCGTTTCGCGCACGCATCGGGTGGGAGCCTGTGCGCCGACCGCATGCCCGGGCGCGGGGCGCATGACCCCACCAACCAATCTGCAGAGCGTGCTCGACAAGCTGGAGCAGGCCGTCGACGCGAGCGGCCAGACCACGGTGGGGTCGCTGGTGCAGGCAGCGGGCAGGCGCTCGTTCGGCACGTTGCTGCTGGTTCCCTCACTGATCCTGGCCTCGCCGATCTCCGCTGTGCCGAGCGTGCCTACCGCGATGGGTGTGCTGGTGGTACTGACCTGCGGACAGCTTCTGCTCCATCGCCAGGCGTTCTGGCTGCCGGGCTGGATCGTGCGCCGGCAGGTTCCGGAGCGGCGCTTGGCTCGCAGCATCCACCTGCTGCGTCCGCCGGCACGCTTTGTCGATCGGCTGCTGCGTCCCCGGCTGTTGTGGTTTACCGAGGGCTGGCGGGTGCATGTGATGGCAGCGATATGCCTGCTGCTGGCGCTCGGCACGACGCCACTGGAACTGATCCCCGGCGCCAACACCGCCATCGGTACCGCGCTCACCGCATTCGCACTGGCATTGCTGGCCCACGATGGCGTGCTGGCGCTGGTCGGCCTCACCGCATGCGCGGCGCTCGTGGGCACGCTTGGATGGCTGCTGTTCTGACCGCCACGCCCAGCACCCGGCCGCAATCGCCCGTGACGGATTTGCTACCATGTCGCGCTTCACGTTACCGGCACCGCAGACGGTGCCCCAGCACAGGCCAGACCATGATCGAGACCAATCCGATCCTTGCGCAGATCGCGGACCTTTCCGGCCGCGTCGAGTCGCTTAGGGGGTATCTTTGACTACCCGTCCAAGCGCGAACGTCTCGAAGAAGTAAGCCGCGAACTGGAGAATCCCAACGTCTGGGACGATCCCGCACGCGCCCAGGAGCTGGGCCGCGAGCGCGCCCGCCTCGAATCCATCGTCAACGGGATCGATGAGCTCACCGCGGGTCTCGCCGACGCCGGCGAGCTGGTGGAAATGGCCGCTGCCGACGGCGACGAGGAGACCGTGGCGTCGGTCGTGACGGACGTGGCCAAACTCGACGCGCGCATCAACAAGCTGGAGTTCCAGCGCATGTTCTCCGGCAAGATGGACGCAACCAATGCGTTCGTCGACATCCAGGCCGGCGCCGGCGGTACCGAGGCGCAGGACTGGGCCGAAATGCTGCTGCGCATGTATCTGCGCTGGTGCGAGTCACGCGGCTGGAAAACCGAACTGATGGAAGTCTCCGGCGGCGATGTCGCGGGCATCAAGTCGGCCACCTTTCGCGTGGAAGGCGACTACGCCTACGGCTGGCTGAAGACCGAGATCGGCGTGCACCGCCTGGTTCGCAAGAGCCCGTTCGACTCGGACAACCGTCGCCATACCAGCTTTACCTCGGTATTCGTCTCGCCCGAGGTCGACGACGACATCGACATCGAGATCAACCCGGCCGACCTGCGGACCGACGTCTACCGCTCGTCCGGCGCCGGCGGCCAGCACGTCAACAAGACCGAGTCGGCGGTGCGTATCACGCACATCCCCACCAATACGGTGGTGGCCTGCCAGACCGGGCGCAGCCAGCACGCCAACCGCGACACCGCGATGAAGATGCTGGCGGCCAAGCTGTACGAGCTGGAGCTGCAGAAGCGCAACGCCGAGAAGGACGCGCTGGAAGCGACCAAGTCCGACATCGGCTGGGGCAGCCAGATCCGCAACTACGTGCTGGACCAGAGCCGCATCAAGGATCTGCGTACCGGCATCGAGCGCACCGACACGCAGAAGGTGCTCGACGGCGACCTGGACGAATTCATCGAGGCCAGTCTCAAGTCGGGGCTCGAAGCCGGCTCCAAGCGCATCGACGCCTGATCGTGCAGTCGCCAGACGCCCCTGCGAATGCCGCTGCAATGGTTCGCACATGGTGTGTGCGGCTCATCGTGGCCCTGATCGTGGCGGGCGCTTGCACGGGTACCGTCCAGGCGCGGCAGAACAGCGCCGACGGCGGCATCAAGCATGACGGGAAGGCCGTGGGGAAGGACATCGGCCACGGCGCACGTACGGTTGGCCACGAGACCCGGCGCCTGGCGATCAAGGTCGGCCACGGCGCGCGGGATGCGGGCAAGGGCATCGGCCACGGCGCCCGCGACGGCTGGAACGCGACCAGGAAAGCGGTCAAGGGCATCTTCGAACACGACTGACGGCGGCCTGCTGCCGTCGCTGCAACCACTGTTGATTGAACCGATGCCGCCACTCCCGCGCAGCGTCGGCAGCTACGGAACCGAGCATGAGTGACCTGATCGAAACCCCGCCCGTCGACGAGAACAAGCTGATCGCCGAGCGCCGCGAGAAACTGAAGGCGCTGCGCGGGCAGGGCATCGCATTCCCGAACGACTTCACGGTGGACAGCTTCGCCGGCGATCTCAAGACCGAGTTCGCCGATGCGGCCGTCCATACGGCTGAAGCCATCGAGGCCGCCAGTCGCCGCGTCAAGGTTGCCGGCCGCATCGTGCTCAAGCGCGTGCAGGGCAAGGTCAGCTTCGTGCAGATGCAGGACATGACCGGTCGCATCCAGCTGTTCATCCATGCCGGCACCGTGGGTGACGTGTACGAGGCCTTCAAGGGCTGGGACATGGGCGACATCGTGGGTGCCGAGGGCACGTTGATGCGCACCAAGACCGGCGAGCTCTCGGTGAAGGTGGATGCGCTGCGCCTGCTCACCAAGAGCCTGCGCCCGCTGCCGGACAAGCATCACGGCATGGCCGACGTGGAGCAGCGCTACCGCCAGCGCTACGTCGACCTGATCGTCACCGAGGAAGCGCGCGACACCTTCCAGAAGCGCTCGCGCATCATCGGCACCATGCGTCAGTGGCTGGAGTCACCGGAGCGCCGCTTCATGGAAGTGGAGACGCCGATGATGCACGTCATCCCCGGCGGCGCCACGGCCAAGCCGTTCATCACCCACCACAACGCGCTGGACATGGATCTCTACCTGCGCGTGGCGCCGGAGCTGTATCTCAAGCGCCTGGTGGTCGGCGGCTTCGACCGCGTCTACGAGATCAACCGCAACTTCCGCAACGAGGGCGTGTCGACGCGGCACAACCCCGAGTTCACCATGCTCGAGCTGTATCAGGCGTACGCCACGTACAACGAGATCATGGACCTCACCGAAAACCTGATCCGCGATACCGCGAAGCAGGTGATCGGCACCACCGAGCTGCACTGGGACGGCGCCAGCATCGATGTCGGCCCGGCGTTCCGCCGCTGGACCATGGAAGACGCGGTGCTCGAACACAACCCCGAGATCAAGCGCGAGGAACTGCGCGACCGCGCGGCGATGGCGGGACACGCCAAGCGCCTGGGCGTGCAGGTCAAGGACGGCTACGGCTGGGGCAAGCTGCTGCTGGAGATTTTCGAGAAGACGGTGGAGCACACGCTGATCCAGCCGACCTTCATCACCCAGCACCCGGTCGAGGTCTCACCGCTGGCGCGCGAGAACGACAACGATCCGGGCATCACCGACCGTTTCGAGCTGTTCGTCAACGGCAAGGAAATCGCGAACGGGTTTTCCGAGCTCAACGATCCGGAAGACCAGGCCGCGCGCTTCCAGGCCCAGGTCGACGCCAAGGACGCCGGCGACGACGAGGCCATGCACTTCGACGCCGACTACATCCGTGCGCTGGAAGTGGGCCTGCCGCCCACGGGCGGTCTCGGCATCGGCATCGACCGGCTGGTGATGCTGCTCACCGGCGCATCTTCGATCCGCGACGTGCTGCTGTTTCCGTACATGCGCCCGGAAGCCTGAAAGGCCTCCGGCGGCAGGCGGGCCGACTTGCTCGTCGCGCTGCAGTCGGCCGCCTTCTCGCCGTCATTCCCGCGAAGGCGGGAATCCGCCGGCCGGGATGTGCCGCCGTTTCCGTGCAGTCGGAAATCGATCGGGCGGTACGCATCCGCACGGCTTGGGTCGTCCGGCAAAAGCGCTCGCGACCTGGGCGCGAGCGCTGCGCGCAGTTTGTCCGGGGACAGGCATCGGAGCAATACCGGTACCAGCCGCGCGAAGCGCCTCCGCGGGTTAGTCAACCTCGGCAACAAGGCCGCCATTCAAGCGTGATCGGCGGCGCACCCGCTAAAATGCCGCATTGCCCAGAAGCCAGGAGCGTCATCGCATGTGGTTCGCCGTCCACGCCAAGGATCACCCGGACTCCCTCGCCAAGCGCATGGCCGCCCGGCCGGAGCATCTGGCCCGTCTCACCGCGCTGCAAAGCGAAGGCCGCCTGCTGCTGGCCGGCCCGTTTCCGGCGATTGCCTCGGAAGATCCGGGCCCGGCCGGCTTCACCGGCAGCTTGATCATCGCCGAGTTCGCCACCCAGGCCGACGCCGAGGCCTGGGCCAGCGCCGATCCGTACGTTGCCGCGGGCGTCTATGCGCAGGTCGAGGTCAAGCCGTTCCGCAAGACGCTGCCATGAGCGCGGCGATGGTCGGGCAGATCCGCGAGCGGCTGGTCGCCGCGCTGGCGCCGACCGAGCTGGAGGTGCTCGATGAAGGGCACAAGCACGCCGGCCACGCCAGTGCGGGCAAGGGGCATTTCCACGTGCGCATCGTCAGCGCGGCCTTCGCCGGCGTCATGCCGATCAAGCGCCACCGCATGGTGTACGCGGCGCTGGACGGCCTGATGGACCAGGGCATCCACGCCCTGTCCATCGATGCGCGGGCGCCAGACGCGTAAAATCAGCTGCTTGCAGCATCTTCTTCAAGTAGATTGCGCAGCCGCAACGCATTGCGGCGGCGCCTGCCGTTTGGCACAGTGCTTTGTCGCCCCACGCCCGTGCGGGCGTTCCATGGAATGTTGACCTGCCGATGCGCCTGACCACGATCAAACTCGCCGGATTCAAGTCGTTCGTCGATCCGACCACGTTGCACCTGCCCACCAACATGACCGGCGTCGTCGGTCCCAATGGCTGCGGCAAGTCCAACATCATCGACGCGATCCGCTGGGTGATGGGCGAGAGCGCAGCCAGCCGCCTGCGCGGCGATTCGCTGACCGACGTGATCTTCTCCGGCTCCACCTCGCGCAAGCCGGTGGGGCAGGCCACGGTGGAGCTGATCTTCGACAACGCCGACGGCTCGGTGCAGGGCGAGTACGGCCAGTACGCCGAGATCTCGGTCAAGCGTCAGGTCACCCGCGACGGCCAGTCCGGGTACTTCCTCAACGGCGCACGCTGCCGCCGCCGCGACATCACCGACCTGTTCCTGGGCACCGGGCTGGGGCCGCGCAGCTACTCGATCATCGAGCAGGGCATGATCAGCCAGATCATCGAAGCGGCGCCCGAAGACCTGCGCACCCATCTGGAAGAAGCCGCCGGCATCTCCAAGTACAAGGAGCGGCGCAAGGAAACCGAGAGCCGCATCAAGGCCACCCGCGAGAACCTCGACCGCGTGCGCGACGTGCGCGACGAGGTGGACAAGCAGCTCGAGCACCTCAACCGCCAGGCCCGTGCGGCCGAGCGCTGGAAGGCGCTGAAAGATGAACAGACGCGCAAGGAGGCGGAGCTGCGGGCGCTCGAGTACCGCGGCCTCAAGGGCGAGCACGACGGCCAGGGGCAGGGGCTTTCCGCGGCCGAGATCGAGATCGAGAAGCAGCTCGCCGGGCAACGCCAGATCGAGGCACAGCTGGAGAGCGTCCGCGAACGCCACAGCGGCGCCAGCGAGCATCTGAACGAGGTGCAGGCCGAGGTCTACAAGGTCGGTGCCGAGATCGCCCGGGTCGAGCAGCAGGTGCGCTACAACAAGGAAACCGCCGAGCGCCTGCAGCGGGCGCAGGGTGAGGCCGAGCGCGAACACGCCGAACTGTCCGCACATATCGCCACCGACCGCGAACAGATCGAGACGTTGGCGCTGGCCCTGGCCGAAGGCGAGCCGAAACTCGAGGCGCTGCAGCAACTGCAGGACGACACCGCCGAAGCCCAGCGCAGCACCGAAGCCAAGCTGGCCGACTGGCAATCGCGCTGGGATGCCTACACCCGTACCGCCGGCGAATCCAGCCGCGCCGCCGAGGTGGAGCGCACCAAGCTCAACTATCTCGATCGCCAGGCGATCGACCTGTCCAAGCGGCGCGAAGCGCTCGATGCCGAGCACAAGGCCACCGACGTGGCCGCGCTCGATGCCGCCGCGGACCAGCTGGAAACCGAACACGAGACCCAGCGCGAGCGCGTCGAGACGCTGGGCAGCCTGCTGGACCAGCACAAGTCCGCCCACGAGAAGGTGCTCGACGAAGAGCGCCAGGTGCAGTCGGCGCTGAACGAGGCGCGCCAGCAGTTGCAGACTGCCCGCGGCCGGCAGTCGTCGCTGGAGGCCCTGCAGCATGCGGCGCTGGGCCAGGAAGAAAGCGCCGCCAGCGGATGGTTGGCCGGGTTCGGCCTGGACAAGGCGCGGCGCCTGGGCGAATCGCTGCAGGTGGACGCAGGTTGGGAGTCGGCGGTGGAAACCGTGCTGGCCGGCCTGCTCGATGGCGTACTGGTGGACAACCCGCTGGCGCTGGCCGGCGATTTCCCCTCGCTGGGCGAAGCCGATCTGGCGTTGCTGGCGGCCGGCGACGGCGGGCAGGGCAGTGAAGGCACGCTGGCCGCCAAGGTGCGCGGCCCCGCCGCGGCGATGCAGCTGCTCGCACAGGTACACACGGCCGACACGCTGGACGAAGCGCGCCACCGCATCGGCACGCTGGCGCCCGCCCAGTCGATCATCACCCGCAGTGGCGAGTGGCTGGCGCCACAGTGGGCGCGCGTGCGCCGCGCCCAGGGCAATCAGGTGGGCGTGCTGGCGCGCGAGCGCGAGATCCGCCTGCTGGCCGAGCAGGTGGCCACACTGGAAGCGCGCATCGAGGAGGCCACCGGCCAGCTCGATGATCTGCGCACCGCCAAGTTCGAAGCCGAACGCGCCCGCGACGACGCGCAGCGCGAGCTGTACAACGCGCACCGCCGCCAGTCGGAGCTGGCCGGCCAGCTGCAGAGCCACCGCGGCAAGGTCGAAACGGCCCGCGCGCGCTCGGAGAAGGTGGCCGGCGAGCTGTCCGCGCTGATCGAGCAACTGGACGAGCTGCAGTCGCAGACGCGCGAGGCACGCGCGCGGCTGGACGAGTCGGTCAACCACATGGGTGACCTCGAAGACCAGCGCCGCGAACTGGAGAACGAGCGGCGCGCGCTGCTGGAGGCGCGCGAGGAAGCGCGCATGAATGCCCGCGAGGCGGCCGACCAGGCCCATTCGCTGGCCCTGTCGATGGAGTCCAAACGCTCCTCGCTGGCCTCGCTGGAACAGGCGCTCGCGCGACTGGATGCGCAGGTGCGCCAGGTCGAGGCCCGCCGCAGCGAGATCGAAGAGCAGCTCGCCTCCGGCGCCGATCCGATCGCAGAGCTCGAGGCGGAACGCCAGACGTACCTGGACCAGCGCCTGCTGGTCGACCGCCAGCTGGTCGAAGCGCGGCGTGCACTGGAAGATTGCGACATCGAATTCCGCAAGCTCGAACAGCAACGCCAGCTGGCCGAACACGGGCTCGCTGCGCTGCGCGAAAGCCTTTCGGAAAAGCGCCTCGCCGCGCAGGCATTGCAGTTGCGTGCGCAGCAGCTGGCCGATGCCATCGTCGCCTCGGGGCTGGAGCTCGATCCGCTGCTGGCGGAGCTGCCCGACGACGCCGATGCCGACGCCTGGCGCCGCCAGCTGACCGACCTCGGGCAGAAGATCGTGCGGCTGGAGCCGGTCAATCTCGCGGCCATCCAGGAACACGCCGAGCAGAGCGAGCGCAAGACCTATCTGGACAACCAGCTCAACGACCTCGTCAGCGCCATGGAGACGCTCGAGGGCGCGATCAAGAAGATCGATCGCGAGACCCGCCAGCGCTTCAAGGAGACCTTCGACAAGGTCAACGCCGGCGTGCAGGAACTGTTCCCGCGCCTGTTCGGCGGCGGTCATGCCTACCTGGAGCTCACCGGCGACGACCTGCTCAACACCGGCGTGGCGATCATGGCGCGCCCGCCCGGCAAGCGCGTGTCCAACATCACGCTGCTGTCCGGCGGCGAAAAGGCGCTCACCGCGGTGGCGCTGGTGTTTGCCATCTTCGGCCTGAACCCGGCGCCGTTCTGCCTGCTCGACGAGGTCGATGCGCCGCTGGACGAAGCCAACGTGGGCCGGTTCTCCAGCCTGGTGCGCGAAATGAGCGAGCAGGTGCAGTTCATCTTCATCAGCCACAACAAGGCCACCATGGAAGCGGCCACCCAGCTGTGCGGCGTCACCATGCGCGAGCCGGGCGTGTCCCGCCTGGTGCAGGTGGATCTCGCCGAAGCGGCTAAACTGGCCGGCGCCGCCTGAGGACTTTGCCGATGAATCTCGATCCCGTGCTCGCCCTGGCCTGGAATGCCAACGTCGGCATTCCGCTGTTGATCGCCGGCATCATCGTACTGGTGCTGATCTGGCTGTTCGGACAGCCCAGGAAGGAGCAGGGCAGGCGTCGTGCGTCGACCGAACCGGCCGGCACGGGCGAGCGGCGCGAACCCACGGTGGGCGAAGCCAGCCTCGCCGACGATCCGTTCTTCACCACGCTTGATCGGGATTACCCGCAGGCCACCGCCACGCCGGCGAAACCGGCGCAAGGCGAACTCGACATGGGACTGCGCGAAGAGCTCGAGAAGCTCGGCGCCACGCTCGCAGGCAAGCGTGGCGCCGACGCGCCGGCGGGCTCCCCGGCACCGCGCCCGTCCAGCCAGGCCGCCTCGATCATCGAGGCGCTGCGCGCGCCAAGCCAGCCCGAACCGTCGGTGGCCGACGCCCCGCAGCCCGTCACCAGTACACCGCCGCCACGACCCACGCCGCATTCGGAGCTGGGCAAGCGACCGCCGCAGCTGCCGGTGGAGCGCATCGTCACGCTGTTCGTGGTGGCGCGCGACGGCCAGACGTTCAACGGACCGGACCTCATCGTGGCGGCGGAGAAGGCTGGCCTCGATTTCGGCGACATGGGCATCTACCACCGGCTGATCGACGGCAAGCGCGAGCTCGGACCGATCTTCAGCGTGGCGAACATGCTCAAGCCGGGCAACTTCGACCTGGGCCGGCTCGAAACGCTGCGCACGCCAGGGCTGAGCTTCTTCATGACGTTGCCGGCGCCGATTCCCGCTCTCGACGCCTGGGACGCCATGCTGCCTACCGCGCAGCGCATGGCCGAGTTGCTCGACGGCCACGTGCTGGACGAGGAACGCAACGCGTTGGGGCGCCAGCGCATCGCCCACATCCGCGACGAGCTGCGCGGCTGGGACCGCGATCACGAAGGCCAGGAAATCATCTTCGGCCGCTGAGGCGTCTGTTGCTGACCCAACAAGAAGGGCCGCGTCGTGCGGCCCTTTTTGTTCCTGCAGATCGGCTGGCCTCAGCGGATGTTGGTGTAGTTCACCGGCACCCACTCGTAGGCCGCACCCTTGCTGCGCACGTGCCCCAGCCCCGGAAAGGCGATGTGCGCATCAGCCACCAGGTAGCCCTGCTTCGCGGCCCGGGCGAACTCGGCCTTGCGCTCGGCCTCGGCCTTGGCCGGCGTGCTGTCGAAGTGGATCGTCACCGACGGCTGCGCAAACTGCACCGCCTGCACGTGCACCAGATCGCCCCAGATCATCAGTTTCTTGCCGTTGCTCTCCACCAGGTAAGACGTATGGCCCGGCGTGTGGCCCGGGGTAGACACCGCGCGGATGCCCGGCACGATCTCGGTGGCTCCCTCGAACGGCTGGAACCGATGCGCCTCGACATACGGATTGAGCGACGCCATCGCGCCCTGGAAGAAGCCCTTGTCGGCCTCCGCTGCCTTGTCGAGGTTGGCCTTTGACAGCCAGAAGTCGGCGTCACGCTTGTCCGCGCGTACCACTGCGTTGGGGAAGGCGATCTCGCCATCCTTGATCAGGCCGCCCACATGGTCGGGGTGCATGTGAGTGATCACGATCTCGTCCACCTGCTCCGGCTGGTAACCGGAGGCCCGAAGGCTATCCAGCAGCTTGCCGAGCGTGGGACCGAACAAGGTGCCGGCGCCGGTGTCGATCAGCACCAGCTTGTCGCCGGTGTTGATCAGGTACGCGTTCACCGACGTCTCCAGCGGCGACTTCTCGAACGACGCGGCCAGTGCCTTGTCCACTGCGGCCGGCGTGGTGTTCATCAGCAGCTGGTCGACCGGCAGATCCACGGTGCCGTCCGAAAGCGCGGTCACCTCGAAATCGCCCAGCATCACGCGGTAGTAGCCGGGCGCTGAGGTCTTCACCATGGGGGCGGCGGCCTGTGCGGTTTCCACCGGGGCAAGGGCGAGGCCTGCGCCGGCAACGAGTGCGGCCATCAGTGCCGAGCGGATCAAGGTGCGCGTTTGCATCATGCGGAAACTCCTGGAGTCGCAACGAGGGAAGGGAAGACCGCGCACGTCACCGCGGTATCCCCTCGGTGCGCGCGCGATCTTGAATTACGGACTGAATGGTCCAGAATGGCCTGCATGGTGTCAATCCGTACCAACGTCGACCCTCGCCAGCCAGGCGGACCCGGGCGTCCACGCGGCTTCTCGCCCGAGCAGGCGCTTGCCGGCGCGCTGGAGCTGTTCTGGCACCAGGGCTACGAAGCCACGTCGCTGGACGACCTCATGCGGTCGATGGGCCTCAGCAAATCGAGCCTCTACGCGTGCTACGGCTCCAAGCATGGCGTGTTGATGGCGGCACTGCAGCAGTACACGGACGACTTCATCGCCAGCGTCACGCCGCTGACTGCCTCCGAGCCGGACCCGCTGCGCGCCATCGACCAGGTGCTCGAACGCATGGCCGATGTGCGCGGCGGCTCGCGCGGCTGCTTCTTCATCAACGCCGTGGTGGAACTCGCACCCCACGAGCCGGCACTGGCCGAATTCGCCCGCGGCCACCTGGCCCGCATCGAAGCGCTCATCGCGAGGCTGCTTCGCCAGTCCGGGCTGGCGCGTCGGCCCGCGCGCGAGCGGGCCAGCGCAGCGATGGCACTGGTGATGGGCACCGTGATGCTGCGCAAGGCTGGCGTGCCGCGGGCGCGCCTGCAGGCAATGCTCGATCAGGTGCAGTTGCTGACCCGCGCGCCGATCGATTGATGCGCCCGTCTGGCATCGCTGGCGACGCTGACCAGCCCGTTGCCCACGCTCGCCGTTGAACCATGCAGCAGCGTCTTTGGCCTTCGATTCGCGATGCGCGACAGCGGGCTCGGTGAACGGGCAGGGCAGTCGCGAAAGCGTCGGCAACTGTCGCAAAGTGGATGGCCGGGCGGGCTTGGTGCCACCTCGAACTCGATTCTCGGGCGGGCGGTTGACCATCCTGGTGACTGCGGCACACTGCGTGCCTCCATCCCGGCCGGCGAACGGAAAACGCGCATGACCATAGAAACCCAGGACGATGTCGACGCGCTCAAGCGAATCGGAAGAGTCGTGTCGTTGACCCTGCAGACCATGCTGGAGGCGGCAAGATCTGGCATGACGACCCGCGAGCTCGACCGGATCGGTGCGCGGTTGCTTGAACAGCATGGCGCGCAGTCCGCGCCACGACTCACCTACAACTTCCCCGGGGCCACCTGCATCAGCATCAACGAGCAGGCCGCGCACGGCGTTCCCGGGGATCGCGTCATTCGAGCGGGTGACGTCCTGAACGTGGATGTGTCTGCCGAGCTCGATGGCTACTTCGCCGACAACGGAGGAACCGTCGTGGTGCCCCCGACCACCGCCCAGAAGACCCGGCTGTGCCACGCCACCCGCATGGCGCTGAGCGAAGCGATGAAGGTGGCCAGGGCAGGCCAGAAGATCAGCGCCATTGGCGCCGCCATCGAGCGTACTGCGAAGGCGCATGGCCTGAGGGTCATCGAGAATCTGGGCAGCCATGGCGTGGGCCGTTCGCTGCACGAGGAGCCGGAACACATCCCCGGTTACTTCGACCCGGCGGACCAGCGCATCCTGCATGAAGGCATGGTCATCACCATCGAACCGTTCCTGTCGACCAAAAGCCGTTCGGTGTCTGAAGCGGCCGATGGCTGGACGCTCGAAGGCGCAAAGGGAAACCTGTCCGCGCAGTACGAGCACACGATGATCATCACCTGGGGTGCTCCGATCGTCGTGACTGTTCATTGACGGCGCGCCACCGCGCAGGAGGCGCAGCGAAGACGCCAACGCGCCATTGCGAAAGCCTGTAGAAGGCCCGGGCCACGCCGGGTACAGACGCGCCGGACCTCACGACGAGCTGGAGCGTTAAGGCGTGGCATGGCACCAGCTCGACGAACGGCTGCGCCGACGCAGTGCGCTGCTCAACACAAACGGACCACCTACAGGTTCATCTCCAATTGCGCATAATGTATATTATGTAAAATAACGAATGGCCGGCAAGTGTTGACGTCAGGCGCTACGGTTGCCCCGTTCGCGTCCGATTTGAAGCACGACGCTATGTGAGCGCCCGGCGATTTCTTCAACTCTCGCTGCGGCCGCGACCGGTTCGCCAACTACGATCGTCTCGCGGGATCGTCAGTCTCCGTCCAGATGCGTTCTAGTGCTTGCCGCGTTCGCCCCGGAACTGCCGCAGTTCTTCGGCTTGTCTGTCACACAGAGCCTGCAGCCGATCCTTCTGCTGGATCAGGTCGGCGAGCAACGCATGGCTGTCCTGCAACTGGCTGTCCACGGTGGCACAGCCGTGTTCGGCCAGGTCACGTGCGGTTTGCGCATGAGCGAGTTCCGATTCCGCAGCGCCAAGGCGGCTCTGCCAGGTTGTGCGTTCCCGGGCCAGCTCGGCCCGGGCCGTTTCGAGCGCGGCATGCATCTCGCCAAGACGGTCAGCCAACGCTTTCTCCGCGCGCGCGATTGCCAAGCGCCACAGGTCGGTCATCGCCTGGCCCACGGCATCGGGCACCTCCGGGAGTGCACGATGCTGGGTCAACCGCTCGCCGAGCTGGTGCCGCCAAATACCGAGCATGCGGGTGATCGTATTGGGCGAGCCGGTCCCGAGCCTGGCGCGAACCTTCTCGACGGTCGGATTCTCGCCGGCGCCGAGGATCGCGTCCGCCGCGCCGTCGACCTGGTCCTGTGTGACGCCCCGACGCATGTGCTGTTGTCTCCCGTCGGCACTCAGCGCGACACGTCTACTGGCGATAAGTGATGATAATCGTCTTCACCCAGAGAGTTTCTCCTCTACGCCAAAGGCCAAGTCGCCTCGCTCGGTGTTCCGGAGACGCGCGACGCGCTGGCCGAGACCGGCGAAACGGTGATCTTCAACGTCAGCGACCCTATTTTGGGGATGTTTCACCCTGCCCCTGGGCACGCCAACGGCACGGCCGTGATTATTGCCCACGGAGGCGCCTTTGTCGGGTTGGCTTACGAAGGTGGCGGAACGGCGATCGCGCGCCAGCTGGCACGGCGCGGCGTGACTGCGCTGGTGCTCAAGTACCGCACCGTGCGCAGTCCGGATACGGCGATGCATATGCCAGCGGTGCACATGAAAGAGATGGAGCTGATCATGGCCCGCGCCAAAAGCGGCCTGCCGCTCGAGGTGCCCCGTTTTGCCGGTGAAAAGCATGCCGTGGAGGATGGTGCGCGGGCGATGACCCTGGTACGCGCTTCGTCCGGGGCGTTTCTCGCCGTGGATCTGGCGATTGGAAACAAGCTGACCCGGCCCGATTTCGTCGGCCTGATCTACGGTGGGCTGCGTACGCCCGTTCCCACCGATGCCTCCCCTGCCTTCATCGCCGCCGCGGCTGACGACGCTTACTTGCCCGGTGACAGCATGCAGCTTTACGCGGCCTGGCGCCGGTCAGGCGTGCCGGCCGGACTTCACGTGTATGAGCGCGGTGGTCATGGGTTCGAGCTCGATCCGAAGGGAACGACAAGCGACCACTGGTTCGACAAATGGCTGTGGTGGATGCAATCCCGGGGGCTGATGCCGGCGCCCGTCAAGCCGGCGCCGGGGCGCGGACGGTGAATTGTCATCCGGCCTCTCATGCGTCTGATCGAATTCGTTCGCTCCGTGGCACAACGCCGCGACAGTCGCCGTTGCCATGCGATGCCCATGACATAATCCGTCGCTTGATCTGAAGCATCCGACCTCGGGGATGATCGTGTTCCGCAAACGCAGCCGCCGGCGCCTCGTTGCCTGGATGGCCATCGCAGCCATGGGGCTGCTGATGGTGCTGCCGACGGTGTCGCGCTCGCTGGAAGCGTTGTCCCTGGTGCCCGCGATGGGCGCCATGCAAGGCGCCATGGACATGTCCATGGCGCCGGAGTGCCCCGCGCACCAAGCTGGCGAAAACCACCATCACGGAACGCCGGCAGCCCCGTCGACGGATGCCTGCGGTTACTGCTCGCTGATGTTCCATAGCCCGGCGTTGGTCTGGGCCACGCTTCCACTGTTGCCGGCCTTGCCGTCCACGCCGTTGCGCGCGCAAAGCGTGGTGCCGGATGCGCCGACGCTGCCACCGCTGACCCGGCGCTCCCGCGGCCCACCGCTGGCCTGACCTTCCCTCGTCTGATGATGTGTGCCTGCGCAGCTTGCGTGGGCCTCTTGCGTGCGTCTAAGCGCTTGGTCGCGCTTGCCGTGCGTGCACCCCATTTCGGATTTCCCTGTCATGACCACGTCCACCCGTGTGCGCGCGGCTTTCGCGTGCCCCCTGCCGATGCCGCTGTCGGCGTTCTCTGTTGCCCTGCTCGCCGCCGGCCTGGCGGCCGTGCCGGTATCCGCCCTGGCGCTAACGCAAGCGCAGGCCGCCGGTGGGTCGCCATCACCGCGTGCCAAGTCGTCCCAGCACAAGTCGACCTCGCAAGAGAGCACCACGCTCTCGACCGTCAATGTGTCGGGACACGCCATGCGACCGCTGCCGCCGGCGCTGGCCAGCGCGCCCGCGGTGGTCGAAAGCGTGACCGCCGCGCAGATCCACGACACCGTCAACCTGATGACCACGGCGGAGGCGTTGAAGTACCTGCCCAGCATCGAGGTGCGCGAGCGCTTCATCGGCGACCGCAACGGCATTGTCGGCACCCGCACCACCGGCACGGTGTCCAGCGCCGAATCGCTGGTCTATGCCGATGGCATGCTGCTCTCCAACCTGCTGGGCAACAGCTACGCGTTTCCGCCGCGCTGGGGCCTGGTCTCGCCGAGTGAGATCGAGCGGGTGGATGTGATGTACGGGCCGTTCAGCGCGCTCTATCCGGGCAACTCGATGGGCGGCGTCATCACGCTGGAGACGCGCATGCCGACACGGCGCGAGTTCCACGCCGCGGTTATCGGTTCGCTGGAGCGCTTCAACCTCCACGGCACGCATCAGCGCAATGGCAGCGGCGATTTCAACCTCGCTGCCGGCGATCGCTGGGGCGTGTTCTCGCTTTGGGCGACCTACGATCACCTGGCCGCCCAGGGCCATCCGGCCAGCTTCTCCACGGCCGCCGTGTCGGATAAGACCGCCAGCGGCGATGCCACCGTCGTGGCCGGCGCCCGCCAGGACATCGACCAGAACGGCCAGCCACGCAAGGTCTTCGGCGCCTATGCGATCGACCACTCGGCCCAGGACCTGGGCAAGCTCAAGCTCGGCTGGGACATCAGCCCGGCATTGCACGCTTACTACACCCTGGGCGTGTGGCACAACGATTCGCAGACCGCCGTCAGCAGCTACCTGACCGACCTGGCCACCGGCCAACCGTTCTACAACGGCAGCGTCAGCATCGACGGCAACGCCTACAAGGTCTCCGGGCTCAATCCGGGCACGGCCGACGAGACACACTTGCTCAACGCGCTGTCATTGGGCACCGACACGCACGGTCCGTTCGACTGGAACATCGACTACAGCGACTACCGTTACCTGAAGGATGACGCCCGCTCGGCGTCCAACTACGGTCAGAGCGATGCAGGCAAGAACACCGTGATGGACGGCACCGGCTGGCAGACCGGCGAACTGCGCGGCACCTGGCGACCGGCGTCATGGCTGGGCCAGACGCATGTACTGACCTTCGGCTATCACATCGACGATTTCCGCCTCAGGCAGAGTACTTACGCATTGGCTGATTGGCGCAACGGACCGAACGGGGCACTCACCGCCGCCTCCGGTGGCCAGACCCAGACCCAGGCGCTGTACCTGCAGGACACATGGATGCTGGCGCCGCGCTGGACCCTCACCCTGGGCGGGCGCGAGGAATACTGGCGTGCGTTCGACGGGTTCAATCGCAACGTGTCGACCACGCCGACGCTGGCCAACTACGCCCGGCAGAGCCGTACCGACTTTTCCCCCAAGGCCGCGCTGAGCTTCGACTTCACCCCGTCGCTGATGACCCGCTTGTCGTTCGGTCGGGCGGTACGCTACCCGACGGTGACAGAGCTGTATCAGCAGGTCACCAGCGGCAATCAGCTGGTGCAGAACAACCCGAACCTCAAGCCCGAGGACGTGCGCTCCTACGACTGGACCACGCAGTACACACGCAATGAAAACGTATTCCGACTGTCGCTGTTCCAGCAGAACCTTCGTGACGCGCTGTTTTCGCAGACCGATACCACGGTGAGCCCCAGCCTCACAGCCATCGGCAACATCGACCGCGCACGTATCCGCGGTGCGGAAGGCGCGGTCAACGCCACGGATATCGGCGTGCCGGGGCTGGATCTTTCCGGCAGCGTCACCTATGCCCAGTCCGTCGTGCAGAAGGACACCCCCTCGCCCGCCGCGGCAGGCAAGCAATTCCCGCGCATTCCGCGCTGGCGCGCGCGGGCGACGCTCACTTACCACGCAGGCGATCGCCTCACCTACGCGCTGGGTTATCGCTATGCCAGCGGCGCCTACAGCACCTTGCTCAACACCGACATCGATCACGACACCTACGGTGGCATCAGCCGCTACAGCGTGTTCGACGCCAAGCTCAGCTACCGCCTGGCCACGCACCTCACCGCTTCGATCGGTGTCGACAACCTGGGCAACGAGAAGTACTACGTGAGCCCGCATCCCTACCCGCAGCGTACGGTGTTCGCCGGGTTGCGCTATGGCGACTGAATCCTCGCGCCCCCGCGGCCGCACCGACCCTGCGAGCAGCACCATGTCGACCTCCCCGTCATCGCCTTCCGCGCCCACCGGCGGCTCGGCCGGACCCTCGCTGTACCGGCTGATCTGGCGCTGGCATTTCTATGCCGGCCTGTTCTGCGTGCCGTTCGTGCTGTGGCTGGCAGTGACCGGCTCGATCTATGTTTTTCATCCGCAGCTCGATGCGCTGTTCGATCGGCCCTACAACCACGTCGACGCCAGCGCGCCGCGGCGCCCCGTCAGTGAGCAGGTCCAAGCCGCGCTGGCCACGGTGCCCGGTGCCGTGCTCAACGCCTACCAGTTGCCCGCCGGCCCCATCGCGTCTGCGCAAGTCCTGGTGGGCAAGCGCAATGACCTCAAGCGCGTCTACGTCGATCCGGTTACCGCCAAGGTGCTTCATGCCATGCCGGAAGATCACCGCTTTACCCAACGTGTGTTCCATCTTCATGGCGAACTGTTGATGGGTGCCTTCGGTTCGGCCCTGGTGGAGCTAGCTGCATGCTGGACGATCGTGATGTTGTTGTCGGGCCTGTACCTGTGGTGGCCGCGCGGACGTCGCCTGGCCGGCGTGCTGTATCCGCGCCTCGCCCAAAGTGGCCGGGTGTTCTGGCGCGATCTGCACGCGGTGACCGGCGTGTGGATCTCGGTGCTGGCGCTGTTCCTGCTGTTCACCGGGCTGCCCTGGGCCAAGTTCTGGGGCGGCGAGCTGAAACAAGTCAGGCACTGGGTCGCCGCCAACGCGCCGCAGCAGGACTGGACGACCGGCCGCGCCTCCGAACTGGCTCTGCGCCGTGCCCGGAACACGCCGGTGAGCGACGAGCACGCCGGCATGCCCGGCATGGGGGCGTCGGGCGCGAGTGCATCGCCCCACGCGCCCCTCAACTACACACCAATGAACCGGATCGTGCCGGTGGTTCAGGCCATGCAACTGCCTCCGCCAGTGCTGATCTCGCCGCCATCGTCGGCCATGCCACATTGGAGCGCGCGTTCGGATACGCCCGATCGCCCCGAACGTGTCGAGCTCGCGTTCGACCCGTCCAGCGGACAAATGCTGTCCCGTCGCGGGTTCGCCCAGCGCCCCCTGCTCGATCGCATCATCGGCTACGGCATTGCCGCACACGAAGGCCAGCTGTTCGGGCTGGCTAACCAGCTGCTCAGCGTATTCACCGCACTGGGCTTGATCACGCTCTCGACCAGCGGCTTGGTGCTTTGGTGGCGACGTCGGCCGCAGGGACAGCTCGGTGCGCCGTCGGCAGCAAGCGGCGGCCGCGTGCCGCTGGCAATCAAAATCCTCATTGTGCTGCTATGCATCTACCTGCCACTGCTGGGGGCTTCCCTGGTGCTGGTGTGGCTATTCGAACGGCTGGTGCTTTCGCGAATTGCGTCGACCCGACGATTTCTGGGACTGACCTAGGCAACGTCACGGCTCGACGGCATCGTCGGGAGACGGCCCCGTTTCGATCGCATGACGCTCGAGGACTTGGCCTATCGTGCCCCACCCCCGATCATGCGCCCTAATCGATCAGCTGCAGTTGCGTTTTCAAGCAAAAGAGGACTGAGTCAGATCCGGGTTATCTCGCCACCCGAGGGGGCGGCGTCCGGGGCGCTAGCCATCGGTTGATCGCGTCACGTCCTCCCATTCCTGGATTTCCGCGGCCATGGTGCCGAGCTTGTCGCGTACCAGCGACAGCGCGTCGCTTCCAAGCAGCAGGTGCGCGGGCGGCGACGGGTGGTCGATCAGGGTCAGGATGGCCTGTGCCGCCTTCGCGGGATCGCCGAGTTGCTTGCCGCTTTTCTCCTGCCGAGCATGGCGGATGGGATCGAACAGGGCGTCGTAGTCCGAGATGCTTCTCGGCGATCGCTGCATCGAGCGCCCTGCCCACTCCGTTCTGAAGCTTCCCGGAGCGACCGCAGTGACGTGTACGCCGAATGGCTTCAGCTCCTTGCCGAGCACCTCGCTGATACCCTCCAGCGCGAACTTGCTCCCGCAGTAATACGAGATCCCCGGCATCGTGATGTAGCCGCCCATCGACGTGATGTTGACGACGTGGCCGCGGCGGCGCTGGCGGAAGTGCGGCACGACCGCGCGAGCCATCGCCACGGCACCGAACACGTTCACCTCGAACTGGCGGCGCATGGCGTCGAGCGGCGATTCCTCGAAGATGCCCTCGTGCCCGTATCCGGCATTGTTCACAAGGACGTCGATCGCCCCCACGCGGGATTCCGCATCGGCAACGACACCTGGAATGGCATCGATGTCGGTCACGTCAAGCATGACGGCATGGGCGCGGGTGCCGTGCATCGCCTCGAACGCCTGCCGTGAACCCTCGCTACGAACGGTTCCGATCACCTGATGGCCAGCGGAAAGGGCTTCGCGAGCAAGCGCGAGTCCGAACCCGCTGCTGACGCCGGTGATGAAAAGGATTTTGTGGGACATATTCGGGTTCCTGGCAAGACACAGGAGTGATCCTAGGTGTCGGCCACCATGGCGCCCATGGCCGTCGATATGACGCGCTTGCCTGATCCTATGAGACCGGCTTGCAGCGGGAGTGGCCAACCCCGAGAGTGGCGCCATGGACGCATCCCGACGCCAGCGCATAATTGATCTTCTTCGCGAACTGGCTCCCGCAGAGGGCTATACGCTGACCACGTTGCCGGACGTTCGACTACTGCGTTCCGACCGACCGTTGAGCCGCACGCCAGTGCTTTACGAGCCCGGCGTCGTCGTTGTCGCCCAGGGCCGCAAGCGGGGACTTCTCGGTGATGAGGCTTTTATATACGACGACCAGCACTATCTGGTTGTCTCCGTACCGGTTCCTTTCACGATGGAAACGGACGCCTCGGCAGACAAGCCGTTGCTGGCGATCTATTTCCGCCTCGATCACGTAGTCGCCGCCGAAGTCTGCATGCAGATCGACGAGCAATACGGAGCGTCGCCAGCACAGCCACGTGGGCTTTACGCGTCCCCCATGGAAAATCGACTCGAAGCATCGGTGCTACGCCTGCTCGAGGCCTTCGCGAGCCCACCCGATGACGCGATCCTCGGTCCTGCCCTGTTGCGCGAAATCTATTACCGGATCCTGGGCGGCGCCCAGGGCGGGTCGATGCGAGCGGCGCTCGCGCAACAGGGCAAGTTCGGCATGGTGGCTCGCTCGATCCGCCTCATCCACAACCACTATGCCGAGACGCTGAGCGTAGACCGGCTCGCATCCGAAGCCGCGATGAGCCCGCCCACCTTCCATGCACACTTCCGCGCGATGACAGGCACCTCACCCATGCGCTACGTGCAATCGACGCGCCTGCACCAGGCGCGCCTGCTGATGCTCCGGCAACAGCTCACGGCGGCAGCGGCCGCAGCCGCCGTTGGCTACGAGAGCGCGTCGCAGTTCAGTCGGGAGTTCAAGCGACTCTTCGGCAGGCCACCGCTCGAGGAGGTGCAGCGGATGAAACACGGTTTCGCCTTGCCGGCCGCGCAGGGGCAGTCTCAATACGTCTCTTCGCACTGATGCCTGACTGCCGCCCGCTCGCTGGCCACGCAGCGCGGTTTAGCATCCGGACACCAGAGTGACCGCACAACCCCATGCCTTCGCAGGCAGTCCGCTCCTCGGCAACCAATCTGAAGGCACGTCACTTGGGCGTTCTTGTCGCAATGAACACGGATGGTCGGCGTGGCGATGCTCAACGGCATCGTGCTGGTGAGCTTCCTCAACGGGCAGCGCGACCACGGCCTGTCGGTGCGCGAAGCCGTGCTGCGCGGTACCGCATTGCGGCTGCGGCCGGTGCTGATGACCGCCAGCGTGGCGATTCTCGGCCTGGTGCCGATGCTGCTCTCCAGCGGTGTCGGCGCGGAAACCCAGCGTCCACTGGCGACCGTGGTGGTGGGCGGCCTGATCACGTCGACGCTGCTCACCCTGGTGCTGCTGCCGGTGCTGTATGACTGGATGGAGCAGCGCGTCGCCCGGCGGCACGCCGGTGACGACGTGCCATGACCAGCAGGCACGGTGACGCGGGCGCCCGCAACGTTCGCGGACGCCCGGGACCCGCTGCTTTGCCCTGCAGCCATGAAAAAAGCGCCCGGTTGCCCGGGCGCTCGATCGACACGGGGAGTTGGTCGATCAGAACCAGATGCCCAGGGTCATGCCGTAAGTGCGTGGCGGCAGGTACTGGGAGGTATAGATGAAGCTGCCGTCACCCAAGGCGAAGCGGCCTGCGCTGGTGCGCACGCGGCCGTCGGTGACGTTCTGCACGTACGCCGTGAGCCACCAGCGATCCTGCGGCTCGGAGTAGCGCACCGACAGATCCGTGCGCACGTGGGCGCCCTGCTTGTCGCCCTCGCCCAGGTTGAAGGTGCTCAGCCACTGCGAGCTCTGGTACTGCGAGCTCAACCGCGGCGTCAGGCGGCCACCGTTGCCCAGGTGGAAATCGTGCTCGTAGATCGCGGTGAGCGCAGTGGTCGGGGCGTGCGGCAGGTCGTTGCCGGAAATGTCGATGCAGCTGGCAATGCCGGAGGCCGGGTCGCACGGCGGCAGCCCCTGGTAGTCGTTGCTGCCGGCGTAGCGCAGCGTGCCGAGCTCCTTCTTCGGGATCACCGACAGCACCAGGTTGGCGCGGTCGTCCTGGCCCTGCAGCGCCAGCTCCGACTCGATGCCCATCACCTTGGTGGTGCCCTGCACGTTCGAGAAGCCCAGGCCGCGGTTGCCGTTGGGGAAGGTGATGGGTGCGGACAGCTGGAAGTTCTTGAACTGCTCGTAGTAGACCGCGTTGTTCCAGGTCACGTGGCCGTCCATGAAGCTGGACTTGGAGCCAATCTCGTAGTTGGTCAGCGTCTCGGGCTTGTACAGCGCACCGGCATCCTGGGTACCGCCGGCCTTGTAGCCGGTGGACACGCTGGCGTAGAGCAGGCTGTGTTCGCCCAGGTCGGTGTCCAGTCGGGCCAGCCAGGTGACCTTGCCCTTGCTGTACTTGGCGTCGTTGAGGGTGGACACGCCGAAGCCGGTGCCCGGACCGGGCTCCACGTCCGGGGAGATCGGGTACTGCGGCACGGTCGGGTCGTAGGCCCAGGCCCAGCCGATGCCGCCCTTGTTCTCCTTCTTGTCGTGCGACCAGCGCGCACCGCCGGTGAGGCGCCAGTGCTCGCTGAGGTTCCAGGTGGCCTGGCCGAACACCGCGGTGGACTCCACCGTCTCTTTCGGCTGCACGAACGAGCCCTGCCAGCTGACGGTGCCCTGCGGGGTGCCGTTGAGGATCGGGATGTCGAAGCGGATGTTGTTGTCTTCGGCGGCGTAGTAGGCGCCGAGGATCCAGTCGACGGTGTTCTCGCCGGTCGACTTCAGGTCCAGTTCGTGGCTGCTGCTGGAGTAGTTGGAGTAGTTGGTGCGGTCGGCCTGGTAGGTGGCGCCGGTGGTGAAGCTGGTGGGCACCTGCACGCCGGTGTCCTGGTCGAAATTGCCCTTGCCGGAGAAGCGGTTGAAGCCGGCGATGTAGCTCAGCTCCATGGCGTCGCCGAGCTTGAAGTCCATCCGGCTGCGCACCGTGTGCGAGTCACGCTTTAGGTAGGGCGCGGTGTCGATCAACGCGGACCAGAAATCCTGCCCCTCACGCGGATGCTGCATCAGGCTCATGCTCGGCGTGCCGCGATCGCGGAAGTACTCGTACGAGAGGTTCCAGGTGAACGCATCGCTGGGCTGCCACAGCGCGCTGACGCGGGCGGCGCTCTGGTCCTGGGCGTTGTATTTGTCGCCGGCGGTGACGAAGTTGGCCGGGTTGATCGGCTGGAAGGTCGCCAGGGTGCCGCCGCTGGCCAGGTAGGCCGCCTGCTGCTGCGCCACCGAGGGCAGCTGCCTGGACGGGTTCTGGTAGTCGACGTAGCCGTCGTGCTCCTCGTGCGCCACCGCCACGCGCATGGCGAAGGTCGAGCTGATCGGCAGGTTGACGGTGGCGCGGGTGCCGGTGTGGCTGTAGTTGCCGGCCTCGATCTGCGCGTTGCCGTAGAAGCCGGAGAGGTCGGGCTTGGCAGTCTCGAAATTGACCACGCCGGCGGTGGAGTTGCGGCCCCACAGCGTACCCTGCGGGCCGCGCAGCACTTCCACCTTGTCGATGTCGAGCAGCAGGCCGGCGGCCGCTTCCGGACGCGGCGCATAGACGCCGTCGATGAAGAACGCCACTTCCGGATCGGCGTATTCGGTCTTGGCGCTGTCGTTGCCGATGCCGCGCAGGGTGAGCGTGACCACGCCGTGGTCGCCCTGCGCCGTGCCCTGGAAACCCGGCACCAGCTTGGTGATGTCCTGCACGGTCATCACCCGCTCCTTGTCGAGCGTGTCGGCGCTGATCGCGCTGACCGCCACCGGGGTTTTCTGCAGCGACGTGGAGCGCTTGGTGGCAGTGACCTGGACCGAATCGAGGTCCTTGATCTGCTTGTCAGGCGCACTGTTTGCCGGCGTCGCGTCCTGCCCGGTGGCGTACGTGCTTCCCGCGGCGCACACCGCGCTGATTGCCATGGCCAGCGCCGAATAACGAAGTTTCATCTTTTCCTCTCCCCAAGCGTCGTGGAACTGCGGCTGTCGTAGGTGACAGCGCTGTCAGACCGCAAAATGAAAGCGCTATCATTGGGGCGATGCTACCGTGTCATCTGGCGATTAGCTTGCTGCTACGCAGCAACCCGGGGAGAGAGAAATATGGCGCGCATACAGCGGGTTCTGGTGGTCGGTGGCGGCGTGGCGGGATGGCTCGTCGCCTGCTACCTGGCCAAGACCCTGGGCGGTGCCCACGGCCGCGGCATCGCCGTGGATCTGGTGGAGTCGCCGCGGATCGGAATCATCGGCGTAGGCGAAGCCACCTTCCCTTCGATCCGCGGCACGCTGTCCGCGATCGGGCTGGATGAGCGGCACTTTCTCGCCGGCGCCGGCGCCACCTACAAGCAGGGCATCCGCTACGTCGACTGGGTGCGCCCGCCCGACAGCCCCGGCGCGCACCACTACTTCCATCCCTTCAGCCTGCCGAGCCAGCGCGACGGCAGCCCGGAGCTGCTGCCCTACTGGCTGCTGGGCGGCGCGCCCGACGGCATGGCATTTGCCGACGCGGTGACCATGCAGAGCACGCTGGCCGAGCGTGGCAAGGCGCCCAAGCGGCTGATCGACCCGGATTACCGTGGCCCGCTCAACCACGCTTATCACTTCGACGCGGTCGGCTTCGCCGCGGTGCTGGCCGAGCACGGGCAGACGCTGGGTGTGCGCCGTCACCTGGGCACGGTCGAGCAGGTGACGCTGGACGAGCACGGCGCCATCGCGCAGGTGGTCACGGCCGAACACGGCGCGATGACGGCGGACCTGTACGTGGACTGCACCGGCCAGGCGGCCACGTTGATCGGCGCGACCCTGCACTCGCCTTTCCACCCCTGCAACGACGTGCTGTTCGCCGACCGCGCGGTGACGCTGCAGGTACCGCATGCCAGCGCCGACGCGGCGATCGCGCCGTACACCCTGTCCACGGCGCAGGAGGCGGGCTGGATCTGGGACATCGCCCTGCAGCAGCGGCGCGGCGTGGGTTATGTCTATTCCTCCCGCCACTCGGAAGCGGCGCGGGCGGAGGCGACGCTGCGGCGCTACGTAGGCTCCGCCGGTGACGCGTTGCAGGCCCGGCACCTTCAGTTCCAGGCCGGCCATCGGCCGGAGCCATGGCGCGCGAACTGCGTGGCGATCGGGCTGGCGGGCGGGTTCCTCGAGCCGCTCGAATCCACCGGCATTGCCCTGATCGAACTGGGCGCCTACCTGCTCACGCACCTGATGCCGGGCGACAGCGCCGACCTCGGATACACGGCCGCACACTTCAACCGGATGATGGATGCGCGCTACACCCGCATCATCGACTTCCTGAAGATGCATTACTGCCTCTCCCAGCGCACCGACTCGGCGTTCTGGATCGACAACCGGCACCCGGGCAGCATTCCGCAAACGCTGAAGGAGCGCCTGGCGCTCTGGCGTCACCGCCCGCCGCACCGGCTGGATTTCGTCACCGATCTGGAGATGTTCCTGCCGGCCAGCTGGCAGTACGTGCTCTACGGCATGGAGTTCGTCACCGACCTCGAGCCCATGCGCGATGCCTACCCGCACATGGCGCAGGCACAGCGCGAGTTCGGCATGATCCAGCGCGCCGCGGCGCAGGCGATGTGCGACCTGCCGGACCATCGCGCCCTGCTCGATCGTCTGTGCGCCAGCGCCGCCAGCGCCGCCTGAGCCGCCCGCACGGCCCGCTGCGAACGGGCCGTCGGGCGACGCGCTAGTTCGACGGGCAGCTGAGCAGGTGGTCTGCCACCGTGCCCAGCGCAACCCGCGCGAACGCTACCCTTTCGCCGGCACCGCTGGTCCACGCGAACGGCGTGTCCAGCCGGCGCATGTCGGCGCCCGCGGCCCGGAAACACTTCAGCGGCACGCCGAGGCGCTGCCAGGTCTGCCGGGGCAGCCTGGCCAGCTGGCTGCCGATGGCCAGTTCGCCACGGCAGCCCTCGCCGCACGCCATCGCGATGCGGCTGCCCGCGGGCGACAGTGCATCGATGCGCAGCGTGGTGATCAGCAACACGTCGCCGTTGGTCTCGCGGTCCAGGTCCATTGGCGCATCCGCATGCAGGCGCAACGCGCCGGTGCTCTGCCCCGTCCACGCGACGCTGCGCGCATCTTCCTGGGCCTGGTAGTCCAGTCCCCGCATCCGCACGCTGCCGTCGGTACTGGCGCCCGCGTTGGCCGACACCGTGGTCGCCGCGCCATCGACGCCGACCAGCTGCATCGACAGTCCCGGCTCGGCCTTGCCACGGTCGAGGTAGACGCCAGCGCGCGCGCCGGTCAGCGGCATGCCCGGATCCTCCGGCAGGCGGTCGAGTTCGGCCGGTCGGGCATAGCTGAGCCCGTAGCCGAAGGCGAATTGCGGGTCATACCCGGGCTGCCCCACGTTCTGCGGTGGCTGCACCGCCGAGCGCGGCCAGGAGTAGGCCAGCGTGCCGCGGAAATCGTGCGCGACGGCACCTGTAGCAGTGCGCAGCAGCACATCGGCCACGCCCTCGCCTTCGCTGCCGGGCAGCCAGCCAACCACGAACGCGTCCGCGGCGTTGATCTCGCGATTCACCCACAGCGGCCGGCCGGTGAGGAACACTGCCACCACCGGGATGCCCTGCGCGTGGAGTTTCCGCAGCAGCGCCAGCTCGTGGTCATCGCCGGGATGGAACGCCAGGTTGGGCAGGTCGCCCTGGAACTCGGCGTAGGGGTCCTCGCCGAACACCACGATGGCCGCATCCGGCCTGTGCGTGAAGCGGCCATCGGCAGAAAGCTCGGCGCTGCCGCCGGCCGCTTCGACCTGCCGGCGGACGCCCTCCCAGATCGACGTGGCGCCGGGGAAATCGGCGTTGCTCAAGCCCGTGCCCTGCCAGGTGAGCGTCCAGCCGCCGTTCTGCCGCGAGATGTTGTCGGCGCTGTCGCCGGTCACCAGCAGATGCTTGCGTGGATCGAGCGGCAGCAGCCCGTGGTTGTTCTTCAGCAGCACCAGCGATTCCCGCACGGCCCGGCGCGCCAGCGCGCGATGCGCGGGACTGCCGACGATCTCGCCTGCCCGCTGCGCCAGCGGCAGCGATGACGGCGGCCCCTGCTCGAACAGTCGCAGCCGCAGCTTGACCCGCAGGATCCGGCGCACCGCGTCGTCCAGCCGCGCCGGCGCGATGGTGCCGGCCTTCACCTCCGCCAGCGTGTGCTCGTACAGCCCGCGCCAGCTGTCCGGCGCCATCAGCATGTCCATGCCGGCGTGGTACGCGGCCGGGCAATCCTCGTTGCTGCACCCGGGCACCTGCCCGTGCGCGTTCCAGTCGCTGACCACGAAGCCGCCGAACTGCATGCGCTGCTTGAGCACGTCGGTGAGCAGCGCGCGGTTGCCGCTCATCTTGCGGCCCTGCCAGCTGGAGAACGAGACCATCACCGTCTGCGCACCGGCGTCGATCGCCGGCGGATAGCCGGCCGCATGGATGCGGATCAGCGCCTGCTCGCTGTCGGGGTTGTCGCCCTGGTCCTTGCCGTCGCGGGTGCCGCCGTCACCGAGGAAATGCTTGGCCGAGGCGATCACGTGCGAGCGGTCCAGGAACGCGCTGCTGCCGACCCGGCCCTGCAGCCCTTCGACCATCGCCGAGGCGTAGTCCGCCACGATGCGCGGATCCTCCGAGTAGCCCTCGTAGGCGCGCCCCCAGCGATCGTCCTGCGGCACCGCCAGCGTGGGCGCGAAGCTCCAGTTGAGGCCGGTGGCACGCACCTCCTGTGCGGTGGCGGCACCAATCGCGCGGATCAGGTCGGGGTCGCGGGTGGCGCCCAGCGCCGAGTTCTGCGGGAACAGCGTGGCGCCGAGCGTGCTGTTGTCGCCGTGCACCGCATCGACGCCGAACAGCACGGGAACGGCGAGATGGCCGCCGCGGGTATCGATCGAGGCGGCGTGGAACGCGTCCGCCGCCGCCTGCCATTGCGCCGGCGTGGCGGTACGGCGGCCGCCGGGCTTGGAGTTGCCGCCGGCGAGAATCGAGCCGAGCCGATAGCGGCGCACGTCCTCCGGCGTCACGCTGCCGATGTCGGCCTGAATCGTCTGGCCGACCTTTTCCTCCAGCGTCATGCGCGTGAGCAGGGCTTCCACCCGCGCTTCCAGCGCGGGATCCGGTGGCAGCGGCCAACGGGCCTGCGGCCACAGTTCGGGATGAACGGTCGGTGCGGCGTCCCCGGCGCGCGCCGGGGCGGCAGCGGCAAGCGTGCAGGCCATGACGACGACAGCCACGGCAAGACGCTGCGGCAAGGCGGTGCGGGCGAGAGAGGACACGGCAGATTCCCTGGCTGCGCGGATCGGCGCGCGGCCAAGCATGCCACAGATGAAAGCGCTTTCAACCAGCTGCAGTGCGGGCTGCCCGGGGCGGCCGGATCAGCCCGGAGGCATCGTCGACTGTCGCAACTCGAGCGAGAAAGGAACCTGCACAAGCTCGCCGGTGCCGCGACCGCGCAGTGATTCCAGCAACTGCGCCGCGGCGATCTTGCCCATCTCGCGACTGGGCTGGCGCACCGTGGTCAACGGCGGCCACAACTGCCGGGCCAGCGGCACGTCGTCGAAGCCGGCGACCGAGAGATCCTGCGGCACCCGCAGGCCGACCTCCCCGGCCGACCAGATCAGCCCCGCGGCCATGTCGTCGTTGGCGGCGAACACGGCAGTGGGGCGCGGATCCAGGCGCAGCAACTGGCGCCCCGCCTCGAATCCGGTGGTGAAGGTGAACCCGCCTTGCACGACCAGCGCGGGGTCCACCGTCAGCCCGGCGGCCGCCATCGCCTCGCGATAACCCGCCTCGCGCCAGCGCGAGGCGCCGTGGCTGGGCAGACCGGTGACATGGGCAATGCGTCGATGGCCCAGCGACAGCAGGTGCTCGACCATCGCGCGCGCCGCCTGCTGCTCGTTCATCGCCACGCCGATCACCCCCTCGCCGTGCTGCGGCGACACGCTGGCGAACGGCAGTGCACGCTCGTGCAGGAACGCCACCAGGGGCGCGAAGTCGGTCAGCGGCGGCGTGAGGATCAGCCCGTCCGGGTGGTGGTCCGACACTAGGGAATCGAGCCGACGCACCAGGTCGGCGTCGCGCATGCGCAGCGGCCGCACCATCATGCTGTAGCGCTGCGCGTCGCACGCCTCCAGCACGCCGTCCTGGATCTCGGCCAGGTAGGTGGAGGACGGGTTGTCGTTGTTGTCGTACAGCAGGGCGATCAGGAACGTGCGGTTGCCGGCCAGGCTGCGGGCCGACGCCAGCGGGCGATAATCGAGCGCCTTCATCGCATCGAGCACGCGCTGGCGGGTGGATTCGCTTACATTGTTTTCTTCGTTCATCACCCGCGACACGGTGGCGGGAGAAACCCCCGCCGCACGCGCTACATCTTCGATGCGTATCCGCATGAATCCCTCAAATGCTGCGTGCTGTGGATGGACAACCGGACCGCGCCGGCAACCGGGCGGGCGATTCCCGCGCGCACTGGCTGCAGGGCATCATAGAGGCGGCGTTTGCCGCTGGCGACCTGCCCCGCGCCGTGCTGCCATGGAGGCCTTGTCCTGAATCACCCTGACCCCCGTTCCGTGGCGCCGCGGCGCGAGCTGGCGCTGCGGCAGATCTGGAACATGTGCTTCGGCTTCTTCGGCATCCAGTTCGGGCTGGGGCTGCAGAACGCCAACATCAGCCGGATCTTCCAGACCCTCGGCGCGCAGCTGGACGACGTGCCGATCCTGTGGATCGCGGGGCCGCTCACCGGGTTGATCGTGCAGCCGCTGGTCGGCTACCTGTCCGACCGTACCCGCAGCCGCCTGGGCCGGCGGCGGCCGTATTTCCTGCTCGGTGCGGTGCTCTCGGCGATCGCCCTGATCGGGATGCCTCAGGCGCACACGCTTTGGTTCGCCACGGTGCTGCTGTGGCTGCTGGACGCCTCGATCAACATCTCGATGGAGCCGTTCCGCGCCATGGTGGGCGACCTCCTGCCGCTGCAGCAACGCGCCACCGGCTATGCCATGCAGAGCTTCTTTATCGCCACCGGCGCGCTGATCGCTTCGGCGCTGCCCTGGCTGCTGGCCACGCTGGGCTTGCCCAATACCGCGCCTGCCGGGGTCACGCCCGACACCGTGCGCTACGCGTTTTATATCGGCGCGGCGGTATTCGTCGCCGCGGTGGCGTGGACCGTGGCGACCACGCCCGAGCCGTCACTGACGCCACGCGAGCCGCTGCCGGAGCCGGCCGTGGCCACACGCGTTGCGCCGGCCCGGAGCCGCCGCGCCGGCCTGCGCTGGGCGGGTGCGGGCGCCGGCGCGCTGGCGTGGCTGGGGCTGAGCGGCTGGCCGCGCTCGCTGGGGGTGCTGGCGATCGGCGCATCGGGCTACGGCCTGGCGCTGCTCTGGCTCGCTCGCGGCACGCGCGACAACGTGTTCAGCCGCATCCTGACCGAGGTGCACGCCATGCCCGATCGCATGCGCCGGCTGGCCTGGGTGCAGTTCTTCTCGTTCTTCGCGATGTTCCCGGTGTGGGTCTACACCACCGCCGCGGTGACCGAAGTGCAGTTCGGCAGCTCCGATCCGCGCACGCTGGCATACAACGCCGGAGCCAACTGGGTGGGCGTGATGTTCGCCACCTACAACGCTGTTTCCGCGATCACCGCGCTGGCGATCCCGGCGCTGGTGCGTCGCTGGGGCCTGCGCGCCGCGCATGTGGGCAACCTGTGGCTGGGGGCGCTGGGGCTGGGGTCGTTCCTGCTCATTCGCGACCCGCGCTGGCTGCTGCTGTCGATGGCAGGCGTCGGCGTGGCCTGGGCGTCGATCCTGTCGCTGCCGTACGCGGCGCTGTCGCGCAGCGCGCCGGACGGCAAGATGGGCCTGACCATGGGCATCTTCAATCTGTTCATCGTGATCCCGCAGCTGCTCGGCGCCACGCTGCTCGGCCCGCTGCTCGACGTGGCCTTCCACGGCCGTCCGATCTGGGCGATGGCGGTCGCCGGCGCCAGCCTGTTTGCCGCCGGTCTGTGCACGCTGCGCCTGCGCGAGAGCGATCCGGGCCCGCCCGGCTGACCGGCTGCGGCCGGCGCCGTGACCCAGGCGCAGGCGACTCGCAGGCGGTGCTCACCGGGCGTTCGCGCAGCCGGGATATTCGTTCCCGCAAGGGCTGAACCTGTCGCTAGCGACGGCTTAACCCCCGGCGTGATCCATTCGCCTGCCGCAGTTCGCTGGAGGTTCCGATGCACCTGGCCATGGCCCGTTCCGGTCCCGCTGTCGCCGATGCCACCGAGCGCTGCGCGGGAGGTCGCGATGTCTGATATCGCCATCGTCGGCGGCGGTGCCGCGGGCGCCGCGGTGTTCGGCGAACTGCTGCGGCGCCCGCGCCGTTCCGGCACGCTGCACTGGATCACCGGATGCCCTTCGCCGGGCGTCGGGGTGGCCTACGCCACCGGGGATGAAAGGCATTTGCTGAATGTGCGCGCGGCGGGGATGGGGCTGTTTGCCGAGCACCGCGACGATTTCCTGCAGCACGCCGGGCGCAGCATCGGGCCAGTCTCGGGCGGCGATTTCCTGCCGCGCCGGGTGTTTGGCGACTTCGTCCAGGCGCAGATCCAAGCGCGCATGATGCAGGCGCACGCCTGCGGCGTGGACTTTCGCGTGCATCATCCCCGGGCGGTGTCGCTGGCCGGTGCAGCGCACGGCGGCTATCGCATCGTGCTGGGCGATGGCGAGGCGCTGGATGTGGACACGGTGGTGCTGGCGCTCGGCGCATTGGCACCGCGGGCGCTCAAGACAGTGTCCGCCGCGGCACTGGCCAGCCCGGCCTATGTGCTCGATCCGTGGGGCGAGCCGCCACCGGCGCCGGCGCCGCGTCGGGTGCTGGTGATCGGCACCGGGCTCACCGCGGTCGACACGATCATCTCCGCCAGCACGCGCTGGCCGGAGGCGGCGCTGGTGGCGGTGTCGCGCCACGGGCTGTTGCCGTTGCAACATCCCGCCGTGCCGGTGGCGCCGTATCCGTTCCAGCACGATCTCAACAACGCCTTGCTCGCCTGCGACGGCGCGGCGGCGATGTCGCGCCTGGTGCGCGAGGCGATCGCCGACCCGGCCTGCGCGAACTGGCGCGCCGTCATCGACGGCATGCGTCCAATCAACGCGCGGCTGTGGCAAGGACTGGCGCCGGCGCAGCGCCGACAGTTCCTGCGCCACCTGCGCTGGGTGTGGGAGGCCTCGCGCCATCGCGTGGCACCGGCATCAGCCGATGCGGTACAGGCGCTGCTCGCCACGGGCCGGCTGCAGGTGCACGCGGCCCGCGTACTGGCCGTGGACGGCAGCGGCCCGCTCACCGTCACCGTGCGCCATCGCACGAGCCAGGAGATCAGCGCGTTCGAGGCCGACCGGGTGGTGCAGGCAACCGGGCTCGATACGGCGGCCGCCTACGCAAGCGAGCCGTTGCTGGCGCACCTTCTGCGCAGCGGCCTGGCCGCACCCGACCCGTTGCAGCTGGGCCTGGCAGCGTGCCCGGACGGCCAACTGCTGGATGCACAGGGGCGGCCCCGGCAAGGCCTGTATGGGCTTGGCGCACTGCTGCGTGGCAGCTTGTGGGAATGCACCGCCATGCCGGAAATCCGCGCGGCCGCCCATCAGCTGGCGCAACGCCTTGCGCCGACGGACGAGCCGCGCGACGAACAGACGGCCGTCTAGCCGCCCGATCCAGGCGCCGCCGGCGTCGCATGCCGTCGCGCGCAGTTGACGAAGACGGCCATAGCCTCGACACCACGATGCGGCCGCGGCGCGCGTGCGTCAGACGTGGCAGGCAGGCCGGACGGCGCATCGAACTTTCCGCGCCGGGCGCCTGTCGCTGCGGGGCGACAGCGGCCCACGGGCGCCGACGGAGCGAGCACGGCATGAGTCTTCACGATTACCAGCGCAAGCGGGATTTCGCGCACACCCGCGAACCGGCCGCCGATGCCCGTGCCACGGGCGGTGAACGCAGCATCTTCGTGGTGCAGCTGCATCACGCCAGCCGTCGCCACTACGACTTCCGCCTGCAGATCGGCGACGTGCTCAAGAGCTGGGCGGTGCCCAAGGGCCCCAGCTTCGATCCCAAGGACAAGCGCCTGGCAGTGGAAGTGGAGGATCACCCGCTGGCCTATGCCGAGTTCACCGGCGACATCGACGAGGGCTACGGCAAGGGTCACGTCGATCGATTCGACCACGGGGTGTGGTCCACCCGTGGCGATGTGGAGGCGCAGCTGCGCAAGGGGCACCTGCGCTTCAGCCTGTTCGGCGAGCGGCTGCGCGGCGAGTGGCACCTGGTGCGCAGCCATCGCAAGGAGCGACAGCCGGCATGGTTCCTGATCAAGTCCGAGGATGCCTTCGCCGCCGAGGTGGAGGCCGATGACCTGCTCGACGCCACCATGCGCGAAAGCACCCGCAAGGCGGCCGGCAGGTCCGGCGGCGCACGCACGGCCGCGGCCAGGGCGCCGTCGCGGCGACGTGCGCCGCCGGGCGCCCGCAAGGTGGCCCGGGCGCCCCTGCTCAAGCGCATCAAGGCCACCGCGCAGGCGCGCGCCGCCGCCATCGAGGCGGACTTTTTCGAGCCGGAACTGGCTCGCCTGTACGCCCATCCGCCGGCCGGCGAAGAGTGGCTGCACGAAGTGAAGTGGGACGGCTACCGCATCCTTGCCACGATCCACGACGGCGCCGTCTCGCTGTGGTCGCGCAACGGCCTGTCGTGGACCGAACGGCTGCCCGAGATCGTCCAGGCCATCGCGGCAATGGGACTGGACTCGGCCCGCTTCGATGGCGAGCTGATCGCGCTGGACACCACCGGGCGCAGCGATTTCAACGCGCTGCAGAAAACGCTTTCCGGCGAGCGCAACGCGCCGCTGGTCTACATGATGTTCGACTGCCCCGCGCTCGAGGGCTACGACCTGGCACACGCGCGCCTGGACGACCGCAAGGCACTGCTCGCGCACCTGCTCAAGGACCGGCCCGCGCCGCTGGCCTACAGCACACACACGGCCGGGCACGGCGACGAGGTGTTCCGCATGGCCGCCGAACAGGCGCTCGAGGGCATCATGTGCAAGCGCGCCGACTCGACCTATCGGGCCGGGCGCAGCGATGAGTGGCGCAAGGTCAAACGCCTGCAGAGCGACGAGTTCGTGGTGCTCGGCTACACCCCGCCCAGCGGCAGCCGCACTGGCTTCGGTTCGCTGCTGCTGGGACGCCCGGCCGCCGACGGCAAGCCCGGCTGGATGTACGCCGGACGGGTCGGCAGCGGGTTCAGCGATGACGACCTCGCACACATCGCCGACACCATCGCCACCGGCGGCAAACCGCAGCCACCGGTGGCGGTGAGCGACGTCGACCCGCTGCTGCGCGGTGCGCGCTGGGTGTCGCCCAAGGCAGTGGTGGAAGTCTTCTTCCGCGGCCTCGGCGGCAACCATCTGCTGCGCCAGGCGAGCTTCAAGGGGCTGCGGCCGGACAAGTCCGCCGCCGACCTGCGCGATTCCGACCAGCCACCCCAGGAGGCCCGCATGGCTGCCGCTACCGACGCATCATCCGCCACTGTCGCCATCAGCCATCCGGACCGCGTGATCTACCCGGATGACGCGATCACCAAGCAGGACGTCGCCGACTACTACCAGGCCGTGATGGACTGGTTCCTGCCGGGCGTGCGCGACCGGCCCACCTCGGTGATGCGCTGTCCCGACGGCATCAACGCCACCTGTTTCTTCCAGAAGCACGCCATCGCCGGCCTGAAGCGCGTGAGCCTGGTGCCACTGGGCGAGGAGTCGGGCAAGCAGGCGGACTACCTGGTGCCGCGCGATGCTGCCGCGGTGATGGAGCTGGTGCAGTTCGGCGCGCTGGAATTCCATCCGTGGGGGGCGCTGGCCGGGGATCCCGACGACGCCGACCGGCTGGTGTTCGACCTGGACCCCGCACCGGACGTGGGCTGGGATCAGGTGGTGGCGGCGGCGCGACTGGTGCGGCGCAAGCTCGATCAGCTTGGCCTGCAGAGTTTCCTGCGCACCACCGGCGGCAAGGGGCTGCACGTGGTGCTGCCGCTGAACCCGGCCACCGCATGGAGCACCGCCAAGCCGTTCGCCCACGCGTTTGCCAGCTCGCTGGCACAGGCACACCCTACCGAGTTCGTCGCGGTGGCGGCCAAGGCGCAGCGCAAGGGCAGGATCTTTCTCGATTACCTGCGCAACAGCCGCGGCGCCACCAGCGTGGCGTCGTATTCGCTGCGGTCGCGTCCCGGCGCGCCGGTGGCGGTGCCAATCCGCTGGGAGGAGCTGGGCAAGATCAGCGGCGGCGATCACTACACGTTGCGCAACACGCCTGCACGGCTGGCCCGCCTGCGCCGCGACCCGTGGGAAGGCATCGACACGCTCAAGCAGGACCTGCAACAGGTGCTGGACACGCTCGCCGCCGAGGCCGACGACTGACGCGTCGCCGCCGGATACTCCTCCGGCAGCCGACGCGTCCATGCTCGACTTGCCGGGCTCAGCTTGCCTCGCTCGACCGGGCTGGCTCAGCTGGCCTTGCGCTTGCGCGCCGCGCCGGAGGAGCCGGCCGGCTTGGCGGATTTCTTCGACGCCTTGGCTGCGCTCTTGCGCGCGGCGGCTTTCTTCGGTGCCGCCTTGCTGGACGATTTCTTCGCCACCTCGGGCGTGTCCTGCTTGGCCGGCGTGCGCTTGTTGCTGTCCAGGCTCTTCTTCAGCAGCGCCATGAAGTCGACCACGTTGGTCGATGCATTCTCCGCCTGCGGCTCCTGCTCGTCCTCCTCTGCCATCACCGCACCCTTGGCCTGCAGGCGCTTCTCGATGATCTTCTTCAGGCGGTCGCGGAACTCGTCTCTGTAGTCGCCCGGCTTCCACTCGCCGGACATCGACTCGATCAGCTGCTCGGCCATCTCCAGTTCCTTCGGGGCGATGCGATAGTCGGCGGTGGCCTTCTCCGGCAGGCGGTAGTCCTCCACGTCGACCAGCTCCTGCGGATAGCGCAGCAGCACCAGCAGCAACGCGTTGCCCTGCGGCATCACCGCCGAAAGGTACTCGCGGGTGCGGATCACCACGCGGGCGATGCCGATCTTGCCGGTCTTGCGCAGCGTCTCGCGCAGCAGCACGTAGCCCTTCTCGGCCTTCTTGCCCGGCACCAGCACGTAGGGCTTCTCGTAGAACGCCGGGCCGATCGAGGCGGCGTCGACGAAAGCCTCCACCTCGACCGCCTCGCGGCCTTCGGAGGCCGCCGATTTGATGTCGTCCGGCTCCAGCACCACGTAGCTGCCCTTCTTGTATTCGAACGCCTTGACGATGTCCTTCCACGGCACTTCCTCGCCCGTCTCCGCGTTGACCCGCTCGTAGCGCACGGGCGTGTTGTTGCGGCTGTCGAGCATGCGGAAGTGCAGGTCCACGCTGCGCTGCCCGGCCATCAGCGAGACCGGTACGTTGAGCAGTCCGAACGACAGCGTGCCGGTCCAGATCGGTCTAGCCATGAGGTGTCTCCGCACGATGGAATTGGAAACGCAGCGTCAGCTGCGAAGGATCGCGAACGCGCCGCCACGGGCCGTCCAGCGCTTCAGGCGGCACCAGCTCGCCGGCCTCGTTCCACACGGCGCGCTCGTCCTCGCGGATCAGCCAGGCCAGCGCGCAGGCCTCGCAGCGACAGCGGCCGCGGCATTCCCGCTCGAGGCACCCGTCCTGGCAGGTGCACGCCAGGCGCGCAGGAACGGCGGCGTCCGCTGCGCTGAGGTCTAGCCATCCGTCGCTGCCGGACCAAAGGCGTCGCCCGGCGGCGGACGGCTCGGGGCCGGCGCGCCGGTCGCTCATGGCGCCGGGCGCACGTGCCGGGGACCAGCGGCCACGGCGGATGCGCTCACTCCGGCACCTTGGCCGGAATGAACGGCGACACCGGATCGCTGGCGGGGAAGGTTTCTTCCAGCGCCTCGTCCTGGTTCTCGCTCTCGTGCTGCTTGCGCTCGCCGCGCTGCTGGCCGGACTCGTGGCCGCGATCGGGCCGGGCACCACCGGTGCCGGGGCCGCTCTTGCCGGCCTGGTCCGGCGACGGTTTGACGGGTTGGTCTTTGCGGTCGGTATCGCTCATGGAGGCATCTCGTACACGGGGGTGGGGAGTGCAACGCTAGCCCCCGCCGCGTCAACGAAACATGCGCGTCGCGCCGTCACGTTACCCGCGGTTTTTCACCGGCCGTAGGCCCGCACCGTGGCACCGTACCAACTCGCTGCCCGAGCGCCGGCACCGCACCAAAACGTGGTGGCCGCGCAGTGGCCTTGCCCCGCCCGACGCAGCGGCGGCCGACACGACTTTCCCCGCGGAGATTCCCCATGACCCGATCGCTCATCGCCCAGTTCGACAGCCAGTTCCACGCAGCAGCCGCGGCCGACAAGCTCTTCTCGCTGGGGCTGGCGCGCGACGCGCTGTTGCTGCAGGTGGACGAGCGCGGCATGCAGCCCCCGTCCAGCTCGTTCGCACCCACGACGGTGGTGACGCCAGTGACGCCCGCGTCGGCCGATCCGGCAGACACCGCACGCGACAAGGCCGAGCACAAACCGCCCTATGACGACGCGGCGACCGAAGACCTGCGCGGGCCGGCCGTGATGGGGTGGGCCCGGCTCACCGTCGCCCTGCCCTGTGCGCTGACCGACGACGAGTTGGCGCATACGCTGGAACAGTGCGGCGCTACCGAGGTGCTGCGCTCGGACCTGCCGGCGGGCACGCCCAACCCGGCGATGTGGCCGGTGGTAGACACGGTAAAGACGGTGGACGTGGAGCGCGCACGCGCAGCTGCACGTGGCGGCGAGGCACTGGGGGAGCAGACCGGGGTGGCGCCGATTCGCCCGCGCGGGCCGGGCGAGCGCTGATCCGGCAGCGGTCACGACGTAGCACCGCGCGCACGTGCGAGCCACGGCCGCTTCACACCATGCGATCTACGTTTGCGCCGACTGCGCGCCAGTCGAATCGCACGCCGCACAACCTGCCAGGAGAGCCGTCATGCCCAAGGGTGACAAGTCGTCCTACACCGACAAGCAGAAGCGCCAGGCACAGCACATCGAAAAGAGCGAGCGCGATAGCGGCAAATCCAGGGAAACCGCCGAGCGCATCGCCTATGCCACAGTCAACAAGCAGGACGGCGGCGGCAAGAAGAAGACGTCGTAACGGCGCGCAAGCCGTCGCAACCATGACGGCGTCCGGCCCGGCCGGCGTTGGCACGACTGCCGCCCCGCTCCGGCATCCACCGTGATGCTTCAGCCGACCGGTGTCACGGCGGTGGTGCAGTCCCAGATGATCGAGACCGAGCCGGCGAAGTCATTGGCCATGGCGATCGCCTGCATCCGCGCGTGCGGGGCGCGGAAATCCGCACATACCAGCAGACAGTCGTGACCGGCCTCATGAATGACCTGCTTCAGCGCATAGGCCGAGGCATCGATGGTCCGCAGCGCGATCACCCAGGTATTGGCCAGACCTTTGAGTCGCTCCACCGCCCGCTCGATCTGGCCTGCGTCGTTGGCCGCCAGCAGCACCGACACGGACAGGTGCTGACGGTGCTCGGCGCTGGCGGTCGGTTGCGCACTCATGCGGTGCGGGCGGTCGATGAAGCGGATCGGGTGCGGGTCATGTCCTGGCGATGCGGCGGGAGTGGGACAAGCTTCCACGCTGGCGCATCAAGTCGCCGTGACAGGGTGGTTGGCCGCGTGCGCGGACACCGGCACCGTCAACACGCCTAGTCGCCAAGTGCACGTACCCGGAACGCTCGCCACGGCACCCTTCGCGCTGCAACGCCTCCCATCGAATCGCTGCCTGCGAGGCGGCGACGGGTCAGGCATCCCCGCACTACCCGCCCTCAGACACGTATCCCAAGGAGAGCCGCCCCATGGCAAAACGCGACCGCACCAGCACGCGCGATCAGGCCGTCACCGATCCCACCGACCAGTACCCGCGCCCGCCGTTCCAGCGCCAGCCGCAGCCAGCGCCCGGGCTGGCGCTGAACATGGTGCCCAAGCCCGACCACGGCGAGACGAGCTACGTCGGGCACGGTCGGCTGAAGGGCCGCAAGGCCCTGATCACGGGGGCCGATTCAGGCATCGGCCGCGCGGTGGCAATCGCCTTCGCGCGGGAGGGTGCCTCGCTGATGCTGAACTACCTGCCGGAGGAAGAAGAGGACGCCCGCGAGGTGCTCGAGCTCGCCAAAGACGCGGGCGTGGACGTGCACGCGCTGCCCGGCGATCTCACCGACGAGACATTCTGCACCCGCCTGGTTGACCAGGCCCACGAGAAGCTGGGTGGCCTGGACCTGGTGATCAACGTCGCCGGCAAGCAGACCTGGCAGGAAAGCATCCGCGACATCACCAGCGAGCAATTCGACGCCACCTTCAAGACCAACGTCTACGCGATGTTCTGGATCTGCCGCCAGGCGCTGACCTACCTGCCCGCCGGCGGCGCGATCGTCAACACGGCCTCGATCCAGTCCTACGACCCTTCGGCAATCCTCGCCGATTACGCCTCGACCAAGGCGGCGATCGTGGCGTTCACCAAGGCGCTCGCGCAGCAGGTGGCGAAGGACGGCATCCGCGTCAACGCCGTCGCACCGGGCCCGATCTGGACGCCGCTGCAGCCATCGGGCGGGCAGCCGCAAGAGAAGGTAGAACACTTCGGCGCCAACGCGCCGATGGGGCGGCCGGGCCAGCCGGTGGAAGTGGCGCCGGCGTATGTGTTCCTCGCCTCACCGGAAGCGAGCTTCGTCACCGCCGAGGTCTACGGCGTCACCGGCGGTCACTCCGCGTCTTGAGGCCGCGTGGGTGCCACGGCCAGTCCGCGCCGGCTGCGGGGGAAGCGCCGGCCACGCTCCCGGCGCATGGGCTGACGGTTACTGGTCGCTCGAGCGGATCTGGCGCAGCCCTTCCGGCGACAGCTCCAGCGTCGGGCCGGGGCGGCCGGGCTCCTGGATCCGCGTCGCCAAGCCGGCGTGGATCAGGCGCTCGGCCAGTTCAGCCGGAACGTGTGCGGACATCCCCTCCGCCACCTGCTCCAACGCGGCCAGTTCGCTCGTGCTCAAGTTCTCCTGCGTGGCCATCGTGCACCTCACTGAAAGTTGTCGATCCGGTGGCAGTGTGCCGCACCACGTGTGCAGGCCGGGCGCAGGCGGCGCCACCGCGGCACACGGCGCTGCTTCAGTACGGCGGGGGCAGCGTGACGCGCGTGAGGTAGTCGGCCATCAGGATCAGGAACAGCATCGCCAACCAGGCGAAACCGGCGATCGCCACCAGCCGCACCACCGCCGATTCGGAACGCAGTCGCATGAAGATCAGCATCACCAGCAGCGTCTTGGCCAGCGAGATGAGCAAGGCCACCACCGTGTTGAACGCGCCCATCGGCACGTAGGCCAGGCCGGCCGTGGCGGCGAGCAACAGCAGCAGGCCGGCCAGTGCGCCCAGCTGGCTGCGCAGCGACGGCGGCGACGATCCGCTCATGCCGAGGCCCTCCCCACGAGGTAGATCATCGGGTAGACAAAGATCCACACGATGTCCACGAAATGCCAGTACAGCGCGGCGTTCTCCAGCGGCGTCGCGTAGCCCGGGCCGAACCGGCCGCGCCAGGCTTTCACCGCCATCACCGTCATCAGCACCACGCCGATGATCACGTGCAGGCTGTGGAATCCGGTGATCAGGAAGTACAGGCAATAGAACAGTTCCACCGCCCGCGCATGCGGCCCGGCGTGGTCGAAGCGCAGCCCCGGCACCAGCCCTTCGCGATATTCGCTGGCGTACTCCACGCCGTGCAGCACCAGGAACACGGTGCCCAGCGCCGCGGTGCCCGCGAGCAACGCGGCGGCGACCCGCCGGCCGCCCAGTTCCACGTTGCGCAGTGCCAGCGCCGCTCCGCAACTCGATATCAGCAACACCGCGGTCTCGATGCTGCCGAACACCACGTGGGTGTGCCGCGCCGCCTCGGCGAAGCCGTCGGCAAAGCGATAGCGACAGGCCGTGTAGGCGGCAAACAGCACGCCGAAGAACAGCACCTCGGTGGCCAGGAACTGCCACATGCCCAGCGTCGCCGCCTGTTTCTGCTGCGTCGGCTGGTCGAACTGTTCCTGCAGGTGGGCTCGGGCAAGGTCAGTCATGGGCGGTATTCGTACGGGCCTTCGGTGACGACGGGCGGCACCGTGAAGTTATGCGCGGGCGGCGGTGACGGAGTCGTCCATTCCAGCCCGGTGGCGCGGAACGGATTGGGACCGGCCCTGGCGCCGCGGAACAACGACCAGCCCAGGTAGGCCAGTGGCAGCAGGTACGACACCGCGAGGATCGACGCGCCCGCCGAGGACAGCACGTTGAGCATCTGATACTTCGGCAGGTACTCGTGGTAACGCCGCGGCATGCCCTCGTAGCCGAGCAGGTACTGCGGGAAGAACGTGAGGTTGAAGCCCAGGAACATCAGCAGGGCGGCGAACTTTGCCAGCCGTTCCGAGTAGAGCCGGCCGGTGATCTTGGGCCACCAGTAGTGGATGCCGCCCAGGTACGCCATCACCGAGCCGCCGACCATGATGTAGTGGAAGTGCGAGACCACGAAGTAGGTGTCGGTCAGGTTCACGTCCAGCGCGGTGGCGGCCAGGAACAAGCCGGTCAGCCCGCCCAGCATGAACAGCCCGACGAAGCCCAGGCCATAGAGCATCGGCGCGTGGAAATCGAGGTGGCCCTTGTACAGCGTGCCTACCCAGTTGAAGACCTTGATCGCCGAGGGCACCGCGATCACGAAGCTCAGGATCGAGAACACCATGCTGGCGTACATCGACTGCCCCGCCACGAACATGTGGTGGCCCCACACCAGGAACCCGATCACCGCGATCGCCAGCATCGACCAGGTCATGAAGCGGTAGCCGAAGATCTTCTGCCGCGCGCCCATGGTGATCAGCTCGCTGGCCACGCCCATCGCCGGCAGCACCATGATGTAGACGGCCGGATGCGAGTAGAACCAGAAGAAGTGCTGGAACAGCAGCGGATCGCCGCCCAGCGCCGGATCGAAGATACCGATGCCGGCCAGTCGCTCCAGCGCGATCAGCGCCAGCGTCATCGCCAGCACCGGCGTGGCCAGCACCATCACGATACTGGTGGCGTACATCGCCCACACGAACAGCGGCAGGCGGAACCAGAGCATGCCCTTGGCGCGCAGCGAGTGCACCGTCACCAGGATGTTGATGCCGGTGAGGATCGACGAAAACCCGACCACGAACACGCCTACCGCGGCGAGGATCACGTGGGTGTTGGAGAACATGGTCGAGAACGGCGTGTAGAAGGTCCAGCCGGTGTCGACCCCACCCAGCAGCAGCATCGCGATGGTGAACAGCCCGGCCGCCATGTACAGGTACCAGCTGAACAGGTTCAGCCGCGGAAAGGCCATGTCGCGCGCACCGATCATCATCGGCACCAGGAAGTTGCCCAGGGTGGTGGGGATCGACGGCACCAGGAAGAACCACACCATCACGATGCCGTGGAAGGTGAATGTCTTGTTGTAGGTTTCGGCGGTGAGCAGGTCGCCGGCCGGCGTGGCCAGCTCCAGGCGCACCAGCACGGCCGCCGCACCGCCAAGGAAGAAGAAGAACGTGATGCCCAGGGCATACAGGATGGCGATGCGTTTGTGATCGTGCGTGGTCAGCCACGACCACAGCGTGTTGCCGCCGGAGACGAGATAGCTCGGCTCCATGCTCAGGTTGATGTCAGTGCCGCTCATGCGATGGCTCCGTGGGGTGCGGCCCGGGCTGCTGGGTGGATTTGATGTAGGCGAGCAAGGCGAGCACGTCCTCCTCGCCGATGCGGTTTTCGTAGCTGGGCATGATCGGCGCGTAGCCGGCCACTACTTGGCTCTTGGGCAGCATGATCGAGTCGTGCAGGTAGCGGTCGTCCACCGTCGCCACGCTGCCGTCGGTGAGCGCCACCGTGGTGCCGTAGATGCCGTCGAGATCGGGCGCGTGCACGGTGGCACCACTGCCGTGGCAGCCGCTGCAGCCAAAGCGGCGGAACAGCATCTCGCCCCGCTCGGCCAGCCCGACCTGCGCGTGCGACTGCATCCACCGTGCATAGTCGTCCGGGCGCATCACCACTACCTCGCCGCGCATGGCAGCGTGGTCGGTGCCGCAGAACTCCGCGCACATCAGGTCGAAGGTGCCGGTCTCGGTGGGGGTGAACCACATCTGCGTGTAGCGCCCGGGCAACAGGTCCTGCTTGATGCGGAATGCCGGCACGTAGAAGCTGTGGATCACGTCCTGCGACGTCATCACGAGCCGCGTGGGCACGCCCAGCGGCAGGTGCAGCTGATCGATCTCGCGCTGTCCGCCCGGGTGCTGGATCTTCCACATCCACTGCTTGCCCACCACGTAGACGGTGGAGGCGTCATGCGGCGGCGTGCGCAGCCCGTCCCACAGGTACAGGCTCCAGCCGAACAGGCCGCAGAACATGAGGAACGGAATGAGCGTCCAGCTCAGTTCCACCGTCAGGTTGCTCGACTCCCGTTGGCCACGCTCGGCCGGGCTGCCCCGACGGTACTTGATGCAGAACCAGATCATCACCACGAACACGCCCAGCGCGACGATCGAGCACAGCACGAGCATCGCGTTGAACAGCATGTCGATGCGCGGGGCGAAGCTGGACGCCTGCGGCGGCGCGAAACCGATCATGCGTGGCCCTCCCCCGCGTGCCGGTGGCGTCGGCGCAATGCCATGAACAGGCCCAGCCCCAGCGCCAGCGCGAAACCCACGCCGAGCCAGCGCATGACGCGGCCGATCAGCAGCGAATAGCGCCCGGTGCTGGGGTCGTAGCCGCAACACAGCAGCACCAGCTGGTCGACCACGTTGCCGACCGCGCCGTGCGAGGCGTCCACCAGTGCCAGCCGCAGGCTGCGCGGGGGGTAGCGCACGCCGAAGAAATACTGCGCCACCCTGCCCGCGCCCGTGCTCACCACGATGCCCGCGGCGTGTGCGTACTGGTCGATGGAGGCGTCGTACAGGTAGCGGTAGCCGCTGGCGGCAGCCAGCGCGTCGATCGCCGCCGGCTGCCCGCGCAGGAAGTGCCAGCGCCCGGGCTGCGCCTCGGGCGACATCTTCTCCAGCATGCGCCGGCTCGTCACCGCATCGCTGCGCTGCTCGCGCGGATCGATGCTGACGAACAGCACGTTCATGTCCCTGCCCGGCTGCAGCCCGGTGCCGCGCACGGCATGCGCCATGCCCTGCAGCACGGCGTCGCAGAGGTTGGGACAATGGAAGTAACCCATCGCCAGCACGGTGGGGCGGCCGCCGATCCATTCGCCCAGGCGCGCGCTGCGGCCGTGGCTGTCGGTGAACATCGCCTGCATCGGCAACGGCGCGCCCAGGCGCTGGTCGAAGCCGACCTTGCGGGTCAGGTCGGGTGGCGGCACCGGCGCGCTGCCCGCGGCGACGGCCGAGGTGACCAGCGCAAACAGCGCCGCCAGCAGCATGCGCTGGCTCATGGCCTGGCCTCGGGCGGCTGCGCCGGTGCCGCGTTGGCCATGATTGCCATTGCCCGGCGGATCGGCACCTGCGCATAGCGATGGGCGGGATCGCTCCAGCCGTATCGCTGCAGCCGCTCCTGCTGCGCCTCACGCATCGCCAGCAGGTCTATGCGCAAGTCCGGCGCCAGCCGTGGCGGCGGCGGCACCGAGCCGGGCTCGCCGGTCTCGCGCCGCGGCGGTGCCCACAACATCCAGACCACGGTCAGGATCGCCGCCAGCGCCAGCACGAAGATCGCACCCAGCTGGGCCAGGCGGCGACCGTCGACATGGTCCGGTTCGTACAGCTCGTCTGCCTTCATGCCTGCTCCCGTTCTGCCTGGCCCTGGTGGTGCGTGGCGTGCTCCTGCCCTCGGCGCAGCACACGCCATGCGGTCACCAGACAAAGCGCGAAGCCCAGCCAGACCAGCGCGTCGGACGCCACCCACGGACTGCCGGCGGGGCGCACCCCCGGCAGTACCAGCCACGTCAAGTTGACGAACTGCATCAGTGCCACCAGCACCGCCACCGCGGCGAGCACGCGCAGGTTCTGCTTGCCCCACCGCGGCAGCAGCAGCGCCATCGGCACGCCCAGGTGCAGCACCAGCAGGGCGATCGGCAACGGTGACCACGGCCACTGCAGTCGCGGCAGGTACCACACCGTCTCCGATGGCAGGTCGCCGATCCACGCGGTGAGGTAGTCCATGAACGCGAGGTAGGCCCAGCCCAGCACCGCGGCCAGCAGGAGATTGCCGCCATCGCGACGCAGCTGCAGCGTGTCCGCGTCGGGCGAGGCCGGTCGTGGCGCGCGCCGGGTCCACAGGGCGACTGCCAGCGCCAGCGCGATGGTGATGAACGAAGTCATCAGCAGCATGCCCAGGGCCGTGGAGTGCCAGCGCGGCACCAGCGCCATGATCCAGTCGACCCCGGTGATCGAGATGGTCAGCAGCAGCAGCAGCAGCGAGACGCCCGCCACCGCCTGCTCGGCCAACGGCTGGCGCTGCGGCGGCACGCCCCGGTGCCAGCGGCGCTGCCGCCACGCCATGCCCAGCCAGAGCGCAAGGCACAGCAGGCTGCGCGTCCACTGGAACGACGCATTGAGATACCAGTGCGGCAGGCGCCGACCGTGCTCGTGCACGGCGGAGGTCCACGGCAGCAGCATCGACATGCCCAGCAGCAGCGGCAGCCAGAGCAGCCCCAGCAGCGGCAGCACGCCTGCACCGGCGCGGAGATCCGGCGCCAGCGCACGGCCCCAGCGTCCACCGGTGAGCACGTGGATCGACGACAGGGTCATGCAGCCCAGCGGCAACGCGAGACAGAACAGCCAGCCCACCAGGTAGCCCTGCAGCACGAGGCCCGCGACGTCGTGGCCCAGCCAGGCAGCCAGCGCGAACGCCACCAAGGCCGCGGCGAGCGCCAGCCACTCGCCGCGGTGCGGCGCGAGGGAGCGCGTCCCGGGCAGGGTCACGGCATGGGTGCGCAGGGCCGTCATTGCCGCGCTCCCCGACGTGCCGCCGTGCCGGCGGCGAGCACGTCGCGATCGGCTGCGGACAGTTGCGCAGCCGGCAGGTGCTGGCTCAGCTGCAAGGCACGCACGTACGCCACGATGGCCCACCGGTCGTCCGGTGCCACGCGATCGGCGTAGGGGTACATCACGCCGTAGCCGTGGGTGATCACGTTGTAGAAGTGGCTGTCCGGCGCCTGCCGCAGGCGCTCGGAGTGGTACGACGGCGGCGACGGATAGCCGCGCCGCGGGACCATGCCGTCGCCGCGTCCGTCCAGTCCATGACAGGCGGCGCAGTAGATGCCGTAGCGCTCCTGGCCGCGCTCGAGCAGCGCCATGGTGACGGCGCGGGGGTTGTCGCGCGGCACCGTGCGCGGCTCGCCCTGCACGCGGCTGCGGCCCTGCTGGTCCAGCGGGACTGCGGCCACCGAGCGGTAAGCCGGGGGCGTGACGAGACCGCGGCGACCACTGGAGGTATCGGCTGCCTCGGACGCGCTGTAGACCACCGCACCCGGCGGTGGCGGGCGCTGCGAGCTGCCGTTGGCGAACAGCGGGCTCGGCTCGCCCGGCTCGTCCTTGGGCTGCTGATACATGTCGTGCATGGCGCGCTCGCAGCCGCCCAGCCACAGCAGCGAAAGGCACGCCAGCACGGTGGCGATGCGACGTGTCATCGCGGCACCTCCACCGTGGCGAACGGCGCCAGGTCACTGAGCAGGTCGTTCAGCAGGGCGCGCTCGCAGCAGCGGTCGTCGCTGCGCACCAGTACCAGGTAGGCATCCTGGGTGGCCAGCTCTGCGGCCCTGGCATGGAACAGCGGGTGGTACAGGCGCGGCAGCCGGTTGACGATCAGCATGGCCAGCACGGCGAAGCCGGCGATGAACAGCAGCGTCATTTCCAGCGCCGCCGGGATGAATGCCGGCCAGCTCGCGTACGGGCGGCCACCGACGCGGATCGGGTAATCGATCACCGCGGAGTAATACTGCAGCGCCAGCGTGCCGCCGCCCCCGCAAACACCGCCCAGCAGTGCCGCCCACGGCACCACCCGCGGCCACCGCGGGGGCGGCAGCAGGCCCTCCAGCTCGGGCAGCGCGAAGGGCGTGTGCACCTCGATCGCGCGGGCGCCCGCGCCGTGCAGGCGGCGCACGGCCTCCACCAGCGCGGGTGCGTCGTGGAACGCGGCCATCCAGCCGTAGGTGCCCTGCCCGCTGGCGTCGGCCCGGCTCATCGGGTCGCCCCGCCGCGCTGGTGGATCAGCTTGCGCAACTCGAACATCGACAGCATCGGCACGCAGCGCAGCAGGATCAGCAGCAGCAGGAAGAACATGCCGAACGACCCGGCCAGGAACGCCAGATCCCACAACGTGGGATAGAACATGCCCCAGCTCGACGGCAGGAAGCCGTGGTACAGGCTGTTGAGGATCAGCAACAGGCGCTCGAACCACATGCCGATCAGCACCAGGATGCTGATCACCACCAGCGCCACCCGGTTGCGCCGCACCTGCGGCCACCACAGCGTCTGGATCGACACCACGTTGCAGCCCACGATCAACCAGAACATCCACGAGTAGGCGCCGGACAGGCGGTCTTTCGCCTCGGCCAGCTCGTAGGTATCCATGCTGTAGAACGCGGTGAACAGCTCGGTGGCATAGCTGTAGCCCACCACCAGGCCGGCGGCGAGCATCATCTTGGCGAGGTTGTCCAGGTGGCGCTCGGTGATGTACGCCTCCATGCGGTACCAGCGCCGCAGCGCGATGCCGAGCACCAGTGCCATGGCGAAACCGGAGAACAGCGCGCCGGCAATGAAGAACGGCGGGAACAGCGTCGAGTGCCAGCCCGGCAGCAGGCCCTCGGAGAAATCCAGCGCCACCATGGAGTGCACCGAGAACACCAGCGGCACCGACAGCCCGGCCAGCACCAGGCTCACCCGCTCGTAGTGCCGCCAGTGCTGCGCGTCGCCGCGCCAGCCCAGCGCGAGCACGCCGTAGCTGACCTGCTTCCAGCGCTGCCGGGCGCGGTCGCGCAAGGTGGCGAAGTCCGGCACCAGGCCGACGTACCAGTACATCAGCGACACCAGCAGGTACGCCACGATGGCGAAGAAATCCCACAGTAGCGAGCTGCGCCACTGCGGCCACACGTCCATCCGGTTCGGATACGGCATCAGCCAGTAGAAGAACCACGGCCGCCCCAGATGCAGGATCGGGAAGATCCCCGAGACCGACACCGCGCATACCGTCATCGACTCGGCGAAGCGGTTGAGCGAGGCCCGCCACGGCTGCCGCGCCAGGTAGAGCGCCGCGGAGATGAAGGTGCCGCCCATGCCGATGGCGATCCACCATACGTAGTTGGTGATGGCGAACGCCCAGGCCACCGGAATGTTGATGCCCCAGATGCCTACGCCCTTCAACAGCAACCGCCAGATGCCGGCCGCCAGCAGGCCGGTGAGCAGCAGCGCGCCGGCGAAGCAGCCCAGCCACAGCGCGCCGATCGGCCGCTCGAGCACCGCATCGCTGGTGTGCGCGGTCAGCCCGGCCATGGTGGCGTGCGGATCGATCACCGGGCTGGCGCCCGGATCGAGCGTGGCTCGCGTTTCGCCCGCTGCACGTGCCGCGCTCACGAGACGTGCTCCTCATCCGGTTGCGGCCGCGCTGGGTGCCGGGATTCCTGCTGCGACAGCTCCGGGTTCGGATTGCGCACGCTCGCCAGGTAGGTGGTGCGCGGGCGGGTGTTCTTCTCCTCCAGCAGCGCGTAATCCAGCGGCGAGGCTTTTGCGCGGCTCACGGCACTGTCCGGATCCTGGAGGTCGCCGAAGGTGATCGCCTGGGTCGGGCACGCCGCCTGACACGCGGTCACCACCTCGCCGTCGGCGATCGCGCGACCCTCGCGGTCGGCGGCGATGTGCGCGGTCTCGATCCGCTGGATGCAGTAGGTGCATTTCTCCATGACGCCACGGTTGCGCACGGTGACGTCCGGATTGCGCTGCGCCTTGAGCGACTCCTCGGTGACGTTGCTGTACTGCAGGAAATTGAACCGCCGCACCTTGTACGGGCAGTTGTTGGAGCAGAAGCGCGTGCCCACGCAGCGGTTGTAGACCTGCACGTTGAGCCCTTCCTCGTCGTGCACGGTGGCACCCACCGGGCAGACCAGTTCGCACGGCGCGTGCTCGCAGTGCATGCACGGCACCGGCTGGTGATGGGTCGCGGGCGACTGCGGCGAGCCTTCGTAGTAGCGATCCACGCGGATCCAGTGCATCTCGCGCCCCCGCTTTACCTCTTCCGGCCCGACCACCGGGATGTTGTTCTCCGCCTGGCAGGCGATGGTGCAGCCCTTGCAGCCGATGCAGCTGTTGAGATCGATGCTCATGCCCCAGGCGTACCGGCCCTGCGGCTTGGGCGGATAGAACGACGGCGGCGGGCCGCCCTGCTCCTTTGCGAACTGCGGCTGGGCCGCGAAGGTCGCCAGGCTGGCGCTGCGCACCAGGTCGCGCCCTTCCATCGAAAAGTGTTGCTGGGTGCTGGCCAGTTCGATCCGCTCGCCGGTGGCGGCGAGCGTGAGCCCGGTGGTTGCCCACGGCTGCGCATGCGTGCGCAGCGCGTAGGCGTCGAAGCCCAGTCCGTCACCCACGCGTCCGGCGTGGCGCCGGCCGTAGCCCAAGTGCACGGTGACGCTTTCGGGCGCCTGGCCCGGCGTGACCCACACCGGCGCTTCGACCCGGCGGCCGTCGCACTCCAGCGCGACCACGTCGCCGTTGGCCAGGCCATGCCGTGCCGCCAGCACCGGGCTGACCAGCGCCACGTTGCCCCAGGTGAGCTGGGTCGGCGGCTTGGGCAGCTCCTGCAGCCAGCCGTTGTTCGCATAGCGTCCGTCCCACACGGTGGGATCGGGGCGGAACAGCAGTTCCAGCGCGGTGCCACCGACGGCGATCGCCGGCGGTGCCGGCGGCATCGCCGCCTCGCCCGGTTCGACCGGCGCCGCCCGGCTGCCGTCGATGACGCCGCGGCGCAGCGCGTGCTCCCACGCTGCCTCGTCGGCGAGGCTCGCGCCGCCGGCGGCGTCGGACCAGTGCGCGCGCACGATGTCGCGACCGCCCTGCTGCAACTGGCCGGCCACGGCCGCCACCAGCTCATGGGGGGAGCGGCCGTCGTACAGCGGCGCGATCACTGGCTGCACGATGCTGGCGGTGCCGTCGAAGGCGCGCGCGTCCGACCATGCCTCCAGCGCATGCGCCGCAGGCAGATGCCAGCGACAGCGGCGCCCCGTCTCGTCGAGGAACAGGCCCAGGTGCACGCTGTGCGGCACCCGCGCCAGCGCCGCGGCAAAGTCGACGTCGGCTGGCGCTGTCTGCACCGGGTTGCTCTGCAGGATCACCAGCGTCTGCACCGCACCGACGCGCATTGCCGCGGCAAGCGATGTCAGGTCCGGCGCCGCCGGGGCGTCCGCATCGCCGTACGGGTCGATGTACTCCAGCGTCTGGCCCACGTTGCCCAGGCGCTGGTTGATACGGTGCACCAGCGCGTGCACCGCCGGCGGCTGGGTGTCGCCGGCCACCACCAGCGAGCGCCCGCGATGGGCGGTGAGATCGGCAAGCAAGGCCTCGAATGCGCCGGCCGGCAGCAGGGCGTCGGCATCCGTCGGTTGATTCGTGTCGGGCTGCTCCAGCGCCTGGGCCAGTCGCCAGGCCAGTGCGCCGACCTGCGCCGAGGACAGCGGCCAGCCGTGGTCGGCGACCGAGCCGGTCACCGTCGGCGTCGGCTCGATCGCATACAGGCGGTTCATCGTCACGCCGTCGCGGTCGGGGCGCCGCCGCGCCGCGAACGCCCGCGCGTAGGCCAGGTGACCCGGCATGGTGTCGAGGAGGTCCGCGTCGAGCGTCACCAGCACGTCGGCGCGCGAAAGCTCATAGCGCGGCACCAGTGCCCGCCCGAAGGCCTGCCGCGCGCCCGCTTCCACCGTGCGTTCGGCCGGCTCGTGCACGTGCCACCGGGCCGCGGGCAGCTGCGCGAGCAGGGCAAGCCGCTGCGCGCGCAGCGTGGGCGAATGCAGCGCGCCGCTGAGAATGCGCAGCCCCTCGCCGCGCGCACCGTACTGTGCGCGCCATTGCGCCAGCTCGCCGGCGAAACCGTCCCAGCCGGCCGGCTCGCCCAGGCGAATCGGCAGCTGCGAGCGATCCGGGTCCCACAGCTCCAGCACGGCCGCCTGCGGCATCCGACCGGTGGCGCCCAGGCTGGCCGGGTGCTGCGGGTTGCCCTCGATCTTGGTTGGCCGCCCCTCGTGCGCTTCCACCAGCACGCCGGTGACATCGCCGGCGTAATCCAGTGCGGTGGCATAGAAGCGGCCCGTGGCCATCTCGCCACCGTCGGGACGACGCACCCAGGGCACGATCTTCTCCGGCGGCGGACCGCTGCAGCCAGCCAGACCGGCCAGCGCCATCGACGCGCCCAGCAGGCGCAGGAAGCCGCGCCGGTCCATCGGCGCCAGCGACGCCATCTGCGGCATCGCGGTGGCCAGCTCGGCGCGGAAGCCCGGATCCTCGGCCAGTTCCTCCAGCGCCCGCCAGAACCGTTGGCCGCCCTGCCCGGCAAGCCGGCGCCTGGCCTGCTCCATGGCACGTTGCGAGGGGGTCATCGATGACATACCGAACAGTCCGTGAGTCGCGAGGTGTGGATGTCGTAGCGCTTGATCAGCGCCAGCCCCAGCGTCTTCTGGTCTTCCGGCTGCCATGCCATGTCGAACACCTTCGAACGGGGGCGCAGGTACTTCTCGGGCGCGCGGTGGCACTGCAGGCACCAGTGCATGGACAGCGACGCCGTACGGCGCATCAGCGGCATGGTGTCGACGCGGCCGTGGCAGCTGACGCAGCCCACGCCCTTGGCGACGTGGATGCTGTGGTTGAAGTAGACGAAGTCCGGCAGCTGGTTGACCCGGTTCCACTGCAGCGGCACGTGCGTCTCCCAGCTCTGCACCAGCGGCTGCAGCATCGGCTGGTCGGTGAACAGCTGCGAGTGGCAGGTCATGCAGGTGGATATCGGCGGCATGCCTGCGTAGGCCGAGGTCTCCACCGTGGTGTGGCAGTAGCGGCAGTCGAGCCCGACCTCACCCACGTGGTGCTCGTGGCTGAAAGGCACCGGCTGGTTCACCGGCGCGTCGATCGCATGCGGCTCCGCGGTGAGCGCCCGCCACCCCAGGACTGCACTGCTGGCGAGTACCAGCGAGACAATCAGCGCCAGCCATCCGTACATGCCCGCGCGCGGTGAAAAGATCTGGCTCATGCTGCCCTGCCGAAGGCGGAGGCGTTGCCGAGGCCATGCGCCGATAGGCCGAGGGCGACCGGCGGCCTTGCCTGGCGGCGTGGTTCATTCGCTGTCACACCGCTCATGTCATGACGGTGGGGCGATCAAACGGCAGATGCACTGCACGCGTGGCGGAGACGGCCGTGATGGCCGCCGGCAGGGTGTCTTCCTCTTCGCCGTCGATCACTATGAGGATGCGTCCCTTGGCGATCTCGTCCTCGAACTCGCGACGTACCGGGTCAGGCACGGTGGAACCGGCTAACGCGCTCGACCAGGTGCCGAGCGACGCGCCGGCCAGGGCCAGCCCCAGCACGCCGGCGACGGTGATGCCGAACGGCGCCACCACCACCGCAGCCAAACCGCCGAGCAGTCCCACCGCGCCGCCGCCCAGGGCACCCTTGACGGCGGCGGGATAGAAGTCGCCTTCGCCGACCTTTCGATCTTCCGGGACGTTCTCGCGTTCGATGTCGGCACGGGCGATCAGCGAAATATCGTCGTTGGCGATGCCAGCCGACCGCGCGGCATGCATCGCCTCGCGGACCTCCGACATGTCGGCTGCACTGAACACGGCGCGCTTTTTCATGCACATCTCCCGGGGCGTGTAACGCGTTCGACGCACGATCACGACGACGTCTTGCCCTTGCGGAAACAACGTGCGGCAACCGGTGTGTGCGACGAGGAAGATCTACCGTAACCATCACGAAGTGCAGCGATGATCAACGCGGGATGAACGGCGCGGAAAGGCCTCGCCACGCCTGCGCGTGAGTCGAAAGAACATGCGCAGACGATGGACGGCTGGACGTCCACAACTTCGAAATTTATTGCGCCAGAAAAGGTCGGTCCAACGAGGCAATCCTCGGGTCATTCCGCGAGATCGCCGGCCGTCCCGCGTCGGCAAACGAGCTCTCGATCCCGCATTCGCGACGCCCCGTTTTGCATTGCTTCAGTCGGCGTCGACACCGCCCATGCGGGCAGGTGTGAGCGCATACGTCGCGGGGGCTGCCGCGGCAACGGTTACAGCGGCGGGGTAGCCGGTGGAGGGTTCAGAACGCAAGCAATCGGCTGCGACACGACACTGTCGCGTCCGCCTTTTCACGCCGCCGACACGCTCGCCCCCCATGATTTGCGGTTGGCCAAGGTGGGCGAGGTGCAGGGCGTCTCGTCGCTTGGCGGCGAGATCTGTTCGCATTTGCCGCGCTGCCGCAAACCCGGTGTATCGTCACAAGGAGTGCACGTTCTTGCGATCTGTTTCGAGTCCGCCTGTCCAGATCAGGCCGCCCTCATCGTCTTTAACGAGGATCTGCATGACCAACCCTACCCCGCCCGTTCCGGTCCAGGCAGCAGCGCATCTGTTGGTGGTGGACGACGACGAGGAGGTGGGCGCCCTCCTGCAGCGGTATTTCGGTGCGCAGGGGTTTCGCGTCACCGTCGTCGGCGACGGCGCCTCGATGCACGAGCGGCTGGCCAGCGAATCGGTACAGCTCGTGCTGCTCGACCTGGGTCTGCCCGGCGAGGACGGCTTCGAGCTCACCCGTCACCTGCATGAGCACTGGCGCGGGCCGGTCATCATCATCACCGGCCGCGGCGAGTCCGTGGACCGGGTGGTCGGGCTGGAGCTGGGCGCGGATGACTACGTGACCAAGCCGTTCGACCTGCGCGAACTGCTCGCCCGTGTGCGCAGCGTGTTGCGCCGTGCCGCCGACCAGGGCCGTCCGGAAGTGATCAGCCCGCCGCGGCACTACCACTTCGCCGGTTACCGGCTCGATCCCAAATCCAGGCACCTCACCAGCCCCGAGGGGGAGACCGTGGCGCTCACCAGTGGTGAGTACGAGCTGCTCAGCGTGCTGCTCGAACACCCGCACCGGGTGCTCTCGCGCGACGACCTGATGACCCGCATCCACGGCCGCGACGCCGGCCCGTACGATCGCGCCATCGACGTGCAGATCGGGCGGCTGCGCCGCAAGATCGAGCCCAACCCCACCCACCCGATACTCATCAAGGCGGTGCGCGGCGTGGGCTACCTGTTCGCGGAGCCGGTGCAACGCGAATGACCGCCATGCAACCGGTGCCCGAGTCACAGCTGTTCCGGGCAATTTTCGACACCGCCGCCGACGCGATGATCGTGGTCGGCCACAACGGGCGCATCCTGCTGGCCAACCCGCAGGCGGACACGCTGTTCGGCCACGCGCCCCGCCAATTGGTCGGCCGTGCGGTGGAAACGCTGCTGCCGGAGGGCCTGCCGACAAGCCAGGATGCGGGCCAGAATGCCTCGCTCCACGCCCACCGCACCGGTGCCGGCCACGAGATGATCGGCGTGCGCGGTGACGGCGAAACGTTTCCGGTGGAAATCGCGCTGAGCCCGATCGTCAGTTACGAGGGCACGCTGCTGGCCGCGTCGATCCGCGACCTTTCCGCCACCCAGCGCCAGCGCCAGGCGATGGCCCGTGCGCGCTTCGACGTGTTCGTGGCGCAGGCCGGGCGGCTGGTGCTGGAGTCGCCGCATTACGAGGCGGCCATCGACGACCTGCCCTCGCTGCTCTCGGCCGCGATGGACACCGAGTCGATCGCCATCGTGTTCATCCAGCCACGCAGCGAGGAGTTGAAGATTAGGGCGGCCACCGGCCTCTCCCCCGGCACGCGGCAGGCGATCAACGACGCGTTCGCCCACGACGGTGCGCGGCACCGCATCGTGCCCAGCGACATCGAGCTGCTGGCCATCGGCGGAGACACCGAGGGCGAATTCGCGCATTTCCGCGAGACGCTGGGACAGCTCGGCTTTCGCCACGCCGCCATGGTGCCGCTGCTGGACCGGGTGGAACCCATGGGCATGGTGCTGGCGCTGGCGCGCGAGGAGGAGTCGTTCACCCACGACAGCCTGCACTTCCTGCAATCGGTGGCGAACATGCTTGCCGCTACCATCCAGCGCACCCGCAGCGAGGAACAGCTTGCGCACGCACAGCGGCTGGACTCGCTCGGCCAGCTCACCGGCGGCATCGCGCACGACTTCAACAACCTGCTCACCGTCATCTCCGGCAACCTGCAGCTGCTCGAGGCGGGCGCGGTCGATCGCGCCGATGCCGGTGAAGTGATCGCCAGCGCCACGCGCGCCGTGGACCGCTGCACCAGCCTGACCCGAAAGCTGCTCGGCTTCGCCCGCAGGCGCCGGTTGCTGCCGACCGCAGTGCAACCGGAACACACGCTGGCCGGCGTGGCTGACATGCTGCGGCGCACGCTGGGCGAAGGCATCACGCTCACGGTCGATTGCCCGCCGGGCGTGCCGGCCGTGTACGCCGACCCCGGCGAACTGGACACGGCCCTGGTCAATCTCGCGATCAATGCCCGCGACGCGATGCCCAGCGGCGGCAAGCTGATGATCAGCGTGCACGAGCGGACGCTGTCGGCGGCGATCGAGGAACTCGGGCTGGCGGCCGGCCGCTACGTGGTGTTCGAGGTGGCCGACACCGGCAGCGGCATGAGCCGCGAGGTGATGTCCCACGCGCTGGAGCCGTTCTTCACCACCAAGGACGTCGGCAAGGGCAGCGGGCTGGGCCTGAGCATGGTGTACGGCTTTGTGCGCCAGTCCGGCGGACAGCTGAGCATCGACAGCGAACCCGGCCGCGGCACCCGCGTCGACCTGATGCTGCCGGTGGCGCTGTCCCCGACGGTACGCACGCGCCAGGTGGAGACCGCCCAGGTCACCGGCAGCGAAAGCATCCTGGTGGTCGAGGACGAGCCGGACGTGCGCCAGGTCGCGGCGACCTTCCTGCGCTCGATGGGCTATCAGGTGTACGAGGCCGCCGACGCCGAGACTGCGGTGCAAATGCTGCAGACCCTGCCGCAGATTGCCCTGCTGTTTTCCGACGTGATGCTCGGTGGCGGCATGACCGGCGTGGACCTGGCGCGCGAGGCGCAGAGCCAGCGCGCTTCGCTGAAGGTATTGCTGACGTCCGGCTATGAACGCACCACGCTCGGCGGCACCAGCTCGGTGCCCCCGAGCATGCCGCTGCTGCCCAAGCCCTATCGCTGCAACGAACTGGCGGTGGCGGCGCGGCAGGTGCTGGATGGCCGCAGTGCGCTCTAGAGCCACCCGCTGCCACCCGCCGCACTGACGCCGCGGCTCAATGCACCGCCGCGGTCGCCTGGCCGGCCATGTCCGCCAGTGCGGCCACGTCCAGCACACGCACTTCGCGGCGCTGTACCGACACATAGCCGAGGTTGGCCAGGTGCGATAGCGCCCGGGTCACCGTCTCGTGCTTGAGCGCAAGGAAGCTGCCCATGTCGGCGCGCCCCATGCGCAGGATGAAGTGGCGCGGGCTGAAGCCCAGGGCGGCATGGCGCTGCGCCACGTCGAACAGGAATGCAGCCACGCGGCGCTCGGCGCTGAGCGTTCCGAGCGCGAGCATCCACGAACGATCCCGGCGGATCTCCTCGGCCAGGGCTGCGGTGAGGCGAATCTGCAGGTCCGGCAATGCGCGGCATGCCAGCAACACGGGCGGGTAAGGCAGCTCCCACAGCTCGCTGTCTTCCAGCGCGATCACGTCACAGCAGTAGCTGCCCAGCCCGATCGACTCGACGCCGACCAGATCGCCGCGCATGCGGAACCCGGTGACCTGCTCGCGGCCATCCTGCGCCAGTTCGCAGGTCTTGAGAAAGCCTGCGTGCACCAGGAAAAGCGCGTGGAAAGGCTGTCCCGAGCGGTACGCATACTGCCCGGCAAGCACCTTGCGCCGGATCACCGGCACGTGGCGGCGCAGTTCCTCGATATTGATGTCCTTGCGGCTGCCTGCAAGGAGTGCTGCCGGCAGCGGAGCCGTCGCGGCGGGGTCGTCATGGGCGGGCGTACGCATGAACAGTCCTCGGACGTGATCAGGGAAAAGGCGGACCGTCAAATTACCGCCGCTACCGGGCGCCGACGAACGCAAACGGGCAACCGTTTGTAACGATGGGTAACAGCATCTTCAACGACCTCATCTCGCGGCCGGCGGCGGTCTTGCGGCACGGTCCGGTCCGCTGTGGCGCGCTGTTATGATGTCGTGATGCTTTCGTATGCCTGCCCCCGTGTTGCGTTGGTTACCCGGCCCAGCCCGGCTGTCCCGCCCTAGGCGCTAGGACGGCTGTGCGCCCCCGGACCGTGCGGTCCGGACACGCGCCATTCGCACCCATCTGCTGATTGATCACCCGTTGATTGATCACCCCTTGATTGATCACCTCTTGATCGATCGCCGCCCGGCAGGGCCGGCGGCGGTCCCTGCCGGATTTTCCCCATGCATCTGCAAAAGCTCCGCAAGGAGTGGCTCTCCAACGTTCGCGCCGACGTGCTCGCCGGCACCGTGGTCGCCCTGGCGCTGATCCCCGAGGCGATCGCCTTCTCCATCGTCGCCGGCGTCGACCCGAAAGTAGGCCTGTACGCCTCGTTCTGCATCGCAGTCACCGTGGCCATCGTGGGCGGGCGGCCGGGCATGATCTCGGCCGCCACCGGCGCGATGGCGCTGCTGATGGTGACCCTGGTGCGCGATCACGGCCTGCAGTACCTGATGGCGGCCACCCTGCTCACCGGCGCGTTCCAGATGCTCGCCGGCGTGTTCAAGCTCGGCGCGCTGATGCGCTTCGTGTCCAAATCGGTGGTGACCGGCTTCGTCAACGCGCTGGCGATATTGATCTTCATGGCGCAGCTGCCGGAGCTGATCGGCGCACCCTGGCAGGTCTACGCGCTGGTGGTGGCGGGGTTGGCGATCATCTACGGCGTGCCGCGCTTCACCAAGGTGATCCCCTCGCCGCTGATCTGCATCGTGGTGCTGACCATCTTCACCGTGCTGGCCGGCGTGCACGTGCGCACCGTGGGCGACATGGGCACGCTGCCGGACAGCCTGCCCACGTTCCTGTTCCCGCAGGTGCCGTTCAACCTGGAGACGCTGCGCATCGTGCTGCCCTACTCCCTGCCGATGGCGGTGGTGGGCCTGCTCGAGTCGATGATGACGGCCGCCATCGTGGACGAGTTCACCGATACGTCCAGCAACAAGAGCCGCGAGTGCATCGGCCAGGGCACGGCCAACATCGTCTCCGGGCTTTTCGGCGGCATGGCCGGCTGCGCGATGATCGGGCAGTCGGTGATCAACGTGAAATCCGGCGGCCGCGGGCGGCTGTCCACGCTGTGCGCCGGCATCTTTCTGCTGATCCTGGTGGTGTTCGCACGCCCGTGGGTGAGCCTGATCCCGATGGGCGCGCTGGTGGCGGTGATGATCATGGTGTCGATCGGCACCTTCAGCTGGTCGTCGATCAGGAATCTGCGCACCTATCCGAAATCCTCCAGCGTGGTGATGGTGGCCACGGTGGTCGTGGTGGTGGGCACGCACGACCTGGCCAAGGGCGTGCTGGTGGGCGTGCTGCTCAGTGCGCTGTTCTTTGCGCGCAAGGTGGGCCGGGTGCTGCACATCGGCTCGGCGCTGAGCGCCGACGAGCGCATTCGCGAGTACCGCGTCACCGGCCAGGTGTTCTTCGCCTCGGCCGATACCTTCACCGCCGGCTTCGACTTCCGCGAGGTGCTTGATGGCGTGCGCATCGATGTCAGTCGCGCGCATTTCTGGGATCTCACGGCGGTGAACGCGCTGGACAAGGTGGTGCTGAAGTTCCGCCGCGAAGGCACGGACGTGGTGGTGCATGGCCTCAACGAAGCCAGTGCCACCCTGGTCGATCGCCTCGGCGTGCACGACAAGCCCGAGGCCGTCGAACAACTGATGGGCCACTAGGACAACCCCATGAAAACCGTACTGACTTGTCTGGACCATTCGATCTACACGCAGAGCGTGCTCGACCACGCCATCTGGGCCGCCACGCGCATGGGCGCGGGCATGGAGCTGATGCATACGCTGGACCGCCATCCCGAGCACGCTGCCACCGCCAATCTCAGCGGCAGCATCGGCCTGGGCAGCAATGAGGCCCTGCTGCAGGAACTGGCCGCGCTGGACGAGAAGCTCAGCAAGCTGGCGCTGGAACGCGGCCGCGCCCTGCTCGACGAGGCCGCGCGGCAGGCTCGCACGCAAGGCGTCGAATCGGCCCGTCCGCGGCTGCGCCACGGCGACCTGGTGGATGCGCTCACCGAACTCGACACCGCGTTCGACCTGCTGGTGATGGGCAAGCGCGGCGAAGCCGCAGACATGGCCAGGCTGCACCTGGGCTCGAACGTGGAACGCGTGGCGCGTGCGATCGATCGGCCGATGCTGGTGGCCTCGCGCGCGTTCAAGCCGATCGAACGCGCGCTGGTCGCCTTCGACGGCAGCGCCAGCGCGCGCAAGGCGGTGGAACTGGCCGCGCGCCATCCGCTGCTCGCAGGGCTCGAATGCCATGTGGTGATGGTGGCCAGCGAGTCGGCCGAGAGCAAGGCGGCCATGCACTGGGCCAGCCAGTTGCTGGATGCGGCGGGCGTGGCGGCCCGCATGGAAACCATCCCGGGTCACGCCGACGCGGTCATTGCCGACTACGTGCGTGACCACGCGATCGACCTGCTGGCGATGGGCGCGTACGGGCACTCGCGTATCCGCCAGCTCATCGTGGGCAGCACCACGACGACGATGATCCGCAGCTGCCTGGTGCCGGTGCTGCTGGTGCGCTGAACGCTCTGTGGCTCTGTGGCTCAGTGGCGCAGCAGCACCGGTAGCGTCGCGTGCGCCAGCACGTGGCGGGTCGCGTCGCCCAGCGACCACTCGCTGAGCTGGCTGCGCCCATAGGCGCCCATCACCAGCAGGTCCGCGTCTGTTTCCTCGGCTCCGTGCAATAGCGCCTCGCCGGGCGCGGCGCCGTCGTGCTCCAGCGGGCGGTGCTCTGCGTGCACGGCGTGCCGCTGCAGATAGGTGTCGATGTCGAACGGCGGCTTCCAGGTGATTTCCGGCAGCGTCTGGCGCGGCGGCGTTTCCAGCAGCACCACCCGTTCGGCGCGCTGCAGCAGGGGCAGCGCGCCGTGGATGGCACGCAGCGCCTCGCGCGAGCCGTTCCAGCCCACCGCCACGCAATCCAGCGTCGGTTCCACCACCGGCCCGGGTGGCACCACGATGCACGGCAGATTGGAGGCGAGCATCATCCGCGCCAGTTCTGGCGGTGTGTGACCGTTGGCATCGCTGCCACGATCGAGCAGCAGCAGGTCATGCCATGTGCCCAGCTGCGCCAGTGCGTCGGCGGCATCGCCTTCGGCCACGTGCCAGGCGGCCTGCGAAACGCCGCGTTCGGCGGTCCAGCGCACGAACGACTGCGCGGCCGACTGCGCCACGTCCATGGCGGCGCGGGCGCTGGATAGCACCGCCGAAACCAGTTCCGGCGGGTGCTGGCTCGCCGCCGCCACGCCCAGCGGCGATGGCGTCACGAATGCACCGGTAATCGACGCCTGCAACAGCGCGGCCAGACGCGCACCGAATTCCGCTGCAGGCGGCCATGCGCCAAACGAACGCATGTGGACAAGCAGGTCCTGCATGACAGCGGTTCCACCAAAGGCCGGCGCGCAGTGTCAGGCCTGGCTGCGGATGCGCCGTTGATACGGATCAAATCGGCGCATGCCATATCGATGCAAGGTGGGCGTCCACCTCCCGTCAGATCGCGCGCATGCATGCCACTGCCACTGCCACCGCCGCCGCTCCGCATGCCGGAGCCCCCGCATCCATCGCCGGTACCGGCGCGCACGCCTCGGCACGTGCGGAACCGCGTATCCGCGACGTGCTCACCTATTGCCCCGATTTCCGTCGCTGGAGCGCAGCCGCCTATTACGCTGCCGCACTGGCCGCGGAGCTGGGCGCAAGTCTGACCGGCCTGCATGCCGGAGCGCGGCTGCCCTACACGGCGCCCGCGGCCGGCACGGTGCCGTGGCTGGCCGAATGGGCGGCGCACGCCACCGACGAGATTCACTGCGCGATGCTGGCCAGTCGCGGCTTTGCCGAGTGGGCACGGGCACAGGGCGTGGGCCAGGCGTACTGGCAGGTTGCGCTGGGCGACACACGGGACGTGCTTGATGTGGCCGGCAACACCAGCGACCTGCTGGTGCTCGATCGTCAGGACGAGGGCGGCGCCCTGCCCGCGCTGTTGCACGGCGTGCTGCTTTCGGGCCATCCCTGCATCGTGGTGCCGCCCACGCCGTACATCAGCGGGCGGCTGGAGCGCGTGGTGGTGGGCTGGGACGGCTCGCCCAACGCGACCCGTTCGCTGCACGCGGCGCTCCCGCTGCTGCATGAAGCCGGCGACGTGGTGCTGCTGTATGCCGACGCGGGGCCGGCACCGGGCGGACGCACCCGGGTGCAGCCACCGTTCGATCCGCAGCGACACCTGCGCGCGCACGGCGTGGCCGCGCGGCGCGAGACGCTTCCCGCCGGTGGCGAGACGGCCGCCCACGCCGTGCTGGCCTATGCCTCGCACCATCGGGCCGACCTGCTGGTGATCGGTGCCCATGGCAAGCCTCGACGCAGCGAGAGCTGTCTGGACGACCCCACCCACCTGATCCTGCGCCAGGCGCAGATGCCGCTGTTCGTGCGCTATTGAGCGGGGCTCACCGCCACGGCCGCATCGGCAGGTAACCGGGATCACCCGCCTCGCCCGACCAACCTGCCGGCAGCGGCGGCAGCTCGGTGGTCTGGTCCAGGTGGAACACTGCGTCGAACTGCTGCGCCAGGGTGGCACTCACGTAATGGCACTCGAACTCCGCGTCGGGCCGGTACAGCACGCCCACCGAGCGCTGCAGCATCGGACGGCGCACCACGGCCGGCGAGGCGCCGTGCAGCGGCAGGTAGAAGCGTTCCAGCCGCGTGCGCCGGAACAGGGCCTCGTAGCTGTCGGTGCGTGGCGACCGCAGTGCCATGCGTTCGGGCTCGCCGTCCCAGGCGTGTGCCGCGCAGAGCTGGCCGCCGCTGGTGGTGAAGCCCACCAGCATCGCGGCGGCGCCAGCGCGCTTGCGCGCCAACTGGCCCATGCTCCATTCGCCGGCGTGGCCGGCCTGCGTGCCGCGCGCGTCACCCACACTCGCATTGTGCGACCACACCACGATGCGCCCTGGCCGGCCGCACTCGCGCAGATGCGCCTGCAGCGCGAACAGCGTCTGGGTCATGTGGTATTCGCGCAGGTTCCAGCGTGCCTGCCGGGTGCCGAGCATGCTCTGGTAGTACGCCGCGGCACTGGCGACCGCCTGCGCCTGGCGCGCGGCGAAGAACGGAGCCTGGGTGCCGTTGTAGCCGTCGCGCGGTGGATACGCCGGCGCGGCGGCCAGCTGTTCGGTCAGGCAGCGGAGCACCGCTTCGCGGCATGCCGGCTGCAAACTCGCCGCCGCCTCGTAGCCGTAACGCTGCGGGTCGCGCACGTGATCGAGCACCGCATAGTGCTCGCGCGCCAGCTCCGCCTGTTCGGGGTCGATCTGCTCCAGGCAGCGGATCGCGGCGCGGGCGGAGCGATACAGGCTGTAGCTGTCCAGCCCGTGGAAGCCGACCTTCGCCACCGGGTCACGCAGGGCGTTGTAGCGCTGCAGCCATTCGATGAACGCGGGCGCGACCGTGTTCCGCCAGGGCCAGCCGGGAAAGTGCGCAAAGTCCCCCAGTGCCTCGCCCGCGTCGGCGTCGTGGCTGTCGCCGCAGACATAGCGATGCACCCGCCACGCGTCGGGCCAGTCCGCCTCCACCGCCACCGCGTCGAAGCCCTGCTCGACGATCAGGCGCCGGGTGATCGCGTCGCGCATGTGCGCGAACTCGGCGGTGCCACGAGTCGCCCCGCCCAGCATCACGATGCTGCACGAGGCGGTGGCATCCAGCAGCGCATCGTAGTCGCCGTCGTTGTCGTCCAGCCGGATTGCCGACGCGCGGATCGCATCCAGCGGATGCAGGCCGTCGGTGTTCATGCGCCCACCGTCGGGGCGTGTGCGACGACCGGGTCGGCAGGCCGCTGCGGCCGCCGGCAATCTGGGGCGTGGGTATCTACCAGAACATGCGGTGCCGAAGCAGGCGCGGCGTGGATCATGAAGCCCTCCATGAGCAGATGTCCGGGCAAACTGGCCGGGGAAACCGGGAAACGCGTGGCGGTGCGGCCACGGGGAAGCCCGATGCTCCGCGAGCACCGGTGCGTGCCGCTTGACGAGGATCAACTGCATCTGCCGCCCGGCGCGGCGGACCCCGAAGTTGATCGCGATCAACTGCTGCGCCGGTGGACGGGGGCACGATGAGATCGGGCGGTGAATGCCGGCGGCGGTGACAACCGGAAGGATCCGGGGGCGCCGTCGCCGGCATTCATTCTTTGAGATTCCCGCACGGCGCCTGCGTTGCTCCGGCACACGCCAGCGGTGAGCCACTGCCGCCGATCCTTCGATCTGCTTGCCCGCCGGGCCGCCGGCCGCGCGAATCACCGCAGCTTTACCGCAGCGCCACTAACCTCCGCGATTGCCGTACGGGCCGCCTGGCCTGCGCGGCGTCCTGCATTGCATTCCCGCCCGTCTCAGCCAGCTCCGGAGAGCCAGCCATGTCCGATCCCACGCCCGAGCAGTGCGTCACCACCTTCGACTCCGCCGACCGGGTCAACCTCACCTTGAGCCGCCGCAGCTTCCTGCAGATGGTGGGCATGACCGGCGCGGCGTCGACGCTCGGGCTGGGTGGCCAGGCGCTGGCGGCCACTGCAATGGCCCACGTGCCGGATGTCGGCGCAGGCGCGACCGCGGGCGACGACCAGGTCACCGTGCAGTTCACCGTCAACGGCAAGCCCGAGACGCTCACCGTGGATCCGCGCACCACGCTGCTCGACGCACTGCGCGAACACCTGCACCTGACCGGCACCAAGAAAGGCTGCGACCACGGCCAGTGCGGCGCGTGCACGGTGCATGCCGACGGGCGACGCGTGAACTCCTGCCTCAGCCTGCTGGCCATGCATGAGGGGGGCGAAGTCACCACCATCGAGGGGCTCGGGCAGCCGGGTCAGCTGCACCCGATGCAGCAGGCGTTCCTGCAGCACGACGGCTACCAGTGCGGCTACTGCACCTCGGGCCAGATCATGTCCGCCACGGCACTGCTGGACGAGCCGTGGGGCCCGGCCGATGCGGACGTCAAGGAAGCCATGGCCGGCAACATCTGCCGCTGCGGCGCGTACCCCAACATCGTTGCGGCGATCCAGCAGGTCCGGAAGGGCTGAAGGGAGACACACCATGCAGGCTTTCACCTTTGTCCGCGCCGCCGACGCCCGCCAGGCCATCGATGCCGGCGCCCGCTCCCCCACCGCCCAGCAAGGCGCCAGCGTGCGCTTTGTCGCCGGCGGCACCACCCTGCTGGACCTGATGAAACTGGACGTGGAAACCCCCGGCCAGGTCGTCGACATCAACCACCTGCCGCTGGCGCAGGTGGAACGCACGTCCGAGGGCGGGCTGAAGATCGGCGCGCTGGTGCGCAATGCCGATCTCGCCCGGCACGCCGACGTGACACGGGACTACCCCGTGCTGTCCGAGGCACTGCTCGCTGGCGCCTCCGCGCAACTGCGCAACATGGCCACCACCGGCGGTAACCTGCTGCAGCGCACGCGCTGCATGTACTTTCGCGACGCGAACATGCCGTGCAACAAGCGCGAGCCCGGCAGCGGCTGCCCGGCGATCGACGGTGCCAACCGCAACCTGGCCATCCTCGGCACCAGCGAGCACTGCATTGCGTCCAATCCCAGCGACATGAACGTGGCGCTGGCGGCGCTGGAGGCGCGCATCGCGATCCAGGGCACCGACGGCGAGCGGATCGTGCCGATCGCCGACTTCTTCCTGCTGCCAGGCGACACCCCGCAGCACGAAACGGTGATGCAGCCGGGCGACCTGATCACCCACGTGCTGCTGCCGCCACCGAAGCACGGCGCCCGCTCGCACTACCTCAAGCTGCGCGACCGTGCCTCCTACGAATTCGCGCTGGCGTCGGCCGCCGTGGTGCTGGCCACCGACGGCGGGCGCATCAGCCACGCCCGGGTGGCGCTGGGCGGCGTGGGCACACGGCCGTGGCGCTCGCACGAGGCGGAGCAGGCGCTGGTCGGCCAGCTGGCCGGCCCGGCCACCTTCGCCGCGGCGGCCAGTGCGGCCCTGCGCGATGCGCAGCCGCAGAGCGAGAACGCCTTCAAGGTGGAGCTGGCCAAGCGCTGCCTCACCCACGCCCTTTCCACCGTGGCCGCCGCGTAAGCGCGGCCCTGCAGGAGCAACGAACTCATGGCACCCGACGCATCCCGCACCCCGCCCGCCCTGGGCCACGGCTACGCCCGCGTGGACGGCCCGCTGAAGGTCAGCGGCACCGCCCGCTACAGCTCCGACTACCACTTCCCCGGCCTGCTCTATGCAGTGCCGGTGTGCGCCACCGTGGCGAGCGGCACCGTCGCCGCGATCGACGACAGCACCGCCGCGTCGATGCCCGGCGTGCGCAAGGTCTACACGCGCAGCAACATCGGCACGTTCTATCGCCCGGGCAAGTCCGGCTCGATCGACGAGAAGCGCCCGCCGTTCGAGGACGACACCATCCGCTATTACGGCCAGTACGTGGCGATGGTGGTGGCCGACAGCTTCGAGCAGGCCACCGCGGCCGCGCGCAAGGTGAAGGTGGAGTACCGCGACGTCACCGCGCCGGACGTGCGCATGCAGCTCACCGCCGAGGAAAAGCAGACCACCGACTCCGAGCGCGGCGACGTCGATGCGGCGTTGGCCGATGCGGCCGTGACGGTGGATCAGACCTACACCACGCCGCGCGAGACGCACAATCCGATCGAGCTGCACGCCAGCCTGGCGATCTGGGACGGCAAGGCTTTCACGCTCTACGAGACCACCCAGTCGATCATCAACCATCGCAACGTGATGGCGCAGATGCTCGGCGTGCCGAAAGAGAACGTGCGCATCGTCACCGAGTTCCTCGGCTCCGGCTTCGGCGGCAAGCTGTGGCCGTGGCCGCACGCGCTGCTCGCTGCCGCGGCGGCGCGTGACCTGGGCAAGCCGATCAAGCTGGTGGTCACGCGCGAGATGATGTTCCACGACGTCGGCCATCGCACCAACACCCAGCAGCGCATGCGCCTGGGCGCCACGCCGGACGGCGACCTGGTCGCGCTGCGGCAGGATTTTCTCTACGCCACCTCGCGCAGCGACCACACCAAGGAAGACTGCGGCGAAGCGACCCCGTTCCTTTACTCCACGGCCAACCTCAAGGTGACCAGCGCCTGCGCCCGACGCGACATCGCCCCCAACACCGCCATGCGCGGCCCCGGCGCGGTGCCGGGCCTGTTCGCGGTGGAATCGGCGATGGACGAACTGGCGCTGGCGCTGAAGATGGACCCGGTGGAACTGCGCCTGCGCAACGAACCGGAGATCGACGAGAGCGAAAACATCCCGTTCTCCTCGCGCCACCTGAAAGAGTGCCTCACCGAGGGCGCCAAGCGCTTCGGCTGGTCGCAGCGCGATCCGGCAATCGGCGCCATGCGCAAGGACGGCAAGATCCTCGGCTGGGGCGTGGCCGCCTGTTCGTGGATGGCGCAGCGCCTTGCCGCCGAAGTGTCGGTGCTGCTCAACGCCGATGGCAGCGTGCGCGTGGCCAGCGGCACCCAGGATATCGGCACCGGCACCTACACCATGCTGGCGCAGATGGTGGCGCACGACCTGGGCATCGCGGTGGACCGGGTCAAGGTGGTGATCGGCGACAGCGCGCTGCCGCCGGGCCCGTTGTCCGGCGGCTCCATGGCCACCGGCTCGCTGGTGCCTGCCGTGGCGCAGGCGGCCGGCAAGGCGGTGGAACAACTGCTCGACGCCGCCGCTGCGCACGCGCAGGCGTTCAAGGGCGCCAAGGCCGACCAGCTCGCCTTCACCGACGGCCGCGTGCACCGCAAGGACACTGCCGCCGAATCGGGCGTGCCGTTCGCCCAGGTGCTCGACGAGGCGCGACTGGCGCACGTCGAGGGCAAGGGCAAGTCCGGCAGCACCTTCGGCGACGACGAAGCGAAGAAGTTTTCGATGCATTCGTACGGCGCGCACTTCGTCGAGGTCAGCTGGGAGCCGCAGACCGCGCGCCTGCGCATCGAGCGCGTGCTGACCGTGATCGACGCCGGCCGCATCATCAACCCGATGACCGGGCGCAACCAGATCGAGGGCGCCATCGCGATGGGCGTGGGCATGGCGCTGTTCGAGGAAACCCAGTACGAGGCACGCTGGGGCAAGGCGATCAACAGCAACCTAGCCGACTACGTGATGACCACCCACGCCGACTCGCCCGCCATGGACGTGCTGTTCCTAGACTATCCCGATACCAAGCTCAACTCGCTGGGCGCTCGCGGCATCGGCGAGATCGGCCTGGCCGGCTTCGCCGCCGCGGTCACCAGCGCGGTGCATCACGCCACCGGCGTGCGCGTGCGGCACCTGCCGGTGAAGATCGAGGATCTGCTGGCGTCCACCGTCAGCTGAGCCAGGCTGCCCGGCCTGCCGATCTCCGGCGGGACGGGCTCCAGGGCGCGCTCCGGTTTGCAAGCAAGGGAATGACGGCCGTGTACTCCGCGGCGGCCATTGCAGCGACCAAGGGAGGCTCTTTTCGGCGGCGAGTGTCAGTCATTCAACTCGCTGTCGCTTCCCTGCTCCAGGCAGCCGCCTCTCCGAGGACGTACCGCGTGTGCTACTGATCGCTCATCGCCTGCCTTCACCGCGCAGCGCACTTTTACAAGTCAGGAGGTCGGTTACGCAGGGCTTTGCCCTTTCGCCTTCGCTGTTCGCCTCTCGCGTTTTTCTTTCCGTCTGTCGTCCCCGCATTAACGCGGCCCCGCGGCCTCGCCGGTCAAGCCTCTTTCGGCCGTCATCCCCGCGAAAGCGGGAAGGATTTTCAACGGCGAAGGCAGGGATCCATCGTGATGTTGCTCCCAGCCGGCGGCCCCTCCAGCTTTTCCTCGTGGCACACCAAACGCAGCCGCCTGAGCGGCACGCACGGCACGGCTGTCGGAACGGCTGGCAGGCAGGCTCGGCAGCAGCAAAGTGGATGACCGGCATCCGCCGTTGAAAAATGCCTCCCGCTTTCGCCGGGGTGACGAGCTCGAAGTCGAAGTCGTTCCCTTTCATTACAAGCCCAGCGCGCACTGACCGACTCGCACCGCACCCAAGCGCACCCGGAGCCCACCCACACACACGAACCTCGATACCATCCCCACATCTCTTTCGACCCAAGGCAGCGCGTGATCTCCACCCCCTCCCGTATCGCTCCGCGATGAACTCCCCGCACGAACTGGCCCAACTGCTGGATGCCCTGCGCCAACTGCGCAAGGACGGCGAGACACGCGCCGCGCTGGCCACGCTCACCCGCACGCGCGGCTCCACTTTCCGCCGCCCCGGTACGCACATGTTGGTGCTGCACGACGCCCGCGTGGTGTGCGAGCTCTCCGGCGGCTGCCCGCAGCGCGACATCGTGGCGCGTGCGCTGGAGGTGATCGCCAGCGGCGTGCCGCGACGGGTGAACTACAACAGCGAGTCCGGGCTCGACGTGCTGATGGAAATGGGCTGCGGCGGCGAGCTGGAGATCCTGATCGAGCCGCTGGCCCCGGCCGGCACGACGGACTTCGCCGACCACCTCGCCCGCTGCCTGCATGCGCGCGCCGAAGCGCGACTGGCCACGCTGTTCGCCATCGACGGCCAGACGGTGCTGCCGCAGCGGATGGTCTGGAGTGCGCAGCGCCGGCTGTTTGACAGCCTTGGCGATCCGGCGGTGGCCACTGTCGTCGCCGACGCCTGCGCCGCCTGGCCCGAACGCGGCGCCGGCGCGCAGCAGCTGGCATCGCCGCGCGGCACGCTGGACGTATTGATCGAGTCGGTGCGTCCGCCGCACGCACTGGTGGTGATCGGCTCCAGCGCCGCCGCCCGCGCGCTGCTGCCGCTGTCCACGGCGCTGGGCTGGCAGACCACGCTGGTCGACCACGACCCGGCGCGGCTGCAATCGCCTGAGCTGCCGGCGTCGCTGCACACCGTGTGCAGCACGCCGGCACAACTGCACGAGGCGCTGCCGCTGGATGCGCACACGTCGGTGGTGGTGATGACCCACAACCTGGAACAGGACATCGCCTGGCTCGCCGCGCTGGCCGGCACGCCGGTCGCCTACGCCGGCTCGCTCGGCTCGCGCGAGCGGGTGGCGCGGATGCGCGGCGCGCCCGAACTGGCCCGGCTGCGGCTGCACGCGCCGGCCGGGCTGGACATCGGTTCGGAGACGCCCGAGGAGATCGCGCTGGCGGTCGCCGCCGAGATCATGGCGGTGATCAACGGACGCAGCGGCGGCCCGCTCCGCGACAACGACGGCGCCATCCACGGATGAGCGCGAGCGCGCCGGTGATCGTGCTGCTCGCTGCCGGCGAAGGGCGCCGGTTCGGCAGCGCCAAGCAGCTGGCCGAGGTCGGCGGCCAGGCCATGTTGCGCCGCGCGGTGGAGACGGCGCAGGCCACCGGGCTGGCAGTGATCGTGGTCACCGGCGCCCATGCCGAGGCGGTCGAGCCGCTGCTGGCGGACCTGCCCGTGCAGCGGCTGCACCACGCGCAATGGCGCGAGGGCATGGGCAGTTCGCTGGCCGCGGGCATGTGCCACCTGCGGCGACACCATCCGCAGGCATCGGCCGTGCTGGTGTGCCTGGCCGACCAACCTCTGATCGATATCACCATCCTGCGCGCGGTACTGGCCGAACATGGGCGCGTGCCGGAGCGCATCGTCGCCGTCCGGCATGGCGATACGGCAGGCCCGCCGGCGCTGTTTCCGCGCCAGTATTTCGACGTGCTCGCGGCCAGCTCGGGCGATCGCGGCGCACGTGCACTGCTGGCGGCCGAGGCCGACCGGGTGAGCATGATCGAGCGAGCCAATGCGCTGGACATCGACACTCCGGCGGATCTGGACCGCGCCCGCCGCGCCTGGCTGGCGCAGCAGCGCTGACCGTGTCGCGCCTGGCGACGACGCGGTCCAGCTGGACCCTGGAACGTAAGGAGAAGCAACCCTTGGAAGGCACCGCATGATCGCCACCATCGTCATCACCGCGCTGGCAACGGCCGCGCTGATCGGTATCGCCATCAACCTGCACCGGCCGGAGAAGCACGTCCGGCACGACATTGCCCACTGCCACGCCGTGGCCGACCCGCAGTTCGAGCTAGAGATGAACGCGATGCTCGGGCCGGACGTGCTTCAGGGCAACGCGATCGAGCCACTGCAGAACGGCGACGAGATCTTCCCGGCCATGCTGGAGGCGATCGGCTCGGCGCAGCACACCATCACCTTCGAGACCTACATCTACTGGGCCGGCGAAATAGGCCGCAGGTTTGCCGACGCGCTGGCGGAGCGTGTGGCGGCCGGCGTCACCGTGCACGTCATGCTCGACTGGGCCGGCAGCGCCCGGATCGACCAGCGGCTGCTGGACAAGCTCACCGACGCCGGCGTGCAGGTGCAGCGCTACCACCCGATTCGCTGGTACAGCGTGGGACGCCTGAACAACCGCACCCACCGCAAGCTGCTGGTGGTCGATGGCCGCATCGGCTTCACCGGCGGGGTCGGCATTGCCGACCAGTGGGCCGGCCATGCGCAGGACCCCGACCATTGGCGCGACATGCACTTCCGCGTGGAAGGCCCGATCGTGGCGCAGTTGCAGGCCGCCTTCATGGACAACTGGATCAAGACCACCGGCAAGGTGCTGCACGGGGAGCACTACTACCCGCCGCTGCAGCCGCGGGGCGACCTGCCGATGCACCTGTTCGTGAGCTCGCCCGCCGGCGGCAGCGCCAGCATGCACCTGATGTGCCTGCTCGCGATCACCGCCGCAAGCCGCTCGATCGACCTGCAGGCGGCCTACTTCCTGCCCGATGAAGTGATGCTCGGCGCGTTGCGCGCCGCCTGCGAACGAGGCGCCCGCGTGCGGATGGTGGTGCCGGAGCGCTACATCGACTCGCACCTCATCCACATGGCGTCGAAGATGTGCTGGGGCGAATTGCTCGAAGCAGGCGCGGAGATCTACCAGTACCAGCGCACCATGATGCACAACAAGATGCTGATCCTCGACGGGCGCCTGGTGTCAGTGGGATCGACCAACTTCGACCTGCGCTCGTTCAACCTCAACGACGAAGCCAGCCTCAACATCTACAGCGAACGCTTCGCCGCGCAGATGACCGAGGTGATGGAGCGGGACCTCGCCCACGCGCAGCGCTACACGCTGGACATGTGGAAACGGCGCCCCCTGCGCCAGCGCCTGGGCGAATGGCTCACCCGGCCGATCCGCAGCCAGCTCTGAGGCGTGAGGCGTAGCGGGCGCCAACGCGCGGGCGAGGCACCGCACCCGCAGTGACCTGCGGCGGCAGTCCTGTCGCGGGCCTGTGGTGCGCGGCGAGCCAAGCCGTGTGCCACCTCGGGCGGCACGAGCAGCCCATAGGCGGGTCAATCCGCGCATGATCCGCCTGAGGTTCAAGATGCCCCCTCGCTACCGGAGTGCACGATGCAGCCCATCCGCTCCCCCGACGCAGAACAGGCACGGCCGCACTGGTTGAACCGCACGGTGGCCGGCGCCGGCATCACCAGCGCGCTGGGCGATTTCTGCTACGAAACCACCACTGTGATCCTGCCGGGATTTCTCGCCGTGCTCGGCGTGCCGGCTGCCGCGCTCGGCCTGATCGAGGGCGCGGCCGATGCGGTGGCAAGCTTCACCAAGATGGCCGCTGGCCACGTGGCGGACCGGCTTGGCCATCGCAAGGCGCTGGTGGTGCTGGGCTACGCGCTGACGCCGGTCGGGCAGGCCCTGATCGCGCTCGCCGCCGGCTGGCCGTTGCTGCTCGCCGGGCGGCTGCTGTCGTGGTTCGGCAAGGGCCTGCGCGGACCGCTGCGCGACGCCATCGTGGTGCAGGCGGTGAGCGAGGAAACCCGCGGCCGCGCGTTCGGTTTTCACCGTGCGGCCGACACGGTGGGCGCCGTGGCCGGGCCGCTGCTCGGCGTGCTGCTGGGCTGGGCGCAGACCCTGCCGATGCATGACCGTGCCTGGCCATTCCGGCTGGTGCTGTGGCTGTCGCTGGTTCCCGGCGCGCTCGCCGTGGTGTCGTTCCTGCTGCTGGTGCGCGATCCGGAACACTCGACCAACCCGTCGCTGCGGCTGATGCAGTCACTGCGCACGCTGCCGCCGCGCTTCAAGCGCTATCTGGGCGCGGTGGGGCTGTTCGGAATCGGCGACTTCTCGCACAGCCTGCTGATCCTCGCCGCCACCACCCTGCTCACGCCAAGCATGGGCGTGGTGCGCGCCGCGCAGGTGGCCGGCCTGCTCTACGTCGGCCGCAACATGGTGCAGGTGCTTGCCTCCTATCCCATCGGCGCGCTGGCCGACCGGCTGGGGCACCGCCCGCTGCTGCTGGCCGGCTACGCGATGGGCGTGCTCACCGCCGCGCTCACCGCGCTGGCGTTCTGGCGGGACAGCGCGACCCTTGCAGCGCTGGCCGGCATCTTCGCCCTGGCGGGGCTGTACGTGGCGACGCAGGAAGCACTGGAGTCCACCGTGACCGCGGCGATGGTGCCGGCAGACCGGCTCGCCACCAGCTACGGCGCGCTGGGCACGGTCAACGGCGTGGCCAGGTTCGTCTCCAGCGCCGCGGTGGGTCTGGCGTGGAGCCTGCACTCGCCGGCCGCCGGCTTTGCCCTGGCCGCGGTGCTGATGCTCGGCGGCACGGTCGCCCTCGCCCGCAGCCGGTAACGCCGAAACGCTTGTTCCGCTGTGGCTTTCGTCGTTATATAGCGATCTACATAACGACACGCCGGGGAGCTCGCATGTCCATGCCATCGCTGCAACGCCGCCTTGCCGGCGCTGTCTTCGCGCTCGCCGGCATCGCCGGCTCCGCGCACGCGGACGACCTGGTGGTCTCGGCCGCGTCCAGTCTCGCCAACGCCTTCCAGGGCGTGGCCGCGGCCTATGAAAAGGCGCACCCGGGCACGCATGTGGTACTCAACTTCGCCTCCTCCGACACCTTGCTGCGGCAGATCGCCAACGGCGCGCCGGCGGACGTGTTCGCCTCCGCCGACCAGGTGGCGATGGACAAGGCGCAGGCGCAGCAGGCGATCGTGCCGGGCAGCCGGGTGAACTTCGCTGCCAACCAGCTGGTGCTGATCGTGCCAACGGGCGGCGCCAGGGTTGCCGCCCTCGACGATCTGGCCGGCCCCGCCTTCAAGCGCATCGCCTGGGGCAACCCGGCTTCGGTGCCGGTAGGACGCTACACGCAGGGCGTACTGGACCGCGCCGGCCTGACCCGGCGCCTGTCGTCCAAGGCGGTGCTGGCGGCGAACGTGCGCCAGTGCCTGGACTACGTGGTGCGCGGCGAGGTCGATGCCGGCTTCGTCTACGCAACCGACGCGGCCATCGCACGCGACAAGGTCACCGTGGCGCTGCGCGTTCCCTCGCCCACGCCGATCAGCTACCCGATCGCAGTGGTGGCGCACACCGAGCACGCGGACGAGGCGCGCGCGTTCATCGCCTTCGTGCGCTCCGCCGGTGGCCAGGCGCTGCTGGCGGACGCAGGCTTCCTGGCGCCCTGAGCGTGACGCCGGACATCTGGCAGCCGCTGTTGCTCTCGCTGAAGGTCGCCCTCTGGGCCACCGCGCTGAATCTCGTACTGGGCGTCGCGGTGGCCTACGGCCTGTCGCGCTGGCGCTCGCGCTGGTGCAACACGGTGGATGCGTTGCTCACCCTGCCGCTGGTGTTGCCGCCCACGGTGCTGGGCTACTACCTGCTGGTGCTGCTGGGGCGGCGCGGGGTGATCGGCGGCTGGCTGGAGCAGCTGGGCATCAATCCCGTGTTCACCTGGCAGGGCGCCGTGATCGCCGCCACGCTGGCTGCGTTTCCGCTGGTGCACAAGGCCGCGCGTGCCGCGTTCGAGAACGTGGAGCCGCAGCTGGAAGACGCGGCGAGGGTGCTCGGCCTGGCGCCGCTGGCGGTGTTCTTCCGCGTGTCGCTGCCGCTGGCGGCCCGCGGCATCGTCGCCGGCGCGTTGCTCGCGTTCGCCCGCGCACTGGGCGAGTTCGGCGCCACGCTGATGATTGCCGGCAACCTGCCCGGCCGCACGCAGACCTTGTCGGTAGCGATCTATTCGGCGATCGAGGCGGGCGACGACGCCGGCGCCAACACGCTGGTGGCGGTGGCCTCGGTGACCTGCGTGGTGGTGCTGGTGCTGGCCGGCCGTCTGACGCGCGCCCGCGCGCCCCGCCGGGGCGCCTGACGATGCGCCTGGATGTCGACATCCGCCGCGTGATGGCCGACCCGCAGCGCCCGTTCTCGCTCGATCTGGCGTTCCGCTCCGACAGCGCGCGCGTGGTGCTGTTCGGCCCGTCCGGCTCGGGCAAGAGCCTCACCTTGCGCGCCATCGCGGGGCTGATCCGCCCCGACGCGGGCCACATCGCCGTGCGCGACCGCACGCTGTTCGACGACTTCCGCGGCGTGGACGTGCCGGCGCGCGCACGGCGCATCGGCTACGTGTTCCAGGACTACGCGCTGTTCCCGCATCTCACGGTGGCGCAGAACGTAGCGTTCGGGCTCACCGCCGGGCTGCGCCAGCCTGCGCGAACGAAGGTGCCCGAGGCGGCGCAACGCTGGCTCGATGCATTCGAGCTGGACGGCCTGGCCAATCGCTACCCGTGGCAGATCTCCGGCGGCCAGCAGCAGCGCGTGGCGCTGGCCCGCGCACTGGCGCCGAAGCCGGAGCTTCTGCTGCTGGACGAACCGTTCGCCGCGCTCGACCCGCCGCTGCGCGGCCGCCTGCGCAACGAGCTGGTGGCACTGCAGGCGCGGCTGGACGTGCAGATGCTGGTGATCACCCACGATCCGGCCGATGTCGACGTGCTCGGCCAGCACGTGCTGGAGATACGCGACGGCCGCATCCACGCCGACGCCACGCGGCCCGCGTCATGAGCGCGTCAGTCGGTGGTGCCCAGCAACACGCTCGACGCATCCACCACCGCCAGCACCGCCTGCCCCACGGCCAGCGGCTGCGCCGCGGCCTCGCTGACGGTTGCCACCAGCGCGCCGCCGCCGTGCAGGTCGATCGCGACCTCGGCGCTCACCGTGCTGCGCTCGATCGACGCGATCATGCCGATGAGCCGGTTCGGTGCAGGCGGCACCGTGGCCGGATCGACCCCGATCAGCTCCAGCGCGGAGGCCTTGATCAGCGCAATCGCCTGGCGTCCCAGCGCAAGCCCGAGATCGTGCGTGCTCTGGCGCGTGATGGTGGCGACCAGCTGCTGCCCGCCAGCCAGCGCCAGCGTCACCGCGTCGTTGGCCGCACCGGACTCCAGCGCCACCACGGTGCCGACCAGCTGGTTGCGCGCGCTGGTGCGCAGGGTGAAGCGCCGCATCAGCTGGATGTCCTGCATCGCCGCGGCACCGAGCTCGCCCAGCTGCTGCACGAAGCGCTCGTGCTGCTGCGCCATCTGGCGGAACACCTCCACCAGGCGCTGCCCGCGCGGCGTCAGTCGGGTGCCGCCGCCGCGTTTGCCGCCGGTGGCACGTGTTACCAGCGGCTCGTCGGAGAGGTTGTTGATCGCGTCGATCGCGTCCCACGCACCCTTGTAGCTCATGCCCACGGCGCGGGCGGCGGCGCTGATGCTGCCGGTCTCGCCGATTGCCGCCAGCAGCTCGATGCGGTCCACGCCACCGGCGTGACGCTCGCCTGCGTGCAGCGACAGCATGCCCTTGAGTTCAAACATCGACGGGTCCGATCCGCGCGCAACGCTGCGCCGCCGACGAGTGTAGCGAGCGCCCGCTCAAGTCGCCGCCGCGCCGGGCCGATACGCATACGCGCCGCGCGTCACCGGCGCTGGCCTTGCCGCGTTGGTCGCTTTGCGCGACCGCCGCGTTGCCTGGCCGCCCTGCCCCTGCCCACTCCGGAATTCCCCGCATGACCCGCATTTCCCTGCTGTCCTCGTCGCTGGCGCTGGCCCTGCTGCCCGCCGCCGCCTTCGCCGCCCAGACCAAGCCCAGCGACTTCTCCGACAACTGGCCCACGCACGTGGTGCTGGAGGACGGCACCGACCTCGGCATCGCCTTCAAGTACCAGTACGACGTGAACCGGTTTTCCCACGACGACGGCCGCTTCGACGACGCGCAGACCAGCCGGCGCAAGGAGCTGGGCATCTACGCGAAAAAGAAGAACGTCTACGACGCCACCGCCGTGTTCGATTTCCAGGCGAAGACCTGGCTGGATGTGTTTGCACGCGTGCAGACCCAGGCGCTGCTCGGCCGCGACGCCGGCGCCGTGCGCGCCGGTTACAGCAAGACGCCGGTCGGCTTCGAGGGCAACACGGGCACCGGCTCGACCACGTTCATGGAGACCGCGCTGCCGACCCAGGCGCTGTACGCCGGCCGCCGCATCGGGGTGGACTGGGCGCTGGTGCGCCCGGCCTGGCTGGTCAACGCGGGCTACTACTGGGGCGGCGACCTGCAGGGTGATTCGGACGGCCACATGACCGCCGCGCGCGTCGCCTGGACCCCTCGCCATGCCAGCGGCGACGTGCTGCACCTGGGGCTTTCCGCCTCGCGCGAGACGCCCGACGGCAGCACCGACGGCCGCGGCGCTTATCACGCTCCCGGCGCGCGCCTGCGCGCTCGGCCCGAAGCGGGGCTCACCTCGATACGACTGGTGGACTCCGGCAGCCTCTCGTTGGTGGACCGGATCGACCGCGAAGGCGTCGAGGCGCTGTGGATTGGCGGCCCGTGGTCGCTGCAGGGCGAGTACCTGCAGGCACGCGTGAGCCTGGCCAATGGCCGCCCGTCGTATCGCGGCGAGGGCTGGTACGCGCTGGGCAGCTGGGTGGTCACCGGCGAATCACGCGGCTACAAGGCCGGCAACGTGGGCGATGTCAGCCCCAAGGGCGCCTGGGGCGCGCTGGAACTGGCGGTGCGCTACAGCGAGCTGGACCTGGACGACGCACCGGTGCTCGGCGGCACCGAGCGCAACTGGACCGTCGGCGCCAACTGGTACCTCAGCCGCTACCTCAAGCTGCAGGCCAACTACGTGCATGCCCGCAGCGAGCGCCGCGGCCTGGCGGTGGACCCGAACGTGGTCGAAGTGCGCGCCCAGATCGCGTTCTGAGCGCGAGGTCGCTCATGCATCGAGCGCGGCGGCCATCTGCGCCAGTTTCGCCACGGTGTTCATGTTGCGGCCGGTGCCGTGGGCGGCAGCCTTGATCTTCAGGCGCGAGTCGGCCATGCCGTCGCCGTAGTGCACGTAGATCTCGCGGCGGCCCAGGGCGATGCGCTCGTCCTGCTGGCCGCTGACGCCGGCGAGCGTGTCCGGCGGCGGCGCGGCATCGAGAAAGATCGCCACCACGCGATTGCCCGGCGCTTCGGCAAAGGGGTTGTCGGCCTGCACCCGCGCCATCTCGCCGGCAGTGCGCACCATCACGCCGACCGGTTTGCCGGCGTAGGCCTGCAAGCGCTCCTCCAGCCGGGCCTTCACCATCTTCTCCGCCAGCGCACTGGTGAACACCACGTTGCCGCTGGCGATGTACGTGCGTACCTGGGCGAAGCCGAGCGCCTCGCACATCGCCACCAGCTCGCTCATCGGCAGCTTGCCGGTGCCGCCGACGTTGACGGCGCGCAGCAGCGCCACATAGGACGGGGTCATGCGCAGGTTCCTTCAGGCGGGGGCGCGGATGGCGCGGGAAAAATCGTCATGCGGTCCGCTGCGGCGTGCGCGCTCGGTGATGCGCGCACGGGCCCGCTGCACCGCTGCCGGCTCGCTGGCGTCGATCGCGCCGTTGTCGCGCAGGTAGCCCTGCAGGTAGCCGGTGAGCAGCAGCCGCGGGTCCATCGGCAGGCCCGGGTTGAGTTGACGTGCCATGCGGTAGACCAGCGTCGTGCAGTTGGAGGTGATGGTGTTGTAGAACGCCGGCCGCGCCACCAGCGCATTGGCCGCGTCGATGTAGGAGACGAACAGCGCCCGCGCCGTGGCCGGCTGCAGGACAAGCGGAAACAGGTAGTCGTCCTCGCCGCGCACGTTGGTACGCACGCGCACGATGTCGCGTTCGTCCGCTGCCACCAGGATCATCTCGAACTGCTTGAAGAACCCGCCGATCTCGGAGAACGCCTCTCCCCGCTTCTTGCGGATCTCCACCGAAAACACCAGGTGCCGGCCGTCGTCGAAGCCGAACGAGATCATCGCGTGCGCGATCGCCGGGCTGTCCCAGTACGACAGGATCGCGTCGGCACCCGCCAGATGGTCGAGGTCGTAGACGCGGGTCTCCCAGCGCACGTCATAGTCGTCGTCGCGGCGCCAGGTGAAGTTGCGCACGTGATGCAGCGTGGCCCGATGGCCCTCCACCTGCCCGTGCAGCAATTGCGCCACGTCATCAGCCCACACACGTTGGTGCGAAGGCCGGATGCTGCGCCACCACAGCAACGCCAGCGCCTGCGCGACGAGGTAACCCGCCAGCGCCACGCGCGCCTCGCCTCCCGCAGCAAGCCACGCCAGCGCCACCAGCAGCAGCACCCACAACCCGCTGCACACCGCCCGGCCCGGGCGCCCGCCCGGCGCCTGATACCACAGCGCGAACGCGCCCCAGACACCACTGACGACCACCAGCCCCGCCACCAGCACGCCAAGCACCGTGCGCAGCAGCAACTGCGCTCGGGTCACGCCGGCGCCCCGGCGGCAGCCTCGCGCAGCTGGCGGCGAAGCACGGCTTTCTCGGCCGGATCGTCGCAGGCCTTGCCCAGCAGCGAGGCCAGCACGGCCAGGTCCTGCCGCTTGCCGAGTGCGTCGATGCGGCGCTTGAGCTTGCCGCTGCCCTCCCCGCGCAGCGGCGTGGGCAGCAGCGTGGCGTCCACGCCGGCCAGGGCTTGGCGCTGCAGCCGCGCCCGGCGCAGCCGGCGGCGCCACTGGTGCAGCCGCTCCGGGGTGGGCTTGGCGCCGGCGCGCTCGCGCCCGCGTTCGGCGCGGCGCTCGCTGTGCTGCAGTGCGCCGCGCAACGGCTTGCGCTTCAGCGTGTGCCACGGCAAGGCACTGATCGCTCGTGCCACGGCGTGAATACGCGCCCGGCGGGCGGCGAACGCGGGGTCGCGTTGCAGCGCCTGGGCCAGCAGCGCATCGCTGCGTGCCTGCAGCCGGTCGGCCACCCGATGCCACGCAGCGGCCTCGGCCGCCCCGTGCGCATCGGCCAGGGCGCAGGCCGTGGCCACCACCACGTGCGCGTCGCGCAAGGTGGAGAGGTCACGCGCGGCGCGGCGCAGGCTGCGGTCGATCGGTGCCAGCGCATCGCCGAAGGCGTCGCGTCCCAGCGCGAGGATGGCGCGGGCGCGGCGGATCGACTTGCGCGCCCGATGGATCGCCGCGTGGCGATCGCGCGTGTTCGCCAGCGCGGCGGCAATGATCCGGCACTCGCGCGCCGCCTTCACCGCCAGCGCCTCGCCCACGCGCGGACGCCGCAGCGGTGCAGCGGATGCAGTGGTGCGGGTGGTACGCGCGGGCATCGGCGCAGTCTAGCTGTGCAGCGCGGCGCCGCGGCGAGCGCCGCGCATTTCGGGTGCGCCCTCCTGCGGCGGTAGACTGGGCGGCTCCGTACCAGCCAATCCAAGCCCATGCGCAATCTCCTGCAGGACCAGCTGCTCAAGGCCGGCCTGGTCAACAAGGCCAAGGTCAACCAGGTCGCGCGCGAACAGAACAAGCAGAAGGTGGCCAAGGCGCCGCCCGCCCCGCCGCGCGAAGACGCGGTCGACCACGCCCGCCTGCAGGCCGAGCGCGCCGAACGCGATCGTGCGCTGGCCGCCGAACGCAATGCGCAGGCGCGTGCCGCCGAGCTGCGGGCGCAGGTGCGGCAGATCATCGCCACGCACAAGGTCAAGCGCAGCGGCGAGATCGACTACCGCTTCACCCACGACAACGCCATCCGCAGCGTGCTGGTGAACGAGACCATGCGCAGCCAGCTGGCCAGCGGCGCGCTGGTGATCGTGGCGCTCGACGACCGCTACGAACTGCTGCCGCGCGGCGCGGCTGAGAAGGTCCGCGAGCGCGATCCGTCGGCCATCGTGCTCGATCACGCCCAGCCTGCTGCTACCGATACGCCCGTCAGCGACGACGACGCGTACTACAGCCAGTTCCAGGTGCCGGACGATCTGATCTGGTGAGCCGGGCGCCGCCGTCATGGCGCGGCCGCTCTCTGCAGGTATGGCACTCACGCGCTGAAAAGCCCCTCACCCCAGCCCTCTCCCCGGGGGGAGAGGGAGCAAAAGCCGCTCATTGCCTGGGTGAACTTTGACTGCAGCTCGCTCCCTCTCCGGCTGGGAGAGAACGAGCAACGGCCACCCGTCGCCCGCGTGGACTTCGACTGGGAGCGCCCTCCCTCTCCCCGCTGGGGAGAGGGATCAAAAGCCGTCGGTCGCCTGCGTGAACTTTGGCTGCAGGTCTCGTTCTCTCCGGCCGGGAGAGAACGAGCAACGGCCGCTCGTCGCCCGCGTGAACTGCAACTGGGAGCTCACTCCCTCTCCCTGCTGGGAAGAGGGCTGGGGTGAGGGGCCGAGGTCGCAGCGATCTGCACCCGTGCATCAAGTGCGTGACGTGTCGCCCCGCGCGGCAGGCAGCCGAAGACGCCGCGCACGCGCTCCAGCGGACGCACTTACCTGGCCGGCCGAAGATGCCTGCTCATCTGCCGCGCCTCGCGCAACCGCTGCGCGTGCGCCTTGAGCAGATCACCGCGGGTGAGGATGCCGACCATCTGCGGCGAGTCGCCCTTGCCCAGCACGATCAGCCGGCCAACGTCGGCCTCCACCATGTGGTCGGCCGCTTCGCGCAGGCTGTGGTCTTCGTGCACGGCCAGCGGCGGACGGTTGACCAGGCTGCCGACGGTGGCGTCGTCCGACACGCTGGCGTCGAACAGGGTGCGGCGCGTGAGCACGCCCAGCGGTTTGCCGGTGGCGTCGAGCACGGGGAAGCCCTGATGTTTGGCGACATTCCCCGCGTTGGCCAGCCACGCGCGCAGCTCGCCCATGCGCTGCTCGGCGGCGAGCGATACCACCTCGCGACTGCACGCATCGCGCACCAGGATCTGGTCCAGCGCATCGGCGCTGTAGTCGGACGGCACGCGCACGCCGCGGCGCACGATCTTCTCGGTCATGATGGTGTTGCGCATCATCAGGCCGGAGACGAGGTAGGCCGCGGCGCAGGCGCCGAGCAGCGGCAGCAGGCCGTGCGGTTGCTGGGTGGTCTCGAAGGCGAACACCACCGAGGTGAGGAACGCGCGCGACGCGCCAGAGAAGATCGCCGCCATGCACACCAGCGCAGCGAGACGCGGATCGACATGCAGCGCCGGCAGCGCGGTGGCCACCAGCAAACCCATCGCCCCGCCCAGCGTGCTGCCGATGGTGAACAGCGGCGCCAGCGTACCGCCCGAGGTGCCGCTGCCCAGTGCGATCGACCACGAGGCGAGCTTGGCCAGGCACAGCGTGAGCAGCCCGACCAAACCGAGCTGGCCGCTGATCGCCGCGGTGATGTTGGCGTAGCCCACGCCCAGCGTGAGCGGCTGGAAGTAACCGATAACGCCCACCGCCAGACCGCCAAGCGCCGGCCACCACATCCAGTGGAGCGGCAGCTTCTCGAAGCCGTCCTCGATGGCGTAGGTGAGCTTGGTCACGCCCACGCTCACCACGCCCACGATCAGCCCCAGCAGCACGTACACCGCCAGCGCGCCGAACGTGGGCGTGGCGATGTCCGGCATCGGGAACATCGGCTCGTTGCCTTCCAGCAGGTAGCGCACGCCGGTGCCGACGAAGGCGGCCAGCGCCACCGGAATCAGCGAGCGGGCGCGGCGTTCGAACAGCAGCAGCTCGATCGACAGCAGCACCGCCGACACCGGCGCAGAAAACACCGCCGCCATGCCCGCCGCGGCACCGGCAGCGAGCAGCGTCTTGCGCTCGTCGGCGGTGACGTGGGCGAGCTGGCCGATCAGCGAACCCAGCGCGCCGCCCGTGGCGATGATCGGACCTTCGGCGCCGAACGGCCCGCCGGTGCCGATGGCGACGGCGGAAGACACAGGCTTGAGCCAGGTCATGCGCGGCGGGATGCGGCTCTCGTTGAGCAGGATCTGCTCCATCGCCTCGGGAATGCCGTGGCCGCGGATGGCCCGTGAGCCCCAGCGCGCCATCACGCCCACGATCAGCCCGCCGACCACCGGCACCGCGATCACCCACAGGCCCAGGTGGTTGCCGGCGGGACTGCTCAGCGCCGTATCCCAGCGGCCGTAGAACGCCAGGTTGGTGATCAGCCCGATCAGCGCGGTGAGCAGCCAGGCCACCACCGCGACCAAGGCGCCGAGCACCATGGCCGCCAGCGTGACACCCACCACGCGACGTCCGAGCGGGCGAAATCGGCGCGGCAGATGTGCGTCGGCCATGGTCGGATCGAGTGATGGCGCAAGCGGGATCGCCGCCCGCGAATGCGGGCCGTGGCTGGGATCGGTCATGGGTGTTCAAGCCAGAGGATGCAGCCGCGAAAGGCTACGCGGATATCGCCTCGGTAGCTGGCTGGAAAATGAACAGGGGTACGATGCGTCTTGCGTGAGCCATTCGAGGCGGTCTTGCGCGGGATTCAGCGCCACTCCACGCCGATGCGTCTCTGCCCGCACTCCCGGCGATCGATGGATCGCCAGGCGCGCGCACGTAACGTCCGAGCCCCGTGCAGCGAAGGAAGCTGCTCCTCGCCTGTTCCCCAAGGACGTCCCCATGCCCGACCCCACGCCGCGCCCGGTCTCCCCGCGCCAGCGCAACTGGCCCGCGATGCTGGCCATTGCCGCCATCGTCGCCACGCTGGCGCTCGCCTTTGCCTGGACGGTCGGATGGCTTACGCCGCATCGGCTCACGCCGCAGCGCTTCACCGACGCCATCCAGGACGCCAACGGTCAGGTCTATCGCGGATTTCGCCGCGCGCATGCCAAGGGCGTTTGCGTGGCCGGTTATTTCGAGGGCAACGGCCAGGGCGTGGCGCTATCCAGCGCGCGCATGTTCGCGGCGGCGCGCACGCCGTTTGTGGGTCGGCTGTCGATCGGCGGCGGCTCACCCTACGGTCTGGACGGCAAGGCCCGCGTGCGCAGCATGGCGCTGCAGCTCACCGCCGACGACGGCCAGCAGTGGCGCATGGCGATGAACAGCTTTCCGTTCTTCGGCGTCGCCACGGCGCAGGCGTTCTACGAGCAGACCCGCGCCAACGCCCCGGATCCAACCACCGGCAAGCCGGATCCGGCCCGGCAGGCCGCCTTTGCCAAGGCGCACCCGGAGTTCGCCCGCTTCGCCGCCTGGGCCAAGACCGCGCCCTGGTCCACCAGCTGGGCCAACACCACGTTCAACGGCGTCAACACCTTCCGCTTCATCAATGCCGCGGGCGAGGGGCGCTACGTGCGCTGGTCGATGCAGCCGCAGACTACCTTCGAGGCCATGTCGGCCGAGCAGCGCGCCGCGGCGGACGCGGATTTTCTCAGTGAAGACCTCACCGCGCGGCTGGCGCAGCACCCGCTGCGCTGGGACATGGTGGTGACCCTCGCCGAACCGGGCGACCCGATCACCGATCCCTCCACGCCGTGGCCGGCCTCGCGCACGCACGTCACCGTGGGCACGTTGGTGATCGAGCGCAGCGCGCCGCAGGCCAATGGCGCCTGTCGGGACATCAACTTCGACCCGCTGGTGCTGCCACGCGGCGTGCAGGGCTCGGACGATCCGATCCTGGCCGCACGCTCGGCGGTGTACTCGGTGTCGTTCAATCGCCGCGAGCGGGATATCGCCGGCGGCCGGGCCGAGGCGGCCACCGGACATGCCGCGCCGAAGGGAGACACCCCATGAGCCGCCCCGCCGCCACGCGCCACTTCAACCTGACCGCACGCGTGCTGCACTGGAGCATGGCGCTGGCGATTTTCACGATGCTGTTCATCGGGGTGGGCATGGTCGCCTCGCTGAGCCTGCGACCGACGCTGGTGAGCGTGCATCGCCCGCTGGGCATCGCCTTGCTGCTGCTGGTGATCGTACGGCTGGCCAACCGCCTGCGCCATCCGCCGCCCGCGCTGCCATCCGATCTGCCCCACGTGCAGGTGCTGGCCGCGAAGGCCTCGCACGGGCTGCTGTACGCGCTGATGTTCGCCATGCCCGTCATTGGCTGGGCGATGCTCTCGGCCGGCGGCTATCCGGTGACGCTGTTCGGCGGCGTCGCGCTGCCACCGATTGCCCCGCACAACGCCACCCTCTACGCCGTGCTGCGCACCGCCCACACCTGGTTTGCGCTGCTGTTGTTCGCCACCGTGCTGATGCACCTGGCGGCGGCGCTGTTCCATGCGTGGGTGCGGCGCGATGGCGTGTTCGAAGCGATGGCCACCGGGACGCCGACGCCTCCGGCCGACACGGCGAGTGGGCTGGGCGATGCGTCCACTGAAGCGCGCGCCGTGTTACCGCAGGCAGATCACCCAACGCCCGACCTGCGTGCGATCCACCCGGAGCCGCCGCATCCGCGCCCCAGCGAGGCGGACTGACACCGGCGGGCGCTCCTGCGCGTCAATCCGCCGACGTGGGGCATCTCGCGCGCGGATGGGTCGGGAATCCGGTAACGCGGTAACCGCGGTGGAGAAGACCAACGCGGTACGTCTGCATGGCCGGGCATGTCCGGCGGTGGCTGCCGCGCAGCCCATCGCGATCACCCGCCAGGAATCGCGCCGCAGAGCAACGAGGGCTGGCGCCCACCCCGGCACCCGGCTATCAATACCGACTTCCCGACCAATCGCGGCGCCATGTCGACCCACTCCCAAGCCCTTCCCGACGCCACGCCCGAGCCGCGCTCCGTGCGCATGACGCTGCTTACCCGGCCGCTGCTGCTCATGCTCTATTTCGCCGGCTGGATCTTCATTGGCCTGTGGCAGGGCACCAATGTGTGGATCAGCCAGCGCGACAACCCCGGCGCGGTGGCGTGGCACTACTACACGTGGGAACTGAGCAGCGCTCTGGTGATCGGTGCGCTGGCGCTGGCAGTGGCGACATTCGAATCGCGCTGGCGGGTCACCGGCCCGGGCGCGTGGCGGCGCCTGCCGGTACATCTGCCGGCGGCGGTCGCGTTTTCGCTGGTGCACGTGGTGGGCATCGTGGCGCTGCGCACGGCCGCGTATGCCGCAATGGGCAGCTCGTACGACTTTGGCGAGGTGTGGATCGGGCTGGTCTACGAGTTCCAGAAAGACCTCATCACCTACGCCAGCATTGTCACCATGTGCGCGCTGATTCGCAGCGTGCGCGAGCGCCGCCGCCATCAGCTGGAAGAGATCGAGCTGCGCCGCGCGCTCAGCGAAGCCAGGCTGGCGCATCTGGCGGCGCAGATCGAGCCGCACTTCGTGTTCAACACGCTCAACGCCATCTCCAACCGCATGTACGAGGACGTGCCCGCCGCCGACCGCATGATCGTGGCGCTGTCCGACCTGCTGCGCAGCGCGATGACCGCCGACGGCTCCGCCTTCGTGCGCGTGTCCGACGAGGTGCACTGGCTGCGCGCCTACACCGCCCTGATGGCCGAGCGCCAACCCGGCCTGCTGCACGTCGACATCACCGTCGACGACGGGCTCGACGCCATGCGCCTGCCCCGCCTGCTGCTGCAGCCACTGGTGGAGAACGCCTTCCGCCACGGCCTGCGCAACGGCCGCGGCCGGCTCGCCGTTAGCCTGCGCCGCGACGGCGAGCAATTGCATTGCCGCGTGGAAGACGACGGCGTCGGCTTCGCCGCCGATGCGCAACCCGGCGTGGGGCTGGCCAACGTGCGCGAACGCCTCGCCCTGCTCTACCCCGATCGCCACCAATGGAAGATCGGCCCCGGCGCGCAGGGCGGCACCGCGGTGGATATCACTCTGCCGCTGGAGCCGTGGGCCGCGGAGCCCGAGGCATGACACTGCGCCTCGCCATCGTGGAAGACGAAGCGCCTGCCCGCGCTCGGCTGCGCCGACTGCTCGCCGAGCACGGCGACGTCGAAGTCGTACTGGAAGCGGACACCCTGCCCGGCGCACTCGCCACCCTGCCCGGCGTGAACGCCGACGCGCTGTTCCTCGACATCGCCCTCGGCGAGTCCACCGGCTTCGACTTGCTCGACCAGTTGCCGCCCCCGTGGCCGCTGCTGGTGTTCGCGACCGCGTACCACGAGCACGCGCTGCGCGCGTTCGAGGTCGCCGCCGTCGACTACCTGCTCAAACCCTTCGACGCCCCGCGCCTCGCCGCCACGCTGGACCGCCTGCGCGCCCGCCTCGCCGACGCCGACCCGCTGCCCGCCGAAGAAGACCTGCGCCGCGTACACGCCGCGATGCCTGCGCACGCGTTCAACCCACTGCCACTCGTCATCACCGAACGCGGCCAGCGCGTGGTGGTGCCGCTGGACGAGGTGACTCACCTGGTCGGCAGCGGCAACTACGTGGAACTGCACACCCCGCAACGCAGCTACCTGATGCGCGCCACCCTCACTCAACTCGCCAGCCAACTGCATCCCGCGCAGTTCCTGCGCGTGCACCGCAGCTACCTCGTTCGCGCTGATCAGATCGCCGCGCTAACGCCGCGAGGGCACGGCGACGCCGAGCTCACCCTGCGCGACGGCACCACCGTGATGGTGAGCCGGCGCTACCGCGAAGCGCTGCCGGAAAGCTTGCGGGGAAGGTAAAGCTGGCGCGCCAACCTCCGGCAAACAGCCCGACACTCCCCGCCGTCATTCCCCCGAACGCGGGAATCCACCCCGCCCTTGGCTCATGCCTGGCTCAACAGGTCACGTCTCCTGTCCGACCGCGGCAAGCAGGGCGCTCGCCTGCACCGCCGCATCCCCCTGCATCGGCAGCGGCAGGTCGGGCGTGATGCCTTCGATCTCGTTGGTGCCGTCATCGAGAAAGCGCGCACAGTTCGGCATGCGCACGTCGAACGGGCTGGCGCGGAACGGCGTGCGACCGCCTCCATTGACGTAGCCGCAGCCGGCGCCTACGCTGGTTTCGCCCAGCACGCGCGCCACCTGGTTCTGCTGCAGCCAGGCGAGAAAATCCTCGGAGGCCGAGCCGGTGCCGCGATCGGCAAGAATTAACAGCGGCCCGGTCCAGACGCCGCTGCCCTGCAACGTGGCCCGCTCGCCTGCCGGCTCCAGGATCGCGCAGGGCGCAGGCGCGCCGCTCCACACGATCGACCGGTCGCACGCCGGCACCACGAGCCGCGGCTGCGCGCGCGACAGCGTGCGGTCGGTGAACATCGCCACCACCTCGCTGACCCATTCGGTACCGCCACCGTTGCCGGTGACATCCACCAGCAGCCGGCGCGCGCCGCGCGACTTGAGCGTGCCGATGGCATCCGCCAGCCGGCGCTGCTGCAGCGCGCGGACCGCCAGTTGCAGCGCGCGCTGGCCGATGCCGGGCCGGAAAACCTGCCGGCAGGCGGCGGCATAGCGATCCTCGCCAAACTGCGCGATGCGCAGCACGCCGAGGTCGCCGATCATCCCCGTGGGGAAATCGCCGCTGCCCACGGCTTGCCAGCCGGGAGCCTGGGCAAAGGGAAAGCGAAAGCCGTGATCGCCCTCCTGATAGCCGGCGGCGGCGCAGTCCTTGCCGGCCGGCGGATCATCGGCCACCGCCGGTGCTCCTGCTGCAGAGACACCGGCGCCGGCCGTGGCCGCGACCGCCATGGATGGGCCCTCGGCCACGGCCACGCGGGCCGGCTCGGCGATCGGCCGCTTGCCCGGCACCAGGTGCAGGTGCGGGTCGTTGAACGCCTTGACGAACCGGCGCAGCGCGAGGAACGCCCGCACGCGGGAATGCGCGCCGTCGATGTCCGCGGTGGTCCGGCGATCGAGTGCCGCCAGATCCAGATGGCGGTGCGTCGCGATCCAGTCGAGGTTCGCGTAGCCCTGCGCCATGTCGCGCTTGAGCCGGGCGTAGTCCGCCTGCCAGGCGCGGGCGTCGTAGGTGACCGCGTCGAAAGCGATGGCGGCAAGCAGCGCCCCCACGATCACAAGCAGGATGCGGCGTAGCAGGCGTGCCATGGGGGCGTTCCGTGAGTTGGGCCGGCCCGGATTCTAAGCGGGACGCTTCGGGATTTTCTTGTCCCCAATGGCACCCCTCCCGCCACCACCCGGTTCGCCGTCGGCAGCGCGCTCCATCCGCCTCGCGCCCGCTACGGTTGCACCGTCAGCCGCAACACGTTGCTGAAAACGTCCCGGGAACGGTTGGGGTCCGTCGCGTAATCCGGCGACTTCGGATCGGGTTGTTGTCCCTCCTCGGCAAAGCCCACCGCGAGCCGGTAACGCACGGTGTAGTGCGGGTCGTCGTGCTTGTCGAAGGCGTAGGAGTAACGAAGATCCACCGTGCCGCTGAGTGTCTGGTGCGCGCCCAGCGGAACAAGCACCTCGGACAGCGGCGCCGCAAAAGCAACCCAATATCCAATGTAGGCCTGCTCCTTGCCGTCGCTGCCACGCACCTCGAACTGGTTGTTCGGCAACGATTCGGGCCAACCGAAAGGAAGAAGAAAATGGTGCAGGTTGACCGGTGCGTCACCGTCGTTCCTGATCGTCACCACGACCCGCCCCTCGCCCGCGGCAGCCGGATCGGCGACCGGTGACAGCACCACCGACACCGGGTCGGTCGCCGCCGTGGCGCTCTCGGGCCAAAGCAGCAAGAGCCAGATGCTGAAGATCCATCGCCACCGTGTGTTCATGGGTCGCTCCCTGAAAAAACGTCGTGATCCTTCCCTGCATCGCCGGCTTGCTCACGCAGGACAACCATTCAAAACAACTGTGAGCGGCAAGCGGAGCGTGACGGCGGCAACGTGCGCCAGGTCGCCCGACCACGCGCCAGCTGCACCGGCTCCTCAGGGCGCCTCGTCACGCGCGGCAACCACCTCAACCTCCACGCACCAGCGCGGATCAGCCAGCGCGGGGACGATCACCACGCTCAGCGCCGGCTGGCGCGCGCCCAGCACCTCGTTGCGCGCCCGTTGATGTGGCGCCACCAGCGCGGCGGAGGTGAGAAAGACCGTGGCCTTGATCAGGTGATCGGCGGCGTAACCGGCCGCTGACAGCTGGTGCAGGACGTTCGTCCAGGCAAGGCGGCACTGCTCGTACCCATAGGCAGCCACGTCCCCGCCCGCGGTCTCGCCAATCTGCCCGCTGACAAACAGCAGGCGGCTCCCCGCCGAAACTTGCACGAACTGCCGGTAGCCACCGATCGGCGCCGGCGCCTCGAGGGACATCGCATCAGACTGCGACATCGCTTGATCTCCCTACTCCGCCCACGGCTCGATTCAAGGCATCGCTCACGTCGCGCCGCAGAGCCTCGGGCGCCGTTCGAACGGCTGCTTCCATCACGGTGCAATCCAGGCAACAACTTTGAAGCGTTGAAGCCGCCGCCGCACCACCCGGCGATTAATACGACCTGGCGCGTGAGCGGCTTGTGGCGAAGGCGTGCTGGCGCCACGTGAGTGCGCTACGCGGCAACGGTAGCGCCCGCCTCAAGGGTGCGGCGATGAACGAGACGGGCTGGGTCGAGACCGTCGCCCGGCAGCGCAAGAAAAAGGCACTGTTGATCGAGCCAGAGAAGAGGCGCGAACGAAAGCCGAACTTGGCTAGCCGTGTCTCGTTTGGTTGGCAGGGGCGTTGACGCGGAGACGCGACGCTGAAGCCTGTCTCCCGGCGCCGCCTAGATCATCGGCAACGCCATCATCAGAAGACCAAACATGCTGACCAGCCAAACCAGGGATCGCAGCCACGGAATCCCGCTGACGTAGGCGGGCACGTAGACGACCCGGGCGACGAGAAAGACCAGGGCGCCATACGCCTCGGCCTCTTGGTTGGTGCCTCTCGTGAGCGCCAGCAGTGCCAGGGAGATGAAGATCGGCAAAGCCTCCAGAAGATTGTTCTTCGCCCGATCCAGCCGTGCCGCGATCACGGACGGTTCGGGCTGAACGTCGCGGTTGCCAACAATGCCCCTGAGGTCAAACCGGAAGCGCGAGGTCTCCTGCAGGAAGATCTGCGCGACGTATAGCGCGAGCACGAGCAGGATGATGGTCGTCAGGTGCACCGCTCGGCCTCCAGTAAATTCGCCTGGCTAAAGTCGAGATGGGACAGATCCCGGGATGAACTCGTGTTCTCACAGCGACTGGGTAATGAAATGTCGACTCTCACCCTAGTTTTTCCACGCTGCGCGATGGGACCCTGGCAATGGTGAGCCGGCGGTACCGGGAGGCGTTGCCGGAAGACTGCGTGGCAGGTGAGATAAAGTCGACTCCGACCCCTGATTTTGCGTCGACCACACAAGCGCTTTTAGAAGGCACTCGCGACTATCTATTTTTCCTAACTAAAGCAAAACAGAGGTCGGAGTGTACCTTCACAAGGCTTGCTCTGCGAAAAGTCGACTCTGACCCCGTTTTGTTCTTCTTCTGACGGACGAAGGCCAGATCTAATTAGCCACGCCCCCTGTAATTCCTCGCCACTAATAGGCGCGGCAAGTATATGTTGTATTGCCATTTACTGTGGTCGAGGTACAAGCCCATCCGTGAAAGCCCCCTGTCCCTATTGAACCAGAACTAGAGCCAGAACCAGGGGCAGAAAGTGCACCAAGCCAACCCAGTTGCGACTGCATGTTAATTCGGTCATTCGGATTTCCAACTTCTTCGGAAAAATCATATAAGGCCAAGCCGTCGCCGTCGATCATATCCTTGGTAACTGGGACCGTATTATTATGAGAGTCACGCGCCGACTCTTTCACAATGGCGTAATGAGCATTTGTTGATGAGGTGTCCAGCTCGATCGCGATTTGGCTGCCGTCTGCAAACTTGACTACAGCCACAATTCTTGGCATCCGAGAGGGATCCAAGGGCAGTGCCGTGCTCGCTACTTTCAGGGCTTGGTCAGCTAATGTATTAATTTGCCCCTTGAAGCCGGTGGTGGCAAAATCAAGAAGCGCGTTTTGCGCAGGGCTTTGATTCACCACGCCATAGACGTTTACTCGTGGATTGGGGTAGTCGAGTACTGGCGTGATGAGCTGCGCTCCGCCCGTTGGGGTGGCGAATAAATTCTCGGAGAAGCCTTTGCCAGTATAGAATTCCCTGTAACTCAAAGTGTTTGGACTGGTGGAATCAATAATCTGGAAATAAAAATGCTTCGTAAATCCCGGATCGCCAGCGTAGTAAAAGTCCGTCAGAGTCTTGAACGAAGCTGTGACATCTGGCTCCGGGGCAACAGCCAGCACCAAAGTATTGTAACCGCCGCCTTGGGGCTTTTCCTCGCGAGTAACGTGGTACTTTTGTATAACCCTTGCTCTCATATCTCCAACGTAAAAAGAATTTTTTGTGTTGAACGCTGGATCGCTTCGAACCAAGCTCAACTTTTGCGCGCCTGTACAGCCGTCACACCAAATTATCTTTTCAACTTCTGTGGCGTTAGACTTGTGCGTTACCAGAACAGACAAAAAAAGCGCAAAAAATGGCAAAAGTTGATTCTTCATGAAGTCCATCTCCCTGTGGCCTCACTCGCTAACATTAGAGTGGTAGTCGAGTAATCAAATTAATCTGAATTGCGATCCTATTCTACGCGGCGAGAGTACAGAGGAAAATAAGATTTTTTCGTATGGAACCAAAAGGATGGGAGCCTAAACAGGGGTCAGAGTGTACTTTCACAAGCCTTGCTCTGCGAAAAGTTGCCTCTGACCCTTGCCTTTTATGAACCAGCTGCACTAGGTCACGTCGGAAGTGGACTGGCCCCGTCCTAGCTGGTCGGCGAAGACCAAGCCACTGCTCTTCTCAAAAACAGGGATCAGAATGCACTTTCACAAGGCTTGCTTTGCAAAAAGTCGACTCTGCCCCAGGTTTTTCGGAAAACACCCATCGCGCCCCAGGCTTGGCACGCGAAATCAGTACATTTCCTTCTGCGGATACTGCCACCCGGTCAGCGCAAGGAACTGCTCGCCGATCGTGCGGACGGGGCCGGATTCGGGTGTCCAACGGGTAACCACGCGGTACTGGGCAGTGACTCCTTCGACGATCCACTGGGAACCGTCCGCCCCCGAAACATGATCGCTTGGCGGGATATCCCAGAAGCCGTTGGCCCGGATGAATGCCTCGAACCGCGCGCAGGCCTTCGGTGTGATCTCCAGAATTTTCCTTCGATACACCTTGCCCGGCGCGTATCCGCCCGCGCCATCGAGCTCGATAGCGTGGAGCGCACAGCGCGTCGAGGTCATGGCAACCCGCACGGCCACCGGATGATGGAAGGTACGAAGCCAGGTGAATCGATACGTGCGACTGCCGGGGACAGGTGTCAGAGCCGGCTCGGACATGGCCTCAAGCTGCCTCGAGTACCAACGGTTCTCGAAGCCGTCCGATTGGGGCGAAGCGGGATTGAGTGCACCGCCCGGGAAGTAGCGCTTCTGCCCGTCCATCACCACCGCACAGATGGAAACCACGAGCAGGATGATGGTGATCGAGAACGTCGCGGAGACTTTAGGCATGTTGAGCGCCGAAGGATGAGTCAGATCGTGCTTCCATAAATCGCAGGCATGAAGATCGATGCTGCCCCTGCGATTCCTCGTGCAGGTTAGCGCTGTCCCGGCGGCGGCTCAGGCCAACGCCCCACCACGCCGTAAAAAACAGGGGTCAGAGTGCACTTTCACAAGGCTTGCTCTGCGAAAAGTGGACTCTGACCCCTATTTTGCCGCTACCGTGGAGAAGCGTCGAGGCGATCCGGCGGAATCGAGATGCTTGGTGCTGATAGCTTTGAGATAAGAAAAGTCTCCTCTGATCCGTGCCTTTTTCTCCGACCCAATTACCCAGTACATCTCACATGGTTTATGTTCGGTGCCAGGCTTACCTAACGCCATCCCCAGATGGATCGCGTGCATTACAAATATTTACGGAGGAACAGGAAGTGCTCACGATCTCATCCTCATGTCCGCGCTGCTTGCAACCACATACGACGCTGCAGCTCGCTTATGCCGACCCCGACCGGCCGGGCATTCCGGCTCCCGCTTTCCGCGAGACAGCTTTTAGATGCGCCCACTGCCAGCAGCTCGTTCTCGTGACGGTTATGACGCCACAGAACCGATATCTCGGACCACTGGATGCGCACGGCAAGCCAGCTCCGAGGGGAGACATCGCGAAGGTTGACGGCATCGAGGTTAGGCAAATACTTCCGGAAATGCCGAAGAATAACGCTCCCGAACACTGCCCGGTTCAAGTCTCCAAAGCGTTTCTTGATGGCGCTGCAAATCTTGAGCAAGCACGATGGACCGCCGCCGCCTCATGTTACCGCATGTCTATTGACCGCGCGTCGAAACTCCTTTGGCAGGAAAGTTGCCAGGACGACATGCCCCACAATCTCTGGAAGCGAATCGAGAAGCTGAGCTCGAAAATTGAGATGCCGAATTCTCTTGTTCGCTGGGCGGAGGTCGTCAAGACGGTAGGGAACGAGATGCACGAACTTGACGACGTTAGCGAAGAAGACGCGCGAGATGCAGCGCACTTTGCGGAGGTTTTCTTGACTTACATGTACACGCTTCCGGAGCGCCTTGCGCAGTTTCGCGCGCGACGAACACCGCCAGTCGCGGAAGCGCAGAATCTACTTGGGGAACTGAAAAACATGACGGGGGCGCAGATGTCCGCTTTCGTGACTAAGGTTGAAAGCGGTCACCCGTGATAAGGCCCGAGTGTTGGCATCGAAAATAGCACCCGCATCATGCCGGCGGGTCAAATCGCTGATCTCCGAAAACATGAGAAGTAGGGAAGCCATGAGCAAGACGTTTTAGATATCTCGCACGCACAAACATGGGGCACGCGGCACCGGACGCATAGATTACAATTAACTATGAAAAGTAGCGACTTGAAAAGTCGGCTCTACGCCCTCGCCGCCGTGCCAAGGGCCTTCAACATCACGAAACTAAGCTTAAGGAGAAGAAGTTCATGTCTGACGAAGCAACAGTCACTGCATCTCCGGAAAAGGCATCTCGCCGAAAGATCCCTGGCGGGCTTCCTTATACAACCAGTCACGGCGTCCTTAAGCGTGTCATGGAGAAAATCCCTCATTCCGAGAAGCCATCGGTATTTAACACTGACTTTCTGGCGACGGTCATGGAAGCATCGGGAGGCGCGGCCCGCCCAGTCCCTCCCATCCTAAAGGCGGTTGGCTTCCTCAATCAGTCGGGGACGCCTACAGAGCTTTACTCCCAGTTCCAGACGGAGAACGGCCGAGCTGGTGCGGCGGTTCAGGCCCTTAAAAATGGCTTCGCCGAAGTATTTCGCCGCAATCAATACGCTCATCGTGCCGACGAGCCAACGCTGACTGATATCATCGTAGCAGTCACAGGGCTACCAAAAAGGGACCCTGTGGTGCGTTACATTCTTAATACCTTTCAGGTATTTCAGGACTTCGGAAAGGGTTTTCGCGAAGATCAAACGAGCACTGACAAGGAAGTCGATCAAAAAAACCTCGAAATTTCCTCTACCACATCGGCAGTCGGGCCGCCGATGAAGCACATGCAGCTAGCCTACAACATTAACGTCATTCTTCCCGAGACTACTAATGTAGAAGTCTACAATGCAATTTTTCGCAGCCTTAAAGCGAACCTCCTTACATGAACGCGCATACGATTGAATTATTTATCTTGAAGTGTGCCGTCGTTCAGTCAGGAGTTGATGCTGAGAATATCTCAGCCAACCCAGGGCTCACACGAGATATGGGCGACTGGGGTGACGACCTCGAGCCCTACATCAGGCAGTTTGAAATAACGAATCGTCAAAATGCGGTGAAAATGTCTCATTATTACGAGATATTTTATCTATTAGAGAACGACATCAGACGCTTAATAACTGAAACAATGGAGGCCGCGCACGGTAAGGATTGGTGGAATACACGAGTCCCCCAGGGTGTGTTGGACGAGGTCAAAAAGAATCAGTCACGTGAGGCGCAGGCAGCAGTAACCACGCGATCCGACGACAAAATTGACTACACCACTTTTGGCCAGCTCGGGGATATCATTCGCGAAAACTGGAGCGATTTTGCCGGCATGTTAAGTAATCCGTCAGCAGTGGCGCGCGTCCTCTCAGGCCTAAATATGCTGCGCGGTACAATTGCCCACTGCGGCGTACTTGCCGATGACGAGGTTGATCGGCTGAAACTGGCCATCCGCGATTGGTTCCGCGTGTTGGAAGGGCCTAAACGTTAACGTGGTGCAACGAGAAAAGGCGGGAGCTTTTCCTCTAAGGACACAGCCTTTTCGCATGGTTTTGCGCTTTTCCTATAGTGCCAGGAACAACCAGAGCTCCGGATCGTTCTGAGGGTCGCTACGGGACAAGTGCGAAAGCCGAGCATTCGCCAGCCCGATGCTGAGGCCCGCCCACCCCATCCCCCATCCCACTCACCCCAAACCGCTTGCTCCGCCCCACCCCACCCGCGACCCTGCGCCCACTGTCACAGGGAGCGTCCATCCATGCGTGGTTCCACCTTCATCCTCGCCGCCGCCGTCACCGCCATACTCGGTGGCTGTTCCCGCCCGGCTCCGGTCGACGTACCGCCGCTGGATGCCGCAGCGCATGCGTTCCAATGGAGCGCTTGGGGCGGCGATGCGGGCGGCAGCCGGTTTGCGCCGTTGAAGCAGATCACGCCTGCCAACGTGGCGGGGCTGCAGCCGGCGTGGACGTTCCATACCGGAGCGCTGGGCAAGGGTTGGGAGTCGGGGGAGAAGCTCACGTTCGAGGCGACGCCGCTGTTCGTGGACGGCACGCTGTACTTCAGCACCGCCACCGGCCAGGTGTTTGCGCTGGACGCGGCCAGGGGCAAGGAGCGCTGGCGTCATGACGCGCAGCTCGATGCGACGGAGAGCTACTCGGAACTGGCCTCGCGCGGGGTGAGTTACTGGCGCGATCCGCAGGCGGCGGCGGGCAGCCCTTGCGCAGCACGCATCTTCACCGGCACGGCGGATGCGCGGCTGATCGCGCTGGATGCCGCCACCGGCAAGCCGTGCGAGGGCTTTGGCGAGCATGGCGAGCTGCATCTGTCCGCGCACCTGCTGCGCGACTCGTACAAGGGCGACTACGAGTTCACTTCGCCGCCGGTGATCGACGGCGACACGCTGATCCTGGGCTCGTCGATCGGCGACAACTATTCGGCGGCCAATGCGCTGGGCGTGGTGCGCGCGTTCGATGCGCGCAGCGGCGCGGCGCGCTGGCACTGGAACCCGATGCAGGGCACGCCGGACGCAGGCGACGGGGATGCCACGCCCTACCCCACTTCCAACGGGGCGGCGAATGCCTGGGGCGTGCTCTCGGTGGATGCGACGCGGCACCTGGTGTTCATCCCCACCGGCTCGGCCAGCCCGGATCCTTACGGCGGCGAGCGCGCCGGCGACAACCACTGGGCCAACTCGCTGGTGGCGCTGGATACGGCCACGGGAAAGATTGTGTGGGCTCGCCAGCTGGTGCATCACGACGTGTGGGACTACGACCTGGCCGCGCAGCCGATGCTCATCGACCTCAAGCGCGACGGGCAGAGCATCCCGGCGGTGGTCCAGCTGACCAAGACCGGCCAGGTGTTTGTGTTTCGCCGCGACGACGGCACGCCGCTGTTCGATATCACCGAGAAGCCGGTGCCGCAGGACGGCGCACCGGGCGAGAAGCTCTCGCCGACGCAGCCGTTCTCGGCCCTTCCCTCGCTGGTGCGCAGCGGCAAGGTGACGCCGGACGACGCGCACGGCCTCACCTTCTGGGACCGCAACCGCTGCCGCGCGCTGATCGGTTCGCTCAAGAGCGAGGGCATCTTCACTCCGCCCAGCCTGCAGGGAACGATCGAGATGCCCAGCTACGCCGGCGGCGTGAACTGGGGCTCCGGCGCCTGGGACCCGGCCACGCAGACGATGGTGACCAACGTCAACGACCTGCCGATGCAGGTGCAGTTGCTGCCGCGCGAGGAGTGGGAGCGCCAGGTGAAAGCCGGCGGCGAGAAGCACTGGGAATACGCCGCCATGAAGCACACGCCGTACGGCATGCGCCGGCGCGTGCTGCGGTCGCCGCTGGGTGCGCCGTGCATAGCCACGCCGTGGGGGAAGGTGGTGGCGCTGAACCTGTCCACCGGCAGGGTCGATTGGTCGATTCCGCTGGGCACCGGCAAGCACAAGGCGCCGTGGCCGATCTCGATCAAGGGCATGCCGGGCATGGGCGGGCCGCTGATGACGGCGAGCGGGCTGGTGTTTATCGGGGCGGCGTCGGATGGCTACTTCCGTGCGCTGGACCGGGCCACGGGCAAGGAGCTGTGGCGCGCGGAGTTGCCGGCACCGGGGATGGCCACGCCGATGACGTATGCGGTGGGCAGCCGGCAGTACGTGGTGATCGCGGCCGGCGGGCACGGCAAGCTGGATACGCAGATTGGCGATGCGCTGGTGGCGTTCAAGTTGCCAGAGTGAGGTCGAGTGACGGCCTCCGTTGTGCGATTTGCCCGATGAAGTCCAGGGCCGAGCCGAGGCCATCGGACACGAGATCCGCACTGTGTGCCGGGTGCTAGGTTAGCCGGATCAGTCCCTACAGCCGTGCTCTCTAATAAGCCGACTCCGTTCGTCCACCTGCCGGCTAGCCGACAGGTCGGGGCCAACTTGAACGTCGAGTGCGAGATATCGGCAAAGCGTTTGCCTGTTCAGCAGCCTTTGTTGCACGGGGTGAGTTGGTAAGTCGGGTTTGACGAGCCGAGTGCGTGAACAGGGCGCTGTCTGGACCCATGGGCCGGTTTCAGCCATGCAGAGATAGCCAGCCACGGGGGCAAGCCCATCGATTCCGCCAGGCCTTGCGGGCTGTGGTGGATTCGGTTCGCTCAAGAGGTGAGACGCCGCGGTGGAAAGCGCAGGCTCTGATACCCCGGGTGGCGCTGCCTGCCTTCCCGTAGGCAGCGAACGTTGGGCCATGGCTCCATGGGAAGTCATCGCAAGCAGACCGGTTGCTAGAAAAATGCTTTTCAAAATGAGTCCGTCCCGCCCGGCTTTATCACTCTTATCGCATCGACGTTTTTGATCCAACCGATGCTGCTTTGGCAGCCGTACTGTACGGGCTTACTGCGCCGCGCTGGGCTGTGGGAACCAGACTCCACATGCCAGCCGCAGCACCGAAACTGCGCATCCCCTGAAGTGAGGGTTGCTGTTGGCAGGCCGCAACGGCCGCCCTCGGGTTCGCTGCACCGCCGAAACCACGTAGCATTCGCAGGCGCATCCTTGCTGGAGCCCCGCATGCCGTCCGATTTCCACTCGCCCTACCGCCACGGTTTCGTGCGGCTGGCCGCTGCCGTGCCCACGATGCGGCTGGCCGATCCGGCGTTCAACGCGGAGCGGACGATTGCGCAATTGCGCGAGGTGGCGGCGGAAGGCGCGGCGGTGGTGGTGTTTCCGGAGCTGGGGTTGTCCGGCTACAGCATCGACGACCTGGCCCAGCAGGATGCCCTGCTCGACGCCAGCCTGGCCGCGCTGGACGCGGTGCGCGAGGCGACCACGCAGCTGCTGCCGCTGGTGTTCGTGGGCCTGCCGCTGCGGGTGGAGGGCCAGCTGTTCAACGTGGCCGCCGCGCTGCAGGGCGGCGAGCTGCTGGGCGTGGTGCCCAAGCGCTACCTGCCGAACTACCGCGAGTTCTACGAGGGCCGCCAGTACAGCGCCGCGGGCCAGGCGGTGGCCGACACCGCGGTGGTGCTGGGGCGCGAGGTGCCGTTCGGCAGCGACCTGATCTTTACCGCCGCCGCGCACCCGCACCTGCGCGTGCACGCGGAGATCTGCGAGGACATGTGGGTGCCGGTGCCGCCGAGCACCTACGCCGCGCTGGCCGGCGCTACCGTGCTGGTGAACCTGTCGGCCAGCAACGTCACCGTGGGCAAGGCCGACTACCGCCGCCTGCTGTGCGAGAGCCATTCGGCGCGCTGCCTGGCCGCGCACGTCTACACCTCGGCGGGGCTGGGCGAATCCACCACCGACCTGGCGTGGGACGGCCAGGCGCTGATCTGCGAGAACGGCGCACTGCTGGCCGAGTCGGAGCGGTTCCGCAACGGCGACCACCACCTGCTGGCCGACGTCGACCTGGAGCGGCTGGTGCAGGAGCGCTCGCGCATGACCAGCTACAACGATCAGGTGCGCGACCTGCAGCCCACGCTGCGCGCGATGCGCCGGGTGCCGTTCGCGTTCCGCGTGCCGACGCTGGAGGCGCCCGCGCTGCGGCGCACGCTGGCGCGCTTCCCCTACGTACCGTCGAACCCGGCCACGCTGGACCAGCGCTGCTACGAGGCGATCAACATCCAGTCGCACGGCCTGATCCAGCGGCTGCGCGCCACCGGCTCCAAACGGCTGGTGATCGGCGTGTCCGGCGGGCTCGATTCCACCCTCGCCCTGCTGGTGGCGGTGGATGCGTTCGACCGGCTGGAGCTGCCACGCACCCAGATCCTCGGCTACACCATGCCCGGCTTCGCCACCGGCACGCAGACGCGCGAACAGGCGCACGCCCTGATGCGCGCGCTGGGCGTGAGCAGCGAGGAGATCGACATCCGCCCGTCGTGCCTGCAGATGCTGGCCGACCTGGGTCACCCGTTTGCCAGGGGCGATAAGGTCTACGACATCACCTTCGAGAACGTGCAGGCCGGCGAGCGCACCTCGCACCTGTTCCGGCTGGCCAACCAGCACCGCGCGTTCGTGCTGGGTACGGGCGACCTGAGCGAGCTGGCGCTGGGCTGGTGCACCTATGGCGTGGGCGATCACATGTCGCACTACAACGTGAACGCCTCGGTGCCCAAGACGCTGATCCAGTACCTGATCCGCTGGCTGGTCGCCAGCGGCCGCCACGACGCGGCCACCTGCGCGGTGCTGGAGGCGATCGCCGGCACCACCATCTCGCCCGAGCTGGTGCCGGCCGACGCCAGCGGCGCGCTGCAGGACACCGAGCAGCACGTGGGCCCGTATCCGCTGCAGGATTTCACCCTGTACTACCTCACCCGCTTCGGCTTTCGCCCGAGCAAGATCGCCTACCTCGCGCACCAGGCGTGGGGCGACGCGGACCGCGGCGAGTGGCCGGCGCTGGTGCAGGGCGCGCATCGGCGCGCGTACACGCTGGCCGAGATCAGGCACTGGATGGAGCTGTTCATCACCCGCTTCTTTGCCGCGCAGTTCAAGCGCAGCGCGGTGCCCAACGCACCCAAGGTGGGCGGCGGCGGCTCGCTGTCGCCGCGGGGCGACTGGCGCATGCCCAGCGATGCCTCGCCGGAGGCGTGGCTGCGCGAGCTGCGCGAGAACGTGCCGACATGAGGCTGCGTCCCCTGCCCGACACGCCCGCGGCGAAGATGCCGGGCAAGCTGCAGATGAGTCGCGCGGCCAAGGCGCTGCGTGCGGGCAAGCTGGTGGCGTTTCCCACCGAGACGGTCTACGGACTGGGCGCCAATGCGCTGGATGCGGCGGCGGTGGCGCGGATCTTCGAGGTGAAGCGCCGGCCACGCACCAGCCCGCTGATCATTCACGTGGACCGCATCGGCGCGGCACGCGAGCTGGTGTCGCACTGGCCGGATGCGGCGCAGCGGCTGGCCGAGGCGTTCTGGCCCGGGCCGCTCACGCTGGTGCTGCCGCGTCGCGAGATCGTGCCGGACATCATCACCGGCGGCGGCAGCCACGTGGGCGTGCGCATGCCCGATCACCCGGTGGCGCTGGCGCTGATCGGCGCTGCCGGCGTGCCGGTGGCGGCGCCAAGCGCCAACCGCTTCACCCAGATCTCCCCGACCACCGCCGAGCACGTGCGCGCGGGCCTGGGCAGCGACGTGGACATGATCCTGGACGGCGGCCCGTGCACGGTGGGCATCGAGTCGAGCGTGCTGGCGCTGTACGACAACGGCCCGGTGCTGCTGCGCCCCGGTGGCGTGAGCCGCGAGGCGATCGAGGCGGTGATCGGCATGCCGGTGCGCGTGGCCGGTGCGGCGCCGGCCCGGGGCGAGACGCACGCCGCGCCCGGCATGCATTTTCGCCACTACAGCCCCCGCACCATGACGCTCACGGCGAACCCGTCGATGGAGCTGCCCAGCGGCGACGGCGCCCTGCTCACCCATCGCCCCGCGCACTACCAGGCACTGCCGGTGGCGCATCTGCAGGTGATGCCGGACAGCCCCGAGGCCTATGCCCAGCGCCTGTATGCGGCCCTGCACGAGCTGGACGCCCACGGCTACGCGTGGATCGCCATCGACCTGCCGCCGGACGAGCCCGCGTGGGCTGCGGTGCGCGACCGGCTCAAGCGCGCCATCGCTCGCTGATCCAGCCGCGGGCTTGTCCGCCGTGGCCGGCCGGACAGCAAGCCCCTGAAAGAAAGCCCGGACCTGGGATCAGCCAATCCGCCCGCTGCGCGCCGCGGGCGACAACCTGCGGCGCACGGATGATCACGGCGCCGATGGCGCATATGCCTCGCTGCCTCAGCGCCGGTTGATCACCGAACGGAGCGCGCCCACCGTGTGCGCCCACCGGTACCGCCTCGACGGCGAGCGTGGCTAGCCGGCAGCCCGGGCTAGCAAGTGATGCCCTGCCGACGGCAGGCTCACGCGGCTGCCGGTATCTGCCAGCGATACACCGGATGATGCGCCAGCGCGAGCATCTCGCGGTCTTCCACGGTGTCGCCGTAGGCATGCACGCGTGCGTACGCGTGCAGCGGGAATCGCTCCAGCACGCGCGCGGCCTTGGCCGGGCCGGTGCAGTCGCCACCGCGGTAGCCGCCGGTGAGGTGGACCCCGTCGGCATCCAGCTCGCTGCAGATGAGCTCCAGGCCGTGGGCACGACACCACGGCACCAGGTAGGCATCCAGCGACGCCGACACCACCACGATGCAATCGCCGCGGGCGCGGTGCCAGGCGATCCGCGCCATCGCTTCGGGGCGCAGCACGCGCGGCAGGCGCTCGCGCGCATAGCGCTCGCCCAGCGCGCGGATCGCGGCGTGCTCGCGCCCGGCCAGCACGTGCGCCGTCACCCGCCGCCGCACCGCGGGGCCGGAGATCAGCCGCAGCTTGTAGCCCAGCCAGGGCCACAGCAGCTTGCGCCAGGCGCGCCGCCGGAACCTGCGCGGGGTCGCGTACGACAGGAACGGCGTGTAGGTATCGCCGGTGGTGATGGTGCCGTCGAAATCGAACAGGGCCAGATCCATGCGCGCTCATTGCTCCTTGCAGCAGGCGGCGCAGCATAGGGCGCGCGGCGGTCGCCGGAAAGGCATGAGTCCGGTATCATGCGCCGGTCATTGGGGAGTAGCCGCTCTTCTTCCGAAGAGGCTTGCGTCAACACACTTGGCCCACCGGCCATGGCGCAAGCAGCCCACCTGCCTGGCAAGACCTTTGACCACACATCTCCGCATGGGCCGGGGAGACGTGTGGTCAACCGTCTTTCGACCGGCCCGGACGCATTCCATGGAAGCCCTCCTCGTATCTGCCGGCGTTGTCGCCCTGGCGGAAATCGGCGACAAGACCCAGCTGCTCGCCTTCATCCTCGCCGCGCGTTTCAAGAAGCCGCTGCCGATCATCGCGGGCATTCTCTGCGCCACGCTGGTCAACCACGGCCTGGCCGGCGCGCTCGGTGCGTGGATAACCTCGGTGGTGAGCCCCGGCGTGATGCGCTGGGTGCTGGGCGCGTCGTTCATCGGCATGGCGATCTGGACGCTGATTCCCGACAAGATCGAAGAAGAGGAAACCCAGGTCGCCAAGCGGGTGGGCGTGTTCACCGCCACGCTGGTGACGTTCTTCCTCGCCGAGATGGGCGACAAGACGCAGATCGCCACCGTGGCGATGGCCGCGCACTACCCCAACCCGCTGATGGTGGTGGCCGGCACCACGATCGGCATGCTGATCGCCGACGTGCCGGCGGTGTTCGTGGGCGACCGCCTCGCCGCGAAGATCCCGATGAAACTGGTGCACTCGATCGCCGCCGCGATCTTCGCCGCGCTGGG
>Ga0310810_10000026_pt1 | contig 193590 bp, 182 predicted proteins | sample NCmetagenome_FD_207641 | JGI IMG/M metagenome (GOLD analysis project Ga0310810, IMG submission 207641) | Soil microbial communities from experimental microcosm in Duke University, North Carolina, United States - NC | ecosystem: Engineered > Artificial ecosystem > Soil microcosm > Unclassified...
AAAACATTCTACACTGCACCTGCTTGGTGCAAAGTCACAGAGAAGATTTACAGTGTCATAGCCCAGCATTCAGGCAATCTTAACGACATTCGCGGCCTGCGGTCCCTTTTGACCCTGTGCGACTTCGAACTCGACCTTATCGCCTTCCTGCAGGCTCTTGTAGCCTTCTGACGTGATCGCACTGTAGTGGACGAAAATGTCAGGTCCGTTGTCACGACCGATAAAGCCATACCCTTTTGCGTTGTTGAACCATTTCACGGTTCCTTGTAGACGTTCCATGTCAACCCCCTATTCGTGCCGTTCGCTCTTGCTCTTAGCGGGGGGCGGCGCATGGGAAGCATACAGCGAATTGTTCTGCTCAGGAACAGTTTTCGGATCCGAGGGTTTGACCAACTATCAAAGGTCGGCACTATGTGTGAAGTGTCTGCCAATGCTCATTGCCCCAAAGCCGCCAAGTATGATGTCACCGAATCTGGAGGAGTCAATAGCAAAGCTTGCCATACTCGGTGAGAAGGCGGGCTTCACGATCGAGCAGATGATTGTTTTGTGAGTTCAGGGCTAAGCGTGGCCACGCTCTTAGAAGTCATCACTTGACGGCTTGAAATCTTCAGCGCCGGCGGAAACAAAAGCAAGTCTATCGACCGAGAATGGACGTTTCCGACGGACTTGGGTGTAAACGCCCGCTTACAACACTCGAAACTCTACGCTCTTCCGCTTGTTGTGTCTGATTGAGAAGTGATTTTTTTCGGTTCCACGAGGCAGTGACTCTGGAGATAAAAGCCGCCGGCAGCTCTTCGCGAGCGCATTGGCTAGGTGCTCGCTCCCGGGCACTCATCTTCGTCTAAAGAGGAATTCTACACTCCAAAAGCCTTGCCGGACGGCCTGTTTGCTTGATACGCTTTACCGTCTCCTTAACCGAGGAGATGCCCTCCCTAACGTACCCAAGCGAAATCAAAACTAGCCAGAACTCTCAACCGGATAGTCGAGGCTCTGGGGGAGGGACTCGCTGTCCGGCTTTTCATTTTGCTAGCAATCTCTTTGACTAAAAACCCTCGCCAGCCAGCGGAACAGGTCAGATCAGGATGGCAAATGGCCAGCCCTCGTAGTTGGCGAAAAATCGCCATTACACTCATTGACCTCGTTTTTAGGTCTTCCGACTCAGAAGACCTACTTCGTTCCGACCTGCTGCAGTCGGAAAAAGCGCGCAGCATTGTTGTAGAGGATATCCCGCTTCTGTTCGGGAGTCAGGAACTCGGCGGAATTGATGCCCTCGATGGCAATGCTGATAGCTTGTGGCCAAAGCATCTGATCGGAGCCAAACATTACCCGCTTGCCAAATCCAGCCTCAATCAAGCGACGTAAATATGAATGAAATTCTTTTCTAGGGATATACCAGTCGATTACAGCAACATCGACATAGACCTGTGGGTGAGCCTGCAACAAACTAATCATTTCATCCAACATCGGCCAGCCCGCGTGCATAACATAGACGCGCAGCTTGGGGTGACGAATCAACGCGTCCTCGAGCAAAAGGGGATTACTTAACTTGGCACGATAGTTGGAACTGTCCTGATAGGCCACGCCCGGTGGCCCTAGCCCCATATGAATTCCCACTGGAATATCCATTTGTTCTGCCATAGCGAGGTATGGATCGAGAATCAGATCGGATGGTGAGATTCCCTCATATTGTGTGACGACCTCACCGAGAACAGAAAAATCACCATGACGAAACTTGTCGCGCATCGCGCTTGGACTCGTTCCGCCACCAGCAAACCCGAATAAGAGCGCTGGAATAATCCGATTCGGTGACGCGGCTTTCCATTTCTCGACCTGTTCCGGTTGCCCGCTGGCTACCGCTCGGATATTGAACTGCTCAAGTGCGGAAAGCGACTGCCGCATCAATTCGCCATCTGTCAAAGGAGCAACCAGGGCTTGTGGACAAGATTCAAGTTGTCTATTTGCCTGTTGTGGATCGTTCCCTAGCCAAAGTTTTTCGTTATTACCGGGACAAACACTGAGTCCCGGCTTGCCAAAGTCATCCGCCGCGAAGGCGTGCAGGTGTACGTCAATAATGGGAGCGCCGGATTTCGGCTGCGTTTGACCAGTTAATGCAAGCGGGATTGAGAGCAACAACGCCGATAGAAGGTACCGTTCCATGATGCTCCTCCGTTCGAAGGGCTGCGAACGCAGAGCAATTGTATCCATGCATTGAACCGGTGTTATACGCGGAGATAATCCGGGATGCTAATTGGCGAAAAATCGCCATTTCACTCATTGACCCGCCGCTCCCAAAGGTCAATGAGTGCTAACGCCTGATTTCAACAGCTAGGCAGATCACGTTACGTGAAGATCTATTTGTTGCTTGGCTGCATGCGATCGAAATTCTTGCGAACTGGAGTAGAGTAGCGAGCGATCATCTGCCAGTTGTCTCCGGTTTTTTTCCATACATCTACCAGATAGAAATCGCCACTGCGGTCGCGGCCAGCAAAGGTAGCCTTCTGAGTCAGTAACACACTTACGATAGCCAGATTGTCGGAGAGCTTGCGAGCGGCATGGTAATGCTCTTCCAAAGACTCTAGCTTGTAGGGATGGGGGCTTTGGGGGCGCGAACTTTCCATCCACAGCGTGCGTGGCACGCTTTGTTCGGGCGCGTCTCCCATGCGAAGCGTAAAGTCGGCTGCAACGAGGCGCTCCAAGACTTTGATGTCGTTGTGCAGCGCTGCTTCACCCATTTGCTGCTCCAATTCGCGGAGCTGTTCAGTGAGCTGCGGGTCGATGTCGGCTGGAGGAGGCAGCGGCGGCAGTTCCGGCGGAGACTTTTTGTTTTGATCTTGAAGAGCGAAGGCGGCAAGCGCGATGAGCAGAGCACAGAGAAATGTGGCACGGGGCATAATGCACCTCCGTGGACCGACATTATAACCGTGCACGAGAGTGGATCAGCCTGACTGTGAAGAAAACGCCCTTAATTGACCCAAGTTTGGGGTAAGACAGGCGAACAGACGGCGCAAGCTTGTGCTAACGCCTGTTAACGACAGTTATCGCGGGACCGGCCGAAAATCTGTCGTAAAGTATTAGCGTGAAATTGTCATTAAGGACGCCAGTGCACAGAAAATGTGGAACTCAACGGGTCATATGAGTGAAACGAGGTTAGCCCGGGATGCCGACGCATTGAAGAAGGTCGGCGAATCGTGGATCTGAGCGAATGGGATCCCAGAGCGCATCTACATTGAGGTAAGCGAGGCGATTGAATCGTTCTTCGTAAGCTTTTTCTAGCCAAGCGAGGTTTTGCAAACTTCGTGCAGAAATGCGACAGGACGCATTAGTGAACACGGGTTGATGTATTGGGGTCATCCTTCACCGCGAATGCGTCTGAACGAACGCTAGAGGCGAAGGCGTCTATGTCTAGCACTCGAAGCGCATCAAGGAATGCTTCACTCAGAATCTCTTCGATGATTTCCACACTTTGACCGCACAGTTGGCACGCATACGCTTTTGGAATCCTTCCCACACGCGTGCGACAGGACGCAAACATGCCCGTCGCCACTTCCAAAATTTTGTCGCCGCTGACAAGTTCGCCCGCCATAAGTTCGAATTTCAGTTTCTGAACTTGCCCACGATAAAACTCATGCTGGGTTTGCGCCTCGATATAGTCGCGTCTCGCTTGCGTTCGGCTGCGTGACGGCTGACTCACATGCCGCGGGCGTATCTCTGTGGCCATGATCGAATCGCAAACATCCCGATCTAGTCGCCGATCCGGCAGCAACGGCAAAACGCCCCGCTGAACCAACCTCGTGACATAGGACCGATCGCAGCCGCGGTGCCGCGCGTAAGCCGCCATCGAAAGAAATTTAGCGCCGTTTTTCTCCATTTAAGGCCGCCTTAGTGATTGTTGAAAATTGATAACGCATTTTTAGTATTCTCTAGCGAATGCGCGTGGCTCGAACCACACCGCACTTGACCTGCCCAGAAGGACCCATCGAGTCAATAACATAGCTACTCATCTCGCCGTGGCCATGGCCTGACGTAGTGCCGCGGCGAAGTTCTCTTCGAACGTGCGCTCTACCTCAGCCTTGGCCACGTCATAGAACTTGAAGCGCTGCGCGTAGATGGGCGCATGCACGAACTGCAGCATCAGCACCATGGTCTTGCCTCCTGTGCGCTTCCACACTCCGGGCGTTAGATGTGCGGTCTTAGGATTGGCGGGCGTCGCAACGAACAACTTGCCTGCCATCTTTAGCCGCGGTCTGCCTCTCGTGCCTCTGCCTATGGGTGCGTTCTGTGTTGGGTCGAGTACATTGGCGCGTAACGCATTCAGTATTGCAGTCATGGTGCCACGAGAGATGTTCCCGTAAGGGTCGAGGTCTACACCTGGGCCTGGTACTGCCCACATACCAGCGGGTAGCAGCCCTCTAAATTGCAACGCCTTCTCCGACCGTTTAGCATGGCGTGGTCCGCCTTCGATTTCAGCGAGAAGGTACTTGGAAGCGGGCGTGCCTTTCGCTGCGCTGTCTTTAATCCCCACCACTGCGGTCAGGTTGTACTTCGTCGAAGGAATCACATAGATGCTACTGAGTGTGAAGGGTGTGGGTCGGTCGAATACTCGCGCCATTTCCTGCTTGAGTTTTGCTTCCACTTGTCGTGCGGTCCTGTTAATTGCAAACGAAAGGGCAAACGGAATTTGCTGCCGCTGAATTACATTCAGAGACCGGATTGCATTCGATACGTCAACTGTGACGGTGATCATGCGTGGGCCTCCATAAAGCGTGGCTGACTCTCGCGCATTTGTTCCCGCGCAGCCCTCATTAGGGCCAATCTTTCAACGCGTCGTGCTTCGCGGGCTTCCCGTTCTGCTTGCGCGATGCGTCTTTGTTCCCGCCATTCTCGCCAGCTGCTAAGGCCACCATGCCCAACCCAATCATGCAGTGCAGCCGTCCCGCGGTTCGGGATGGGCACGCCCGACTTGCGTACTTGGTCCGGATCCCAATCCAGAAGGCCGCAGCAAAAATCGAAACTCAAAACAAAGCCCGTTCGCACATCTGGCGGGGGCGCGCATGTGCCCCATCTTTCGAGGCGCGTCGTGATGGGAAGGGCAGTCCAGTCAGATTTCATTCGAATCCAACGCAACCCGTCGGCCGCGTGTTGACGGTTCAGGCTGCGGCAATCGCGAAATGCCAGCTGGATAAGAGTAAACGCCAAACGTTGCAGCGGTGGTCTGGGTTTGGCTTCGGTGTAAGTGCAGAGTTGGTGGACGTGGATAGGTGCTTTGGCATGGGTTACAGCAACAAAGTAGGCCACGCTCAAGCCATACCGCACTTAGGCCGAATCGGTCGATTGGTGAAGGGCCAAGGAGTTTCTGCAATCTTGCAGGAACTACCGGATTTTAGAAACATGCGTTTGGCGTAGGTTTGCAACCATTGCAAGGGTTGTCCGATTACCCGCGTCACGCGCGCGCGTGAACGTCCTTATTGGACAATCGTTGCAATCGTTGCACATTTTGGATGGATACATCAGCCATCATCCCTAAGCGCAATCCCATCTATCACTTTGCCGTGTGACTCGCGAATGACAAAGCCTCGGTCTTTCAAGTCCTGCGAGAATCGCTTTTGCGAACCGCAATACTCGCCCGTGCGTTCGGCCCATAACTTGAAATTTTGGTAGAGAAGGGAAGTTTTCGTGGTGCCCGCCTGTGGGGACTGGATGACACATTCATCCATCCAGCTTGCAAGGGCATCCTCGGAATTGAGGTATTCGTCAGTAGCGTCACGGACCGCCGCGGGCGGATTCAACCCTTCCCTTTGCCAGAGGACACAACCCTCAAGCGCCCATGCCAATATCTGAGGCCATTCGGCGCGCAACTTGTCCGACAGTTTCGGATCCCGTTCGTGAGGTGGAATCGTGACCGTAAACGGGATGAGATGCAGTCGCCGCCTAATCGCTTCGTCGACACTGCGCAAGCCTGGCCGATGGTTCCCTTGGACCCACAACTTAAATTGCGGGACAAATTCGAAATCATCGCATCGCATGAAATGCGCGCGTACCGGGTCGCCGCCCGTCAACGCCTTGATACGGGATTCGGCCCAGCGTTTCCCTACTTCCGTCTCAGACGCTACAACTAGGCGGGCCCCGCGCAAGGCCGCGAGTTCGGTTGAATGCCGTTCGTGTTTGTTTTCCGTGAAGGTTTCCATCTGGGCAGTTTGCGCGTAGTCGCCACAGATCCCCAGCAGTGTGGAAGAAAATGTGGATTTCCCGTTTGCGCCTTTGCCGTAGGCGAAAAACAAAACTTGTTCGCTGGTAATTCCAGTCAGACAGTACCCAGCCGCCCTCTGCAAGTAGCCTTGTAACTCGCCATCGCCAGCCGTAATTCTCTCGAGAAATTTTCGCCACAACGGACAATCGCCTTTGGCTGGGGTCACGCGCGTGCTCTTGGTCGCATAATCTTCCGGTTGATGGGCGCGTGTAATGCCTGTATGTAAGTCGCACGTAACGCCATTGAAAGTATTCAGCGCCATGGGGTCGGCGTCCCATTGGTCAATGGTCGCCGCCGTGCGCGAGTCACAACGCGCCAAGAATTCGATTGCGGAAACGGTATGGCCAGAGGTGAGGTGTTTTGCGAGTGCGGGTTTCTGTTCGATGACAAGCGATTCCTCGGCAGCTTCGCGGCAAATTGCCCGGATGCGGTCCCACACTTTCAGGGTTGAATCCTCTGCCCAGCGTGCGCCGTCATGGTGCATCCATCGCCGCCAGGCTGCGACATAGCGAAGGTTGCTGACGTAACGGTCGGTGAAACGGGTAGCGAGTGCATCCTCGGAAAATTTCGGGCTGAGTAACTCGCGATTCGCGCTAGTGAAAATGGGGTCCGTGAAGTCAATGGGGACGTCGTTTCCTTTATTCATGGTTTGTCGAACTCCAGCCCTGCCAATTCGCAATATGTGAGTTCCGCTTCCGCGCGTTCGGTATGCAGTAGCGCGAGAAGTTCCCATGCGGTTTCCGCCTCGGCTGACGGTTTCTCTGGGTCCTCCTGTCGGCGCAATTTTGAGAGATGGTCCGAGGTTCGGCGGGAAAGTTTCTCGACTGCATGCAGCCACATTCGCGCTTGAAGTCGCCGCCCGCGTTCCTTCTCGAGTTTCTCCTGTTCCGCCTCGCGTTCCCGCTGGCGTTCAAGGTCTGCTGCCTTCAACGTCTCCACGTGTGCAGGCGTGGTGTCAGTGTCGATTGCCTTGAGATAGATGGCGGCATCTCGGAAGGAAAGGCTGTAGCGCTTTCTCACAAACGAAATCAAATCGCCCTTGGCCCCGCAGCCGAAGCAGCACCATGCGCCGGTCCGGATATTTACTGAGAGTGATTTGCCCGATTTGCTTGGATGGAATGGACAGCGCCCTAGAGCCCAACCTTTCGCAGTGGGGCGTGTCAGTCTGCCGATTTCGCGTTCGAAGAAAGTTTTTGCAGGCGGGAGGAGTCCGCGCCGGAATCGGCCCGCAGTTTTAACCATCGGTTTCTCCTTCGCAGCCCAGTGCTGCGGACACTGGGGGCGACGTGTTGCGGCTAATTTATTTCGCGTTCTTTCTGATGAAGTCCTCGATGGCCTTGCGGGGGACCAAAACCCTCGATCCGATACGGACCACTTTCAGTTGCTTGGCTTCAATCAGATGTTCAAGTTTGCGCAGGCAGATATTCATTGCCTTTGCTGCGTCCGCTCTGCTTTCGAGTAATTGCTCCATAGCTGCTCCCGTTGTCGATTTGCCTTGCACTGGTTGAAGCATAGGGGTACTCTCACATACATGCAAGGTATATTCGTATTCGCAATAGGGCGGTGAGTCCGTATGACGAAAGCGCGAAAACACTCATTTGTTGGAGAATCAGATGCCGAAAATCTGGTCAGCTTCCTAAATGCCGGAACACAGCGAGGCCAGAAGCGCGTCGAAAAAATCATTGAACTCTATGCAAAAATTGGGAAGGGGCCGCCAAAACCTTCGAGTGCTGCCAATGCCGAATTGTTCAACTCTTTGCAGAAACTGTTAAATGATTACTCCTTCACATTCCTTGCGTGGCACCATACCTCAACGCTGGCCCCGACGCCGAACCTTAAGGCCGCCGATCGTGCAGATGAAGCCATAGCCGTTCTCAACATCCACGCCTTGCGTCGGATGAATCTGCTCTCAAGAGTCCGTCGATGCCTGAACTGTCGTGAATGGTTGTTTGCGCGGGTGCCGACCAAGCGGTTTTGTAAAGAATCGTGCCGAATCCTGAATTACCAATCCAATCCCGCGTGGATCAAGAAACACAATAAGCAACGGCAGCGCAATTACGCGATACGGAAAGCCAATCCGCAAATCAAAATTCAGCAGAGGAAGGGAGCCCTATGAAAAAGGAACGGGGTGTATACGAAAAGGTTCAAGGTTCCAAGGTTTGGTGGATTCGCTATGTCGATGCAGAAGGCAATCTGCGGCGGGAAAAAGCTGGAACCAAATCAGCCGCCATCCGTTTGCGTACGAAGCGTAAGGGCGACGCGTGGGAAGGGAAGAAGCTTCCGAAAAAATTGCGGGCACGCGTGGTTCGCTTTTCGGAGTTGGCGGATGACTACGCCACTTACGCACAGGAGAACAATCTCGGTAAGAACGTCGACAAGTACCGCATTGCAATGCTGAGGGACGCCTTCGGCGGACGACCGGCGGAAATCCCGATAGCAGACTTACGACAGTGGTTTGCATCCCACGACTGGGAACCCGGCACCTTCAATCGGGTTCGGACGGTTCTCGGTTCAATTTATAGAATCGCCATCGAAAACAAGAAGGCCGAAAGCAATCCTGCCCGACTTATTAAGCACCAAAAAGAACCCATTGGCCGAGTTCGATACTTGAATCAGCACAATCCCGCTGAGGAATCGCGCCTACGAAATGTAATTCTCGCGAAATGGCCGCAACACCTCCCAGAGTTAGACATCGCCTTGAACACTGGCATGCGGAGGTCAGAACAGTACAGCCGCATTGATTGGAAATGTATCGACTTCCTGCAACGCGATTTGTTCGTTCCTGAAAGTAAGAACGGCCATAGTCGACACATCCCACTGAACGACCAAGCCCTCAGTGCATTTCAGGAGTTGTTTACCCGCACGCGTGGGGAAGGACCGATTTTCGCATCGGAACGCGGTGGCACCCGTTTGCTGGGAGCTCGCCACTGGTTCGAGGATGCATTGAAGATTGCCAAGATTACGGATTTCACCTGGCACAGCCTCCGACACTCATTTGCCAGCCGACTCGTGATGGCCGGCGTCGACTTGCGGACCGTGGCGGAATTGATGGGACACAAGAAAATCGAGATGACTATGCGTTATGCCCATCTCGCACCAGCACACAAGATGAACGCTGTCGAGAAACTGTCCGAGTTCAACCGGAAGTCTGAAGGCTTTGCTATACTGAATGCACCTGCTAGGGAACGAACTGACACCAGAACTGACACCGGACAAAACGGTAGCCTCGGAACTGATTCAGTGAATGTTCAATAAGTAAATTGGCGACTAGCAGATACCGCGCAAGCGGGGACGTAGTTCAGTTGGTTAGAACGCTGCCCTGTCACGGCAGAGGCCGCGGGTTCGAGTCCCGTCGTCCCCGCCATTCGTTTCAATAACTTCTGCGATTGAGAGAGACTCTTTCCGAATTTGTTTCGAAATTTGTCTATCGGCGTCCCGATTAGTACAACCGCTTGCGCGTGAGACGCCTTTCTCTGGTCGCAGTTCGGACGCGCGCGAGTCAGCGTTACTATTTCACGGCTTCTGATGAGCTTAGTGGGATCTCCTGGAGAGATCCTCGATCCAATCCTTTCTCATCCTCGAGATGAAGCGAGAGCCGAGCAGGAGTTTCGTGGAGGGAGATTTCGGATTCGAGCACGACGAGTTCTGACGGATCGACCTGTGTGAGTGGTGAGGCTTCCAACTCTCTACCATGTTCGTTGTAGAAGTGCGCCACTAAGCGTCCGGGGAAGAACACGCCGAACGTGCCGGAAAGTCGAATTTTTCCATTCTCGATACGAGTGACCTTCAGTGGGCGAACGATAACACCACTCTCTGTCACGCTATGCAGGTCACTTTCTGCTCGGGTAGGAAACCATTCCGTTTCCAAGTCACAAGCTTCACCGGGGCGCAGCTTACACAGCGGTGAGTTCAGCTCCGCTTCCATGTAATAGGGGGAACCGTCCTCACCCGAAGTGAGCGTCGGCTCGCCTTCATGGTTCAGCTTCAACTCCGGACCATTTGTCCAGAAAATCACCGAGGCTTTGCTCGGGTAGGGCCGCGATTCGTCGTAATGAAAGCGCTCCACCATGCCATAGTGGTTCGCTCCGTCGACCACTGCGAGCCAACCAGCGGTGGAATCAAGCCACAACTCAGCCGCCATGTGCACGTAGTGCAACGTAAAAATTCCGTCTGGCCGAATCGAGGCAGAAGGGTTCTCGGCTGGGCCGAAGCGAACGTGGTATCGATTGAGATATGCACTATTGAAATTTGCCGCGGCAAACGCATGGAAATCGCGATTGATCCGCGGGGGAGCGCCTGGGTTGCCAGTATCGTATTGAGAAACGGACTGCATAGACCATTCCACGGTATGCTCGGAGGTGTTTTGCATAGTTGCGTGGAAGCGAATCCGAGGCGAATCTGAATCCAGGCGTATTGCGCGGCGAAATTGGATACCTGTTCTTGGGTCAGCCGGACTCTCAAGTTCGATCTCGCAAGATTCGCCTTCCGAAAGCTTTCGAAAAGTGTACGGTCCGTCGTCAATTATGTCGGAACCACCTGCCCAATGCTGTTCATCCTCAGTCCCCTCAGGCAACAGCCAGAGTTTGTCTCCGCCATAGTTGAACCATTTGCTGGGGTTCGGGGGAACATATTTCCCCTCGTAGATGGGATTAACAAACAGAAACGGATGACCCGCAAAGATCACCTGCATCAAGCGTCCGCCATTCTGCGGAACAATAATCAGTCTGACCCAGCGATTGGATAGCTGTTGGGCCTTCCACCCTTTATAGTCGGTGATTTCGACACGACACGGGATCGCTGAATTGTTTGCAGTCGACGCGGTCGCCGATTGAGCAAGAGCGATACCCTGTATCGACATACATAGAATCATGATTCGAACACCCTGTTCGATCAAGAACGCCATTGCTCGTCGCATTAGTTTTATGTTCTCCACTCCCGGACGCGTTGCGATCTCAGGCTACTGCGTCGCAAACAGCATGGAGCACGGTGCCGCGCCGACCCACCGAACGAAAGAAATCTCAATGAAACGAAATAGATTGATATCCGTCAAGGATTATTCTGTGGTATACCGTGTGCGACTCGGCGTGTCCAAAGAATTGATCGGGTCGACTCTCAACGAAAGCCAAAAAATAATGCCTAATCACCTTTCGGATCGACGCTCTTTCATGAAGTGGTTCGCAGCGGCACCCCTGCTCGGACAGATTGCTGCGCAGAATCTGTATGCGCAGGCGGCAGCGGCTGTCGGCAAGGATCCTCGCCAAAATGTGTATACCCGTCTCGGCGTGAAGACAGTTATTAACTGCAGGGGAACTTGGACTTACCTCAGCGGGTCGCTGGAGTTCCCGGAGGTTCGGGAAGCCCAAGCCCAGGCGGCCCAGCATTTCGTGGACGTTATCCAACTGCAGCGCGCGGTGGGCCGTCGATTGGCGGAATTGACAGGCGCAGAATCCGGCATTGTGACTTCCGGCGCTGCCGGAGCAATGGCGGCGGCAACAGCGGGGTGTATGGCTGGCACCAATGACAAATACGTTTGGCAGCTTCCAGACACGACGGATTTGAAGAATGAAGTGCTCATGGTCGGTGGTCGCAGCGCGTTTGATAACGCCATCCGATTGACGGGCGCAAAGCTGGTCCTCGTGTACACACCGGAGGAACTAGCCAATGCTGTGAATGACAAAACGGCCATGATCTATACGACTGATCTCGGCGAAAAATTACAGAAAGAACTGGCAGTATCGAAGGACCGCAAGGTGCCAATGCTGCTTGACGATGCGGCAGGGATACCCCCGGCCGACAATGCGAAGCTCTATGCACGGATGAACATTGACATGTATGCGTTCTCAGGAGGCAAAGGACTGCGTGGCCCGCAGTGCAGCGGCCTGCTGCTTGGTCGGAAGGACTTGATCGAAGCGGCTTTGATGAACAGCAGCCCGCGCGAGGGTTCGGTGTGTCGGCCCATGAAAGTCGGGAAGGAAGAGATTATCGGGTGTCTGACTGCACTTGAAACTTGGCTAAAAATCGACGAGAAGAAGCTGTATAGCGAATGGAATGACCGGATCGACCGCATTCGAAAACTGGTGGAAACTGTCCCAACTGTGAAAACGGATGTTCACATCCCGGACGACGGAAATCGATTTCCAACCCTCAAAGTTTCTTGGGACCAGCAAGCATTGGGCCTGAGCGTTCCAGCTTGCGTCCAGAAATTACGAGACCACGATCCGTCGATCGAGGTGCTGAGTACCGATAACCCCAGTCTGGTAAAGGCGGTTCGCGAGGGGAATCCGAACAGCAAAGTTCAAAAAGAGGCTGACCACATCGAACTAGTTTCGATGACCATACAACCGGGAGAAGAAATGATCGTGGGGCAGGCGCTCCGGTCGATTCTGAGTTCTGCACAAAAACAGAAGCCCGCAGCCTGAGAGCACAGTTGCACATTTTCGCGGAGCAAACGATGCGATCGCTGTTTGTTGGATTTCTGATGTTGTGGATTCCCGTCGTTCAGGCACAAGTACGGCCTGTTATGCCCGCGAACATGCCTGCCTCTGCGAATCGTACAGCGTCTGTTGGTGTCGATGCAGGCGATTACCTTTACGTTTCCGGTCAGGGACCGCGGCTTCCGGACGGAACATTGCCTGCAAGTTTCAGAGCGCAGGTTCGCCAGGCACTCGACAATGTGAAGGCAATCGTTCAAGCAGCCGGCCTGACGCTCGAGAACGTGGTCTACGTGCAGGTCTACCTCGACGATATGGGCAAGTATGGAGAGATGAACGAGGTTTTTGGCGAGGTCTTTGGCAGAAATCCTCCAGCGCGAGCCGTGTTGGGAGTGGCTAAACTTCCCGAGCCCTCGATTGAGATCAACGCAGTTGCTGTGCGCAACGTTGCTGATAAGAAAGCTGTGCGGCCGGTCGGCTTCAAGTCCGATGAGCCTGTCTCACCTGGCATGCTGACACACGACCGACTCTTTGTTTCCGGAGTATTGGGGATGGATCCAGCTTCGGGCCAAATCCCTAGCGATTCTGGAGCCGAGGTCGATTTCGCACTCGATCGCTTGAGAGCAGTTGTTGAAGCAGCGGGCCTCGATCTGCACAACATGGTGTTCGTAAATCCATATCTAACGGCAAGCATTCCGACGAAGGTCATGAACGAGCGTTATGCGCGGCGTTTTGAGTTTGGCAATACGCCGGGCCGCGCGACGATAGAAGTTTCAAGTCTTCCTAACGGTGCCCATATCGAATACACGGGAGTTGCCGTCCGCGATCTGAATAAACGGCAGGCGATTCGACCGAAGAACATGGCGCCCAGTCCAACCGCGAGCCCTTGCGTGTTTGCAGGGGACACTTTGTTTTGCTCAGCGAAGAGTGGATTTATCCCCGGACCACACGGCGGCGTCTATGCGACGAACACGCCGCACCAGCTGCGTCAAACCATGAGAAATCTTCTGGATAATCTGGAAGAGGCAGGGCTGACTTTCGATGATGTGGTGTCCACAAACGTGTATCTCGATGATCTATCGGACCTAGAAGAATTCGACAGCGTTTACGTTCAATACTTCAATCGAATGCTGCCGGCGCGAACTACTGTTGCACAGATTGCGCCAACAAAGCGTGTGCCCGATAAAGACGACCACTACCCAGATCTGGAGCAGGTATCGCTGATTGCCGTTCGTCCGGCTAATCACTAAACGTTCAATGAACTAGATAGGGAACGAAGCCTTTCGCCTTCATCCGTAGGCGGTACACGGAGGTAGTTGCAGTGATGTACAGCGTTCGATAGTCGTTGTCACCCCAAGTCAGGTTTGCGGGTTGCTCGGGTACGACGATTGTGCCCAGGTGTTTGCCTTGCGCATTCCACACCCAAATTCCTTTCGGACCGGTGACATACAAATTTCCATCTGTGTCGACCTTTATTCCGTCGGGCACACCATCCTTTGGGCCGCCAGGCTCCTCGCCGAAGATTTTCCCGTTCGAGAGCGTGCCGTCTTTCGATACGTCATAAATGCGAATGTTGCGTTGCTCACTGTCGTCGACCTAAAAATGTTTGCCGTCAGGTGAAAAGGCAAGGCCGTTCGGTTGGGCCAAGTCTTTCGTGAGCAGACGCAGTTCACCATTCTCATCCAACCGATATACGCCCTGAAACGGAAGTTCCTGCTTCGCACCCTTCTCCAGATCCATGTTCGGATCCGTGAAGTAAATTGCTCCATCCGGTCCGACCACAACATCGTTTGGAGTATTCAGTTTCTTACCCTGGTATTGGTTGGTTAGGACTTTATATTTCCCATCTGGGGTGATTTGGAGAATTGCGCGCAGCACACTGGCGCAATCGATCAGGCGCTTCTGACGGTCGAACGTGTTGCCGTCAGGATTACCGAGCGCGATATAGTCTTCCTTGTGTCTGTCCAAGTACACCCGATAAATCTTGTTCTGGACTTCGTCGCTCACATAAAGAAATCCCGACTCGTCCCACACCGGGCCCTCCGTAAAGCCAAAACCAGTAGCGACGCGAGTCATCTGTTCGTTTTTGTCGACGAGATTCCAAAATTCCGATCGCTCGGCCTGCAACTCAAATTTCTGTGATGTGTGTGCGAACGATAGTCCAAAGGAAGTAAGCACAATTGCGAGCGATAGGAGTTTGAAGTTGCATTTCGAGCCTGTAGTCACTGGTTATCCGTTGGGCCGGATTGTTGGACTGAAGAGTTTGATCCGACTGAACCCTCCTCGGCCTTTGGCGCAAGAATCATCAGATAGCTGATGATGTCATTGAGTTCTGAGGCATTCAGCGAGCCTGTATAGTCGGTTAACAAAGTGATCTGGAGCGAGGCTGGGGGAATGACTGAGGATGACTTCTTCAGAGAATGGAACGCTCCGTCTAGAGTTTGTAGTTGTGCCGAAAAATTGTCTTCATTACGGATGACTCCTTCAAGCCGCTGCCCTTCATTCAGCTTTACCGCGACCAGTTTGTGCGAACGAGTCCCTGCCGTTCCGGCATCGATAATTGCTTCTCGAAGTTCATCCGACGAAAGATTTCCCGCGTACGCGAACAAATCAGAACCGATGAGGCCTCCGTCTCCCTGAATGGTATGGCAACGCGAGCATTGCGCTGTCCCAAAAAACAATTTTTTGCCCGATTCAGGGTTGCCAGGCAATTTTGCGCTTGCTGTTTTTCCCTGAAGTAATCGGAGATAACCAACAATCGCATTGATCCGGGCCTTTTTTAATTGGCGAAAAGCAGGCATGCCCGTTCCAACGATTCCGTTCTGGATGATGCCGAACAAATTATCGTCCGAGAGACGTAGTACTTCTTTTCGGCTAGCGATGTTAGGGGCCCGTTCACCGCCTCTTCCATCGAGCCCATGGCATCCAGCACAACTGGCCGCAAAGTCCTGGCGCGCTTGAGCATCATGTTCAGGCGGTCCGGATCGCTGGGCATTCAAGCCGATGGAGATAGCGACAAAGCACGATGCGATCCACCATGACATTTTGCGCAAAAATCGAAAGAAATCAGTCACATGTCATCCTTATAGCGGAAGTTACCAGTCTCGGTTTTAGGATGTGTTCCCGCCACGGCAGATCTGGGCACACTTCACATCAGCACGTCATCAATGCTAGAGTCCGCGCACATATATATATCGTGGAGGACTTCGTGGACAAATCTTCTCTTAGGAGCCGATGGCTTCTCGGGGCTGTTTTTTTCATCACCTTGCTGCTGTCCGGCCGTGAACTCATGAAAGATGGGTTTGCCCAAACGACTCAGGCCATCACGTCTGAAGAAGGCAATTTGCTGGAAGGTTTTCGTCACACTGAGGTCGCATCGGTGTCTGACGCGATCGAGCAACTCGTAGGCAAAAAGATGTACATGAGCCATCGTATGCAGGCGATCTTCACCAGCAAATTCGTTGGCTATGCCGTAACGGTGATCCTTAAGAAGGACGAAGGCAACACCGATCCGCAAGCATTGAGCGGCATGTTGGCGACGATTGATTCGGGATCCACCAACTCCGTATGGGTCATGGTGGTGGAGGACGGTGCTGACATCGCCGGGATGGGAGGACTCATGGGAACAGCCATGGCTGCTCGCAATTATTCAGGGGCTGTGATTGACGGGGGTGTTCGCGACGTCGCGCATCTCCGAAAAATAGGTTTCCCAGTCTTTGCAACCGGAATAGTTCCGTCCACATCGGTCCATCATTACAGATTTGCGGGTGCAAACGTTCCGGTGAGCTGCGACGGAGTTCCTGTCAACCCGGGAGACATCATCGTCGCGGACAGTGACGGCGTGGTGGTCGTGCCCAAGAACAGAGCGAAAGACGTGTTGGCACTCGCTCAGGATATGGATTTCAAAGAACATTCCATGTATGCCTACATCGAGAAGTACAAGTCAATCGTTGAGGCAGTGAAGAAGTTTGGCCGGTTGTGAAAAATCACCTGTGATTGGTAATGTTCATGGGAGTTTTTTGGGGTTCGGAACAGCCATGGTAATGGATTCGTTCAACGTGAGTCATTGGAGAGAGAAGATGAAAGCGATCCTAAGGGCCGCTCTCCCATTGCTATTGCTTGGAGCCCTCAGGCAGGCTGCTATCGCTGCTCCCGATGTCTTTGACGTTCGCTCTTCTGATCTGCTGGTGCGAACCCCAGAAGAGAACTGGGTTTCCTACAATGGCGATTACACAGGCCGACGGTTCAGTGCACTTGAGCAGATCAACGTCTCGAACGTTGCGCAGCTTCGCGCGGAATGGGTCTTCCACGCACCCACTTCCGACCGACTGGAAGTGACCCCATTAGTTTTTAACGGGATGATGTTCGTCACCTCCGCCAACGATACGTTCGCGCTAGACGCCCGCACGGGACGAAAGATCTGGGAAAATCGGCGTCGTCCGTCCGAGGGATTGATCGATGATGCGTCGCGTCACCTGAGCCGAGGAGTTGCGTTGTGGCACTCGCGTCTCTATCGGTTCACGGATAATGCGCACCTGCTTTGTCTGGACGCGCGCTCCGGCCAACTTCTCTGGGATATTCCGTTTGCGGACTGGAATCGTAACTACGGTGCGACCAGCGCTCCTCTGATTGTTAACGATAAAGTGATCGTAGGCACTTCGGGGGGCGATGACGGCGTGAGAGGCTTCGTCGCGGCATATGACCCGCGCGATGGAAAGTTTCTTTGGCGATTCTGGACAATTCCTGGCCCAGGAGAATTTGGTTCAGACAGCTGGCCAGGAAATTCATACCTGCGGGGCGGCGGCACGACGTGGATGCCAGGCACCTACGACGCTGAGACCAACATCCTTTATTGGACGACCAGCAATGCTGCTCCCGATTTTGACGGCAGCGTGCGTCCGGGCGACGATCTGTACACGGCCTGCGTGCTCGCTCTCAATCCTGATAATGGGCAACTCAAGTGGTATTTCCAATTTACGCCGCACGATCTTTTCGATTTTGATGCGAACGAAACTCCCATGCTCATCGATGCTCCTTACAATGGGGTGCCGAGGAAGCTACTCGTACAGGCGAACCGCAACGGTTTTCTTTACGTTCTTGATCGCACTACTGGAGAGTTCCTCTCCGCTCGAAGGTTTGTCGATAAGTTGAGTTGGGCTTCGGGGATCGACGCAAAGGGCAGACCAATTCTTACAGGCCTCATACCGTCTGAGAACGGAACCCGCATCTGTCCGGGCATTGCCGGCGCCACGAACTGGTTTTCGCCGTCCTACAATGAACGGACACATCTCGTATACTTCCTTGCTCTTGAAGAGTGCGAAACGTTCTTTCGGAAGCCGCAACAATTTGCGGAAGGAGTGTCCTATTATTCGACAGGCTCGAAGCGTATCCCTGGAGAACAGTCAACGAAGGTTTTGATCGCCTTCGACCTCCGAACATTGACGCTTGCGTGGAAGTATCCGCAGGTCGGAGGTGCGCATTCCTCAGGAGGGACTATGACCACGGCTGGTTCGCTTGTCTTCTTTGGCGATGACGCCGAGTCTTTTGAGGCCGTGGATGCGATTACTGGAAGAGCGTTGTGGCACTTCAATACCGGACAGACATTTAATGCCTCACCAATGAGTTACGCAGTAGAGGGTAAACAATATGTCGCAATCGCCGCCGGCGACAGCATTTTTAGTTTTACTCTTCCATAGCTGATGATCTCGAAAACTGGATTCGATAGGAGACTTATGAAAGCAGCTTTTCCCAATCGTCGAAGTGTGATGGGCAGCGTAGCTGGCCTGTTCTCAATTGTGGGTATTACCAGCTTGTTCTCGGAAAGAGCCTTCGCAAAAAAGAACGAATCAGTACAGAAATTGAACCGCGATGGCAAGCCAGCTGATGGGACGCAGATGATTACTCCGCTGATCATCCATAACGGGTTGATCTATATTGCCGGCCAAGGCGCAAATTCCAATGGACCCGTTGGCAAGGATGATATCGACAGCCACACCACAAAAGTGATGGAGAACGTGAAACAGCTTGTCGAGGTCGGGGGTGGGACCATGGATAGTATTCTGCAACTCACCGTGTTCCTAAGCGACCTTACTCATTACGAAGCCATGAACAAGATCTTCAAAACATATTTTCCGCATGGTGGCCCCGCTCGGACTACGGTCGCTGTAGCAGGCTTGCCGGGTAACTCCATGATTGAGATCAACTGCATTGCGGCTGTAACGCTCAAGTGACGCGAAAAGATGGAGGACGAATCGTCACGACAGTTGATCGTTGGCTACGGAAGATAAAGTGACAGTTCCAAAAGCAAGTCGCGTTCGCTGGATACTCGTGTTCTGGATGTTCATCCTAAGCGTGATCGCGTTTCTCGATCGCGTGAACATCTCGATTGCGGGCGGTTCCATTGCAGATACGTATCACTTGAACAATGTTCAGCTTGGATACATCTTCAGCGCGCTTTTGGTCGGCTATGCCCTGTTTCAAGCGCCCGGCGGGAGACTGGCGGATCGCTTTGGGCCAAGGCGCATCCTGGCGCTTGGAGTCATATGGTGGGGTATTTTCACTGCCGCGACAGCTTTGATACCGGCCAACGTCGGGAATGCACTGATTCTGTTCATGGTCGTTCGATTTCTTCTAGGTGCGGGAGAAGCGCTGGTTTATCCGGCATCGAATCAGTTCGTTGCGAGATGGATTCCCGCGAATGAGCAAGGAATTGCGAACGGCTGGATTTTTGCAGGTGTTGGGGTCGGTGCTGGCCTTTCTCCCCCACTCATCACATACTTGATGCTGAACCACGGATGGCGATTTTCGTTTTATGCGTGCGCACTATTGGGCTTGACGGCAGGAGCGGTCTGGTACGTGGTCGCTCGCGACACTCCCGCAGAACACTCAGGAGTATCCGTCGAAGAACTTGCATACATTCAGGCCGGACTCAAAGCGAATCAGCCAGCATCATCAGGCGAGACGCGACTTGTAAGCTGGAACACCGTTCTCAAGAGTAAGGAAGTGCTCGCAATCACCTTCAGTTACTTTTCGTTCGGCTACGTCGCCTGGATCTTCTTTAGCTGGTTTTTTATTTACCTGGCGCGCGTGCGTGGGTTGAATCTAAAAGCCAGTGCTTTTTATGCCATGCTGCCGCCGCTCGCAATGGCTTTCGGCAGCGTCATCGGTGGATTGGCGAGCGACCATCTGACCAAGTGGAAGGGGCCTCGTTACGGGCGTTGTCTGCTCGCATGCGCGGTACTCCTGGTTGCTGCTGGTTTTCTCGCGCTGGGATCGCGCGTTGAAAGCGCTCGTTTGGCAAGCGTCGTCTTGGCCGGCGGTGCAGCCGCTCTGTATCTCGCGCAGAGTTCGTTCTGGTCGGTTACGACCGCTATTGCCGGCACGTCGTCGGGCTCTGTTTCAGGATTTATGAATATGGGAGCACAAATCGGAGGGGCGTTGACCGCCTCACTTACTCCGTGGATTGCCCAGCGTTTTGGGTGGAACGTGTCCTTCTATTTCGCTGCATTGCTCTGCGCGTGTGGTGCCGTCGCGTGGCTTGTGGTCGATCCTACAAATTTTTTAGAACCCGAATCTGGCAGACAGCCCCCAAAATTGCCAGCAACGCAAGAGGTGTGATAGCAACGCTCTTTGCACTCTCAAAAAGCGAGAGTCCAAACTCGGCTGCAGGGCGTTGGCGAATATTGCCATGCTCAAGCAACAAAAATAGCGGGAGAAATGCGCGAGAGCGGCAGGAAAAGTTCTTTCAGCCGCGCTCGCGCTTTCTATCATTTGCCCACTTTGGTGTGGACGCTTCCGACTCCTGTGCAGAAATCCCAACCAGCTTTTCCTGTGAGACCGGCGAATGGACCGCAGTAATCGTTCGCAACGTCGTGGAAGGCCGCAGTATTGCCGAGATTGCTGTAGATGGTAGTCAGCTCGTTATCGCTGGAGGTGGCAAAATTGCCGGCAGAGTTAACGATGCCTGCCAGCGCCGGCGCGGAGAGACTCGTGCCTCCAACGATCCACCATCCGGAGACGCCGCAACAGCCGCTGGTCGAGCCACCGACTGGAGTGGAATCGAAGACCCAGGCGCCGGTATCCGGATTGGCATCGAGGGAAACGTCGGGAACACCGCGTGAGCTTCCGACGATGGCGGCGATCGGAGTTTGATAGGTAGGGATCGATTCGAAGATGCTCTTGCCGCCGCCAGCATCAGCCCATGGACGCTCAATCGTAAAAGCTAAGGTCGAGGGGTTACGGCTGATAGTCGTCCCGCCGACTGCCACGACATTTGGGGAAACGGCTGGCCATTCGGTTCCGGGAGAGTCCCCTGTGGAAGCAAAGAACACGACGCCCGATTTGATGAACTTCGAATCGAAAGTTGTTTCGACGGAGAACTCTCCGCCACCCCAACTGTTCGAAACTTGTCCACCGCCAGCTGCGGCTACTTGATTGGCAGCGACAGTTTCAGCGGCCAGCAAATCATTGAAACTATTTGACGCTGCTTCGACCAGGATGATCTTGGCATTGGGCGCCATCGCATGGGCCCACTCGATGTCAAGAGATGCTTCGAGCTCCCAACCGCCACTTGGATCCTGCGGTGGTTTTACTCCGGTTGCAAATACCTTAGTGAAGTTCGGCACCGGTAATCCGAATTGAGCAGAAAACGTCACCAGGTCAGCTGCGGCGGTGGGGGCATCGAAGGCATCCACGATAGCGATTGCCTTGCTGCCGCCCGTTGGATTGACGGTTGCGGTTGTTGGCTTGCAGCCCGCTATACGCGTGGATACAAGAAAGTAGACGCATCCCAAGGATGCAGGTGTCTCTGCGACGAATCCGGGTGCAGGAGTATTTGCGGGCGTTGCGGCCCCGAGAGCAGAGGCAGAGGCACTGGGGCCACTACCACTTGGAATCAGTAACTCAACGTTTGTGTGAGCGCGAACTCCGATGTCCGCAGTGCGCTCGAGATTTGATTGGGGCGCAATCACTCGACCCCGTGTGGAAGCGTGCTGGGCCAGCACCGCTGTGGTGGATGCCAGTACGAGAAGTAGCGTAGAGAGTGTTGTTTTCGTTTTGGTGGTCAAGGTGTTCCTCTCTGTAACGTGCTTGTGTTGACACGGTCCGGGAGCGTAGACCGGAGAAAGAGTTTGAATAACTTAGCCCAAATTAGCCGGATTGGGAATAAGGGCTTAAAAAGTGGGGTTTGGGTCTGCCAAACCCCGGCTAACGTCTGAGCTCTACTTAATTCGCCCCAACGGGCCCTTGTCATCAGGGAAATTGCTTGTATTCAACACTTGAATTCCTGCCTGGTGATCGCCATCGAATGGCGTCGCATTATCCGGGCATCCGACGTTTCCGGCCTGGGTTGGATCGGCAAACCATAGTCCGAGGTGTTGAAGTCCAGTGGGAACTGCCGGCGTACCGGGATTCAAGATGAAGGTTTCGTCGCTGAAAATTCCGGTGACGTCAACTACTCCATTTCCACGACTGTCTGTCGTGAGGTCGCCTTCATAGAAGGCAGGCGTAAAAGGAGCATTGGGAGTGTTGGTAACGAACAATGTGAACTGCGTGTTGCTCGGCAAGGAGAACACTTCGACGTGCATGTTCTGAACCTGACCGAGATCGCTTATTGAAACGCGTCCACGCGCAGTTGATTTCAAACAGGACGCGGCCCCAGCCGATTTGACGAGGTTGAAGCTGGTGCTGTCGTTCGCGGCTGCTCTCGAGAGCGGACTGACTGCCGCAAAGCCAAGCGCGAGCAGTGTTACTGCAAAGAAACTACGTGTCATAACTTCCTCCAAGTAGGTTAATCTCGTTCAAGTTGCTATAGATCCCGTTGTGCTTGTGATGACGTGAATTTAGTGAGTACGTTCAGCGCTGTTCCGCGGTGGTGAGCGTGCATTGCCCGAGATTCTTCACCTTGGAAACGTCGAATGTCGCGGTCTGAGAATCATGAGTAGACTTTTTCCCCGACAGTTCCACCCGTTCACCAACTTTCAGCATGTTCAAATGCTTACTCGTGAGTTTGTAGGTTTGACGATCGTTTTCGTTGACAAGCTCGCCTCCGGAGCCAGTAACGCAGCCCTGCAATGTTGTACGGTGGTGAAATTTCAAATAGAGCAAGCCAGCACCCACGGCACCGCCGGCAATCGCACCGCCGATGGCGGCTCCTTTTGAGCCATAACTTCCACCTCCGTTGCCGCCGTACTGAGCAGAACTATAGATAGATACGAATGCGAGCAGTACAAGCAGCGCAGCGATGCGTTGCGCTGGACGAACTGAATGATTTCCCGAGTCGCGGGAGGCCGATGACAACCCTTTCATGATTGATTCTCCTTAGTATCTGTTCGGCGTTGATCAACCGCCTCACAAGACGTAACGAGATCCAGAGAAGGTTTGCTTTTTTTAGTGACTGCTCACTTTGAAAGAAGCGACAGCCGAGTTAGTCGGAACTGCTTCGAACGCAGGTGTAGATGGATAAGTGCCGGCTAGAACAGGAAGATTACTGGAGCAGAGGCTCGAGCGGGTTCGTCTCCGAGACCAGAGGGGGTGGAGTGTGAGTTAGGTCTCGATCCCTGAGGGCGGAATGGCACACCATGCACGATGATTGCATGTTGTTCGGTTCTTGCGATACGAGGGCATAGGTCAGTCCGTGTACCGACCAGCTAACGACTCGATATTGCTCGACCACACTGTAGTGAAAAGCCAACTGATTAATGTTTACCTGCTTGCCACCAGAAGCGACGACAAGCGAAGCAGGCGCCACCATCAGCCCGACAGGCCCAGTCTGCATCTTGTATGCGATGTAAGCGGCACTACCCCGGCCGAGGCGAACCAGCTGCGCACCTTCAAGATGATATGGGACGGGTGCTTGGTCTGGTGGTATGGGCGACGTCGGTAATACGAGAGGGAACGATGCTTTTTCTCGAAACCAAGTGTTCAAAGCCTCGGGCGAGTCGGTACGAAAGTCGAGCGCGAGGCGGCCTTGCGCCTGCTGGTGAGTTTGCACCGCGAACTCCGACAATTGTTGCCCGGAAACGGACGTTGAGGAGGATGGGGGCTTTGCGATCACGACGACGACAAGCAAGACAGCCGCGACCGCGGGAACCGGCCACTTCATAAACCAGGCAGAGAATCTCTGGTGAATTGCAATAGTAAGGTCAGGCCGTGACGGTGGCTTCAAAGATGCGAGCAGGCGTTCTTCATCGGTATTGGCATCGTCATCGCCAAGTGTTGCGGCGCGAAGCAATGGACCACACTGGTCGCATACGGCAGCGTGCATGATTAACTGTTTAGCTCGCTGCTCGGGCCACAGACCCGCAGCTACTTCATTCCAGTCGATGCCCTCTCCCGTAAGGCACTGTGGCCCGCTCGCAGCGTTGCGCGGATCCATAGAAGAGCGAATACGGAGAAGCTGCCGGTAGCGCGAAACAGCTTCCTGGCAAGACTCGCAAGTGAGCAAGTGTTCTTCGGCTACTCGAATTGTTCCTGAAAGAAGGGAATCAGTCTCGGAGGCTGTGCGCGACAATGGTTGAACCAGAGCCTGCAGTTCCCGCTGGTCGAGATGTTGCCCCGGCGAACGTTCCAAGTGGTAGTACCCCAATCTTCTAATACGACACGGCCAGGAGATTTGCTTTTGAGGACGTTTGTCCGTGTAGACCGTCGCTGGCATGAAGGAGGAGTTGCTCGCGAATGCCACGTTTTAGCCGCTCAATGACACTTCCGACTCCTTTTGAGCCCAAGCCGATCGTGGGCAGGGAGGCGATCTCCTTTGTACTCATGCCTTGGCGGAAGTAGAGCCAGAAAATCGTGCGATCACGCTCTTGATCGGGGCCTGAGAGGCATCGATTCAGGTTATCGTCTATCTCCCCGAGGAAAAGTGCGAAGGCGATGCATTCTTCACTCCCGTGAGCGCCTTGTTGAGCTTCGACGTCGACCTCGGCGGTAGACACGTGGGGATTACTCCGCCCGCATGATTGGCTGTGCAGATGTTTGAAATGGTCGTGGGTGATGTTGGCCGCCACTTTTTTCAGATATCCCAAAATTGATTCGGGATGCTGAATCGCGAAGTCTCGGAGCAGCCGGCAACCGTCTTCCCACAGCCGCATGTAGGTACATTGAACGAGGTCCTCAACCAGTGATCGGCCGGGTTCTCCCCACGCCGAGGCCGTGCGGATAATGGTAAGGCTGATTGACCTTCCGACCCGCGACACGAATTCCTCCCAGGCTGCCTGATCGCAAGGTCCGGCGCATAAACAGACGATGTCTTTCAAAGACAAACTCGAATACCGCGTCATCTTCAGCCTGCTTGAATTGTTATCTTTTGCGGAGCCTATTCGAACAGCTCATGAGATATGCAGGTTCGATGAGCGCGGATATTTCGAAGATTGTAAAAACATTGTCAAAACCATGTAGATAATCAAAGACAGGACAATCAGCGTTAAACAGCATGATGCGATTTATGAACAAACGACCACGCAGTTGAGCGTAGGATTTGGGGCAAGCTGTGGTGGGAAGTTCCAGGTGAGTACATGCTCGGAAGTGGCATTCATCAAATCGAAATAGTTTTTCTGTTGCTTCTGCTGTTCGTGGTGGTGTTCGGAGTTTTGGCCAGAAGGCTGCAGATTCCTTATCCAATCGTAATGGTCATTGGTGGGCTATTCCTGAGCTTTGTGCCGGGAATTCCGATGATCACGCTCAATTCGGACCTTGTTTTCTTTGTGATTCTGCCGCCTCTTCTTTACAGCGCGGCATGGACAACTTCATGGCGCGAGTTCAAGTACAACCTGGTAAGCATATTCTTGCTGGCCTTCGGTCTTGTGACATTCACCACCATCGGAGTCACGCAGGCTGGCCAGTGGCTCTTTCCAGCATTCGATTGGAGAATCGGACTTGTGCTGGGAGCGATTGTGGCTCCCACCGATGCGATTGCGGCCACGTCCATTGCCAAGCGACTTGGTTTGCCAAGGAGGATGGTGGACATTCTCGAAGGGGAGAGCCTACTGAACGATGCGACGGCCCTTCTTGCACTGGAATTCGGAATCGGTTTGCTTATGCAAGGACATGTGCCGACGTTCGCCGAGGGCTTCACTCGTTTGTGCTACTTGACACTGGTGGGAATCGGGGTGGGCCTGCTGATCGGCCAAATTGTACATCGCATTGAGCATCAATTGGATGATGCGCCAATTGAGATTGTCCTAAGCATTCTGACTTGTTACATCGCATACCTTGCGGCAGATTTCATCCATGCCTCAGGTGTTTTATCAGTCGTGACTTGTGGTCTTTATCTCAGCCGCAAAAGCTCGCACTTTTTCTCGCCGACCGTCCGACTTCAAGCATGGGCTGTATGGGATTCTTTAACGTTCGTCCTTAACGGTTTGGTTTTTGTTCTTATCGGTCTGCAGTTGCATTTCGTGATGGGAGCCATTCAAGACCATAATCTGCGCACCTTGTTTGTTTATGGCCTAAGCTTCAGTGGTTTTCTTATCCTGCTTCGCTTGATCTGGATGTTTCCGGGTGCATATCTGGCCAATGTGATCCGGAGGAGCCTTCTACACCAGCACGAGCCAATGCCTTCCGCTCGAAGCATTTTCGTCGTGGGGTGGACGGGAATGCGCGGGGTCGTTTCACTCGCAGCCGCGATCGCGCTACCGCAGACTCTTGCAGATGGTAGTCCATTTGTTCAACGGAATCTGATTATCTTTCTGGCATTCAGCGTCATCCTCGTGACGCTAGTCCTACAAGGCCTGACCCTACCATCCCTCATCCGCGCGCTCGGAGTTGCGGGTTCGGACGAGCGTTCGGAAGAGCAAGAGGCACGAAAGATCATTCTGCAGGCTGCACTCAATCATCTGGAACAAGCCAGAGAGAAGGATGAAGTTGCATTCCCAGAGATCTACATCGATGTGGCGCAGCACTATCGTAGTCGGCTCGCGGCACTGGCTGAAAATCCTGACGACAGTGACTCAGATTTCGATCCGCATTTCCACGATCGGTACACTGAATTATCACGTGAACTGCTTGGAGTAGAACGACAAACCGCAATCCAGCTGCGAAATCGTGGCCGTATCGGCGACGACCTGTTACGGGAAATCGAGAGGGAACTCGACCTGGGAGAAGGACGCCTGAAAACTAAATAGTATGTGCGGGTGCGATGAGCATGCGAAGAAGAGAGATCTTTAACATTTCTTTCACAACAACTCTAGAATATAGGCAGGTACTCTAGTGACGGGTGCGATCCAAATGTCCGCCGAACTCGAAGTGGGAACGGGACAGTCATACTCTCAAGACGAACTGACACCCCTGGTTCGAAAAGCCTGCCTCATTGCTCGAGACGCGGTATTCAATGTGAAAGACCTGCTCGAGAATTCGTCTCGTATTGCTTTTCCTGCTATTCGGGACTGTGAACGAGAACTCGATAAGATCGAAAGAGAGATCGACTAGAAGATTGCCGGCGCAATCACGCGGGCTGGAGAAAAAAAGGCTCGTCGGTTGCTAGCCTGCCTTAAATTTATTACCGACCTAGAGAGAGTCGGTGACCTCGTCATGCTGCATCATCGGACTGCAGTGGTCAGCAAAACGGACCGGCAGGAATTGATGGAGATGGCGTCGATACTTTGCGAGATGCTGGAGGTAGTGCATCTCGGCTTCGCAACTAACAATCCTGAGTGCGGGAGAAAAGTCTTGTTGACCGATGCCCGAGTGGATGCGAGCTGTCGCGCCTTATTCCAGCGACATCTCGCCAGTAAACAAGCATCCCCCACGTGTTTGAGGTGATGCTGGTTGCGCAAGCTTTCGAGCGGGCGGGGGATCATGCCAAGAATTTGGCAGAAGAGCTGATTAGTTCAAGCGAAGGCAGAAGTCTAAGACACGCCTCGAAAAAATCACTGACCCTTTAGAGTTGGTCAAGGCCGGCGACTTTTCACGCGACGTTAACAAAACCGCAACACTTCTGAAATACGTGTGGCATAGAGTCTACACGTGCGCCACTGTGTCTTATTTGTTCGCAATCCTGCGCAGACCCGGTCAGGACGCAATTCTCAGCCGTCATGAATCTGGAGCCGAGCGCGTCTCGCCATTCGAATTCGATCTCTATCGTCGAAGACGATCTTGAGATTTCTCGTCTCATCGAACACAATCTCGGGACAGCCGGGTTTAAAACACAAGCTTTCGCGTCGTCACAAGCCGTTATTTCTGCCGCTTTGCTAGAGCATCCGTCACTGTTTCTGCTCGACGTGATGCTCCCGGGAGAGGACACCGGTTTCGATCTGTGCCGCCGTATTCGCCACATGCCTGAGTTCTCAAGTACGCCTGTGATCTTCCTGACAGCCCGGGCTTCCGAAGAAGACCGCATTCGAGGTCTGGAGCTCGGCGGGGACGACTACATCGTGAAACCCTTCAGTCCTCGCGAATTGGTGGCGCGTGTGCGGGCACTCTTAAGATCGACCACCCCGAGTGAAAACGATGTCATCAAGGTGGGCGAACTGGAAATTGATTCGTCTTCGATGACGATACGGTTGAAGGGAGAGGCCGTGGCCTGCACGGTCAAGGAATTCAGATTGCTGGAATATCTCGCGAATCACCCAGGCCGCGTGTTCAGTCGACAGCAGTTGCTCGACGCCGTTTGGAAGGACACTGCATTCGTCACACAGCGTTCGATTGATGTATATGTGCGACGGATACGCGAGAAGATCGAAGAAGATGAGAACCAGCCCCGTTATATAAAAACGCTCCGCGGTTTTGGATATCGGTTCGACTCTTCGGTTGGACAGTTCCCTTGAAGGTCGAGCTTTGGACTCCGAAGCTGAGTCGCGAGTGGACAGCGATTTAGGTAAAATTCGCTGTTCATCAAAGCTCATGCAAGGAGTCCGGAATGCAACTGTCGACTCGTAAGCCCGTAGCATTAAGAATTGTGGCTGGCGCCGTTTTTGCCATCGTAGTTTTGGTTTCTGCAGTGGCCGCACAGAACACGGGTCCGCGATTCTCTGTTGCCTTTCCGAGTTCAAGAAGCGCCCAGCCGATTGATGGTCGCCTACTGCTAGTGCTCTCGAGTGATCCATCCGATGAACCGCGCATGCAAGTAAACGATACGCCGAAGACACAAATGATCTTCGGAGTCGACGTAGATGGTATGAAGCCCGATGCGACGATTACGGTCGATGACCGCGCATTCGGATTCCCCGTGCGCTATTTGCATGACGTGCCCGATGGAGAGTACTACGTGCAGGTCGTCTTGCATCGTTATGAAACTTTTCATCGCGCGGATGGGCATGTTGTAAAACTCCCCATGGACCGCGGAGAAGGGCAACATTGGAATCTTGCCCCTGGAAATCTGTACTCAAAACCCAAAAAGATTTCGTTAACGAAAGCCGGAAATGCAATTGATGTCGTGTTGGACCAGGAGATCCCGGCGATACCTGATCCGAAGGATACAAAGTATGTTCGTCATCTGAAGATCAAAAGTGAATTGTTAACAAAGTTTTGGGGCCGTCCGATGTATCTGAGCGCGAACGTGCTCGTGCCAGAGGGATTTGACGCGCATCCGAACGTGCGGTTCCCGCTGATCATCGCAGAGGACCACTTCAACTACGATTTCGGTGGTTTCCGGACAGAACCTCCAGATCCAGACCTCAAGCCGGATTACAGCGAGCGCTTCCACATAGCCGGCTACAACAGGATTCAGCAACAAGAAGCGTACAAGTTCTATCAGCAATGGATTTCCGCGAAGTTTCCCCGAATACTCATCGCGGAGATCAATCATGCGAATCCCTACTATGACGACTCGTATGCGGTTAATTCGGCTAACTTGGGTCCATATGGCGATGCGATCGAGACGGAACTGATTCCGGCCATCGAGAAAGAATTTCGCGGTATCGGGCAGGGATGGGCGCGCTTTGCTTACGGAGGATCCACGGGCGGCTGGGAAGCCATGGCTGTGCAAATGTTCTATCCCGACCACTATAACGGGGCGTTTATCGCGTGCCCGGATCCGGTCGATTTTCGTTCTTATGTGACAGCCAATCTTTACGACGACAAGAATGCATTTTTTATGGAGGGGGCCCACGCTCGAATTCCGCAACCCGCCATGCGTGACTACCTGGGACGGACGTTCATAACTATGCAGGGAGTCAATCAATATGAGTTGGCCCTCGGATCGCATGCGAGATCGGGAGAGCAATTTGACATATGGCAGGCAGTGTTCGGACCGGCGGGAGACGATGGGTATCCAAAGCCGATCTTTGACAAGGAAACCGGAGTCATTGATAAGTCGGTTGCGGCTTATTGGAAAGAGAAGTACGACCTGAGCGCGATCCTGCAGCGCGATTGGGCTACGTTAGGACCTAAGTTGCAAGGCAAGCTCCACGTTTATGTGGGCAGCGCGGACACCTATTTCCTCACGAACGCGGTCTACTATCTTGAGGACTTTCTGAAGACAACGAAAAATCCACCCTACGACGGAGAGGTGAAATACGGGGAGCGTGCGGAGCATTGCTGGAACGGAGACCCCAATTTGCCGAATTATCTTTCGCGTTTGCATTACCACACGATGTATCTGGAAAAGATATTGGATCGAATGCAAAAGACGGCTCCCGCAGGGGCAGACCTGACCTCGTGGAGATACTAAGCGCTAATCAGTGCGCGATTGTAGAGCCCGCGGAACTAGGTTGCATGGACTAGCTTTTCCTTCGAACACTCAGTGAGTTTCAAAGTTCCTTGGATCAAGAGAGATATTGTTCTGGATGTTGTCAGCGCTCACATCCCACTCTACGAGTTTCGTGAACCCAGTCTGCAGTTCCTGCTGATAGCGGAGATCATAGCGGAATGGCAGTGTAATTCCATCGACGGTTTTGAAGTCGCTGAATCGCTCTTCGATTCGGTAGCGAGCTTCATTTCTGCGCGCACTTTCCTGCTCACCGCCGAGACCTATACCGCTTATCCGAGTAGCTGTGTAGAGTGTCATGACATGTCGGAATGTGGTCGGGTCTAAGTACAAGGTCACGTCGAGATCGATGCCTTTTTTGGGGTGATATGACACGGCAAGCATCTCGACGCCATTGACTTTCTTTCGTCCGTCGAAATGCAACTTGGCGCCGTGTCCGCCTAGATCCAACAGAGGCCATCCACTCGATAGCACTCCACCGAGCAGGCCCTCGCGCAGAGGAAAATCCTGGCTGCGAAGGAATTCACCAAACTCCGATCGAGTCGCGTCATCGTACGTTCCATATACAAAGGTCTTAGAACCGTTGCGAACGAATTTCTCACCGCGATACTTGATCGCGTTCACTTTGAGCAGTAATTGAAACTTGTCGGCTTCCGATACCATTACAGATTTCCCGATAAATTCGCCAGAGCCACCCGTAATCAGCCGGTAGGTAGCTGTTCCCTGCAAGACCCGTGATTTCACCGCGCTCCGAGCTTCAGTCGTGCCGATCGAATCTAGATGTTTCTGCAGCAATTCTTCGGGCCTGAAGCTCTCATCAGCCATCACATTGGACGACGGAATAGCGATCAGGAATATGATTGCAATTGCGAACATTGCTTTGACTAACTTGGAAACGATCATGTGGCTACCTCGTGTCTTGACACGGATACATCTTTTGCCTTATCTGAGATGAGTATCACAAAATGTCAGGTCATGTCAGTAGCACAATGCAGGGAAGGTTTAGCCTTTTCCAAAACTTAATTTGAATCTACGTTCACTTGGCCGAGTTTTGACGACCCATTCTCTGCGGCTGGGCCGGAATCGGTTATGTATGAAAAGACAGTTGTAGAGCGTGTGTTGGAGTGCTAGGATTTTGCGACTCGAACGAGCAAGTTCGAGCCCCTCCCCAAGCTAGTTCCACCCATAATTGCGCAGATAGTTGAGGAAAAGCGTCATGGAGGCTAGGAATTTCCGCCCTCAGTCGGGGTCGGAGCGACCTGAGAGTTTTACTGAGCTCTCAGGGGATTCGCTGGATCAACTCTTCAGTGTTACGTACGAAGAATTGCGCCGGTTGGCATCCAGTGTGAAACGAAGCGATCCGAGCGCAACTTTGAATCCAACGGCTTTAGTGAATGAGGCATGGCTTAAGCTCGCCAGTTCGCCCAATTTTGCGGCGACGTCGCGACTTCATTTCAAAAGGATCGCAGCCCGGGCGATGCGTCAGGTTCTAATTGAGGCTGCAAGACGTCGCAAGGCAAACAAGCGCGGCGGAATCGAGTCCATGACGGTAACCTTCGACGAGTCGCTTATGCGAGCGCCCGCGTATGAAAAAGATCTGCTCGCGCTGGATGCTGCACTCGACGAATTGGCGCGTTTACAGCCCCGTCAAGCGATGATGGTCGAGGGCCGCTTCTTCGGGGGACTTGAAATGCAAGAGATTTCTTCCATGCTGGAAGTGTCAGAGGCGACATTGCTCCGAGATTGGCGGGCCGCGAAAGCATGGCTGGCCCACGAGCTAAGCCGAGCATAAACGGTCGACCAGGAACTCACCTGAGACTTATGGATCCGGAGCGCTGGGAAAAAATTCAAAACCTGTTTCATGGGGCGGCCGACCTGCCTCAAGAAGAACAGCTGCCATACCTGCAGCGCGCGTGCAAAGACATTTCACTGGTAAATGATGTGAAAGCGATGCTGGCGGAGGATGCCCGCGGCAATTCATTGCTAGATCGCCAAATGGCAGAGGTGGCGCACGAAATTCTTCGTGAGCCTGTGAACGCATCTCTTCCCAGGCAGAATTTTGGGCCTTTCAAGTTAAAAAGGCCGTTGGGCGAAGGTGGTATGGGGATTGTTTACCTCGCTGAACGGCCGGACCTCGGACATCTGGTCGCGATCAAAGTTTTGCGCGATGCATGGCTTTCACCAGCCCGGCGCGACCGGTTCGCGAGTGAACAAAGAACACTGGCTCAGTTGAACCATCCCGCGATTGCTCGTTTGTACGACGCAGACACTTCGGACGACGGCACTCCTTGGTTCGCAATGGAGTATGTAGAAGGTGTTCCTCTAACCTCCTATTGCAAAGAACACAACAGCTCGGTGGATGAGCGCTTGCGATTGACGCTGTTGGTTTGCGACGCCGTGCGATACGCGCACCAGAATGCGGTTATCCACCGGGATCTAAAGCCCTCGAATATTCTTGTCAGAGCAGATGGGACGATTAGGCTTCTTGACTTCGGCATCGCGAAGCAGCTGGAAACGCTTGACAATCCGACCCACACGATGACAGGCCTGCGCCTGATGACTCCAGCCTATGCTGCGCCTGAGCAGATACGTGGCGAGCGCGTTGGAATCCAAACCGATGTCTATTCGCTGGGCGTGATCCTCTATGAATTAATGAGCGGTCAACTTTCTTTTGACCTTTCCACGAAAACGCCCGGTGAGGCCGAACAACTTATCACGCAACAAGAACCGGCTCGGCCATCGCTCATCTGGACGGAGTCGGCCCAATTAAAGAAAGCGCCTGAGATTAAGGCGAGTAAAGCCGAGTGGGCAGATCTTGATGTGCTGTGCCTGACAGCGATGCGGAAGGAGCCACAGCGGCGGTACCAGTCGGTGGAAGCTCTCATCCGCGACATCGAGCACTACCTCAAGCGCGAACCTCTTGAAGCTCGAGCCGACACCTGGAGCTATCGTGTCGGGAAGTTCGTCCGGCGGCAACGAAAGGCGGTAGCCGTAAGTGCTGCAGTTATAGCGCTCATCATTGGCCTCGTCGCATTTTATACAGTAAGGCTGGCACGCGCGCGGAACGAAGCCGTTGCGGAAGCGACCAGAGCACAACGAATTCAGCGATTCACATTGAACCTTTTCCAAGGAGGAGACGAATCGGTCGGGCCTTCGGATGAGCTGCGGGTTGTAACCCTGTTGGATCGCGGTGTTCTGGAAGCTCATGCGCTCGATAGCGAACCGCAGATTCAAGCTGAGATGTATCAAACGCTCGGTGGAATCTATCAAAATCTGGGAAAGCTGGATCAAGCGGAAAAATTACTCCAGCAATCGCTTGAGCAACGGAAGAAGTTGTTCGGCGCCGATCATCCGGTCGTCGCGGAGGGCTTGGTTAGTTTAGGCGTTCTCAGAGATGCGCAGGCGCGGTATGACGAAGCTGAACAGCTGGTTAGACAGGGTTTAGAGATGAGCAAGCGTCATCTGCCAGTGAGTCATCCTGCGATAGCAAAAGCGACCAGTACTCTGGGCCGGGTGCTTGAGGACAAGGGAGAGTACGACAAGGCGATCTCCACGTTAGATGAAGCGGTACGCTTGCAATCCGGACCGGCGGCATCGCAGGCGGAACTCGGGTCCAGCCTAACTGAACTGGCAAACTGCAACTTTTATGCAGGCCATTATGACGTTTCTGATGCCTTGAATTGGCGAGTGATCGAAATTGATCGAAAGCTCTATGGAGAACGGCATCCGAACGTCGCGAACGACCTAATCAACCTGGGGGCTACCCAGTTTGAACGAGGGTACTACTCGGAAGCGGAACGCTACTATCGGCAGGCTCTGGAGATCATCGGCGGGTTCTATGGCAAGGACAATCAGGAAACAGCCTCCGCACAGACGATGCTGGCCAGAGCATTGGTTTCGCAAAATAAGCTAGATGAAGCATCTGGTTTGCTAAAGGATGCACTTCGCATTCAAGAACATGTCTACGGAGAGGTTCATCCACGCGTGGCATCTGCCCTTAATGAACTTGGGAAAGTTGCCATGCAGTCGGGCAAATACGACGAGGCAGAGGCAGAGTTCCAGCGGATGGGAGAAATTTATCGGAAGGTCTATTCGGGCAAGCACTACTTAATTGGAGTTGCGTTATCGAATCTGGGAAGCGTTGAAACAGAGCGCAAGCGATTTGCGATTGCGGAACGCTATCTCGGAGAAGCCTTAACCATCTTCGAACAGACTTTACCTGCTGGTCACGTTAATTTCGGGATCACGCGAGTGAAACTCGGACGAGCACTGCTTCGCGAAGGACGTTACCGAGAGGCGGAAACGGAAACGCAAACTGGGTTGAATATCCTCTCAAAGCAGAGCAATCCATCGATGAGTTGGATACAAAAAGGACGACAAGACCTCGTCGAGATCTATGATAACCTCCATGAACCAGCCAAGGCGGCTAGTCTTCGCGAAACTCTCAACGATAAGCAAGGCGCCGGCGCCAAATAGGTATTAGAGCAGCGCGCTTGCCGTCATAGAACTATTTCTGATAAACCACCTGAGATCTTTATGAACATGCGTTGGGCCCACCTTCGTTCTGCGCTGGGGCAACTTATCCATATCTTTATGCCATTGTTGGCATGTGCGCTGCTGCCTTCTGTGGCCGCGGGCCAGAGCTGGAAACTCACATGGAGTGACGAGTTCAATGGAGCCACTGGTACTGCGATCGACTCCAAGAAGTGGCAGTTCGAACGGGGCGATCTGAAGGTTAATAACGAACTCGAATTTTATTGTGCGCCTAGCGATGGAACGCCGTGCGATCCAGGCAATCCGAATGCGTCTATCGATGGCCGGGGTCATCTCCTGATTCAGGCCCGCCGCATCAGCGACGCGATCGCGCCGAGCAGCAAGGCGTGGACTTCGGCCCGACTCAACACGTCCAACAAGCTGGCGAGCTTCCTATATGGCCGCATCGAATCGCGTATGCAATTGCCTGTAGGGGCCGGGATCTGGCCCGCATTCTGGTCGCTAGGAACGAATATTGACCAGGTGAATTGGCCGACCTGCGGTGAAATGGACTACATGGAGAATGTCCCATTGGTCGGGCATCTAGGGCCACTGGTCGTGAAGTCGACGATTCACGGACCGGATTACTCCGGCGGTGAGGGAATTGGCAAGGATCGCAATTTATCAGCACCCGTGACTGAGTTCCACACCTATGGAGCGATCTGGTCTCCATTCATGATTCAGTTCTACGTGGATGATGCGGCGGAGGTGTTTTTCGTCTTGACGCCTCAAGACCTCCCAAAAGGAAAACAATGGGTGTTTGAGCATCCATTCTTCCTCCTGCTGAACTTAGCGGTCGGCGGAACTGACAGTTGGCCCGGACCACCGGATTCTGCAACACCCAATCCGGCTCGCATGTTCGTGGATTACGTTCGAGTCTACAAGGCAGAACGGATCAAGCCGCCCAAGCTATCGCTTCCCAAAGACGCAATTCGCTGGAATGGTGAGGATGAGTTGAAAATTCCGCTGAAGATATCGGCGAGTCCTGGAAGCGGACGGATGTACATATCTTGTTCGAGTGATGAGCCCGGGCTCGCGTGTTCCATCAGCACAGGTGATGAGCTAAATGACACAGTGGTGAATTTTACGAACAAATCATCGGTGCCGACAGAAATCCGATTATCGAAGCTGGCTGCCGCGAACGTGAACCCGGGTGCTCGTCTCAAAACCTCTACGATCCACGTGCGCGCTTGGACCGTCGCTAGCAATCCTGATGATCCGAAAACCTACGCTGAGACCAAGTTCTCGGTACGAGTTCATTAGGCCGAAGCACGCCGCGGCTCAGTGTTATGCGCAACTCTTCGTAGGGGTTCGCTCAAGCTACGCATAACTTTTTCGAAAGCAGCGAAATCAAGTGACTGTGGACCGTCGGAAAGCGCTCGTTCGGGGCACGGGTGCACTTCGATGATCAAGCCGTCTGCACCGACCGCGACGGCAGCTTTGGCCATAGGCGGAATCAGGTTTTGCTTTCCTGTGCCGTGCGAAGGATCGGCGATCACCGGCAAATGGGAGAGTTCCTTAGCCAGGGCCACCGCGGCGAGGTCCATGGTGTTGCGGGTTTCGGTTTCAAAGGTTTTGATGCCTCGCTCGCACAGAACAACCTTGCGATTGCCGCCGGCAAGAAGGTATTCCGCAGCAAGTAACCACTCTTTAACAGTGGCCGAGGGGCCTCGCTTCAGGAGTATTGGCTTGTCGATCGTGGCGAGACGTCGGAGCAGATTGAAGTTCTGCATGTTGCGGGCCCCCACTTGCAACATGTCGGCATGCTCGCAGATAAGATCCACATCCTCGGTGCCCATGACCTCGGTGACAATCGGACAGCCTGTTTCAGCACGGGCTTCGCTAAGAATCTTCAATGCTTCCAGTCCCAATCCCTGGAATTCGTAAGGCGAAGTGCGCGGTTTGTAGGCGCCACCCCGAATCATGCTTGCTCCTGCCGCCTTGACCGCGTGCGCAGTTGACAGCATTTGCTCCCGCGATTCAACGGAGCAAGGTCCGGCAATCACGACAACCTCCGGGCCGCCAATCTTGACTCCACCCACATCGACGACAGTCCTCTCCGGACGGGTTTGCCGGCTGACAAGCTTAAAAGGCTGAGCGATGGGGACAACATCCTCAACGCCGGGAGCTACCCGGAGTGCCTCGATTTCGTGACGGCGACCTGCATTCCCCACCACGGCGACGATGGTGCGCGAAGCGCCACGAGTGACATGGGGCTGAAATCCAGCTTCAACCACCCGCTGGATGATGTGTTCAATTTCCTGTTCGGTTGCTTGCTCCGACATATTGACGATCACGTTAATCCTCCTTGGCTCGGACAAAAAACGAAAGCCGCGATATAGATCGCGGCTCCTCGGCTTCTAAACTTGGGATGTGTTAATTAACCCGCAAGCTTCGCCGGGACCGCGCCGCTAAACCAGTAGCGGCCAAACGTAAAGGCGAAGCTGGTAAATCGAGTCATCTTGGTACGAGGGATACTAAAGCCGTCTACCGAAGCAGGTCAATCAGAATCGTCGCTTCATCGCTGGTGTAAAGCCCTAAGATGGCCGTCGTACGATGACGTGCGAACACAGTTAGAATAGCGGCCATGTCTCCGGTGCTCGAGTACGAGGGCGTCACGAAAGAGTACCGCTCGCTCCTAAGATCGCGACGTGTACTTGCTTTACAAGACTTTTCACTCCAAGTTCAGCCGGGAGAGATCTTTGGATTCCTGGGTCCTAATGGAGCCGGCAAGAGCACGGCAATCCACTTGGCCATGGGCTTTATGCGCCCGACGAAGGGATCTGGCCGCATGCTAGATAAACCGTTCGGGCACGCCAGAACACGTCGAAGGGTAGGCTTTCTGGCAGAAAACGTCTCGTTGTATCAACGTCCGGCTGACTCCCTCGTCCGGTTTTATGGTGCTTTGAATGGTTTAAATGGTACGGCCTTGAAGAAGAAGACGATTGAGGTGTTGGGGGAGGTTGGTCTCGGCGGGGAGGCTCGCCGCAACGTGAAGGGATTCTCGCGCGGGATGTTGCAACGTGTGGGTCTTGCCCAGGCAATCGTAAACGATCCAGAACTGCTTATTCTCGATGAGCCGACGTCGGCGCTCGATCCCAGGGCGCGAGTGATTGTGCGCGAGTTGTTGATGGATTTCAGGAATCAAGGTAGGACGATCTTCCTGAGTTCGCATTTATTGTCGGAAGTGGAACTGGTCTGCGACAGGGTTGCCATCCTGAACCGCGGTCGCATGGTGCGGCTGGGAACAACTGCGAGTTTGCTGGAGTCGAGTCATGAGAGCGAAGTCATTGCCCGAGGGGTGGCGGCGGATGTTTTTGGTGGTGTCACATTAGCCAACGGCGACGTCAGGATTGCAGTGCCGATGGTCGAACAGCGAGCCATCGTTGAGCGCATCTGGCTGGCCGGTGGCGAGATCGTGAGTATCAATCCGGTGCGTAAGTCGCTGGAGCAGCTGTTTCTAGAGTTAACAACACTGCCAGATGACAAGGGGTCTGCGGCATGAGGAATGTGATGTTGATCGCCGTTACCTTTGTGCGGGAACAGCGGTGGCCGATCTTTGTGCTGCTCATGTGGGTGGTGCTGTTGGCTGCCGTTGGATTGGCAGTGGATTTGCGCCGTCCGAGCGATCGAGAAGATGTATTAATGATCTTCAAGCAGCTTTCGATTTATGGAGTCGCATTCGCAGTTTTTTTCGGTGGATCTGCGATTCATAACGACCGGCGCTCCCGCCGGATTTTGGCAGTGCTGTCGAAAGCAGTCGGACGACGACAATACCTGCTCGGATTGCTCACTGGCATAGCGCTGGCGGTGGGGCTGTTTGGCTTCAGCATGGGATTCACGGGGAGTTGGGTGCTAGGCCAAGCGGGATTTCCGGTTGCATGGCTCTGGTATCTGATCCTATGTTGCATGGCAGCATGCCTGCTATCTGCCTGCCTGGCGGTAATGTTTTCCACTTTCCTGCCGCCGTTGTTTGCGACATTAGCTACCGGTTTGTTGATCGGAGTGCCCGCATTGCTCACCATTCAAACGGGAGGAAGGTGGGCATATGGGATTCCGGTTTATCCCTTGCTGGAACGAATGCTTAACGCAGGCTTTCACGATCGAGTGCAGCCGAACTGGCCAGTGTTGACGATTGCGTTCGGCGACATGTTGGCGCTCTGGCTGATCGCCTCCTGGATCTTCCGAGAAAGGGATATCGCGGTTTCTGTCGATTGACTCTTAGGGGCTGGGCGGCGCCGGAGTAGATGATGTGGTGCTCGCGGTTTCGTTGATGTGCAAAAGATCAATTGCTCCGCGAGATGCGAAGTCGAGAATACGGCCCGGCAAGATTCCTAAATAGAGTGTGGCAGCTACACTGATGGACAACGCAACGGCCAGGCTGACTGGTACTCGCGCAACCGTGATTTCTCCGCGCGGTTCCTTCATGTACATCATCACAATAATGCGCAGGTAGTAGTAGGCTCCGACCGCGCTGTTGAGGACGGCGATGATGGTGAGTCCGATTAAGTTCGCGCGCAGGGCGGCACTGAAAACGTAGAACTTCGCGAAAAAACCTCCGGTGGCAGGAATTCCGATAAGGGACAAAAGGAAAACCGTGAGCGTGCCAGCCAGTAGGGGCGAGCGATAGCCGAGTCCAGCATAGTCTTCCAACGTGACATACCGTTCGCCACGGCTGGCGAAATGGCTCACGACAGCGAACGCACCGACGTTCATCGCAGCATAGGAAGCGGTGTAGAACATGGCAGCGGACGTCCCCACGTCGGGCTGTGTGGCAAAGGCGACTAAGAGATAGCCAGCGTGGGCTATGGACGAATAAGCCAGCAGGCGCTTTACGTTGTCCTGCACAAGAGCGCAGATGTTGCCGAGAGTCATCGAGAGCGCGGCTGAAACCCAGATCAGCCAGAACTTGCCGGGAACATTCGCTTCGAACACGATGCGCAGCAGAACCGCAAAGGCAGCAGCTTTGGGCCCCGTGGACATTAAGGCCACAACGGGTGCTGGAGCTCCTTCGTAAACGTCAGGCGTCCAGACGTGGAATGGAGCTGCGGCCACCTTGAATCCGATTCCCACAAACATCAGGGCGGCAGCAACGTACGCCAGCGTTGGGACGGAATTCGCCTGCAAGAAATGAGCGATAAAAGCGATGTTGGTGGATCCTGTAGCACCAAACATAAGCGCAACACCGTAAAGGAAGAACGCGGTCGCGAAAGAGCCGAGTAAAAAGTATTTGAGGGAAGACTCGCTGCTGGTCGCTGCGCGACGACGGAATCCAGCGAGGATGTATGTGGATATCGACGAAATCTCGAGAGCGATAAAGATCAGGACAAGCTCGACCGCGGACGACATCAACGCCATGCCGAGTGTGCCGAAGAGAATCAAGCCATAGTACTCACCCGCACGGATCCGCTGTACCGCCATGTATTCATAAGAGGTCAGAATGACCACAGTTGCGACACTGATAACGACAAAATGGAAAAAGATGCTGAAATTGTCGACTCGAATCATTTCCCAGAATGCGAGTCCGGGAGCCTTCGCCATGTAAGCTGTGGATGCTAGAGCGATGAGTGAGCCGACCAATCCGACGATGCCTAAAGTCTTCTGACTTGCGCGGTCATCGAGAAGCGGATCCAATAACATGATCGCCATACCGAAAATCGCGAGAACGATCTCGGGGAGAATGCGGATATAGTCCGCGCCCTGTGGTGTCATCTGGGTTGCGACCTCAGCGGCAAGCATCATTGGCCGACCACCTTGGTTGCGATTTGCGAAGCAGGAAGCAGCGTATCCACGGCGGGGTTGATGATATTGAGCCAGATCAGCGGGGCGACTCCCATGATAAGGGCGGCCACTGCCGTTGGCCACAATGCCCATTGCTCACGAGCGGAAATGTCGGGCAGAGAATTATTTTCTGAGTGCGTTATTTGGCCGAAGAAAACTCGCTGATACATCCAGAACAGATAACACGCGCTCCAGATCACTCCGGTTGCACCAACAATGCCGTACCACGGTCGGGCTTGGAACGCGCCCGACAGAGTGAGGAATTCGCCAATGAAACCATTCAGCATCGGCAAGCCAACAGATGCCAGGACGACGAACAGGAAGAAGGACGCGTATCTCGGCATCGGAGCCGCAAGCCCGCCGAAGTCACTAATCTCATATGTGTGCTTTCGTTCGTAGATGATGCCAGCGAGCATGAACAGGGCTCCGGTGGAAACACCGTGCGCCAGCATGACGAATTCGGCACCCGCGACTCCTGCAGACGTGAAACTAAAAATTCCCAACACGACGAAGCCGAGGTGGCTGATCGAGGAATACGCGATCAGTTTCTTCATGTTCGGCTGAACCATGGCCACGAGTGCGCCATATACGATTCCAATCAGAGCTAGAACCATGATCCAGGGCGCGTTCCGATGGGATTGGTCCGGGAAGAGTCCGAGGTTGAATCGGAGCATGCCGTACGTTCCCATCTTGAGGAGCACGCCTGCGAGCAGCACCGACCCGGCTGTGGGCGCTTCCACGTGTGCGTCCGGAAGCCACGTGTGCACAGGGAAGAGCGGAACTTTCACGGCGAAGGCGACGAAAAAGGCGAGGAAGAGCCAAGGCGAGGCGGCAAGGAAATTCTCCACCTTGCCATCTCGAATGGCATTCTGGATAACAACGAAGTCGAAGCTACCGGTCTTGGCATACAGCCAAAGAATAGCGGCAAGCATGAATACTGAAGCAACCATCGTGTAGAGGAAGAACTTCACCGCCGCATAGACCCTGCGTCCGTGGCCGTACATGCCGATGAGCAAGGCCATCGGAATCAACGTCGATTCCCAGAAAAAGTAAAAGAGGAACAGGTCAAGCGCTGTGAATACTCCGATGAGAGCCGTTTCGAGAACCAGCAGCAGTATGAAGAACTCTTTAACGCGATCGTGGATTGAAGTCCATGAAATGAGGACGCATAAAGGCGTCAGGAAAGTGGTCAACACTACAAGCCACATGGAAAATCCGTCCACACCCATGTGGTAATGAATGTTCGGACTGGCGATCCACGATTTGTCGATTTCATACTGAAAGCCGTGAGCCGAGCGCTGGAAATAAACCGGAAGGTGCAGGGACAGGCCGAAGGTCAGCAGGGAAATGACGAGTGCAAAAACGCGGATATCGCGATCACGGCGTGGGAATAGGAGCAGTAAGAGAGCTCCTGCCAGTGGCATAAATGTGACAAGCGTGAGGATGATGCCGTGAATGAATTCTTTACTCATCGGACTCCCATCCAAATCATGTAAGCGATAACAGCGGCCGCGCCGATCGCGACCCATCCTGCATATGAGCGCAGGTTGCCGGATTGCATGTGACGGACGGCGTCCGAGGCATGCCGTGTGCCGTCGGCAGCATCATTGATCGAATCATCGATGATGCCTTGATCGATTCCGCGCCAGAGAATCGCGCTTGAGCCATCCACGAGCGGCTTCACGAAGAGCGTGGCGTAAAGTTCGTCGACGTAATACTTGTTCACGACGGCTTTGTACATTCCACCAAGACTTGCGGCAATGCGAGCAGGAAGCTCGGGTCGACGGCTGTAGAGAAGAAACGCGAGATACCAGCCACCGAAGGCCGCCAGAATCGAAATACCCATCAGGACGTGTTCTGTGCTTTTGCTGGTGCTTTCGGCAGCGGTTTCTCGCGCGAGATCCGCAGCCGCGCTGGACTGGAATACAGGAGCGAGGAAATGCTCGAAGCGTCCACCAATGCCAATGTATCCACCAATCACAGAAAGCAGCGCCAGGACGCAAAGAGGCGCAAGCATGACCCATGGGCTCTCATGGGGTTCGCCATGCCCATGTCCCCCGTGGCTCGATTTGTCGTGCATCGCGTGAGCGTCAGCCGATTGATGTTTCACGTCATGCGCAGCCGGGCCGCCCCGGTATTCGCCTCCGAAAGTGAGAAACATCAGTCGGAACATGTAGAAGGAAGTGATGAAAGCGGTGATGACGCCGATCAGCCAATACACCCAATTCCCACCATGAGTGCTCGAATAGGCTTGCCAAAGAATCTCATCCTTGGAGAAGAAGCCTGCAAAACCTGGGATTCCAGCAATGGCTAGTGTGGCAATTCCCATCACAATAAACGTGATTGGCATGTACTGGCGGAGGCCACCCATCTTGCGCATGTCCTGTTCGCCGCCGATGCCGTGAATCACCGATCCTGCGGCCAGAAAGAGGAGGCCCTTGAAAAAGGCATGGGTCATCAAATGGAAGATGCCTGCAGAGTACGCGGCAACGCCGCAGGCCATGAACATGTATCCGAGTTGGGAGACAGTCGAGTAGGCGAGTACTTTCTTGATGTCCGTTTGTGCAATGCCGATGGTGGCAGCAAACAGGGCCGTCAGCGTACCGATGATCGCGACAACCATGAGTGCTGACGGCGCCCTGTCAAAGATCACGTGAGAGCGGGCGACCATGTACACGCCGGCGGTTACCATTGTGGCGGCGTGGATGAGAGCCGAAACGGGTGTCGGACCTTCCATCGCATCAGGCAGCCAGACATAGAGTGGAATCTGCGCGGATTTTCCGGCAGCACCCAGCATCAACAAGAGACCAATCGAGGTCAGCAGGCCAGCACCAGTTGTTTCGCTTGCGATTGGCTCAATCTTTGAAAACAATGTGGCGTAGTCGAGAGTTCCGAAGTGCTTGATGAGAAGGAAGAGAGCAACCAGGAACCCGAAGTCGCCGATGCGGTTGACGATGAAAGCTTTCTTGCCAGCGGATGCCGCAGAATCTTTCGTGAACCAGAATCCAATCAGAAGATAAGACGCGAGGCCAACGCCCTCCCATCCGATAAACATCAGGAGGTAGTTCTTCGCGAGAACAAGCGTCAGCATGAAGAACATGAACAGGTTCAGGTAAGACATGAAGCGATAGAACCCGTCGTCTTCCCACATGTAGCCGACGGAATAAATATGGATCAGGAAGCCGACACCGGTGACGACCAGAATCATCACCAGGGAGAGTTGATCGAGATAAAACGAGAAGTCGACCTGAAAGCCACTGACGCGGATCCAATGAGCAAGATCGAAGTAGTACGGGGCCGCAGTAGACGAGAACTTGAGTGCGACAACGAGTGCCATCAAAAACGCTGCACCGCAAAAGCCAAGAGCCACAGTCACGATGGCTTTTTTCGACGAGCGTCGGCCAAAGAATCCATTGATCGCCGCTCCCGCCAACGGGAGAACCGGAATCAGCCAGAGATAAGGGTTCGGCGTCATAGTTTGAGCAGATTCACCTGGTCCACATTCAATGTTTCACGGGTGCGATACACAGCGATGATGATGGCCAAACCAACGGCCGCCTCCGCAGCGGCAACGACCATTACGAAGAACACAAACACCTGCCCGCTCAGGTGTTGCCAGTGTGCGGCGAAGGCAACGAACGAGAGATTGACGCCATTTAGCATCAGCTCGATCGACATAAAAATCGTAATAATGTTGCGCTTGATCAGAAATCCCAGAATTCCGCACGCGAACAGGATGCCGCTGAGTACGAGGTAATACGAGAGAGGTACCATCAGCGCTCCTTCTCCGAATGATAGTCGGCGCGACCGGCAAGCACGACAGCACCCATGATGGCGATCAGGATCAGAACAGAAGTGACTTCAAAGGGAAGCAGGAAGTCGTGGAACAAGAGTTGACCAATCGTCTTAGGATCGCCATGCAAAGATCCGATCGCCACGCTCTCCGTGCCGGAGCGCTTCAGCAGGACCCATGCGACGATCGTGCTTCCGAGGAGCATCCCGGGCACACCCAGGAGAATGGCCACGCGACTTCCGCCTGTACGCTCTTCCTCGCCGGCATTCAAAAGCATGATGACAAAAACAAATAAAACCATGATCGCGCCGGCGTAGATGATGACCTGTACGGCGGCCACGAATTCGGCGCCGAGCAAAAGATATTCAACAGCGAGGGCCGCCATGACGGCGATCAAGGATAAAGCGCTGTTAATCGGATGACGTTGGACGAGCAAATTGACTGCTCCTGCGACGCAGACCGCACCGAAGATAAGAAATAAGGTCAGATGAAGCATATTCAGTGACTGCGTTACGAGCTACGTGCCATGCGTTTACTTCAATAAACAGAACTATGATGTCAATGCGACCACTAGCGCCGTTACGATTAGATTTGCAATCGCCAGCGGTAACAAAAACTTCCAACCAAAAGCCATCAACTGGTCATAACGGAAACGGGGCAATGTGCCTCGCACCCAGATGTAAATAAAAAGAAACGCAACAACCTTCGCGACAAACCAGAAAACTGGTAACACAGCCTGTAATAAAGGAGGTCCACCAATCGGGCCGTGCCATCCCCCGAGGAAGAGCAAGGTAGCGAGGCACGCGACCGTAATCATGTTCGCGTACTCAGCCATGAAAAACATGGCGAACTTCATCGCGCTGTACTCGGTGTGGTATCCAGCGACAAGCTCGGTTTCCGCTTCTGGCAAGTCGAACGGAATCCGATTTGTCTCGGCGTAGGCCGAAGTTAGATAAATGAAGAATGCGACGATTTGGCCCTGAAAGATGTTCCAACGCGGAATAATGTGCCACCACGATCCCGCTTGGGCATCGACGATTTCCCGCAAACTGAAGCTACCGGAAAGAATGAGCACTCCAATCAGCGACAGTCCTAATGAGATCTCGTAGCTCACCATTTGTGCGCTGGCGCGGAGTCCGCCCAATAGCGAATACTTGCTGTTCGAAGACCAGCCCGCGAGCGCAACGCCGTACACGCCGATACTGGTCACTCCCAGAATGAGAAGTAGGCCGATGTTTAGATCTGTAATCTGGAGCGGAATCTCATTCCCGAAGATACGGACGGAGTTACCAATCGGTATGACTGAGATGGAAGTCAACGCGCAGACGACGGCAATGATCGGGGCCGCGATATACAAAGGCTTGTAAACGTGCGGCGGCGTTAAGTCTTCTTTGAAGATGAACTTGATTCCATCGGCGAGTGGCTGAAGCAGGCCGAATGGGCCAACGCGGGTAGGACCCCAGCGGTTCTGGATGTGACCAACGACTTTACGCTCTAACCAGACAGTGTAGGCGACGGCGGTCAACAGCACGAAGACCGTGATCACGATTTTGATCACAGACGCTATCAGGTATGTTTCGATACTCAGCAAAGTCGCTTGTCCTGTTGGTCGAACGTACCGCTGATTCTTTAGTCGGCTGCCACTTCCGAAGGCGCCGGTTTTCTGCTTTCCATAACAGAATTGAGAGTATTCGAGTAGCGTCCAAGGGTGCCGGAACTGAAAAGTGTATCGTTGGCAGGCATAATCAGTTCTGGTTTGTGCTGCACGCTCGCGCCGCTGTTCGTTAGATTCGTGTGCTGATCATTCCCAGAAAGCAGGTTTACTCTGGAAACATCATAGCCAGGCACGAGCCGCTGAATTTCATCGAGGATTGCAATCGGATCGAACGGGCTCATTTTGGGTTCAAGGTTGTGAGCATCCAGCCAAACAGCGTGGCGATCTGCTTCACCCGACTGCGCACCACGCGACTGCCCCATGTCCGCGCGAGTTCCAGGCCCACCAAATGGCACGAGTTTGTGAACGTCGAAACCCATGGCGTCCGCAATACGAACAATCATCTCGAAGTCTGACTTGGTGCCGGTTACCTCGCCTGCCATTTTGAGCAACTGAACGTCGCCGCATGTGTTCGTAAATGTGCCAGCCTTTTCGTAGGCGTTGGCCGCAGGCAAAACCACGTCAGCCATCTGCGCTGTTTCGGTCAGGAACATGTCCTGAACGACGACAAAGGCTTTGGAAAACACGAAAGGATCGATTCCCATTCGGCCAATCGGATTCGATCCGACGACGTAAAGCGCTCTGATCTTTCCACCCTTTCCGGCTTCAACCATTTCGGGCGTAGACATTCCAGCTTGCGTTGGGATCTCACCCCACTCACTGTGGAATGTGCTGGAGCCAGCGACGCCGTGGTAGCCGGGCAAAAGATCCGGGAACACGCCCATGTCAGCTGCACCACGTGAATTTGCGTAGTCAGCGAGATGAACTACCTTCGCGCCGGGCAATGATGAAGCGAATTGAACCAGCGAGGCGAGGCCTTCACCATTTACTTCACTACCAACAACGATGACGAGCCCTTGTTCTGCGCGAAGCTTTTCACGGAGCGGCTGCCACGTCTCGGCGACCCCGCCCGCTGAATCGAGAGCGGAATCATTGCCTGCAAAATAAGCAAGAATCTGGTTCGCGAGATTGGCCGGAGCTTGCGTAAAGCTCGTTGCTTGGCGGCGTAGCTTGATGGGCTCCGAGTTGATCACATAAAGCCGAGCCCGATGAAGGCGAACGTTATTCCGGATCTGCCATGCGAGCAAGGGATGTCGTTCAGTCGGATCGTTGCCGATCAGCAAGATCGCAGGGGCCGAGGCCACTTCGCGCATGCTGGCCGTAATGTCTGGCTTTCCGCGCAGCGCCGTCGCAAGGGCAGGGAAGTCCGCCGTGCGATGGTGATCGACGTTGTTCGTCTTTAGGACGGTACGCGCGAACTTAGAAAGCAGATAGTTCTCTTCGTTGGTTGTGCGGTTGGAACCTATGACGCCGATCGATGCACCGCCGTCTTTATCGCGAACCTCGGCAAAACGACGTCCAATGAGTTCGAAGGCTTCTTCCCAAGTTGAGGGGGTCAGCTTGCCAGCTTTACGAATCAACGGCTGAGTGAGACGTTCGTCATTGTGGGCAAAGTCGAACGCGTAGCGCCCCTTAATGCAAAGGAAGTCATCGTTGATGCCGCTCTTATCGCGGTTGTCACCGCGAACAATTTCCATGCCGGTTTCGGATCGCCGAACGCCGAGCGTGGTCTTGCAGCCATCGCCGCAATGTGTGCAGACAGTGCCGACGTGATTCATCTCCCAAGGTCGCGTTTTGTAGCGGTATGCGCCGGAGGTCAACGCACCGACCGGACAGATGTCGATACACATTCCGCATTCTTCGCATTCGAGATGGTCGTCCTGATTTGGCGCGATGATCGAAGAGACGCCTCGATTCTGGACGCCGAGGGCCCAGACGTCCATGCCCTCCCCGCAGATCCGAACGCAGCGATAACAGAGAATGCAACGTGGACGGTCGAAGTAAACAACCGGGGACCACTGCTGTTCTTCTTTATGGTTCTTGGCCTCCATGAACTTCGATTCGGCCGCACCATAAGAAAACGTCATGTCTTGAAGTTCGCACTCGCCGCCGGCATCGCAGACTGGACAATCCAGTGGGTGATTGCCGAGAAGTAACTCGACCATCGACTTACGAGCCTGGCGTATTTCATCACTGTCAGTGGTAACGGCCATTCCCTCGCTGATCACAGTTGTGCATGCGGTCTGCAACTTAGGCATTTTCTCCACCTTCACAAGGCACATGCGGCAAGCGCCCTGCAATGACAGGTTGGGGTAATAACAAAACGACGGCACTTCGATGCCGACCTTTTTGCAGGCCTCAATGAGGAGAGTCCCCGCTGGTGCGGTTACTTTCTTTCCGTCGATGGTTAGAGAAACATCAGGCATAGGAAATCAGAAATCATCATTTGGTCTTCGACTACCCAATAAGAAACTCACTGCGTTAACACGGGCAACTGCTCAACGCCACCCGCTTTTTCAAACGGACACGGCCGTCCTTCCAGATGGTCTTCAAATTCCTTGCGGAATTTTTTCACAAAAGCAATGATCGGCATGGCAGCCGCATCGCCCAGCGGGCAGAAAGTCCGGCCAAGCATGTTCTCGGCAAGATACTGAATGTTATCGATATCTTTTTTCAGCCCCGCCCCGGCGTGGAAGCGAGTGAGAGTTTTTTTCAACCAATCGGTTCCTTCACGGCAGGGAATGCACCATCCACAACTTTCATGTTGATAAAACTTGATGGTACGTAGCGCGAACTTTACGACGCAGGTGGTGTCATCGAAAACGACTACGCCGCCTGAGCCCAACATCGAACCGGCCTTCATCACTGAATCGAAGTCCATTGAGAGATCGATCTCATTCGGCAGAAGAACTGGGACTGAGGAACCGCCAGGTACGACACCTTTCAGTTCACGGCCGTTGGGGATACCGCCGCCGACATCGTAGATCATCTTTTTCAAGTTGTAGCCGAGAGGAAGCTCGTAAACTCCTGGTTTATTGAGGTTTCCACTCAGGCAGAATAGCCGCGTACCACCATTCTTCGGAGGGCCCAGATTTGCGTACCACTCTGCTCCCCCAAGAATGATGTGTGGAACGCTCGCCAGTGTCTCAGCATTATTAATGACAGTCGGTCCGCCCCATAGACCGACCACTGCAGGGAACGGTGGGCGGATGCGAGGGATGCCGCGCTTTCCCTCAAGCGATTCCATAAGCGCGGACTCTTCTCCAACTTCGTAAGCTCCGGCACCCCCGTGCCAGTAAATATCAAGATCGTATCCGCTGCCGAAGATGTTCTTGCCGAGAAACCCTTTCGCGTAGGCATCTGCCAACGCTTTCTGCATGATGACAGAGAGGTAGCGGTACTCCCCGCGGATATAGATGTAACCGGTGTGAGAACCCACCGCGAGCGCTGCAATCATCACGCCCTCGATCACGGCGTGTGGGTCATGTTCAAAGATCAAACGGTCTTTACATGTTCCCGGCTCGCTCTCATCGCCGTTGCAAAGAACATACTTCGGCTTGTTCGACTGCTTGGGGACAAACGACCACTTCATTCCCGTAGAAAAACCAGCCCCGCCGCGTCCGCGAAGATTGGAATTCTTCACATCGTTGATGATCGCATCCGGCTGCATCGAGAGCGCTTTCTGAATGGCCTTGTAGCCATCAAGCTCAAGGTAACGGCCGATGTTGGCCGCACCTTTGCCGAAGCGTTTCGAAACAACGCATACTTCGTCGGGATGGGAAACCAGATCTGCCATTTCTACTGTGCTGCTTTTTTCTTGTAGTCGTCCAAAACCTTGTCGAGCTTATCGACCGTTAAATTCTCGTGGAAGTCGTAGTTCACCTGCATCGCGGGCGCCCAACTGCAGGCGCCAATGCATTCCACTTCTTCCAGCGAGAAGAAACCGTCCTCGGTTGTGCCCTTGTGGCCTACACCTAATTTCTTCTTGCAGTGTTCGAGCATGTCTCCACCACCTCGAACCATGCAGGCGATGTTTGTGCAAACCTGTACGTTGTACTTTCCGCGAGGCTTGGTGGTTAGCATCGAGTAGTAACTGATTACGTTGCGTACATCCAGTTCGGTGAGTTCAAGCCGCCCGGCAATCTCAAGAATTACGTCATCGCTCAGGAAGCCGATCTCGTCCTGGGCGTAAAGCAATGTCGGAACAAGGACAGAGCGCTTCGTCGGATAATGCGTCAACATTTGGGCGAAGCGAGCTTCGAACTCGTCAGAAAATTTCATCTAGCGATCGATGTCTCCCAGCACGATATCAATGCTCCCAATGGCCGCGACCACGTCTGCAATCAGCCGACCCTCACACATCTTTTGTAGGACCTGCAAATTGGCGAACGACGGTCCGCGCATATGAACGCGATACGGTTTTGCGGTGCCATCGCTAACAACGTAGTAGCCCATCTCTCCGCGAGGTGACTCAACAGCTTGATACACCTCGCCGGGGGGAACCGTGAACCCCTCAGTTATGATTTTGAAGTGATAGATGAGCGCTTCCATCTGCGTCTTCATCTTTTCGCGATCAGGAAGCACGACCTTCGGAGCATCCGCTTTGATCGCCCCTTCAGGCATGCCAGCGAGTGCTTGCTGAACAATTGAATTCGATTCTCGAAGCTCCTGTACACGGCACATGTAACGAGCGAACACATCGCCGTCCTTGGAGACAGGCACTTTGAATTTGAAGTTCTCGTAGCCGCTGTAGGGGGCGTCGCGACGCAAGTCAATGTCGACGCCGCTTCCGCGTAGAGTTGGTCCGGTTGCTCCAAGAGCGACGGCGTCTTCGGGGCTGAGGTATGCGACTCCTTTTGTGCGCATGCCCCAGATGGGATTTCCGGTCAAAAGATCTTCATACTCATCCACCCGCGCTGGGAACATATCCACAAATTTTTTCACGCGGTCGAAGAATCCTAGGGGAGGTTCCAGTGCAAGTCCACCGATGCGGAAATAAGACGTCATCATCCGCTGGCCGGAAACCATTTCGAAAATACGCAGAACGTCTTCCCGCTCGCGGAAGCAGTACAGGAAGACAGTCATGGCGCCAATATCAAGCGCATGTGTTCCGAGCCAGACGAGGTGCGAATTGATACGCGTTAGTTCGCTAAGCAGAACGCGAATCCATTGTGCCTTGGGTGGTATTTCGAGTCCGAGAAGTTTCTCCACCGCCTCGCAGTAAGCGAGGTTATCGATCAGCGGACAGAGATAATCGATCCGATCCGTTAGCGGAACAACCTGCTGGTAAAACTTGGCTTCGCAAGTTTTCTCAATGCCGGTATGGAGGTATCCAATATCGGGCCGCAGGCGGATGACAGTCTCACCGTCAATTTCGAGCAGCAGCCGTAATACACCATGCGTGGACGGATGCTGCGGACCCATGTTCAGGACAAGAGTTTTGTCCTGATCGGGCTCGGCGACTGGAGTTGGGGGGAGAGTCGTCATGGCCTAACGATAACCCTCCACCGGATAATCCTTGCGCAGCGGATAGCCCTCCCAATCGTTGGGCATCAGAAGACGTTCGAGGTTCGGATGGCCGGAAAACCGCACTCCGAATAAGTCGTAGATCTCACGCTCAAAATTGTTTGAGGCGGGCCAAACGGAAAACACAGATTCGACGTTAGGACTGTCGCCACTCAATTTAACTTTCAGGCGTACACGTTCTTTTTCTCGGATCGAGAAGAGGTGATAGACGACTTCAAAGCGGGGTTCAGCCGGATACCAATCGACACAGGTGACGTCAGACAGGTAGTTGAAGGGACACTGAGGGTCATCGCGCAGGACAGCACAAGCGTCGCGAATCGCACCACGATCCACCCAAATAGTTAGCTCCTCGCGGTCAAACTTTACCGCCGTGACAGCAGACTCTTTCCATGCCAGCAGTGCAGCCAACGCCGGATGAGATTTCAGTTCTTGGATGTCGGTGATCGCTGGAGCCAGAGGCATCAGACATCACCTCGCCGGGTCGTAATCTGGTTCCAATCGAGCACGCCCTTTTTCCAGACGTAGAAGAACCCGACGAGGACGATCGCGATATAGACCAACATCTCCCAAAAGCCAAACATTTTGAGTTCTTTGAGGATCACGGCCCAGGGATAAAGGAAGACTGCCTCGACATCGAAAAGGATGAAAAGCATCGCGACCATGTAGAACTTAACAGAGAAGCGCTCGCGGGCATCGCCAACGGGCGTCATACCGCATTCATATGGAGAAAGCTTTGCTCGTGTGGGGCGGCGATAACCGATAATCCAAGAAAGAGTGACAATAGCCCCGGCCACCACACCCACTACAATGAGGTGAATCAGAAGCGGCAGGTAACGGGCGAAGTAATTGTCGGGCATGATGAGAGCTATATATAATCGCGCCAAGTACAGCGTAAACATTCTAGATTAGAGTTCACATTCGGTAGTGTCAAGCAACGCACGGAGTTTTACGCGTGTGTAATTTTCGGATCAGATTTTTTCCACATTGAACACGTCGGACCTTCATGATCTTCGGGTTTAACACTGACATCAAGCACGGAGACACCGTCTATCACGTGCAAAGCGAAGCTCGCGAAAACGAGCTCACACTGCAGACCCAGGTGTTTGTGCGCGGGCGCTGTATCGGGAAACGTGCAGTTTCCTACGCGGACAAGCGAGCCGAAGAAGGATTCAACGATCAAAAGAAAGAGCAGATGTTGCGCGACCAGCATCGCACGGTGCTGGATGCGATCCGCGATGGAAAAGTGGACGGCATTCTCGACAAGCGCGACACTCCCGAAACTCTCGCCACCATCAAAGAGTTGGATGTGGAATGGCTAAACGCTAACTCTGTATACAACGATCGCAGCCTGCTCATGCAATTTCGAGTTACGGAAGGCGGCACCGCAGTCCCTGGTGCAAGGTTGACGTTTCGGTTTGCACGTAACGACGCGGCTCCTTTCTATACGCAGGTAATCACAGACGCCGGCGGAAAAGCCGAGCTGCGCGTTGAGGTGGACGAGTCAGGTCTCCCCGATTCTTCCGTTCTGGTGCAAGCAGCACATGCCGGTCGCAGTGCCACTCGAAAATTTCGCCTGCGCAAAATCGAAGCGTGACCACCCCATGAAAATCCAGATCAACGGGGAACCGCGCGAATTCGATGCTCGCTTGACTCTTGCTGGCCTAGTGGAACAGCTCGGGATGAAACCGGATCGCGTTGCCATTGAACTAAACCGAGAGATCGCGCCACGGTCGAGCTGGTCGGAAGTTTCCCTGCATGAAGGCGATCACCTGGAAATCGTCCAATTCGTGGGCGGCGGCTCGACAGATCGTTGACCAAAACCTGCTATCCTTTTCTTGGGTGAAGGGGAACTAACACTCCAAAAAGGTTCAAATATGTCCCGGAATTACCACGCTCGAACCCTCCTGTCTCTTCTGGTGCTTACAGGTTTGTTGCTGGCGCAGGGTCCCTCGCGTTTCCGCCCGGGTTTTAACCTGTTTTCGAAAGAACAGGATGTCCAACTCGGACAGGAAAACGCTGCGCAGGTGCGTAAGCAGATGCCCATGGTTTCAGACCCATTCCTGAATGAGTACGTAAACCGGATCGGCAAGAGGTTGGCGAATTCGCAAGAGGCGCAGGAGAGCGGATTCCCGTTCACGTTCGAGGTTGTAGCCGATCCTTCGATCAATGCCTTTGCATTGCCGGGTGGGCCTATGTTCATCAATACCGGCTTGCTTAAAGCTGTTGACAACGAGGCAGAACTCGCCGGAGTGATGGGACACGAGATGTCGCACGTGATCCTGCGGCACGGGACCAATCAAGCATCGAAACAAAATTTGATCAAGTTGCCTGCGCTTTTGGGTGCCCAAGTGGCTGGCGGCTCGATGGCAGGGCAGTTGGCCCAGCTGGGAATCGGCCTTGGAGCAAACAGTGTGTTGCTGAAGTTCTCGCGTTCCGCAGAGAGCCAAGCCGACTTGATGGGATCTCACATCATGGCCGAAGGAGGCTATAACCCCGAAGAGATGGCCCGATTCTTCAACAAGCTCGGTGCTGAGACTGGAGGAAGTCGATCATTCCAGTTTTTGTCGTCCCATCCGAACCCGGACAATCGCGAGCGCGCAATCGATGATGAAATTCATCGGATGCCAGGGCAGCGGTATGGCTACCAAACAGGTGATTTCCAGAAGATGAAGAAGATTGTTGCCGGCATCAAGGAACCCGCTCCGAAGCAGCCGCAACACTAATGCAAAAGGGCCATTTTACGGATTTCGGCTCCTTTTCCCGGCGCAATACTGCCACCTTGATCGACGCGATCCCAGCCACTATTGGTGATGAAGTAGAAATCGTCGCCCACGATCACACCGTGAGTGGGATCTCCTAGTCCGATCCAGTTCGCTTCCAGAACAGTCCAACTCGCTACCTTGACGGGGGCTTCCAGCCGGAATTCCGCAACGCGTTCGGGTGCGGTTCCGTTCTGAATTCCGATCAGCCCATTCTTCGTTGTATACAGGCCGTCGATGCCGTCGAGGGCGGCGGGAGAGGTGGACGTCAACCACCGTATGCTGTGATCCGTAAGCGATATTGCAGCGATTCCGGCCACGTAATCGGGAACATAGAGCAGTTTCTCGTCGGAACTCAGCGCCGGTGTTTGAGGAGATACGAACGTTCCACTCGGAACGAGCTTTTCCAATTTATCGTGATCGTGACGCAGAACGAACAGATCACCCGAGCTGCCATCCGAAACATAAACATCGCCATTGGAAGCGGTCGTCATGTCGCCCATTTCATGTTGTCCGCCGGGGTCGCAATCGTAACGCTGAATCAGAGCCCGCGCTTTCAAGTCGATTTTCAGTAAGGCGCACCGGCCTTCCTCCGCTTTGTTGTGCACAATCTCGAAAGGCAGGCTCTCGGTTGTCGCCCACAAATATTTTCCGGAAGGGTCAACTCTGAGTGCTAGTACTCCCCACAAAGGCTGAAAATCGGAGTCGGCACTCGTGATGAAGTCCGCACATTGGCCATCCTGTCCGCAGGTAATGATCTTGCGCTGGTGAACACTACTCAGAAGAAAACGTCGACCTTCCTTATCGTAAGCAATGTCTTCGATGATCAAATCCGGTGGTTCAATCCGGAACACCGACTTTGAGAGAGAAACGGAGGAGCGGTTTTGCTCGATCTGTTGGACGATGTCGTCCAGTTTTCCAGCCTTGCGCAAGGCGTCAAAGCTCCTATCGTCCAGTTTCGGTATAAGCCCCATGGCGACGGACGCCTTCAACCATTCGAGCGCCTGTCCGGTATTGCCAAGACGAGCCTCAACGTCCGCCAACTCTTCTGGAATTGCGCTGCGCCCGGGGAAGTCTTTCTGTAATTGCAGCAAGGCGTCCCGCAGTCCCTTGTCATCTTTTTGCTTAAAGGCCTCGCGTGTCTTCTGGCGCTCAGAAGCGTAAAGGTCGCGGGCTGTCTTTTCTTGTGATTGCAGGACAATTCCAAAGCAGACCAGAACTAGAAGCAACGAAACTACGAAGTGAATGTGTGATTGCGATCGCATAGCAGGGTTGGATTGTAGCGCCATCCTGTTTTCGACGGGAAACGCCAGACCAGGTGAGCGGCACACGCTAAGAATTCTCGAGAAACGTACTCCCGAATACTTTTGATTAACACTCCTGTGCAAGACTCGTCATTGACACACCGCAATCTCGCTCTAAAATGTTTCAAACATTTTATCGTCATAATGTTTTAAACATTTTATGCAGAAGAGTTTTACATCCAATGAAGTGATGGCGCTGACGGGCATCAGCGCCCGCCAGTTGCAATGGTGGGACGAGAAGAAGATCGTGGTGCCCACGCGCTCCGGTCATCGTCGCATGTATTCATGGGACGACGTGGTGACGATGGCTGTGATCTGTGACCTGCGCGAACGCGGGTTTTCATTGCAGCGGATGCGCAAGGTGATCCGCTTTCTGCAGCATGAATTTGGAAGAAGTCTGGCGGAAACAGTATCCGGATCTTCGGAATACCACCTGCTGACCGATGGAACGGATCTCTATCTGGAGACCTCTCCAGAACAGATCGTGAACATCCTTAAGAACGCGCGTCAGCCGATGCTAGCCATCTGCCTGAACGACGCGCTTCGCCGAGTTCGCGCCGAACTCCGGACCGGCAAGAAGGGCAATGTTTCCGTTGCACGGACGACCAGATTCAGTCGTCGAGCAGTCTGAATTTGTAGATAAAACGTTCCAGGAGGCAAAATGATCGGAGAACTAAGTGTTCTGAGCGAGTGGATCCCCGAACAGATGGAACCGGGAACAATCTTCGTGCTCGAGAATGCTGGCCAGGTTGGCGAGAAGGAAGACCCGTACTGGGCCGTTCTCTCCTGCCCGACTTGCGGGACCTTGGGACTGATCACAAGGAAACAGATTGCCGGCGTGTTACCGGTGATCTGCGGGTCAGAACAGTGTTCCGCGCAGTTCTTTATTTATGACAGCGAGATCATTCCGCGTAAGCCTTGCTGAGCTGATCCAAGGGGATCTTCACAGAACTTTGTTGCCCGCCTTTGCGTCGAGTTGAATCGGAATCTGCTCGACAATTTCAATTCCAAAACCTTCAAGTCCAGCCACCTTTCGGGGGTGGTTTGTCAGCAGGCGAATTCTGCGGAGGCCCAGGTCTGAAAGAATCTGCGCGCCGAGGCCAATCTCTCTTTGCGTTTTGCGTTCGCTCTCAGGAAGAGCGGGAAGTGTGCGTTCGCGATGAAAAGTCAGAAAGGAACGGTTCGCTACCTGCTCAACCGCGAATCCTTTTGACGTCTGGTGGAGATAGATCAAGGCCCCACGTCCTTCAGCAGCTATGGCTTGTAGCGATCCTTCCATCGTGGCGTGGCAATCACAACCGGTTGCCCCGAAGACATCGCCCATTACGCAATGGGAATGCATTCGCACGAGAACCGGTTCTGTGCCGTGGGCAATGTCACCTCGAACTAGGGCCAGATGCGATTCTCCAACTCCAACCTCGCTTTCGTAAGCAATTAGTTGGAATTCACCGTGCTTGGTTTCGACCATAGCCTCACCGACCCGGTGCACATATCGTTCGTTGGCCATCCGATACCGAATGAGTTCGGCCACGGTGAGCATCTTCATGGCGTGGGCTTGGCAGAACTCGATGAGATCAGGCACGCGTGCCATCGTGCCGTCGTCTTTCATGATCTCGCAAATGATTCCAGCCGGAACCATTCCAGCCAGACGAGCCAGATCAACAGAAGCTTCCGTTTGGCCCGCGCGCACCAGGACGCCCCCTTTGCGCGCTCGGAGAGGGAAGACATGGCCCGGACGAGCTAAATCCGAAGCGCGACTTGCTGGATCGATGGCGACGCGAATGGTGCGAGCCCGATCGTAAGCCGAGATGCCCGTGGTAACGCCCTCCCGAGCGTCGATCGCTTCACAGAACGCAGTTCCGTATTGAGAGGTGTTTTCGGTCGTCATCGGGCCGATCCGAAGATGATCAAGCCTGTCTTCGGTCATCGTCAGGCAGATTAAGCCCCGGCCATGGATAGCCATGAAATTGATGGCTTCTGGAGTGACTTTTTCTGCCGCTAGCGTGAGATCGCCTTCGTTCTCGCGGTCTTCGTCATCGACGATGACAATCATGCGCCCGGCGCGAAATTCCTCGATCGCCGTCGGTACATCCGTAAATGGGCTGTGGTCAGCCATTTCAGTGTGATTCTAGCATTGCACTATCGTGCCAACTCTCTCTCGGCTCTACGGAATAGATTCCGCAAAGCGCGGATCACGAGACGGACAAGCAACACGATGGTGACTAAAAGAACAGCTACGATCGCTGTAGTCACATACGGGTGTTTTGTGGCAAACCAAATTAGAAAGACCGCCAGAGCATCCTCACCAATGCTCAAGACGAAATTCGATACAGGTTCTGGCGAGGATGTGACCGCCGCCCGGATGGCTGTCTTTCCGCCGTGCGCCGCGAACGCAATCAGGCCCCCGACAAGAGTGGCCAATAGTTGCTTCTGCGGGGATAGTTGAGACGTTGCGCCATAACTCAGGAGGGCCGCAACCGGCACCCGAACGAATGTGTGAAAAGCATTCCAAACGAGATCGAAAGCAGGAACCTTGTCGGCAAAGAACTCGATTGTAAAGAGGATGCAACTGGCTCCGATGATCCACCAACTGCAAAGCGTCTGTAAGGATGGGGGCAGGGAAACAACGCCAGCGTGAGAAAGTAAGCCCAGTGTGGCGACGGCGGCATACACGTTAAGGCCGGCAGCAAAGCTCACGGCCACCAACAAACCCAATAATTCCTGTGGAGCGATGGCCAGAGCTGTTCTCCTGTCGCCTTGCGGTTCATTACACTTGGATCACAAAAGAACAGGCCGCCCATAAGGCGGCCTGTTGTATTCACCCCGTTGGTTTACAGGGTCGATTCGATCTCAAAGCCCCAAGCTTCTAGCAGTGGCTCGGGGATGTACTTCGAGTTCTTATTCCGCCGTGCCCATTCCCGCAAACGGGTGGAACGCAGGTATTGGTCGGGAGCTAACTTGTACTCGCGAACGACCTGCTCGAACTCGGTCACGGTGGGGACGATCGGGCCGATTGGTTCAGGCTTGCCCCAGTTGGGATTTCCGCGTCGCTTAGCCATGAATGCTTATCTTTCCATCCTTTTCCGATGATTTGCTGCCTGTACAAAAGCCTTGTTCCGTTAGATTCGCAGTAAGACGCCCGGGATTCACCGAACGAAGAACAACGGTACGACTACAGTAAGGATTCTGCTGGTCTCCGGAAACTCATGATTCTATGGCGACTTAGCTCGGAAGTCAATACGTTTCTCCGCGCTGGGAGGCAGAACCGCACGTTAACGTGTTGAGTGAGAAGAAAGAGAACAAAAGGAGAATCTCGAATCATTGATATTCAATCGAAAATTCGTCAAATCTTCCATTGTATGTAACTGATTACATTGATATTACTTCCGTAACACAGCGACCACCTGAGCGATTGACCCTCGCGGACTCTGCTCATAGAGTGCCTCAAGGAGGGGATCGTGAAGGATATCTATGAGGTTCTGCGCAAAAAGCAGGGCCAACTGGCCCAGCTTGGAAAACAAATTGAAGCCCTGCAACAGGCCGCCGAACAGCTAAGAAGCGTTGCCCATCTGTTGGACTCGGAAGACGATGAGGTCATGGGAGCATCGGCTGGGCGGCTCTAGACACAGTTTCGTTCCCAGGTACACGCATTTATGACGCTTCGCACACTTGTACTTTGCTCGGACGAGAAGATCCTTCGCGTCCTGCGCCGTGTTTTAAGCGACTTGGAAATCGCCATCGACCACTGCTCGGATGCAGACCAGGCCACCTTGAAGCTGACTCGGCAGCGATTCGAAGCTGTGATCGTCGATTGCGCCGATCAGGCAACTGCCGCTCTGGTTCTCAAAAGTGCACGAACCGCCCCTTGCAACAAGCGGGCGGTGGCCGTTGCCATCATCGACGGTACGACTGGCATTCGAACCGCCTTCGACCTGGGCGCGCACTTCGCTTTGTACAAACCTATTTCGATGGAGCGGGCCAAGGCCAGTTTCCGGGCAGCACGAGCACTAATGAAGCGTGAGCGCCGGCGCAATTCCCGCTTGCCCTTACAAATCCCCGTTTCTGCTACCGGGACGGCGCTCTCATCGATTTACCAAGGTATGACCGTCGACTTTAGCGAAGGGGGCATGGCGGTCCAGTTCAAGCAGAAAGTGCGCGAAACAGGGTCACTTCGCTGTGTCATGAACCTACCGGGTATCTCGGACAGCATCAGTGCCGAAGGCGAGGTTGCTTGGGAGAGCCCTAACAACATACTCGGAGTTCGATTCATTAAGATTGGTCCGGATCTCAAACATTTATTGAAGACATGGGTAAACCAGAACTGCGCAGACTCTGACAAAGATGATCCTCCTGTTCGCTGCCGCGTCACCGACCTTAGCTTGGGAGGGTGCTACTTGGAGGTCGTCGCGCCGTTTCCAGTCAGGACGCGAGTTATTCTGACAATGAAAACGCGTATGTCAGAAGTCAGGGCCGACGGCATCGTGCGAGTAGTTCATCCGGATGCTGGGATGGGCGTGGAATTTACACAGGGAACTGCCGAGCAGCGCTCGCAGGTCGAAAATTTCATCCAGGCCTTACGTGATAATCAGGATGCTTCAGCCGAATTTCTAGTCGAACCTGATGGGCTAGATCCAGATATTCCGGACATGTCGCCCAATACAGAATCGGCCGATCCCTTGCTTGAACTGTTCCGAATCAAAGCGAATGTCCCCATCGAGTCATTTATGCGCGATCTGCGGAAGCAGCGCAATCAACCCAGTGATTCAACGGAAGTGATTTTGGATATTTAATGCGGTAGACGCGGTTACTCGATAAGCTCTGGTTCTAGTCCGATGTTCTGCTCGCCCTTCGATTTCTTTTCCCAGTACTTTTTTACCCAAGCTTCCCAACTCTTTCCAGCCGCAGTGTCGCGTCCACTGAAGGCCAGAGCTGCGATATCTGAGTAGGAAATCGAAACCTTTGTATGCTCAGTCTTCGGAATAAGCCGGACGAAAGAGGATTGAAGCGTCTGACCGCTACTACGATCGAAGAGATAGCCCTCGATACGTGTTCCATCTTTCTTCGTGATGGTGATATCACCCCGATAATCGAATGCCTTTTCCAAGGCATTGCGCAAGGCGGTCTCATCAGCTAACTCTGGGACCCAGCCTTCGACCTCGGTGCGAGCTGTACCGGCCACAACTTCGAGTGAATCAGGATCGGATGCGGTTCGGGAAATGTGTTCGGGATTGCTCACGCGTGTGTCTCTTCCAACTGATCATTCGAGGCGCTTATCTGCACCAAGGGATTTTGCGAGTGGACAGGCTGGATCGGTTGAGCTAACAGGTCCAGAGCGCCGCGATCGGGGTAGCGATTGAACATCATGGCACGCACCGTGTGCCACAATCCTCTTAACGAACCAAACGTGTCATTTACCGCCGAGGCTTCGTAGCCGCTGTGCACCATGCAATTCGCGCACTTCGGATTACCTGACTCGGTCCCATATTTCTCCCATGCGGTATCAGCCATCAACTCTTCGAACGTCTCAGTGTATCCATCCTGAAGCAGGTAGCAGGGCTTTTGCCATCCAAAGATGTTGTACGTAGGCATGCCCCACGGTGTGCAGGCGTAGTCGCGCTTGCCCATCAGGAACTCGAGAAAAAGGGGCGACATGTTAAAGCGCCACTCTTTCTTCCGATTCGACAGAATTCCACGGAACAGCCTTCGTGTACGAGCGCGCCCGAGGAAATGCTGCTGATCGGGAGCTTTGTCATAGGAGTAACCCGGAGAAAGCATCATGCCCTCGACGCCAAGCGCCATCATCTCGTCGAAGAATGCGCGTACGCTCTTCGGATCTGCTCCATCAAACAACGTGGTGTTCGTAGTTACACGAAAGCCGCGCGCTAAGGCTTCCTTCACACCTTCAGCGGCCGCCTCGTACCCGCCTTCGCGGCAAACCGAAAAATCATGATGCTCGCGCTGGCCATCTAGGTGAACTGAAAAGGTCAGATATTTTGTTGGCTTAAAGAGGTGGATTTTCTCTTTTAAAAGCAAGGCGTTCGTGCAGAGATAGATGTATTTCTTGCGGGCGACCAGGCCCTCCACGATCTGATCGATCTGGGGGTGCATCAAAGGCTCTCCGCCGGGAATTGCAACCGTGGGCGCGCCGCACTCTTCTAGCGCGCGGAAACACTCTTCGGGGCTAAGATCAGTTTTCAAGATATGGGCGGGATACTGAATTTTGCCGCAGCCTGCACAAGCCAAATTGCAGCGAAACAAAGGCTCGAGCATGAGCACGAGCGGGTAGCGTTTGCGCCCCAGGAACTTCTGTTTTAGGACGTAAGTAGCTACCGTCCACATCTGCGAAATTGGAACTGCCATCCGGCGTATTCTCCGTTCGCGCACCTACATCGAGTGCGCATTGATCCCCACCAAAGATATGCGTTTAGAGACGGGAACGATTCCTTCTATTTTATCGGAAATCAGCCATGCTGATGAATTTGTAGCTGAGATGCCTCTGAAGTGTCACCATGGCACACCGAAAGGGGATTCCAAGCAACGAACCGTAATCGACGGTGCAGTAGACCACGGCCTCCAGCGATTTACATGCGGGTTCATTGCAAAAGCGAAACGCCGATCACAGGCAACGGCTGGTGTGTGGGCTAGAATACATTTATGCCGGGATGGCGAAATTGGCAGACGCAGCGGACTTAAAATCCGCAGACCTCAAAAGGGTTGTGGGGGTTCAAGTCCCCCTCCCGGCACCAAGATGAGAGTAGGGTCCCTTGCTGCCGCTCGGGATTTCGTCTCACAACTCCCGTCGCTTTCGCTCCTCACGCCGTGAAACGGCTCAAGTTCAAGTCCCCTCCCGGTACCCTTTTGGGGCACCTATGCAGCCGCGTCTTTTGCTGGTCCGACCGTAAAAAAGAAGGTGGCGCCTTGTCCGGTGGCACCTTCAGCCCAGACCTGTCCTCCGTGTCGTTGGATGATACGTTTGACAGTCGCCAATCCGATGCCGCTGCCCGGAAACTCAGCCATCGAATGAAGGCGCTGAAAAGGTTGGAATAGCCGATTGGCGGACTGTGGATCGAAACCGGTCCCATCGTCTTTTACGAAAAATGCAGTTTGCCCGTTCTTCTGCGCCTCTCCAAATTCGATTCGCGCGTGGCCGTGTTGTGATGTGTATTTCCAGGCATTCCCCAGTAAGTTCTCGAGCACGATGCGCATAAGGCTGACGTCCGCCAACGCATCTGCGGTCTTAGGTGCGACGAATTCAACTTGACGGCCGGGTTCTCGCCGGCACAAATCGTCCATAATCGAGCGAGACAGGGAACTCAGGTCAATTTGTTCTCTGTGTAAGACACTTGTGGTCACGCGCGAAAGATTCAGCAAGTCGTCGATTAATTCGGACATGCGTCGTCCGCTGTTACGAATGTGTTCGATCAACTCGCGGGTCTGGCTGTCGAAGCTCGGCCCATATTTTTTCAGAAGCACATAGGTAAAGCCATTCAGCGCCTCAAGCGGACCGCGCAGGTCGTGGGAGACCGAGTATGAGAACGCTTCCAGCTCCCGGTTCGCAGACATCAATTCGTGTGTGCGCTCCGACAGTTGCTGATTCGCTACCGTGAGGTCATGAGTGCGATCGGAGACGCGTTGCTCAAGCTCGTCGCGAGCCCGTTGAAGCGCGTTGTCACGCTCTTGAATCTGTTCCAACATCTCATTGAACGACTCCACTAAAACCGAGAGTTCGTCCTGTCCGCCAGTCTGGGCTGCCCGTATTTGGTAATTCTTCTCCTTGGATACTCGTTGGGCAGTTTCCGCCAATTCAACAATTGGACTTGCCACTGATTTGCGGAAGTTCGATGAAACCAGCATGGCCGCCAAGAGCGACAACATAAGTACTGAAAAGGCGATTGTCGCGTAACGTTTCAATCGTTGATCGATCTCCCGCAGATCCGCTTTCAGGTACACGAATCCAATGGGATGGCCCTCAGAAAGTATTTTGCGAACCAGAACAACATGGCTGCTGGTGAATACGTGTGCTTCCGGTTGGCCCGGGTTCAAAGAAGGTAATTCTAAGATCTGATCCCCGCTTTCTCGGGAATACTGAGCGAACATGCTGTGGTCCAGTTTCAGTATCCCAGCGGAGGAAATACTGGGGGAACTTTTCAGTGCAGAGAGAGTTTCTGAAGCGGCTTGCGGGTCGTTGAATAAAATCGCAGAAATGCTGTTGAATCCAATGATCTGCGCTTGTGCCGAGAGAGTGTGCACCAGGTTTCGACGAGAAGTCACCTGGTCATAAACAAATAATGCCGCGCACGCCAACAATAACGCCAGGCCGCTCACCAGCATGTTCATCATCGTGAGCCGTTTCAAGATCGAGCGTTTCTGTCGTTGTTGCGTCATCGATTTTCTGCCAAGGGTTTCTCGATTACTTTCGTGGCTAGCTTTAGCAGCTCAGAGCTGAGCACCAGGTTCGCCTTCTCTGCCGCCGTCCGATTGACCTCGAAGCGGATCCGGTCCTGTTGCCGGACAAGCCCAATCATTCCGCCACGCTCGGCAAAATGCGGAAGGTCGCTGACCGTGAGAACGTTCAGCCTCTGCGTTACGGAGAAAATTTCACTCAACCTGCCTTGCTCGGAAGATGCCACGAACAAGACGTTGCAATGAGCAGCCTCTTGCGCGCTGGAGAGCCTGCTTGCTTTGATCGACTTTCCGTCGATCGTTTCGCCCGCCACAGTCGCATCGAGTACGGTGCCGAACGGGTCTTTGCCGAGCACACAAATGTCGAACGAGTTCATGCGCACAGCTCGATCGTTCTGCCATCTCACAAATTTGCCGAAGTTGAAGAGGTAAGCCGCTTTAACTTGAAACTCGGAAGGACTCTGTTGGGCATCAGAATCAGCGAAGGGAAAGACGAGAAGACATGTGAGGACTACGATTAAGCATCGTCGAGCTGGGCGGTTCGGATCGTCCGACCCGCGAATCCAGGACAGAGATGCTCTACGGAGCTCGGAAATAGTTAGGTCCGTGCTCACCGTGTCCATGTAATCTGGCCGTACGCATTCCTCTTGATCCCAATCAGGGGTCCGGGATCGACACCACCGGACTCGAAATGATGAGGTTGGAGGAGATTTCGACCTACAGCGGAAAGTTTGATCTCTTTACTGACTTGCCAGTCGAAGCGGGCATCTGCTGTCGAATAGGATGGGATCTGCAGGTTTAGCGCCGGCAAGGCGTCTACATAACGATAAGTCACATCGAAACTAAACATCTTCGCGAAATCCAATCCGGACTCTAGCGAGAACTGATGCTTCGGGCTGGAGCCTTCGATGAATGGAGCTGTCCCGATATCGAGTGACCCACGAGCCTTATCGATATTCATTTGCAGATACGAATAAGCTGCCCGCAGACGCCAAGACTTCAAGGGTCTCCACTCGGGAGCGATCTCGACGCCTTTTGTTGTGCCTAGGAGGCCGTTTCCAAACTGTGCCGGAAGCAGCAAATGCGTCGGGGCAGGATCGGTTTCGACGAATGGCGGTCCGGTGATGTCCTGACTGAAAAGATCTCCGTAGTGGTTGTAGAACGCGGCGACGTCGAAGTACAGATTCTCGTGCAAGAGAAGCCGGTAACCAGCCTCATAGCCGTTAAGTTGCTCGGAATGAAAGTTTGGATTTGGGTTGAAGCGAGCGAAGAAAGGCAATCCGTCGACGACCTGACCGGTAAACCCCAGCAGCGTGAAATTTCTTTCCGCGTCTGACGGAGTACGAACAGCATGGGTGAACGCGAACCAGAGACTTTGCTTCTCCGTTGGAGTCCAAAGCAGTCGACCAGTCGGTTGCAATTGCAAGCCGGTGTAATTCGTCCCAAGGAACTTTGTGCCGACACTGAGCGTGAGGCGTTTCTCGAGCACCGTGATTTCGTCTTGCACGAATGCGGTGAGCAAGCGATCGGTTCTGGGGCTCGGTAAAAAGCTCAATCCAGTGATGACGATGGGATTGTCGCCTCGGCTAAAGCGTGCACCTAATCCCCAGGAGATCTGGTGCCTCCCCGGTAATCGAAAACGATCGATGAAATCGATATCAAATGTGTCTCGCAAATCGGCAAAATTTGGTTGGTGGCGATTGGTCCGGTCATAGAACACCTGTAGCTGAAAGTCCTGACCTTCTCGAAAAACTCGTTGCCATCGAGCAAGCAGGTTTCCGCCCGAGAGGCGTTCTGTGCCAAAGAGTGTCTGGGAGTAGGGGGCCGTGTATGTCGCGGCGGTTACCCCAGTACCGGAGCCCTCGTCGTAAATGTCTCCTTGAAATGTGAAAGTATCGCGAGAGTTCTTTGCCCAGTCGGCGCGGAAGCCGGCCTGTATGGAGCGCCAGCGATCGAAGTTGTGATCGTCAGAATGGTACTGCGGTCCGCGATTAAAGCCGAGTTCGTAGATACGGTAATCGAAGCCCCCGTTATTGCCCCCCCCATAACGGGCATTCAGAAATCCCTGCTCCAGATTTCCGCCGCCCGAGCTCACCAAAGCCCCGTGAGTTTCCTTGGTGCTCTTCGTGATGATGTTGATCACACCGTTGACGGCATTTGGCCCCCAGATGGTTGCGCCTGGCCCGCGGATTACCTCAATGCGTTCCACGTCTTCGAGCATGACGTTCTGCACTTCCCAATAAGTTCCTGCCAATAATGTGGTGTACACGGTGCGACCGTCGATGAGCACAAGAACGTTGCGTGTGAGATTCGTGCCAAAGCCACGAATTCCCACTGACCAGGTATGACTGTCAGCTTGGGCAACTTCGACCCCCGGAGCCAAACGCAGCGCATCGGGGATGGTGGTTGCTCCGGAACGCTGAATGTCTTCCTGAGTGATGACGTAAACAGCTGCCGGAGTATCTAACACAGGCTCGGGCCCGCGCGAGGCTGTGGTGACTTCAATCTGACCTAGCTGCTCGAGCGTCATCTGTTTGAATGGATTTTGAGCTTCTTCAGAACCGGTCGTGTTGGGGTGGGCTATCGCTGGAGGGTGAATCGAAAAAAATAAAGTGAAAGCAATGATTTTTATGAGGAGCGTGATGTAGATTTGGCCGGACGCCTTTGTCATCTTGATCAGCTTGCTGTCGCAGGTCAGCTGCTGGGGCAAAGTTATTCGCCGGTTTTAGCTCGATTGCGAGTGATTAGAGACTTTACTTTTTCAACCAAGACATCGGGTCGAACGCGTGACTTTTGAAGCCAGGTATCCACAACTCCTACACCTTCTCCGGGAAGCGAAACGAACCCTGAAAGCATAATGATGGGAGTGTCAGGCCGCTCCCTCTTCATTTCCTCCGCTAGCACCAAGCCATTCTTGCCCGACATCCAATAATCAAGAACCACGGCATGAATCTCTCTCGAGCGAAATAGCTCAAGTGCCTCAGCGCTCTTTCGAGCGCCAATGAAATGAAAACCCTCGTCTTCGAAAAGCAGCTTGCGAGCTTCCAATTGCAGATCCTCATCATCGACGCAGAGAACAGTGAATCGAGTTGAGGACATTTGCTCCAAAACGGCCTTTAACTAATCTGAATTTTGCAAATGGAATTCCCCAAGGCGGGATGGGCTTACCATTTAGTAACGAAGGAGTTTAGTCTCCTTGGACTTTTCTTCTCAATACGGTATTCGCTGTACCACGCGATGTCGGCGCGCTTATCAACGGAGTAGAAGGGTTATCTCGATTTCGATCGTTTGTTTTCTAGCTTTATATCAAGGCATACGTCCTCAGTGTTATAGACTTGCTGGCGTCCCAGTCCATTTCAGGATTTAAAAAATGAAGCTGAACAAAGCGATCGCGGCCCATCGCGTTGAAGATGGTGGTAAGTTTCGTTTGAAAGATCACGACCCTGCTGACACCGGGGGATTAAAGCATGATTCCAAGTCTTCCGACCTTCTCAAAGACGGCGTGCTTCGTCTCGCGGAGCTGCAAGATAAGCTTTATGCGCAGGACCAGTGGGGAGTTCTGGTTATTTTCCAAGCGATGGATGCCGCCGGAAAAGATGGCGCTATCAAGCACGTCATGTCCGGAGTGAATCCACAAGGCGTACAGGTTTATTCATTCAAGCAGCCTTCGGTCGAAGAACTCGACCACGACTTCCTTTGGCGAACTTCGCGCTGCCTACCCGAACGTGGTCGGATAGGTATCTTCAATCGTTCCTACTACGAAGAGGTGCTTGTGGTTCGCGTCCATCCGCAGTTTCTTGCAACCCAACGTATTCCGAAGCAATTTGTCACCAAGGAAATCTGGAAAGACCGTTATGAGGACATTTGTTCTCTAGAAAGATACTTCCATCGACAGGGATTTTTGATTCTCAAGTTCTTCCTCAATCTTTCTAAAAAAGAACAGAAAAGACGGTTCCTTTCCAGGCTGGACGAGCCGGAAAAGAATTGGAAATTTTCCGCCTCCGACGTCAAGGAAAGAGCTTTATGGAATGACTACATGAGTGCTTACGAAGATATGATCCGTCACACTGCGAAGCCGCATGCACCGTGGTACGTCGTGCCGGCCGATCACAAGTGGTACTCCAGAGTGGTCATCGCGGGCGCAATCATCGATGCCCTGGGGAGCCTGAAGCTGGATTATCCAAAGGTCGAAAAGGAGAAACGGAAAGAACTGGAAACGGCTCGGTCGCTCCTCATGAAGAACGGTAAAGGCTGAAGACGTTGGCCTCTAAAGTATCGAGAGCCCTTACCTATCCCTTGGGCGTCTCTGCACTCTGGTAATCGGGTCACCCGAGGAGTTGATGGTAAAATCGCTAAAATCAACAGTTCACCAGATTGCAACACTTGATGCTGGCTTCTTGCATCAAAGAGAAGAAATACCGTGTTTGATTGCCTTCACACTCACTGGAGCCGGGTCGGTATCGCAACTGCGACCGTCATTCTGCTGCTTACAGTGACTGTATTAATCCCCTTGCATAACTGCGGAACAGCGTTAGCCCATGCTGGAGAAACGGCAGTTTCTTCTTCATTGAGTCCGGTCTGTATGACCTGCATCATCGGCTGCTCGATCGCAGTGTTGAGTTTGATGCTTCTTTTCAGCGGTCTAACGATCGCTCCTGAGTATCCAGTTACTGGCGAGAGATCTCCGATTCATGCGCCCCGCCGCTTCGGTTTCTACCTCCGTCCGCCTCCGGCCCTGCACTCCCTTTAACCCAAGCATTCTTTGTACGGCGTGTCGCTTTCCATTAACACGCGCGACCTCGGTTTAGGAGTGAGTTATGAAGCAGCTTTTTATTGGCTTATTTTTGCTCAGCTGTGCCGGGCTGGCTCTAGCCCAAGAACCGGCATCGCAAGGCAGCGGTTCAGATTCGTCCGCAATGGAACAAAAGATTCGCGATCTTGAGGACCGCATTATCGCGCTCGAAGGGCAAGTGCGAATCCTGAAAGAACAAGCAGCGCAAGGCGGTGCTGCGCCAGCTCCGTCAGGAGCAACTGCTCCAGCACCTGCACAGGAAGCTGCGGCAAATCAACCCGCAGCGGCACCTGCTACTGAAGTGCCTCAGACGGCGAGTGTCACCCCTTCGTCAGGTGGGGTTATTGGTGGCGCGGGCGCTTCCGCAGCCAAGGTTTTGAATCCAGACATAAGCGTGATTGGAGATTTTATTGGCATTGCAGGCCGCAACACGGTTCAGCCGTCGCCATCTCTCCAAATGCATGAATCGGAGATTGGACTTCAGGCGATTATCGATCCCTACGCACGCGGGGACTTCTTCCTGAGTTTTGGGGAACAAGGCGTGAACCTGGAAGAGGGATATATCACGTTTACGTCTTTACCGGCCGGTTTTGTTGCAAGGGCAGGGAAGATGCGTGCCGCCTTCGGCAAGATGAATGCGATGCACAATCACGTTTTGCCGTTTGTTGATCGGCCACTTGTCACCAACAGCCTGGTGGCTGGCGAAGACGGTATCGACGATGCCGGTTTTTCTATTGATCACGTCATACCAGCGCCGAAGGGAATCTATCTCAATTTGACGGGGCAGGTGTTCCATGGCGATTCAGGCGAAGGTGATCAAAACGTCTTTCAAGCGGAACGCAAGAGTGACGTGAGCACAGTTGCTCATCTGCGCGCCTACAAAGACATTTCGGAGTCCACAAATCTCGATATTGGGTTGTCCTATGGACGTGGACACAACGATGCCGGTCCAAATCTAATCACAAGCTTATACGGGATCGATGCCACTCTGCGATGGAAACCATTGCGCCGATCGATCTATCACTCGTTCGTTTCGCGCAACGAGTTCATCTGGAGTCAGCGGCAGCAGCTTCCAACCGAACAAAGGGCATTCGGCTTCTATACGTCCGGCGAGTACCAGTTGGCACGCCGCTGGTTCATGGGTGGTCGCTTCGACTGGTCCGACAGGGCCCGTGACGCTTCGCTTACAGACAAAGGCGGCTCGATTATTCTCACGTATTGGCCGAGCGAATTTAGCCAGATTCGCGGACAATATCGTTTCACGAACTATGCCAATGACATCAAGACGAACGAACTGCTCTTCCAGATTCTGTTCTCTCTGGGAGCGCATGGGGCGCACCCCTTTTAGGAGAATCACTTGAAAAAGTTTTCGATTCCATCAAAAAGATTCTGCCAAGCACTGATCATGCTGGCACTGGTCCTGTGCTTGGCCGGACTGCCCGCATACGCGAAGAAACTCAGCGTCGTCACATCAACCACCGATATGGCGGCATTGGCACAGGAAGTCGGCGGCGACAACGTGTCGGTTGAATCGATAGCACGTGGCTACCAGGACCCGCACTTCGTAGAGGCGAAGCCCAGTTTTCTTTTGAGACTGCGCCAAGCCGATCTGTTGATCGTGGTCGGCTTGCAACTCGAAATCGGTTGGCTGCCCCCACTCATCACTCAGAGCGGCAATCCCAAAGTGCAAGCTGGCGCTGCTGGATACCTCGATGCCTCTCAATTCGCCGAGATCCTGGACGTACCTACCGGGCCCGTAACGAGGGCCATGGGAGATGTGCATCCACTAGGCAATCCGCATTATTGGCTCGATCCTGCTAATGGCCGCCGGATCGCGAAGGGAATTGCCAGCAAGTTCGCAGAAATGGATCCGCCGAATGCCTCTTACTACCAACAACGTTTTCAGGATTTCGACAAACGGCTAAGCGCGGCGGAGCAAAAATGGGATGCGGCGATGAAACCGTTTAAAGGCCGCAAAGTGGTTACATACCACAACTCCTTGCCGAACTTCGCGCATCACTTTGGACTGAATGTGATTGGATATGTGGAACCGCGTCCGGGCATTCCGCCGACGCCCAGTCACACGATCGAGTTGATCGGCCAGATGAAACGAGAAAATTGCAAAATCATCATGGTCGAGCCGTACTTCGATCGAAAAACTCCGGATTCGATTGCTCGCGAAACGGGAGGTGCAGTCGTCGAATACTTGCCGTCGGTCGGAGGCGAAAAAGATGTCACGGATTATTTTAAGCTTTTTGACTATGACATTGGACTGCTGATGAAGGCCTTCCAATCCTATCCGCAGTAAGGAGAGCAGGGACAAATGGAGATATTACCTTTTTTATTTTGGCCATTTTTGGCTAGCCTGATCTTGACCGGAATCCACGCCTACCTCGGGGTGCACGTCGTGGAACGAGGCGTGATTTTCGTCGACTTGGCTCTGGCTCAGATTGCCGCACTCGGCGCGACCATCGCCATTCTGATCGGCATGGATCCGCATGGGCGGAGCGCCTACTTCTTAAGCCTAGCTTTCACGTTCCTGGGAGCGGCAATCTTTTCCCTTGCTCGCACGCGACGCGGACACATCCCACAAGAAGCCTTTATCGGAATCGCCTATGCAGTTGCATCGGCGGCAGCGATTGTGGCGATGAGCAAGGCTACCGGCGAAACTGAACACTTGAAAGACATGCTGGTCGGCAACATCCTCGCGGTCTCAAAGCCGGAGGTTGGGAAAACGGCGATACTCTACGGAGTTATCGGGCTCTTCCATTACATCTTTCGTCGAAAATTCCTGTTGATCTCGACTAATCCCTCTGGCGCCGAAGCGCAAGGAATGAGCATCCGGTTCTGGGACTTCCTCTTCTACGCTTCCTTCGGATTTGTTGTTACGTCCTCGGTTTCCATCGCAGGTGTGTTGCTTGTTTTTTGCTATCTCATCGTGCCGTCTGTGGGCGCGATGCTGTTTGCAGACCGTGTTGGTCCACGCCTCGCGATCGGTTGGACGATGGGAACGCTGGTCTCAGCGTTGGGAGTCTATTTCTCGGTCCTGCTTGATCTGCCAACTGGCGCGACCATCGTGTGCACTTTCGGAGCAGTATTGATCCTGATGTTCATCGCGCACTTGATTTTTTTTCACGGGAAGAAGGCACATACTCTGGAGGGAGCGGCGTCAGCGGAAGTCGAGCGAGAACGGGTTCTGCACGGACGCCACTAGACCTTTTGCACAACAAGAATGGGCAGCGTTTTCGCGCTGCCCATTACTTTCGTGAAGTTTGGACTAGATGAACAGCTCGTCTTGCGGCACACCCACGTTGTCGCGACGACGGCGTTGTCCAAAGAAGTACTCTACTCCCGCGCTCAAGCCTTGAACCAATCCTGATACCTGACGTACCGGCGAGATCACAGTGCGATGCACCATTTCGCTCGTTTCTTCTACGCGATCCATCGTCCGGCTGAGTAGTTCATCCGCTCGAATCACCTGAAGCCGAGTTCGATCGAGCACATCGCCTACTGTTGCATCGATTCGCGTCAATTGCGCTTTCACGGTGTTGCTAGTGTCGGTGATGTTTGCAGCAACGGTCTCAATTTTTGGTTTGAGGTCAACCATTAGCGAATTGGCTTGCTCGATGGTTGGAAGAGCCTTGGTCTTTACTTCTTCTGCTAGCGCCTCAAGGCGTGACGTAGTCTTACGCACAGAAAGATAAAGCGCGACGAGAATCAATGCCTGAAGCAGCACTGCTCCAGCAGTCACACCGACGAAAGCAGGTAAGTAAGTCTCCATTCGTGTGTCACACCTTCCGACTGGATCGGTCGCGCAGGTTACAAATTCTTTGCCACACCAGTGTCGCTGGTCGATTCCTTGTAAGCTTGGCGTCCGGCTTCGTAAGCGGCTCGGAACTGCTCTTTCTGCTGGTTGACCACATCTCGGCCGCGGTCGGCCCAATCAGAGGCCTGCTCTTTCGCACGCTTGGCGCGCTCGCGCAGATAATCGCGTCCTTCATCTGCTTTAGACCGTAAAACCTCGCGCGTCTCCTCACCTGAGTAGGGCGCGTACAAAACGCCGACCAGAGCTCCCACGCCTAGGCCGGCGAGGAACCATAGGAAACTGTTGCTGTCACGATCGGACATATTTACCCCTCCGCTGAAATTGATGTCGATGGTAGCACCCGCTTTTCCGAAATACAATTCGGCGATACCTTACCTACACGGAAAAACTCAGGTATTGGTTTAGGGCAATGATCTAGCGCACAATGAAGATCGCCAGGAGGTAGTTAGTGTCTGATCGTAAATATCGTCAGCGCGGATACCAGGACAGCCCGGACAAGCCGCAAGTAAAACGCTCCGATCCCGGGCCGAAGCGCGACACGACTTTTGGGCCTAGGCCGCTGAACATGCCCGGTACACGCTCGGTCTCGCGCTGCGCTCAGTGTGGGATTCTTCTTCAATCCTTGAGCAATCCGCTCGGGACCTGCCCAAAATGTGGATTTGAACTCCACTCGTGCAAGCAGTGCGCCTACTTTGAGCCAACCGCGCGCTTTGAATGTGGTCAAGCCGTGGCCGAGCGCGTGGCCCGCAAAGACGCTTTGAATGTCTGCGAATTGTTTTCCATTCGAGTGATGTTTGAAAAAGAGACTTCCAGCCAGAGCATCTCGCGACCGAATGACGCGCGTGCAGCCTTCGAGAATCTCTTCAAGAAGTAGATCACTCCGCCCGAACTCTTGACTGAAGAGCGGCTTAAGGTTTCATTGTGGGCCTTATAAGAACTTCGCTGGCGAACGATTGGGGCGATTGCGTCACTAGCATACCTACCACGTGGGCGATGTCATCTGGTTGCAGCATCTTCTTCGAATCCTTGCCGGCATGCGGACTGAAGTCCGTGTGCACTGAACCCGGACAAACAACCGAGACCCGAATGTTCTTGCCCCGCAATTCCTCCGCAACCGAAACCGTCAGTCCATTCAATCCCCACTTGGATGCCGCGTAAGCCGCACCATTCGGCAACGCATTCTTACTGGCTAGAGAGGAAATGTTCACAATATGGCCACCGCCACTGCGAATCATGACGGGTGTGAGTTGATGAATCATGTGATAAACGCCGGTCAAGTTTGTTCTAAGAATGCGGTCCCATGTTTCGGGTGGAAGTTCATGAAGCGGCCCGCTGAAGTCACCGATGCCCGCATTGTTGACAAGAATGTTCAAGTCATTTTTCTCAAATCTCTGCGCCAACCGTGACACAGACTCTAAGTTTCCGACATCGCACGACACAGCCTCGGCCTGACCTCCACTCTTCGCGATTCGAGTCGCTGTTTCCTCCAGAGGTTTTGCAGTTCTTCCGCAGAGCATGACCACGGCCCCAAGTTCCGCCAGATGCACGGCGATGGCGGCGCCGATACCGCGTCCTGCGCCGGTGACCACCGCCGTTTGTCCAGCTAAGACTTCACTTTTTTGCATTTATAACGCTCCTGTGTTGGCGTTTTGATGATTTGAGCGCCGATCGCGAATCCATCCCTCGCTGGCAATGTTGGCATCTGAGTGAAGAGGGTTAAGTCATTGTCGAGCGTGTGCTTGCCATGGAAGGGGCGCATCCTTATAATCCGCTCACCGGAATACGGTGTTGTCGCCAAAGAGTTTACGGCTGACGGCGGTATTTCGGGCCTGTCAGTGGCCGGCATTCGCGGTCGTGTTCGAAAGCTTGGCATTGCGCTTGGGTCGCCAGGCAGGAGACTTTCGTCGTTTTCCCGAAGATTCTAAGGAGCCATAGGAATGAAGAACCTTTTCGTCGCGCTTGTGTTGACGGCGGCTGCTGCCGCACAAACGGCAACACCACAGTCGACAAGTCCACAGGCGCAGCCTGCGCAAACCACTCAGCCTGCGCAATCTGGTCAACCCGCGCAGCCCGCACAGCCCGCCCAACCTGGGCAAACTGCTCAGCCCGGCCAGGCGGCAACGCCGCAAGGCGCGGCACCAGCAGCAGCGCCGCAGCAGAAAAAAGAAATCAAAGATCCAGCCGAATACAACGCTTATGTCGGTGCAGTTCAACAACAGGACCCGACAGCGAAGATTAGCGGCCTTGAAGCTTTTCTCACGCAATATCCAAACAGCGTGATGAAAGAAGACGCGCTCGATTTGTTGATGGCGACCTATCAGCAGGCAAACAATCAAGCGAAAGTGCAGGAAACGGCCAATAAGCTTCTGACAATCAATCCGAACAACGTTAAAGCGCTCGTTCTACTCGCCTACTATGACCGCGCCGGTCAAAAGTGGGCGGACGCGAAGCAACACGCAGAGCGCGGACTGCAAGCCCTGCCGAACTGGACAAAGCCGGAAGGCGTCCAGCAGACCGATTTCGATAAACAAAAAGCGCAGTTTGCTGGCCTGCTGAGCAGCGTGGCGGGACTGTCAGCTCTGCAATTGAAAGATTATCCGGCGGCGCAAAAGAATCTGCGTGCTGCTGTTGAAGCCGATCCGAAAAATGTCGAAAACGTCTACCCTCTCGCTCTTGCCTATCTCTCGGCAACCCCTTCCGATGACGTCAATGGGCTCTTCTTCATCGCTCGTGCGGCCAACCTGATCGCCGATCCGAAAGGAAAAGCAGACGTCATTAAATTCGGACATAGCCGCTATGTAAAGTTCCACGGAAAAGAGGACGGCTGGAACGAACTGCTCGCGCAGACCGCGACGACGCCGCTGCCTCCTGCCGGGTTCACCATTACTCAGTACGTTCCGCCAACACCAGCTGAACAGGCTGCCGATATTGTGAAGCAGAAGAAGCCGGAAACAATGGACTTCGCGGAATGGGAACTCGTGCTCTCAGAAGGCAAGCCCGAAGATGTGGACGTCGTGTGGACTGCGATCAAAGGCAAGGCGCTTCAATTTGTTGCTCAGGTCATCAGCGTCACTCCTACCAAGCTTTCGCTGGCAGCGAGTGTTGACGACATCCAAAAGAAAATCGCGGATGTCGAACTTACGATGAACGCTGCAATACCGGCGAGGCTGATGCCAAAAGAAGGCGCGGAAATTACGGTCGAAGGCACGCCTGTCTCTTACACTCCAAAACCATTCATGATGGTAATGGAGAAGGGATCATTGCTGACGAAAGCTGCACCGGCGGGAGCCAAGAAAGCACCGGCACGCAAGAAACCTGCGGCCCAGTAACCCGGTTTCGCAGAGAGCGGAAAAGGCAGCCGTCGCGGCTGCCTTTTATTTTTGATTTGCAACTCAGATTATTCGCTGCCTTCGTTACCGCACAGCTTTTCGTTCCAGTGGCAACGGTCGAGCGCTGCGAGGTGGACGCTTGCCTTCCCGAATGGAACGGACATCTATCTTTAGCTCCGCCATCGTGCGGCTCAGTGTGTTTCTATGCATCCCCAGTTGCCGGGCCGCGCGACACTGGTTCCCTTGGTTTTCTTGCAGCACCGTGAGAATGAATCTTTTCTTGAATTCGCGAACAGCTTCGGAGTAAAGGATATTGCTTCGATACATTTGAAGAATGAGTGCTTCGAGCTGATCTTTCACGGTGGTCCTCGTCTCTCGTTATCTTGGGGGGTTACGGCGCTGACTTTTTGTTGTCCGAAGCTTCAGCGGCATTACGTTCACGTCGAAGTAAATCCAGTCCTTGATAAAAGCGGGCTCGCAGTTCGGAAGGTGCGATCCACGTTGCCGCGCGTCCGACCACCTGGAAGTAGGGGGTTAGCGAAGATCCTTCCAGCAGTTTTGACGTGGGCGTGAAAGCGGTCATACCCACGATCACAATCGCGACCATCAGGGCTCCTCGGATTGCCCCGAGGGCGCCACCGAGCACACGATCAAAAAAACTGAGGCCAGCTTCCTTCACTATCCAGCGGGCAAAGCGGCCCAGGATCCCGGCAAGAATGATCACGCCGATAAAAATGGACAGAAATCCTGCGATGTCACTCAGCCACGCCGACTTCACATGAGGAGCGAGCCAATCAGAAACCGCGCGATATCGCCAAGCCGCCAAGATGTACCCGAACACAAGGCCCGCTAGTCCGAAGGCTTGGTGGAAAAAGCCTTCCATCGTGGCTTGCGCAACAGATACGGCTATAACGGCAAGGATGATCCAGTCAGCCGCGTTCATGATGCTCTCGCGGCGAACTAAACCTGCAACTCGCGTCCGGTGAGCTGACGGTACGCCTCGATGTACTTTTCACTGGTTCGGCGAGCCACCTCGGGAGGGAGGGCAGGAGCAGGGGGCTGTTTGTTCCAGCGAATTTCTTCCAGGTAATCTCTTACATACTGCTTGTCATACGACTCCTGCGCCTGGCCTGGTTGGAACTTGTCCGCCGGCCAGAAGCGCGAGGAATCTGGTGTCAATACTTCATCCGCCAACGTGGTTCCGTGAGCGGTACGCCCGAACTCGAACTTGGTATCCGCGATGATAATGCCGCGCTCGCGCGCATACTGCGATGCTTTCTGATAAATGCGCAGAGTGAGGTCGCGCAGCTCCTCCGCCGCTTCTGTCCCTACAACCTTGATCATCTGCTCGAACGAGATGTTTTCATCATGACCAGTCGTGGCTTTCATCGCCGGCGTAAAAATTGGCTCCGGGAGTTGGTCCGACTCGCGCAAGCCTTTCGGAAGCGTGATGCCGCAGACGCTGCCGCTCGCCTTGTATTCCTTCCACGCTGAGCCAGAGATATAGCCACGAACAACGCACTCCACCGGGAACATATTTGCCCGCGCCACCACCATCGACCGGCCGCGCAATTGGTCCGCGTATTTCCGGGCTTTGGACGGATATGTATCAACATCAGCAGTGAGTAAATGATTTGGGACGATGTCTTTCAGGAATTCGAACCAGAACAGTGAAAGTTGCGTGAGCACCCGCCCTTTGTGTGGAATGCCGGTCGCGAGCACATAATCGAAAGCCGAGATACGGTCCGTCGCTACAAACAGGAGCCGTTCGCTATCGAGGTTGTAAACGTCGCGTACCTTACCACTGGCGTGAAGTTCGAGGTCTGGGAATTCTGTATGTAGAAGGACGGTATCAAGAAGTTCGGGGCTCATGTAAGAAATTTTACAGGCAAAAATCGTGGCGTATTCTAGCGTGGCTAAATTTTTTGTCAACGACTTACGTCACAAGCGGAGATGATGCCAATCTAGGTGATGAAGAGAAAGGCCTTGCCGCGATCGAAGGTGGGGAAACCGACACGCGATCCAGCAGATTGCATTCACAGAGTGTGGAAAAACTGAGGAGAACGTTGGAAATCCCGTCCATCTACTCCAAAAGCCGCAAATGTTTTCGTACTCACTTTCAGTGAGCGGAGTTGATGCTACGCAGTCGCCCCGAACTTCACAGAAACGAGTTTCGATACTCCAGGCTCCTGCATCGTTACGCCATACAACACCGGTGCGATGCTCATGGTCTTCTTGCTGTGCGTGATCAGAACAAACTGAGTCTGCACGCTCATCTCGCGTACCAGTTCCGTGAAACGTCCAATGTTCGCTTCATCAAGCGGCGCGTCAACTTCGTCCAGTATGCAGAATGGACTCGGCTGGTATTGGAAAATTCCGACCAGCAGAGAGAGAGCCGTCAGCGCTTTTTCTCCGCCTGAGAGTAGGAGAACATTCTGCAACTTCTTGCCCGGAGGCGAAGCAACTACATCGATTCCGCTTTCTGCGCTGTTCTCTTCGTCAGTCAGGCGCATGAACGCATTTCCACCCCCGAATAGCTTTTTGAACGTCGCCTGAAAATTATCGTTGATCTTGTGGAATGCCTCTTCGAACTTCTGGCGCGAGACGATGTCGATCTCTTTGATTGTGGCTTGCGTATTTTCGATGGACTCAATTAAGTCTTTCCGCTGAGTCTCAAGGAATTCGTGACGCTCCGCGGTTTCTTTGTATTCCTCAAGGGCCATCATGTTTACAGGTCCCATGCCATCTAGCTTGGACCGCATCTCGCGATAGGCCTGATCTTCCAGCATTAGTTGCTCACCGGCTGCAATCGGAATCGTCGTGTCTGCCATCAAAACCTGGCTCTCCACGCCAAGCTCGTTAAGACAGCTTTCAGACATATATTGCAGATCAGACTGTAATTTCGCGGCACTGGCCGAGAGTTCTCCACGGCGATCGCGTGCTTGATCGAGCAATTGTCGGGAATTGCGAAGCGTTTCGTCGATTTCAAGTAGGCGGGCACGAACCTGATCCGACTCAAATTGCAGCAAACCTTCCCGCGCCTCCCCGGCATTCCTCTCGTTCTCCAGAGAGCCGACTTGCTCTCCTAATTGTTGGTTCTCAACCTCGCGCTGCAACTTCTCGGATGCCGAGGACTCAATTTGTGACTGCAACACATGCACCCGTTCACGCATTTCGGCGACAAGGGACTCGATCCTTTGCAACCCCGACGATGCTGATCGATGGCGCTCTTCAAGTGCAGCGGCTCGAGCTATTTTCTGGGAAGTAGTTTGCGACGCTGTGTCGCGAGCTGAACGCAGGGCGCTCAGGCGATCTTGCGTGAGAACGATTTGTTGCTCGAGCGCCATGCGGCGATCCTCTGCAGCAACCAGGTTCGATTTCCGGTCTTGAATCGTTGTCTCAATCTCCGTGCGCTCAACGCTAAGGCGCTGCAGCTCAAGCCTTGCGGTCTCCAGTCGTTGCCCTGAACGCTGCATTTCCATATCGAGCTGTTGCAGCATATGTCCGGACGTCATCGCCTGCTTGTCAGCCTCGCGTTTTTCGGCTTCCAGGCGATCAAGCAGGGAAGTGAGATCACGGATCTCATGATTGAGAGTCAACACGTGCGTTTCTTCGAGTCGAAGCTGCTGTTCGAGGTCTTCTAGCGAACGTTGAACCTCACGTAATTCACGTTTTAAAGACAATGGTCCTTCGCTACGCTGCTTTCCACCCGTAACAGTCACGTTGTGGAAGCACTCTCCTGTTTGTGACAGGAAAAATGCATCGGGATTGCTGAGTGCAAAATCGCGCGCGACGGCCGGATCAGGAACGATGTATCCATCTCGAAGCTTCGGAAGGATCACTTCCAGCGACTTTCCGAATCCATCCAGTACGCGAATCGTATTTTTCAGGGGAAGGATAGAATGTGCGGCGGCAGGCTGTCGGTTCGACTCATCCACGACAAACGAGAACTTTGCTTGTGCGTCTTCTGGATGGACAAGAAACGTTGCGCGGCCATCGACGTCGGTGCGCAGCAAACGCAGCCCCTCATCGGCAGCGTCCCAAGACTTTACAACGATGTAATTGAGTTCATCCCGTAGAAAATCTTCAACGACGCCTTCGTAGCGGCCTTCGACTTCAAGGAAATCTGCCAAAACGCCGACCGGGGCCAACCCACCCTGCAACGTGCCGGACTGAAAGAGACGGCGAACCGATTCGGTGGAGTATCCGTGCTCGGCAATGACGGCTTCGAGAGATCCCTTCCGTCCCAGTGCGGACGCAAACTCAGCGCGCAGGCTATCCAGTCGCGCCTTGGCAGTGCTTTCCTCGTGCCGCTTGCTTTCGAGCGTCTGGCGTGCATAGACCAACTCAGAATCCAGTCCAGCAAGCCGTTGTGAAAAAGTCTCGAATTCAAGCGCGAGCTGCCCGCGCTGCCCTCCAAATGTATCGATCTGCATGCGGCTACTCGAAATTTCCTTGTCGAGTCGTTGCCCCTCTCGATCGATACTGGCCAGGCGTTCATCCGCTTGAGTGAGGTGGTTCCGAAGGGCCGAGGCTGAAGCTACCGCCTCCATCACTGCTCCACGACAATCCTCTTGTTCGGCTTCAAGGGCGGATGATGTCGCTGCCGCCGCTGCTGCGTCCTGCTGACTCAGAGCGAGTTCATTCTGAGCCAAAGCCAGTTCTGCCGCAGCAGACTCGAGAATCTGCCGGTTTCCAGCCAGTTCTTCTTCTACCGACGCGAGTCGAAAGTGCGCTTGGCCCAGTTCGACATCTGATGCGGCCGAACGCGCCACAAGTTCGGAACATCGCTCCTCGTTTGTTCTTTGGCGGGCATGGGCCCGATCGATCTCGATCGTGATCGTGCTTAAACGTTCACGGTTCGTGCGCAGCTCAACTTCGATCGCATATCCCCGCTGCGTGCGTTCTCCGTGCTCGCTTTCCAGTTGCTGAACCGAATCAGTCTGGTTGCGGATCTCTTCCGCAATCCGATTTAGCTGATTATCCAGTTCTGTAGCTTCCCGTTCGGCATCGGTAAACTTGCTGGCCAGAACGATCCGCAACTTCCCGCGCATTTCCTCGCGAAGGCGCGCATAGCGCTCGGCCTTCGAAGCTTGACGCTTCAGTGAATTCATCTGGCGAGTGACTTCTTCAAAGATGTCGTTTATGCGCGAGAGATTCTGTTTCGCATCTTCCAGGCGGGCCTCAGCCAGTCGCTTTTTTGTCTTGAACTTTGTGATGCCAGCCGCTTCTTCGATGATGGCTCGCCGATCTGTTGGACGGCTGCTCAAGATCTGACCGATGCGTCCCTGTTCAATCAGGGCGTACGACTCCGGTCCAAGTCCGGTGCCCATGAAGAGTTCCTGGATGTCGCGCAAGCGGCAAAGTTTCCCGTTCAGCAGATATTCGCTTTCACCGGAGCGGAACAACCGGCGCGTCACATGGATCTCTCCCGCGCGATACTGTTGCTGATTGAATTTCCTCCTGCGGATCTTAAGAACTACCTGCGGAGTTTGCGGCACGTCTACGGCAGTCACAACCGCTTGTTCCGGGACCGTCGGTGCTGTCTCTTCGCCATCTTCGACCACGCCAGGTTGGGCTTCTTGCGTCAGCCGTTCTGCTTCTTCGTGTGCCTTCGCGCGTAATTCAGCTTCGTCCCAGTCTTCGCTGCCGGGCGGCATGTCATCCTGGATTTCAATCTCGGTAGGCTCCTTGGCATCGGCACCGTCGTAGACCTCTGGGTCAATCAATGTCAGCGATACTTCTGCCATTCCTGTTGGCTTTCGATCCCGTGTGCCGGCGAAGATGACGTCTTCCATACGCGAACCGCGCAGTGTCTTGGCGGATTGCTCGCCCAAGACCCACGAGATGGCATCGGCAATGTTCGATTTTCCGCAGCCGTTCGGCCCGATGATGGCGGCCACGCCCTCACCGTGAAACTTCAGTTCTGTGCGATCACAAAATGACTTGAAACCCAGGATCTGCAGCCGTTTCAGTTTGAGCAATTCTCAACTCCTTGTGGCCTGCGACCGATACTGTCGGACGCAAGGCGTTCGCGCTTCTTGCGCTGGCTGGGGCGCGCTGCAAAGGTGGAACAGTTCGGCTGAACTGTTAACTACCCGGGTTCCCGAACCGGTTTGCCGGATCAGGGTACGGTCCACAGACGCACGTGGATCCGCACAATTGATAGTTACTCTAACCAGCAATGGAGCGGGGGTCAAGCATGAAAACACCATATATAGTGTGCCTCATCCCGCAACCGCTTGATTCTGGATAGACATTGCAGCAATTGCCCACAATTTGGATGAGGAAAAAGGAAGGAAGGGAGATTCGCGAGAGCATTCAAACTCTAGCGCAGCGCTTATACGGGGGCAATGAGAACTTATTTCGGAACGTCCAAAATTAAGGCCTGATCGAACCCAAGTCCTGGGTCGTTGAGACTGGATGTGCTCTCTTGGAAGATGCGGCAATAAGGCTTGAGTGCCCCTTCGAACACTGTCTTCCGATTTACGAACACGGTTAAGGGTTTTGCTGGATCGAAGACATCTCGTCTAAGCAACAAACGCAGACGCTTTACCGATCGCGTCGCGATCTCGATTCGGTTCTGCTTGATTTCCGCGGACACTTCCGCTGTTCCGCCAGCTTTCTCCAGCACCTCGATCCAATACCGTCGAGGGAAACTCAGGTCTCGCCAACTTGCCGTGAACTTTGTCGGATAAGCCGTTCTAGATTTGTTTTCCAGGAACGTTAGTGTTAGCTCGTCGTCCGTGTTCAAAGTGACATCATGTTCGCGTTTTTCTAGAATTCGCAGCACAGGTGCGGTTTTCAAATTCAGACGGCCTAGACTCTCGACCGTGTCCCGCGAGCATGATGATGGAATACGCGGATCCTGGTCGCCATGGACCAAAAGCATCGGCAGGATCTGAAGATTTTTCAGCCCAGCGGCAACTTCTTCATTGCATTGGGCAGCGCCCATCAGCGACACAACTCCAGCAAAGCGCTGAGGCCATGATTCCGCGTAGTCAAGAGCGCCCGTACCACCATTACTAAAACCCGCAAGATAGATTCGATCTGTATCAACGTTGAAGTCATTTAAGACCTCTTTGATCAGAGAGTCGACGCGGCTCCGGATTTCAGGCTTCCACCAGTAATCACCCGCGTGGGGATAAAGGACGAGGTAGTCTGTCTTCGACACAGTCTCCTCGGCTGTGTTCACTCCGTCGATGGCGAGTCCGCCGCCTCCGCTCAGGTAAATCAGCAGTGGAGTTTTCTGGGTGGGACGATACGTCCCGGGAACCCGCATCATGTAGGGGTGGCCGTCTTGCATGAGTCGCAGCGTTGTACCGAACTGCTGTTGTAAATATTTCCGAGGGGCACTTTTGCATGCTGCGGAGGATGTTTCTCCTGCGCTGATGTCAACCTGGAGTAAGCGTTGCACAAGCAGCTTTACCGATACATCGGGACTTTCGCGGAGCCGTCGAACGATCGCTGAGTCATAATCGTGTTTGTTGTTCTGGATGAGATAAGTCAAAGCAAGAGTTTGCGTGTGAGCATCTGGTTCTTGCAGGGAAACATTCAGATCTCGGCTAGGGATCGCGACCGAGGGAGATAGGATCATGGCCCGCAAGAGTCCATCACGGAGCTTCTCGTCGTTCAACCAGGCGGCTGGATCTTCGCCGCGTCGCCTTTCCGCAAGTGCGAAGTGTGCAGTCTCGTGGACCGTTCCACCAGGGACGCTGTACGTGGCCTCGAAGTCGATCTTCTCGAGAACGCCAGACCCTGCGCACCACCAATAGCGCAGATGGATCGAATTACCGGAATCTTCGCCTTCGATGCGCTCACAGTCGTGTCCATTGATTGCTTCACGCGCTGCGTAACGAAATCGAAGTCCCAATACATTCACACTCTTCCAGGAATCTCCGATCGTAGGGGAAGTCGCGGGTAGCGCTTCGATCTCGTGAACGCCGAATAGCAGTTTGCTGGGCGATTCTCGTACGACTTCCCAATAAGCCTGCGGTTCGCCCGATTTCGTGAATTCCATCGCTTCTGAAAAATGAGTGGGACGCTTCGCCATCCGGGCTTCAAATTTTGGCAACTCGTCTTTAAGTTTGTCTCGTCCGTTCTCTTTGTGCGAAAGCAGATCTGCGGATTCACGAGTCCGCTCGAAGCCCACGCTGATCCTGTCTTGGTTTGTACCGGCAATCAGTACGTGGCTGATAAAGCGGGTGCGCGTGTGGCTTTCACCTTCTTCTCCGCGATAGATCCGTTCGAGCGCATACTTGTAGATCAGGTGATCGCCTGTGCGAAGGTCGTATTTCCAGGGTTGGAGCTCACCGCTAATGGAAGTCGCGCCTGGACTCGAAAAGTGAGGAAAATTTAGGAAAACAACGAGTGCCAGGAGAAACCGAGAAAGAGCCACATGACAATAGACGTTGCTTCGACGCATTGGCAAGCACTCACGGCAGTTTCACTTCTTCCGCTCGATTAGGAAATGCGCCAGCGCCTTCAACGTGTCCGCACGTGCGCCAAAATTATCAAGTTCTGCGCAGCCAGAATTCACTAAAGAATCTGCTTTTTTTATAGACTCATCGATGCCGAATAGCGCGGGATATGTGGTCTTCTCGGCGTTCATATCTTTGCCAGCGGTTTTGCCCAGCTGTTCAGAGGTCTGCGTTAAATCGAGCACATCATCGACGATCTGAAACGCTAATCCGATCGATTGACCAAAAGTTCGAAGTCTCTTGATCTGTTCATCGTTTCCGCCGGCGTAGATACCTCCACTAACTAGGCTTGCGGTAATCAGTGCCGCAGTTTTAGAGCGATGAATGTACTCGAGTGTTTTCAAGTCGGGCTTCGTGTGTTCGGCTTCAAGGTCTACGACTTGCCCCCCGATCATGCCATCGATCGTTCCGGTTCCGTGCGCAATCTCAGAAATGATCCGCACCGTGGCTGCAGCAAAACACTTCAGATGTGCGAGAACTTCATAAGCCTGCGTCTGCAGAGCGTCGCCGGCGAGGATTGCAGTTGCCTCACCGAAAGCTACATGGCATGTAGGTCGTCCTCGTCTCAGGTCATCGTTATCGAGCGCTGGCAGATCATCGTGGATCAACGAATACGTGTGCAACATCTCGAGCGCTGCTCCCAGTTCGTCGATTCCATCCGGTATTCTTCCGGCCACCATGCGTCCAGCTTCCATAGAAAGCATCGGACGCAAACGTTTTCCTCCCGCAAAGACGCTATGGCGCATGGCTTTATGGATCGAGACAGGGTACTGGTTCTCGGCAGGTATGAGTCGATCGAGCGCACGATCGGCAGCGATCCTGCCTTCTTCGAGAGTGTTTTTGAGCATGTGGCGTGAGTATAGCAAGGGAGACGCACCGGAATGTGCGTGATCCCGTTGAGGCGAAATCAGGCAGCAGCTGACTGGACGAACTTCGACTGGATCACCGCAGAGCGGATGATGGAAGCAAAATCAGAGGCGTCGCAAAGATCCGCGGCTCCAGCAGCCAAGACTTCGGCCCACATCTGTTCATCGGCGAGCCTGTGCGTGCAAACGATGGAAGTCTGCGGGAAATTTTCGCGAAGTTCACGCACTTCTGCGACTCCCGCGTTTTCAAGATCAAGGATAACGAGCGTTGCTCGCCGCTTGGCCACCTCGACACGCAGATCGGATGGCGAGTTCGCAACGCCCACCGTTTCGAAATGGTTTTTCAGGGAAGGAACCAGCACGCCGGCGATACTGGCATCCTGTTCAAGTACCACAACACTGGATGGCCTCATACTTCCCCCTGGGAGAACCGTCGTCAAAGACGGACTGGGCTGCGGTCAGACGCTTATCCGCAGACGTTACATCGACGAGCGACGATAGCCGAGTAATCAGCGGCGCGCTTTATCGGCCGGGGGCTCAAACGGTTCAGCTTGCAGTTTTCCGTTCTTCTTGAGAAGAATCTCAACTTTCCCCTCAGCTTCCTCCAATTCCTTACGACAGGACGCCGAGAGCTGCATGCCTTCCTCGAACAGCTTCAACGATTGCTCGAGTGGCACATCCCCTTTTTCGAGTTCCTGGACAATCTTCTCGAGTCTCTCGAGACACTCCTCAAACTTTGCCAAAGGGGAAGAACTCCTGTGTGTATTTTACTTCAATTGTCGTGTAATTCGAACGTGCCGGCACCGGACAAGTTATCCAGTCGTTGCGGCAGGACGGTTGCTGCCAAGTGCCTCCAGTACATCGACGGCCGTCGAATAGCGTCCCATCGGAGCGCTGATCTGGGCGCCTTGCACTAGATTCTTTACCGCCGAAAGCATCTCTCTCGCAATGGAGATACCTTCCTCCCGAGCTGCCTCAGGAGTCGATGCGCGCGACATACGATCAAGTACTTCGTCAGGCACGGATACTCGCAATTCGTTTCGCATGAATTCAGCATTCCGCAGACTCAAGAGCGGCCAGATCCCAGCAATCACGGGGATGCGACAGTGTTCGATCCTCTTGAGAAACTTCTGCAATAGTGAGAGATCGAATACTGGCTGGGTGACTGCGTACTCTGCGCCAGCCTCGACCTTGTATTCAAACCGGCGGATCTCCTCATCCAGGTTCGGCAGCCCTGGATTGGCGCCCACTCCGATAACAAAAGACGTCCCATGGCCTAACGGGTTGCCGCCAATGTCCAAGCCCCGATTCAGATTGTTCACGATGTTCACCAATCCGATTGCGTCAACATCGAACACTGCCGTCGCGTCAGGGTAGTTTCCTATTTTCGGCGGATCACCCGTGATGCAGATCAGGTTTCGAATTCCGGTCGCAGCGGCGCCTAGTAGATCAGATTGGATGCCGAGTACATTCCGATCTCGACACGTGTAGTGCAGGATCGCTTCGATTCCAACCTGCTGTTGAACGAGCAAGGAGAGCGCTTGGTTGCTCATTCTCGCGGAAGCACGAGGGCTATCAGGTATGTTGATCGCATCCACCCCAACAGACTTCAGGAAGCGTGCGCCTTCGACCTCCTTACCAATCTCAATGCCCTTAGGCGGCACGATCTCGACCATGGTTACGAACTCGCCGGTGGCTAACTTTGCCCCCAGATTCGAACGTCGTGCCAGCGGCAGCTCAGGATCCGAAGTACGAACTGAAGCGACGTGTGTCGATGCTGGTTGGCTTGTCTTGACACGCGCCTCTCCGACCCGCAAGGCAGACTTCATGGCGCGGATGTGTTCAGGTGTTGTTCCGCAACAACCTCCAATCAATCTCACGCCCGCTGCGACGAATTTCCGTGCATAACTCGCCATGTATTCGGGAGAGCACAAGTAGATATTGCGTCCTTCGACCGAGCGTGGAACTCCTGCGTTAGGTTGCGCTGATAGCGGCAGGGAAGTGCTGGATCGGACGCGCTCCACTGCGTCGAGCATGGCCACAGGTCCGACGCTGCAATTACAACCAATCACCTCGACACCCCAATCCGTGATCCGTTGCGTGAATGTTTCGGTGTCGGATCCGTCCAGGCAATTGCCGTCCTCGTCGATAGTCACCTGCGCTACAACGGGTAATTTCGGATCCACTTCGCGACACGCTAATACCGCCTGGTGCAGCTCTTCGAGATATCCGAACGTTTCGAGCATGATCAGATCAACTCCGCCCCGCACGAGCGCAGTGATCTGCTGGCGGAAAATGTCTCTTGCTTCCTCGCGGGACATCTTCCCAAGTGGCTCGATGCGAATTCCCATCGGCCCAACGGATCCCGCAACCCACACATCGAAACTTTTAGCCGCATCCTTCGCTATGCGAGCCCCTGCCTCACTGATCTCTCCGACGCGGTCTGCCAGTCCGTGTCGTGCAAGACGGACTGCGTTTCCCCCGAAAGTGTTGGTTTCAATGATCTCGGCACCTGCTTGCAAATACTCGTGGTGAATTCCCCGGATCAGATCCGGCTGGGACAGATTTAGTTCGTCATAACAACGATTGATAAAGACGCCCTTGGAATACAAAAGCGTACCCATCGCGCCGTCGCAGAGAATGGGCGCTTTTTTAAGTCGGGCAATCAGATCGCCGGTCATTGTGCTTGAGAATACAAGAACAACTGTGAGTGCGACAAAGGCTGTGATGCTGTTCCCGGAAGAGGTCGATCCGGCAGAGAAACGCAAACCCACCATGCGTCGCGAAAAATTGTTCGGGAAGGGCTCTGCTATAATCCCCAATTCGCATCCAACCGTTTATCCTTCATGCTCTTAGGAGTTCCAGGTTGAAAAGAGCCTTCTTGTGGATTGTGCTGGCGGGGTTTTTTGTCTCCTGTGGATACAACAACAGCTCTCCCGGTTCCGGTGGGACGACAAGCGGACTGAAATTCAGAGCTTTTGTAGCACAGAGCGTCTCTTCCGGCTTGAGTGCGTCCAGCTTGATTATTGTGGACGCATCGAAAGATGTTCTGGCGCGCGTAGCCGGTATTGGTGCAGCTACTGCGGGCGTTGGCAGAAGTCCGGTCCTGATGGACGTGAGTCCGAATAAAAACCTGACGCTTGTCTATAGCTCTGGCGACAATCTTTTCGCCTTGGTCAACAACTCCACGGAGCAGGTCAGTGGTTCTGTTACCTTGTCGGGACCGACTGAAAGCTTCACGATCTCCAGTGATAACGCATCCGCCTATGTGGCGATTCCCACCGCTCCGGTGAATGGTCATCCGCCGGGAGCATTGCAGGTCATCAGCCTAGGGAACGGCGTTGCGACCAGCACGGTGCCAATCCCAGCTGTCCGATTCCTCTCTGAAAGCCATGATGGCAACCGCATCTTAGCCTTCAGCGACAATTCCGACAGCATTGGCGTGGTTATCCCAGCCAACATCGGAACTACAATCGATCCACTGACCTTTATCGGTGGATTCGACCGACCCGTTGGCGCTTTGTACAGCTCTGATGACCGCCTCGCCTACGTTCTGAACTGCGGTGCTGAGTGCGGCGGCACTTCCGCCAGCATCCAGACGGTGGACATGACCACCACTCCTCCTGCGTTAGTTGGATTGCCGATCCCAGTTCCCGCGGCCACCATAGGCCTCCTCAATGGCACGACACTGTATGTAGCCGGTAGTCCTCCCGCCACTCCTTGCACCACCGGTGGTGCATCCTCGTGTGGCGCGATCACCGTCGTCGATGTCTCCGGCGGAGCCGTGCTCGCTAGCGCAGAAATCACCGACGGTTATCACAATCGAATCGGGATGGGTGCGGATGGTCAGCTCTTCATCGGTGCCCGGACTTGTTCTCAGGTTCTTCCGCCCGCGACAGAAACTCGTGGTTGCTTATCAATTTTCAATACGACCACTTCCGCAGTGACGATTCCATCCTTTAACGGTGATGTCACCGGAATTGAGCCGATCACAAACCGGCACGTGGTGTACGTGGCGCAGGGCGGCGAGTTGAAGATCTATGACACCACTACCGATGCTCTTCAGACACAACAGGTAGACATCTTCGGCTTTGCATCGGACGTAAAGCTCGTTGACTTCTAGCCGAACTTTATTTCGGCGACTTCAACACGAGTTCGTGAGACTTGGTTCGCTGAATTGCTTCTATTGAGAAAGGGAACAGCAACGTCGTTCCCTCGTACCACGTGTTCCATTGATCCATATAGTAAGGGCTCGACAAATTTCCGCTCTGCCCCATAACGGTATTTAACGTCGATTGGTCGAGGGCCGCGAGGTTTACAGTTAGCCGCTCCGAAGGCCCGAACGTCTTCCCAACCTGTTTGACCGTATAGCCCCCGCCGGATTGCGGGTGTAATCCTGGGCCCGTCCAGCGCCCCAGAACAGGAATTCGGCTAAGAATAGGATGTTCAATATCGATCGGTGAAAAACTGCCCCATGCCCAGTTCTTAAGATCTTTCGGCGCGTCGGGATGCTTCACAGCTGCTTCGACTGCCGCCGCCAGCAGTTCGTCATAGTTCGTGTAGCCCGGGGGCAGCCATCGAGCTGGTTGTTTGATCAGCACGTTTTCGAGCCAGATCGAGGACATCCCCCAACGATAATCTTTCCAACTTAACGTCCCGGACGATTCTTCTTTGCTTGCCACTCCCAGCTTCGGCTCAAGGATGAGGCGCAACAGTTCGCCTCGCGCCACCGTTTCAATTGTGGGGGCACTCGAGTCCGCCGCCATCTGACCGGTCCAATCGCGCAAAATCTCGCGCGCTTGCTGGGCACGATCGGAAACATGGTTTACGTGATCGAGGGAATAAACAAACCGTTCCGCACAATAGCGGTCAAATGCTGACATGATGTCAGTTTGCAGCGACAGCATATCTGCTGGGCCGAATTTTTTTCCCGAGTTCAACACCCGCAGAATGCGTTCAGTACGCCACGGAGAACCCCATTCGGAACTGAGGCTGTATTTGTAGCCATCCGGAGTAATTCGACCATTAGCGGTTGCAATGATTCCCGACGGCGGATCATATACACGCGGTAGATCGTCAAAAGGAACGTAATTTTTCCACTCGTGAGCATCGTCGGCACCATTCACCGGTAGTCCGCCGTCTCCGCTTTGGCGAACCGGAATGTGTCCTGTTGCTTGGTAACCGATATGTCCGTCCACGTCGGCGTAAACAGTGTTTTGGGACGGTGCATCCCAGATCGAAAGAGCTTTGCGGAACTCCTCCCAGTTCTTAGCCGAATTCAGATCAAAAAATGGATTGTTCAGCGCATCATAAAGAGTCCATTTCAATGCAATCTTGCGCGACTCTCCCGGAACTAAGTCCGTGATGATGGGACCGTGCCGGGTCACGGTAACATCCACCGTCACGTCCGGCCTGCCTTTTACGCGGATCGTTTCCGTGCGATGCACGGCGTCCTTCCAACCGGCCGGCGTTTGATATTGTCCTTGCTCGTTGAAGTTTTCGACGTAAACGTCTTCGACGGTCGGTCCGACATTCGTGAACCCCCATGCGATCCGCTGGTTGTGCCCGACGATCACGAACGGCACGCCGGGCAAGGTCACTCCTGCTACGTCGTAATCTCCACAACGCAAATGCGCCTCATACCAGAGGTTTGGCATCTGATGGCCAAGGTGCATATCGTTGGAGAGCAGGGGCTTGCCAGTGATGGTGTGTCCACCTCCCACAACCCAGTTGTTTGATCCAGCGATTAGCTTGACCTCATCTGCCCATTCGCTCCGGCCTGCCGCTTCTTTGTGCCCTGACAAGAGTCGCGTGATCGCTTGGGGCGAATCGGACATCGGCTCTTCCTCTTCTTCATCCTGGTCGTTATTTCCATTTCTCTGATCTTCTTCCATTCGAAGCGAGGCAGACGAAGGCGGACGATCGCGCCACGAAGAATTCACATACAACTCGGCTGTGAGTTGAGGGCCTAGCTTGGCGAGGATCTTTTCGTGTTGAAGCGCAGCCCGATATTGCCCATGATTTAAATCCTGCACCATGCGGGCATGCATGATCAGTGAATCCTCTGCCGACCAGGGTTGCGGAGTGTACTTCAAGATCCGGAACTCGATTGGCAGATGGTCCCGACTCGAGTTCATGTAGGCATTAACGCCCTTGGCATATGCATCGAGAAAATGCAGTTCCCGCGCGGGCAGTTTTTCGAGTGCATTTTTAGCTGCTGCTCGAAGGCCCAGAATTCTCTGTTCCCGATCGTGTTTCAGCAAGTCTGGCCCAAGGATTTCTGCGATCTCACCGGCGGCAAAGCGCTTCATAATGTCCATCTGCCAGAGCCGGTCCTGTGCCGTCACGTACCCTTGCGCAAAAAACAGATCATCCAGATTCGCCGCTTCGATCGTAGGGATACCGTGTCCATCGCGGATGACGCGCACATCCGCCGACAAACCAGGAACGCGGATCGTGCCGTCCAGTTGGGGCAGGGGAGCGCGAACCATGTGGTAGATCGATCCAACCGTCCCGAGTAAGGCAAGAAGCAAAATGACAGCTAGATAGAGAAAGACATGGCGCCACCAGCGGCGGCGCTCGCCCAAAACAGGTCCCGAAATTACAGTGGCCATCTTTCTCCGATTCTATGGGTGCTTTCAGATCGGCACAATTAACCAAACAAGCCCTGATCGGCCGATAGTTTTGCAGTTACACCGATCACCAGTATCATTCTGTTGTTCTCGTCGTACCATCCTTCTCTACTTATGCTCCAAAAACGTATCGACGATCAGCCCACGATCTCGCGAGCCATGGTTCGCGAGGCCGAGGACATCCTGCGCCAGCATTTGAAAAGGGTTGGGCTCAAGCAGACCGAACAGCGCAACACGATCTTGCGGAGTTTTCTCGAAACCCGGGAACATTTGTCCACGGATGAACTGCATCGCTTGGTCAAAAAGAAAGACCCGCGGATTGGCTATACGACCGTTTATCGAACGCTCAAGCTACTCGCCGAGTGTGGGCTTGCTAGCGTGGTGGCATTCCACGACGGGATAGCCCGCTACGAACACCAGTACAATCGTCGCAGCCATCATCATATGGTCTGCACGGAGTGCGGCAGTTCAGTGGAGTTCTTCTCCTCGGATCTCGACGAGCTTGAGCGCGAGATCGGCCACAAGTACCACTACCAGACCACCCGTCACACATTTCAGATTTATGGCGTTTGCGAGGCCTGCAACAAAAAGAACGGCACGCGACGTCCAGCATAGGATTTTTCCCTCGTATGAACATGCCAGCCTCGTGTCCAGATTGCGGTTCGGAATTACCCGCCGGTGCAACTCAATGTCCTCGCTGCTATCCCCAGCCCGTAACCCACGATACGCGCGAGAGACTAGTTGCGGTCGCGTGTTATCTCACTCCGCTTCCAGCAATCGCATTTCTTCTTCTAAAACCTTTCCGCGACAGTGCTTTCATTCGATTCCATGCTCTGCAAAGTACTATTGTGGGTGGGACAGCCCTCGTTTTGATTCTCCTCGGCGCACTTTTTGCCAACCTCGGGTGGACCGTGGCCTGGCTTATGTTCGGTGTTTTGTTTTTTGTTGCTTTGTTTTTTCTCTGGCTTGTCCTCTCAATTAAGGCCGCGCAAGGGATGCAGTTCGAGCTGCCTTTCGTAGGGCAACAGGCAGCCAAGCGCGCGACGCGCGGAATCTTTTAGGACACTCGCAAATCACTTTGACGTGACTATTCTGTCTGTTACAGTGCGCGCAGTCTCTCCCCACTGATTGGTGCTCCGATCAGATGATTTTGGCCAAATACCATTGACATATATCCAGGGGGATCGATGGGATTTGCTGGACAGTACACAGCCGCACTGTTAGCTCTTACGACCTACTTTCAACGAGACGACGCTGCCAGCGGTGCAGCCGCTTGCGGGTGCTTTGGTTTCATCGGCCTCGTGATCGTAGCAACCCTGGCCCTTAACATCTTGCTCCTGGTCTGGGTCGCCAAGGACGCTAAGAACCGTGGCATGGACAACCCTGTTTTGTGGATGATCCTTGTCATGGTCACTGGCATCATCGGTTTCGTGATCTACATCCTTGTTCGTCCGCAAGGTACTCTGGTGCGCTGTCCTAATTGTTCAAATGGAAGGCTACCCATAAGCGCGAAATGCCCACACTGCGGGAACGCTTCAAACAGCCCGGCTTCTACCTTCTGATTGTGGCGCTGTGCTTCGTTATACTCGTTGCAGACGCCCTCCGCCCTGCTGAGCAACAGATCTCAGCTGCGGCTTACGTTCGCCTCATCCGGACTTATCAGCAGCGCGCCAGTCCGGTCATCTCTCGCGTCGTGCAATGCCGTTACTCACCTACCTGTTCAGAATATTCCGTAGACGCTGTTCGGAGATTCGGTTTGATACGCGGTCTGCGTCTCACAACCACTCGCCTTTGGCGTTGCCGCGCCAGCGTTCCCCTCGGATCGAGTGATCCCGTGCCTTAATGTTTTGATTTGCCTTCCGGATTTCTTTCTGATAACTTCGCGCGCCAGCCCCCCTCGAACAGCGATCGAGTTGTTGTCGCCTCAACATGCGACAGTCTCAGGCGAAGTACGTCACTCTCAGGAGGTACTTATGGCATTTTGCAGCGAATGCGGTACGCAAGTGGCCGATGGTGTCCAGTTCTGTACGTCTTGCGGCAAGCCGATAGGTGCTCGTCCTGCTGCTGGTGCAGCTACCGCTCCCGCAGGAGGTCTTGCCGATAACGTGGCCGGCCTGTTGGCGTACCTTACCATCATCCCTGCGATCATCTTCCTAGTGATTGAACCTTTTAACCGCAACCGGTTCGTGCGCTTTCACGCGTTCCAATGTTTGTTCATTGCAGCCACTGGATTCATTCTTGGCATTGCACTGTCGATCATTGGCTTCATTCCAGTAGTCAACTTGATGGTGCTGTTTCTCGCTCCAATCGTCTGGATCGGAATACTGATCATGGTCATCCTGTGCATGGTTCGCGCCTACCAGGGACAAAAATTCAAACTGCCCGTCATCGGGGACATGGCTGAGAAACAGGCTGACGCCGTTTAAGCTTTCGCAAGCACAGACCACGGGAGCGATCTTTCGCTCCCGTGCCGCTTGACAGACCCCCATCCGAGTCGCCACTCTATCTGTTTTTGGCGTTTGACCTTCACCGTTCCGGTCAGGTGATCGTCTTTGGGAAGGATGGTGGCGTGCGAGTTCGGGTCTTCTACCACGATAAGTGTTTCGACGGAGCTGCTTCCGCCGCACTGTTCTCGCGTTTTTATCGGGAACGCATTCGCAATGGCGTTGAGTTTCAGTACAGCGGACTATTGCATCGCGCGGGCGCCCTTTTCAACGAAGCCGATTTCGACGGCGACGAGAATGCCATCGTCGATTTCAAGTACTCCTCGTCACCACAGATCACGTGGTGGTTCGACCATCACGAGAGTGCTTTTCTCACTCCGGCCGATGCTGCTCATTTTAAGCAAGACCAGAGCAATCGCAAGTTTTACGATCCCGACTTCAAATCTTGCACAAGCTTTATCGCAATGATTGCCGAGCAACGATTCGGATTTGATCCCCGGCCGGTCGCTGAACTTGTTCACTGGACAGACATCGTTGACGGTGCTCTCTACGATGATGCGCGGTCGGCGGTCGAGATGAAGGCTCCAGCAATGAAACTCACGATGGCCATCGAAGCGGCTCCTGATCCGGATTTCGTACGCAAGCTGATCCCGTTACTCACCGAAAAGCCTCTGGCAAACATTCTTAACGAGCCCTTCGTTAACGAAGTATTACCACCGCTTCTGGCGCGTCACGAACGCTCCATCGGAGTTTTGCGTGAACGAACCGAAGAAAAAGATGGGACTATCTTTTTCGACATCACCGACCAGGATCTCGAAGGCTACAACAAGTTCATTCCTTACTACTTGCATCCGCATTCGATCTACAGCGTAGGCTTGAGCAAGAGCAGTTTTCGTGTGAAAGTTTCCGTTGGCTCAAACCCGTGGTCGCACGAGGAACCTCGCGTCAACTTGGCACGCGTGTGTGAACGCTACGGCGGCGGCGGGCACGCGCGAGTTGGCGCTATCTCATTCGATGTTTCACGTCACGACGAAGCCTTGCGGGCCTCCAACGAAATCGTTGAAGAGCTTCGCGCAGATGTTCGTCGCGGTTAGTTGCCGTCCGAGTTCACGAGCATCAGAGGATTTCGCGTTATCTTTGATCGCCTCGATGAAGAGCAATTAACGGTGCTGGCCGTGGTGCTCGTGCACGTAGATGAAATAGTTGATAACGATTGCGAGGCCTAGGGCGCTTAGAACGATGACGGGGAGCATGCCGCACCTCCTCCGCTTACGATCTCAGCTACGCATACCTGCTGTCCGCGCACAAGTGCGCCTGTCTCACGAGGATGTGACAAGAAATTACCCTTGCAGCGAACAGCAAAAAGCCCAACACCAGGATGTTGGGCTTCGACCATCTTCACGTCTCTGATTCGTTACCGCACGACATCCACGCTTCCATGCACCGCAATCGTCGGCCGTCGAACGATGATCTGCCCGCGATCATCTTCATAGTAGTAATGCGTCCGCCCCTGGTACACGTAGGAACGGCAGCCGTACTTCTTCGCCTGTCCCGGAGGCATTCCGCAATTTCCCCAACCTGTTTTCTTTCCGCGTTCCCACGCGACGGGCATTTCACCTCGATTGTGATAAACCCGGTATTCGTAGCCGTCGCGCCGGTCCCAATTGCGATCGTCCTCGTCATAATGCTTATTGCCGTGAGATTTGCCCGGTCCATTTCCGTGCGGACTCCCGTGCTCTTTCCCTTGGCCGTGATCTGCGCGCGCCATTGGCGCGCCAATGCTCAGGCCTAAACCCAACATAAGCACTGCCACCAATCTGATCATCTTCGTCTCCCTTGAGAAGCCCACCGCCAACAATCTAAGTGCAACCTGACTTCCACGCCTGTACTCAGGTTACATTCAGCAACTTAGGGGAAGCATGATTACCTAGGTACTACGAAAACTTTTCCTCGCGGGCGTGAGAAAAGACAGAAGGGCGCAGAAGTCCGTAATCTACTGTATAGACGCACGGCCTCGTATTGAGGCAACGTTAATGTTTCTGTGTGTAGCCGTGCCTTCTGAAGATCGTATCCGGGAACTTTGCGAGCGTGTCATCGAAGAAACAGATGAACACACCTTGCACCTCTTAATAGCGGACCTGCAATCTGCCCTGAGAGAATTCATTGGCGCTACCCGTTCCAGGGCCACGGGCACCATCTCCCATATCCAGGCGCTGGAAGCGAGAAATAAAAGCAAGCTAGCATTCCCTGCGCCTAAAAGAAGGGACGTGGCTTGAAATTCGGCCGAGGCACTTCAGGAATGAATTCTGAACCCGGCCTTCTCTCCTAGCGCCAGTGAGACAGCTTAGAAGACCTACAGCTTGCACTGGATCGACCAACTGGCGCCATCCGTGATCCACTCTTTCAATCTCATTCAACCTTCCATAGTGGCAATTCAGGAGGACTCGATGGAATTTGAAAGCTCAGGGCGACAATCAAAAATCACGCGCGAAATCTCCGAGCTCCTGATGCGCCAATTCAGCGCAATCCAGAAATCCATCCGGCACGAATGTGCAATGGAAGAAGAAAACGAATTCGATCGGCGTCGGGCAAAAATAAACGAATTAATTCAAGAGCTTGAGCAGACCAAAGCACTGGATAAAGCTGCCTAGCAAGAAACGAGATTGTTACGTTGGAGCCCACTTTCAATTTTTGATCAAAAATCGCGAGATCCGCACTGGTCAAGCCTTTTTGCAATATAGAATGCGCCCCATCAGTTCATTAGTGCTGTTCTAACCCGAAGCCGGTGTCACAATGCTAAAACTTCTATTCGAGGCCGTTTCGATCGCACTCGTGATTGTTTTCCTTTTCACAGCTGGTTGGGCTTTGTACTACGTTACGATTGGCTGGCGCTGGTACCTGCAAGCCCTGAGAGTGCATCACCGCCGACAATTCTTTACCTGGCGATACCGCATGACTGCCCTCATGATTTTCACGATTGCGTACTTTTCTGCGCTTCAAACATTCGCTCACCGCTAAGAATCGTGCCTCGTTATGCAAGCCTGAGTTCGGTGCGCAAGCTACCAAACTGCCAAAATACAGCCTGAGCTGCATCACCTGTGCGTGAGTCTAGTTGCTCACTCCGAGGTTTCCGGGTATGGAGTGTGAGTAGATCGCAAAAGATGATGAACTGGTCCCTGAAGGAGGGATATTTAATGAGAACCATATTTGGGATACTTGCGACACTCATAGTGAGCATCTCTTTACTTGCTGCACAAAACACCACTCAAACCACCAACGACCCGAATAGAGCTGGAGATCAGAGCATGGCTCGCACGACCAATGATGCTCCGAGCGATCATCGAACTGATTGGGGGTGGATTGGACTTCTTGGCTTAGCCGGCCTCGGTGGTTTGGCGGGGCGCAATCGGAGAGAAGACGTGAGAGATCGGAACACTACAGACTTCCGTCGAGCCGCATAAGAACGCACTTCCCGGCACCAGCTGAATCTGTACGGGATGAAAAACGAAAACAGGGAAGACCCCGGCAAAGCGAGTGCTAACCGTAGCCGCTGAAGAACCTGCTGGGGTTTACTCTTGGATACGTACCTACTTCCCGAAAATCTAAAACAGATCTAAGTGTCTCCTACTGCTATCTCAGTGCGAACACCGCATGCCCAACCATAATCCCGTTGATGCTGATATCGACCCGGTAAGTCCCCCTCCCCAATGCGGAAGCTGCAAGGCTGTAGACGTACTGGCAAGCGGTCGTATCAATTCGGAAAGTTGACCCGCTGTCCGCATGCGTCGAATAGACGCTCTCATCGACTTCTGCAAGTGTTCCCCCGCTAGCCTTCGTGATCGCTAATGTCGCAGGCAACAGCGGGCAAGTCGGCTCGTTATACTGCATCAGACGGAACTTCACAGGAATCACACCTCTTTTCGCCGAGAATACTCTGCTACCATCAGCATTGATTGGTTTCTGCACGAATGCTTTGTAGATAGGAGTGAGTAGTAGTGCGCGTGACTCTCCGGAATTATTCAATCTCCCTTGAGCAACAATCTGACCCGTGTTGTTGATCCCAGTTGCGAAGGAGATTTCCCAACCAGATGCGGCCGGAATGAAATCGTTGAGGTTGTGCATTACGCCGTTGCTATAGAGAAATGCGGGCCATCCTACGACTTGGCCGTAGTCGTCGATATCGAGGGCCTCACTAAAATTGAACCCTGGGCCTAGCGTTCCAAGGTCGTCAGTGGCCGGATTGATCAGACTATTCGGCGCTGTTCGAAAGGCATGCCTGGTTATGTCACCCGCGATTGCTGCGGAACCGACTACTTGACCGAAGGCGTTGACATCGACGGCCTCGCTGTACGAGCCCCCGAGTGTTCCCAAGTCGTCAGTCGCCGGATTGATGGGACTATTTGGCGCGGTTCGAAAGGCGTGCACAGCGGTATCGCCCGCGATTGCTGCGTAACCCACTACCTGACCGAATTGATTGATTCTCCATGCAGTACTGTACGTACCCCCAAGGGTTCCTAGATCATCGGTTCTAGAATCGATAGGACTGTTCGCCGCCGTCCGGAAGGCACGATAGATAGCGGTTTGACCGATGTTGGATGCACCGACCACCTGACCGATATCGTTTACGCCTAGGGCTTGGCTCCACGTGCCCCCAAGGGTTCCGAGGTCATCTGTTATGGGATTGATGGCTTTGTTTGGAGCGGTGCGGAATGCATGTGTTTGCGCGTCAGGGGTGGAAGCGAAACCCACTACTTGGCCAATGGTATTGATGTTACCGGCATAGCTGTTCTCACCTCCCAATGTGCCGAGGTCGTCAGTCGCCGGATCGATCGGACTATTGGGCGCCGTTCGAAAAGCATGGTAACGATACGGGTCGATACTGACGTCGGAGTAGCCAGCCACTTGCCCGGACATGTTGATACCTGCCCTTGGATAGCTCTGTCCAAATGCTCCCCCGAGTCCGCCAAGGTCCGTAACCGTGTACATCTGTGCGAAGCAGATGCTTGCAGCAAACATTAACGCGACGCACACGATATTGCGCGTAATCATCTTCATCGCAAGATCCTTTCAGTTCAAAATCACTTGGTTTTCTTGATTGCCGGGGTGCCGGCCTCAAACGGGAAGGTATGTCTTGCACTGTTGAGGCCGTCGCCTTGGGGGAAGAGCGAGCGACGAAAGTAGAGTATGTCAGGTTTACTTACCGATGCGGTGATTGTAATCACGAATGTCGGTGACTGACGCGATCGTTGTAAACTGAAAATAAGACGCGCGGAAAGAAAGCGGCCCCGTAGCTCAGATGGATAGAGCAGCGGTTTCCTAAACCGTTGGTCGGCGGTTCGACTCCGCCCGGGGCCTCCATGCCGTTACCTCTCACCGAAAATCTTTAGGACGCTGCACTACTTCGACATCATTTCCGTTATCGAGTAGTCGTATCGCGGATCCCCTCTTTCGGCGAAATGTGAGAATAGGCTTACGCGCAATTGCGAAATGCCATTTACGGAGACCAGACTCGCTGTGAGTACGCGACTGATTGGAGCAGAGGAACCGTACGTCACGGTCAAGGCCTTTACAGTGGTCGATCCGACCGTACCGCTAAAGACAGCCGGGTACGCGATGCCCCAATCGCAGGGCGTCGGAGAGCATGCCCCGTACGGATGAATAAATAGCCGTCCTGTGCTGTCAGTCCCAATCACGACTTTCACGAGAGCTCCAGAGCTCGCATCGACCCATGTTCCCTTAATGGCCGAATAGCCAGTCGGTGTTCGAGCTGAAGTTAGAGTAGTAGCAACCGTCACGATCAACGTGACCACGGCAAGTTTTACGCCGAACCTTTTCATAGCTTCTCCTTGATCCCACTTGTATCTTCCGAGACCCCGATTGTTCCCGCGGATTTTGCAGCGGCTCGCAAATGATTGCAAGCACCCGGATGTGACTGGCTTGTGACTTCTTTGTGACTAGCGCCAAAAGCTGAGGATGTGGTGAGTTATGTCCGATCGTTGCCTTGGTTTAAATTGCCTGGATTTGGGTACGGCAGCGACCATGCTACGCCCGTCATCTGGAGCCACCTAAAAGGTTGAAATGCTTATGCAGAACCTAGCTTTAGCTTCTATTGGATGCCCGGTTGCTTGATCTCAAACTTTTCCTTCTGCTTCGCCTGCTCCACCATTTTCCGCACATCCGCCAACAGTTTCGGCGCGTCGTACACGATGCCATCTTTGATCGTGTACCGCACTCCGCCGACGCGGCTAACGACATTATTCTCGTCCAGCTTGATAGCCCCCGTTCCATACAAAGCCGAGATGTTCTCGAGCGGATTGACGGGCACGACGACCAAGTCCGCCAGTTTCCCAACCTCGACCGTGCCTAACTGGTCTGCGATGCCCAGCAAATGCGCGCCATTCAATGTTGCCGAGCGAAAGACCTCCAGGGGATGAAAGCCAGCCTCGCGCAGCAGTTCCAACTCGCGGATATACCCGAATCCGTACAAGCTGTAGATGAAACCCGCATCCTCGCCAGTGGTCACCCTGCCTCCATGGTTCTTGAAGTCATTGATGAATTCCATCCAGCGTTGATAATTGTGTTTCCAGGCCACTTCATCTTCTGTTGTCCAGTAGAACCAGTACGAGCCATGGTCGGTGCGGCTGGGCGTGTAATGTTTCCAGAGATCCGGCATCGTGTACTGCTCGTGCCACTCCGCACGGCGCGCGCGCATCAGATCGCGGCTTGCTTCGTAAATGGTGAAAGTTGGATCAATCGTGAAATCGAGTTTCACCAGCTCATCCCGGACTTCATTCCACTTCGGACTGCCCGGCTCAGCAGCCTGCATCCATAACCTGCCCGCATTGCCGAACCGATCCTGCTCGTTCGCATAGTTGTAATTCAGAGGGAAATTCTGCACGGTGCGGTCATCGAACAGAGCTTCGGGCAAACCGTACCAGTGCTCCATAGAGTTCAATCCCCAACGTGCCGCATCGAGAGTATTCGCGCGCGCGACAAAGGTCTGCGATAAATGTGCACACGTCCCAAGATGTCGTTTCTTAGCTTCATCTAGAGCCGCTTGGAACACTTCCGGAGGTGCACCAATGAACTTGATCCCATCGGCACCCGCATCCGCGAGTCCATCAACCCACTTGCGAGCGGCATCGGCCGATGCCGGCTGCGTGATCTCGTTGCTGTCGCCCTTTAGGTCCATACCAAACGCGATGTAGGCTTTGATTCGGGGAGCCGTGATCTCGCTGCGTGCGCTCTTCTCCCGCTCATCGATTATCCACTTGATGCCGCTTTCACCCCACACCTCGCGGATGGTCGTAATCCCGTGTCCAAGCCAGAGCTTGTAAATGTATTCGGCGCCGGTCGAGTGAATTGGGCCGATATGAACGTGCGCATTGATGAATCCAGGCAAAACATACATGCCGGTCAAATCGATCTCTTTGTCGCCGGTCTGAGCCTTAGGACGACCCTGGTCGGAGCCGGCGATCTTGTCGGTCAATGGCAGACCCGGCACGCCAACGTTCACGATCTTCGCAATCCGGTTTTTCTCGATGACAATGTCGACGGGGCCAACCGGCGGTGCTCCGGTTCCATCAATGAGCGTCACACCGCGCAGAATCAGGTGAGGGAATGGTCCTTCGCCTTCCGCCCTGGGCGGAGCTTTCTGCATAATGTTGTCCGCTTTCTGCGCGGTTGCGAACTGCCAGCCAATGAGGGAGTACATCAGCGACAAAATTGCCGCGAGCCGTAAACAGGACGTCGATGTAGATCGCATGAGTTCTCCTCGCCTGCGCTCCAGAAATTCAGCTGGGGCCGGTAGCAGTTATCGCCAACGAATGTAGTTGCGAAGCACAGAAAGGTACACGTCGCGGTGTAAAAAATTCAATCACTTACTTCCGATTGCTTGACTTTTCGGGCTCGTGGCCGCAACCTCAATCAAGAGAAACTCATATGAGCGGACCAAATTTCTTCCTCGACCTATTCGCTCACACGATGACCATCTTCTTTGTTCTTGGAATGGTCGGGTGCCTGGTCGTGATTCCAATTACCGCCTTCCGCCTGTTCTCAGTGTTGTTTGAGAAGGACGCGGTCGACGAGCAGTGACAGTGGTTTTCGCGCAAGATTCGACGTGATGTCTTTGATCTGTATATCTTAGCGAGTGCCCGGCCCGCCGCTGGGGCAGCGGCTCAGTGGGTAATTGGGGTTGGGCCGGGCAATCTTCTGGGGTCGTTCGTGTTTCTCAGTTGCCATACTTTTACAGTTTGCTCCTGCACCCCCGCTGTGATCTAGATCACGCTCATTTGTGACTCTCTCACCAGCACTTCCTGTGACCACTGTCACTGCTGTCCCACCTCCGTCGCAGCTACCCTCATCTCGAAATCCAATTTCTTTTCATTCCCGGAGCTCTCTCGATGGCGTATGTAATTACTGACACCTGTATCAAAGACGCCCTATGCGTGGACGTCTGTCCGACCGACTGCATTCATCCCAAGAAAGAAGAGCCAGATTTCGAAGCCGCCACACAAATGTATGTAGACCCAGCTGGCTGCATCGATTGCGGCGCCTGTGTCCCGGTTTGTACGTCCGATTCACTCTTCTCGCTGGATGACGTACCAGAAGACAAGAAGGAGTTCATCGAAAAAAACGCAGAACATTTCACGTACTGACCAAACCCTCTCTGCTCCAGAATGCGAAGCCCACGGCAAGTGCCGTGGGCTTTTTAGCGGGGGAAGGCTCTTGGGATTTCTCAATTCAACTCAGCACATCGCCAGTTCTTCGGTCGCCTCTTCAAGTCGCACCGATCCAGGCATTTTCTTCGATAAGGCACTCACCAGCGCATCGAGCATCCCAGAAAGCGCTTGTGGGTTGTCCGCCAGCAAGCGCGTCAAACTCTCGCGGTGAATTGCAAGTTCACCAACCAGCGTCCCTTGCCGCGTGTCTGGTTCTACCGGCACTGTGGCAAGCCTCTTTGCCGGACGCTGCCCCGGAACTCGCGCAAAGGGATAATTCAGAGAGCCGACTGCCATCCAGTGCGCCACCAACTCTTGAACATGCTCTGCGCAGCAAACCGGCAAAACGCCTGGCTGGCACGCTAAGGCATCGCTCCATAGCAGGATCTTCACCCGATTCATCCAGCTATTCTCGGCCAATAAATACCAGTTCACCGGTCGCACATCTTCTTCTCCGCAAACAGCACATGCAAACGGACGGGTGAAGCACTCCAGTAGCTGCTCATGTTCCAACATAGTTCTACCTCTCAAGCCAGGATTCGTTCCGGCGCCATCATGCGAATCGTCTTCTTGCCCATTCCGTCCGGCAAGGGGACCGTCAGCAGTCCTTTGTGCTTGTCGAATGCCAGCGTTACGTGCGAAGAGCATTCCTCACAAAGCCAGTAATGCTCCAGCCTGCGCGAGCCTTTTCTGCGCCGTTCGACATCCGGATCGTTCGTGCCAAACATTTCCGTCTCCACATAGAACATTTTGCCTTCGCGCAGATAGCGGAATATTGCGGTGCATGCAGGGTTGGCGCACTTATGAAGCATCGAACTCCTTCTCAACGCCGATAGGCGAAAGACTTGGCGTGCCAGATTGCATTCCAATGACCGATTACCGCTCTGAACCGGTTTGCACAACGGCTGTGTAAGCAAACCACTTGTACGATGATTTCTCCCCAATGCTCGTGCAACTCCGATACGTAAGTGCCGGATTTCAGTGCTGTTGCCCGCTCTCCGGCAGATTGGTTCGCGTTCCGTTCAGAGACAATTCGCGTGCCGCACCTCACACCTCCGCGTGACTGGCCTCACAGCCCGCAGGCACATACAAAGGCGACCATGTGGCGTAACCGATGCGGTGTGCGAGGAGCCTAATCCCATGAAAAATGTGCTGATCCTGGGCGCAGCAGGCCGGGACTTTCATAACTTCAACGTGGTATTTCGCAATAATCCCAATTTCAACGTCGTAGCATTTACTGCCACTCAGATCCCAGACATTGCGGGACGCCGCTATCCCGCGGAACTCGCCGGACCGCGCTATCCGCAGGGCATTCTCATCACGGATGAAAAGAACATGGAGTCGCTCATTCACGATCGCGGCGTGGATGTTGTTGTCTTTTCCTATAGCGATGTTTCGCATTCGACGCTGATGCATCTCGCGTCGCGTGCGGTGGCTGCCGGAGCTGACTTTTGGCTCCTTGGTGCGGATCGTACTCAGGTCAAATCTGCTGTTCCAGTCATTTCCATCTGTGCTGTTCGGACCGGTTGCGGCAAAAGCCCAATCTCGCGCCTTGTGGCTGAAGAACTTCGCCGCGAGGGCTGGAAGCCCGTCGTTATTCGGCACCCGATGCCATACGGAGATCTTGCGGCCCAGGCCGTCCAACGCTTTGCCACCATAAAAGATCTCGAACTCAACGAATGCACGATCGAAGAGCGGGAAGAATACGAACCCCATATTGAGAAGGGAACGGTCGTATACGCGGGCGTGGACTACGAACGAATTCTCCGCCGCGCTGAGCAGGAAGCCGACGTAATTCTCTGGGACGGCGGAAACAACGACACACCTTTCTATGCTCCCGATCTTGAAATCGTGGTGGCAGATCCACACCGTCCCGGCCATGAATTGGCGTACTACCCGGGTGAAGTCAACATGCGGCGCGCGCCGGTCGTTGTCATCAACAAGGTGGATACGGCCAAACCCGAAGACATCGAGACCGTTCGCACGAATGTCCGCGCCAATAACCCGACCGCGCAAATCATTGACATGGCGTGCCGCGTCTCGGTGAAATCGCCCGAGCTCATCCGCGGCAAACGTGTTCTCGTAATCGAAGATGGTCCGACACTCACTCATGGCGAAATGCCTTACGGCGCTGGCGTGGTGGCGGCGCGGCAAGCTGGCGCCGCCGAATTGATCGATCCACGTCCCTACGCCGTTGGATCGATCCGCTCAACCTTCCAGCACTATCGGCACTTGCATGACCTGCTCCCTGCGATGGGATACAGCGCTCTGCAACGAAAAGAGCTGGAAGACACAATCAATGCGACTCCATGCGACGTCGTTGTCGTCGCTACTCCGGTTGACCTTGGTCTGATTCTCAAGATCAACAAGCCATCGATTCGGGTGTCGTATGAGGCAGAAGAAGTCCGCCGTCCAGGATTGACCGAGTTACTGCTGGAATTTTCGAAAAAGAACGAACATCGCCGTGCTCACGCACCGGCGTTGGTTCATTGAAAGAAATTTCTCGCTGGGGGCGTAGCGTGCTACGCCCGCAGCTCACGTGGCAGCAGGTGGCGTGAAAAGGGGCACTCATGATTGCATCAGACTTCTTATCGATTCGCGATTTCACGCCGGGAGAAATCCGCGAATTCCTCGAATTGGCACGGCTGATCAAATCAAACCCGGAACTTTTCTCTGAATCGTTGAAAGGCAAGACTCTCGCCCTCATTTTTGAAAAACCGTCTTTGCGCACTCGTGTCAGCTTCGACGTAGGCATTCAGCAGCTCGGCGGATTTTCAATCTATCTCTCGCCCGCCGAGATCAACCTTGGAAAGCGCGAGTCCGTGTACGACGTGGCGAAGAATCTTGAGCGCATGGTCCAGGGCATCATGATCCGCACGTTTGCTCACGAGATCGTTGAGCAGATGGCCGAATACTCCAATATCCCTATCATCAACGGTCTCACCGACTACAGCCATCCGTGTCAGGCAATGGCCGACTACCTGACGATTCTCGAGCACAAAGGGGACATCGCAGGTCTGAAGGTCGCATTCATCGGCGACGGGAACAACGTGGCTCACTCCCTAATGTTCACCGGCGCGCAACTTGGAGCGGACGTTTGGGTTGCGACGCCATGCGATTATGAGCCCAAGTCCGATGCCATCCATTGGGCAAATGAACGCGCACGTCAAACCGGCGGAAGCTGCACTGTTACCAACAATCCGCAGGAAGCTGCCCGCGACGCGGACGTCATCTACACCGATGTGTGGGCCAGCATGGGGCAGGAAACGGAAAAAGAATCGCGTGCTCGCATATTCCGCCCCTACCAGGTCAACCGTGCTCTGTTCCGTTTTGCTAAGCCTGACGCTCTATTCATGCATTGCCTGCCGGCTCATCGCGGTGAGGAAGTGACTTCCGAAGTGATTGATTCTCCCAACTCAGTCGTGTTCCAGGAGGCCGAGAATCGTCTGCACGCTCAAAAAGCCATCATGCTCGAACTCATGAAACACGAAGTCGCAGACGGCCTGCGCCACATTGTGATGCATGAAACCCTGCACGGGGTAGTTAGTAGTCAGTAGCTGGTAGCAAGTGAGGACAGTTATGCCTGGACATCGAGACCTCATCGCATGGCAAAAAGCGATGCAACTCGTCAGAGACATCTACCGTTCCACCGAGCAGTTTCCGACGCACGAGCTTTACGGATTATCCGGCCAGCTTCGACGAGCGGCAGTGTCTGTCCCCAGCAACTTAGCCGAAGGAGCTTCTCGAAATTCGAGAAAGGAATTTCATCACTTCATCGGAACCGCTCGAGGATCATTAGCGGAAGTGGAAACACAGATCGAAATCGCAAAGGACTTGGGCTACATGAGAGAACCATCTGCGTCAAATCTGCTGACCCGTGTTGCCGAACTCGGTCGCATGCTTACAGGTCTACGCAGTTGGTCTTCTTCGGGGTTGGCAGAACACTAGTGACTAGCTACCAGCTACTAGCTACCGTATGAAGAGCATCCTCCTTGCCGTTGGTGGTAACTCCCTCATCCGAGCGGGTGAGAAGGGTACCATTGCCGAGCAATTTGCCAATGCTCGCCGCACGGCCACCGCTATCACTGGGCTGATCCGCGACGGCTATCGACTCGTCATTACGCACGGCAATGGCCCGCAAGTCGGCGCTCAGTTGCTTCGTTCCGAACGCGCTTCCGATCAGGTGCCCGGGCAAACTCTCGACGTCTGCGGTGCTGCCAGCCAGGGTGAAATTGGTTATCTGCTCTCCCAATCCTTGCAGGACGAACTTGCAGCAGCTGGGTTGCACGTGCCCGTCGTTAGCGTCGTTACGCAAACTGTCGTCTCAGCGGATGACCCGGCGATGGCGCATCCCACCAAACCCATTGGACCCTTCTATTCGCGCGCTCAGGCCGAGGAGCGCAAACGCACGCTCGGATGGGAAATTGTTGAAGATGCCGCCCGCGGTTACCGCCGTGTTGTTCCATCGCCTGAGCCCATTGAAATCGTAGAACTTGAAGTGATTCGCGATCTGGTCGAAGACGGCGCGCTCGTAATCGCGTGTGGCGGCGGCGGTATCCCGGTAGTTCGCTCCAGCGGATCTCTTCACGGCGTAGAAGCCGTCATTGACAAAGACCGCGCGTCTGCACTGCTCGCGTCTCAACTCGGCGTCGATATCTTTGCGATCTCTACCGATACCGATTACGTCTACCTCGATTACAAGAAACCCACACAGCATCGCATCGAAGTAGCTTCAGCCGCCGAAATGCTCGAACACTACAAAGCTGGGCATTTCCCGCCTGGAAACATGGGTCCGAAGGTTGAGTCGGCCCTCCGCTTCCTAGAAAAAGGTGGCAGACAAGTCATCATCACGTCTTACGAGCATCTGCGAGATGCGGTAAATGGACAGGCTGGCACGCGGATCACGGCCAGCTCAACGGACCTCGAGGGTTCAACAAAGAGAAGGGAAGTGGCCCTTGCGCGATAGAGTCATGACGCATCCGGTTCTCGAACCGCACCTTCCTAAGGAGACGACCGGCATCGGCTCCATGAAGCTGCGCCATGTGGTGGAGTCACAGCAATTCACCGTGCCGTTGCTGATGGAGCTGTTTGCTCGTTCGCGTGGCATGGAACGAGTCGTGGCCCGCGGTGGATCTCTCGACTACCAAAATCGGATCCTGGCTACGCTCTTCTATACACCGTCGACCCGGACTCGTTTTTCGTTCGAAGCGGCTATGCACCGACTTGGTGGTCGCGTTCTATCCACCGAGCATGCGCGAGCTTTCTCCTCGGAGATCGAAGGCGAACAGGTGGAAGACACCATCCGCATCATCGGCGGATACTCCGACGTGATAGTCGTACGGCATCATGAAGAAGGCGGGGCCCGTCGCGCGGCGGAAGTCTCAGCGGTGCCTATCATCAATGCTGGCGATGGCGATGGGGGCCAACATCCAACGCAGGCCCTGCTTGATCTGTACACGATCTACCGCACGCGTCCGATCGATGGCCTGAGCGTCGCCTTCATCGGCGAACTTGATCGTGGACGCACGACGCGCTCACTCGCTTACCTGCTCGCCAAGTTCGAACGCATCAAGATCTTCTTCGTGTCGACACCCGAATTGCAGATGAAGCCCGATATCCTCGACTATCTCGATCGTCACGATGTCCGCTACGAACTCGAATCGGACTTGGACAAAGTGATTGGCGAAGTCGATGTGGTGTACCAGACGCGAATTCGTCCCGAACGCGTGGCGAATTTACCGATTTTGCGACGTTACGCGATTGATTCGTCAGTTCTGTCGCGTATGAAGTCAGACGCGATGATCCTGCATCCACTGCCGCGCACGGTCGAACTCGATAAAACAGTCGACAGCGATCCGCGTGCTCTGTATTTCCGCCAGGCCACGAACGGACTGTATGTACGGATGGCCTTGCTGACAATGTTGCTGGAATAAGTAGCCAGTAGTCGGTAGCCAGGAAGGCCGCGGGAAGTGGGGGTTGCCGACTACTGGCTGCGGACTACGGACTACTCAACTTAAAAGGACACCAGATGCTTGCCACTACTGAAAAACTACGCACACAAGACTTCATCCAACTCGAAGACAACTACGGCGCTCACAACTATCATCCGCTCGATGTCGTTCTCGAAAAGGCGGAAGGCGTGTGGGTGTATGACGTGGAAGGCAAGCGTTACCTGGACTGCTTGGCTGCCTACTCGGCAGTCAACCAGGGTCACTGCCATCCGCGAATTCTGGCTGCATTGATCGAGCAGGCCAGCAAGGTGACGCTCACGTCTCGTGCGTTCCGCAATGATCAGCTGGCCCTTCTCTATCAGCAGCTTCATGACCTGACCGGCTTCGATATGGCTTTGCCGATGAATTCGGGCGCCGAGGCCGTTGAGACTGCTGTAAAGGCAGCGCGCAAATGGGGTCACAAGGTCAAAGGCATTCCGGATGGCAAAGCTGAGATCATCGTTTGTGCGAACAATTTCCATGGGCGCACCGTCACAATCATTAGCTTCTCGACCGATGAGCAATACCGCGACGGCTTCGGTCCATTCACGCCTGGATTCAAGATCATTCCCTATGGCGACGCGAAAGCGCTGCGTGCGGCAATCACTCCAAACACCTGCGCATTCCTGGTCGAACCCATCCAGGGCGAAGCGGGAATCATCATTCCTCCAAAAGGATTTCTGAAAGAGGCGGCCGAGATCTGCCAACAAAACCGCGTGCTCTTGATCGCGGATGAAATTCAATCGGGGCTGGGACGGACCGGGAAACTCTTTGCCTTTATGCACGAGGAGATCCGCCCGGACGCCGTCATCATCGGCAAAGCACTATCCGGCGGCTTTTACCCAGTTTCGGCAGTGCTAGCGTCGAAGGAAGTGCTGGGCGTGTTCAACCCCGGAGACCACGGCTCAACGTTCGGGGGCAACCCGCTGGCGTGTGCAGTCGCGCGTACGGCACTTCGGGTTCTGGTGGAAGAACGGATGGTTGAACGGTCAGCAGAGTTAGGCGCGTACTTTCTCGAGCGCCTGAAAACAATCCGCAGCCCACACATCAAAGAAGTCCGTGGGATCGGATTATGGATTGGCATCGAGCTCAACACGGCAGCACGTCCATTCTGCGAAGCTCTTAAAGAGCATGGCATCCTGTGCAAGGAAACCCACGAAAGGGTTATACGCATCGCTCCTGCGCTGGTTATCAACCGGGAGGAAGTCGGATGGGCAGTCGAGAGAATTGAACGCGTTCTGGTTCGGTAAACAATCTCTGGGCGGAGTCGACGAAGTTAAAGTGGCGACTCCGCCTATTTCTTTTCAGGATAGCACCATGAAATTCGTAATAGCCATATGCTAAGTTATTGATTTCACGTTCGACGTCCCGTTTCTTCTGAGAAAATGCTTCCGCAACATTTCTAGAATAGCCCTCATTTGCGTTGCAAGGCGATTTAAGCCCATGTGGGAGGGTGGTGAGCCCCAAACGTCATTCCAAGCCTATATCGAGCCCTACGGGGCCCTAATGCGAAAATCGACCATAGGTCACAATTGTCTAGACTTACTAGTATGCATAAAGCTGTAGCTCGAATAGCCGCTAGCCTCTGAGCGCACCAGCCATGCGCTCAGATCCTGTTCAATGAGTCGACTCACGTCCGCAATGTCAGAGGCGCATTCCTGTATCAGTTTCTCTCTTAAGCGTTCGTCTAACGGAACGCGAGGTTCTGGAATTGTGTTCAGGCCGCGCAGCCACTCTCCGAGCTTGCGCCTTCTCTGAATGGGCAGCACGGTGTGGGCGAAGGCCCGAATTGGCGACGGAGGAAGGCGAAGCCAATTCTGCAAGTGCATGTGGCGCACGCGTCGATTGGCGTTCTCATGGGGGAGCCTGCCTTCATCCAATGGAGACACACATAAAAAAGCTTGCAGCGCGTTCCAGGTTTCTGCCGGCCTTTCAAAAAGATTACTGTGCAGAATGACGTGAATTTGTTCGCGATTGAAAACGTCGAAGTAGCGTTTCAGTTGCGGCGCTAACGTTGCAACATCGCGATACGAAGGGCGAATGATCGCCTCTCCTTTCCAGCGTCCCCGTTGCCAGACTCTGGTCTCTGAAGAGTCGATTGCAGCGGAGAAATCCCTGATGTGCTCCATCCCGGAGTACACGCGCTCACTATGCAGCGCGTACATCACGTCCACCGGATGGCGAAGCATGACGAGGATGCGCGCGTTCGGATTGAAATCCTTGATTCTGCGCGCAGCGGTGCGAGAGACCATGTACGAAGTCGAGGATTCTCCAATGACGCGCTTGCCATCAGCAGCCGCGAAGCGACCCAGGTAGTCTTCAAGCACCGTGATGTTCCGCTGATGGCCGAGCACATCCTCCGCGAAAAACTGCGGCTCCTTCATACGCGACATGAAAATATCCGGATGCTGGCCCAGCCATGCGTGCATGGACGTGGTGGCCGCCTTCGGCACTCCGACCAGGAAGAAATTTGGCAGGTGTGCGTTGGCCGCAGGCGTCATGTCCGTGGATGAATCACGCTGCTTTTGTGCATTCGGACGGCAACGGCCGGGAGTACTTGGTTCGGCTAGGCAGATGCCGTTCGATGCGCGTGTGATAGCTGCAATGGCAGCGCGGGCATTTCAATTCATAAGCATGCATTGCAGCTTTGTGGTGTGCGGGCGTGAACAGCAGATCACGCAAGCGTTTTTCGTGCAGATTGCCCAACTTAAATGTCACGTAACACATCTGCACGGTGCCATCAGCGCCAATCCAAATGAGCTTGTAGCGGTCGCAGGGTATCTCCATCTTAGGGCCGAGCATAGCCCAGTCGACGATTGAACGCAGCGACATCTCGGATTGTTGAATGAGGTCGGGCCTCTGATGTTTCAACCGCAACAGCTCCGCTTGAACAAGTTCAAGCGCGGGGCGATCCTCGGGACGAAATTGCAATTCGCGTTCCGGCCCCTCAGTGAAATAAGGCAAGGAATAGTGAATCAGGCTGACTCCGATGGGGGCGTTATACCGCTCTGCGAAATCCCATACACCATGTACTTCTTCGATCGTGCAGTTCTGATGCATCAGGACCCATCCGAGTGTCATCGCGACAGAATTGCCGAATTGCTTGCGAAGATATGCGATGCCTTCCTCAAGACGCGGAAACATGTCCTTCTTCTGCACGTAAGCGTCGTAGCCCTCGTTCGTTCCGTAAAAGCCGATACTGATCCTGCGCAAGCCAGCGTCGTATAGGGCATCGGCTTTTTTCTTAAGGAGTATGCCGTTCGTTGTGAGCCACGTGTGCAGTCCGAGCGAAGAAGAATGTTCAACGATGCGAATGATATCGCGGTGCAACAGCGGCTCACCGCCATAAAGCCGGATGTTGCGAATGCCCAGGCTCTTGCAATCATCGAGCAGGTCGCGAACTGTTTCCCATGGAAGTTGAGAACCTGCCATGAAGTCACGTCCGTAGCGACAACCCTGGCAGCGCAAGTTACAGTCAGCCGTTAGTGTGATGTAAATCTCTTGCGGATCAGGCTGGATCACTTGTGGCAGAACGGCAGCAGTTGAGTGCTGCACAATTCCGAAATAGGTGCGGGCTTTGCGTACGCCGATACGAGATTGCTGTTTGAGAGGGTCGAAGAGGCGGGTGAGCACGGTAGGGAGGGACATGACAACTTCTTTCCGAGGTTCCGTCAGGACGGAAGGAACACCCCAATTACGTTTATTTTACGCCTCACACCTCACTTTGAAATGCGCCTAATAACTTAAATCTGATACGTGTGTTGTAACACACGCTCCTGACAGCATCCGCAGAGGGCATCGTCTTTCAGATCAATCCACTCGACGGCATGCGAAGGCGACATGGCGCACTGATAGTCCTCGCAGTGGGTGAGATCGAGCGTGTGTCCGACCTCATGTAACGCCTCTTTTCTCAGGCGATGGCGCAACAGCTCCGGATCGTCAGGCAAACCGTAGAACTCCTGCCGCAAGCGATGGAACGAGACAACGGAACATGGGCCACCCATCTGCGCCTCGCCGAAGACAAACGTGAGAATGGGGATATAGAGATCGACTGACGCAACACCAAGAATGCGCCACGTGTGAGGCGTGACGATATCTTGCATGGCGTGCAGGATTTCTGAGGAGTGATACTGCTGGCGCTCGCGGTGGAACGCGAAGGTGGGATCCATGCGTCCGGGGATAATTTCGCAAGGCACACGGAGGACTTCGGCGAGTGCTGGGGCAAGATCGAGGAGCAGCTCGTCGTCGAAGTTCCCGATCGGAAGCAGTTCAAGAACCTTCATCGGACTTCGGCGAGTGGCTTACTCCATCCGTACTTCTTGAGCTTGTGATGCAGCGTAACTCGATCAATATCGAGAATCTCCGCTGCGCGTGTCTGGTTCCAGTTCGTTTGTTCGAGAACGTGAAGGATGTGATTTTTCTCGATCTCTTCCAGAGTAGTCGAGCCAGCGTTGGAGTTTCCGTTGACAGCCGCGGCCTTGAAAACAAAATCCTGCTCGCGTAGCTCCGGTTCCTGAGCAACGACCATGGCGCGCTCGACGGCGTTCTCCAGCTCGCGAATATTGCCGGTCCATGGCTGTTGTTGCAGCAAGTTCATAGCAGCTGGGGCGACGCGCGTAATGCGCTTGTTCATCTGTTGTGAAAACTTGTGGACAAAGTGATTCACGAGCGCTGGTATGTCGTCGCGACGCTCGCGCAGTGCAGGTAGCTCGATGTGAAAGACATTCAGGCGATAATACAAGTCGGGACGGAACTTGCCTTCTTCGATGAGCTGCTCGAGATTCTTGTTGGTTGCCGCGACGCACCGAAAATCAACCTTGATCGGTTGGTTGCTGCCAACGCGAACGATTTCATGCTCCTGAAGGACGCGGAGCAAATCCGTTTGTGTTTTCAGGTTGATGTCGCCAATCTCGTCGAGAAACACCGTGCCGCCCTCGGCGATTTCAAATTTACCCTTCTTGCGATATTGCGCTCCGGTGAACGCACCCTTTTCGTGTCCGAACAGTTCGCTTTCAAGAAGAGTTTCTGTTAGAGCGCCGCAGTGGATGACGACTAGTGGATGGAAGCGGCGGGGGCTGGCGTGATGGATGGCACGCGCCACCAGTTCTTTGCCCGTGCCGCTCTCGCCTGTGATCAGCACTGTGGCATCTGTCGGGCCGACGGTTTCAATTGCCTCGAACACGCGGTTCATGGCGGAGCTCTGCCCAACGATTTCTTCGGGACGAGAAACTTCGGCGACGGTTTCGCGCAGGCGAACGTTTTCCTGCTCCGTGCGCTTGTGCGCGATCGCTTTTTTGACCAGGTGAGCGATCTCGTCCGGATCGAGGGGCTTGGTCACGTAGTCGTATGCGCCAATCTTGAGCGCCGTCACCGCGGTTTCTACCGACGCATAGCCAGTCATCATGATTACAACGAGATTAGGATCGATCTCGCGAATACGTCCGAGGAGTTCGATACCGTCAGTGCCCCGCATTTTGATGTCGAGGAGTGCCACGTCCCAGGAATGCTCGGCAAGGCGGGTCAGCGCGTCGCTAGCGTTCTCGGCGGTGCCGACGTCATAGCCTTCCTCGTGAAACCACTTTGCGAGCGAATCACGAACGCTCAATTCGTCGTCGACAATGAGCAGCTTTCCTTGTGCAGTCAATGGAATCACCTCGCTAGAACCGTCGTAGCAGTGGAACCGGCCACGGCCATTGGCTGGGGCGTGGGAACCACCGGAAGAGTGATGGTGAAGGTCGTGCCTTTGCCCAGCTCGGACTGAACGGAAATCTTTCCGCTGTGCCGCTCGATGATGCTACGGCTGACGGCGAGGCCAAGGCCTGTGCCGTGCGTTCTGTCCTTGGTGGTGACAAAGGGTTCGAAAATTTTGGGCAGCAGTTCGGGAGAGATCCCCGTGCCGTTATCGCGGACCCCGATCTGGACTCGGCCGGCTTCGTCGGTGAGACGAGTGAATACGTTCAGGATGCCGCCATGTGACATGGCGTCGATGGCGTTCATGATGAGCGCCAGGAGAACTTGTTCAATCTGGGTTGGATCGCAGTGCAGGCGGGGAAGGCCGTCGGCAAGATCTCGTTGCAGCTGAATACCAGCGAGTTCCAGATTGTGGCGGACCAGCATCAGACACTGCTCAATGACGGCATTGATGTCCGTACTCTCGACATTCATGGGCGCGGTGCGCGAAAAGCTAAGCAGGTTCTTGCAAAGAGCGCCGCATCGCAGGCTTTCGTTTGAGATCAGATCAAGGCATTGCAGCGCTTCCTGCTTCTTTTCAGCGGTGATCTGATCGCGATCGATCCACTTGCGGAGAAGTTTTGAATACGTGAGGATGCCGGCCAGGGGGTTATTGATTTCGTGTGCGACAACCGCGGCCAGTTTCCCGAGAGATGCCATGGTCTCCACGTGCAGCACTTCGTCGTGAGCTTTGCGGAGCTCGCGCGATTTTTCCTCTACGCGGTCTTCGAGCGTATGCGCCCAAGCAACAATCTCTTCATTGGCTGCGCGCAATTGGAGGCTCATGGCGTTGAACGACTTTGCGAGTTGCCCGAGTTCGTCGTCTGAAGGCGCCTGAATTTGATAGCCGAGATCACCGCCCGCCAGTTTCTCTGTCCCGGCCTGGAGCTTTTTCAAAGGCTGGTTCACGAAACGCCAAACGAAGAGTCCGGTGAGAAGCGCGATCCCGAGCATGGCGATTGCGTCGTAGACCAGCATGAGCTTGCTGCCTTCCGCGACCTGTACATCGGCTCGGGACAGGGAAATGTGCGTATCGAGCACACCGAGTATCTGCTGGCTTGCTGGATGCGCATGACACTCCGCTGACGAGCAAGACTGCTGGTTCTCAATGGGAGTGATGACAGCCAAGACCCGCTCCCCGTCGTTCTTTCGATAAATACGAAAGCGATCGGAACGATTGAGCTTGGTGAGCGGTTGAGCCTGAGCGTGACACCCGTAACAAGCCTCGCCGTCCTTGTCGACGACGCGGCTGGTCTCAAGCGGCACAGAGGAATAGGTGATGCGTCCGTCGCGATCGAAAATGCGGACTTTATCCATGCCGGGCTCGTTCGCCATGGTGCCCATGGTGTGATAGAGGCCCTCACGGTCGTTGCGCATCATGTAGTAGCTGGTGGAGCGCTTGATGACATCGCTGACGCGCTCAGCGCTGATGAGGGCGGACGCTTCCAGGTGCTTGCGATGCAGGCGGACCGTGAGTGCGGCAAGCAGAGAAAAAACACAAATCAGCGCCGTAGTGAGAACCACGATCAACTTTGCGCTGAGTCCGCTGCGCAGGCGCTGCCACGCGCCTGCGAGCGCCCGGTTTGTGTCAGTCTCCGGCATGTTGCAAGGCAACCTCGCGAGCCGGCGTAGCGATCGGCTGTGCCGCATGCTCTTCTTCCTCAGGGAAGATCGGCAGGTACTTCACGGCGAGTCCAAAGAGTGCGAAGCCAGCAGCAATGATGGCGCCCGTGACGGCGATCTCAGTCCACTTCGGCACGTAATGCATGCCAGCTGTGGACTCAAGACCGGTGATGCTGACATTCAGGCGATTGGTAATGAATCCGAGAACGACCAACACGGCGGCGAGATAGAGTCCGCCAGGAGTAGTGCGTACTTTCTTTTGAAGTAACAGCGAAAGTGGAATCAGGAGGCTGAGCGAGATTTCCAGCCAGAATAGATACATCTCGTAGCCCGGCTGCAAAGTGCGCGCCAGCATGCCACGGTGGAAGAGATCCTCAAAACGCAGGATTCCGTATACGCATAGAACCACCATCAGAACGCGGCCCAGTTCCTGCAGAATGGGAAGTTCGAGTTGACGATGAAAGTACTTGGAACTCATCGATGACTCAAAGATCGTCATTGCTAGTCCAACTGCGATCGCGGAGATGAAAAAGAACACCGGCAGCAGCGGGCTGTACCAGAACGGATGCAGCTTGTCCGGCATGATGAGGTACACGGTTCCGAGCGAAGATTGGTGAAGGGTGGAGAGAATTACGCCGCCAATGACAAGCGGAATGAGGAACGCTTTCACGATCTTCAGCGGCTTGTGCCATCCGAAACGCTCGAGCACGATCGGGGAAAATTCGAGCGAGAGCACGGTGGTGTAGAGCATCACGCAGTAGGCCACTTCGAACATCACCGAATGCGGGTTTCGCATGATGAGCGGATGCCAGATGCGATAGGGGCGTCCGAGATCGAACATCAACGCGATGCAAACCAGAACGTATCCGAGGAATGCAGTTAGGATGGTCGGACGCACAATGGCATGCAGCCGCTTGATGTTGAAGATGTGCACCGCGGCCGTTAGAGTGAAACCACCAGCAGCGAGCATTACGCCACAAAGGACGTCGAAGCCAATCCAAATCCCCCACGGGAACTGATCGCTCAGGTTGGTGGATGCGCCAAGACCTTTCACGAAGCGCAAGGCAGTGCCGTAAAAGCCGACTGCCATGATGGCGAAGAAGACCAGTTTCCAGAAAGTGATTCTGAATTTCATGGGCGGCCGCCTTTCGGGGTGGACCCGGGAGTTTGTGGATGCTCAGCGTCAGCAACTTCTTCACGGCGATGGGTGATCCACCAGATGCCGCCAAGCATCATGCCGCCCAGTGGAACGAAGTCTGGGATGCGGGAGAGTACGCGATAAGTGAAGATCGGAAGCGGGTCGCGGGTCACGTTGGTGCGATAGCCGAATTCCTCGAAGGGAACACTCGACAACAGCAGGACCGAAGTTCCGCCGACTTCGTTCAAACCGTAGATGTGGTCGACATAGTTTCCCGGATTATCACGGAGGCGCTTTTGCGCTTCAGCAATGAGTTCGTCTCGTTCACCAAACTTCGTAGCGCCGGTTGGACACGCTTCCGCACACGCGGTCGGTTGACCAGCTTGCACGCGGTCCGCACACATCGTGCACTTCTGCACTTTGGGAAGCAGCTTGCTCCATTCGTACTTGGGAACGCCAAACGGACAGGCGACCATGCAATAGCGGCATCCCATGCAACGGCCTTCTTCGTAAATGACGGGGCCTTCCGGGGTTTTCCGCAAGGCGGCTACCGGGCAAACGGAAGCGCAGGCGGGCTCAGCGCAGTTCATGCAAAGACGCCGCATGTATTTCTCACCTTTGGCGAGAACGACGGTGTACTTATGCTCGGATTGGCGAGGTTCCGCAGCGACCGCGTCGTTGTAAGGAAGTTTGTTTTTGTCAGCGCACGCCTGCTCACACTGCTTGCAATTGATGCAGAGCGTAGCGTCGTATAGCAGAGCCTTGCTCATCGAAATGTCTCCTGGAGGCTCCGGGGCAGGGCAGAGCGCACGGGCGTCGAGGAAGGCGGCGGGGCGCGGTGGGCTGCGGCGGAGTGACGGTTAAGTGGGGAAGCCCAGTTCGCGAAACGGCAGAGAATTGGCGCCCGGGCCTACGCACTGTAGCGCGGCCCGGGCGGGCTGTCCCGGGTATGACTGCGGCCAAGCGGGGGAGTTCCGGATTCGAGTTGGACCGGCCGGCTCCGCTTGGGTCGATGCGAATTGAACCGGACGTGACCAAGGCACACCCCCGCGGTGCCACGGTCCGAAGAGTCTCACCGTAGCACACGCATTAAGGGAACAGCCGATGCTATTTCTGCAGGCTGCGAACGTACGCCACGACCGCTTTTACCTGGTCGGGTGTGAGAGCCTTGGCAACGCCGGCATGCTTCGGCTTCTCAGTGACAGCCTTCTCCAGGTCCGCATCCGACATCTTTTTCGCGTCGTCGCCAATCAAGCTGGGAATCTTGGCGGCGGGCTTGCCGGCGCCATCGGCCCCATGGCAGGCTGCGCATTTCGCTTTGTAAAGAGCAGCACCGTCTTCGGCCCAAGATAGGTTCGGAATAAGAATAAAAAGGGCAATCGCGATGGTCGCTACTAGCACCGCGAGTTTCGTGGTCTTCATATGGACTTTCCTCTCCTTTAAATTGTGCAGCCCGCTCGTTATTCGGTAGGGAAGCCTCGCGGTTTGTTGCGAAACTCACCATTACCGGACCTCCTGAAAAAGAGCTTGTAAAAGTTCTCAGCAGCATCGGCTGCTACTGATGAGAGTTTCTACAATTGGTATGAGAGTGGCTGTGATGGGAGTCACTTTCCGGGGTGATTCGACTACGACGGGTAAACAGTGGGAAAAGAAGGCAGATAAGCCTGTAATATGAGTGACAATCACGTTGGCACCGCGATTAGAACTTGCAGTGCTTTCCAAGCGCAGATTGGTGGAATCAGCCGTTGCGTAAAGGGTTTCGCTCGCGTTAGGCTTCTAGCCCGACAGAGTAGGATGTCTGGCAAGGAGGTAGTACCGTGCAATTGAGGTTAAGTACGCGAACCGCGGGCGGCGTTATGGTAGTGGATTGCAGCGGGAAACTGGTGTTCGGCGAAGAATCGGCAGCACTGCGCGACTTGGTTAAAAAATTGATCGAAGAGAAACACAACCGCCTGGTGCTGAACTTAGGCGACGTCAACTACATCGATAGCGGCGGGTTGGGTACGCTGGTGGGCTTGTACACGACTGCGCAGAGCACAGGTGGGGCGCTGAAGTTGGCGCGATTGACGCCGCGCGTAGGGGATCTGTTGCAAGTCACAAAACTTGTCACGATTTTTGAAGTGTTCGACAGCGAAGAGCAGGCAATCGAATCGTTCCGCAAGGGAGCCGCCGCCTGAAGGGGTACAAAGTCCGGTTTTCGCCAAGAGACTCAAGGTTGAGCGGGTCGCGTCTCCGGCCGTGGCGCAATAAGGCGCGGTCGGAGGCGCGTTGAGCCGTTATGTATTTGTAGTGGGTTTGTTGCTTGCGGCGAGCGGATATGTGTCTCCGCCAATCGCGCTGGCAATGGGCCTTTTGTTTGGGTTGTGTTTTGTTCATCCTTTTCTGAAGCAATCCTCCACAGTCTCACGCTGGTTATTGCAGGCGTCAGTTGTATGCCTGGGGTTTGGAATGAACCTTCACGAGATCGTCCGCGCCGGACGTTCAGGGTTCATCTACACACTGCTGGGAATCGCGTTCGCCTTGATCGTTGGAATGGGATTAGGTCGCTTTCTAACAGTTGAGCGTACTCCAGCATTCCTAATTTCCACGGGAACGGCAATTTGTGGGGGGAGCGCAATCGCTGCAGTCGGGCCGATCGTCCATGCGAGCGATGAAGAAATGGCAGTGTCGCTCGGGACCGTGTTCGTACTGAATTCTATCGCCCTGCTAACTTTTCCATGGATTGGAGCGACGCTGCATCTTTCGCAGAACCAGTTTGGGTTATGGGCAGCACTGGCCATTCACGACACGAGCTCAGTAGTTGGGGCTGCAGCGAAGTATGGCGCGACGGCGCTTGCGATCGGCACGACAGTGAAACTAGCGCGCGCATTGTGGATCGTGCCTGTGTCAGTGGGGACGGCGGTAATTCGCCATTCCAAGGCGAAGATCAAGTGGCCATGGTTCATTGCGCTCTTTGTGTTGGCGGCACTGTGCAACACATACCTGGTTGCAGGTGCTCCGGCGTATGGATTGTTCTCGAAGGTGGGACGAATCGGACTTACGGTGACGTTGTTCTTGATCGGCAGCGGACTGTCATTGGCCACAATCAAGCAGGTGGGACATCGTCCGCTGCTGCAGGGCGTGTTGCTCTGGATTGTGGTCTCAGTTACGTCGCTGCTGCTGATTCAGCATGGATGGATCGGGTTGTAAAAAAAGAGACGGGCCGAAGCCCGTACAGTTGTAATCCTCGCACGATCAGTTCTTGTCAGACAAAACGATCAACTGAAATGGGGCGCCGCCGCCGGGGGCGTCGAGGGCGACTGCCGAACGAATCTGTCCGGCGGCAACCGTGAAGTTGGGCACATCGATCGCGATGACCGTGTTGTTGCCAGCCGGTGTGACGACGACTTCGTAAGTTGCCGGGTCGACACTCAAATATCCCGAAGCGGCTTCAAACGCGACATTGCTAAGAGTCGGACTGACGGTGGTGATGTCCGTGCCCGGTGGGACGATGTAAACATCAACGTTGCCGGCTGAAGGTGCGGCATGGATCACGCGAACTTTCGCTTTGCCTGATGCAGGGTTCGAATTGTCGTCTGTTAACACAACTGCTGCGATCTGGGGCGCGGGTGAGGGAACTGCTGCAAATCCTTCCGCCAGGACAGTGGAATCACTGTGGCTTGAAAGACTGACATTGGAGTTGATGACATCGGTACTCGTTCCGGTCGGGCGAACTTCGATGCGTCGCGTACCTGCCGTCACGGTCAGGTAGTCCGATGCCGTGGCATAAGGCACATTGGTGAGGACGCTCTTCCCATCCACAAGAACGTCAACGTTTGGCGCGTCAGGTGAGGCGTGGACGACACGCAAGCGAGCGTGATCCTCTCCGCAACCGAGTAGAAAAACGAGCAATCCGGTAATGAACAGGCACATCCAAGAACTAGTGAAGAGGCGCACGAATGATTTCATCATGACTCCTGCATTTGCGATTTCAGTGGCCCGGGACAAGTTATCCATACTTTCGAGAACGGATGCGCCCCAATCGCCATTCACTGCAATAGGATGATGGATACAACGAGAGTAAATGCAAAAAGACCAGAGGAAAATAGAATCTGTTTGATCTACTTGCAAAGTCCCAAGGGAAGAATTGCCGATGGTGACAAAAGATGAATGCGAGCGGCCGAAAAACAGGAATGCATGAAAATATCCGGCGCACGATCCGCACGGTGCCGCACGGAAAGGTCGCTACATACGGTTCGGTGGCGCGAGCCGCAGGGTATCCGGGGGCATCGCGGCTGGTGGCACGCGTCCTGCAGAGTTATGAAGGCTTGCCATGGCAACGGATTTTGGGCGCAGGCGGGCAGATCAAGCTGCCCGGAGAAGCCGGTATGGAGCAGCGCTTCCGCCTCCAGATGGAAGGTGTGACGTTTCGCGGGAGGCGGGTGAATATGACGTTGCATGAGCACCGCTTCGCGAAACGAAAGCCTGCACCAAAAAAACAGGCAAAGAAAATAGGCTCAAAACAGGCCGCGAACCATTAGTACTCAGCGCTCGATTACCTTGGCAATCTCGCACAAAAGGCGGCTTGTTCTTATTCTTGGCTTGCGTGCGGAAATGAACTCAAGGAGTCGGAAACTATGTGGATCGTGCTGCTGACTGTTATGGTTTTCGCCTCAAGCATGCTGGTGCTGTTGTTTTTCTTGAATCACTTTACTCGCAGCCTGAGCGTGCCTGTAGAGCACCTGGACAGCAGAATGCGAGAGATTCTGACGACGGCGCAGGCGACGCATTTCGATACGCGCTAGGTTTACCGTCGCTGTTCAAAGGCGCGTGAGAAGAGGCGGTTTATTTGGCAGTAGGGTCGCCGGCGTGGGATGGAAGTTGTCCTGACAACAGTTTTCCCAGATCCGAAGAGGCGACTCGCAATCCGATATAGAAATGGCCAAACGCAGCGTATTCTGCGCTGACCTGATCGAACCGCATTTCATAAATTAATTTCTTGAAGACCAGCGGTTCATCCGCGAAAAGATCCACGCCCCATTCCCAGTCGTCGAATCCGATTGAGCCGCTGATGATCTGGCGGACTTCACCAGCGTAGCGACGACCGACCATGCCATGCTCGTTCATCTGCCGTTGACGCTCTTCCATTGGCAGCATGTACCAGTTCTTGTCTTCGCCTCGGCGGCGATCCATCGGATAAAAGCAGGCATACCGGTTGGGCGGAATGGAAGGGAAGAGGCGCGGCTTCATGGCTTCTTTTTGTCGTTGAAGCGTGTCCGCGATCTCGCGTTTCCATTCCTCAGAATGAGGTTCTACACCACGTTCGGACAGGTTTCGATAAACCTTCAACGTAGACTCGTACAATCCAAGCTCAATGATTGAAAGATAGGAAGTTGTAGGTTCAAAGAAGTCATTCAATCGAAGCTGCGCGAGGGTGAGTTCTGCCTGGTTCAACTCATCAAAGCTGTTGCGGAAATGGATGAGCATGAGATCGCCCTTGTGGCCGAGAAGTGAATACAGGGCAGACTGACCGGCGGCATTTTGCTCCATGATCGCCAACGCAGTGGAAGCGTCACGGACGATTGCGTCGCGCTCCGATGACGGCAGAGACTGCCAGGCCGTCCAGCGGAACCGCATCATTTGATGGAGAACGGAGTAGCCTTCAATTGTGAGGGGAACGGGAGGAAGTTCCGAGGAAGCGGTTTGCGGCCGAGTTGCGCTCATCTGAGTTCCTTTACCAAAGCCTTCGCGAACAATGTCGGATGCCGATTATTGTACCCGCTACATTTCAGTCGACGAAACGCAGGCGACTACTTGGTCTTGACCTTTTTCGGCGTGAATAACAGATCCTGATAGTCGAAGCTGAAGTCAGCCAGCGGAGAAACGGCTTCCATTTTGAAGTCTTGAATTGTGCCATCCGGGTTGAGCGAGAAAGAGACGAAAGCATCTTCAATCTGGCGATTGCGCCAGTGGGCTTTAAAGGTGTCGTACTGCCAGTGCTCGAGATCGCCCACCATGCCCGGAGTGTGGTCGAAAGTGAGAGTGAGTCGACCGTTTTCGTTGCGTACGGTGGATGTCCCGTACCACGCATCTTCGTAGGTGCCATCATACTTTTCCAAAGTGAGAGATGGTTTGGACTGTACGTTGCGCGCAGTTTCCGCTTTCTTCAATTCCTCAGCGGCATCGCTGTGCTGCTGATCGTCCGTCGCTTTGAAGTTTGCGATCCAATCGGTCTGAGGCAGACCGAAATAGTGATCGATGACATGAAACAGGATGGAATCAAACGAGCTCCCCTGCTCCGCATTGGTGAGAATGACGACGCCGAGATTTTCCTGTGGAACCAGCATCACGCGCGAGACGGAGCCCAGAACTCCGCCGGTGTGGCCAACGAGTTTCCGGCCCTGGTAGTCGCGAGTACCCCATCCTAAAGCGTATGCGGCGAAGTTTGCCTTAAGGCCAGCGAGCGGTGGAGGAGGGTCATTGATGGGAAGAATAGTCTGCGCGGACCACATCTCACGAGACCGTTTTTCACTGAACAACCGACCTTCACGATCAGAAAATTTGCCGCGATTGAGTTGCAAAAGTACCCAACGCGCCATCTCGGCAGCAGAGGAATTGATCGCGCCGGCTGGACCCACATTATCGAGTGCTTCGAACGTTACGACTTGCAGCTTCTCGTCGATGACCGAGTGTGGAGATGCTGCATTGTCGGTCGGTTTCAGGGAGCGCACGCTGGTGTTGCTCGTATTCATGCCGAGAGGGGCGAAGATGCGCGTGCGAACGTATTCATCCCAGGAAATTCCGGTGACGGCTGGAATGATTTGTCCTGCCGCCATATAGAGCAAGTTGTCGTAAGCGTACTTGCTACGGAAGCTTGATGCGGGTTTCATGTAACGCAGCTTGTGAATAATCTGTTCGCGCGAGTATGTCGTAGGGGGCCAGAACAGCAAGTCGCCTTCACCGAGACCCATGCCGCTTCGGTGAGTGATCAGGTCACGGATAGTCATCTCATGGGAGACGTATGGGTCATACATCTGAAAACCAGGAAGCCGTTCATAAACGTGGTCGTCCCACGAGAGCTTGCCTTCGTCCACTAGTGTGGCCAGCGCGGCAGTAGTGAATGCTTTTGTGTTCGATCCGATAGGGAAAAGCGTGTTTTCGTCGACGGGAGTGGACTCGCCCAATTTGCGCACTCCGTACCCCTTCGCAAGGATCACTTTCCCGTCTTTTACGATTGCGACAGAAATACCCGGGACGTTGAACTCTTTCATGGAGCGGGCGACCCACGCGTCCAAATCTGGAGGTGGAGATGTTTGAGCGAAGATGCCCAGAGTAAGAAACAGGTGTAGACAGAACAATTCCAACATCAAACGAACGTGTTTAGACGAGAACATTTGTTTCCTCGGCGAAGATCAGTAAACGGGACAGGATAAATGAATGTGCCTGAACGGCACAGTTGGGCCATTTACTTCCCAGGTGGAAGCTGCCTAGCCTAGGGGAATGAGTTCAGTTCATCCAAGTCAGCGAAAACAGGAAGGGGAATTCCCCCGCGCGCCGTTCTGGGCTGAAGAGCTAAACTCCGCGGCGCTTGACGACGAAGGTCTTGATGCGCCGTTCGATCTGGATCTCGAGCAGCGCACCGTGCTGGAAGCGGAAGTCTTGCTGTGGCGAATCCGTCTGAGCCGGACTCGAGAAGCATAGCCATTGTTCTGCCGATAATCCGATCACATCAATTGTGTCCTGAGACTCGCCTCTTGCATCTGCAGAGTGAACGCTCCGGGTATTCCGACCTTCTTCTGAGCGCCACCATGGTCAACAATCGTCTTGGTTGAGGAGATAAAGCAGATGCCTGAAACACCGCAGCAGTACACCCAGAGAATCTTAGGTTACGTAGAAGGAAAAGATGCGCTGAAGATTCAGCGCTCGACTGCAAGAGAGTTAAAGAGACTCACGCGCGGCTTGAGCAAGCAGGAGTTTACCAAGCGTCCGGCGGCAGGGAAGTGGTCGATCGCCGAAATTCTAGCCCATCTCGCGGATACAGAACTGGTTGCGGGGTGGCGCTTGCGGCTAATTCTCGGATCGAATGGAACACCGATTGTGGCCTTCGATCAGGATGCCTGGGCCAGTACATTGAATTACGCAAAGGCGGATCCGGAGTGGTCGCTGCAAGCTTTCCAAACTTTGCGCGAGCACAACTTGCGGATGCTGAAGAGTGTTTCTAAGCCTCTGTGGGATAACTACGGAATGCATTCGGAACGGGGAAAGGAAACAGTCTTACATATCGTGCGTATGTTTGCGGGGCACGACACCAATCATCTGCAGCAAATTGAGGGGATCAGGCGAGATTTGAAAAAGCAAAAAAAGAGATAGCGTCGGGGCTCCTCCGTTTGTGATCGGCTGGTTTGCCGGCATCCGGAGGAGTCCACGCTATTTACTGCAACCTCTTAACGGCGGTAGTAGCCGTAGCCGATGCCGGGCGATGCAATCTGCTCGAACGGCGTGTTTGGGGGAATGCGATAGTTCACCATGATGTCGCGCATACGGCGTTCCATGCTGACTACTTCATCCCGATTGTTGGTGGCACGGTACTGCAGCCAACGCTGATAGTAGCTATCAAACTTTGCCTGCCATTCTGGCGCTAGCACGCCGCGATACCCATATCCTCGGCCATACCCATTGTTGCCGTACGGATACTGGTTGTAGCCACCGTAGGGGTACTGGCTATATCCACCGTATGGGTATTGACTGTAACCGCCATACGGATACTGACTATATCCGCCATAGGGGTACTGGCTATATCCACCGTACGGGTAGGTTTGGTACTGACCATAGGATGGATACTGACGGTACTGCCCGTAATACCCATTGTTCCGGTATCGGTCATGATCACGATCATGATCCCGATCACGGCGCCAGCGGTCCCGATCATGGTCTCGGTCTCGGTCGTGATCACGGTCCCGATCCCGGTCATGACGTTTGTGGTCGTCGCGATCCTGCCACGCTACGGTACGTAGTGTCGCGTTAGAAGCGCCGACCGAGCGGTCCGCGGCGCCCGATCGCTGGGCCCAAACTGGAAGGGCCATCGCAACGAGTGCTGCCAAGATCCCAAGACGCTTACTCATGTTTAATCCTCCTGAAGTACAACGAGCGATGCATCTGCTCTAGTAAAAATTCGATGCGAGGGAGGGGGCCGTCGTTGCGTGAAAATGACCCTAAAAAGGCCCGTAAGCCACTGGATTCGTAGGGCTTACTCCTTAAAACGGCCTGCAACACTTGGGTAGAAAAAAGTTGCGGAGTGGTAAGACCATATTTTGGGTCATAAAATCAATTTTTGCGGGTGGGTTTGCGGGACACCGACGGCTTGCCAGCAGCCTTTGAATTTTTGATTGCTTCAAGCCTCAGCACGGTTGCTGCTGCACTTAATTTCACTTCTTCTTTATCGTCGGACATCATACGAATCGCAACGTCCACCACATTGGGATCTCCTCGATGTGCGAGCGCCTCAAGTGCAGCAGCACGCACCAGCCACTGATCGTCACCTGTCGCCACGCGGAGAGCCTTGGTTGCGTCTTCGTCTGGATCTTCAGCTAACGTCCTGGCTGCGGACGCTCTTACCCGAGAGGTGTCATCTTTGGTGAGCGTTTTTATCGCCTGCCAGCCGATACCCGCAAACGGGATGAACCCGATGCCTTGTTGTACTCCGAGCTCCGCCATTTTCTTGGGATCGGAGAGACGGGCCTTTTGAGACGCTATGAGGCCTCGAGTGACTTTCTGTTCTCCAGTCAGGATTTCGTAATAGACCTCGTAAGCCTCGGGGTCGTGCATCTCGTGCAACGAGTGAGCGGCGGCTAAAACAACATGAGGATCGTCATCGTCGAGGGCATTTTTCAATGGAGAGACTCCACTCTTTGCCTTGATCTCACCCAGGGCTTCAGCGGCGGCAGCTCTGACGTCGGGCTTCTCGTCCGTGAGAGCTGCGAGAACCACCTTCAGAGCGCGAGCGTTATCTGGCACGAGGCCGAGAGCGCGAACACCATTGGCACGCTCGCCCGGCTTGTCACTTGCGCAAGCTGCGTCGAGCAAGTCCCATGCAGCCGCAACGGGATTGGTTGGCATCGTGGGCTGGACGGAGGGTTTCGGCGATGGTTTTTCGCTTGCGGGCGCGGGCTCTTGGGTCTTCTTGTCATTAGAAGCAGCTGGTTCTTGGAATGCGATGGGGGGCGCAACGAACGGAAAAGCAAAATGCGAAGTAATCAGCAATAAGATTGCGGAGCCCAATTTGGCGGCACTGGTCATTAATCATCCCTCAATGCGAGGCGGCCCCGTGCGAGGCAGCTTAGCAAGGTCTGGTAATTAGTCGACTCATCGAGCAAAAGGGTTGACATGGTATTGTTGAAGGTTCTCTGCACGTCAACATAGCAATAAGGGGAGAAGATGGTGTGATTGTTGGTGTTCCAAAGGAGATTTATCCCGGAGAACGACGCGTAGCTTTGGTTCCCCTTGTCATACCCGCCCTGACCAAAGCCGGGTTTGAGGTGCTCATCCAGATGGGCGCCGGAGTCGAAGCTGGATACCCGGATGCACTGTATACGGAAAAAGGGGCAAAGATCGCGCCAGATCGCCAGACGGTTTTCGCGCAGGCGGATGTAGTCATTCAGATTCTGTGCTATGGGTCCAATGACATTACCGGCGCAGCGGATTTGCCGTTGATGCGCAAAGGGCAGGTGTTGATTGGATTTCTGCGGCCACTGGGTTCGAAGGAAGCGGTGGAGCAGATTGCCGGAACCGGAGTGACCTCTTTCTCGGTTGAGCTAATTCCGCGCAGCACAAGAGCGCAAAGCATGGATGCGCTCTCGTCGATGGGAACTATTTGCGGTTATAAAGCGGTCCTGGTGGCGGCTGGAACCTTGCCTCGTATATTCCCGATGCTTACAACCGCTGCGGGGACAATTACTCCAGCGCGCGTTCTGATCATAGGGGCGGGGGTGGCGGGACTACAGGCTATTGCCACATCTAGGCGCTTAGGTGCAGTGACATCGGCTTACGATCTGCGGCCAGCGGCGAAAGAACAAGTGCAAAGCCTGGGTGCGCGATTCGTGGAACTGCCAATTGAGGCGCAGGACGCACAAGACGCGAGGGGTTACGCACGAGCGCAGGACGAGTCCTTTTATCAGCGGCAAAGAGAATTGTTGGGGAAAGCGATTGGCGAAAGTGATGTTGTCATAACCGCAGCTGTGATTCCGGGAAAACAGTCGCCGGTCCTCATCACGGAAGACATGGTGAAGGGGATGGCTCCTGGATCGGTCATTGTCGATTTAGCTGCGGAGCGTGGCGGAAACTGCGAGTTGACCGAAGCCGGGAAAGATGTTGTGAAACACGGCGTCAACATCATGGGCCGTATTAACCTGGCGACCACAGTTCCCTATCATGCAAGCCAAATGTATGCCCGGAATATGTCCGGCTTCCTGCAGCATTTGGTGAAAGATGGCAAGCTGCAGCTAAATCTGAACGACGAAATTGTTCGAGAAACGCTTTTGACGCACGAGGGCGAGATTATGCAGCCGCGAGTGCGCGAATTTTATGCGCTACCGGCGCTGGCGGCAGCGAGTCGGTAACGCGCGGGAGGATGGATGTCTTTCAACCTGCTCGACACGCTTTACATTTTTGTTCTTGCGGGGTTTATCGGATTTGAGGTGATTCGCCGGGTTTCGCCGCTACTCCACACGCCTCTGATGTCTTTGACGAACGCCCTGGATGCGATTGCCGTTGTGGGCGCGATCGTTCTGGTTGGCGAACACAAGAGCACTTTCTCCACTGTATTGGGCACGATAGCAGTCATTGCCGCCACTTCGAATATCGTCGGCGGATTCATTATCACGGACCGCATGCTGCGGATGTTCAAGAGCAGCCATCCTTCCAAGTGAGCCCTTCGTGACTGAACACATCATCGAAGTAATCTATCTCGTCGCCAGTATTCTGTTCGTCCTCTCGTTGAAGTGGATGAGTTCGCCCGTTACGGCGCGTCGCGGGATCCTCGCCGGTGAGATTGGCATGGTGCTCGCCATTGGCGGCACGCTGCTCCATCGCGGAATCGTTGATTACACATGGATCGCGATCGCGTTAGTACTGGGCACGATTATCGGAGTGCCGCTCGGCCGGGTTCAGATGACCGCAGTGCCCCAGCGAACGGCGCTCAGCCACGCATTCGGCGCATTGTGCGTAACCCTTGTGGGCGCGGCGGAGTACTACCTGCGCACTCCTGATGTGTCGCGCCTGATGATGGGCGTCCTGGGAATGGAGGTCATCCTGGGCGGACTGACCTTCACCGGAAGCTTGATGGCAGCGGGGAAACTACAAGAAGTGCTCCCACAGCGCCCAATCACATATAAGGGCCAGAATGTCGTCAACCTGCTGTTGTTGCTGGTTGCGGTGGCGGTCGCTGGATACCTCGTCGTGCATCCAGAGGCCAAGCTGTTGTTTCCGATCATGGTTGCGATCGCGCTCGTGTTTGGGGTGTTGCTGATCATTCCGATCGGCGGCGCAGATATGCCGACCGTGATTTCGCTGTTGAACTCATATGCGGGACTTTCGGCAGCGGCCATGGGGTTCGTGCTCAACAGTAAATTGCTGATCATTGCCGGAGCGCTGGATGGCTCTTCAGGGTTCATCTTGTCGGTAATCATGTCGAAAGCCATGAACCGATCATTTACAAACGTTTTGTTCGGCGCATTTGGACAGGTGCAGGCCAGCGCAGGTGTGACTCAGGAAGAGAAGCCGGTGCGCAGTGCGACCGCAGAAGAGGCTGCGGCAATTCTTTCGGCTGCGAACAAAGTTGTGATCGTACCTGGTTACGGCATGGCAGTAGCACAGGCACAACACAAGGTACGCGAACTCTACGACGGTCTGACGAAGCGCGGAGTGGATGTGAAGTTTGCGATTCATCCGGTGGCCGGCCGCATGCCTGGACACATGAACGTGCTGCTTGCGGAGGCCGATGTTCCTTACGATCGGCTGGTTGAGATGGAAGATATCAATGCCGATTTACCACAGACAGATGTTGCATTGGTAATCGGAGCGAATGATGTGACGAATCCCGCGGCGCGAAGCGATCACAGCAGTCCGATTTACGGCATGCCGATCATCGATGTGGACAAGGCGCACACGGTGATGGTGATCAAGCGTTCTATGAGCCCGGGTTTCGCGGGAATCGATAATCCGCTGTATTACATGGACCGAACACTGATGCTATTCGGCGACGCGAAGAATTTCGTGGGAAATATTGTGCGGGAGTTGTCGGGCGGGCACTAGTGTTCGGGTAGGGCGTTTTGCATTTTCTTTCCAGTTTGAAAGCTGTGCGCGAGATTCCTCGGTCGGTAAAGACGACACGAGGGATGACGCCAAGCAAAAAATAAGGGACGGTCAAAGCCGTCCCTTTTGTAAATGAAAGCTACAAGCGTTATCGCGAGAACAGTTTTTACGCTACTGCTGCTGGTTCGGGCATTTCTTCCTCAAGTTGGCGATCGATCGGCTCATCGGCTACGTGTGTGCGAGCGATTACAACATAGATCGATGGCACAACAAACAGCGTGAAAGCCGTGCCGATGATCATTCCGCTCACCAGCATGATACCGATGCTGTTACGAGCGCCAGCACCCGGGCCAGTGGCCAGCACCAAGGGGAAGTGGCCGATAACGGTTGCCGCGGTCGTCATCAAGATCGGCCGCAGTCGAGTGCTGGAAGCTTCAATGACGGCAGCCAACTTCGACTTACCGGTTTCCTGAAGGTGGTTCGCGAATTCCACGATCAGGATTCCGTTCTTTGAAACGAGACCGACCAGAGTAATCAAACCCACCTGGCTGTAGATGTTGAGCGTGGTCAATCCGAGGAACGAGAACAGCAGCGCTCCCGAAATAGCCAATGGCACCGAGCCCGCCAGGATGATGAACGGATCTCGGAAGCTCTCGAACTGTGCCGCTAACACCAGATAAATCAAGATGCCTGACAGCAGGAAGGTTCCAAGGAACTTGCTGCCTTCGACACGAAGCTGACGAGATTCACCTGCGTAGTCGACGGTGTAGCCCTGCGGGAGAATCTTCTTCGCTTCATCCTCGAGAGTGCGAAGCGCTTTATCGAGCGGAACGCCGGGAGGAATGACTCCTTGAATTCGAACAGCGTTGAGCTGCTGGAATTTCTTCAATTCCCGCGGTTCAGTGGTGGTGCGTAGAGTGGCAAATGTGGAGAGCGGTACCAGCTTATCTCCCGAACCTTTCACGTAGATCTGCGACAACTGATCGGGCGTTAGGCGCTCAGATCGCTTAATTTGTGGAATGACCTTGTAGCTGCGTCCCTGGATGCTGAACCGGTTCACATAATTGCCGCCCAGCATAGTGGAGAGGTCTTGTCCGGCCTGGCTGAGATCGACGCCTTGAGAGCGCAGTTTGTCGCGATCGAAGACCACCTCCGCCTGAGGCTGATCGAACTTGACGTCTGAATCCGCGAAGATGAACGTTCCGCTCGCGAACGCCTTCCCGACGAGCTGCTTTGCGAACTCCACGAGTTGCTGCGGTTCAGCAGGGGAAGCGATGACAAAGTCGACAGGGAAGTCGCCACCACCCGGCAAGGGTGGAGGCGTAAGCGGTATAACGCGGATGCCAGCTATCTTCGAAAGCGGGCCGGTCGATTCCAGCAGCAATTGTTGAGCGGTCTTCTTCCGTTCACTCCAGGGCTTTGTAACCATGCCGCCGAAACCGCCGGTAGGATTGGTGATTTGAAAAATGCTCTGGCTCTCCGGAAATGCATGGTAGACATCGTAGACTTCCTGCGAATACAGACGAGTCTGATCAATTGTCGAGTTCGGCGATGCCTGGATGACACCGAAAACAACGCCTTGATCCTCGGCGGGTGCCAGTTCCCGCTGAGAGAACATATAGAACGGCACCATCAGAAGCACCACGATGGCCCACAGCACGAGCACGACAGGCCGATAATTCAAGGTGCTGGCCAAAGTACGCGAGTAAAGTGCGCGGACTCGCTCGAAGTTTCGGTTGATGAGACCAGCAAAGCCTTTCTCAGCATCGCCCTGTCGCAGCAACCTTGAACCCATCATTGGCGATAGTGTCAAAGCAACGATGCCAGACACGATGACTGCGCCGGCAAGCGTAAATGCGAATTCACGGAAGAGAGCACCTGTTAGACCTCCCTGAATCCCGATGGGCGCGTAAACAGCTGCCAGGGTGATTGTCATCGAGATGATTGGGCCAACCAACTCGCGGGCCGCATCCATGGCTGCCTGCTTTGGGGATTTGCCCATCTGCAGGTGGCGCTCCACGTTTTCCACCATGACAATCGCATCGTCGACAACCAGTCCGACGGAGAGCACAATCGCGAGCAAAGTGAGGAGGTTGATGGTGAATCCAGCGGCCAGCATCAGGAAAACGGCGCCGATCAGCGAAATCGGGATCGCGACGACGGGAATCAGCACCGATCGCATCGAACCGAGGAACAAAAAGATTACGACGATCACGATCAGAAGTGTCTCAGTAAGGGTGCTTAGCACTTCGTGGATCGCGTCTTGAATGTATGCGGTCGCGTCGTAGGGAATCCCAACCTTCATGCCGGCTGGCAATTCAGCCTGAATGCCAGGAATGGCGGCGCGCACGTTCTTGATGACCTCAAGCGAGTTGGCCGTGGGCAGAACCCAGATCCCCATGAATGTGGCGGTCTCGCCATTGAAACGAACCTCGGAGTCGTAGTTTTGGGCTCCGAGCACGACGTCAGCGATTTCCCCGAGGCGAACGACGTTTCCGTTTTCGTTTTTTACGACGAGTTGGCGGAATTCATCAGCCGTGCGCAGATCGGTGTTAGCAACCAGATTGACTGAAGTCATCGAACCCTTGGTCTGACCGAGGGCTGACAAGTAGTTGTTCTTAGCCAACGCATCGTGTACCTGAGTTGGTGAAATTCCAAGCGCAGCCATCCGGTCGGGCTTCAACCAGATGCGCATGGCGAAAGTACGATCCCCAAGGATGTCGGCACGCTGTACACCACTGATGGCGCTCAAACGCGGCTGAACCACGCGCGTGAGGTAATCGCTGATCTGGTTCTGGTCCAGGTCAGTTGAAGAGAAGCCGATGTACATGGACGCAAACTGATTGTCTGCGGTCTCAAGATCGATGACCGGGGCTTCCGCTTCTGGAGGCAAGTCATTACGAACCTGCGCCACTTTGGCTTGAATTTGAGTCAAAGCAGCATTGGTGTCGTAGTTGAGCTTCAGGTGCACAGTAATCGTGCTCATTCCCTGAGCACTCGACGACTCCATGTAATCGATGCCATCGGCACTCGCGATTACACGCTCCAGAGGTGTCGTGATGAAACCGCGAACCAGATCTGCATTAGCGCCGACGTAAACAGTCGATACTTTGACGATCGCAATGTCGCTACGCGGATACTGGCGTACGCTCAGCGAACGAATCGACTGCAATCCGGCAATCAGGATCACCAAGTTAACGACGATCGCCAGGACGGGCCGTTTTACGAATAAGTCCGTGAACTTCATTTAGCTGTCCTCAGGTTTCGGCGCGGGGTTATTACTGGGTTGAACTTTGTTGTTGACTTGTACGTGCGCTCCGTTTCGCAGCTTGAATACGCCGGATGTCACGACCTCTTCGCCAGCATTCACGCCGGAAATTACGGCAACCTGATCGCCGCGAGATCCACCAAGTTTTACGAATTGCTGCCGAACGCCACGGTAGCTCTCGCCTTTCTGATCCTTCATGTCTGTGATGATGAAGACCGAATCACCATATGGTGCATAGTTGATTGCGGAGGCTGGAAGAACAACGACAGGCTGAGGCGCTCCCAGCGCCACTTCGACTTGAACAAAGCTGCCGGGCCGCAGCTTGCCATCAGGATTGGGCAGGGTTGCTTGTACCTGGATGTTACGCGTCGCCGCGTCGACAATGGAGTCGAGAGCGGTAACCCGACCAGTGAACATTTTGCCTGGGAATTCATCGGAGGTTATGCGAAGTTCGCGACCGATTTTGATTTGCCCGAATGACTGTTGCGGCACACCAAAGTTGACATAGATCGGGTTCAGCGATTGCAAAGGAACTATTGGATTCCCTCCGGCGAGATACTGTCCCAAATTGACCTTGCGTATCCCGAGGATCCCGGAGAACGGTGCACGAATGGTCTTCCGAGCAATCGTTGCACGAATCTCACTTACGTTTGCCTCGGTAGCCCGCTGCTGCGCTGTTGCCTGGTCATACTCCATGCGGGAGATGACGCCCTCGTTCACGAGTTGCTGCTGGCGACCAAAGTTGATTTTGGCCAGGTCGCGTTGCGCTTCCAGAGAGGCTAGCTGGGCGCGTTCCTGCTTGGTGTCGAGCTCTACGAGGACGTCACCCTGCTTTACAGCTTTTCCCGAATCGAAGTAGATGTGATCCACGGTACCGGGCAGGTCGGCGCTGACCACAACTCCGCGCACGGCTTCCATGGTGCCGATCACGTTCAGCGTAGCTGGCCATTGCACTTTCTGTGCGACCGCGCTAGTCACCGAATCCGGCGGAGGAGTGAAGGATGCATGCGCAATCGCCGTCTGCACCTGTCGGTATTTCACGAAGCCAAGCGTCGCGATCAGAAGCAGAATCACGACTAGCATCAAGGTCATTCTCTTCGCCATACGTTCACCTTGTCGTTGAAAAAACAATTGCTAAATCGGTTAAAAATAAATAATTACGAAGCTCTCCACTCTTCTCGCGAAAGTGAGAGGCATAGATACAGAGGCGCAATTTGTCGGTAGAGTGGCTACGGAAAGGCAACTGCGTGACGTCGGAAACCCGAAATGAGGCACCCACTGAACACGGCCTACCTGCCCCAATGCTCTTACCAACAGCAGTTAAATAGTTTCGATTCAGAAGCTGGAATCAAAGATTCGGAATTGTTGTCTGTAAACCGATTTGCTGACCCCCTTTGCAACGTACAGTTTGGACTTGTTGCAACTTATTTCGTCTCATAGGTGAGTCGAAGAAAATTGCTGAGAATCGACATTTGGAAGGAAAAAACAGGAAAACTGCACAGATTTTGCTCTAAAGACAGGTCGGAAGTTTCAGGTGTTCGGGTTACTGAGCCATTGAGCCGGCGAGGTAGGCACCAATTTTCGACTCCAGAGTCGGGTAATCCATCCCGGTACCGTGATGAAGCGCATCCTCGGGGCTGGAGCCTGAGCCGATCGAACGCAAGATCTCAAGGACATCATTCATGCCAAATCGTTCGCGTAGATACTCAACAGCGGAGAGCGACTCCGCATAGGCGACTTGCGCCTGAATATCAGAAAACCGAGTGAAAGAACCCTCTAATACTGAGAGCGGAATCTGCTTATGCTGCTCGAACAAAGGCCCAAGAATGCGAGCGTAAGGAGCCGAAGTGCGCGGCTCTGTCATTTGTGCTAAGCCCTCGTTGAGCCAAAGCGGGCAGCGTGGTCCAGCCAGCCCGCGCACGAAAGAATGCGTCAGTTCGTGCTTAAGGACGCGGTCCAGTTCCGACATGCGATCGCTTGCACCGCGTATAGGAATTCTCAGCTTTCCATCATTTTGACCGCCAGCCCAGGATGGCGCGTCGGTGATGTCGAAGAAGTCTTTTTGCGTGTACAGAATCACGATGATGCTTTCGCCTGGTTCGTATCCGAACTCTCGAGAGAGGTCGCGAAATTGATTTTCCAAAGTTTGGAGCAACGCTTTCTGCAGTTCAGGAGAAGTCTTGTCTCCTTCGTATTGCAGCGTGAAGTGGGAGCTTTGTCGCTGGCGCGAACGCTGCTCAATTTCCAATTCGCGTTCCGCTTTATGCAAGAGGCGTTGGGTCATGGCGTCGGGTGAGAGCTTCAACGCAGTTTCCCATGAGGTCACCGCATCGCTCGTATATCCAGCGTCATATTGGGCCAGTCCTAGAAATTGAAAAATCTGAGCAGAATCCGATTTCAATTCGGCCGCGCGGGTGAGCACTGAGATCGCATCGCGATAACGGCCAAGGCTTGAAAGCGCGATAGCTTGCCACTGGAGCAATACCGGGTCAGTAGGCCGTAGAGAGACTGCCCGCTCGAAGTAGGTCGTGGCATCTGCCATATCTCCATGTTGGGCCTCAATGACACCGGCGAGAAAATACGCGTTCGTTGTGGTGCGCCCATCGCCGTCTCGTTCAATTTCGGAGAGCCGACGAGCATCGGCGCGATTGTCTTGAAGCACTCGGTCACGTAATGCACCCCAATAAGGATCGTCCTGCTTGGGTCCGGCGAGCAGCGGGAGTTGAATTTTTTCTTGATTTCCACGCGCGATTGGCGCCTCGCGATGGGCGATGTCCTGAACGCTTGTGGTGCCCGTGATTGGCTGCGGTGCAGGGCCGTCTCCCTGCTCAATCTTGAGGACAGCGCTTTTCGGAATTGTGTAGCGAGTTCCAGCCACCCAATATGCGATCTGACCGTCTCTTTCTTCCACCTTGCGGACCACAATGTACAAGCCATTTTTCAGGTAAATCGTTTCCGCAGATGCGATGGAAGCAAAGAGAAGCGCGAAAATTGTGAAGAACCTACGGGATTGGGAGAAGACGGTCAACGTCGTTTAATCGGTTCAAATGCCTGCGCCGAGCGCCGATACAAGTAGCACAAGCGAAATACCGATGGCGGCGAGGCCATGCGCACGGACGACGCGATAACTGGCGGCCCAGGGATAAAACAAGACTTCGAAAATGGGTAGGAATTTCTCAGGCCAAAACAGATTGGCGAGACCAAAGGTAAGACTCAGTTGCGCGACAAGGCAGAGACCTAGAATGTCCATAAGCATCTCAACGTCAATCCATTAAAACTGAGTCTGCCGCAGGGGAGGAGATTACCAAAGTAATCAGTGCGGCTCGGTTCTGTGGAAAACACCCACTGCGAGTGCTGCTTTCGCTCGGATCCCAAACCATTAAGCAACTCGGGACGCCGAATTCACCGTGGCTGCCAGATGCGAAACTGTCGGATCGACAGCTCTCCAGCCGCTTCGCACGCTTTGCTTAAACTGCTTCTCGGCGTCCAAAACAGCGGATTCCAGGGAAGGGTGGATCTGGATTTCCATTCCCGAGACATCATCTCCGATGCTAGGAACCTTCTGGAACGCCTCGCCATCGAACACGCGCACTTCGAACTTGTCGCCTTCGACAACCAGAATTTGCCGGAAGCGAAACGTTGCCAAGTCCGGCGATCGCTTAAACAGCACTAAGTGGCGATGAATTTCCAAAACCACAAATTCCTAATTCGGCCACCGTTCAGCTACTGATTTAATGCACTCCCAACTTGCGAGAATGCATTGTTGGCGTTTGATCCGACTAATCGGATTGTTCCGACAACCAGTACCAGAATGACAGCTAGCATCACGGCGTACTCGGCGATATCTTGGCCTTCTTCAGACCAAAGAACAGCGAACAATTTTCTCATGGGGGGAGTTCCTCGAAACAGGCAACATGAGTTTACCGAATCCGGGAAAGCTGTCAACTGGTGCGGGTTTCCAGATGACAACAAAGAGATCCGAGTGTTGCAAAAACTTACAAAGTTAAAGGAGTGTTAATGCTTATTACAATCGTTTGACTTGATCGCAGAACGAATGCGTTGGACATATTCCGCAAGCGACGGAGTGTTTCCCAGAATCGTCCAGCCGGTGAAAACGACGATTAGATCTCGCTTAGGGAACACCATCAGTAATTGTTCGCCGAAGCCACGACCCATCCAGATAAAGCCAGAATCGACCGGATCGGGAAGCAGCCACCACTTGAAACCGTATTTGAATCCTTCCTCTGCATCCGTAAAGGGCGTCAGGGACTCGGAAACCCATTCCTTCGACACAACTTGCTTCCCATTCCAATTGCCACCTTGCAGATAGAGATATCCGATTTTCGCTAGATCCGAACTCCGAAGATATAAACCCCCTTCTGTATCGACTACCCCCATCGGCGTGCGTTTCCAGTAGTGATCCATCCCGAGCGGCTCGAAAAGATATTTTTGTCCGTACTTTTCGATGTCCTGTCCGGTTTCTTTTTGGAAGATGTAGGCGAGCAGTTCCGAAACGCCACTTGAGTAATTGAAGACCTTGCCCGGTTCCTGCGCCATTGGGCGGTTGATGACGTACTGGATCCAATCGTCGGTGGCCTCCATCAAGCTGGAGTCGTTCTTGGGATCGTCGTAGGCGGTTTCCTCGTTCCACTCGAGGCCAGTGGTCATTGTCAGCACATGACGAAGAGTAATGCGCTTTTTCCGGTCGTCCACATTCTTGACTTTGGAGATGTCGAAGTAGTGGACGAGAGGAGTGTCTAGGCTAGCTTTGAAGTCGCCCCGTGTAATGGCGATGCCCAGGATGATCGAACTCACGGTTTTGCTGATCGACTGCATGCTGTGCAGATCCGTACCGTGATAATAGGGGTGCCATTCGGGATCGAAATAGTTGTAGGGGCCGGTCAGTCGTGCATTGAGTGGGCCGCGAGTGTGTGCTTCCTTTCCGTAGATCTTTTCATAATCGTGTGAGTATTTGCCGCTGTAGACGGACATGCCGCAGCGAAATACGTCGAAACTGTCCACCAGGAAATACTTGCCGCTGCCGAGGTCATGATCGAAGGCAGAGAGTGATTTTTCGTCCAAGCCGACGTTGGCTGGCGTCTCCTTCGCCCAGCCGTGCGTGGGCCAGGCACTCTTCTGAGCGATAGCAGAGGTAAACGCAACTGAGATGATTGCGAGCAGAGCGATTTGTCTAAGCATGGTTGGTTGGAGCCGAACGATACGAGCCAACTGATTTCGTGTCAAACGGGAACGTTCGGATGGATGGTATAGGGCCCCGCAAGAATTGCGGAGGAAGGTGGAATGTGGTGGAGGCGGCGGGAGTCGAACCCGCGTCCGAAAATGTCACTGGTCAAGAGACTACATGCTTAGTCCAGTTCATGCTCCTGGCCTTCACCAAGAACGTTCGCGATCTCCGCTCAGAACGGACAAGAAACGGCGACCGCTAGCCTGAGATCTTAGCCTTCCGTCCCAGACGTAGACGGAAAGAGCAGCCCGCTGTGCGACGTCCTTCGGAGGCCCACGGGCGAAGCTTCCTCGGACGGCTGCCTAAACTAGTTAGGCTGCGTATGCCATCTGTTGATTGGCAATTATCATTTTGCACGCGATCACGGGTGTGTGCACCCCGACATGCCTCTTGGCCGCAAGCATCCCCGTCGAAACCGTGACGCCCCCACTGGTGGGTTTGGCCGATTCAAAGAACGAACCAACTTCTTCATTCTGGGTCTCGCCCAGAAGGAAGTCAAACTAGTCATTGGATGCGAAAGGACACGTCCCTGGTGCAAGCTGCTGAACCGCGGCTTCGTGTGACGTGGTGTGAAATCCGCCGTTTCGCTGTTCTAGACAAACTAACTTGCATCCGTCGAGCACGTCTAACATCTCATTTACGTACCACACTGTAGAATATGGCGTTTGCGGCGACGGATGACCATGCACTGTCAACGATGTCAGGAGATCGAACGGTGAAAGCATCGTGTCTGCCCTTCGCCGAGATCCCGCATACAACTGCGCTGTTCAAAGACTTCCTTTCCGGTTCTCCTCCAGTTCGAGCATTCTTTCCACGCAATCCTTATTTTTCAGAATGGGTGAAAGACGAGTCGGCGTTGGTGCGTTACGACGATGCGCGCCGGAGGCGGGTCAGCGACATACTGGAACGGCAGAACAGTTTTTTCGGATCGGGAACGAAGGCTCACGAAAATATAGAGCGCCTGCGTCGAGGAGCTCAAGCCGCAGTTACGGGCCAGCAAGTCGGGTTATTTGGCGGTCCACTCTTTTCGATCTTCAAGGCTCTTACAGCGGTAAAGCTCGCAGATGAAGCCACCAGGGCTGGCATTGATTGTGTCCCGGTGTTTTGGCTAGCAACGGAAGATCACGATCTTGCGGAAGTGAATCATGTCGAGTTTCCGGGAACTGACGGGAAGCTAGTTCGTCTGGCTACAACTGCACACTCCAAGGATGATGCTCCAGTCAGCAGCGTCGTCTTGGATCGAGAAATTGAAAGTGTTGTTGCAGCTGCCGCGGAACTGCTAGGTGATTCGGAGGCCGCAGACTTGCTGGTGGAAGCGTACAAAGCGGGTGAGACCCTCGGAACAGCATTTGGGAAACTGTTTGCTCGTATCTTCCGGGACTGGGGCGTGATCCTGCTGGATGCTGCAGACGACGAACTGCATGAGGTCGGTGCCCCGGTATTTGAAGCCGCAATCGAACGAGCTGCCGAACTCGATCAGAAACTGCTTGCACGTGGGAAACAGCTCGAGGCTGCTGGCTATCACCAGCAAGTGAAGGTAACACCCTCGACCACCCTGCTGTTCATGTATCGCGATGGGGTGCGAACGCCGATCCGCCGCAAGAGCAATGGAAATGGAGAACAGGAATTTGTTGTCGGCGAGGCAAAGTTTTCACAAGCGGAATTAGTGCAGCTCGCAGCTTCACGGCCCCAGGACTTCAGCGCGAATGTGCTGCTGCGGCCCATCCTCCAGGACCACTTGCTACCAACGCTGGTATATACGGGCGGCTCCGCCGAGGTGGCCTACTTTGCGCAACTTGGAGTTGTGTACGAGGAATTGGCGGGAAGAGTGACTCCGATCCAGCCAAGGTTCTCGGCGACACTGGTGGAACCGAAGATCACTCGGTTGCTTGAGAAGTACCATATCGACTTGCCCGCGCTATTCCATGGGAAAGATGTGCTTCAGGAAGATCTGGCTCGACGAATCTTACCCACCGGGCTGCAGAAAGCTTTCGCAGAGGCACATTCGGCTCTTCGAAACTCGCTTGCATCGGTTGAACATGAAATCGAGCATCTCGACAAATCGCTGATCGAGGCTGCTGAGCGGTCCGGGTCCAAGATGACCTATCAGTTGAACCGGTTGCGAAGCCGTGCCGCGCGAGCAGAGGCTCTACGAAATGAGGTCATCGGCCGCCATGCAGAGCAGCTTTCCAATGCGCTCTATCCCAATAAGGTGCTGCAGGAAAGGGAAGTGGGCGGTCTGTATTTCCTGGGTCGCTACGGCGATCAGTTGCTTCACGATCTCTATTCAACGATGCACACGGATTGTCACGACCACCAGGTGATCACGCTGGAGTAGTTGACCTCATTGCCACAATCTCTCCGAAAGTTCTTGCAGAGATTCGACCCTCGGTAGATCCTGATCCCGATAAGTTCCCGCCACATCAAACAGTACAGCTTGCATCCCGGCCTGTGTCGCGCCGACGTAGTCCACCGAATAGACATCCCCGACGTACAAGCTTTCTTCCGCATGCGCATTCATCTCACGGAAGGCAGCCTGGAAGATGGCCGGGTGCGGCTTTTCGTGTCCAACGAGACCAGAGTCGGTGATGGTGAGAAAGCAGTCCGCTATATTGCAGGTCGCGAGAACACTCTTAATCTTCCCGTCGGCATTGGAAATCACACCAATACGATGTTTCACTGCGAAACCGCATAGCGCCTCGCGAGTGCCGGGAAGGATCGAATCCCAGTTTGCGGATTGCCGTGTGGCATTTACGAGTTGGTCGCGGACTTGGTCGTTCTCGACGGAGTTTTCCTCGAGAAGGCTGGTGTAAAACATCCACCAGAAACTGCGATCGGCGTTGCCGTCTTTCACGAGTTGGTCGAACTTCCGCTTAGTTCGGCGTTCGAGATCGTGTAACTGATCAATCGAGGGTTCAACCCCTAGCGCGTGTAAAGGCGCCAAAATCCGATCGCGGTTCGGAAAGAGAAGAGTGTTACCGACATCGAAAAAGATGTTCTTGAAAGGAGGCTTCAAAGTCTTGGGTTTCAAAGTTTCACGGTTCCTCTGTTCCATACTAACGGGCCATCACGCCTCAAGGCATTATGGCAAGAGTTCTAACGTGGAGGCTGTTTCGCGTTGGACAGCCTCCTTGGAATAAACCAGAGGAAAATATTCTCCAGCGTCCCACACATTCATCAGGTCGGAATAATGTGGACTTCCTGGCTGCCCACTTTGGCCGGGCGTATTGATGGCGAGTGATTCATCCCAATTGGCGGTATCGAGGATTTCGCGATAGCTCGCACCTGAGGTTTGCGCAAAAGAGTCTCCGTTGTAGCCCGTCGCATTGACTGTGGTCTCATCCCCAGGTCGTGGTAATGGCCCAAGATCAAGAAGGTCTGCAGCTCCGGATTGTTGATCGAGAGAATGCCGGAACCGGGCCGTATGAAGTGTGCCCCATGACCACTTTGCGGGATCATTTCCTTCCAGGTTGCTCAGTCGGCGTGCTGCTGCATGAAGGCTGTCGAGCAGGAGAGTGTCTCGGGCTTGGGTGGGATTGTTGCCGAAGACTTCAGCAGCGGGCTTTTCCAGCCGGCGAATCAGGAGTGGCAAAGGCAGATCCGTTATAGCGGCGCGAGCCTTCTGAGGAACTGCCACATCGATGAAAGCTTTCGTGAGTTCCTGGACCCACAATTCGTAAAGCGCCGCAGCGGGTGATTCTCGATCCAGACTGTAATTCCAAGTGGTCAATAATCGGGTATATGGGTCTTGACCTTTGGGATTTTCACGGAGCAACGAGACAAGTTGACGAGCTGGCTCGGAGTCGACGTCCGATTGAATTTTTCCGAGGTCCCGGGCTGTCAACTTTGTCTTCGAGTCGCGCGCTTTCTCTACCAGGCCGGTAATGCGCTTGAAACGGTATGGAGCAGCCCACTCGAATCCCACGTTGTAGGGATAGTTGGGCGGAATCATTTTGTGGTTTGCGGTAACGATGAAGCCAGTCGAGGGATTAAAGGAATGCGGCAGTTGCTCATAAGGAATGAAACCACTCCATTCGAACCTGCCATCGCCAGGGACTGGCAGTAAGCCGGTCCAGTTCTTGCGTACGGGCGACAAGCCAACGGAATATTCTCCGATGTTGCCGTCGGTGTCTCCATATACGAGATTTTCCGAGGGCACCTTCCAACGACGGACGCCGGCTTCGAAGTCTTTCCAGTTGGTCGCCCGATCGAGCGCGAGGGAACCTAGATAGCCGGCTGTGCCCGGTTCCATGCCGATCCAGCGGAGGGCCAGGGCACGCTTGTTATCACTCCACACAACGGGCCCGTGCCTGGTGAACTTCAACTCTGTTAACACCGGAGAAGAGCCTTTCACTGGAATGGATTCGGTCTCGATGGTCATCTTCTGCCATCCAGATTCTGTTCGGTATTGGTTGGGGTTCGCGGGATTGAGCTCTTCAAGGTACAGGTCCTGCTGATCCAGTCCGAAGATGGTGAATCCCCATGCGATGTGCTGGTTGTGTCCGAGAGCAACTCCGGGCAAGCCCGGTTCTCCAGCGCCAATCACGTCCCAACTGGGTGCAACGAGGTGGACCATGTAGCGCAGGGAAGGCATTCCGATGACACGATGAGGGTCATTGGCGACGAGTGGTTTACCACGTTTTGTCAACGTCCCGGATATTGTCCAGTTGTTGCTGCCTTCTTTGGCACGAGCGGGGAATTCAATCCGCATATCGCTGCCGATTAGGTCTTTCAGAAGCGCCGGCGAGAGACCTGTAAAGTCGATGTTTCCGGCAGGATCGAGCTCCACGGCGGGATCGAGGTCCAGCAACTGCGTTGCCTGCTGCTTTCCAAGGAGCGCGACCAACTGGGCATGGTAAAGCTCCGCGAAGGCGTTGTTTGTCATGGAGAACGCTGCCATGCGGTTCAAGCAATCTTCAGGAGTCCATGGAGTGGGGTGAAATCCAGCCAGCCGAAACTCGATGGGCAGGCCAAGGCCGCCCGGTCCTTCTAGGGTAGAGATGTAGGAATTGATGCCGCTCGTGAACGCCTCCAGAATCTCACGCGTGTCAGGCGAGTAACTTTCGTACTCAGTCGTCATATCGCCGCGGTAACGTAAAAGGCGCGCACGGATATCACGTTGCACAGCGCTCGGACCCAACACCTCTGCGAGCCGGCCTTGGCCAGCGCGCTTCCACATCTCCATCTGAAAAAGACGATCCTGAGCAGCGACGACACCTTGCGCGAAGAAAAGATCGTGCTGGTTTTGCGCAGAAATATGCGCAACTCCCCAGCGGTCGCGCTGTACCGAAACGGGCTTCATGAGACCGCGAACCTGCAAAGTCCCGGAAGTGGTTGCCAAAGCGGATTTCGCGGCCCGAGAGAGACTGCTTTCCTGCGCAAAGGCAGTGGCAACCAACGTGATGAGAAGCGATAAATTGAGCAGCGTTTTCGAGCGGACAGTCATGTTCGCGACATTCTACGTGACTGACGAGATTCTGCCCCGCTGTGATGCGAAGCTAAGAACAGGATAAGATTTGCAGAGCCCCAGTGCTGTTGCTGATGCTTTAGAACATGAATCGACTTTTAGGATCCATTCTTACAACGAGCTTCGTTAACTACGCCCGTCCCTTAGCCACCTGGACGGCTGAAGCGCTGCAGTTTACTGCTGTCTTTGTCCTGGTGATTTTGCAGCGCTCGGACACGAAGAGCAACGCCTACAACATCCTTTGGGCGCTCGTGTTTGGCTTCGCGACGCTGAATATCCTTAACCTTGGCACCAAGCATTTTCAGCCTGGGGGAAACCGGCTGAGCTTCGGGGAAATCATCGCCGTTATGGTCGTTGTGGTATCCATCACATTGTTGGGATGGGAGATGCTCTATTTATTCAAAGTCTTTCCTTTGAAGCTGCGTTAACCCGACCTGTCTCCTCCATCGCTGCGTTTGCGGTATCATGCGCTTGATGGCAAAAACGCCCCAATTTTTTGAAGTGACCTGCCCCTGTTGTGGGGCAGTTATGAAGGTCGATCCGGCCACCAAAGCCGTTATTTCACATACGGCTCCCGTCGTTCCCAAGACGTTCCATGACATCGAAGAGGCGGCTCGCGCAATGAAGGAACAGGACAACCGGCGCGACTCTATTTTTCGCCAGTCAGTTGAAGCTCAGAAACATGCTTCCGACCTGCTCGAAAAGAAGTTCCAGGAAGCGCTCAAGAAAGCCAAAGAATCTCCGGACACGGGTAAACCGATTCGGGATTTCGATCTCGATTGACAGCGAGATTTCTTCCTCCACGATTCTCTGGCTTCGCCTCCTGATTGCTGCTTGCGGTTCGCTCATTTAAATTGGGAAGTTCATGTCGAAAACCGGAGAGCGTTTTGAGCGCGCTGTAACGATCATGGCCCGTCTGCGGGCGCCGGATGGCTGTCCGTGGGACCGCGAACAAACTTTTGACACGATCAAGCCATACACGCTCGAGGAAACGTATGAAGTGCTTGAGGCCATCGATAATCGAGATTGGCCTGAATTGACGGGAGAGCTGGGCGACCTCTTGTTGCAGGTCTTGTTTTATGCGCAGATGGCGCGCGAACAAGGAACATTTTCGATCGATGATGTGTTGGATCGGCTATCGAACAAACTTGTGGATCGACATCCGCACGTTTTCGGTGATGTGAAAGCTGATACGTCCGCGGAAGTGCTTCGTAACTGGGAGGCTCTCAAAGCCCAAGAAAAGAAAAAAAGGCTTGCAGCGCGAGGAGAGCAGCGGGATCCGGATCACGAAGCGAGCCAGTCAGTACTGGCCGGCATCTCGTCTTCAGTTCCTGCGCTCCTCGAGGCCCACAAGCTGAGTTCGCGGGCGGCGCGCGTCGGTTTTGATTGGCCCCGAATCGAGGACCTCCTTAGCAAGTTGGAAGAAGAGATTGCAGAACTGCGCGAGGAGTTGAAAGAGTTTCCGGCACCAGGACCACGTCCGAGTGGCGAAGGCGTGGCTGGATCAGGACGTCCCCAGGTTTCTGAGGAGCTTCGCACAAGGTTGGAGGAAGAAGTCGGTGATCTGTTCTTCGTAATGGTCAACATTGCGCGATACCTCACGCTTGATTCGGAATCTGCCTTGCGGAAAGCGAATCGAAAATTCAAGCGACGGTTTACGAGCGTAGAGGATGATCTGCGTGATCAGGGCAAGACCATGGAGCAAGCATCGCTCGATGAGATGGAAGGTCTATGGCATCAGGCCAAGCAGAAGGAAAAACAGCGATAGCAGGGAGCTCGGTCGTGATTCGAAAGTGTCACGAACTGGAGGAGATGCGGGCGTGTGTCGCGTTACAAAAAGAAGTTTGGAACTTTTCGGATGCCGAACTTGTTCCGCTCCGATTGTTTGTGGTGGCGGAAAAAATTGGTGGACAGGTCATCGGGGCGTTCGAAGGGGAAACGATGATTGGGTTTGCCCTAGCTCTGCCGGCAATTCGTAATGGCCGTCCTTACCTCCATTCGCACATGGTTGGTGTTCGCGATACTTTCCGCAATGCAGGCCTCGGACGCAGGATCAAGTGGTTTCAACGAGACGATGCCATAGCGCACGGGTTTGAGCTCATGGAGTGGACGTTCGATCCCCTTGAAATCAAGAATGCATACCTCAACATTGAGAGACTGGGCGCTATTGCGCGCCGCTACAATGTGAATCAATACGGGATTACCTCATCCCCACTGCAGGGTGGTCTTCCAACCGATCGTTTGATTGCGGAATGGTGGCTGAATTCCAATCGCGTGCTTGCTGCTCGTCGCGGTGAATCGGTGGCTGGAGTCAAAGCAGATGTTCGTATCGGGGTACCGACAGAGGTTTATTCATGGAAGAAAGCTGTTGAAACGCGCGGCCAGGCCAAGGCGGTCCAGGACATAAATCGTCCAGTGTTTCTGAAGGCATTTTCTGAGGGACTCTCAGTGCTGAACTACGAGCGCGATGCCGCCGGTAACGGGAGCTTCCTGCTGGCCGCATGGGATGAGTCTTTCCGATACTGACCTGAAAGCGGGCATTGCGGAGTAGGAATTGTGCGGCTATACTCGCGCGTCCCGCAGATTGCGAGCCGAATAACGGCCCTCCTGGATATCAAGATGAAGGTTGAATCCGTAACCCTCCGTGAAATTCAAATGCCTCTCGTCCATTTCTTTGAGACGAGTTTTGGACGTGTTTATAGCCGACGCATTCTGCTAATTAATTTGATGGTGAATGGTGTCAGCGCTTGGGGAGAATGCGTCGCAGGCGAAGACCCTTTTTACAGTAGCGAGTGGATTGAGTCTGCCTGGCCGACGATCAAGCAATACCTCGCTCCGGCGATTCTGGGGAAGGAACTCGACAACGCGCGCGAGTGTGTTGCCCATTTCTCCAAAGTACGCGGGCATCGCATGGCGAAAGCCGCACTGGAAAATGCGCTTTGGGAAGCAGAATCAGTGCTGAAAAAGGAGCCCCTTTGGAAGTTATTAGGGGGGACGCGCCGGGAGATCAACTGCGGTGTTTCGATCGGCATTCAAGACACGCACGAGCAGCTGTTGGAGAAGATCGGGACGGAATTGGCGGCTGGGTACCAGCGCATCAAGATCAAAGTGAAGCCCGGGTGGGATATCAACGTACTCGAGAAGATCCGGTCACGCTGGCCCGACATCACGCTGAGCGTCGATGCGAATTCAGCCTATACTCTGGACCAAACTGAGCATCTGCGTAAGTTCGATCAATTTAATCTGCTCATGATCGAGCAGCCCCTTTGGAATGATGACCTCTATTATCACGCTCGCATGCAGAAGGAGTTGCGTACTCCGATCTGCCTGGATGAATCAATTCGGAACGCGAGAGATGCTGCTGCCGCGTTAGAGAGCGGAGCGTGTCGAATCATCAACATCAAAGTTGGCAGGGTCGGAGGATTTACCGAAGCAAAAAAAGTTCATGACGTTGCGGAGAAGCACAAGGTTCCGGTCTGGTGCGGCGGCATGTTGGAATCAGGGATCGGCCGTGCGCAGAACATAGCTTTATCAACGCTGCAGAACTTCAAGCTACCCGGAGACGTATCGGCTTCGAAGCGTTACTGGAAGGAAGATGTCATCGAGCCTGAAGTCGAAGTGACTTCGCAGGGCAAGATTTCAGTGAAAGATGCTGCGGGAAGCGGTTATCAGGTACGAGAAGACTTAATTCGTAAACTGACAGTCAAAGAAGAAACATTTCGCCAGAATGGGAAAGTGGCTGGCTAGTAGCCGGTCTTTGCTGGAAGATTTTCAGCCAGAGCTGAATTCTCTTTTTTCAACATCTCGATTCCTTGTGCAAAGGTCAGGTCTGGGGACACTGGGCGAAAATCGTGGAATGACTCTTCCGACTTGTAGTTCAGGCTTTTGAAGACAAGCAATTTCCCAGTGAACCGCAGGCTCATCGAACTTGGCACCCAGACCCCTGGAGAGTATTCCGCCTGCTCAGCGCGCAGTTGCCCTCCTTTATCAAGATGACCCAGAATCCCCCAACCAAATGCGACATCGCGGAACAGCGTGCCATCGATCCGAGCAAATCGCGCGCTCTTCGAGTCGACTAGAACGGTGCCCTGCATGCCTGTGAGCACCTGCTCAACTCGTGTGGGCGGTTCATACTTCGGGTTGGGGCGGAATTTCACGCGAAGTAATTCCATTCCCGGGCGTCCGACCGATGCTGTGCCTGTTTCAGTTCCGTCATATTCGAACAGGAAGGCTTGAGGCATAGCGCGAATGATCCGCTGAATGCGGTCCGCATTCTCGCTCTCCTGCTTTTGCTTATGACGTAATTCTTCCGGATCCGACAACATACGATTCAGCCGGTCGTTTTCAGCTTTTCGTAATTCCGGTGTAAGCGGCTGACTATTCCAGGCGGTCACCATACCTGCCATGGCTTCTTTTGTGTCGATGTACAGTTTTTCCTGATCAAGGTTGCTGGTGACGCGATGCGAGCGAAACATGAATCGGTGGGTCTTTTTGTTCGCCGCCGCAAGCTCATTGTCGACGACCCGCCGAACCAGTACGTTGACCGGGAGATCAGGCTGCTGAGCAAAGACCGGCAAGGAAATCGCGGAGATCGCAACAGCCATGATGGCTCGCCAACCGAACAAGTCCTTACCTGCCTTCTCGGAGTGTACCAAGTTAGAAGGGTGTGACTGTTTTGCCGTTGTATACCCGGGCGCCGGTACATGGCCTTTGGCTATGGGAATCCGCAGCTTCCTGATTTAAAATCACTTTTCCGTCAATTAGCACGCAGAATCGGTGAGCCATAGCAGGAGGCCTGTTCCATGGAAGCTCCGAAAGCGGGGGACTTCGCCCTTATCGGAAAAACGGTCGTTGTAAAAGGCGAACTCTCGGGCAACGAAGACCTCTACATCGAAGGTACGGTGGAAGGCAAAATCGAGCTGCCCGGAAACCAGGTGACGATTGGGCCGAATGGACAAGTTAAGGCCAGTGTGAAGGCCAAAGGTGTCACGGTCTCGGGCAAGCTCGAAGGAAACGTGAATGCCAGTGATCGACTGGAACTGCGCAAGACGGCGATTGTACTGGGCGATGTTGCAACGCAGCGCGTTGCGATCGAAGAAGGCGCATACATTAAGGGAAAGGTGGATATCGAGAAAGACGCGTCAGCCGGTTCGAAGAGTTAATTCCGGTCGTAACGGACGGGGCTGCGCTAAATAGATGCGGGTTAATTCGTACCGCTTCTAGTCATTTCGGACTGGCATGAAACTGTTTGGTGGCACTTCGGGTCAATCAGCAAAAACAGCGGCGGCACCGCAAAAGCTCAGCCGCCGATCCAGCGGACTTGGCGAACTGGCGCGGCAACTTGAGGGCGAGGAGCCCCTTACGGTGTTGGACCTGGGAGCGACATCTGCGAATAACATCCGCTTCTTCACCGGCAAGGGACATCGAATTTACAGTGAGGATCTCCTAACCGCATCTGTCGATCCCTCGTTGCGTGTCAAAAACGAAGAAGGAAAGTCGGTAATCGATACCAAACGATTTCTGGAAGAGAATCTCGCCTATCAATCTGCGCATTTCGATATCGTCTTTTGCTGGAACTTACCGGACTATCTGGAAGAAGAACTCGTCAAGCCTGTCGTAGACCGGCTCTGGTCAGTTCTGAAACCTGGCGGAATGCTCTTGGCGTTCTTCCATACGCGGGATGCAGGTCCGGACGCGCCGTGTTACCGCTTCCATGTCACAGGCAAAGATGTGCTGGAGATGCAGGAAATCCGCTTGCCCAGTCCAAATCGCGGACATTCCAGTTCAGGATTCCGTCTACAACGAGTTTTTAACAACCGCCACATCGAAAATCTGTTTCGGGATTTCGCGTCGATCAAGTTTTTTCTGGCGCGCGATAACGTTCGCGAAGTGCTGGTTGTTCGCTGATCCTGAGACTTCCCGCGCCTGTTAACCTGCACGCCTTGTTCGAGTCACAATGAATTGTTGCAGTTTGGGGCTGCTTTTCAGCAGCGCAAGAGCAGGCTTACGAATCGCCGTCGGAAGCTTCAGCAGTGTCCGCAGCGTGGAGGAAGCGCGATAAATCGGCGCTAGCTCTGTCTCGTAGCGCTTGGCGTAAAGCTGCTGAGCCGCGATTCCGTAATCCGTGTCGGTCAAACAGGTCGCTGCCAGTGCTCCGCTGCGTAAAGCGAGCGAAATTCCGTCTCCCACAAATGGGTCGACAAATCCCGCCGCGTCTCCAACAGCCATGAGCCCGTCTCGAATCGGACGCGGATCACGGAAAATCAGGGGAGAGGTGGTGACCTCATCCATCAGAGAAGTCCATCCACGACTTCTACTGTGAAGAGAGGAGTGGAGAGGGAAGATATCAGAAAGACTAATTGCGATATCCGCTCGTACCATTGCGCAGGCGTTAACTCTGGAATCATTGCTGCCGTGGAGAGCGACTGGTTGTACTCCACAGTAGCCGCCGTCGAAGAAATAAAGATCTACACTCCGGGAAGGTTCGGCTTCCGTGAAATGGCCTTTGATGCCGACGAATCTCGCTTCATCTCCCAGTGGGATGCGATTGATATTTGACCACCGTCCGGATGCATCGATCACAGCACGCGCGTGGAACTCGCCGTCCGTTGATGAAATTGTGAAACCGGCTCCTTTGGAGGGATCGATCTGCTTAACTGTGACCCGATCGCGCAATTCAACGCCTTTGTGGCCGGCGGAGTTCCAAAGTGCGCGGTCTAGATCAAAACGGGCAATACTCGCAGCAGCAGGCTGAATTCGGCTCTTGATTAGCTGTCCATCAAGGAAGACTCGGGCAAGCGGGATCGCAATAGACGAATGTACGAGCGCTTCAGAATCAGACCCGAGGAGACCGCTTAGTAGATCCAGAGATTCAGCGGAAACGAATTCGCCGCACACACGATGTCGCGGAAATGAGCCGCGCTCCAGCAAAAGAACTTTTGCGCCAAGCTGGGCAGAAGTGATGGCAGCGGAAGTTCCTCCGGGGCCTGCACCGACGACAATGAGGTCGTAATCAGTCACGCTCGCTTCCACGCAATTACACCCATGCGAAACAAGTAGTGCCGGCTTATCTCAATCTCTGGTGCACCGCTATTTGTGAACATGGCCCGCATTTCTTCGATGGTGTACGCCTGTTTTACAGATGCAACTGCATCGTGACGGGTTATACGACTTCGATAGAGCGGCATTCCAGCATAGATCAAGGCCAGGTGCATCGGGTGCCGGATGAGATCATTGATGAGAACGGCGACTTTTGCTACTCGGAGGGCCTCACAGACAAAGAGAAAGAATTCCTGGGGGGGAAGGTGATGCGCAAAAAGGGCAGAGGCTACCACGTCGAATGCATCGTCGTGGAAGGGAAGTGCAAGGGCATCCGCAACGACGCGTGGAACCCCCGAGGGAAGGTGTGAGGCGGAGCGATCGAGCGCAGTAACAGAAATCTGGATGCCGTTGTTTAGGAATGAGTGCTGGTTCTGCAGCGCAACGTCGGCAGATCCTGCAGCGACCTCAAGCATGGATAGACGCTTCGAATTGTGTTTGTCGATTACTCGCCGAAGCAGGCTGCAAGTCGTACTCACACCGCCAAACCAGCGATTGACGAATCGCAAGTCGGCGAGGGATTCCGCGACTTCCTGGGGCGAACCTGCATCGTCGTCCAGCAACTCGCGACTGGGTTTACGCTTCATTCTGCGGTGGTATGGACGTCAGACTTCGGCCAACTCTTCTTCCAGTAACTGCTTGTTATAGAGGTCCGTGTAATAACCGTTCAGGGCGATTAGCTCTTCGTGTGTGCCGAGTTCCACGATGCGTCCCGCATGCAGCACGGCAATAAGGTCTGCGTTTCGGACGGTCGACACGCGGTGCGAAATGAAGATCGTAGTGCGACCTTTCATGATCTCCCGCAGATGATTGAGGATCTTGTCTTCCGTCTGAGTGTCCACGCTGGACAGGGCGTCATCGAGAATGAGAATGCTGGGATTGCGAAGGATGGCCCGGGCAATTGCCGTGCGTTGCTTTTGTCCCCCTGACAAGGTGATACCGCGTTCGCCAACCACCGTTCGATATGAATCAGGAAATGACTCTATATCGTTTGCAATATCTGCGGCTTCCGCGGCTTTGCGGATTTCGGCGTCGGTGGCGTCCTCTCGTCCGAAGGCGATGTTTTCGCGGATGGAATCGCTGAAGAGAAAAGTTTCTTGCGGAACGAAACCGATGTTCCGCCGGAGCGGTTCCAGCGCATAGTCGCGGATCTGCCGGCCATCAATCAGAACTGCGCCCTGAGCAGCGTCCTGGATGCGGGGAATCAGATTAACGAGAGTCGTTTTGCCGGATCCGGTCGGGCCAACAATGGCAAGACTGGTGCCTTCAGGGATACGAAGATTGATGTCCTGGAGAATTGGCTTTCCCTCATAGGAAAAGTTGAGGTTGCAGAACTCAATTTCACCTTTGATTTTCGTATAGAGCGGTATGCCATTGCTCGTGCGAACTGCATGGCTGTCATCAATGGCTGGCTTCTCATTGAGGATTTCCGCGATTCGTCCGGCAGAGGCTGTACCGCGCTGGAAAATGTTGATGACCCATCCCAGAGCAATGACAGGCCATGTCAACTGGACCATGTAGGTGGTGAAAGCGACGAAGTCGCCGATACTGATGTGATCTAACAGTACTTCTCGGCCACCGAGCCAAAGCACGATCACAATCGCAATTCCAAGCATCAATTGCAAAGTTGGCCACAGCATGCCCATCAGGCGCACAAGTTTCAAACTGCGGTCGATGTATTCCTGATTGGCAGTTTCGAATTGCGCTATCTCGGCTTCTTCCTGCACATAAGCGCGGATTAGCCGTGCCCCCGAAAAGTTCTCCTGCGCGCGAGCCGAAATATCAGAGAACATGGCCTGAATGCGTTCGAAACGCTCATGGATCCTGCGACCGAAGTATTGAATGGTGATACTGACCGCTGGAAGGGGCAAAAATGCGTACATGGTCAGTTTCGGACTGATAGCCAGCATGAACGCCAAGGCACCCGCAGTGAACACGATCGTATTCGCCGAGTACATGATGGCAGGGCCAAGCAGTTGCCGTACCGCGTTCAGGTCATTGGTAGCCCGCGCCATGATGTCGCCAGTCCGTGTGCGCTGGTAGTAAGAGTGCGAGAGGCTCTCGAGATGTTCAAAGAAGTCGTTGCGGAGATCCAGTTCAATGTCGCGGGAAATGCCGATCACGACCCAGCGAGTCAGGAACTGGAAGATGCCCTTGGCACATGCGACAGCCAAGATCAGTAAGGCGTAGAGCTTCAGCTTTTCTAGCGTTACGCCCTGGTTCAGGCTATCAACCGCGCGCCGGATCACCTGAGGGAAAAGGATCCAGATACCATTGTTGAAGAGCACACAAACGGCGCCCAAAAGGAGTCCGGTGCGATACTTTCGCAGGTAGGGAAACAGCGGGCGCAAGCTCTTGGGCAGCATCGACATTCAGTAGATGCGATTTTAGCAGCGCCAGGTTCAAGGTTAGGTCACGATTTAGAGACCGAAACCCGTAAAAGTGGGAGATCGATGAACTTCCGATGCGGATAACTTTGAATTAAGCGAGGACGTGCTCGTGTCCTCGTCATCCTCCTTGCGATTGCGAAACGCAAGCACACACGCGCTGATCACGGCCGCGGACCAGCCGAGCAGCATGATCCACGTCATGACCATGAGCACTGTGTAGGCAAGCTCACTCGAGAGATTCGTGATTACCGTGGCAAGCTTCATTGCACACACTCCAAGGATGTCTTGCCCGTTGCCACTTTGTAGCGGTGAAGAATTTCACGTAGCGCCTGCATCTGGTCGCCCATTGTTAGTCGTGGATTGTCGAGAACTGCTTCGAATTGCATCATCCAGCACTGAACTGCTGAGTCAATGCCCGAAGCCAGCTCGGAAGCTACCGCATCGATGAAGTCTCGTTGTCTTGCCAGCGTCGCCATGAGAGTTCCTCCTTCCGGCAGCGTCTATTAATCGATGCTAGGGCGGGGTTCGCCCGCCCCAGAATTGCTTATTCAGTTGGCGGTTCCGGTGCGTTGTCCTGCATGTGTTTGTGAAAATGATCCGCATGGCGTTCTTCAAACTTCGCAAGCTTGGTTCGCTGTTCAGGCGTAAGAACCTGATACATCTCGTTCTTGATGCGAGCCTTCTGCACGATCAGGTCTGTCATTAGTTGGGTGTTCTGCGAAGCCAACGCGCGCACTTTGGCTTCGTCAAACGTCGAAGCTTCCTCTAACTGACGCAGCTGTTGATGGGCTTGCCGCATCTGCTCCATGAGAGGTTTCATCGTGGTTTTCTCTTTCGCCATGATGTCCTTGACCTGTGCACGTTGAGCATCGGTGAGATCCAGGTAATCGGCCATCATGCCGACCATCGGACCACCAAACCCGAACTCGTGCATTCGGTGGACGCGCTTCACCGTTTGTGACACAGCGACCGCGCCAGCGAGAACCAGAACGACCGCCAGCACGATGATGATTGTTTTACTTCTAGCCTTCATTGCTCCTCCACGCCCCGACCGAGTTGAGTGGGGCAACAACTTCTGTTTGATAAGAACACCGGATCGGGGAAAAAGGCGGTAAAGAGTCGGTCAAACAGAGTAAAGTTTTGTAAGCGTCAGAGACGATGGCATTTGACATTTCTTTACCGCCTGGCGTCTGGGCAGTGTTGTAAAAATTACTAAGTGTCTCAATGGATCGCATTCTTGTAATTGACGACGATGTCGAGCTTTGCAGCCTGGTTGGGGAATACCTGCGCTCAGAAGGCTTTGAAGTCGACTGCGTACACCACGGAGAAGCGGGTCTAGAGAGAGTGCTCGCGGGCGACCACGTGCTCGTCGTGCTCGATGTTATGCTCCCCGGTTTGAATGGTTTTGACGTGCTACGGAGGATTCGGGACAACTCAAATATCCCAGTGCTGCTGCTTACGGCGAGGGGGGAGGATGTGGACCGAATCGTGGGCCTGGAGATTGGTGCTGACGATTACTTGCCCAAACCCTTTAACCCTAGAGAACTGGTAGCAAGGATTCGAGCAGTACTGCGACGTAGTCAGCCGGACGAGGATGCCCTGGCCAGTGTTATCCGTGTCGGGGATATCGAACTCGACCCCGCGACGCGTACAGTGCATCGGGCTGGCAAGCCGGTGGATCTCACTTCAGTCGAGTTCAGTCTGTTGGAAGTACTTTTGCGAGAAGCTGGAAAGGTCGTGTCTCGGGAGCACCTTGTTAACGTTGTTCTCAGCCGGAAATTTTCTCCCTTCGACAGAAGTATTGATATGCACGTTTCGAAGGTGCGCAAGAAATTGGGCGAGGCTGAAGATGGCAGCGGCCCCATCAAAACGGTGCGCAGCGTGGGATACTTGTTCGCTAAGCCTCGCTCGGAAGCAGTGCAGGGAAAATCGTGAAAAGCCTCTTCCTCAAGATCTTTCTCTCGTTCTGGCTGGCGCAGGCACTCTTTTTGGTGCTAGCGATTCTCACCACAATCGCATTGCGTCCTGCGCGCGACTCCAGCTCGGGTGATTCCTCGCGAAAGCGCCTGGCGGAGGAAGCGGCGCTGGCCTACAGCCAGGGTGGCGAGCGAGGGGTGCGCGACTTCATCGAGAACATCGAGAACACGCAGCATATTCGGCTGTTTTTATTCAACGCGCAAGGGCTCGAAGTGTCTGGGCGCGTGCCGCCACTCTGGGCGACTGAGATGGTCCGTTCCTCGCGGGTTCCGTACCACAGCTGGGTGGACAAAGTACTTCCACAACGTTTCTTTTTCGAGCGGACGACGACGCCATCCGGTGAACGGTACCTACTACTCACGGAGTTTCCTCCGGGTCCGCGCGTCTTCTTCGGACCGCATGGGTTTCCCGGGTTAGGTTTGACGATTGCCGTGCTCTCCTCCGGGATAGTTTGCTACTTCCTGTCTTCGTACCTGGTCTCGCCTGTCGTGAAGCTGCGCACGGCAACCCAGAAATTGGCGGCCGGTGATCTGAGCGCCCGCGCCGGCGTCGTGGCGCGGGGCCGGAGAGACGAGATCTCAGGCTTGGTGCGCGATTTCAATACCATGGCTGAACGGCTAGAGAACCTGGTTAACGCTCAGTCGCGGCTGTTGAAAGACATCTCCCATGAATTGCGCTCTCCGCTCGCACGCTTAAACGTAGCCCTGGCTTTGGCCCGACAGAAAACTGGGCCGGCTGGCGAGCCGTCTCTACAAAGAATCGAGCTTGAGGCGGAACGTCTCAATGAACTCATTGGTCGGCTGCTGACGGTCGCGAGGATGGAAGGTGGCGAAGAATCCATCCGCATGGAAATCGTCAATCTCGAAGATCTGGTGCGCGAAGTTGCGCGCGATGCAGACTTCGAAGCGCAAGGACGAAAATGCCGCGTGAAATGCGTAGTGGATCTGAATGTGTTGGTTTCGGGAAACCCGGAATTGCTGCGGAGCGCGATCGAAAACGTAATTCGCAATGCGACTCGTTACACACGTGAAGGAACCGATGTGGACGTGAGCCTTTCTCGTATCGAAGAAGGAGCACGACCAGAGGCACTGATTAGTGTTCTCGACTCAGGCCCTGGCGTGCCCGAGGACAAACTGAGCGACTTATTCCGTCCGTTTTATCGTCTTGACGATGCACGCAATCGTCAGACGGGTGGTGTGGGACTAGGCCTGGCTATCACTGAACGTGCCGTGCGCCTGCATGGCGGTACTGTGCAAGCCACGAACCGTGCGGAAGGCGGACTATCCGTGGAGATTCGGTTGCCGCTCGCAGTGGCGGCCACCGAGGTGGTTGAATCAGGAACCCCGACGACTTCGACTCAAAATGTCTCCTGATTCGCAGAATTTCTTAACCATGGAAGGCAACTCCCTTCGAGCTATCTGATTCGTACTAAGGCGGTTGCAGTTTGCTCTTCCCGCGCATTCCTGATAAACCAATGTATTCACCTGATCGCATCCGTCCCGGCCAGGCCACGCCATTGCCGGACGTTCGACTCCTCTGGAGGAGCTGATACCGGAATGTTGAAGAAATTGTCGGCCATTTTGATGGCGTTGTGCGCTCTTGCTCTTATCCTGACATTCGCGAATTGTGGTACGTCATCCTCAAGGCCGGCCGGCCTGATCCTGGTAACGAGCCAAGGCGACAAAACACTGCTTGCCTACCAGGCGGACCTTACCAGCGGGAAATTAACACAGATCAGTACCAGCGTTTCGACTACTGACCAGCCAACGGCGGTCGTATTCGATCCAGGTGGGTCGATTGCCTACGTCGCAACCAATCCCGCGAGTGGCAACGGCAAGGTTACGGCATTTCCAGTTGCATCGGACGGAAAACTTGGGGCTGCCGGCTCAAGTGCAGATGCTGGGCTGTTACCGATAGCAATGAAGCTTGATGGTGCGGGCCACCTGTTTGTCGCAAACCAGGGAAGCGATAGTGTTTCAGTATTTTCAGTGAGTGGTGGAAACATCACGAAGGTTGCGTGTACCGGCTTGTTTTGCGTGGGCGACGACTTTGCAACCGGATCCGCACCTAGTTCTGTAAAGGTTGAACCTTCAGGCAAGTTTCTGTATGTGACCAACCAGGGCGACAATACGCTGTCTGCATATTCGATAGATGGTTCGGGTTCGTTAAGCGAATTGTTTCTTTTAGGGTCTCCATACCCGACGGCTACCGCACCCTCCTCCTCTGCGTTTGCTTCGACATCAACCGGCAGCTATCTTTACGTGACGAATTCGGGCTCGAATAACATCTCGGCGTATATTGTCTGCCTGAGCACAGTAGCGCCGTGCACAGCCGCCGACGGCAGCCTTCTTCTGATTTCAACAGTCTTTGGCGCTGGCCTAAGCCCGGTAGGAATCGTGGTGGATAACACGAACACGTTTGTGTACGCGTTGGACCAAGGTTCCAACCAGCTATCGGAATATCGTTTGAACGCAGCCAATGGCGGACTTACAGCCTTGAACCCCGCAGTGCTGTCAACGGGCATACACCCGGTGTCCCTCGCTATTCATCCTGATGGCAAGTTTCTTTATGTCATCAACTCAGCCAGCAACACAATTTCCGGTTATTCGCTCGAACCGCAAAGCGGTAAGTTGACGCCCATCACTCCTTTGGCGACATCTGCTCAGCCTTATGGATTAGCGGTGAAGTAGATTTTTGAGCAGATGGCTCAAGTCTGCACTTTCAAAGTCATGTAGCCGCCGAGCAATCCGAACAAGATGTCGGGTGCCCACGCTGCCACTGCAGGGGGCAGTTGTCCGAGATTCCCAACTGCTTCGAATAATCCAGAAACCATGAGATAGACCACTGCGATCCCGACGGCTGTTGCTACCCCGGCGATCGCACCTCTGCGACCTGACGACAATGCGAAGGGTACGGCCAGCACGGCCATGACAAGCGTGATCACGGGAAAAGCGAGTTTCTTCTGCAACTGAACTTTAAGCCGCACGACGTCAAAGCCACTCTGTTGAAGGTCGTGGATGTAGCGGCGCAGTTCCTCGTAGTTCATTTCTGAGAACTGCTTCACTTCCTTCTTGAAATAAGTAGGTTGTTCGTTAAGTTGCGGAAAAGTAGAAACGTCAAATTGCCGGAAGCTGCCGATTGCCGAACCCTGCAAGTCGCGCTCCCAACCCTCTTCGAAGATCCACCGGCCGATACGGTCTTCCCAGTGCGCGTGATTTGCGTAAACACGCTTGGTGATCTGGAAGGTTCCGGGGTCGAATTGGAAAACCGAGATGTTGCCGAAGGCGTCCCGATCAGAATCGAAGAACTGGTAGTAGTAAATATCGGAGTGTTGTCCGAAAATCCATTTTCTGTCCGGCCGCAGGTAGGTTTGCGGAGGCTTGCCCTTGATCAAATTGCGCAGAGCATCTTGGCGCTTGTTGGCGTGCGGTAGGTAGAACTGATCAAAAAGAAACAGGCCAGAAGCCACGATTGCGGAAGACACAAGAACGGGAATGATCACGCGATAAATGCTGGTTCCCGTTGCTTTCATCGCTGTAATTTCATTCGATCGTTGCATGAGGCCAAATGTGACAAGTACGGCCAGCAGCATTCCAATGTGCGTGATCTGGTAAAGGAAATAAGGGGAGACGTTCAACAAATACTCGCCAACGATCAGGGGAGAAATCTGGTTGCGCAGGATGTCTCCGAGCAACTCGAATAAAGTAAACACGAGCAAGAGAATCAGAAATGAAGAGAGAATCAGAGCAAAGTAAACAGAAAATTCTCCCAGTACATAATCATCGAGCAGGGTGGGGAACTGTGCTCGGAACAGTCGAAATCTTCCCGCGGCTCGATCAAATGCACTCTCTCCAGTTGCGACAGGTCCTTCCGCCGTCGGTTGCCTGTTGAATTTGAGACGAGCGAAAAGGGCCTTGAATGATGCGATTTCAAATGGCCTTCGTTCCGCCTGCCATAAAAGAAATGCCCCACCAATAAAGAACAAAACATCAGCAAGCCACACTCCAACTCCGGGCGAAACTTTTCCCTGACGCGCGAGGGAGACGCCCACGAGTGAGGCCGAGTAGTAGGCAAATACCAGCGCGATCGTCAGAACGAACCCAGTCGATTTGCCGCCCTTTTTGGAAGAAAGGCCAAGTGGAATTCCGACAAGCGCAAGCACAACGCATGCAGTCGGGAGTGCCAGACGCCGATGGAACTCGATCAGATACCATCGCGCGAGAAATGGTTTCGCGGTCCTCGATTGAGAGAGCAGTTGCCATGTTCCCATCTCGCCGATGGCGGGAGGCTCGTGTTCCTTATTGGGGTCGGCCGAGGGCACCTGGATGGGAATATCTGTCTGCTCGAAGGTCGAGATCTGGTAGTGGTCCGGATTCTTGGGATCGGTTTCGTGCGTCGCTCCATTTTTGAGGTGCAAATGGAGTTGGTCAGGGCCTTCACTTACGAGGATGCCTTGTTCCGCGAGCGTAATCCGAGGCGAAACTCCGCTCGTGACATCAGCCAAGAACACGCCTTTCCAGATGGCCGCTCCGGAGGCAGTTTTCACATCCTGGACATATAGAACTGCTTTGGGAAAACCTTCATAAAACACGCGCGGCTGGACTTCAAAAGACGCCTGAGAGGTTTTCAGTTGATCCTGGAGGTTTCCGAGCGCGGCTTGCGATTTCGGCGCAACGTAGACGCTATCGAAAACAGCCAGAACCCACGCACCGAAAGCAAAAATCGCGATGATGCGCAAAAACGTCCAAACGCCCATTCCGGTAGCGCGCATCGCTGTGATTTCACTATCAGCGGCCAATCTGCTCAGGCCGATCAGGATTCCGACGAGCACGCCCATGGGGATTGTGTAAGTCAGAGCAACCGGAACCGTGAAAAAGAAAATTTCTGCCACGCTCGGCAGCGGGGCACTGTTTCGCACTACTAACTCGAGGATTCGCCCAAGATCGCGGGTAAACAGGATAAACGTGAACACCGCGACACCAATTGCCGCATGCGAGAAGACTTCGCGCAGGATGTAGCGGGTCAGGATGCGCATTGCGCGTTCTTAAGCGAGTCTAGCATGCGAACAATTGTTTGATAGCGTGCCGGGCGGGCGATTTGCGCAGCTTAATCTCTGCATAGCACAATGACTGCAGCCATAGTCCAATCTTCCATGGAAGGTGACATGCTTTCACGACGCACGCTGTCCTGTTTTGCTTTTTCCATAGTTCTCTGCGGCAACTTACTGGCAAGCAACGTAGATGATCTGAAACCAGACGCAGATGCCTTAGCGGCATCCGTGTACACGGGCCCGTCTATGTCTACTCTTCGTGAATTGACCGATGGCGTTGGTGGCCGGTTGACCGGCGGCCCGGTCTACGCCAAGGCTGCTGACTGGGCGATGGAAAAGCTCCGTACTTATGGGTTGACGAACGTGCATGTCGAACCTTTTACGATGCCCAACGGTTGGCTTCGTGGATCGGCCAGTGGTCAGATCACTGCACCCATCTCGCGGCCACTGCACTTGGAATCACTGGGCTGGTCTCCATCGACATCATCGAAGGGAGTAGAAAGCCAGATCGTCATCGTTTCGAGTCTTGATACGGACGAACTGCGAAGCCATGCGACTCAGTTCAAGGGCAAAATCGTTTTTCTCGATACGCACAAGATTTTTGCAAATGGCTTTCTCAAGGTGCTGCCGCTCATAAAGCCAGCATGGAAAATCTGGGTGGATGCCGGGGCGGTTGGCCTGTTGTATCCGGACCGCGAAAGCAACAACGTACTGAATGCGCACGGGTTTAATTGGGGCGGAGCGTTGATGCCATTGCCGGGTGCGCAAATTGGCATGGAGGATGCAGAGTTACTGCAGCGCTTGTCTGAGAAGGGACCCGTGACGGTGCAGTTCGCGCTAAACAACACAACTTCTGGCCCAGTTCAAGTAAGCAATGTGATCGGAGAATTGCGAGGTAGCGATAATTCCAAAGAGTGGATTCTAGTCGGCGCTCACTTGGATTCTTGGGATTTTGGGACTGGCGCGCAGGACAATGGTTCGGGAACCGCAAGTGTGCTGGAAGCGGCACGCGTCCTTTCAAAATTGGGGAAAGCGCCTCGTCGAACAATTCGATTTGCACTGTGGGGCGGAGAGGAGCAGGGACTGGTGGGTTCCTACGCTTATGCCAAGGCTCACGCGGACGACCTCGCAAACTGCGTAGCTGTCCTGAATACAGACAATGGCGCGGGCTCGCCAAAAGGTTGGAAGGTCGAGGGGCGGAAAGATCTCGAAGATGCACTCCAGCCGATCAGTGACACTCTGTTGAAAAACCTGAACGGAGATTCAATATCTCAGGAAACAACTTTTGACACCGATCATGGACCCTTCATGCTTTACGGCGTGCCCGCTCTTGATTTGTGGGTGGATTTGAAACCCTACATGCTGGTTCATCACAAATCGAGTGACACATTGGACAAGGTGGATCCCATTGCATTCAAAGCAGGGACTGCGATCCTTGCAGTGACGTCGTTTGCAATTGCTCAAGATGCTAAGCCAATTGCGCCACACATCGATCATGCGGCCGTGGCTGAAATCATCAAGAAGGCCGAGTTGGAGGGGATGTTAAAAGCGCTGTATCAGTGGCAGCCGTAGCCGAGACTATTTAGCTTGCGCAAAGATTTCAAGCTCTTAGGAGCAGAATGCTCTGTGAATTTTCAGGAAAAGTCGCTAACTGCTTCATGCGGCTATGACTGAGCACTGGAGAGCTATTTGCTCGGATTTTTGAACAGTTCGCTTTGCCCAGAAAGCGAAATTTTAAAAAAACCAAGGGTCACTATGATGCGTCGATTAGCGGGAGCCCCTCGCCCTCACCTACTTTGTGTCGACGATGACCCGGGAACTCGTAAATTTTATGGGCGGGTTTTCGAAGCCCACGGTTTTGAAGTATTGCTGGCGGAAAATGGCGCGGATGCGCTCCGCACGCTACGTCTCAGTCGTGTGGATGCAGTGGTATCCGATTACGACATGCCTGAGATAAACGGTGCTGAGCTAGCCAGCGCACTTCGGGCTGCTCAACGACGCATACCTTTCATCTTGATCTCTGGCTGTTCGGAGCTGGTTCAGAATCCGCCTGCGGGGGTTCACTTGGCCGTTACGAAAGGGGCACCGCTCGCGAAACTCATTGAAGCGATCGAGGAATTGTTGAGAGCAACTCCACGGCGTACATCGCGGCTGGCCAAGCTTCGTCCTTTGCTGCCACTAGGTGAGGTGTTGGTCAGCATTGCCTTGGCCGCCTTCGTCGCACCCCGTTTCCTGAAATAGTGTGCGAGGTCTGCGAAGCTTAACTCCGCTTGAGGAATAATGCGCCCAAGGGCGGCAGCGTCAATGTGACAGAATAAGGTCGACCATGGACTGATTCGTTTTGCGAGTGGACACCGCCAAGATTGCCGACGCCGCTTCCGCCGTACTCTTTCGCATCGCTATTCAGAACTTCTCGCCAGAAGCCTGCGGCTGGCACACCAAGCTTGTACGCTTCCCGCGGAACGGGAGTGAAGTTGCAAGCGACGACAACTGAGTCCTCTGGCTTTCGTCCTTTGCGCAATAACGAGACGATGCTGGCCGGTGCATCATTGCAATCGATCCACTCAAAGCCCGCCGGGTCAAGATCGAACACATGAAGTGCAGGTTCAGAGTGGTACTGATGATTAAGTTGTGACACCCAGTCCCTTAGTCCGCGATGGAGCGGCTGTTTCAAGAGATGCCAGTCCAAGCTGTGATCGTGAGACCACTCCCGCCATTGGCCAAATTCACCGCCCATAAAGAGTAGCTTCTTCGCAGGTTGGGCGAACATATAGGCGAACAGCAGTCTGAGATTGGCGAATTTCTGCCATTCATCCCCAGGCATTTTGTTGATCAACGACCCTTTTCCGTGCACGACCTCATCGTGCGATAGCGGAAGAACGAAATTCTCGGTAAACGAATAGAGCATGCGAAACGTGAGAAGGTTGTGGTGATACTTGCGGTGGATGGGATCGTGCGAGAAGTATTCGAGCGTGTCATGCATCCATCCCATATCCCATTTGAGCCCGAAGCCGAGTCCGCCTAAATATGTGGGTTTCGAGACCATGGGCCAAGCTGTTGACTCTTCCGCAATCGTCTGAATGTCCGGATGCTCTTTGTAAGCTTCGGAATTGAAGCGTCTCAAGAAGTCGATCGCCTCTAAGTTTTCGCGGCCGCCATAGCTATTCGGGATCCACTCGCCCTCCTTACGGGAGTAGTCCAGGTACAGCATGGAGGCCACCGCATCGACCCTGAGTCCATCGGCGTGATATTTGTCGAGCCAGAACAAGCCGCTGGACATCAAAAAACTGCGCACCTCGTTTCGGCCGTAGTTAAAGATGTAAGTCTTCCAATCCGGATGGAATCCTTGCCTTGCGTCCGCGTGCTCGAACAGGTGCGTTCCGTCGAAATAAGCTAATCCATGAGCATCGGAAGGGAAGTGGGACGGAACCCAATCGAGAATGACACCGATTTCGTTTTGATGCAGGTGGTCGATGAGAAACATGAAATCCTGAGGTGTTCCATATCGCGACGTTGGTGCGAAGTAGCCCGCCGTCTGGTATCCCCAGGAACCATAAAAAGGGTGCTCCATGAGCGGCAGAAATTCCACGTGAGTAAATCCCATCTGTCGTACGTATTCAGCTAGCTTCGGCGCAATTTCACGATAACTGAGAGATCTGCCACCCTCCTCGGGGGACCGTGCCCAAGAACCGAAATGAACTTCATAAATCGAGATGGCAGCATGCTGAGAATTCTTTTCACGCCGATGCTGCATCCAGGATCCATCATTCCACTGGTAATCCAGATCCCAGACGATTGAAGCAGTGCGTGGTGGCTGTTCCATGAAGAGACCGACTGGATCCGCTTTTTCGGCGCGAAATCCCTGATTGTGGGAGTGGATCAGATATTTATAGAGCGCACCCTTTTCGACTCCTGGAATGAAACCTTCCCAGATTCCTGAGCTGCCACGTGGTGATAATGGATGTTCGTCCTGACTCCATCCATTAAAGCTGCCCATTACATATACAGCTCTGGCGTTCGGGGCCCACACGCTGAAGCAAGTTCCGTTGACGCCATTTACTTCTATTGTGTGAGCACCCAGCTTTTCATAAATCCGATAGTGGCTGCCTTCGTTGAATAGGTAGAGATCCTGTTCGCTCAGAAGCGAAGCGTGGTATCGGATTGAGTTTTGCGGGGTGGACGTCGTTTTCATTAGCTTTTCCGTAAAGAGCCATTAGTGTACATCGCTCTTCATTGGGCCTTCGTAGATGAGGCAACAATGACTAGCGTTGTCTCTTCAGGCCGGCAATACGTCCAGAAGTGTGAGCCTGCTATTCAAAGCCTATGCCATACTAAGAACACAAACCCAATTGTCATAAGGGCTTTTCGGAATGTCTGTGCTGCGCGTCATCATTCTTTGGCACCAACACCAACCTTTTTACAAGGATCTGGTCAGCGGAGAGTACCGTCTGCCGTGGGTGCGGCTCCATGCCTTGAAGGATTACTACGGCATGGTGAAGCTGCTGGATGAGTTTCCGACTGTGCACCAGACTTTCAACCTGGTGCCATCACTGATACGACAGATTCAGGACTACGTTGCGGGTACAGCTCGCGACCCATTCCTTGCAGTAGCCGCAAAATCGGCGCGTGACCTAACGCCGGAAGAGCGGCGATTCGCTTTGCAGTATCTGTTTCAGGCGAACCACATCCATATGATTGGACGGTATCCGCGATACCGCGAATTGCTCGAAATGCTGCATTCGTACGGTGACTCTCCGGAACGTGCTGAGCGGTACTTCCAGCCGCAGGATTACACCGACTTGCAAGTTCTCTCTCAATTAGCTTGGTTCGATGAGTTTTTCCTGGAGGAACCTGAAATCGCGGCTCTTGCCAAAAAAGGCCGAAATTTCACACTAGACGATCAACGGTTTGTAATTTCGCAGGAAAGGGAATTACTTGCTCGCGTATTGCCTGCACACGCAGAAGCTGCCAAGCGCGGTTCGGTGGAGCTCTCGACGTCGCCTTTTTATCACCCCATCCTTCCTTTGGTATGCGATACGAATGCTGGTGCACAGTCGACTCCAGGTTTGCCAATGCCACAAAACCGATTTCAACATCAAGCGGACGCCAAGGAGCAAATCCTGCGAGGGCTTGATCTGCATGAACAGGTATTCGGGATCCGCCCTGCCGGGGTTTGGCCGTCCGAGGGAAGCGTGTCGGAAGATGCAATCGCGATTGCATCCAAGCTCGGCGTGAATTGGATGGCAACGGATGAGGGCGTCCTCGGGCGAAGCCTCAACTATTTCTTCTCGCGCGATGGAGCCGGTCGTTTATCGCACGACATGGCTATGCGGTTGTATGACATCTATCGCTTTGAGAAGGGCGAGACCGCGATGCACATGGTCTTCCGGGATCACACCATCTCGGACCTGATTGGCTTCGTCTACTCTGGAATGCCGCCGCAAGATGCCGCTGCTCACCTGGTCCGCAATATCAAGGATTCTGCCCGTTCAGTGATCGAATCGGGACGGGATGCAGTCGTGCCGATCATTCTCGATGGCGAAAATGCATGGGAATACTATCCTCATTCGGGCCGAGAATTTCTCCGCCGCTTTTACGAAGCGCTCGCCAAGGACCCGGGGATTGAAGCTGTAACGATGTCGGAGGCAATCTCGCGACATCAGGCCTTCGCCCCACTTCACTCCATAACTCCAGGCTCTTGGATCAATGCTAATTTCAATGTGTGGATTGGTGCCCCGGAAGACAACCGTGCTTGGGATTACCTGTATCACGCGCGCAACTTCTACACCCAAAACGCCTCTCGCGCTAACGAAATGCAACGGAAGCTAGCGTTTGAGGAGATTCTGGTTGCGGAGGGAAGCGACTGGAACTGGTGGTACGGGCCGGAACATCATTCAGCCAACGATCGCGATTTCGACGAGCTCTACCGCAAGCATTTATCGAACGTTTACTACATTCTCGGGGGAGTTGCGCCAGATTATCTTGCCCATCCGATTGCGGGCGCGCCAGTGCGGGCGACATTCATTCCACAAACCGCCTACATTCGGCCGAGAATAACTGGAGATATGATTCGATATTTCGAGTGGCTCGGTGCTGCTCGCTACACGGCTGATCATCGCTCCAGTGCGATGCACGGAAAACAGTTCCTTCTTGATGCTGCTTACACGGGAATCGATGAGACGAATGTTTACGGGCGTCTTGATTTCAGTGGGAAAGTACCCACGATGGACTTCGATATCGTCGTCCACATCGAATCCTTTGCACCAGCGTTCGAGAATCCAAGTTGTTCCGTTCGCCAAGTCACATCTGTAATCAATGGAACGATGGTCGCCTGGAAACTGGCTGACACCCGAAGCGGAACCATGTTGGCGTCATCTAGTGAGCCGGTACCGCGCGGTCTCCGCATGGTCGTGAAGCGCAACTTTGAGTTTCAGATGCCGCTTTCATTACTGGGACATGCAGGAGTCGACGAAAACCAAACACCGTCTGGTGCAATGAGAGATGCAGTCAACCGTATTAGAGTCCGCTTCAGCTTATTTCAGAATGAACTTCCCATTGACGCTTTACCCGTAGAGGGATGGATTGATCTTCACCTGCTCAGCGAGCCTGAGCTTATGGCTCTCGCCTGAGGGTCGAAGGCGCTGTATTCACATATCTCTATACACTAAATAGAAAAGGCCGGAGAATGCCCGGCCTTCACGTTTGTGAAATCTTGCTATTGCCCGCTGGTGGTTGTCGGGTTCGTATCCAGTGGCCGGCTCAACTCCATGTACAACTCCGTTCCTGCGGGAAGGATGGCAGAGCGGTGCTGTGCTAACCATTTCGTCGTAGTTGCGCCTGCGCCAACAATTCCGCCGACCAAAACTCCCGGAGGGCCACCGATCAGGCCACCCACGAGCATGCCGCTGCCAGTTCCCCCGGCGACCCATACCTGGTCACGACGATCATGACCATTGCCTTTGAACTGGCCCTCTTCGTTGACGTCCGTTCCTTTGCCAACGTTGGTGTCCACCAGGATGGCGTTCAACATGAAGCGTTCTCCGGAAGGGAGGATGACGTTTTCGGGGAAAAGCCCGATTGTCGGTTTGCCGCGAAAACGGCGCGGTTCGTCGAGCTTGGTTACGCGGCCTTCGACAATTGCGCCAGCCGGAAGAATTGTTTTCCCATCAATCGCCACATCCTGGAGCAGCCGACCTCGGAAAGGATCGCCCACATGACTGCTGAATGTGGAGATCGTTGTGTCCAGCTTAACTTTTAAAGGTGTGCCGGTTGGCAGAGCGCCTTGCGCAAACGCAACACCGGCCATCAAGACAACGCACAACAAAACAATCAGCCTTTTCATTCCTGCCTCCTCCGTGTCTTTCGCCTCGATCTAATTCCGTTTCAGATTTCTTACTGCGCCCATGAACAGCTCCACTGGAGCCCGATCGTGTTGATTCTCTCCGCGGTAGATGTACCTGACGATCCGTTCCTGATCGATGACCAGTGTGGCCGGATGAGCGATGTTGAGCGCGTCGATTCCAAGCCCGTGGTACAGGCCGTAGGCCTTTGTCGTCGTGCGATCCTCGTCGAGCAAGAACGGGTACGAAATCGGATTTTTCTCTAGGTATTGGCTCGGCTTATGCATACCGTTTCGTTTTTCTGCGGCGATATAAGTTAATTCGGCACCAGCATTTGTAATTTCGGACTGCATGAGCTCCAACTGAGCCATTCGCTTTGCGCAATTTGGTCACCAAGTCCCGCGAAGGAACTCAATTACAAGAACTGCGCGCCGCAAAAATCCTGAGAGAGTGAACAGACTTTCACGATTCGCCGCCTCTAGCGTGAACTCGGGCGCTCGAGATCCTGTTTTCAGTGTCTCGGTGTAATCGCGCATCTGTTAACTGACTGTAAAACAGCGAAATAGAGGGAACAATAGAGCAACCATCGAGGGAACCACAGGAGATACGAGAGATAGTGTGGGAAGAAGGTCGCAGGAGTTGTGTGCTCCGTCACAAAGGATGTCAGATTTGATCCGTTATAATCGCGAGTTCATTCCATGGCGAAAACCTTTGCTGGTATTGGCTCGCTGACCGGACGCCGCTTGAGGTTCAATACAGACCTACCCGGTGTTGTTTTCGACGATGTGAAACCTCATAAGGACGGACTGATACAGATGATCGACATCATGGACGTACATGCACGGGAAGTTCTTGATTCTCGCGGAAATCCCACGGTCGAAGCTGAAGTGACTTTAGCAAGTGGCAAATCAGGAGGGGCGATCGTTCCTTCAGGGGCTTCTACGGGCGAGCACGAAGCCGTTGAGTTGCGTGACGGAGACGAGCAGCGTTTTCTCGGCAAGGGCGTGCTGAAAGCTGTAGAAAATGTGAACGGTGAGATCGCTAACGCTCTTGGCGGCATGGCCGCTGATGATCAGCGCGCGCTGGATTCCAAGCTAATCGAACTTGACGGTTCACCGAACAAAGAACGTTTGGGAGCGAATGCAATTTTGGCTGTCTCTATGGCTGCCGCTCGCGCCGCGGCGAATGAGTACGGTATGCCGCTCTACCGATACCTCGGCGGCGCTGGAGCAAATGTGCTACCTACTCCAATGATGAACATCCTCAATGGAGGTGCGCACGCCGATAACAACGTTGATTTTCAGGAATTCATGGTGATGCCAGTGGGAGCCGCGACATTTTCCGAAGCGCTACGCTGGGGGGTAGAGGTCTTTCATACTTTGAAGGCAGTCCTTAAAAAGCGCGGCTACAACACTGCTGTTGGAGACGAAGGAGGCTTTGCTCCCAGTCTGAAATCAAACGTCGAAGCGATCGAGGTCGTGCTTGAGGCAATTCAACAGGCTGGTTACAAACCCGGGGAAGACATCGCGATTGCCCTCGACCCCGCTTGCAGTGAGCTCTATAAAGATGGCAAGTACTTTTTCAAGAAATCCGACAAATCCAGCAAGTCGTCCGAAGACATGGCTCGCTTCTGGGCCAAGTGGGCGAATGATTATCCGATCGTCTCAATTGAAGATGGACTGGCAGAAGACGACTGGGAAGGATGGAAGGCTCTCACGGACCTGGTGGGCAAGAAAATCCAACTCGTGGGGGACGATCTCTTCGTGACCAACACCGAGCGCCTCCAGGAAGGCATCGACAAAGGAGTTGCAAATTCGATCCTGATCAAAGTCAACCAAATCGGTACGGTCAGTGAAACGCTCGACGCAATCGATCTCGCCAGGCGTAATGGATACACCTCGATCATTTCTCACCGCTCGGGCGAAAGTGAAGACACGTTTATCAGCGATCTTGCTGTCGCAACAGGCGCAGGGCAAATCAAGACCGGGTCGGCTTCGCGCACAGACCGCATCGCCAAGTACAACCAGCTCCTTCGAATCGAAGAGGAGCTCGGAGCGAGCGCAAGGTTCCTTGGATTGGGCGCGTTGAACTACCGAGGCTGAGTTTCATCAAGCGGCGGGTGTGGGCTGCCAGTCGGTGGAGTGATGTTCAGATTCCGTCATGTGCTCACTCTGTGCAGGGCAGTGTTTCTTTGTTATTGTCATGTTAGAGAACCCCCATGAAAAGAGTTTTTCTGTTTTTTGCTGTTCTACTGGTGTCTTCGACATTGTTCGCCCAGGCTGCTGGTGACACACCTGCCACACGGGAGGACGTTCTTAAGCTATTCGACACGATGCACATCCGCGAGCAGATGCAGTTCGTTCTCGATTCTGTAGCGAAGCAGCAGCGGACAATGGTTCGCGAGAGTATGAAGAAGCGCTTTCCCGGTATCAGCGAGTCCGAACTCAATCACATGGACGAATACACCTCCGAAATTCTCAAAGAGATGCCATTTGATGGCATGCTCGACGACATGATTCCGGTGTATCAAAAACATCTGACTAAGGCCGACATCGATGCGATGAGCGCCTTCTATGCTTCACCGACCGGACAGAAGATGCTTCGCGAAATGCCCGCAATGACTACTGAATCCATGCAAGCAGCCTCCCCTCGAATCCAGGCGATGATGGAAAAAGTGATGGATCGTGCCGAAAAAATGACCCGCGAGGAACACGAAAAGAAATCGCAGCCCGCAAAGCCAGACACGGTTAAGAATTAATTGTCTTCAGTGTGAACCGTCGAAAAACATTAGTTCCGGGGCTTACTTCATTGCCCGGATTCGACCTACTCCTGTAAATTTTTCTTTCGTCCTGAGGGGCGAAATGACAACAAGCAAACCAGGAGTTACCTTGCGTCCCAAACCGCTCGTACTCATCATCCTTGATGGATGGGGCTACAGCCCCAAGACCGAAGCCAATGCGATTGCTCTCGCCCGCAAGCCAACCTACGATCGATTGCTCCGCGAATATCCAAATACTTTGATCCATACCAGCGGAAAGTTTGTGGGACTGCCGGATGGACAAATGGGCAACAGCGAAGTTGGCCACCTCAATATTGGTGCCGGCCGAATCGTGCACATGGATATCACTCGGATCGACCTGATGATTCAGAACGGCGATTTCTTTTCTGATCCCACGCTGGTCGCCGCCATGAAACATGCTCGCAGTGGAGGTCGTCGTCTTCACTTATTCGGACTTGTTTCCGATGGCGGTGTTCATTCCCAACAAGCGCATCTTTATGCGCTACTCAAGATGGCCAAGCAGCAGGGCGTTGACCGCGTTTTTGTTCACGCTTTCATGGATGGACGGGACACGCTTCCGACGAACGGCGCCGGCTACCTGCAGGCCCTTCAACAGAAAATGCGTGAATACGGCTCTGGCAAAATCGCCGGCGTGAGCGGACGTTACTACGCGATGGATCGGGACCGCCGTTGGGAGCGCATTGCCAAGGCGTTCAATGCGATCGCCTCGGGCGATGGTGAAGCAGGGAAGTACGTTGATCCCGTTCAGGGAGTCAAGGAGTCATACAACCGGAACGTCACAGATGAGTTCGTGATTCCATTCGTCTGCGTTGATAACAAGGGTGAGCCTTTAGCAACCGTCCGCGACGAAGACTCCTGCATTTGCTTCAACTTTCGGGCTGATCGAGTTCGTCAGATCACGCGAGCGCTCGCTCGCAACAGTGGGCTGAATCCTCAAGGTGGCCGCGACCTGCCGGGTGCTGATGATCTTGACTCCACAATTCCACGGAATCGCGTGCCGAAAAACTTACACTACGTGTGCATGACGCGGTACGACAAGAACTTTACATTGCCAACCGTGATCCAACCTGAATCGATGGCGAACATTCTCGCTAACGTCATGGGGCAGACCCACCTGCGCAACCTTCGCGTTGCTGAGACCGAGAAATACGCGCACGTGACATATTTCTTTAATGGCGGAGTGGAACAGCCATTTCCTGGCGAAGATCGCGTCCTGGTTCCGTCGCCAAAAGTTGCCACCTACGACCTGAAGCCCGAAATGTCCGCGCAGGGAATTGCAGATGCTGTCGTTAAAGCCACGAACGAAGGCACTTTCGACGTGATGATCGTCAATTTTGCCAATGCCGATATGGTGGGGCATTCTGGGAAAATTGAACCAACTGTGAAGGCCGTCGAAACCGTGGATGCATGTCTGGGAGAAATTGAGAAAGTGGTTCGTGCCAAGGGTGGCGCGATACTTATCACTGCGGATCACGGTAACGCCGAGATGATGATCGACCCGGTGACGGGCGGACCGCATACTGCGCATACCACCAATCCAGTGCCATTTATCGTCGTCGCGGAAAATGCAAAAGAAATCAGACTAAAGCCAAACGGCTCTCTACGAGACATCTCGCCCACCCTTCTGGGAATGCTGGGCCTTGCCGAACCTGAAGAGATGACCGGCCAGGATCTTAGGGTGAAGTTACAGAACAGCTAATCGCAGATCTTAGAGAGGCCACGGCGCGCGCCGTGGCCTCGATAATCTCCAGCATGGGACGGTTATCCCAACTCGAGAAAACTAGATCGGTTTGTAAGTGAGAGAGACCGTTTTGGTGGAACCCGCTGGGATGGCGATGAACCAAAGCTGCTCAACGGAACCGTCTCCCGTGAATGGGCCTGAAACAAAGCTTGCGTACGGGTTGCAGGGCGCAGGTCCGCCGAACACGTTCTGAACGTAAGCGTCATAGCTGAAGTTGAACGTGTTGCTGGTAGACGAGAAGCCTCCTCCGAAGCTCGGCTCCAAACCGATTGCGGTGTCGAGCGTATTGTCGAAGTGATCGTCGCCCGAGGTTGCGTTTGCGTCCACATCGGCATGGCGGATGATGTATACGCTTCGTGCTACTGCTGTGTTGTTCTTGAGCGCCATTGTGATCTTAGCGGCACCCGGTCCAGCTGCCGAAGCAGCAAGTTTATTGATAGTTTGAGTCAGCGTCCAAATGCCGTCGCTCGTTGAACGCTGCAGCTTTATCGACGTTGACCCCGAGCTCACAACACTCGTGGGGTTCCAATTCCCGCTTTCATTGAATGCATAATCAAAATACTGAACGCCAGAGTTGAAGTCACACACCCCGTACCCTTCAGAAAGGGCGCCCGCATTCAGAAATTCGACACCTCCCCTTGAGAACTGAGTGATATTTCCGTTGGCAGTGACGCAATACTTGGTCAGATTGTGCCCGCTTCCGGATGTATACGAGTTGGAACAGCTCGTAACGGAGTCGGGTGAAGCTATGCCTTTTAGCGCCATTGCTTCGGACTGGGTCTGTTTCTGTGCGAGGCTGAGAGTTGGGAGGGCTGTTAAAACGAGTACGACGAACATCTTCTTCAACAACATACTTATCTCCTGAGTTTGTAATACGGGGGTGATAACGGACTCGCTGGGGTGGGAGAGGAACCGTCTGGGCAGGTAGTGCAGATTTCTCAGTAAGCGTTACATCACAACCGAATCCAGAGCCGCTCGATGCAATTGAGAATGTTAAAGGGATGGGTGAAGTTGGAGTGATCGGCTTATGGCTATGCAACCTTTATAGTGCAGTCGCGAAAATCAGACTATTTTGAAAAAGTTTTTGAGATGAGTGATGATCATATCTCGGGACACGATCATCGTTCGGAGTCTGCTAGTCGTTCCTCATCCTGCAGTGCTTTGTCGATCCGCCTCGCTCTGGATTCAGGAGACCGGTATCCGAAAATTCCTAGCAGGTGCCCTCTCCTTCGTGAGAGTGACATTTTGTTCCATTCAGCTGCGGCCTTGGGGTTGCGTGCAAAGGCTACCCGCAGAAGAGGTGGCAACTCCTGCTCAGCTTCCATCGTTAACATCAGTCGTTCCGCAATCTGCTCGGCGCGACGTGTTCGCGCTGCGGCACTCTTCGGTTGCAAGACCCAGTCTCCGATTGCTTTGCGGGTGGAATAATTCAGGGTCGTGTACCACCGTGACAAGTGCTTATCACTCTTCAACAACATCTTTAACTCCGGGGCCATCAGCGCCACCCGCTCTTCGAGGTCGAGTTCCAGCGTAAACTCCGCGGATTGTCCTGCTCGAACGGAAGCGCCTTTTTGCATCTGCTTATTTACTAGCAGTACATGACCGCCATCGCGGCTCGGAAAAAGAGAGGTGCGGAACGCAAAGCCATTGATTGTTCCTTTGATTCTGATCCGTGCGCGCGTCCCCCAGAATTTGGCTGCATCAAAGGGAATTCGAACGATGACCCACTGCAAAGGATTGCCCGCCTTTTCGAGAACAGCTTGAAAAGATTTAGCCTTCATCTTCATCGGCTCGCAGTTTAACGCAAGCTGTTGCAGTTGCTTCCTCGTAGGCCTTTGCGTAGGCTGTTGAGTTCCTACTTCATCGTATTGAGGTTCTCTATGAAAGGCAGCGCCAAAGTTGTTCAAGAGCTTAATGCCGCGCTCAGCGCGGAACTCACCGCCATCGTTCAGTACATGGTGCAGGCCGAGATGCATGCGAATTGGGGCTATTCTGCCCTGAGCGCGATCACCAAGAAACGTGCTTTCGAAGAGATGCATCATGCCGAAGGGCTTATTGAGCGGCTGCTTTTCCTGGACGCGGTCCCTGCTGTGGACATTGCCCTAAAGCCTCGTATCGGCGCGAACGTAACATCACATCTTGAGACCGATTACGAAGACGAAGTAGATGCGGTTAAGCAGTACAACAACGCTGCAAAAACGTGCGTGAGCGAGAGCGATGATGGCAGCCGGGCACTATTCGAGAAGATGATTCAGGACGAGGAACGGCACGCCAATTACCTGGAGGGGGAACTTCACTCGATCAAAGAAATGGGTATTCAAAACTATCTATCACAGCAGATGGATGGAGCGGACTGAGAAACGCGCTCCGAAATTCAGTTCGCGGTCGCTTTCAGCGGCTGAGCGGCCTGACCGAACACATATTGCCATCCGCCAGATTTGCGGACATAGGTATCGCTGAACCAAAGGGTGTAATCGAACCCCTTCCCGTTCTCGGTACCCTTGGCGTGCAGCTTTGCAGTGATGACGGCTGTGTCTCCCCACACGCGAACGCTCTGCTCGCTGTCGCTCTGTTGCTCATACTTTGTTTGACCATTGCGCGCGGCATTCAACAAATCCGCCTTGGTATATTTTTTGCCCGTCCCAGTCACCAAAAGAAAATCATCGGCAAGCAGTCGGTCCATAGTAGCCGCATCGTTTTTTTCGACGGCTGACTGATAACGAGAGTCGAGTTCCTGAACCAACTTTTGATCGTCGATGGCGTCGCCGTTTGCAGCAGTCCAGCGGAAGACACCTATAGAAAGCACTGCAAAAAGGAAAAGGGCGCCGGCCTTGTTGAACATAAGTCTTCCTCTCAAATCCTTTGTTCCGGTTGTGCGCTCCGCTGCGCAGCAAAAGGTTGATTCTTGAGCTCGCGCATTGATTTCTCTGGCACGCACCACAAATACATCGCGGCGTAAGCGCGCCAAGGGCGCCATGGTTCCGAACGCTGGCTCAATTCTCGATGGCTTGCAGAGCCTAAGCTATGCAGCAGCCCAAGATCGCCGGTAGGAAATGCATCTGGCTCCCGTAACGCGCGCATTGCAACATATTGTGCGGTCCAATTGCCGATGCCCGGGATCTGGCACAGTTTGTCAAGGAACGCTGTCGTATCAATGACACCGTGAAATCGAATGTCACCCTTCCGAACATCTCTTGCAAGGGCTCGAATCGTTTCGGCTCGCGCTGCGGTCAAACCAATTGATTCCAGCTTCGCATCACTCAACCTCCCCGGTTCGGGAAACAGATGAGTGAGACCAGTGGTACAGCTGATCTCAGTCCCAAAAGCTCGTACAAGCCGTCCAGCGATCGTTGTTGCTCCACGCACAGTCACTTGTTGGCCCAGGATTGCGCGAACCGCTAGTTCGAATCCATCCCAACAACCTGGGACCCGCAAGCCCGGTGCGCGTCGTATGCTTTGCCGCAAAGCGGGATCAGTTCCCAGGCAACGCGCAATCAGTGTCCAATCGGCATTCAAGTCGAACATGCTTCGTATGCGCTCGACGATCGCAAAGAGTAGCTGCGGATTGCCGCACTGAATGCGCGCAAGAAGTGCAGCTCCGCTTTGGTCTGGCGAGATCTCAAACCATCCTGAGTGTCCCTGCAGCGCGAATGTCCTTCGGTAGGAGTTTCCGGTTACGCCTTCCACGCCGGGCATAGCACGCGCTCGCAGGAAGTTGAGCAAGATGTCCCATTGATAGGGCGGGCGAAATCTCAATCGGAAAACGTATTGATTATCTTCGGCCTTTGCAGAGTTATGCCTGGCGAGATTTCTGATCTGTCGAGGCGTCCGCGAATACATCTTTCGCATCGCCGCATTAAAGCGACGCACTGAACCGAATCCAGATGCGAACGCGACCTCACTGAAGGGAAGCCTCGTCTCATCAACAAGCTTTTTCGCGAATTGCATTCTCCTGGTTTGTGCGACCGAGTTGGGCGTCGCTCCTAGATGGATAAGAAACAGCCTCCTCAGATGTCGAGATCCGATACCAAGTCTTTCGGCAAGAACTTCAACGCCGCCATTTTCCAAGCCACTCTCTTCGATGAGCCGCAACGCTCGAGAAACCGTATTCGAGGTCCCGCACCAGGCGGGTGTGCCTGGGGAACACTCGGGACGGCATCTTAAACACGGGCGAAATCCTGCTTCTTCGGCGCCAACGGCGGTCTCAAAATAACGTACGTTATCTTCTTTCGCAGTTCTCGCAGGACAGATGGGCCGACAGTAGACGCCGCTTGTGAGTACGGCAATGTAAAACTTGCCGTCAAAGCGGACGTCGCGTGACAGCCGAGCCTGCGAGCAGGTTTTCCAATCGAGCGCCATGGTGAGTGGCCAGCATACGCCATGGTGACACTAGAATCAGACGTTTTCGGACATTGCTCAATATGGGGCCACGTGGATCTGCCGCGAGACCTGCAATCGCGAGTGCCTACAGTTAGCTTCCTTCCAGCTTTTTTCTTGCGATTGGCCGCGCAAAAGCGTTGGTCGGGCCGTGGCCATTATTCGCCATCACTTTGCCGTAGTATTCCTTTGCCTTGGCAGCGTCTCCCATTTTTTCGTAAGCCTGCGCTTGGAGAACCAAAATGAAAGGATCCTCCTGATTCGCCTTCTGCAAGTCACTGATGGCGGTCTTGTAATCGCCTCCGTAGTAAGCAACGTATCCGGTTAAGTACGGCATGAATTGAGCTTGATCCGGATTGTTGGCCTTGTCGAAGGCTGCTTTTGCGATGGCAACCTGTTTTTGCGCTTCATCCTTCTGACTTCTCCGAGCTGCTAGTCGGGCCTGCGCGTTCGACCATCGAAATGCCCAGAGATTTTTGTCCGTCTCTTTCATGTCGGTCTTGCGCATAGCAGTGTCATATCCAACTTGATACCAATGCGCCGCGCCATCGATGTCACCCGATTCGAGTTTTATGCGGGCAAGTTCATTGGCCACGCCCGCCGCTGCTTCGAAATCTGACTTCGCCAACTGCGCATCGAAGACTTGCTTTTCATACTTTTCCGCCTCAGCCGCATTGTTTTCGAAGGCATATGAGAATGCCATCACTCGCAATGCGCGGTTCTTCTGATCCGCAGGGGCAATGTCGATTGCCTTCTGAAGGTGTTCTCTTGCAGTTGAATATTCACCCTTCAGGTCGAGCGCGATTCCGGACTCCAGATGCGCCTCATAAGACATCGGGTTCTTTTCGAGGACCTGTTGATACAACTTGGGAGCCGCATCCTGCTTGCCCTCGGCATTCAGTTTTTGGCCCTGTTTTATGAGCGCCTCTGCATCGTTTCCTTGTGGAGCGGATTGTGCCTGTAAGAGAGCGACCGAAACCGCTAGTAAGATCGCCATCGCGAGTAGGAGGAAGGCATTTCGAAAGTTCTTCATGGGCGGTACGTTATAGGGGGAGACGATCCTGCGTCAAACCTTAGGAGCCGCGCTGGGGAAGGAATCAGCCACGCCTAAAGACAAGCCTTGAAACGATTCGGAATCTCACAAAACAATCCGGATTTGCTTGCCCACCCGCTCTTGTCACGCCCAGCTATAAGTCGATATAGGCTCGTGCCGGAGGGATGTCACAAACTTATACCTCTCTTGTCACTGTACTTTTGTCTTGTTTCAGTTACTATAACCAGCCGCAGCGGGCTCAAAGGGCGTGCTCGCGATTAGAGGGCGTTCTTTCTTCCCATCGCTTAGGTGCGCATCCGCCACCAGTGATTGCCCTCCTGCGCCGTCCGAGTTAGGAGAAGTACCATGCGCCGGGTCTTCAATCGTCTTGGCCTGCTCTTCGTCTGCCTGTCGTTTTACTTGAGTATCTCCTCAGCCCAACAGAATGTCGCTCGCCAAATCGCAACACCGATCAGCGAGGCACAGCGTGTCGTTTTAGAAGGCAACACACATCCGCTCGCCCAAGTGCGATTCGATCAAGGAATCGCTCCGCCTGATTTGCGAATGGAACGGATGCTATTAGTACTTCGGCGCAGTCCGGAACAGGAAGTTGCTCTGTCACGACTCCTGGATGAACAGCAGGAGAAATCTTCTGCGAATTTTCATAGGTGGCTGACACCTGAGGAGTATGGTGCTCGATTTGGTCCAACTGATTCGGATATCCAGACAGTGGTCGCATGGTTACAGTCACACGGTTTTCAGATTAATGGCGTGAGTCAGGGCCGCACCGTCATCGAATTCTCTGGAACCGCAGGGCAGATTCAATCCGCCTTCCAAACTGCGATACACAAGTACGTTATCAATGGTGAAGAGCATTGGGCGAATTCGTCGGATCCCCAAATCCCCGCAGCATTAACACCCGTAGTTGCTGGCGTCGACTCATTACATAACTTTCGACGCAAGGCCATGAATGTTCGCGCTAATCGGATCGGACGTTTTGGGTCGCCTCTCCCCGGTATAACGCCGGACATTACCGTTCCATTCTGCGACCCTAACTGCTTCGACGTTGGGCCTTACGACTTTGCAACGATTTATAACATCCTCCCACTCTGGCAAGGGGGAATTGACGGCACCGGTCAAACCATCGCAATCGTGGGTCGTACCAACATCAATATCCAGGACACGCGTGACTTTCGAACACTGTTCGGGCTCCCTGCCAAAGATCCGCAGATCATTCTGAATGGGCCGGATCCAGGTATCAATGATGATGAAGGTGAAGCCAATATTGACGTTCAGTGGTCCGGCGCGGTCGCCAGAAACGCCACGATCAAATTCGTAACCTCTGAATCGACGGAAGCAACTGACGGAGTGGATCTCTCGGCAATTTATATAGTGGACCGTAATCTGGCTCCGGTCATGAGTGAGTCGTATGGAATTTGTGAGTTAGGTGCGGGCACAGCAGGGAATCAATTTTTCAATGCACTCTGGCAACAGGCTGCGGCACAGGGCATCAGTGTGTTCATTTCTACAGGCGATAACAGTGCGGCTGGATGCGACGGGGGATCGGGTCCCGCTGGATTCGGACTTGCAGTGAGCGGAATTGCATCCACTCCCTATAACGTTGCGGTCGGAGGAACTGACTTCGGCGATTTCGCCAATCCAACTCTCTACTGGAACACCACTAACGACCCCACGACGCAGGCATCAGCCAAGAAATACATTCCGGAAACCACATGGAATGACAACTGCACAAACCCGTTGTTGGCGAGTGTGGGTTTCAGCACAAACGCTGAAACGAATTGCAATGATTCGCAATTAGTGCAGGCGGGGTTCGTCAACACGATCGGGGGAAGCGGAGGAGCCAGCAACTGCACAGTGAACGGCCAGGCACCAGGGACCTGTTCTGGCGGTTATGCGAAACCGGCTTGGCAATCGGGAGCAGGTGTGCCCTCCGATGGTAAACGGGATATTCCTGACGTGTCTTTGTTTGCGAGCAATGGCTTCGTGCGCCACGCCTATGCGGTTTGTCAGTCTTCGCTCGGCGGGCCATCCTGCAATCTGGGTACGTACATACCGTATGGTGGAACATCAGTTGCTTCGCCAGCTTTCGCGGGAATCATGGCCCTCGTAAACCAGCAGACCGGATCTCGCCAAGGGAATGCGAACTACATCTTCTACAAGCTCGCCGCGAAAATCGGGGCGTCTGGCTGCAATTCGACCACAGGCCCCAGCACTTCGTGCATCTTCAACGATGTCACCAAAGGCACGATTGCTACTCCCTGCCTGAAGGGTTCTCCGAATTGCACCGTGGCAGTGAGTAGTCATAGCACGGGCGTGCTCAGCGGTTACAGTACGACCAGCGCGTTTGACCTTGCCACTGGTCTTGGAACAGTTAACGTGCAGAATCTTGTCAACCAGTGGAACAGCGTTACGCTAAAAGGATCAGTGACAACGCTTAACAGCCTGACTCCCGCCACCGTTACGCATGGCCAGCCCGTGAGCGTGAATCTAAATGTAGGAGCCGCGCCGCCTGGGACTGGGACACCAACGGGCTCGGTAGCATTAATCGGCGGTCCGGCAGGCAGCCAACTCAGCATCGATACTCACGCGCTCACTAGCGGGGCTGCGACTTGGTCGACGAGTTTGCTTCCGGGCGGTTCTTACAACGTCACCGCTCATTACTCGGGAGATGGGATTTTCGGTTCGAGCGACTCGGGTCCTCTCAGCATTACAGTTAACAAAGAAGCAAGCTTGACCAATCTTCAGTTTGTCACTTTCAACTCTTCGGGTGTTCCGAACTATAGCGCGACTTCAGCCGTTTATGGATCGCCCTACATTCTGCGCATCGATGTTACGAATGCTGCTGGAAGCTCGTGTGAGCCGAATCCAACCCGGACTATTGCTTGCGCCACTGGTAACTTGAATCTCACGGACAACGGATCTCCGCTCGACGGTGGAGCGTTCGTATTGAATAGTCTTGGCTACACGGAAGATCAACTCGTTCAATTATCCGGCGGTACCCACGCACTTCAGGCGCAGTATGCAGGGGACACCAGTTTCAATACCAGTACGGGGACTCGGACAGTCACAATCACAAAAGCCACCACCACGATGTCCGCGCTTACAACTGTCAGTCAGGGTACGGTCGGCGTTTCCTTTCCAACCCAAGTGACAGTCTTCACCAACAGCAATGGTTCTGCACCCTCCGGGACGGTTTCATTTACCGCGAACGGATCTCCGTTGAGCGGAACGGTTAATTACTTTCCAGAAGATGCAACTGCAACCGTTCCGGCATCACTAGTTGCAATGATCAACGGAGTAATCTCTGCGCCTGGCACCTATAGCATTGTGGCGACGTACAACGGCGACACAAATTATTCAACGTCGAACTCTACTGCAGCCTCGGTATCCGTTAAGTATAAGAGTCCGACGGTGACCATGACGCCATCGACGCAAACAATCAATCCGGGAGACACTGCGACCCTGGTTGCTACAGTTACGTCGACGGGAGCAGTCGGTGGAACTGCCCCATCTGGGACGGTGGATTTCACGAATGCCGCTTCGGGTCAGTCCGTGGGTGGGACAACAACATACACGACGTTTAACGATGGAGGCGGAAATCCAACCCTGCAGGCAACGTTCAAATTCACTCCCAACGCCAATGTGTCAGTGAACGCGTCTTACAAAGGTGACTCCAACTACCTCGGCGCGCTTAATTTCGGCACAGGTTCTGTGGTGGTAAATGGCACAGATTATAGCCTGAGTGCTGATCGGCCATCAGTCACCGTGTTCCATGGAAGCCAAGTTTCGCTGAATATTACCATTTCGGGTCAGTCCAACTACAATTCAGCGCTCACTTTTTCCCCAACAATGTGTTCGGGCCTGCCAGCGGAGTCGAGCTGTTCTTTCAGTCCACCCTCGGTAACCGGACCAGGTTCCATGACTTTGACGGTTTCCACAACGGCTCCTCACCAGGTGGCGTCGAACACCAATTACAGTGTTCCATTCTGGACGGGAATGTCAGGATTTCTTTGCTGCATCGTGCTATTTGGATTTCCCAACTCCAAACGGCGAATGGCGATTGGCGTCACGGTTCTCACTCTGGCATTCGCATCACTTTTGGTGGGTTGCGGAGGTGGTGGTGGCGGCGGCGGTGGCCACACCGATCCGGGAACGCCGGCTGGCAGCTATACCATCACGGTCGCGGCGGATTCAACTCATAAGACGAGCTTCACGCTAGTGGTCCAATAAGAGGAGTTGCTAGCAAGATTAAAAAGGGGAGAGCCGCGGCTCTCCCCGGTTAGGTGACACTCCGGTCTATGCCGCTCGATCCTTGACGTCGGCTGACGTCGCCATCCTCGCGCAGTTCGCGCAACAGAAGATGTGTCCACCGACTTCCGTCCCGTGCCCAATCACCTTGCATTTGCAATGCTCGCATGCTGGAGCCATTGCATGAATGGCGCACTCGAAACTGTCGAATGTGTGCCGTTGGCCTGACGAAAACACCTCGAAACTCTTGTCGTAATCATTTCCGCAAACTTCACAAGTTGCCATGTGACACGTCCTCTCAATCGTCGTTTCTTCTCGTCGTTCTGAAAATGTGTTAGGTCAAGCCGCTTTCCGGTGACTTTGTGGCCGACCGCGCGCTGCGCGAGTTCGTGCTGCCTTCATCGCAGCCTGATGCCTTGCGCTTGACCCACGAGCCCGAGCGGAGCTCCGAGCTTGTTTCGAAAGCGCCTGGGGCGATGCAGCACTGTGTCCCTTACGCTTGAGCGCATTGCTCGTCGCGCGCGAACGTTTGGCCGATGTCTTTTTGCGAGCGCCACTCTTGCCTCGTCGCAAATCTCGATTGGCCTGCGTCCGTGTCTTAGCGGATGTCTTGCCCTTCTTCGGAGCGCCAAGTTTCACTCCTGCCCGGCGAGCTTTTGATAGCCCAATGGCAATTGCCTGTTTTGTTGAACTCGCACCGTGCTTGCCTTCGCGAATGTGGTGCATCTCCTCGCGAACGAACTCGCCAGCTTGCGTACTCGGTGATTTCCCCTCACGCTCGTCTTCCTGAGCGCGCTCGATTGTCTCTTTCTCCGGCATAATCCTCCTCCGACAAAGCTGCGCGTATTGTTAGAGTTGACGCCGAGGCTGAGCTCAAGCTGCTTTCGACTCTTCGCACATCCGCTCGTAATATTCTCGGCCGCGCTGATAACCACGGGTGAATGCGTCAGAAACTTCCTCGCCCGGATGAGCACGTTCGACTTCTTCTATATGATTCGCCATCTCCGACGAGACCTGATCAAACTCTCTGCAGCGATTTTTGGCATGGAGTGCGGCTTCGAATCCCATGCGGTAAAACTTTTCGTCATTCGTGAATTTACCGCCAGCCTTCCCATAATGTTCCTGTTCAGCGCTTCGCAATCCAATCCACCATTGCTCTCTGGCAGCGTCCACTGATTCCGCACCCTGCGACTTCAGCAACTCACGTACACGATCTACCTCGTCGCCATCTTCTGCGAGAACGACGACGACCGAACGACCTCTTCGCAATGCGTCTTCATACACGAAGATCTCATCCTCGGGGAGGCCACGACTCGTTTTGTTCTCGAGCGATCCTCCGACCGCAGCACCTAAGCCGGCACCGGCTGCCGTTAGGAAGGCTGCCCCCAATAGGCCTAGCGCAGTCACCATCCCAACTCCAGGTACCGCGGCTGCAACCAAACCTGCTGACAGCCCAGTGGTGCCGCCAACTAGCGCACCGATTGCACTCCCAATCCCCGGCTGTTCAGCCGTGTCGACTGGGACGGATTCCAATTGCGTTTCCGTTTTCGCACCGGGCCTCAGCAATGTAACTAGATCTTTGCGCACGCCACTTGCCTGCAGCTTCCCGACGACCTGTTCAGCTTCTGCCTGGGACGAGAACACCCCCGTGACTGCCTGCATATCCACCTCCGCGCGGGTCTCAATGAATTACATCTCCTACGTATCATTGTCCGAATTCGAACATGTCGCCATACCCGGATCACCTGAGACTTTCGAATCGGATGGTGCACTCGGAAAACTGGCCGTTCCAGGCGGGCGACACATCCAATCGATACTCCAACCGGGAGCGGTAGGCAGGCATGATCCGCAAATTGAGTTCTGGACAATACCGTTTGTATTCGCGGAAGAAAGATGCAAAGACAGGGAAGCGACGCAACTTGGGAACATTTAAAACGCGCAAAGCCGCTGAGGAACACGAGAAGGCCGTGCAGTATTTCAAGCGAGCAGGGTGAACTAGGTTAGTACCCGCGACTTCTTCAAAAACAATAAAGCCCCACTCCGAGGAGTGAGGCTTTTTTCGCCAGCAACGAAAGATCAGCTACTAGCAGCTGTTCTTAGTACATGTCGCCCATGCCGCCGCCATGTCCGCCCGGAGCCGGAGCTTTCTTTTCTTCCGGAATCTCCGCAACGAGTGCTTCGGTGGTGAGCATCAATGATGCGATGGAGCCTGCGTTCTGTAGCGCGGTCCGCACGACCTTGGTTGGGTCGAGCACGCCGGCCTTGACCAGGTCCTCGTACTCATTGCTAAACGCGTTATAGCCGAAGTTCGCGTCTTTCGACTCGAGCACTTTGCCCAGCACAATGGCGCCTTCCTGTCCTGCGTTAGCCGCGATCATGCGCAGCGGTTCAGTCACAGCCCGCTTAACGATGTTCACGCCAATCTGCTCGTCGCCTTCGAGCTTCAGCTTATCGAGGGCCGCCGCGCTGCGAGCCAACGCTACGCCGCCGCCGGGGACAATGCCTTCTTCCACGGCCGCACGGGTTGCATGCATGGCATCTTCCACGCGGGCTTTCTTTTCCTTCATTTCGGTTTCGGTCGCAGCACCGACTTTGATCACGGCTACGCCGCCCACCAGCTTCGCCAACCGCTCCTGCAACTTCTCGCGGTCGTAGTCGCTCGTGGTCTTTTCGATCTGGCTGCGGATTTCTTTCACGCGGCCTTCGATTTCCGCGTGCTTGCCCTTGCCTTCAACCACGGTCGTGTTGTCCTTGTCGATCGTGATCTTCTTAGCCTGGCCAAGATCCGAAATCTGAACGTTCTCCAGCTTGATTCCCAGGTCTTCCGTGATCGCCTTGCCGCCGGTCAGGATAGCGATATCCTGCAGCATGGCTTTGCGGCGATCGCCGAAGCCGGGTGCCTTTACAGCCGCAACCTGGAGCGTGCCGCGAAGCTTGTTCACCACGAGAGTTGCGAGAGCTTCGCCCTCGACATCTTCCGCAATGATCAGCAGCGGCTTGCCGCCTTTTGCGATCTGCTCGAGCAAGGGAAGCAGGTCCTTCATCGAGCTGATTTTCTTTTCGTGGATCAGGATGTAGGCGTTTTCGAGAGTCGCCTCCATCCGCTCCGGATCGGTCACGAAGTACGGAGACAGATATCCGCGGTCGAACTGCATGCCCTCAACAACATCCAGCTGTGTTTCAAGGGTCTTGGCTTCCTCAACGGTGATGACGCCATCCTTGCCGACTTTCTTCATTGCTTCGGCGATGATGTGTCCGATGGTTTCGTCGTTATTCGCGGAAATCGTTCCGACTTGGCCGATCATGTCACCCGAAACAGGCTTCGAGAATTTGTCGAGCTCGCCCTTGCCGCGTTCGCCAGTCTTGCGATCGACTTCGCCGGCAATCACCGAAACGGCCTTCTCGATGCCGCGTTTCAGTGCCATCGGGTTTGCTCCCGCAGCGACTGTTTTCACGCCTTCGCGGAAGATAGCCTGCGCCAGAACGGTAGCGGTGGTCGTGCCGTCGCCGGCGACGTCAGAAGTCTTGGAGGCGACCTCACGAACCATCTGCGCTCCCATGTTCTCAAGCGCGTCTTTCAATTCGATTTCTTTCGCAACGGTAACGCCGTCCTTCGTGATCGTCGGGGATCCGAACTTCTTCTCGATGACGACGTTACGGCCTTTGGGGCCGAGCGTAACTTTTACTGCGTCAGCCAGAAGGTTGACGCCGCGAAGAATCGACTGCCGCGACTCCTCGCCATGAACAATCTGCTTTGCCATGATGATCAGCTCCTAAAATTTGGTGGTGCAGGCGGGGCCTGCGGAATGTTGTGCGTGTTTCGCTTCCGATCAGTAGCAGCAACCAATCAGCTACTTCCGGGATCCGACCGTTTCTTTCTTAGCGGCGCCACTCAGCACACCGAGGACTTCCTCTTCGCGCATGATGATGTAATCTTCGCCGTCGATTTTGATTTCCGTTCCCGCGTATTTACCAAACAGAATTCGGTCGCCTTCCTTCACGTCGAGAGGACGAACCTTTCCTTCTTCACTGATCTTGCCTTTGCCAACGGAGATGACTTCGCCTTCCTGCGGCTTGTCTTTGGCGCTGTCGGGGATGATGATCCCGCCCCGGGTGGTCTCAGCTTCCTCCACGCGCCGTACCAGAATGCGGTCGTGCAATGGGGTGAACTTAGTTGCCATAAGCGTACTGACTCCTTTCAGAAGTTGTTTTCAAACTGGGATTGATAGCAGGTAAATCATTTGACGAGCTTGGCTTGTTAGCACTCCAGCTCAACGAGTGCTAATTCTAGGATATGAGTGAGTTATTGTCAAATCATAAGCGGAACGTGAGGAATAACGGAATCGGAAGGTTCTTGAGCGAATTCTATATGAGGAAAAGTGCCCCAAAAACACAAACGCCCCATGACTCCGTTTGAGTCGTGGGACGTGTGTCGAACAGCCCTCCCCCAGAACTGCTCACTCGCAGACTACGAATTACCGTGTCGCCCGTAAATGGCACGACAGTGACATCGGATAGCACCTCCGGGGTAAGGTGATTCCCGCCGCACGCCACGACAGAAGAGTACATTGTTGGGCTATTCACAAGGAGAAACCATGGCGACGAAACAAGGCGATCCAGCTCTGCTTCAGCATCCGGTGGCGCAGGAATTACTGAGTTCCAAGATTCCAGCCAGGCTGGCTTACGTGGCCTCCGATGGTTCCCCGCGAGTGTTGCCGATCTGGTTCCATTGGGATGGTCAACGGCTGATCCTTGCTACGTCACCGAAAGCGCACAAGATCAAGTCATTGACCAAGAATCCGAAGGTAGCGGTCACAATCGATGACAACAGTTTTCCGCACAAGGTCTTGCTGGTTCGAGGGTTCGCATCGTTGCACGAAGTGCCAGGCATTGTGCCGGAATATGCCGCTGCAGCGGAGCGCTATTTAGGGAAGGACCAAGGGCAAGCCTGGATTGCGCAAGCCCGCTTCGTCTTTCCCTCCATGGTGCGGATCGCGATCACGCCGGAATGGGTGGGAGTCCTCGATTTTCAGACCAGACTTCCAGGCACTCTTGGCGGATAGCTCCGGGCATCTTTCAATTCTCTTGAGAGTCCGAAGCTTGCTAAGACTCTCTATGTCATACAATATCGGCCTATGGTGACCTTCCGCATTGCTGTCGTACTGATTTTGATTTGTGGGTTGTCACCGACGGCAGTTCTAGCCGCTGACCAAACGGCGAATGTCCGTTTCAGCGTAATTCGTGATTACAACGGGAAACCTGTCAGGAACGCGAGCGTGGTGCTTCATCCGATCGATAGAAAGGGTAAGCAGGCATACAGCGGCCTCCAGTTGAAGACGGACTCAGAAGGGAATACCAATTTCGATGGCGTTCCCTATGGAATGTTGAGAATTCAGGTTCTCGTTCCGGGTTTCCAGACCTTCGGCGAAGACTTTGAGATTGATAAGCCGGAGATGCAAATCACCATCAAACTAAAGCGTCCGGTGGATCAATATTCCACGTACGGAAGCAGCAAACCGACCACCGACAAAAATACGTCCCCATCGACGACGCAAAAACCAGAAGATCAAGGCGCGGCCAAACCTAACAACGCGCAATCTGACGCATCGCCCAACAAGAAAAATCCCGAGACAAAACCCGACGAGGCTTCCACGAAGCCTGACGCTACAAAAGACACTTCGAACGACAAGCCGCAGAATTAATCTGGCCAATTGAAAGTTGGATTATGGACTACCTACTGAAGACGGAACCTTCGACATATTCATTTGCGAATCTTGAAAAGGACAAAACCACGATCTGGGATGGTGTAAGTAATCCGGTCGCCCTCAAGAACCTGCGTGGGATGAAGCCCGGGGAGGGCTTGGTGATTTATCACACCGGTGATGAGAAGAGCGCGGTTGGGACGGCCACGGTCGTCTCAGTCGAAGTAGCAGATCCGAAAAATCCTCAAGTGAAGATCAAGGTAGGTTCAGCAATCGCGAAGCCGAGAACGCTTTCCGAGATCAAAGCGAGTAAAGTCTTCGCAGATTCCGCCCTGGTGAGACAAGGACGTTTAAGTGTTGTTCCGTTGAATGCCGCTCAGTGGAAGTACCTCGTCGGCGAATAACACCAAATTCCTATCCGAGCGTTTTGCGGAGCTCACGGCGCAGGATCTTCCCGGAGGCCGTCCGTGGCACCGTATCCACGAAGCGCACTTCTCGAGGCTGCTTGTAATTGGTGAGCCTCTCTGCGACAAAGGCTCGGATGGAGACGTCCATCGATTCGCAGGCTGCGCCGGGGTCCCGCAAAACAATAAATGCGCAAGGAATCTCCCCGGCTGCAAGATCTGCTTTCGCCACTACGCCACAATCACGGATGGCAGGATGTTCGAGGAGTACGGCTTCAATCTCGGCAGGCGCAACTGGAAAGCCTTTGTACTTGATCATCTCCTTCCGACGATCAAGTACATAATAAAAATCGTCCACATCGCGATTCACGATGTCACCGGACCAGTACCACCCATCGCGCAAAGCGGCAGCAGTCGCCTCCGGCGCTTTCCAGTAGCCCATCATGAACTGAGGTCCACGCATCACTAACTCGCCGGATTGACCCTGCCCGACTTCATTCCCGTACTCGTCCACAACGCGGCAGTCGGTGAGCGCGAGCGCCTGTCCGATTGAAGAGGGCCGGTTTAGTTCTGGCGGCGAAACGTAGCCGACATGGGTGACCGGAGAAGCTTCAGTCATCCCGTATCCCTGATTAACGATAATTCCTGTTAATTCGCTAAATCTGCGGGGTAGTTCTGGCGCAAGGGGAGCCGCTCCAGATTTCACCCAGCGGACGTGATGATTTTTCGGAAAAGCCCCTGCCTCAGCTGCCTGGCAGAGCGCGTTCAGGGCGGGCGGAACGAGAGGGATCATGCTGATCTTTTCGTCGGTGACAATCTGACACAACTGGGGCACATTGAAGCGGGGCATGATCACTAACGTCGCACCAAGGGCAACCATCGTGTTTAGTGCGACGGTCATGCCGTAGATGTGATAGAGCGGCAAGAAACAAAGCATGATTTCTTCGTGCGAAAGTGGAACGGCATTGGGGCCGATCAGCTGGTAAATGTTCGTAACCAGATTGTGGTGAGACAGCATGACGCCCTTCGGGAGCCCTGTCGTGCCGCTCGAGTAGGGAAGAGCCGCCAGCATCCGATCGGGACCAATCATAGGGGTCGGAATAGAAGCGGTGTGGGACTGAAGTAGGTTGCTGAAGGGTTCTGCTCCAGAATGAGAAGAGCGCGTGGTGTACACGCGTCGCAGCTTAGGCAAGCCGTCCAGATGCACACCTTGGAGCAGGGGGCAATCGCTGACGAGAAAAGTCGCGTCAGAATTTTCCAGCTGGTGATGTACCTCGCGGTCGCGATAGGACGGATTCAGTAGTGTGGGAGCCCCACCCGCCAACGTTGCCGCGTGATAGGTCACGCAGAATTCCCAAGAGTTAGAAAGAAAGATCCCTACGATATCGCCGGGCTGCATTCCTGCAGCAACGAATCCGCGAGCGAGGGATTCCACCAGATCGCCGTACTCGCTATAGCTAATACGGCGATTGCTGGAAAAATCTACCAGCGCCAGTTTCTCCGGATATCGGCGCGCGCTCTCAAGAACAAAATCGTGAACAAAGAGACCTGAAGGGTCGGCGTACAGCTGGGTCCGTTGCATCGCGCTGCATTGTAACGCGGGGTGAGCGGTACGCCCACCCCACGAAAGCGTGAGTTTGCTATTCGAGAAAATCCGCTAGAGGAGTGCTGGTGCCCGTGGGGACAGCGACCCGGGGCATGATCTTTCTCGCGAACTTCTCGGACCAACGAATTCTTCCGGTAACCTGCATCACCACAAACAGAGTGAGGATCGAAATGATGGTGATTGAAAGTCCAGTAAATCCCTTCCAGAAGAAGGCATAAGAAAACAACACCAGGTAAATCAGTTGAGCCGTTCCGGCCTCAAGGGCAGCGAAGCGCAGTCCAACGACCAGCCGGAGATAGCTAACTACAAGCGCGATCGAGACGATTGAGGAGATCGCCATCGCAGCATGAATGGAGATGTGGTCGACGAGATAGGCAAGCAGCAAGTGAAATGCGAAGAATGCTGCCGCGAGAAAGAAATAGTTCATCGGATGCAAGTCGATGTTGCGGATGCTGGTGATAATGAACATCAGGAAAAAGAAGAAGAACAGCGACACTGGCGCGAAAAAGCTGATTTCTCCAGCCAGGGGGCCAGGCTGTAACTTTTCCGGCATAGTCATACCGATCTGGAATCCAGAAACCAGATCAGAATACTTCCACGTAAGAAGCCATCCGCCATCAGTGGCTTCTTTGGAACTCGGAGACAGCATGTCGTCGGCGAAATCGATGTCCTTGAAATTGGTATGCATCGTGAGGACGAAGTCGTGCACTTGCGCAATTCCGTCAGCCAACTTGTAGCGCCAGCTGGTCAATCCCTGCGAATGGTATCCAGTATGTAGGGTAGCGGTTTCACCTGCAGGGATTTCGGCGCGAACAGCCGCGCCACCATTTTCTGCGTCCACCGGAATCTTCGTCCCATTCACTTCCATCACGACGGCGTCGTAGATTGCTTTTTCCGTCGGGAACGGAAGACGGAACTCAATGGACTGGACTTTATTGGTGTCGTTGCGGAACTTGTAATCGCCCGAAAAATTGACGGCATACGTGCTGTACCAGAGAAGCCCCTTTTGGCGAGGATCAAGCTTCAGGTTGACATTCACACGGCTACTATCGAGCGGCAGGCAATAGTTGTTCACAATGTTTTCCGTGCGCGTGACAACTTTGCCGTGATCTTCTTCTTTCACCGAGCGGGTTTCAGTGACCGAGTAAACGGCGGTTGGCGGATGCTGTTCCTGCGGAGCTCCCCACGTGGACGCCACGTGGCCTTGCAGTTGCTCATTGCTGGAGGACGTACGAGTACTGAGTGTGCCACCGAGGATCATCCATGCGATGGTGGTGCAGAAAAAGATGAAGATGAGCGCGGCGAGTTGTCGAATCATGCAAATGCCTCCCTAGAAGTGCGTGTCACTGATGGCACAGCAGGTGTGTGCCCGGAGGCCGGATGTTGAGGAAGTGAGAGTTAGGCTTAACGTTCTAGGGCGAGCGTGTGTGAGTGGACACGATGTGTGTCAAGACATAGACATTTGAATTTCGTCAGTTGGTAATTTAGGACGCCAGTCGCCGTAGGAAATCTTGCTCGTCCATGTGGCACTTGAAGGCTTTGTAGCCGTCGATGAAGACTACGGGGACTTGGTCGTTATAAAGCCGGCGCAATTCTGGGTCGGAGTCCACGTCGATCTCACGCCAAGTGAAACCGCCTCGACGATGGAGCTTCGTTAAACTTTCTTTGACAAGCTCACATAAGTGGCATCCTCTTCGAGAATAAACCACCACTTGTCGAAGCTCGGCCATTTGCGGGGAGAGTGTAGCAGGTACAATCCCGCTGCCAAAATGTGATTCGCCAGCCCTGAATGTCAATATCGTAGAATCCCGAAATGCCCCAGAACACCGAAAAACGACTGAAGGGGAAGACCGTTCTTGTCACCGGAGCGGCCAAACGGCTCGGAAGAGCCATTGCGCTCGCAGCAGCGCAAAGCGGCGCCAATATTGCCATTACCTATCGGAGCTCGGCTCGGGAGGCTGGCCATACGGTTGTTGATGCTGCCAGCTTTGGTGTTCGCGCTTACGCGTTCGAATGCGATGTGACGGACGAGACCAGCATTCGGGCCATGATGAAAGCGACGATTGCGGAGTTCGGCAGGTTGGACGTGTTGGTGAATAATGCGGCGAATTACGAGACCGTACGGTTCGACAAGATCACAACGCGACAGTGGGACGCGATCTTTGCTTCGAACAGTCGCGGGCCTTTCCTTGTCTCGCAGGCCGCCTTGCCTCACTTGCGGAAAACCCGTGGTCGCATCATCAACATGGGATCACTGGGGGGAGTGCAGGCATGGGCGACTCATGCGCACTACTGCTCCTCGAAAGCGGCTGTACACATGCTCACTAAAGCGATGGCGAAGGCGCTAGCTCCTGAAATCTCCGTAAATGCGATCGCGCCCGGCATGATCGATCTTGGTGAGAAGGCCGCTAAACCTTTCATGCGGCGCATGGCAAAACAAACTCCGATGAAGCGAAATGGTACTGGCGAGGAGATCGCCGCGGCCGCGATGTTTTTCGCTACAGCGCCGCACTTTATAACCGGACAGATTCTGGTCGTTGATGGCGGTTTGTCGCTTTAGGCCATCTACGATGCGAAACGACAGGTTTGTCCCGAATCGTGCCATTCCTGTATCGTCGGGTGTTCGCTGAGATCCAATCGGTATGGCGGAGAGAAAATGAAGCGATGGTGGAGCGTCGTGGCGACGCTGCTTTGTATGGCTGTGCCCATGTGTGCACAAACTCGTCCGGAAGAAGGCGGCCGCGAATGGCAGTTGTGGACCGGAGGAGGACATTCAGTCAGCGGAGGCACTTCGAACACTGGCATCTTCAATGCGGGTTTACGATATGGATGGATTCTCACGGCACCGCACGGGCCGGGATTCTTGAAGGGACGGTTTGAATATGCAGTCGATGCAATCCCCATGTTCCTGGTGTTTCAGCCGCGAAACGCTACCTACGGCTTCGGTGTGAATCCCTTAGGGCTGAAGTGGAATTTCGCAACGCGCGGCGACG